>Ga0209172_10000362_pt1 | contig 128494 bp, 121 predicted proteins | sample LarsenN4metaG_FD_184113 | JGI IMG/M metagenome (GOLD analysis project Ga0209172, IMG submission 184113) | Hot spring sediment bacterial and archeal communities from British Columbia, Canada, to study Microbial Dark Matter (Phase II) - Larsen... ... | reverse complement strand
GGAGCTCCTGGCAGAAGTCGCGGAAGGCGTCGTGTACGTCAACGGAGAGCGGGTGAAGCGCACCCACAACGAGGCCGACGAGTGCGCCGCCGCCTGATCTCGTTTACACACTTCTTGACAAGACCTCGTTCTCGGCCGGAGCTACGGCGGCGGCGTGCTCGAGCTCGAACCCCGAGAAGCGGAAATGATCCCCGTTCCGACCACTGGTGCAGAGCGCCTTGACGTTGACAATTTGCATCGACTCCTCGCCACCCACCGCCTCGAGGAGGCTCTTGCGGAAACGGACAAAGTCTTACTGCACGACGGCGTTGGCATGAGTTGGGATGAAATTCGGACGCTACGGGCGATTTGGTCCAAGCTCCAACAGCGACGAAGCCACCGCAAGTGGCAAGGAAGTTGATCTCGGTGGAACCCCCACGAACAGAAGCCTCCGCGAGTGAGCCCGCCGGCCGGGCGTTACTCCGGCGGCTATCCGCGACGGCGGCGCGGGGGCGTCACCGTGAATCCCCGCCTTGACGCGCTGGCCGCGCCGTCACGGCTTCACCCGCCCTCGACGGGCGCGGCGGGCCCACGGACGGATCGTACACCCGCACCTCGACCATGTTGGAGTGGAAGGCCGGCCCGCCGCCCATGTCGGCCTCCCGGTCCGACGTGAGCACGTTCACGCCGCGCCCGCCCGGGTGGAAGCGATGCCACCAGATCCCCTCGGCGACGACGACCCCGGGCCGCGTGGCGTCCGTGACGCGGGCCGTGAACAGCGCCTCGCCGCGCTCGCTGCTGACCGCGACCTGGTCGCCGTCCCGGATGCCGCGCGCCCCGGCGTCGGCGGGGGCGATGAGCACCGTCGGCGTCCCCTGCCGGCCCCGCAGCAGCGCCGACTGGCTGAACGACGAGTTCAGGAAGAACCGGTTGGGCGGCACGATGCACTGGAGCGGGTAGCGGGCGGCCAGCGCGCCGTCGTCCGGCCCCTCCACCAGCGGGACGTACGTGGGCAGCGGCGGCAGGCCCTGCTCGGCGAGGCGCTCGGAGTAGAGCTCGACCTTCCCCGACGGCGTCGGCGCGCCGTCGGCGAAGGGCAGGTAGGGCCGCGGCAGCGCGAGGCGCACCGAGCCCTCCTCCCGCAGGCGCTCGTACGTGATGCCGGCGACGCGCTCGTCGCCCGAGGCGAGCAGCTCGCGGACGAGCCGCTCCGGCGTCTTCGCGTAGTGCTCGCCGGCGACGCCCATCGCCCGCGCCAGCATCCCGAAGACGTCCCAGTTCGACCGGGCCTCGCCGGGCGGCTCGAGCACCGGCTGCGCGAGCTGCAGGTGGAGGTGGCCGAACGAGCGGTAGAGGTCCTCGTGCTCCATTGACGTGGTCGCCGGCAGGACGAGGTCGGCGTGGAACGCGGTGTCGGTGAGGACCTGCTCGTGCACGACCGTGAAGAGGTCCTCGCGCGCGAGGCCGCGCAGCACCAGCGACTGGTCGGGACAGACCGCCGCCGGGTTGGAGTTGTAGACGTAGAGCGAGGCGACCGGCGGCCTGAGCGCGGCGTCGGTGAGCGCGCGGCCGAGGTGGATCATGTTGATCACCCGGGGCCGCGGCGACGGCATCAGGTCCGGGCGCTCGAGCACGCGGGTGTCCATCCCGAACGCGCCGCCCGTCGACAGCAGCGCGCCGCCGTGCGGGTCGGCGTAGGCGCCGGTGAGGGCCGGCAGGCAGGCGAGCGTCCGGCATGTCATGCCGCCGTTGGTGTGGCGGCTCAGCCCGATCCCGATGCGCATGAAGGAGCGCGGGCCCGCGCCGTAGCGCCGGGCGAAGCCGAGGATGGCGTCGGCGGAGAGCCCCGTGATCGGGGCGGCGCGCTCCGGCGTCCAGCCGGCCACGTGCTCGGCGAGCCGGTCGTAGCCGACGGTGGCCCGCGCCACGTAGTCCCGGTCCACCCGGCCCTCGCGGACCAGGACGTGCATCACCGCCAGCGCGAGGGCCGCGTCGGTCCCGGGCCGGACCATCAGGTGCTCGTCCGCCTGCTCGGCGGTCGGCGTCCGGTAGGGATCGATCACGACGACGTACGCGCCGCGCCGCCGCGCCTGCTTCACGAGCGTCATCACGTTGATCGTGCTGTAGGCCGCGTTCACGCCCCACAGCACCACCAGGTCGGCGCCCACCATCTGCTCGGAGTCGTTGCCGGTGACGGCGCCGACCGTCGCCCGCCACCCGCTGTAGGCCGTCGACACGCAGATGGTGCGGTCGAGCTGCGAGGCGCCCAGGGCGTGGAACAGCGGATGGCCGGCGAAGTACTGCACCTGCCCCATCGTCCCCGCGTACGAGAACGGCAGGATCGCCTCGGCGCCGTGTCGCGCGACGATGGCCCGCCACCGGGTCGCGATCTCCCCGACGGCGTCGTCCCACGAGATCCGCTCGAACCTCCCGGCCCCCTTCGGGCCGACCCGGCGCAGGGGATGGAGCACGCGCAGCGGCGAGTGGACCCGCTCGGCATAGGCGCGGACCTTGCCGCAGATGACGCCCCGGGTGAACGGGTGCGCGGGGTCGCCGGTCACCTCGGCCAGGCGCCCGTCCTCGACGGTCACGAGCAGGGCGCAGGCCGACGGGCAGTCGTGGGGGCAGACGGAGCGGAGGGCGGTCATCGCCGACCAAGGTATCATGGCGCGGATGCTGGAGCGCCTGCACCGTCTGCACCCGTTCCAGACGCCGCGCGCCCAGCGCCTCGCGCTGCTCTTCGCCGTCGTCTACTTCGCCCAGGGCATGTGGTACCTGCCGAACCAGGCGATCACGATCGTCCTCAAGGACCGCGGCCTGACCGCCGCCCAGGTCGCCGCGTTCTTCACGATGGCCACGGTCCCCTGGCTCATCAAGCCGGTCTACGGCCTGATCTCCGACTTCGTGCCGCTCTGGGGGCGGCGGCGCAAGAGCTACTTCCTGCTGGCCGCGGCGCTCGCCGCCGCCTGCGGCGCCGCGCTGGCCCTCGTCCCCGCCCACGGGTACTGGACGCTGGCCGTCCTCTTCACGGTGATGGGGCTCGGCCTCGCCTTCACCGACGTCCTCACCGACGCCTTCATGGTCGAGAGCGGCCGCCCGCTCGGGCTCACCGGCGCCTTCCAGTCCGTCCAGTGGGCGGCGATCTACGCGTCGACGATCATCGTCGGCGTCGTCGGCGGCGCCCTCGCCGAGCACCGCAACCTGCACGCCGCGTTCGCGCTCGCCGCCTGCTTCCCGGTCGTCTCGTTCGTCATGGCGCTCCGGTTCGTCGACGAGCCGCCGGCGCGCTCCGAGGCCGAGGCCTTCGCCCAGACGTGGGCGGCCATCCGGGACGCCCTGCGCCAGCGCGACGTCTGGGTCGTCGCCGGCTTCGTGTTCTTCTTCAACTTCAGCCCGTCGTTCGGGCCGGCGCTGATCTACTACCAGACGGACGTCCTCGGGTTCAGCCAGAACTTCATCGGGCTCCTGGGCTCGCTGGGCGCGGTGGGCGCGGTGGTCGGCGCGTTCCTGTACGCGCCGCTGTCCCGCCGCGTGTCGCTCCGGCGGCTCATCCCCGCGGCGATCGTCGCCGCGACCGTGGGGACGCTCGTCTACCTCCTGTACCGGAGCTGGCAGGCCGCGGTGGCGATCGACCTGGTGTTCGGCTGCGTCGCCATGATGACCCAGCTCGCGTTCCTGGAGCTGGCGGCCAGGGCGTGCCCGCGCCGCGTCGAGGCGACGTTCTTCGCGCTCCTCATGTCGGTCTTCAACGGCGGCACGCAGGTCGGGCAGATCACCGGCGGCCATCTCTACGACCGGCTGGGCTACGCGCCGCTGATCCTCATCTCGGCCGGCATGACGGCGCTGGCGCTGCTGCTCGTCCCGCTCGTGAGGATCGACCGCATCGAGGCCGCCGCGCGCGCCGCCGCCCCGGCGCCGGCGTAGCGTCGCCCGGGTCGCGAGCGACCCGCGGAGCCCCTCAGCCCCGGAGCGCCAGGCCCAGGACGACGACCGCGAGCACGACGAGCACGTTGACCCGCGCGACCCGGGCGGCGCGCGCGCGCAGCCGCGGGTCGGCGCCGGGGGCGCCCGCGCGCGGCCCGAGCACGAAGTCGTGGAGCGCGGAGAGCGCCAGCGCCGTCACGACGAGCCCGAGCTTCCAGTGGAAGCGCGGGGCGTGCAGCAGGGAGGGCCGGTGCCAGAGATTGCCGAGCCCGGAGAGCAGCAGCAGCCCCAGCGCGATCCAGCCCACGGTCCGGAACCGCACGCCCACGTCGTGGACGAGACGCGCGCGCAGCGCCGGGTCGCCCGTGCGCCGGACGACCGGCACCAGCACGAGGGCGATGAACAGCATGCCGCCGATCCAGACGAGGGCCGCCAGCAGGTGGAGCGAGCGGAGCGCGAGCGCCATCCGGCGCTATCGCTCGGCGGCGTCGAGCCGCACCAGCCGCCGGATCGTCTCGGGGTCGTCCGCCTCCGCCGCCGACCAGGCCGGCGGGCCGTCCGGCGTCCCGAGCAGGAGCGCCGCGGCGTCGGCCAGCCAGCGGAGCGCCGGCGCCGCCTGCGCCTCGTCGAGCAGCAGCGCCGCCTGCACCACGCGCCCGCTCCGCGCGACGATGCGCCGGACGCGGAGGTCGGCGAGCGCGGCATCCCCGCGCAGCAGCCGCGCGAAGGCGTGGCGCACGTCGTCGAGGGCCGTCAGCGCCCGGTCGCGCAGCGGGGCGAGCGCCGGCGTCTGGACGCCGAGCAGCACTCCCTGCGCCCCGCCGAGCAGGGCCTCGTGCATCTTCGACCGCCGGGCGTCGCGCAGGACCTGCGCCATCAGCGTGTTGTGCGGGCCCTCCCAGTTCTCGTGGATCGGCGCCTCGCGGTACAGGCGCGGGATCGGGCTCACGTCCTCGACCGTGCCGTTGCCGCCGAGGATCTCGATCGCGTGGTGCACGACCCGCACGGCGTCCGCGGAGCAGACGTGCTTGTTCACGGTGACCGCCGTCCGGTAGAGCGGGTCCTCCTCGGGGCGGGCGCCGGCGAGCGCGAGCCGGTCCTCCAGCGAGGCGACCCAGAGCGTCGAGGCGAGGGCGCCGGCCGCCAGCGCCCGCATCTCGGCGAGCTGGCACGCCACCGCCGGGAAGTCGATCAGCCGGCGGCCGAACGCCTCGCGGGCGCGCGCGTAGTGGGCCGCCTCCAGCCACGCGCGCCGCATGATGCCGGCGCACGCGATGCCGACGCCGAGCCGCGACGTGTTGACGACGATCCCCATCGTCAGCTTGAAGCCGTCCTCCAGGGCGCCGAGCTGCCAGGCCTCGGCGTCCTCGAGCGCCACCTCGGCGGTGGGCAACGTCCGCGTGCCGAGCTTCGGCTTCAGCCGGCGGAGGTGGACGCCGTTCGGCCGTCCGTCCGGGAGCCGGCGCGGCACGACGAAGAGCCCGAGGCCCGCGGTGCCGCCGGCCGCGCCCTCCGGGCGCGCGGTGACCGCGTAGAGGTCGGCGCCGGCGTTGGAGCAGAACCACTTCTCGCCCGAAAGGCGCCAGCGGCCGAGGCGGCGGTCGTCCGGGCGGGCCACGCACGCGTTGGCGCCGACGTCGGAGCCGCCCTGCACCTCGGTCAGGAACTGCGCGGCGTGCCACCGGCGGTCGTAGTCGCGCTCGACGAGCCGGGGCAGCCACTCGCGTCGCATCCAGTCGGCGCCCGCGCGCTGGATCGCCTTGACGAGCCCGGCCGTGCACGCGACCGAGCACAGGTGCGGGACCTCGCCGTTGAGCGCGAAGAGATAGGCGAGCGCGGCGTGCGCGGTGACGCCGCCGGGCTCGGCCAGCGCCGCCAGGACGCCGGAGCTCCAGACCCGCCGGCCCACCTCGTGGTGCAGCGGATGGAAGACCACGTCCTCCCGGCGCTCGCCCATCGGGCTCCACGACTCGAGCCGCGGCAGGTGCTCGGGGCGATCCAGCTCGAGGGCGGCGCGGCTCACGGGGCCCGCGGAGTCGGCGCCGGCCCGGTGCAGGTCGGGCTCCAGCCGCGCGAGCCGCGCCGGACCCATCCGGCGCACGAGCGCGGATCTCAGGTGCTCGTCGTCCTCGTAGAAGTTCGCCGGCTTCGCGGCCTCCCATCGCGCCAGCAGGGCGCGGCCCCGCTCGGGGCCGGTCAGCGGTCCAGTCTCAGCGTCTGCCACAGCGATACCGCCTTCTGGCCGTCGCGGTCGCCCCTGGCGCCGTCCCAGACGGCGAACGCGACGGCGCTCGACTCGCCGGGAGCGAACTGGGCGTCGCCCGCGCTCGGCGTCCGCAGCGCGCGCACCATGACGACGCGCCAGCGTCCCTCGGCCCAGCGCCCCTGGCCGGCCACCACCTGGGCGGCGGGCGGCTGCGAGGTGATGGTGCCGATGCCCTCGGCGATCAGGCTCTCCACGGCGGAGCGCCGCGGCTGCGACATCGGGTTGCCGGCGGCGCGCCCGGTGAGGAAGAGCGGGTCGTGCTGCGCGGCGTCTGCCCGGACCGCCGCCGCGTCCGACGAGCGGACGCCGCTGACGAACGGGAAGTCGTCGACCACGAGCGCCGGGTGGCGGTCGTGGGCGTCGCGGAACCGGGCGAGGTCCCGCTGCCAGTCGGCCTTCCAGTGCCAGATGTTGACCGTCCGGCCGCGCTCGCCCATCACGTAGCTCGGCTCGGCGTGCGCGTGGCCGTGGAGCGCCGTCGCGCCGGCGGGGAACTGCACGGCGGCCGCGTCCCGGAACTCGTCGACGGACAGGGCGGCCTGGTCGGCGACGGGGTCGTCCCACTCGAGCAGGATCCCGATCGTCTTGCCGTCGTGGAGCGCGGCGACCCGCACCTCGGCCACCTGCTCCGCCCGCAGCCACAGCGTCCGGAGCGGCACGGCCTGGCGCGCGGCCCGCCGCCACGCGGCGGCGTCGGGATCGGCGGGCACGGCTCCGGCGACGCGCCGCACGCGCACGGCGCCGGTCTCGGCCACGGGTCTCGCCGCCGGCGCCTTGCCGGCGAGCGACGTGACGTAGTACGCGAGGCCCCAGGTCTCCTCGTCGCCGAGCGCGTCGCCGTACGCCGGCATCGGCGTGCCGCCGATGCCGTTCTTCAGCGTGCGGAACACGTCGGAGACGGTACCGCCGGCCTTCATGCGGCCGGGGATCGTGAAGTCGTACGGGACGATCGGGTGGCCCCAGTCGTCCTTCAGCGTGTCGGCCGACTCGCCGTCGCCGCGTCCGCCCGGCCCGTGGCACTTGAAGCATTCCGCCTCCACGTAGAACTTCTTGCCGAGGGCGAGCAGCGCGGCGGTGGGCTTCGGCGCCGGCGGGACGACCAGCGGCCGGCCCGGGGGGCGCTCGCGGAAGACCGGAGACAGGGTCTTCACGAACGCCACGAGGTCGCGCCGCTCGGCGACCGTGAGCGCGCCCGCCCAGCCGGGCATGGCGGTGCCGGGGAGCCCCTGCCCGATGACGCGCATCAGATCGTCGTCGGTCGGCAGCGTGCTGGTGGAGCGCACCTTGAAGATGCCGCTGGTCAGGTCGCGCGGCTTCGGGAACAGCACGAACTCGGCGGGGCCGTCGCCGCGGCCCTCGGCCCCGTGGCACACGGCGCACTTCTGAGCGTAGAGCGCGCGGCCGCGCGCGACGTCGACGGAGCCGCCGCCGGACGACGGCTGTCCGGAGGCGAGCGCGAACGTGAGCGGCCCCAGCGCGAGCACGGCGACGGCGCCCACGAGGCGTCTCATGCCTCGTCCTCCTCGTCCTCCACCCCCACGGCGGCGGCGGCGCCGAGCCGCGCCGCCTCGTCACGGAGGAACTGCTCCAGCGCCCGCGCCGCGGCGGCGAGCGGCTCCCCGGCGCGGGCCGCGACCGCGCGGGCGACGACGGGCGCCCAGCGCCCGAGGTGCTCCTCCAGGAACCGCCGCTGGGCGATCCGGAGCGTCTCCGCCCGCTCGGCGCCGTGGCGCTCGAGCGCGTACGCCTCGCGGAAGGCCAGGTAGTGCATGAACTCCAGCTCGACCGCGAGGTGATCGGCGCGCTCGTGCGCCTCCTCCCCGGGCTCCACGCCGAACGCGCGATAGAACCCCTGGAGGTCGGCCAGCGCCTGGGCCTGCTGGAACGGGTCCGTCGGCCCGCACGCCGTCTCGTACAGCGGGCAGTCGGGCAGCGTCACGTGGCCGAACACCGCGTGGTATCCCTCGCGGGCGCGGTCCAGCGGGACGGCGCGGGACGCGCCGGCCAGCTCGGCGAGCGCCGAGGCGAGCGGCCCGCCCAGCTCGCCGCCGACGCTGGCGGCGATCCGGGAGACGACGTCGTGGACGCCGTCGCGCTCGGGGTAGCGGAACGCGTCCGCCAGCGCGCGGTACACGAGGCTGCGCGCGAGCGGCTGCACGCCGGAGACGTTCGCGGGGCCGGCCCCGGCGCTCATCAGATGGAGTTCGCGTACTGCGCGGGGCGCACGTGCACGGGCTCCTCGACGGTCACGCGGACCGCCTCCCGCCCCTTCCTGTCGAAGCCGATGACGGTGTCGTTGTACATCGCCCACGGCTTGCCGTTGATGGTCGTCTCGAACACCTTGGGCCCTTCCTCGATCTCGTAGCGGAACAGCATCGTCTGGGTCGTCCGGAAGAGCTGGAGCACCGCGAGCAGCTCGCGCGACGGCGCCGTGTACCGCTCGATGGCCTCGTCGACGCCGGGGCCGAACATCTGGCGCAGGTACGGCCGCGGCACCCAGCGGGGCGGGATGTAGTAGCCGTTCGGCTCGGTGCCCACCTGCGGGTAGAGCGGCAGCGCGACCTTCTCCACGCGGATCAGGTAGTAGAGCGGGTGGTGGCGGTCCTCGGCCCACCGGCCGTCGCGGTCGATCTTCACGAGGCCCTGGAGCCGGATCTTGCCCACGCACGCCGTCATGCAGCGCGTCTCCATCGGCACGCCGTCCGAGAGCGGGTCGCGTCCCTCGATCCGCGGGTAGCAGCCGACGCACTTCTCGGTCACGCGCGTGGTCGCCCGGTACATCGGCTTCTTGAACGGACAGGCCTCCACGCACGCCCGGTAGCCGCGGCAGCGCTCCTGGTCGATCAGGACGATGCCGTCCTCGGGGCGCTTGTAGATGGCCTTGCGCGGGCAGGCCGCGAGGCAGGCCGGGTACGTGCAGTGGTTGCACAGGCGCTGGAGGTAGAAGAACCAGGTCCGGTGCTCCGGCAGCGTCACGCCCTCGGCGTTGATGCCGAGCTGGCCGGCGGGCGCCTCGCCGGCCGACGTGTCCTCGTAGATGTTGGGGTAGCGCCACTCGTCCTCGGTCGGCAGGTAGCCGAGCACGCGCTTGTGCCCGGCCGGCGAGTAGTCGTGCTTCGCCGCCTCGAACAGCGTGAGGCCCTGGTACTCGCCATAGGGCTTCTCGGCGCCGCGGTCGGCGGCGTTCCACGTCATCGACGCGCCGGCGCGCTGGTGCGCCCGGTCCAGCAGCCCCAGCAGCTTCACGTCCCAGTTCCGCGGGTAGCCGCCGTACGGCTTGGTCTCGACGTTGTTCCACCACATGTACTCCTGGCCCTTGGCGAAGGTCCAGGTCGACTTGCACGCCATCGTGCACGTCTGGCAGGCGATGCAGCGGTTGGTGTTGAAGACGAACGCGAACTGCCACTCCGGGTGGCGCTCGGCGTACGGATACTCGGTGGAGCGCCCGATGTGCCAGTTGTAGACGCTCGGCATGGCTACCTCCCGGACGGGGGCGGCGCCCCCGGTCCCGGCCTCCCCCCGGGAGCGACCGGCCGCGCGCCGAGGGAGACGGGCGCGACCGCGTCCGGGACGTCGGCGTTCACGACGGTGAAGCGGGGATGGCCCCACTGCGCGCGCACGCGGGCGATGACCTGCCGGACGTGCTCCTCGCCGCGCGCCTTCCAGATCGCGTGGGCGCCCGCGTAGAACGGGCGCCGGAAGAGGTCGAGCAGCTGCGCGTCGGTCATGCCCAGGCGCACGAACTCCTCGACCAGGCACGCCACCGCGAGGTCGGCGTCGCCCTCCGGCAGCGTCACGGCGACGAGCTCCATCGGGTCGTCCTCGTCCGGCGGCTTCGGTCCGGCCCTCTCGTGGTCCTCCCCGGCGTTCACGAGCCCCCTCGGCCCGGCCGCTTCACGGCGACGATCTCGCCGGCCAGGTAGCGCTTCATGAGGTCGCTCTCGGCGGCGGGCGCGAACCCGCTCGCCGCCGGCGCCCAGACGCCGCGGCCGCCGGGACCGCCGTCCTCCGCCTTGGTGATGCGCACCAGCGTCTCCTTGGGGACGGTGTTGACGCCGTGGTTGTCGGCCTCGAAGCCGAACACGAAGCCCATCGCGGCCTTCTTCTTGTGGAAGAGGCTGTCGAGCTGGTGCATCGGCATGAGCCAGCTCCGCGTGATCGACTGCTGCGAGCCGTACCGGAAGCTCGACTGGTAGCCGGTCCCCGCCGACAGCGCGCGGCCGTCGGGCCGCGTCTCGTGGGCGCGGACGCTGCGCTCGGTGGCGATGAACGGCGCGTGCTTCATCATGACCACGTGGTACGGGTACGCGGGGTTGTACTTGACGCGGACCATGAGGCGCGCGACGCGGTAGAACGGGTCGGTCGGCTTCCAGCCGATGTACGGCCGGTCCGCGGCGTTGGCGTCGACGTAGACGTAGTCGCCGTCGGCGATGCCGAGGTCGCGGGCGGCCTGCGGGTTCATGTGCAGGGTGTGCTCGCCGACGCCGGGCGAGCGGCGGTCCATGCGGTACGGATCCCCGAACTGGTTGTTCCAGATCATGTGCCAGTCGGTGACCTGCCACGACGAGTGGGTCGCGTGGCGCGTCTTCGGCGTCAGGCAGTAGAACGTGTAGCCCCGCGCCCACAGCGGGTTGACCGTCTTCCTGACGTCGGGCCACGGCAGCTTGACGTTCCGGACGGTCCGCTCCTCCCAGCCCACGTGGTCGAGCGGGATCCCGTAGTCCTCGGGCCGGATCATGGGGTTGGTCGACACGATGGCGTTGGGCAGGTACGGCGTCGCCTCGGGCCCCTCCCGGTGGACGATGAAGTTCTCGCCGTACTCGATCACCTCGGGCTCGTCGTTGTAGGCCTGGAGCCGGCCCGTCGGCGTGAAGAACGGCACCGAGTCGTGGACCTGCTCCCAGAACGGCTCCCGCGGATACGTCCGGAACAGGAACATGGCCACGCCGGGCTCGCCGTACCTGCCCGCGAGGATGTCCTCCACCCGGTAGCCGCGGGTCGTCATCGACGAGTCGAGCAGCCGCTGGATGTAGACCTCCGTGCGGCCGTCCAGGGCGAACTTCCAGTAGTCGGCGAAGCGGCGGTCGCCCAGCAGCTCGCCCAGCTTCGCCGCCATCTCGCCGAGGATGAGCTGGTCGTCGCGGGTGTCGTGGACGGGCTTGATGCCGCCCTTCCAGATCTGGAGGAACGGGTTCGAGCAGGCGCCCGTCACCTCGTAGCGCTGCATCTCCACCCACGAGTTCGCCGCCAGCACGATGTCGGCGTACTCGCACGACGCCGTCATCTCGATGTCGGTCGACATGATCAGCTCGATGCCGGGGTTGACGTTGTGGATCAGCTCGTAGGCCCACTTGGCGTTGTTGATGAGGTTGACGTTGGTGAACCAGAGCACCTTGGTCGGCGTGGGCAGGTGGCCCCGGCCCGTGAACACCTTGCGGCCGTACTTCGGCGTGTCGACGACCAGCGGCTTGTCGCCGTGCGCCCAGTAGGCGACCTCCTCGTCGTAGGCGCACGCGCGCTCGCGGATGTCCTTGCCGTCGGTGGTGGGGTCCAGGTCCGGCGCGAAGGGGTCCTCGGCGATCCAGCCCTTGAAGCCCGGGCCCGTCCACCCGGAGCCCTGGAAGAGCCCGGCCTTGTAGTTGCCCGCCCACGTGTGGCAGCCGCTGCCGATCTCGCCCACGTTGCCGGTCAGCATGAGCGGCAGGTAGCAGGCGCGGTTGACCAGCGTGGCGTGGAACCAGTGGTTGATGCCCTCGCCGATGTGGATCGCGACCGGCTTGATGGTGGCGATGTCCCGCGCCAGCCGGCGGACCAGCTCCTTCGGCGCGTGGGTGATCTCGTGGACCGTGTCGAGGTCGTAGTCGCGCAGGTGGAGCCGGTAGGCCTCGAAGAGCGGCATGACCTCCACGCGCTCCCCCGCCACCGTCGTGACCGTGAACCGGCCCTCGAGCGCGGGGTCGATGCCGGTCGCGTCCAGCCGGTCGCCGACGTCGTCGCGGGTGATCGGGCGCGGCGCGCCGCTCCTCGCGTCCCAGACCATGAAGTCGCCGATCTTCTCCCGGTACTGCGGCGTGAGTCCGTGACGGGTCATGCCGGGGCCCGTCGAGATGTCCCGGGGCCGGTAGCCCGGGATGACGTCCTCGGGCCTGAGCCGCTTCAGCGTGTCGGTGCGGACGAGCAGCGGCAGGTCGGTGAAGCGCTTGACGAACCGGGCGTCGTACCAGCCCTCGTCGATCAGCAGGCGCGCCACGCCGAGCAGCAGCGCCGTGTCCGAGTTGGGCCGGACGGGGATCCAGTAGTCGGCCTTGGTGGCCGGCGGGCTGTACTCGGGCACGACGCAGACGATCGTCGCGCCCCGCTCCATCAGCTCGATGAAGAAGTGGTTGTCGGAGCGCTTGTTCTCGACGAGGTTCTTGCCGATCCCGATGTGGAGCTTCGTGAAGCGGAGCTCGTTGAAGTCGACGTCGGAGGCCTGGAGCCCGTGGACGAACGGGAACCCCGGCGCCTGGTCGCCGTGCCACGTGTAGTTCGACCAGTTCCGGCCGCCCCGCGCCTGCTCGGGACCGACGCCCCGCACGTGGCTGTCGAGCAGCGCCAGCATGTTGGCGAACCGGTACATGCCGTACTTGCCGATGAAGCCGAGCACGCCCATGCCGCCGCGGTGCTTGAAGGTGCGGGTGCCGGCGCCGTCCCAGTGCGTGAGCATCTCCTCCGGGTAGCCCTGGGCCAGCAGCCGCCGGCGGCCCTCCTCGCCGCTGTAGCGGCGCGCGATCGCGATCATCCCCCGGGCGGCGTACGTGTACGCCTCGTCCCACGTGGCGCGGAGCAGCTCGTCCTGACCGCGGGAGTCGAAGCGGTACCTCGACCGCAGCTCCGGCGTCAGTTCGGGGAAGCCGTCGTCGGCCCACTGCTTCCAGCCCTTGCGGATCATCGGGTACCGCAGCCGGTACGGCCCGTAGACGCGCCGCTGGAAGGTGAAGCCGTTGAGGCAGCCGCGCGGGTTCCAGGCGGGGGTCGCCCGGTGGCCCAGCAGGTCGGTGACCTTGTGCGAGTCGTAGTTCTGCTCGCTGCGGAGGAAGACGCCGTTGCGGACGAAGCCGCGCATCCGGCACTCGTGGGTGCAGTTGGGCGAGCACACCCACGTGAACGAGCCGTCGTAGCGGTACTGGTCCCGGTAGACGCGCTCCCAGTCGCGCGCGGGATAGTGCTCGAGGGGGTTGTCGACGTCGACGACGGGCGCCAGCGCCTGGAGCGCGAGCCCGGAGTCGGCGAGGCCCAGGACGAGTCCGGCCGCCAGCCCGGTCTTGAGGAAATCGCGTCGCGATGCCTGCATGGCTCCTCCTGCTCAGGTGGCGGTGGTCGAGTGCGCCGCGTACCGCTCGAGACACCGGTCGCAGAGGCCGTCGTCCTCGCGCCAGCCGGGCACGTCGCGACGGATCGCCTCCGCGACGCCGGCGGCGCCGGGCTTCGCCCAGGCGTGGGTCGGGAAGCCGCACAGGGGACACGGGGCGCCGGGCGCCGAGGCGGGCGCCGCGGCGTGAGCCGAGGCGAGCGCGAACAGCTCGGCGTGCGACGGTCGCGGTCCCGACCAGAGGGCCTGCGCCAGCCGCCGCAGCCCGGCGCCCGCCATCGCCGGGAACGTCTCGGCCAGGGCCCGCTCGTGGGCCCCGCGCCCGGCGAGCGGCACGCGGCCGAGCCGCGCGATCCGGCCGTCCAGGCTCGCCGCCCACGCCTGGCGATAGCGCCGCTGCACGAGGCGGCGCCGGTGAGCCGGAATGGTGTCCAGGTCGTCGGGGACGTGACCGAACGCGGGGTCGACGAGGTCCGCGAGGCGGGTCAGCTCGCGATCGAGGAACGGAAGGAGCGTGGCGCCGTCCGCGAAGCGCGCCGCGGCGACCCTGATGGCGGCGGGCCGGCCCGCGGGGCCGGGCGCTCCGAGGTCGGCGCCCTCGTCGTCGCCGCGCGCCGCCCGCAGCAGCGCGAGCGCGGGCAGCCGCGCGACGGTGTCACGGTGGCCCGCGAGGGCGGTCGTCACGAGCGACTCGAATCCCAGGCGCTCGAACCACCGGCCATGGAGCGCCGCGAACGCGGCCTCGCGGGCCGCGGGCGCCACGCGGTACACCGGGTCGACCTCGGCGTGCCAGACATCGAGCAGCCCGGGATCCGACTCGCCCCGGCGCCGGAGCGCCAGGCCGACGGCCTCCTCCACGAGCGCCGGGTCGAGCTCCACGGTCCGCTTCATCGTCCCTCTCGCGACGAGATCGCTGCCGCTGTGACCCGTGTACGGCGGCCAGATCGGCGGCCGTTATGACGCACGTCATATCGGTCGGGCGGGATGCGGGCGTCGGGGGGGGGCGAGGACGGACCTGCGCCAGCGGAAACGGTCACTTCCGGGCCCGGGGGTCCGCTGGCGCCGGCGAGGCCCCGGGCGGCGGGCGACGGCGGGTCAGGCCTCGGCGTCGCCCTCGCCGCCGCTCCGCCTGGCCGCGGCGTAGGCCCGGTGGAGCCAGCGGAGCGCGAGCCCGACGTCGGCGGGCGAGGCGACGTCCACCTCCACCCAGCCGCGGCGGGCGAAGCGCCGGTGCGGGCGCAGGCGCGAGTCGCGCAGCGCCCGGCGCTGGTCGTCCGGCTCGAGCCTGAGCCAGAGGTCGTGCTCCTTCTCGCGCAGCGGGAAGCAGGCGAAGAGGCGCGGGCCGACGAAGTAGCCCCACCGGCCGAACATGGGGGTGATCTTCACGTCGGGCCAGGCGCCCAGCTCGTCGTTGAGCCGGTGGGCGGGGCCCGCGCCGCCGCGACGGAGCGCCCGCCGGGTCTTGCGCCCCGGCGCCCCGCGGAACCGCCGGGCTATGGCCAGACCTGCGTGTACGCGAAGCGGGCGCGCTCGCTCAGCTTGCCGAACTTCGCGTCGTAGTCGGCCTTGAGCTGCTCGAAGTGGGCCGACGCCATGAGCCGCCGGAACGTCGCCTCGTCCTGCACCTCGTAGACCGCCATGTACTGCCAGCGGTCCTCGCCCATCAGCGCCTTGTAGCGGCGGGCGCTGACGGCGCCCGGGAACCGGAGGAACTGCGGCACGTGCTCCTCGTTGTACCAGCGGTTGAACTCGTCCTCGTGATCGGCGGCGATGGTGGCCTTGACGACGAAGAGCACGGTGGCCATGGAATCCTCCGGAGGCGAGGCGGCGGGGCCGCGGGATCGCGCGCCATTGTGCCATAATCCTGGTCCGACCGGGCGCCACAGCCTCGGCCGATCCTCTTCCTCAAGGAGCCACTCATGGCCGGTTCGACGACGACCCGCGTGCGCTGGGCGCAGGTGGACGGCGCCGCGGAGCTGTTCACGCCAGCGTTCCTCGACTACTTCGTCCCCCTGCACGACCGCTTCGCGCCGCGGATCCGCGAGCTGCTCGCCCGCCGCGCCGAGGCCCTCGCCCGGGCGCTGCGCCAGGGCGTGCTGCCGTCCCACCCGCCCGCCGGCCCCGCCACCGCGGGCGACTGGAAGGTGCCGCCGGTGCCCGCGGATCTGCAGAAGCCCGGCATCGAGATCTCCGGGCCGTGCTCGATCACGCCGATGTTCATCAACGCGCTGAACCCGGGGCCCGAGGGCGAGCGCGCCGAGGGCGACCTGGACGACGACGAGGACTCGGGCGGTCACCGGCTGGTCGACACCGTGCGCGCCACCCACAATCGCCTGGCGGCCGTCCACCGCGAGCTCTACTTCCACGACCCCGAGCGCAACCGCGAGTACCGGATCGCGCCCGGCGAGCTGCCGTTCTTCATGCACCGCGAGCGCGGGATCCACCTGGAAGAGCCGGACGTCACGATCGACGGCGCGCCGGTGAACGCGGCGCTGCTGGGCACGGCGCTGACGCTGTTCTACGCCGGGCGGGCGCAGGCCGAGCGCGGCCAGGGCATCTACTTCTACCTGCCGAAGCTCGAGTTCGCCCCGGAGGCGCGCCTCTACCGCGACGTGTTCGACGCGAGCCGCGAGGCGCTGCCGTGGCTCCGCGACGCCACCATCCGCGCCGTCGTGCTCGTCGAGTCGCTGCCGTGCGTGTACGAGATGGAGGAGATGCTGTACGAGCTGGGCCCCTACGCGGCCGGGCTCAACGCCGCCCGGTGGGACCTCAAGGCGAGCATCTTCGAGTACGTCATGGCGGATCCGAAGTCGGTGTGGCCCGACCGCTTCGGCGTCGACATCAAGACCACCCCGTTCCTCGCGGACATCTTCCGCCGCCTGGTCGCGATCTGCCTCAGGCGCGGGGCCGTCCCCGTCGGCGGCATGGCGACCGCGCTGCCGAGCCAGGACCCGGAGGTCAACCGCGTGGCGGCCGAGGCGATCCGCGCGGACAAGGAGTGGGAGGCGCGGCAGGGCTTCATCCGGGGCTGGGTGGCCCACATCTTCCACATGAAGACCGCGGCCGATCCGTTCAGGAAGCTCATCGCCTCCGGCTGGAAGCCGACGCCCCCGATGGCCGATCCGTCGAACTACCCCGTGCGGATCGAGGTGCCGGCCGGCCCCATCACGACCGAGGGCACGCGCCGCAACTGCCGCATGCTGATCGAGTACGTGGAGGGCTGGCTCAACGGGCGCGGCGCGAAGGGCATCGACAGCCTGGAGGGCAAGCCGGGCGTGCACCCGGCGCTGATGGAGGATCTCGCCACCGGCCGCATGTCGGTGGCGCAGATCGCGCAGCGGATCCGCCACGGCGCCCGCTCGACGGAGGGGCCGGCCGACGTCCACGACGTCGCCCTCGTCAAGCGCCTGCTCCGCGAGGAGCTGGAGGACATCCTGCGCCGGCGGCCGTCCGACCCGGCGCTGCAGGACCGCTACCGCAAGGCGGTGAAGATCGCGATGCGGTGGATCCGGAACTATGTCGACCTGGACTTCCGCAGCCTGGGGTCGTACAGCCGGCCGGACCTCGAGCGCATCGCGGCCGCCCCGGACGCGCTCTGACGTCGCGCGCGCCATGACGCGCGCCGGTCGTCGTCGCGCTCGTGGCGCTGGTCGTGCTGGCCGCCCCGGCCGCGCGGGGCGACGAGGCCCTCTGGGCCTTGCTCCGCGGCGGCGGCCACGTCTCGATGCTGCGCCACGCGACGACCACGCCCGGCGTCGGCGATCCTCCCGGCTTCCGCCTGGACGACTGCGCGACCCAGCGGAACCTCGGCGCGGAGGGACGCGAGGAGGCGCGGCTGGCCGGCACGGCGTTCCGCGCCCGCGGCATCCCGGTCGGCCGCGTCCTCTCGAGCGAGTGGTGCCGCTGTCTCGAGACCGCACGGCTGGCCTTCGGACGGGCCGAGCCGTGGCGGCCGCTCAACAACCTCCACGGCAACCGCGCGGCCGAGCCCGCGGCGGTGCGCGCCATCCGCGAGCTGACGCGGCAGCGCCACCGGGACGGCAACCTCGTGCTCGTCACCCACGGCTCGGTCGTGCTGCCGGTGACCGGAATCCATCCGGCGCAGGGAGAGATCGTCGTGCTGGCGCCGGACGGCGGCAGCCTCAGGATCGTCGGCCGCCTGTCGCCCGACGCCATCCGCCGCGCCGCGGGCGGCTGACACGGCTGCGCGGACCGCGGAGGACGCGGCACCCTCCCCTCGGCAACTGCCGCGGAGCGCGTGCTCGCCCGGCCGGAGCGAGCCACCCGCGACACCCGAGCGCCAGGTCGCCGGCGCTTCACACGCCCCCCGTGCCCGGCGGCTCGTTCGTCCGGCCGTTGCTACCGGATCGTGATCGCGCGGGCGCGGGAGTTGTTCAGCTCGTAGGTCTCGGTCACCCCGCCGTCGGCGTCCGCGACGGCGACGATGTAGTAGCGACCGGGCACCGTCCCCGGCGGGATCACGACCTGCGTCGACGTGACGCTCACCTGCCGCGAGGCCAGCCCGGGCACCCCGCGGGCCCCGAGGTCGGCGTCGCCGGCGCCGCGCACGGCGTCGCGCGAGAGGTAGAAGCGCGTCGAGGACGGCGAGGCGATGCCGTAGCCGAGATTCGCGGTCGTGTCGGTCACGGTGATCACCGCGCCGGGCGCCGCCTCGAGGGGCGCCACGATCGACGTGACGCGCAGGTCGGGCCGGACGACGCGGACCGTCTGGACCCTGACGTTGTTGGCGAGCCCTCCCTCCGTCGTTCCTGCCGGCGGGACGACGCTCGCCATGAGACGGAAGACCCCCGGCGCCGTCGACGCCGGGATCGTCAGCGTCGTCGATCCCGGGCTGGCCGTGGCCGCGGCGAGCGCCGGTACGGCGCGCGTGCCGAGGAGGCGGTCGGTCGCGCCGAGGTAGGCGTCGGTCGACAGGTGGAACGACAGGGTCGCCGCCGGCCCGTCGGCCGGTCCCACGTTGTGCACGACATCGCTCGCCACGAAGGGGATGCCGGGCGTCACGTACAGCGGCGCCGACAGCGACAGCACCGCGAGGTCGGGAACGCAGGCGGGCAGCCGGATGCCGGCGAGGTACAGCGTGTCGACGTCGTCCAGGGGGCGGACGCCCGCGCCCGCGAGCACGGCGTGCGCGGCGGTGCAGGCGTCGGTGGCGCCGACGTCCGGCGCCGGGAGCGGCGCCGCGAGCGTCCCCACCCCGTTGATGCCGAGCACGCCGTCCGCGCTGTAGTTGCCCGCGACGTAGGCCCACGCCGGGTAGGAGGCGATCTCGCCGCAGTCGAAGGTGCAGACGATCAGGGCCTGCGCCTGGTCGATCGCGAGCGTCGCCTGGGCGGAGTAGAAGTTCCCGACGACGTTGGCCCGGGCGCCGTTCCGCACCACGGTGCCGACGCCGGTCCCCCAGCCCCACACGATGTTGTTCCGCATGTCGACGGTCGTGTCGATCGCGGGCAGCACGACGTCGTCGACGGCGACCTGGGGGTTCCGCTGGGCGGCCGCCACGAACACGTTGTGGTGGAGGCTCACCCGCTGCGCCCGGTACTTGACCAGCATGTTCTTCTCGCCGCCGGCCGGCCGCGACAGCACGCTCCACGACACGGTCACGTCGTGGGCGTCCTCCGTGATGTCGATGTTGCCGTCCTCCGACCCCTGCACCGAGCAGTGGTCGATCACCACGTTGTGGGCGCCGTAGGCCACCTGGATGCCGTCGACGGTCGCGTTCCGGACCCGGAGGCCGCGCACGATCACGTCGTGGGCGCCGTGCGTGCCCCGGATGATGAGCCCGTAGTTGCGCAGCGTGATGCCGGGCGGGGGCGCGCTGAAGCCGTCGAGGGTCACGTAGGGGCCCCGGACGTAGAGGAAGTCCGCGAGCGCGATGTCGCCCGCGACGTCGAAGACGACCGTGCGGTAGCCCTGGGCGAGCGCCTCGCGGAGGCTGCCGGGACCGGCGTCGGCGAGCGTCGTGACGCGGACGACCGGCTGGCCGGCGCCGCCCGGCGTCGACGCCCCGAAGCCGGCGTACTGCGCTCCCGCGGGCGCGGCGGCGAGGGCCATCGCGACGACGGCGGCGACCACGGCGAGCGCGCAGCGGGAGGCAGCGGGCATCTGCGGGACCTCCGGACCGCGGGTGAAGGCAGGCCGAGCCTAGGCGCCGGGTGTCCCCGCGTCAAGACCTATAGCGCGCGGCCGCGGGCGCCCCCGCCCAGAATCTGGGCGGCGGCCGCGCCGGTTTTGCGGCCACCTATGGGTGGAGCGCTACGGGAACCGGTAGCGAGAGATGTGCAGGTGGACGCCGTGGCTCGACACCGGCTCGATCGTGATCTCGCCGGTGCCGCGCATGAGCTTCACGCGGTCACGGTCGCAGGCGTCGGTCAGCGCGGAGAAGTCCTCGGCGACGAGGGACAGGGCGACCATGCCGTCGGTGCCGCCGACCTCGTCCGCCGGCACCACGAGGAGCGCGTTCTGCCCCACGGCGAGCATCGTCCGGGGCCCGCCGTTGATCGCCACCTCGGACAGCGAGAACAGCGAGCGGAACGTCTCGACCGTGTGGCGCGGGTCGCGCGCGCCGATGACGAGCCGCTTGAGCTGCAGCGGCGTCGGGCGCGGCGCGTCCTCGTCGGGCGGCGTCGCCAGCTCCACCAGCACGCCCGCGCACGCGCGCGGATGGACGAAGCCGATGAGCCCGGCGAGGCCCGCGCGCGGGGTCCGGTCGATCAGCTCGACGCCCCGGCGCTCGAGCGACGCCAGCGCATGGCCGACGTCGGCGGTGTCGAAGCAGAGGTGGTGCAGGCCCTCGCCGCGCCGCTCGAGGAAGCGCGCGACGCCGCCCGCCGGCGCCCTCGGCTCGAGCAGCTCGATCTCGCTCTCCCCGGCGCCCAGCAGCGCGGCGCGCACGCCCTGGTCCGGGACGTCGGCCTCGCGGAGCAGCGGCAGCCCGAGGGTGTCCCGGTAGAAGCGGTACGCCTCCTGCAGGCTTCTCACCACGATGCCGACGTGATGGATGCGACGCATCACGGCTCGCCGCCCTCCTCAGCGGATGAATGGCGCCGCCCGGCGCGCGCGGGCGTCGCGGATACGGACCCGGTGGTTCGCGAGCAGCGTCGGCGGCAGCCGGCGCAGGGGGAAATACCGGAGAGCCAGCGTCTCGTCGCAGGTGGTGAGCGCGCCGCCCCGGACCGCGCACTCGAAGCAGACGTTGACGTAGTGCCACACGGCGCCGTCGGGGTAGCGCACCACCTGGAGCGCGGGATCGGAGTAGACGCCGACGAGCCGGCGCACGGTCACCCGGAGCCCCGTCTCCTCGAGCACCTCGCGTCGCACCGCGGCGTCCACCGACTCGCCGACCTCCACCGAGCCGCCGGGCAGGCCCCACTGCCCGCCGTCGGCGCGCTGCTGGAGCAGGAGCGCGCCGCGCCGGTCGAAGATGACGGCCGAGACGCTGGGGCGGACGCCGATCGCACGGCCGGCATCCACGCCCAGCGTGATCACGCGCCCCACCCTACCCGACGCCGCGCGGCTCGGCAAGACGCCGCGCTCACGCCGGGCTGAAGAGCCGCCCGAACTGCTCCCAGGACATCGGCACGGACGCGGCGACGCGCGCGTTCTCCTCGACGTGGGCGACCGAGGCCATCCCGACCAGGGCCGTGCCGACGCCGGGGGTGGAGCGGGCGAACTGCAGCGCGCGCTGCGCGTCGGTGGAGAAGCCCGGCAGGTAGTCCGCCACCACCGCCGGCAGGCCGCGGGCCAGCCGTCCCTGGTAGATCGGCGCCGACACGACGACGTAGATGCCGAGGCGCCGCGCCGCCTCGATCGTGGAGACGGCCTCGCCGTCGAGTCGCTGGTTGCCGCGCGTGAAGGCCTCCGGCATCGCCAGGTTGTAGGGGACCTGGATCGCCTTGAAGTGGTGGCCGGCGCCGGCGACGTCGCGCGCCGCCGCGGCCACCTCGGCCAGCGACAGGTAGTCGGGCGCGTCGGGCGGCTGGCGGTAGCCGTTCCAGGTGGCGGTGCCGTAGCAGCCGATCCGTCCGTCGGCGACGGCGGTCTCGAGGGCCTCGAAGGCCGCCCGGATCCGGTCGAGGAACTGCGGGCGCGGCACGGCCTCGAGCTGGCTCTCGGGGTTGTGGACGTAGTAGACGTCGATCACGTCGAGGCCGAGGTTGGCCCGGCTGCGCGCGATCTGGTCGTCGAGATAGCGCGGCGTCATGCAGTGCATGCCCACGACCTCTTCCGGCGCCACGATCCCCGTGCGGAGGTACGTGTCGGTGAACCAGGTGCGCGGGTCGGCGGGCACGGCGGCGTCGAACGGGATGTAGCCGCCCTTGGTGGCCACGACGACCTCGTCGCGGCGGATCGCGCCGCGCCGCAGGACGTCGGCGAGCGCGGCGCCGACGGCCCGCTCGCTGCGCTGGTGACGGTAGTTCACCGCCGTGTCGACGACGTTCAGGCCGCGCTCGATCGCCCGCGCCACGGCGCGCCGGTAGGCCTGGTCGGTGGCGTCGTCCTCGCGCCCGAGGTAGGTGCCGATGCCCACGCTCGAGAGCGCGCCGATGCCGGCCAGCGGGCGGTAGTTCGCCTCCGGCATGTCGGGCGTCAGCCGCGCCGCGTACCGCCGCGTGCCCTCGAGGGTCGCCCGCCCGCTCAGCATGGCGTCATTATGCGTCAGCCCTCGCGATAGAGCAGCAGGAACAGCCCCACGCCGACGAGGCACGCGCGCCAGATCCAGCCCGGCGCCGCGCCCGCCTCCGGGAGCCGCAGCTCGAGCCAGCGCGCCCAGCCGGCGAGCGCGCCCAGGATCCCGAGCGGCGCGTGCGTCACCTCGGTGAGGAACTCCTCCTTCAGGTTGAACATCGCGTGCGAGTGCGTCAGCAGCATGCCGCCGCCGAGCGCGCACAGGAGCGGGAAGACGTACGCCCACGGCCGCGGGGCCAGGCGCCCCGTGCGCACCATCCACTCGAAGACGCCGAACGCGACGATGAGCACGACGAAGGCGCGGTGCTGGAGCACGTCCGGCAGCGTCATGCTCTCCCAGAACCCGGCGGGCCCCAGCGGCCAGGCGCGCGGGTCGTTGCGGACGAACATGAACGCGGCGAGCCCCAGCAGCGCGAGCGGCCAGTGGCGCCCGGCGCGGAGCCCGGCGCGCTCGCCGATCGCGAGCAGCCCCATGAGCAGCACGAACATGCCGGACCAGTGGTGGTTGTACTCGGACCACGCGCGCTCGACGGGCTTCCGCTCGCCGGGCGGCGCCATGAGCGGATCCGCCGTGCGGAGCAGCTCGTCGATCGGCGGGCTCGTGAGCCGCGGCGGCGCCGGCGCGAAGCGCGCGAGCACCTCGCCGACCGTCGCCCGGTCCGCGGTGACGTCGATCGCCGGGGGCAGCGACGTGAGCGACGCGGCCGCGTAGACGACGGTCACCGCGAGCCCCAGCTCGACCTCGACGAAGCGCGCCAGCCGCGGCGTCGTCACCGCGGCGGCCGCCCGCCGCACCAGGCGGGCGTTCGCGGCCGCGAGCCCGAGCGCGACGACCAGCAGCGCCACCTTGCTGAGGATCATGACCCCGTAGGCCGTCCCCACCAGCGCCGCGGGCTCGCCGACGTACAGCCCGCCGAGCGCGACCCCGCTGGCGACCAGCACGCTGACGGCCGCGGCGGCGAGCGTCGAGAACCGGCGCGCGAGCTGGCGGTCGCGCGGCTCGGCCTCGCCCCGCGCGCGGACCGCGTGGAGCGTCAGGTGCGCCAGGCCGCCGACCCAGGCGGCGACGGCCGCCTGGTGCACGGCGTCGAGGACGAGCAGCAGCGCGCGGTCGTCGATGCGCGCCATGGCGTGGCTCAGCGCCGCCGAGGCGGCGACGAGGGCCGCGGCGAGGCCGGCGAGCGCCCCCCACGCCGCCCGGCCGGCCGGCGCGGCGGCCAGCCGCGCCGCGACGGCCGCCAGCGCGGCGGCGAGGACGACGCGCGCCAGCGCGACGCGCGCGAACGTCGTCTCGAGGAAGTCGCCGAGCGGCGGGCTCCCGGTCTTGCCCGCCAGGTCGACCAGGACGAGCCCGGCGACCGCGGCCTGGACGGCGGCGGCGAGCGCCGCCGCGACGGCGATCAGCCGCAGCGACGCGGCGCCGGCGCGGTCGGGCTTGGCGCCGGGCTCGGCGCGCAGCACCGCGCGGAGCCACGGCACGCCGCCGGCCGCCACGCTGACGAGCGTGAGCAGCAGGCCCCTGAGGAGGACGTCGACGAATCCCGCCACGGCGCCCGACCTACGGCGAGACGCGGAAGGCGAACCGGCCGCTCACGACGTGGCCGTCCGCCGACAGCACCTGCCACTCGACATGGTACGCGCCGGGCGGGAGCGCCGGCAGGTCGGCGTCGAGGCGCTCGGGAGCGCCGCCCGTCTCGGGCGCGAGCGCGCGCGCCTGGCCCCGCCCGTCCACCACCCGCACGCGGGACAGCCGCTTCTCGATGCGGCCGTTGAACGTCAGCGACAGGCGGGATGGCGAGGCGGCGACGGTGGCGCCGACGGCGGGCGTGGAGGCCAGCAGCAGCGAGTGCGACCAGGCGGCGGTGGCGGCGGCGAGGAGCGCGCCGGCGGCGACGGCGGTCAGGCGGGCGCGGCTCAACGCCAGTCGTCGAGCACGAGGTGGCCCGGGTCCTCGTAGTCCTCCTGCTTGCCGCGCTGCATCCGCACCATCGTGAAGTCGATCTGGTAGCCGGCCCGCAGCACGGTGCTGTACGCCGTCCAGTAGCGCGTGTACGCGGGCAGGATGAGTCGCTGCACGCCGAGGTCCTGACCGAGCTCCTCGAGCGCGGCGACGAACTGCTCGAGCAGCTCCGGCCGCCTCGTCTGGGGGTCGATGACCAGCGACTTCACGTAGAGCGAGCCCGCCGGCGCCTCGCTGACGCCGGGCGTGTGGTAGACGGCGAAGCCGACGATGTCCCGGCCGCGCTCGAGGACGAGCGTGTCGCCGAGGGCGAGGCCGTCGACGATCTCGACCTCCTTGGAGAGGTCCATGCCCCGGCAGACCGCGTTGGCGATCCGGTGGAACCGCGCGAGCGCCGCCTTCTTGCGCGTCTCCTCGAGCGTCGAGAACCGCCGGACGGCGAACGGCGGCTTCGGCCCGCGGGAGGTCAGGCTCTTGACCTCGCGGCGCTCGAGCACACGGCTCAGGATGGCGACGAGGCCCTTCGGGCGGAACCCGAGCCGGTGGTAGAGCGCCAGGTGCTTGGCGCTGTTCGGGTAGGTCACGGCGCCGGCGAGCGCCGCCTTGTTCTCCTCGAAGAAGTCGAGGACCGCCTGGATGAGCTGCTGGCCGATCTTCTGGTTCTGGTAGTTGGTGAGGACGGCGACCGGCCCCAGCACGCCGACGGCGCCCCACAGGACGCCCAGCGCGGCGCCCACGATCTTCGACTGGTCCTCCTCGGCGACGAAGCAGCCCCACGGCTCCATGAGCCACCGGTGATGCACGTACTGCGCGCCGCCGAACGGCTGCCGCGGGCGCGTCCCGAGCTGCCGCTCGAGGAAGTCGCTGAAGGTCTGCTCGATGACGTCGCGGACCTTGGCGAGGTCGCCCTTGCGGACGCGGCGGATCTGGACCTTCGTCGACCGTCCCTGGGAGTCGAGGCCGACGCGGTCGACCGTCGCCCTCACGCGGACAGACCCGCGAGGTCTTCCAGCAGCGTGATGACGGCCGAGTGGTCGAGCTGGCCGCGCCCCTTCACCCGGAGCGCGCTGAACAGCTCCTGGACGACCGCCGTCGCCGGCAGCGGCACGCCGAGCGACCGGGCCGACTCCATGATGAGGCCGAGGTCCTTGTAGTGCAGGTCGATCTTGAAGCCGGGCCTGTACTCGCCGGCGATGTAGTTCGGCGATTTCTGGTCCAGGCAGCGCGAGCCCGCGAGCCCGCCGCCGAGCGCCTTCAGCGTGAGCTCGCGGTCGAGCCCCGCCTTGCGCGCCAGCGTCAGCGCCTCGCCCAGCGCCGTGAGGTTGACGGCGACGATGATCTGGTTGGCGAGCTTCGTGAACCCGCCGGCACCCAGCGGGCCGAGGTGCGTGATGGTCTTGCCCATCGCCTGGAAGACCGGCAGCAGCTTCTCGAACGCCGCCCTGTCGCCGCCCACCATGATCGAGAGCGCGCCGTCGATGGCGCCCTTCTCGCCGCCGGAGACGGGCGCGTCGAGCATCGGCACGCCGCGGGCCTCGAGCGCCTTGCCGACCTTCTGGGACACGATCGGCGAGATCGTCGACATGTCGGCGTAGAGCATCCCCCGGCGCGCGCCCTCGATGATCCCGTCCTTGCCGAGGGCCACCAGCTCCACGTCCGGGGAGTTCGGGAGCATGGTGATCAGCACGTCGCACTGCGCCGCGACCTCGCGAGGCGAGCCAGCCGCCTTGGCGCCCGCGCCGACCAGCTCGTCCACCGGGCCGCGGCTGCGATTGTGGACAACCAGTGGGTAACCTGCCCGGAGCAGATTCCGGGCCATCGGGCGCCCCATGATCCCGAGCCCAATGAATCCGACGACTTGAGCCATCCTGCCCCCGAGAGGAATTGGTTAGGGCGCGCCGTTAGTTAACACACCGCGGCGCGGGGGGTCAAGAGGAAGCGTCGTTTTTCGCGGGTTTTCGTGCCGGCATGTCCGCCGACCCCGGCCGGGCGGTTGGGGGGCCGCGGAGCGATCCGCTGGCTTCGAGCGCCGGCCAAGTCGGGCGCAGGTCGACTCACCGGGTCGCGAGGCGGCTCGCGGATCGCGAGCGCCCCCCACTTCGCCGGGCCGGAGTCGGCGGCGACTCCGTCCCGCGCGGGCGACGTGGCTCGCCGACTAGCGGCCGCGGCCCCAGAGGTCCCTGGCGAGCCAGTCGAGACCCAGGTCCCTCAGCGTCTTCGGCAGCGGCTTTCCGGTCTTCCGGTCGTAGCCGACCTTCGAGTACCAGACGTCGACCATCCGGTCCCACTGCTCGCTGATGGCCTGGCCCTTGGCAGGACCGTCGTGGGGCGTCGAGCCGTAGCGGGCCGACGGCTTCTCCCGGTCGACGCCGATGCCGCAGCGCAGGCGCACGGCGCGCAGGATCGCCGCGGTGCGCCGCCCGAACCGCATGGCGTCGGCGACCGTGTAGTACCAGCCCGTCGCCGCCGAGAGCGCGCGGCAGAGGTTCTCCATCCGGGTCCGCCCCGTGAAGATGCAGATGCCGAGCGAGTCCTCGAAGTGCCGGCGGCCGAGGATCCCTGCCACCTGCGCGGCGACCTCCTCGCCCGCGAACGGGTTGATGCGCGCGGGCAGCCCGAGCTCGGTCACGTGCACCGGCACGCCGCTCTCGAGCGTGCCCGTCGACCCCGTGCAGGTGTCGAGCATCTCGTCCCAGCGGCCGCGGTGGTCGTGGCCGCGCGGCGACGCCCCCTGCAGCGTGTAGATGGCCGCCTCCGCGGCGCGGCCGCCCACGCGCTCGGCCGCCGTCTTGAGCCCCTCGGCGAGCAGGTCGCCGAAGCCCTCGCGCTTGACGATCATCTGCAGCAGCCGGTTGGCGCCCTCGATGTCGCCCCACTGGAGGTCGAGCCCGACCTGCTGCCGGGTGAGCCAGCCCTTCTCCAGGCACTCCATGACCCAGCCGCAGATCCAGCCGAACTCGTTCACGTCGACGCACGCGCGGTCCACCTGCGTGTTGAGCCACGACACGCCCGCCTGGTCGGTGGCGCCGATCTGCCAGCCGCAGCCGGACCACCCCTCGTACTCGGGCTCGTCGACGATCGCGCCCTTGTGCGGGCCGCTGCGGATGATCTGCATGTGACAGTGGTGCATGCCGCAGGCGTTGCACTGGTGGCCCCGGTGGTCGAAGCCGTCACGGAGCTTCGGGGCCTCCCACCTCGACAGGTCGTCGTAGGGCTCGTTGGTCGTGTAGTTCTTGATGGGCAGAACGCCCATCTTGCCGAGGTTCACCACGGCCGGCAGCGTGCCCCACTGGTAGAGCGACTTCGCGGACGGGTCGGTCTGCAGGTCGTGGGCGATGTCGTCGGCCGCCTGGATCACGCCGCGGTAGTCCGCCGCCTTCAGCCCCCGCGTGCCCTTCACGATGGCGACGGCGCGCAGCCGCTTGACGCCCATCACCGCGCCGCAGCCGTTCTTGGACGCCACGTGGCCGTAGTCGCCGTGGATCGCGGCGATCTTCACCACGTTCTCGCCGGCGACGCCGCTCGTGTAGACGGACAGCTGGTGGCCCGAGAGCCCGAACGCCTGGTTCAGCGCGTCCTGGGTCTCCCACGTGTCCTTGCCGAGCAGGAAGCGCGCGTCGCGCAGCTCGACCACGTCGTCGTTGACGTAGAGGTAGACCCAGTCCTTCGAGCGGCCCTGGATCACGATCGCGTCGTAGCCGCTGTACTTGAGGTTGGCGCCGAAGAAGCCGTTGGCCTGGGTCGACGTGGGGCCGTTCGTCATGGCGCCGATCGTCACGACGCTGAGCGCGCCCGTGCCCCAGACCGGCAGGCCGGCGAGCGGCCCCGTCGCCAGCACGAGGCGGTTCTCCGGGTCGTCCCAGGAGACGTTGCCCTTGCCGCCGCGCCTGGCCGTCTCGCGGTAGAGGATCATGGCGCCGAGCCCGACGCCGCCCAGGCACTCCCGCATGTCGTCGGGGCTCCACGGCTCGGCCCAGCACTTCTTCTTCGTGAGGTCCACGCGCAGCAGCCGCCCGGCGTAGCCGCCGGGGATCGCGGGCGTGGCCCTCGTCGAGGGCTTCGTGGTCGAGATCAGCGTCGGGCTCATCGCATCTCCTGGCCGCGCGCCATCACACCGCCACCGGCGTGGTGCCGGGCGCGAGGGAGGGGCGGCCGAGCACGGTCTCGGGAAGCAGCGTGCCGGCCGCCTTCGCGGCGATGTACGCCGGCTTGACGTCGAAGGGGTTGCGGCGCAGGTGCTCCTTGAAGCGCGCCAGCGAGACCTGGGACTGGACCAGGCCCTTGAGCATCCCCACGTCGTTCGTCGTCCAGATGTCGCTCGACGGACCGAGGATGATCGCGCCGGTCAGCCGGTCGCCGGTCCACAGCAGCTTCCGGTACGCGGGGCGGTCCCGGTGGAGCGCGGTCACGCTCTCCGCGCGCGGGTCGTCCCAGGCGCCGAAGGACGCGACGTCGAGGTGGCAGACCTCGACGATGTTCATGTTGACGCTGCCGCGGTAGCGCACGTCCTTGCCCGCCATGTTGGCGCCGGCCACGCGCCCGTGCTCCTGCGCGGTCGGCTCGATCGCGTGCACGACCGGGGCGCCGGAGATCCGCTCGAGGCCCTCGGCGACGTCGCCCGCGGCGTACACGTTCGGGACGTTGGAGCGCAGGCGGTCGTCGACGACGACGCCCTGGCGGATCGCGAGGCCCGAGTCCTTCAGCCAGTCGAGGTTGGGCCGGATGCCGGTGGCCATCACGACGACGTCCGCCGTCAGCGCGCTGCCGCGGGCGAAGCCGAGGCGCTTGCGGCCCCGGACGTCCTCGATCCGCGCGACCGTGGCGCCCGTGCGGATGATGACGTTGTGGCGCCGCAGCCAGGTCTCGACCATCTCGGCGCCGGTGGCGTCGATCATCCGCGGCAGGATGCGCGGCGCGATCTCGACGACCGCCAGCCGCGCGCCCAGGGCGAGGATCGAGTTGAGGATCGTGAACGAGATGAAGCCCGCGCCGACCATGACGACCTGGCTCCCGGGGCGGACGTCCGCGATCAGCGCGCGGCACTGGTCGAGGGTCCAGAACGCGTGGACGCCCGGCAGGTCGGCGCCGGGGATCGGGGCCTTGACCGGCGACGAGCCGGTCGCGATCAGGCAGTCGTCGTACTCGACGCGCGTGCCGTCGTCGAGCGCGCACGCGTTGGCCTTCGTGTCGAGGCTCGTGGCCCGGCGCCCGAGGAGCGTCTTCACGTTCCACCGGGCGAGCACCGCCGCCGTCGCGGTGTACACGTGCGACTCGGCGATCGAGCGATCCAGGTAGTACGGCAGCACCATGCGCGAGTACGGCTTCTCGGCGCTGACCAGCGTGATCTCGGAGGGCTCGGTCTCCTCCTCGCGGATCGTGCGGATGGCGTTCACGGCCGCCGTCCCGCCGCCGACGATCAGGTGACGGCGCGGCATCAGCGGACTCCCGCGAGCAGCCGGCCCGTCCGCTCGGCCGCGAAGTCGCCCAGCCAGTCGAGCGTCGCCGTCTCCTCGTAGAGGATCGCCGCCGTCGGGCACGCGGAGGCGCAGGCCGGGTCGCCCGCGCAGAGGTTGCACTTGAACGCCTTGCGCGTGTCCGGGTCGTAGAACATCGTGCCGTACGGGCAGGCGATCGTGCACAGCTTGCAGCCCACGCAGCGGTCGTCGAGCACGTCCTTCGCGCCGGCGGCGTTGATCGTGATCGCCCCCACCGGGCACGCGGTCATGCACCAGCCCTCGGCGCACTGCGTGCACGTGTACGGCGCGTAGGAGGTGTGGCCCTCGAAGGGGGAGACGCGGATCACGGACTTCGCGGGCTTGAACTCGCCGGTCTGCATGTACGAGCACGCCAGCTCGCAGCGCAGGCAGCCGGTGCAGCGCTCCGGGACGATCTTGAGGACTCTCATCGCTTCTTCCGGGTCCGTCCCTTCCCGCCGCCCTCGAGGCGGCCGATGAACTCGTCGAGCGGGATGGCGGCCATGGTCATGCCGGCGACGCCGCCGCGGGCGCCCAGCTCCACCGACACGCGCGAGATCGTGGCGTTGTCGGGCGCCTCGATCACCGTCACGAAGTCGTACGGACCGAGGACGGCGTACTGCGCGACGACGCGCGCGCCCATCCGCGTCACGTCGGCGTTCACCTTGCGGATCCAGCCCGGCCGGTCGCGGAGCACCTTGCGGCCCGATTCCGACAGCGTGCTGAGCATGATGTAGAGGCTCACGGTCGGCGCTCCTTCCGCGTCGCGGCGACGCGCGGCGCATTATAGCACGCGGCGCGCGCGCTCCTTCCCGCGCGGGTGCTACAGTAGCGCCGTGCCCGGCATCTCGAGCGTGTCGCCGGCGGGCCGGGCGGCGGTCCTCACGCCGCTGGGTCTCGCGCTCGCGGTCCTCCTCGCCGTCTCCGGCGTCCCCGGCGCCGCCGTCGTCGACTGGCGGCAGCACCGCGGGGCGGGCACGGTGCTCTCCCACGCGGCGGTGGCCCTCGTCGCCGCCGGGCTCGCGCCGCTCGCGTGGCGCGCGCTGCTGGCGCGCGCCGACCGCCCGCGAGTCCTCGCCCGCGCGCTGTGGCTCGCGATCGCCGTCGCGGCGGTCGCGCTCGCGACGCTCGCCGTCGCCGCGCCGCGCCACGCCGTCGAGCTCGTGGCGCGGGAGTGGGGGCTCGTCGAGCCGGCGCAGGTCGCGCTCTACGTCGTGGCCGCCGGGCTGGCGTTCCGCCACGCGCGGCTGCTGGCCGCCGACGGGCCGCGGCGCGCGGCCTACCGGCTCGCCGGCGCCGCGCTGCTGGTCTTCGCCGCCGAGGAGGTCGACTACCTGGGGCTGCCCGCCCTCGTCGTGCGGCTCGCCGGCGGCTCGCCCGAGGGGCGGATCGGCCGGCACCACGTCGCCGGGCTCCACGACCTGCTGAACATCGGGTCGACGTCCGGCGCGGCGTGGCTCGTCACGCGCCTGGCGGCGCTCGCGATCGCCGCCGGCCTGCTCGTCGCGCTGCGGCGCGTGCTGCCCGCGCTGCTGCGGGAGCTGCGGGCCCCCGAGGCGCGGCCCGCGCTGCTCGGCGCGGTCCTGCTCGCGGTCGCCGAGCTCCAGGACATCGACGACGGCCTGCTGCGGGCGGTCGGGCTGCCGGCGGGCAAGGTGGTCGAGGAGGGCGGCGAGGCGCTCGCCGCGATGGCGCTCGTCGCGTGGCTCGCGCGCGCCGTCGCGCGCACGGTCGCCGCCGGCGTCACACCGGCGCCGCGGCGTCCGACGGCGTGAGGAACCGGTAGACGGACGTGAAGTCCTTCCGTCCCAGACCGTGCGACGACGCCAGGCGCAGCACCTGCTGCGCGGCGGGCGCGACGAAGACGGGCACGCGGAGGGTCCGGGCCGCGTTCACCGCGAGGCCGAGGTCCTTCGCCATCAGGTCGGTGGTGAAGCCGGGTGCGTAGTCGCTGGTCGACGCCGCGCGGGCCACGAGCCCGGGCACCGGGTGCATGTGCTCCATCACCCACGTGTTGCCCGAGGACTTCGAGATGACCTCGGTCAGCACCTTCGGATCGACGCCGAACCCCTCCGCGATGCGGAACGCCTCGCTCACGGCGACGGCGGCGACGCCGGCGATCAGGTTGTTGCAGAGCTTCGCCACCTCGCCGGAGCCGACGGGACCCACGTGGACGACGCTGGCGCCCATGGCGGCGAGCACCGGCCGGGCCTCCTCGACGTCGCGCGCGTCGCCGCCGACCATGATGGCCAGCGTGCCGTCCTCGGCGCGCGGCACGCCCCCGGAGACGGGCGCGTCGAGGAACCGCGCGCCCCGCTGCGCCGCGGCCTCGGCGAGGCGGCGGCTGACGGCGGGCTCGATCGTCGACATGTCGATGCAGAGCCGGCCGCGCGCGACGCCTTCCAGCACGCCCTGCGGGCCGAGGTACGCGGCCTCGACGTGGGACGACGACGGCAGCATGGTGATCACGACGTCGGCCTGCCGCGCCGCCTCCGCGGCCGAGGCCGCGCGCGCCGCGCCGCGCGCCGTCGCGCGCTCCAGCGCCTCGGCGGAGACGTCGTGGGCCACGACCTCGTGGCCCTTCTTCACGAGGTTGCCCGCCATGGGCGCCCCCATGGCGCCGGTGCCGATGAACGCGATCCTCATGGCCGTCTGCCCTCCGGGTAGCCGATCAGCGTGACGACCTCGACGTGGTCGCCCTGCGCCAGCGGCCCCTGCATCGCCTGCTCGAACCAGCGAACCGCGGCCGCCGTGACCTGCGGCTCGTAGCCCACCTCCGCGGCCAGCTTGACGAACCCGCGCAGGTCCTTGTCCATCAGCGCCATGGCGAAGCCCGAGCGGAAGTTGCCGGGGAGCACGAACTCCGGGAACTTCCTCATGGTGGCGTCGTTGCGCCCCGTGGAGGCGGAGACGATCTCGACGGCCCGGGCGGGGTCGATGCCGGCCCGCATGGCGACCACGATCGCCTCGGCGGTGGCCGTCAGGCACGTCGCCGACAGCACGTTGTTGACGATCTTCATGGCGTGGCCGGTGCCGATGCCGCCGACGTGGAAGACGTTGCGGCCCATCGCGGCCAGCAGCGGCCGCGCGCGCTCGAGGTCGGCCGCCTCGCCGCCCACCATGATCGAGAGCGTCGCCTTCTCGGCGCCGCCCACGCCGCCGGACACCGGGGCGTCGATCATGCGGGCGCCGCGCGCCTCGACGTCCTTGGCGAGCCGCCGCGTGCTCGAGGGATCCGCCGACGTCATGTCGATCAGCAGGTGGCCGGCGCGGAGGTGGGGCAGCATCGCGCCCACCACCGCCTCGACCTCGCGCGACGACGGGACGATGGTGATGACCGTCGACGCGCGCTGCGCCACCTCCGCCGCGGAGGCGGCCCACGTCGCGCCCCGCGCCAGCAGCGGCTCGGCCGCGGCCCGCGCGAGGTCGTGCACGACCAGGGCGACGCCGGCGGCGAGCAGGTTGCCCGCCATCGGCAGCCCCATCTTCCCCGTTCCGATGAACCCGACCGGTCCCTGACTCATCTCGATCCTCCGTACGACCGCCGGAGGGGCCTCGACGGCCTGCTCCGTCGTCGTGGGGACGGTGGAAGCCGCCTCCCCGGTCTCGCGCGTGGCGCACGGTGCCCCGGCGAGACCGGCGTCGATCCGGAGCGCGCGGCGCGCGCTCGAGGGAGCGCTGCCCGGGCGCCGTCGCCGCCGCCGCTATCATCGGGGCCCGCCGCGACCCGGTCAAGCGGCGGGCGGCTATAATCGCCCGCCGTGCTCGCGGGCGTGCTCCTGATCGCGCTGGCCTCCGTGTCGTGGGGCACGACGGGATCCGTCTCGACCCTGCTGGCGACCCGCGCCGGCGTCGAGCCGCTCCTCGTCGGCGCCGCCCGCATGGCGGTCGCCGCCCCGCTGCTGCTCGCCGGCTCCCGGCTCCTGGCGGGCACCGTGGCCGTCGCGCCGGGCGACGGCGCCCGCGCGCTCCTGATGGGCGCGTGCATGGCGGGCTACCAGGCGGCGTACTTCACCGCCGTCGCGCTCACGGGCATCGCCGTGACCGCGGTCGTGGCGATCTGCTCGGCGCCGCTGATGATCGCGGCGCTGGCCGCGCTGCTGCTCGGCGAGCGGCTCACCGCGCGCGTCGTGGCGGCGCTCGCCCTCGGCGTCGCGGGAACCTCGCTCCTGGTCGCCGCGCCCGAGGCCGGCGCGCGCGGCGCGGGCTTCGCGGCCGGCGTCGGGCTCGCGCTGCTGGCCGGGCTCGCCTACGCCCTCTACGCGGTGATCGCGAAGGCGGGCGTCGCGCGCAGCGGGCCGCTGCCGCTCACGGCGCTCGCCTTCACCGCCGCCGCCGTCCTGATGGCGCCCGCGCTGCTCGCCGTGCACGAGCCGGAAAGCCAGGTGGCGCGCGGGTGGCCGTGGCTCCTCTACCTGGGCGCCGTCGCGACGGCGGGCGCCTACGCGCTCTACGCGGCGGGGCTCCGCCGCGTGCCGGCGTCGGCGGCGGGCGTCGTGACGTTGCTGGAGCCGCTCACCGCGGCGGTGCTGGGCGCCGTCGTGTTCGGCGAGCGCGTCGGCCCCGCCGGCGTCGTCGGCGCCGCGCTGCTCGTCGCGGCCATCGTCGTGCTGCTCCCCCGCCGCGGCGGGGGAGGCTGACGGGGCTGCCGGCGCGCGGCGCCGCCCCGCCGCGCGGCGGGGCGGCGCGTCACGAGCGCTGCGGGGCCGCCGTCCGCCGGCTCACCGGAGGTGCGGCGCGATCGGTCGCGACACCGCGCGGCTGAAGCAGCAGTTGGGGACGACGCTCGAGTGCTTCCCCGGCCCGCCGGCGACGACGACGAGGACGTCGTCGGGCGACGGCACGCGCGGCGGGCGGGCGTCGTCGTCGCGGAGCGCCATCATCCACGCCGGCCAGTCCTGCATGCCCCACATGCCGCCGAGCCTCAGCGTGCGGAGGGGCAGGCGCGCCTGCTCGTACACGAAGCGCTGGACGTCGGCGCGCGTGAGCCCGTCGCCGGCGACGGTGCGCGCGTGCTCGGGGCCCAGCACGACCATGAGCTGGCTCTGGGCGAAGTACCAGCCGACGTTCGAGCCGAGCGTCACCGCGGTGTGGGCCACGGTCGTCAGCACGCCGGAGGCGGTCGTGGAGCAGTGGTCGTTCACGTTGTGCGGGGCCTCGCCGCCGTAGACGGTGACGGTGTCGCCCTCGCACAGCGGCCCCCACGGCGACGCCTCCTCGTTCTCCGCGATGCAGTACGCGAACTTCGCCGGGCTCCCCTGCGTGGCCATGTCGTGGCGGCCCGGCCACGCGCCGCCCACGTTCATGAGGATCAGCCGGATGGCGCGGCCGATGGTGGCGTTGGCGCGGAAGCCGGGGCCGAAGCAGCCGCTGCCGCCGTGGAGGCCGATCTCCCTGGCGTACGGGCCGTTGACGACCAGCAGCGGCGCCACCGGGTGCGTCGTGGCCTGGACGCCGTAGAGGTTGAACGCGGGATCGAGCATCGCCTCGACGGCGGCGCAGATCACGGGGAGGTGCTCCGGACGGCAGCCCGCCATGACGGCGTTCACCGCGAGCTTGCCCAGCGTGGCCGGGCGCCACAGCGGCGGCACGGGTCCGAGCGACCGCGCGGCATCGCGGCCGCCGAGCATCGCGGCCACGCGGTCCTCGGTGGGCGGGACGATCGGCAGCCCGTCGCACCACCCGCGCTCGACGAAGGCCTCGAGCAGCGCCTCCGGGCTGTCGTCGACCTCGATCGCGTCCGGCGGCGCGCTCACGAGCGGCGTCCCAGGAGGCTCGCCAGCTGCTCGACGGCCTGCTGCGCGCGGCGCGCCACGGCGTCGGGCCGCTCGCCGCCGAGCGGGTGCTCGACGACCAGCATGGCGAGCCCCGTCACCCCGCGCGCGGACAGCTGCTGGACGGCGAGACCCTGGAACGCCGTCGTCGCCACCAGCCCGGCGGGCGTCCCGATCTTCGCGACCTCGATGGCGTCGTGGAGACTCCACGACGTGCAGGACCCTCAGTCGGCGGAGCCGGCGAGGACGACGTCGCACTCCTTGGCCAGCGCGGCGACGAGGTCGGCGGACGCCGGCGTCGAGGCATTGGCCTTCCGGCGGTGCACGACGTCCTTCACGCCGTGCCGCTCGCGCAGCAGGCGGCCGATCTCGCTCGCCAGGCGGTCGAAGTTCGCCTTGGTGTTGTCGAGGAAGCCGATCGTGCGGCCGGCGAGGTCCGGCGGCAGCGCGGGGACGGCCAGCGCGTCCGCCGGCGCGACGCCGGCAGGGCTCAGCACCCGGATGCGACCCATGGACACCTCCGTGAAGGGGCTCGGCGGCTCAGCGCGCGCGGAAGCCGATGGAGCGCGCGAGCAGCCGGCCGAGCGAGTCGTGCAGCTCGCCGAGGATCGAGCGCTTCACCCGGACCGTGATCGTCTCGACCGGCTCCGCGCTCCCCACGCGATGGATCACGAGGGTTCCGGTGAACTCCTCGGCGCGCTCGTCGGTGGCGGCGAGCCCGCGCAGCGTGAGCACTTCCCACGTCTCGCTCATGGGGGGTATCTTACCCGAGGTCTCCCAGCGATGATCGTCGCGCTCGACGTCGGCACCTCCTCCGTCCGCGCCGCCCTCCACGACGACGCCGGCGGCGCGGTGCCGGGGCGGTTCCACCGGGTCGCCTGCCGTCCGACGGTCACGCGCGACGGCGGGGTCGAGCACGATCCGGGCGCCCTCCTGGACGCCGCCGCCGCGTGCATCGACCGCGTGCTGGCCGGCCCGGGGCTGCCCGACGTCGCCGCGGTCTCGGTCGCCACGTTCTGGCACGGGCTGCTCGGCCTCGACGCCGGCGGGCGGCCGGTCACGCCGGTCTTCATGTGGGGAGACACGCGCTGCGCGGCCGACGCGGCGCTGCTCCGCCGGGCGCTCGACGAGCCGGCGCTGCACGCTCGCACCGGCTGCCACGTGCACACGTCGTACTGGCCGGCGAAGCTCCGCTGGCTCGCCCGGGAGCGGCCCGACCTCGTCGCGCGCGTCGCGCGCTGGGGATCGTTCGGCGAGCATCTGGAGCTGACGCTCTTCGGCGAGGCGGCGACCACGGTGTCGATGGCCTCGGGCACCGGCCTCCTCGACCAGGAGACGATGACCTGGGATCCGGCGGCGCTCGCGGCGGCGGACGTCGACGCGACGCGCCTGTTCCCGCTCTGCGACCGCCGCGACGGCCGCGCCGGGCTGCGCCCGGCGTGGGCGCGGCGCTGGCCCGCGCTCCGCGGGCGGCCCTGGTTCCCGGCGGTGGGCGACGGCGCCGCGAGCAACGTGGGCTCGGGCTGCGCGGTGCCGGCCAGGCTCGCCCTCAACGTCGGCACCTCGACCGCGCTCCGGATGGTGACGCCGGCGCCCGGCGCGCCGCCCCGCGGGCTCTGGCGCTACCGGCTGGACCGGGAGCTGTCGCTCCTCGGCGGCGCGCTGTCGGAAGGGGGCAACGTGTACGCGTGGTGTCGCGACGTGCTGCGGCTGCCGGACGAGGCGGCCCTCGAGGCGACGCTCGCCGCGCGCGCGCCCGACGACCACGGCCTCACCGTGCTGCCGTTCGTGGCCGGCGAGCGGGCGCCCGGCTGGCGCGGCGAGCGCCGCGCGGCGATCGTCGGCATCGGCCTGGACACGCGCGCGGTCGACATCGTGGCCGCCGCCATCGAGGCGGTGGCCCTGCGCGTCGCGCTGGTCTACGACCTGCTCCGGCCGCGGGCGCCCGCCGGTCACGTGATCGTCGCCTCCGGCGGCGCGGTCGGGCGCTCCCGCGCGTGGGCCCGCGCGATCGCCGACGCGCTGGGCCGGCCGCTCACGGTGGCCGACGACGAGGAGGCGACGGGCCGCGGGGCGGCCTGGCTCGCGCTCGAGGCGCTCGGACGGCGCCGGCTCGACGCGCTGCCGGCGCCGCGCGGCGAGATCATCGAGCCCGACGCCGCCCGGCACGCCCGCTACCGCGACGCGCTGCAGCGCCAGGGGCGACTCGACGCGCGGCTTCCCTGAGCGCCGGGAGTATCATCACGGGCATGGACGGCAAGCCCCAGGTCGAGGTCTTCGACGACCCCGCCGCGCTCGCCGACGCCGCCGCGCTCGCCATCGTGCACGAGGCGGTCGCCGCGGTCGCGGCGCGCGGGCGCTTCCTGATCGCGCTCGCGGGCGGCGCGACGCCGCGCGAGACCTACTCGCGCCTGGCGCGCCCGCCGCACGACGCCGCGATGCCGTGGCGACGGACGTACGCGTTCTTCGGCGACGAGCGCTGGGTGCCGCCGGACCATCCGCAGTCGAACTTCCGCATGGCGCACGAGGCGCTGCTGTCGAAGGTCCCGATCCCGCCGGACCAGGTCTTCAGGATGGGCTGCGAGGGCGACGACCCGGAGGCGGCGGCCGCGGCGTACGCGCGGACGATGGCGGAGGTCTTCGGCGCGCGCCGGGGCGAGGTGCCGCGCTTCGACCTGATCCTGCTGGGGATGGGCATCGACGGCCACACGGCCTCGCTCTTCCCGGGGTCGCCGGCCCTCAGGGAGGTGTTCCGGACCGTCGCCGCCGTGCACGCGGCCGCCGCCGCCATCCCCCAGCGCCTCACGCTCACGTTCCCGGTGCTGAACGCCGCCGCGTGCGTGACGTTCCTCGTCGCCGGCGCGGAGAAGGCGCGCGCCGTCCGGAGCGTCCTCGCGGAGGGCGCGCTGCTGCCCGCGGGTCTCGTGCGGCCCCAGGACGGCCGCCTGGTGTGGATGCTCGATCGCGCCGCGGCGGCGCGGCTGGGCTGAGCCGGTCGTGCGCGTCGCGCTCGGCTGCGATCACCGGGGCTTCCTCTACAAGCACGACGTCGCCCGCGCGCTGCGCGAGGACGGCCACGAGGTCGTCGACTGCGGGACGATGTCCGAGGAGCCCGCGGACTACCCCGACTTCGCCCGCGCCGTCGGCGTGGCGGTGCGCGACGGCCGCGCGGACGCCGGCGTGCTGATCTGCGGCAGCGGCGCCGGGGTGTCGATCGCCGCGAACAAGATCCGCGGCGTGCGCGCGGCGCTGTGCCACGACCTCTTCACCGCGCGCCAGTCGCGCGAGGACGACGACGCGAACGTGCTGTGCATCGGCACCGGCGTCGTCAGCGTCCACCAGGCCATCGCGCTGGTCCGGGAGTTCCTGGGCGCTCGCTTCTCGGGCGCCGAGCGCCATGTCCGGCGCCTGGCGAAGGTGCTGGCCCTCGAGCGCGGCGAGCTGCTCGCCGAGTGCGGCGACGAGTGGCCGGCGTCGGCCGCGGTCACGGCGGCGCTCGACCGGCTCGCCCGCGTGTCCGCCGGCGCGCGCATCTGGCGCAAGGACGGCTCGCTCTGGTCGGACGCCCCCGACGTCCGCGCGGCCATCGCCAACCGCCTCGGCTGGCTCGACCTGCCCGCGGCGATGCGCCCGCGGATCGGGGAGATCGAGGAGTTCGCGGCGGACGTGCGGCGCGCCGGCGTCACCGACGTCGTGCTGCTCGGCATGGGGGGCTCGAGCCTCGCCGCCGAGGTGCTCGCCCACACGTTCCCCCCGCCGCCCGGGGCGCCGGCGCTCGCCGTCCTCGACACGACGGACCCCGGCGCCGTCCGCGCCGCGCTGGAGCGGCTCAAGCTCCCCCGGACCCTCTTCCTCGTGTCGTCGAAGTCCGGCGCGACGGCGGAGATGATCGCGCTCTACCGCTTCTTCCGCGCGGAGGTCGAGCGCCAGGTGGAGCGGCCCGGCGACCACTTCGTCGCGATCACGGACCCGGACACGCCGCTCGCCCGGCTCGCCGGCGAGGGCCGCTTCCGCCGCACGTTCCTGAACCCGCCCGACGTCGGCGGGCGCTTCTCGGCGCTCTCGTTCTTCGGGCTCGTCCCCGGCGCCCTCGCGGGCGTCGAGGTGGCGCGCCTGCTCGAGCGCGGCGCCGCGATGGCGGCGGCCTGCGGCCCGGCGGTGGCGCCGGCCGACAGCCCGGCCCTCCGGCTCGCCGCCGCGCTCGGCGGCCTGGGCGCCGCCGGGCGCGACAAGGTCACGCTGGCGCTCTCCGCGCGCATCCGCGCGCTCGGGGCCTGGCTCGAGCAGCTGCTGACGGAGTCGACGGGCAAGCGCGGCCGCGGCCTGATCGTCGTCCACGAGGAGCCGCCCGGCCCGCCGGAGGTCTACGGCGACGACCGGCTCTTCGTCGCCGTCTCGCTCGGCGGCGACGCCGAGGTGGAGCGGGCGGTCGCGCCGCTCGAGGGGGCCGGCCACCCCGTCGTCCGGCTGAGGCTCGCGGACCCGTACGACATCGGCGCCGAGTTCTTCCGCTGGGAGATGGCCACGGCGGCCGCGGGCGTTCTGCTCGAGATCAACCCGTTCGACGAGCCCAACGTCGCGCAGGCGAAGGACGCCACGCAGGCGGCGCTGGCGACGTTCAAGGACCGCGGCCGGCTCCCGGACTGGCCGGCCGACACCGCCGACGACCTGGCGCGCGAGCTGCGCCAGGCCCGCCCCGGCGACTACGTCGCGTTCCTCGCCTACGTGACGCCGGAGCCGGAGACGACCGCCGCGCTCCAGGCGCTGCGCGCGACGGTGCGCGACCGCACGCGCCTGGCGACGACGGTCGGCTACGGGCCGCGCTACCTGCACTCCACCGGCCAGCTCCACAAGGGCGGGCCGCCCTCCGCGATCCTCGTCATCCTGGCGACCGAAGATCAGGACGAGCCGGCGATCCCCGGCGAGCGCCACGGCTTCGGCACGCTCAAGCTGGCGCAGGCGCTGGGCGATCTCGCCACGCTGCGCGCCGCCCAGCGCCGTGCCCTGTGGATGCCGCTGCGCGGCGCGCCCGCCGCCGCCGTGGGGCGCCTCCGCGGCGCGCTCGAGCGCGCGCTCTGAGCGGCGCGGCGGAGACCCCGCGCATGGAGATCGGGTTCGTCGGCCTCGGCAGGATGGGCGGCAACATGGTCACGCGCCTGGCGCGCGGGGGCCACCGCGTGGTCGGCTACGATCCCTCGGCCCAGGCGCGCGAGCGCGTCCGGGCCGAGGGGGCCGGCGACGCCCCGACGCTGGAGGCGCTGGTCGCCGCGCTCGCGCCGCCGCGCGCCGTCTGGGTGATGGTCCCCGCCGGTCCGCCGACCGAGTCGACCGTGCGAGCCCTGGCCGACCTGCTCGAGCGGGGCGACCTCGTCGTCGACGGCGGCAACAGCCGCTACCAGGACGACGTCCGCCGGGCGGCCGAGCTCCGCGCCCGCGGCATCGACTACGTGGACGCGGGAGTCAGCGGCGGCATCTGGGGGCTCGAGGCCGGCTACTGCCTGATGGTCGGCGGCGACGCCGGCGCCGTGGCGCGGCTCGCCCCCGTGCTCGCCACGCTGGCGCCTCCCGGCGGCTGGCTGCACGTCGGGGGCGCCGGCAGCGGCCACTACGTGAAGATGATCCACAACGGCATCGAGTACGGGATGATGCAGGCCTACGCCGAGGGCTTCGAGCTGATGTCGGCGTCGGACTACGCGCTCGACCTGGCGGCGATCGCCCGGCTGTGGACGCGCGGCAGCGTGGTGCGCTCGTGGCTCCTCGAGCTGACGGCCGACACGCTCGCCGCCAACCCCCGGCTCGACGGGCTCCGGCCGTGGGTCGAGGACTCCGGCGAGGGCCGGTGGACGGTCGAGGACGCGGTCGAGAAGGCGGTGCCCGCGCCGGTGATCACCGCGTCGCTCTACGCGCGCTTCCGCTCGCGGCGCGAGGACTCCTTCGCCGACCGGCTGCTCACCGCGCTCAGGAACGCGTTCGGGGGCCATGCCGTCCGCCGATGAGCCGTTCACGCTGGTCATCTTCGGCGCCTCCGGCGACCTGACCCGCCGGAAGCTCCTGCCCGCGCTCTTCGCCCTCTACGCCTCGCGCACGCTGCCCGAGCCCTTCGCGGTCGTCGCGGTGGCGCGCACCGAGATGAGCAGCGACGAGTTCCGGCGGCGGATGCGGGACGCCGTCGCGGAGTTCGGGCGCGTGCAGCCGCCGTCCGAGGGCGTGTGGTCGCGCTTCGCGGCCGCGCTGCACTACCTGTCCGGCGACCCCAAGGACCCCGCGCTCTACGCGCGGCTCGAGCGCTGCCTGCGCGACGTCGAGCGCCGGCCGCCGCGGAACCGCCTCTTCTACTGCGCCACCCCGCCCAGCCTCTACGACGACATCGTCGAGCGCCTGGGCGCCTCCGGGCTGGCGCGCCAGCGCGAGGGCTGGACGCGGATCGTGGTCGAGAAGCCGTTCGGCCGCGACCTCGCGTCGGCCCGCGCGCTGAACCGGCAGCTGCTCGGCGTCTTCACCGAGGACCAGGTCTACCGGATCGATCACTACCTGGGCAAGGAGACCGTGCAGAACCTCCTGGTGCTGCGGTTCGCCAACGGCATCTTCGAGCCGCTCTGGAACCGCAACCACGTCGACCACGTGCAGATCACCGTCGCCGAGACCCTCGGCGTGGAGACGCGCGGCGCCTACTACGAGGAGGCGGGCGCGCTGCGGGACATGATGCAGAACCACCTGCTCCAGCTCCTCTGCCTGATCGCGATGGAGCCGCCGGTCACCTTCGAGGCGGCGCCGGTGCGGGACGAGAAGAACAAGGTGCTGGAGTCGATCCGGCCCATCGAGCGGGTCCACGACGCGGCCGTGCGGGGCCAGTACCGGGCGGGATTCGTCGACGGTCGGCCGGCCGCGGCCTATCGCAGCGAGAAGGGCGTCGCCGCCGAGTCCGCCACCGAGACGTACGCCGCCCTGAAGCTCTTCGTCGACAACTGGCGGTGGGCGGGCGTGCCGTTCTACCTGCGCACCGGCAAGCGGCTGGCGCGCTGGCTGAGCGAGATCGCCGTCCAGTTCCGGCGCACCCCGCACATGATCTTCCGCCGGCAGCCGGGAGGGGTCGAGCGCAACCTCCTGGCGATCCGCATCCAGCCCGACGAGGGGATGGCGCTGCGGGTGGTGGCGAAGGTGCCGGGCCCCGAGCTGAGGCTGGGGCCGGTGGAGCTCGACTTCCGCTACGGCGAGGTGTTCGGGGGGCAGCCTCCCGAGGCCTACGAGCGGCTGCTGCTCGACGCGATCGCCGGTGACACCACGCTCTTCGCGCCGGGGACCTGGGTCGAGCAGGCGTGGGCCATCCTCGAGCCGGTGCTGGACGGCTGGCGGGCGGATCCGTCCGCGCCCCCGCCGTATGACGCGGGGTCATGGGGCCCGGCCGCGGCGGACGAGTTCATCGCCCGCGACGGCCGGGCCTGGCGCAACCCGTAGGTCGGCGACGTCGGGGGCCGCCCGATGGCCTCCGGGCGCCCTCGGCGCCCGGAGCGCGCCGGGACGGCCGGACGCGCCCCTCGATCACGGTCGCGCCGGCGGGCGGCTAGCGCGCGGCCTGGGGCGTGGCCGTGAGCGCCCGGCTGGCGGTCAGCTCCACGTACGTGTAGTACCAGCCCTCCCACAGGCGCACCTGCAGCGAGTTCCCGCCCTTCTCGTAGACCTGGGTGGTGCCGATCGCGCCGTTGCTGGTCGCGCTGACGCTGCGCCAGCCGTTGGCCTCGAGCGTCGTCCGCATGGCGACGGCGAGGCTCGTCGGCTCGATCCGCCCCCGGTAGACGAGGCGAGCGGCCTTCACCGAGGGCGACTCGATGATCGTCGAGCGCTGCTCGACGTACGAGAGGCCCTTCGGCACCGGGATGTCTTCGAACTCGCTGCGCTGCGCCCGCGTGGCGGTCGCGCACGAGGTCAGCAGGAAGCCGGCCAGGACGAGGACGAGCAGTCTCGGTGTACGCATGGCGGAAGGCTAGCAGCGGGCGCCGCCCCCCACGAAGGAAAATCCGCGGGCGTCAGCCCTGCTCGCCGCCGAGCCGGATCAGGCGGACGAAGTCGGCCTCGACGGCCCGGGCGACCTCCCGCAGCTGCGCCGGCCCGAGGTCCTCGTCGAGGATCAGCACGACGATGGCGCGGCCGCGCTTGCTCCTGCGGCCCACGTGCATTGACGCGATGTTGACCCCCATCTCGCCCAGGGTGGTGCCGATGCGGCCCACCATGCCCGGCCGGTCCTCGTACGAGAGCACCAGGATGTGGCCCTCGGGCGTGAACTCGATGTTGAGGTCCCGCAGCCGGACGATGCGGGGCTGGCCGTCGAACACGGTCCCCGCGATGATCTTGCGCCCCTCCCGCGTGTGGGTCGTCAGCGTGAGCAGGCTGCCGTAGCCGTGGGTGGCCTCCTCGCGCGTCACCGTCACCGCCACGCCGCGCTCCCTGGCGACGAGGTGGGCGTTCACGAGGTTCACCGGGGTCGCCATGACGGGGGCCAGCAGGCCGGCGAGCGCCGCGCGGGCCAGCAGCTCGGGATCCGTGCGCGCGACCGCGCCGGCCACCGTGAACTCCACGCGCTCCAGGTGCTCGGGATCGAGCTGCACGCAGAAGCGGCCGAGCCGGTCGGCCAGCCCGATGAAGGGACGGAGCTCGGCCACGGTGGCGGGGTCGCCCACGGGGATGTTCACCGCGTACTCCACCAGCTCGCCGTCGCGGAAGGCGACGATCTGCCGCGCCACGTCGAGGGCGACGTTGACCTGGGCCTCGCTGGAGTTGGCGCCGAGGTGCGGCGTGACGACGACGTTGGGGTGCCCGATGAGGCGGCGGAGCAGCGCGCTCCGCGGCGGCTCCTCGCTCCAGACGTCGATGGCGGCGCCCGCCACGTGGCCGGACTCGAGCGCGTCGAGGAGGTCGCCCTCGTCGACGATGCCGCCCCGCGCGCAGTTCACGATCCTGACCCCGCGGCGCGCGAGCCCGAGCTCGCGGGCCGTGACCATGCGCTCGGTCTCCGGGGTCAGCGGCACGTGGAACGTCACGACGTCGGACTCGCGCAGCAGCGTCTCGAAGTCCGTCAGGCGCGCCCCGAGGTCGCGGGCGCGGCTCTCGGGGATGTAGGGGTCGTACGCGAGCAGCTCGGCGTCGAAGCCGCGCAGGCGCGCCGCCACGCGCGAGCCGACCTTGCCCAGCCCGACGATGCCGATCCTCTTGCGGAACAGCTCGGCCCCGTAGATCGAGCGGTCCCACGCCCCGCCCTTCAGGGCGGCGTGGGCGTCGGGGATCCGGCGCACGAGCGCCAGCAGCATGCCGACGGTGTGCTCGGCCGCGGAGACGACGTTGCCGAGCGGCGCGTTCACGACGACGATGCCGCGCCGCGAGCACGCGTCGACGTCGACGTTGTCCACGCCGACGCCGGCCCGGCCCACGATCCTGAGGCGCGGGGCGTGCTGGAGCAGCTCCGGCGTCACCGCCGTCCCCGACCGGGTGACGAGCGCCTCGCAGTCCGCCAGTCGCGCGTGGAGCGTCGCGGGGCTCGCCTTCAGCAGCTCGTCCACCACGAAGCCGCGCTCGGTGAGGTACGCGACGCCCTCCGGCGCGATCGCGTCGACGACCAGCACGCGCATCGGCTTCACCGCCTCGTCGCTCCCGTCCGGGCCCCCGGACACCCACCACCCGGACGCGGCCCGGCAGGGCCGTGGGCCGTCCCGGGATCGCTCGAGGCGCGGCTCATCCCTGGATCGAGTAGCCGCCGTCGACCGGGATCGCCGCGCCCGTGACGAAGTCGGACGCCGGGCTGGCGAGGAACACGGCGATGCCGCTCATGTCCTCGATCGTGCCCCACCGTCCCGCCGGCGTCCGGCGGAGGACGTTGTCGTGCAGCCCGGGGATCTGCTGCCGCGCCTGGCGCGTGAGGTCGGTGTCGATCCAGCCGGGCAGCACGGCGTTGACCTGGATGTTGTCGCGCGCCCACGCGCAGGCCATCGAGCGGGTCAGCTGGACGATGCCGCCCTTGCTCGCCGCGTAGACGGGGGCGAAGCCGGCCCCGAAGATCGACATCATCGAGCCGATGTTGATGATCTTGCCGCCGCCCGCGGCCCGGAACGCCGGGTAGGCCGCCTTCGAGCAGAGGAAGGCGGACGTCAGGTTGGTGTCGAGCACGCGCCGCCACTCGTCGAGCGCCAGCTCGTGCGCGGGCTTCCGGATGTTCATTCCGGCGTTGTTGACGAGGACGTCCAGCCGGCCGCAGCGCGCGAGCGTGTCGCGCACGAGCGCCGCCACCGACGCCTCGTCGCCGACGTCGACCTCGATGGCGAGCGGGTCGGGGCCGACCTCCGCGAGCGCGGCGACGGCGTCCTTGGACTTGGCGGCGTTCCGCGCGGCGACGACGACGCGCGCGCCGGCGGCGGCCAGGCCGCGGGCCATGCCGAGCCCGATGCCGCCGTTGCCGCCGGTCACGATGGCGACCTTTCCCCTCAAGCTGAACACGTGATCCTCCGCTGGACGGCGATGTAACTGTTACATCAGGAGCGCGCGACTTCTTGCACTTTTTTCAGAGACGCTGCCCGTCGTGCCCCTATCTCCTCGACGTTGTGGCTCTCGCTCCTGGCACACCCTCTGCACCACGACGGCGAACACCATGCGGAACCTCGACGCGCTACCCGTGCGGAACCTCTGGGGCGTCGTCCTCTCCGGGTCGCTCGACGAGCGGCAGCGCCACCGCAGCGCCCGCGCGAACCACCGGAACGGCGCCGCCGCCACGCGGCAGTCGCTCATGCGCAAGACCGTCGAGCGCGCCTCGTGGCTGATCCCCAGGGAGCGGCTCGTGGCGGTCGTGGCCCGGGACCACCCCGCATACTACGACAGCGACGCCGGGGCACCGGGCCGGATTCACACCGTCGTGCAGCCGGCGTGGCGGGGCAGCGCCGCCGAGCTGTTCCTGCCGATCCTCAAGATCGCGGCGACGGATCCCGACGCCACGGTCGCGGTGTTCCCGGGATGCCAGCCGGTCGAGGCCGGGGCGCCGCTGATGACGTACGTGTCGAAGGCCGTCCACGCGGTGCTGGCGCGGCCCGACCTGTCCGTCGTGCTCGGCGCGGCGCCCCGCGGCCCGGACGCGACGCAGGCGTGGATCGATCCCGGAGGCCCCGTCGAGGGCCTCGAGTCCTACGCCGTCCGCGCGGTGCGGCGGTTCGTCGCGCGCCCGACGCGGAGCGACGCGCTCGCGCTGTGGGAGGGCGACGGTCTGATCAACACGCACGTACTGGTGGCCAAGGCGCGGACGCTGATCGCGCTCGGCGGCCGCTACCTGCCGGACGTGCTGGAGGCCTTCGAGCCCCTGGGAGCGGCCTTCGGGACGCCGGAGGAGCCGCTGCTCTGCGAGGCGGTCTACGAGGACATGCCGTATGCCTCGGTGGCCCACGCGCTGTTCGTGGGCGGCCGCGACGTCGCCGTGCTGCCGGCGCGCCACGTCCGCCTGTCGCTCGAGGCGCCCGTCCTCGAGGCGCTCGCCTCCTGAGAGCGCCCGAGCGGCGCGGCCGCCCGCGGCCGGCGCTCAGCGGGCGGCGGGGACGACGAGGCGCACCTCGGCGCCGCCGCCGGGCGGCGACGCGAACTCGACGCGCCCTCCGTGAAGTCGCGCCACCCGCTCCACCGTCACGAGCCCGACGCTCGGCTTTCCCGCCGGATCGATCGCGAGCCTGATGAGCGCCCGGGGATTCGTCGTGCGGAGCCCGCGGCCCCAGTCGCGCACGACGACGGCCACGCGGTCGCCCTCGCCGGCGGCGGAGATCTCCGGAGCGCGCGCGCCGGCGCCGGTGGCGGCGACCGCGTTGCGCGCCAGGTGGGCGACGGCCAGGCGGAGGAGCCGCGCATCCACGGCGACGCGCGGCCACGCCCCGGCCGTCACGCCGACGCCCTTCACGCCGTGCTCCTCGAAGGCCTCGACGACGAGCGCGCGGAGGTCGTGAGCCCCGACCTCGCCCAGCTCCAGCCCGACCACCTGGAAGGCCGCGGGAAGCAGCCTCGCCAGCCGGAGGACTTCCTGGCCGATGGTCTCGAGGCTGGCCGTCGCGCCGCGATCGCCGACGTCGAGCCGCTTGAGGAGCTCGACGTGCATCTGCATCGCGTTCAGCGGTCCGCGGAGGTCGTGGAGGAGCCGGTCGAGGTCCTCCGGCAGCGCCATCCTGCTCACGCCGGGGCTCCGGGCGCCCCCCAGGTCGTCCTGGCGTGGCGCCGGGCCGAGCCGTGGCGCCCTCGACGGCGAAGCGTCCACGGCCCGCTCAGATGATGCGGGCCGACTTCACCGCCTGGATGCCGTACTTGGCCAGCTTGTTGTAGAGGGTCTTGAGGCTGATGCCGAGCAGCGCCGCCGCCTTGCGCTTGTCCTGGTTGGTCTCCTCGAGGGCGCGGAGGATCTCCTCCCGCTCGAGCTCGCGGATCGTCCGCACCGTGCCGGACGGCCCCGGCTTGGCCGGCTCCGTCGCCCGCAGCACGTTCTCCGGCAGGTGCTCGGTGCCGATGAGCCCGGTGCCGCCCAGGACCACGGCCCGCTGGATGACGTTGCGGAGCTCCCGCACGTTGCCGGGCCAGCCGTAGCGATCGAGCGCCTTCTCGGCGTCGGGCGTGAGCCCGCGGACCTGCCGGTTGTCCTGACGGTTGAACTCGTCGATGAAGGTGCGCGCGAGCAGCGGGATGTCCTCCTTGCGTTCGCGCAGCGCCGGCAGCCGGATCGCGAAGACGTTCAGGCGGTAGAAGAGGTCCTCGCGCAGCTGCCCCTGCGCCATGGCGTCGGTCGGCACGCGGTTCGTCGCCGCGATCACGCGGACGTCGACCTGGATCTCGGCCTTGCCGCCGCCCACGCGGCGGAAGCTGCCCTCCTGCAGGACGCGGAGCAGCTTGGCCTGCGTGGAGTTGTCCATCTCCGCGATCTCGTCGAGGAACAGCGTGCCCCCGTCGGCCAGCTCGAAGCATCCCAGGCGCCGCTCGGTGGCGCCGGTGAACGCGCCGCGCTCGTGGCCGAAGAGCTCGCTCTCGATGAGGGTCTCCGGGATCGCCGCGCAGTTGATGGCGACGAAGGGCTTGTTGCGGCGGTTGGAGAGGTCGTGGATCGTGCGGGCGACCAGCTCCTTGCCGGTGCCGCTCTCGCCGTAGACGAGCACCGGCGCCGTGCTCGTGGCCGCCAGCTCGATCCACCGGTAGACCTCGTGCATGCCCTTGGACTGGCCCACGAGCTGGCCGAAGCTGCCCTTCTGCCGCAGCTGGTGGCGCAGGAAGCTCACCTCGCGCGACAGGGACTCCTGCTCGATCGATTTCTCGAGCAGCACCTGCAGGCGCGTGGCGTCGACCGGCTTCGTCAGGTAGTCGAACGCGCCGTGGCGCATCGCCTCGACGGCGCTCTCCACCGTCGCGTGGCCGGTGACCAGCAGCACGATGGGCGGCCGCCCCGTCTCGCGTAGCTTCTGGAGGAGCGTCAGGCCGTCCATCTCCGGCAGCACGAGGTCCGTGAGGACCACGGCCGGGTGATGCGTCTCGATCAGGTTGAGCGCCTCCTCGCCGGAGGACGCCGTCTCGACCTCGTATCCCCATTGCCCCACGAGCCGGGCGAGGCCGTCACGCTCGGCGGGCTCGTCGTCGACGACGAGGATCTTGCCGCCCTTCATCGGATCTCGTCGAATGGGAGTCACGCTTCCCTCGATGGGGTTGCCGTCACCGTTGAGCCGTCCTCGCCGGGATGCCGCGGACCGTCGCGCGCCGACCGGGCCGCCTGCCCGCCCGGTCGCGCGCTCCGGAGGCCTGCCGCGATTCGTGGCGGGCCAATTCAGCGCCGCTGGACCTGCAGGTTGTTCACGACGCTCTTGACGCCCTTCGCCTGCCACGCGAGCTGTTCGGCCTTGACCTTCTGCTCCGGACTCTCGACGGTCCCGTTAAGGTAAACAGTGCCGTTGTTGGTGTCAACGTCCACGCGCGTGAGGTTCGCGACCTTGTCCGCCACGAGCTTGGACTTCACCGAGGCGGTGATCGTCGCGTCGTCGATCGTCTCTCCCGCGGTCTTGCCGGTCGTGGCCCGGCAGCCGCTCACCACGGAAAGGACCGCCACCATCACCACGAGCAGCTTCAGCGTGCGTCCCATGTCTCCCTCCCGGTCGCGGATGCTTCCGCGCCTGTCCTCTGGCCTCGCCTCAGGCCGCCCGGCGCAGCCCCTCGGCGCGCGACTGGCACGCCACGCAGCGGGTGGCGAACGGCATCACCTTCAGCCGCGCCTGGGGGATCGCCTCTCCGCAGTCGCGGCAGATGCCGTACCGGCCGGCGTCGATCTGCTCGAGCGCCCGGTTGACCTCTTCCAGCTCCCTCGCGCGGCGGTCGACCACCGCCGCGGTGATCTCCTCGTCGTGCGTCAGCGAGGCGCTGCCGTACGGGTCCTTCAGCAGTTCGCGCCCGTGCTCGGAGTCCCGGGTGGAGCCCATCCCCGACTGGATGGCGCTGTTCAGCGCCCTCCGCTTGCGCTCCAGGTCCAGCCTCACCGTCCGCATGTCGTCCTCCCTGGCGACGTCTCACCGCCGAGGGAGAGGCACGGGACGTGCCAATGCGCCGGGCAGCCCGGAAAGGGCCCGCGGCGGCATCGCAGGCGCCGAACCGGCCGACAGATGACGAGGCGGAGGACGCCGGGGAATGAACGGTCTACACCAAACACTGGAACGTTTTTCAACACTCCGTGCAGGAAACGGCGACGCGCCCGCGCGCGCCTCGTGGCACGTAGGCTGCACCCGGGCCGCACCAGATCATGCTCGACCGGGGAGGACAGATGACACGGTTCAGCTCTGGCGTCTCTGAGGCTCGCAGCCGCCGGGCGACGGCGGCGTTCTTCAAGCCCGACCACCCGAAGTCGATCGACCGCTACATCGATTATTTCGGCGATTCCGCGAGCCGGCCGCCGGACGCGGCCGCGCGCGACGTGCTCGAAGCCGTCGCGGGGAGCGGCGGGCGTGCGGGCGCCTGAGCGAGGCCGCGGCGCGATCGCGCGGCGGCTCGGCGCGCTGCTCGCCGCGGCCGCGCTCGCGACCGGCTGCGCCACGGGCTCGTCGCCCTCCGCGTCCCCGTCGCCGCGCCCGCAGGCGGAGCGCCCGACGGGGCCGGCCGGCCGGCCGGTCGACGCCGCCCAGGCGCAGCGGCTGCAGCGCCTGATGGTGCCCCTGCTCAAGGCGATGGACAACCCGCCTCCGCTCGAGAAGGTGCGGGTCGCCCTGATCGACGATCCCAGCATCAACGCCGCGAACGCCGGCGGCGGGCAGTTCTACGTCACCACCGGCCTGCTCCAGAAGGCGAACGACGACCAGCTGCTCGCGGTGCTCGCCCACGAGGTCGCGCACGACGACCTCGGGCACGTCGCGAAGGCGCAGGTGCTCGGCGCCGGGCTCAACATCGGGATCGCGATCCTCGACCAGATCCTCCCCGGGTCGGGAGCGGTCACGCCGATCGCCGGCGAGCTGATCGCCCGCGGCTACAGCCGCAGGGAGGAGTACGCCGCCGACCGGCACGGCGTCGAGTTGCTCCGCCGCGTGGGCAAGCCGAAGGAAGTGATGATCGACACCCTGGCGTGGCTGATCCAGACGACCGGCGGCGGCAAGGGTGGGTTCCTCTCCACCCATCCCGGCACCGGCGAGCGGATCGAGGCGCTCCGCGAGCTGAAGTAGTCGCGCCGTCGTGACCGGCCCTCTGCCGCCCGGCCGGGGCGGGCCGGCTCGGCGATCCGCGAATCCCACGGCGCTCGGCGGAAAGCGACCGCGCTCGCCTCCGCCGGCGATCGAAGCCAGCGGATCGCCACCCGACCCACTTCTCCGGCCGCGCGGGACGTTGCGCGAGGGCGTGACACGTCGGGTGAGCCGGGGTCCCCGGCGGGAACCCCCGGACCTCGAGGGTCACGGAGGGGCCGGCGTTGGCCCGCTCCGACGGATCACCGGCGGGTCAGCTTGCCGATCAGGTAGCCGAGGCCGACGGTGATCGCGACGGCCTGGAGCGGGTTGTCGCGCACGTACTCGCGCAGCGCCGCCGTCCAGGACTCCACCGGGCGACCCGTCAGGCGCTCCACCCGCGCGTCGGCGTCGTGCGCGACGTCGCGGGCCATGTCCCGCGCGCGGTCGGACAGCCGCGTCACGCGCGATTGCGCCTCGTCGGCGGCCCGGGCCGCCGCCTCCCGCGCCGACTCCATCGTCCGTGCCCTCTCGCTGTCCATGCGTCGTCCTCCCCGGGCCCGCGCCGCGGGCCGTCGCGCCGCCGGCCCCGCCGCTCACGCCAGCGGGCGCGCGCGCCGCGCCCGCCCGCTCTCCAGCAAGGCCGTCAGCGACTGCCGGTTGTCGAAGAAGCTGGCCACCGGATCGCCCCGCTCCTTGAGCCGCTGCGGGACGTTCCGCAGGTGGAAGTCCTCCGGATAGATGCCGCGCTCGAGCTCGTGCCACTCGAGCGGGGTCGACACGGCCGCGCCGGAGTACTCCCGCACCGAGTACGGGCAGACGAGCGTGGCCCCGCGCCGGTTGCGGAGCACGTCGATCAGGATCTTGCCCCGGCGGCGGGCGCGCCGCATGTCGAACGTGAAGAGCGACGGCTCGCGCTGCCGCGCCATCCGCGTGATGACCGACGCCGCGGTCAGGACCTGATCGAACGTGTGCACGGGCTCGAGCGGCACCATGACGTGCAGGCCGCGCCCCCCCGACGTCTTCACCCAGCTGCGGATCTTGAAGCTCGCCAGCAGGCTCCGCACGAGCAGCGCGGCGTTGCGCACCTCGCGGAACGCGATCTCGGTGGGATCGACGTCGAAGAGCAGCTGGTCGGGCCGGTCGATCGCGTCCACCGTCGAGCTCCACGGATGGAACGACAGGTAGCCGAGGTTGACGAGGTACGCGAGCGAGGCGCGGTCGGCGCCGATCACGTAGTCCGCGTACCCGAGCGCGGCCTGGTCGCTGCGGATGCGGCGCGTCGGCAGCCACGGCGGAAGGCCGGGCGGCGCCGTGCGCTGGTAGAGGCACTCCGGAGCGCCCGCGGCGTCGCCCCACCGGACGAGGCTCAGCGGGCGGCCGGCGAGGAAGGGCAGCGTGTGGTCGGCGAGGTCGAGGTAGTAGGAGAGCAGCTCGCCCTTCGTGATCCCCTCGTCCGGCCAGAGGACCGTGTCGAGGTTCGTGAGCAGGATGCGCCGCCCATCGACCTCACCGACGCGCGAACCCATCACGAGGCACGACGCAACACGTTGCGCATCTGTGGCGCGGGCTGCACCTCGGGTGCGGGCTCGAGCGCCCGCCGCTCGGCGAGGAACCGGTCCACGGCGGCGAGCGTGGCGGCGACGCTCAGGCCGGTCTGCACCGTCCGGGCCGCCCCGGCGACCAGCGAGAGCAGCGGGATCCGCGAGATCACGAAGCCGGCGAGCAGCCCTCCGGCGAGCGCGGCGTACGGCACCCACCAGTCGCGCGGAACCCGCCGCTGCAGCGCATCGAGGCGCGCCTCGATGTGGCGCCGGGTCAGTGCAATGTCAGCCTGGATCTCAGCTGTGCTTCGAGCCATCGCCAGTTCTCCTCGAGCGACGCGAGGGTGAGTCGCGGCCACGGCGTGGACCGCAACCGCCACACGCTCCACGCGATCGCGATGGCGGCGAGCAGGGCGACGCCGCCTCCGGCGATGACGAGGTGCTGCCAGGCCGGGCCGAACAGGGGGGCGAACGCCGCCGCGACGAGGACGACGATCGCCGCGATGAGCGCGATGCCGCCGACGATCGCCACCGCCACGGCGACGGCGGCCCGGATGAGGACCTGGCGGGTCTCGGCGAGGCCGAGCTCGATCTCGAGCTGCGCGAGACGGCCGAGCGAGGCGAGAACCCCGTCGCGCGTCGCGTCGTCGATGGGCCGTGGACGTACGGTCGCCATTGCCGCAACGCAATGAAGCAATTTGACTGCCACGGGCCGGCGGCCTCGCGGGGGCGCCGGAGGGCGCGGCACGGGCCGGAATCAGCCGAAATCGTGGGACGGAACGTGCGGAACGGCGCCCGGCAGCGGTTCCACGCGGCCCGCCCGCACGGCGATCACGCCGTCCTGCATTTGTAAAATTCCCTCCACGAGTAAAAACGGCGCGGTCACCAGCGTGGCGCGGCGCCGCGCGAAGAGCTGCGGGGTGACGATGACGTTGGCGATCCCGGTCTCGTCCTCGAGGCTCAGGAACACGAACCCCTTCGCCGTCCCGGGGCGCTGGCGGACGATCACGCTGCCCGCCACGCGGACGCGCCGGCCGTCGCGCGCGCCGGCGAGCGCGCGGGCGCTCAGGATGCCGGCGCGGGTCAGCTCCTCGCGGCGCAGCGCCATCGGATGCGGCCCGAGCGTGACCCCGGTGCCGGCGTAGTCGGCGGCCAGGCGCTCCAGCGCCGTCATCTCCCGGAGCGGGTGGTCCGCGCGCTCGGGTCCGGCCTCCGCGGCGCGCGCGAACAGCGGCCCCGGCGTGGGACGCGCGGCGCGCCAGAGGCTGGCCCGCCGGCTGCCGCCCAGCGGGGCGAGCGCGCCGACGGCCGCCAGCGCGGTCAGCTCGTCGCGCCCGAGGCCGGCGCGCGACGCGAGGTCCGCCAGCGACGCGAACGGGCGCCCGGCGCGCGCGGCCGCGATCGCGCGGCCGGCGCGCTCGCGCAGCCCCTTGACGTAGCGGAATCCGAGCCGCACCGCGAGCCCCGGCGGCGCCGGCTCCACCCCGCAGAGCCAGTCCGACCGCGCGACGTCGACGGGCAGGATCGTGACGCCGTGGCGCTGGGCGTCCTTGACGATCGTCGCGGCGTGGTAGAACCCCATCGGCTGGTTGTTGAGCAGCGCCGCGTAGAACGCCGCCGGATGGTGCACCTTGAGCCAGGCGCTCGCGTACGCGAGCAGCGCGAAGCTCGAGCTGTGCGACTCCGGGAAGCCGTAGAGCGCGAACGACGTGATCGAGTGGACGATCTGCTCGGCGGCCTCGCCGGTGATCCTCCGGCGCGCCATGCCGGCGCGCAGCTTCACCTCGATCTCCTTCATGCGCCGCTCGCTCCGCTTGAAGCCGAAGGCGCGGCGCAGCTCCTCGGCCTCGCTCCCGCTGAAGCCCGCCGCCACCATCGCCATGCGCAGCAGCTGCTCCTGGAACAGCGGCACGCCGAGCGTCCGCCGGAGGATCGGCTCCAGGCACGGGTGCGGGTACGTCACCGGCTCGCGGCCGCGGCGGCGGCGGACGTAGGGGTGCACCATGTCGCCGACGATCGGGCCGGGCCGGATGATCGCGATTTGCACGACCAGGTCGTAGAAGCGCTCGGGGCGGATGCGGGGCAGCGTCGCCATCTGCGCGCGGCTCTCGACCTGGAAGACGCCGATCGTGTCGGCCTCCTGCAGCATGCGGTAGACGGCGGGATCGTCGGGAGGCAGGCGCGCGAGGTCCACGTCGCCCCCGGTCTCGCGCACCAGCTCGATGGACTCCTGCAGCACCGAGATCATCCGCAGGCCGAGCAGGTCGATCTTGATGATGCCGAGCGCGGCGCAGTCGTCCTTGTCCCACTGGATCACCACGCGCCCCGGCATCGTGGCCGGCTCGAGCGGCACCACGTCGTCGAGCCGGCCGGCCGCGATGACCATGCCGCCCGAGTGCTGCCCCAGGTGGCGCGGCAGGTCCTGCATGCGCGTCCACAGCGCGGCGAAGGCGCGCATGCGCGGGTGGCGCGGATCGCAGCCCGCCTCGGCGAGCCGCCGGGTCACCACGTCCGCGGGGTCCTGGTAGCCCCAGTCCGGCGCCAGGCGGGCCAGCCGGTCCTGCATGTCCGCGGGGAGCCCGAGCGCCTTGCCGACCTCGCGCGCCGCGCTGCGGCCCCGGTACGTGATGACGCTGGCGGTCATGCCGGCGCCGAGCCGGCCGTAGCGCCGGTACACGTACTGGATGACGGCCTCCCGCCGGTCGCCGCTCGGCAGGTCGAGGTCGATGTCCGGCCACTCGCCGCGCGACTCGGAGAGGAAGCGCTCGAACAGCAGGTCCATGCCGACGGGATCGACGGCCGTGATGCCGAGCGCGTAGCAGACGGCGCTGTTGGCCGCCGAGCCCCGCCCCTGGACCAGGATGTCGTGCGTGCGGCAGTACTCCACGATGTCCCGGACGATCAGGAAGTAGCCGGCGAGGTCGAGGCGCCCGATGATCCCGAGCTCGTGCTCGACCTGGCGCCGCGCGCGGGCGGCGAGCGGTCCGCGCCCGTACCGGTCGCGGACGCCGCGCGCGACCAGCTCGGTGAGGTGCTGCTGCGCCGACTGCCCCGGCGGCAGCGGGCAGTCCGGGAACCGGTAGCCGAGGTTCTTCAGCGTGAAGCCGAGCCTCAGCGCCAGCTCGCCGCTGTGGTGGACCGCGTCGGGCAGGTCGGCGAAGACGCGTGCCATCGCCGCCCCGCCGCGGAGCCCGCGCTCCGCGTTGCGCGCCAGCCGCGTGCCCGCGTGGTCGAGATCGGTCCTCTCCCGGAGGCACGTGAACACGTCGGCGACGGCGCGGCCCCCCGGGCGCGCGTACAGCGGCTGGTTGGTCGCGACGAGCGGCACGCGGGCCGAGCGCGCGAGCCCCACCAGGCGCTCGAGGACGCGCTCCTGGTCGCGGTCGAAGTGGCGCTGGACCTCCACGAAGCAGCTGTCGCGGCCGAAGATGCCGGCGAGGCGGTCGAGCAGCGCGCGGGCGCCGTCGAGATCGCCGGCCGCCGCGCGGCGCGCCAGCGGCCCGGCCTCGCCCCCGGTCAGGCACACGAGCCCCCCGGCGTACGGCACCAGGTCGTCGAGCGCGAGCCGCGCCTGGCCCTTGGGCGCCGCGAGCTTCGTGCGCGTGAGGAGCCGGCAGAGGTTCTGGTAGCCCTCCCGGTCCTCGACGAGCAGCGGCAGGCGCGCGCCGTCGTCGAGGGTCACCTCGGCGCCGACGAGCGCCTTGATCCCCGCCGCGACGGCCGCCTGGTGGAAGCGCGGCGCGCCGTAGACGCCGTCGCGGTCGACCAGCGCGATCGCGGGCATCTCGAGCCGCGCCGCCTCGGCGACGATGGCCTCGGGCTGCTCGGCGCCCTCGAGGAACGAGAACGCCGACTGCGCGTGCAGCTCGATGAACATCACTTACAGGGCACGGGCACCCGGCCGGGGGAGTCCGAGGGGGGCGTCGCCCCCCTCGCTCGGACGGTCGCCCGCCCGTGCCCCGCCGCGATCCCCGCGGCGCTCCTTCTGCCGCCCGACCCGGGTCCCGACTCCACGCGACGCATCAGTCGTAGATGCCGTCCATGACCCACGCACCGGTGACGCGGTCGCGGGCGATGCGGCAGAGCGTTCCGTCGTCGAGCAGCACGTCCCAGTCCTCCCGCGACCAGCCGCGCGCGTCCCACCATTCCCCCGACGTCCGCCACGGCCCGGCGCACGCGATCACCGCGCCGCCCAGGTCGCCGCGCCGCACCCGCACCGGGCGCTCGTCGTCGGTGCCGACGTCCACGGGCCGGGGCGGCCGCAGCCGCCGCAGGACCAGGCTCGCGAGCGCCGGCGCGGGCTCGTCCGCCGGCGCCTCCGGCGGCGGCGCGAACGGCACCACCGCGGCGGCGTCCGGGCGATGCGAGTCGACGAGCGAGGGAGAGCCGACGCGGTCGCCGCCGACGAGCGCCGTGAGACGCGTGACGAGCGTGGCGAGATCGCGACCGAGCGGCGCCGGCGGCTGCCACAGTCCTGCCTGGCCGGGCTGTCCCCGCACGGCGCGCACGCTCACGGCGACGGCGGTGACGGCGGCCGGGGGCGGACGGAGCGCCAGTTCGTGGCGCAGCAGCATGCGCAGGAGCGCGACCTCGCGCGTCGGGTGAGCGAGCGGCACGCTGCGCTGATCGCGCCCGCCCGAGGTCAGCTCGAGATCGAGATCGAGCACGTCCGCGTGGACGTGCGCGGCCTCGAGCCGGGCCGCGAGGCGCTCGAGCACGAGCCCGAGGACCGCGAGGAGCGCGCCGGCGTCGTCGATCTCCCAGTCGAGCCCCTGGGCCTCTTCCCAGAACGCCGGCGGCGTCCACGGGCGGAACGGCTCGAGGTCGCGGCCCTGCGCCTCGTCGTGGGCGCGCAGCGCCGCCGCTCCCAGCCGCTCGGCGAGCGCGGCCCGCGGCAGCGCCGCCAGCTCGCCGAGCGTGACCACGCCCCATCGCGCGAAGGCCGTCGCGACGTCGGCAGCCAGGTCGAGGACGTCCAGCGGGATCCCGGCGAGCGCCGCGCGCTCGCCGTCCGGCGGCACGGCGGTCACGGTCGCCGTCGCGTTCCGGGCGGCGATGCGGGCCGCCGTCCGGGTGCCCGCCACGGCGACGCGAGCCGGCAGGCCGACGCGGCGGGCGCTCCTCGCCAGGCGGCCGGCGACGGCGACGTCGTCGCCGAAGAGGCGCTCGAGCCCCGCGAGGTCGGCGAAGACCACGCCGGCGGCGGCGTCCTCGATGCGGGGCGACACCGCGAGCGCGGCCTCGAGCAGCGCGTGCCGCGCCGAGGCGATGCGCTCCTTGCACCACGGCCGTGACACGAGCCCCGGGCAGCGGGCGCGCGCCTCGGTTTCCGTCATCCCCGGCGCCACGCCGCGCTCGCGCGCGGTCGCCGAGGCCTCCAGCACCCGCGTCGCCGGCGGGATGCCGCGGACGATCGCGAGCGGCCGGTCGCCGAGCGCCGGCTCGCACCTCGCCGCGGCGGCGGCGGCGAAGAACGGCACGTGGACGCACGCGAAGCGCGCCATCATGCCGCCCACCAATGAACATCGGAGGGGGTGAGGCACCCCCTCCGATACCTCCCCATCTCGCGCTGCGCCCGACTCGGTTCCGAGCCCTCCTCCCTCGTCTCGCGCTGCGCCCGACTCGGTTCCGAGCCCTCCTCCCTCGTCTCGCGCTGCGCCCGACTCGGTTCCGACCCCTCCTCCCTCGTCTCGCGCTGCGCCCGACTCCCGTCGCCGTCGCCCGGCGTGCTGTCCACCGCCACGCCGCCGCGCAGGCGGACGATGCGCAGCATCGTGCCGAGGCGGTCCAGGCGCGTGGGAGCCGCGCCCGGCCCGCCCCACCGCACGGCGCACCGGGACGCGCGGACCGCGAGCGCGGCGGCCGCGCCGGCGACGCGGCGACTGGCCAGGATGACGAGCGCGGCGCCGGTACGGCGCGCCGAGAGCCTCAGCCGGAACGCGCGCGTGAGCGGCAGGCGCGGCGGCGTCTCGCCGAGGTCGAGGGCCACGAGCGCGAAGCCGGGACAGCGCAGCAGGAGGTCGGCGGCGCGCAACGCGCTGTCCCGGCGGCCGCCGCACCGGACCCACAGCACGCGCCGGAGATCGACGCCGGCGCGCGCCGCCGACACCGGGTCGAAGGCGTCGTCGACGTCGACGAGCGCGGCCACCGCACCGCGCCGCGTGACGTCGCGCATGCCGGAGACGAGCAGGCTCGTCCGCCCCGAGGACAGCGCGCCGACGATCTCGGTGATCTCGCCGCCGATGATCATGCTCATTGCTTATCACGTGTTGAGTATCTCGCAAGACCGAGATGTTGTGGTCACCATGTCGAAATGCACAACATCAGGGGTCCTGAAAACGCTCCCCCTCCCGGCACGCCACGTGACATGGCCCCGCGCTTGCACCCCTCGCGAATCGCACGCAGCGAGTTCCGCCCGAAGGAAAGCTCCAATGGCCAAGCAGATCGGCTACGCGGTGGTCGGGCTGGGGGCCCTCGCGCGGCAGTTCGTGCTCCCCGCCTTCGCGCGAACGACCGAGCATTCTCGCCTCGCCGCCGTCATCTCGGGCGATCGCGCGAAGGCGCAGGCCGTCGCCCAGCAGTTCCGCGCCGCGCCGTACCACTACGACGAGCTGCGGCAATGCCTGCAGCGCGAGGATGTGAACGCGCTGTACATAACCCTGCCAAACTCGCTGCACTGCGACTACGCGGTGGAGGCCGCGCGCGCCGGCGTGCACGTCCTCTGCGAGCCGCCGATGGCGGTCACCGCCGACGAGTGCCGCCGGATGATCCGCACGTGCCAGACGAACCGGGTGAAGCTGATGATCGCCTACCGGCTCCAGTTCAGGCCGGCGATGCAGAAGGCGATCGAGCTCGTGAACGGTGGCAACGTCGGGATGCCGAAGACGTTCAGCTCCGACTTCACCTGCCGGCTCGAGGATCCCGACAGCACGTGGCTGCAGCGGCGGCTGGGCGGCGGCACCGTCTACCACCTGGGCGTCCACGCGATCAACGCGGCGCGCACGTTCCTCGGCGCCGAGCCGGCCCAGGTCATGGCCATGACCGCGCGCACGGGCCGGCGGTACGGCGGCGACGTGGACGAGGGCGCGGTCGGGCTGATCCGCTTCCCCGACGAGCGGCTGGCGCACCTGCACACGAGCTTCGGCGAGGAGGCGGCCGCCCACTTCACGCTGTACGGCGAGGACGGCTGGCTCGCCGTCTCTGACGCGTACACGCCGGATGCGCCGGCCCGGATCGTCCTGGTCCGGCGCGGGGCGCGCGAGGTGATCGACGTTGCGCCCGGCGCGGAGTTCGCGGCCGTGCTCGCGCACTTCTCCGCGGCGGTCCGCGACGACCGCCAGCCGGAGCCGTCCGGCGTGGAGGGGCTCCAGGACACGCGGCTCGTCGAGGCGATCTACCGCTCGGCGCGCGACGGGCGCCCGGTGACGCTGCCGCGGCTGGCCCGCGTCGAGACACCGTCGGGCGCCGAGCCGGACCGCCGCGCCGCGGGCGACCGGCGCCAGGCGGGATGACATCACTGGCACGTGCGTTGCTCCCCTGCTCGCGTCGGAGCACTACGGTCGTGCAACCGATCGGTTCATCCACGAAGAGGAGGTTCGCCATGGAGAGGTGGGCACGGGTCTTCGCCCTCGCCGTGGCCGGCGCGATGGTCGCCACGACGGCGTTCGCGCAGGCCGGCGGCGGCAGCGGCGGCAGCAGCGGCGGAGGCAGCTCGGGGAGCGGCAACACGACGTCCCCGTCGATGGGAACGCAGCAGCCGCAGCCGAGCGGCACGATGGACAAGGACAAGGCGTCGGGCGGGTCGAGCGCCACGTCCGGCTCGGGCGCGACGTCGTCGGGCTCCGGCGCCACGTCGGGCTCCGGCGCGAGCGGCACATCGCCGTCGGCGTCGCCGAGCACCGGCGGCGCGTCGGGCGCCACGACGTCCGGCGGCGCCACCACGGGCGCCGGCGACATGAAGTCGGAGAGCGGGAAGTCCGGCGCGATGAAGAGCGGGCGCGCCGCCGGCAACAAGGAGCAGGTCAAGGCCGTCCAGCAGGCCCTGAAGGAGAAGGGCCACGACCCGGGTCCGGTCGACGGCATGATGGGGCCCAAGACCCAGCAGGCGCTCCGTGAGTACCAGAAGGCCGAGGGCCTGAAGGAGACGGGGCGGCTCGACTCCGAGACCATGGCCAAGCTCGGCGTCCAGGGCGGCGCGGCGGGCCGCGCAAGCCAGAAGGACACGAGCGGCGCGGCGTCGCCCTCGACCAGCCCGTCGTCGGGTGGTGCGGCGAGCGGCAGCGGTGCCACGGGCTCGAGCGGCGCCGGGGCCTCCGGGAGCGCCGGCTCGTCGCCGAGCGGCGCGGCGGGCGCCGCGAAGGACAAGAAGTAGCACCGTTCGTGAGACCGCAGAAGGCCGGGGACGACCCGGCCTTCTGCTCGCCCGCTCGCAGCCGCGCGTGATGACTCCCCTCCGGCGCGCCTGGGTGATCTGGGGACTCGTCGCGCTGTCCGCGTGGGGATGCGCGAACCGCGTCCACCCTCACCTCTACCTCCCGCCGCTGCAGCTCGGCGAGCCGTCGTTCTTCCCGACCGTCGAGGCCTACACGGCGACGCCCGTCGTCGGCGGCAACAGCGTCGACGTCCTCCTGAACGGCGAGGAGATCTTTCCCGCGATGATGGACGCGATCCGCGGCGCGCGGCGGACCATCACGTACGCGCAGTACTACTACGAGGAGGGCCCGGTCGCCCGCGACCTCGCGGAGGCGCTCGCCGAGCGCTGCCGCGCGGGCGTCGGCGTCAACGTCCTGCTCGATGCCTTCGGCAGCCTCGCGATCCGGCCGGAGTACCTGGAGATCCTCAGGCGCTCCGGCTGCCACGTCGAGTGGTTCCGCCCGCTGAGCCCCTTCCGCTGGGACCGCGCGAACTATCGCAACCACCGCCGCGTGCTCGTCGTCGACGGGCGCGTCGGCTTCACGGGCGGCTCCGGCGTCAGCCGGAAGTGGATGGGCAACGGCCGCGTGGAGAACCACTGGCGCGACACCGACGCCCGCGTGCGGGGGCCCGCCGTGGAGTACCTGCAGGGCGCGTTCGCGGAGAACTGGCTCGAGGCGACGGGCATCGTCCTCGGCGGCGAGGCGTACTTCCCGCGCCCGCTGGCGGAGGCCGGCGACGTGTACGCCCAGGTCGTGCGCAGCTCGCCGGCCGGAGGCAGCTTCGCGATGTACACGCTCTTCCTGCTGGCGGTGGCGTCGGCGCGGCGCTCGGTCTACATCACCAATCCCTACTTCGTCCCCGACGAGCGCCTCACCGAGGCGATCCTGGGCGCGGTCCGTCGCGGCGTGCGCGTCGTGGTCCTGGTCCCGGGCGCCATCGACCACAACCTCGTGCGCCAGGCGAGCCGCGGCTCCTTCGGGCGGATGCTCCGGGGAGGCGTCGAGATCTACGAGTACCGCGCGGGGCTGCTCCACGCGAAGACGATGGTGATCGACGGCGTGTGGGCGACGATCGGCAGCACCAACCTCGACAACCGCTCCTTCGCCCTCAACGACGAGCTGAACCTGGTCACGTACGGGCGGGCCGTCGCGCGGCGGCTCGAGCGCGTCTTCGAGGAGGACCTCGCCCATTCCCGCCGCGTCGAGTACCGCGACTGGCGGCGGCGCGGCGTGGCCGACCGGTTCCTGGAGCTGCTGACCGTCCCGATCCGCGACCAGCTCTGACGCGACCGGCGAGGAGGGCCGGGGAGACCCGGGTGGGCCTCCCCGGGAGCAGGAGATCAGACGCGCGTGCGGCCCGGGAGGATCAGGCGGTAGAGCGCGAGCACGATGATGGCGCCGACCACCGCCATGATGAAGCCCGCCGCGTCACCCTCGCGGTAGAGGCCGAAGACCCGTCCCAGCCAGCCGCCGAGCAGGGCCCCGACGACGCCGAGGACGATCGTCAGGATGATCCCTCCCGGGTCCCTCCCGGGCATGATGAGCTTCGCGACGATGCCCACGACCAGGCCGAAGACGATCCACAGGAGAATGTCCATCGCGGACTCCTTTCGGGGAACGAGCCTCCCCAACGCGATGGAACGGAATGCACGCCCGGTGCCATGCGCGCCCGTTGTAAGACCTGCCCGCCGCACCGGGATCGGCGTGCAAGACTTACTCGTCCCGATCCTGCAACACGTTCACCACCCTCGTCACGCCGAACGCGGTGAGCCCGACGAGCGGGACGGTGAGGACGCCCGGCAGCAGCGCTTCCTCGAACGGCAGCGTCATCGCGGCTCGAAACGCCTCGACGCCGAGCACGTTGCAGACCACGAAGAACGCTCCCCACATCCAGAGACGCATGCGCCGCTCCTCCCCCGGGAGTTCGTCTGACGGACCGACGCATCCTACGCCATCGCGCGGCGCGCGAGAAGGGAAGAATCGCGCCGGTCCGGCACTGGCACGCGCTTCGCTATGGATCGGGGCATGAGCCTGTGTGCATCGTGCGGTTTGCAGCTGACCGGCGACGCGGCGCTCTGCCCGCATCACCATTGCGTCTACGGCGACGACTGGGCCGTGGCGAACCGGATCATGTGCGACTTCTTCCATCGCAAGAAGGTGCCGCCTCGCCTGGTGCCGGCCGAGCGCGACGACGACTTCTGGGCGCACACGAGCGAGGCGGCCTGAGCCGGCGGCGCGGCGGCGCGTCGCTCGCGCGACGCGCGGGCGGCGGCAGGCGCGTGTCTATCCGGCGGCGGCCCTCCGCCGCAGCGGGGCGACCGGCGCGTAGAACGACGACTCGCGCGCCCCGCGCGCGCACTGGCGGGTGAACTCGATCAGGTGGTGGCTCACCACCGCCGTGTGGATCAGCTCCTCGATCTTCCCCTCGCGCAGCGCCGGCCACGCCATCCGCCAGAACGTCCGCCGGTAGCCGCCTCGCACCCCGATCCGCCACAGGATCCGCCCGAGCACGCCGAACCCCATCAGCACGTTCCGCCACGAGGCGCGGTGCGGGCTCGGGGGGAAGGCGATGCGCCGCGTGAACGTGTGGCGCACGTTGTGGGCGTAGCGCGCGTAGACGGCGTCCGGCTCGTACGCCGCCGTGATGCACCGGAGCCACATGTCGATCACGGTCTCGTACGGCAGGCGGAACACGACGTTGGACTCCCGGCCCGTGTCCGGCAGGAGCCGTCCCTCGGCCTCCAGCCTCCGCCAGAGCGGGGTCTTCGGCAGCGCGTAGAGGATGTTGATCGTGAGCACGGGGATCTGCGAGGCGCGCACGAAGTCGACGATGTGCTCCGCGGTCTCCGGCGTGTCGGTGTCCAGGCCGATGATGATCCCGGAGACGACCTCGAGGCCGTGGTCGTTGATGCGCCGGACGGCGTCGAGGATCGGCATCCTGAGGTTCTGGTCCTTGGACATCGACCGCAGGGCCTCGGGCTCCGGCGTCTCGATGCCGCAGAACACGGTGACGAAGCCCGCCTGCCGCATGAGGGCCAGCACGCGGTCGCTCTTGGCCAGGTTCAGCGTCGCCTCGCAGGCGAAGCGCAGCGGGTAGCGGTTGCGCACCTGCCAGTCGACCAGGCGCGGCAGCAGCTCGAGCGCCGCCTTCTGGTTGCCGATGAAGTTGTCGTCCACGAAGTAGACCGACGTCGCCCCGCCGGCGACGATGCGGTCCAGCTCGTCGAGCACCTGCTCCGGCCGCTTCAGGCGTGGGTTGCGCCCGTAGAGGGCGGGGATGTCGCAGAACTCGCACGAGTACGGGCAGCCGCTGGAGAACTGGATGTTGGCGATGAAGTAGCGGCGCAGGTCGATCAGGTGGTAGGCGGGCACCGGGAAGTCGCCGAGGGGCAGGCGCTCGCCGGTGGTGAAGCGCAGCTGGCCGCGCGGGCGACCGTGGTGGCGGTCGATCCACTCGATGACCCGGTCGGTGGCGTCGCCGAGCTCGCCGAGGTGCAGGAGGTCCGCGTCCGGGTAGTACTCCGGACACCCCGACACCGACGGTCCGCCCAGCACCACGGGCCGGCCCGCCGCGTGGGCGCGCGCCACGACGTCGTGGATGAACCCCTGCTGGACGTGCATCCCCGACACGAGGACGGCGTCGGCCCAGCGGAAGTCGGCCGCCTCCGCGGGCGAGACGTTCTCGTCGATGAACCGCACCTCCCACGACTCCGGCAGATAGCTCGCGACCACCAGCAGGCCCTGGGGCGGCATGAAGCCGCGCACGCGGCGGCCGAACAGCGGGTACGAGTACTGGAAGGTGCCGAAGGACGGAGCGTAGCGGGGTGAGACGCAGAGGATCCGCCGCCGGGTGGCGGGCGCGTATCGGGTCCGCATGTCGGGGGACAAGCATAGCCTAATCGCCGCCGCCGATGGGCAAAGGACGGCGCATCGGCTAGAATCGGCCCGCTCAGCCCTCGAAGGAGGCCCCGATGGAACTCCGCTCCGTGAACGCCGTGGTCACCGGCGGCGCGTCCGGCCTCGGCCGAGCCACCGCCGCGAGGATCGCCGCGGCCGGCGGCCGCGTGGCGATCCTGGACCTGCCCGCCTCGGCCGGCGCCGACGTGGCGAAGTCGCTGAACGGCGCCCACTTCTTCCCCGCCGACGTGACGAGCGCGTCGGAGGTCGGCGCCGCCCTGGAGGGCGCCCGCGAGCGCCTGGGAGGCCTCAACGTCCTGGTGAACTGCGCCGGGATCGGGACGGCCATGAAGACCGTGGGCAAGAACGGGCCCGCCCGGCTCGAGGACTTCACCCGCGTGATCAACGTCAACCTGATCGGGACGTTCAACTGCATCCGGCTGGCGGCGGCGCTCATGGCCGGGAACGACCCCGGGCCCGACGGCGAGCGGGGCGTGGTGGTCAACACGGCCTCGGTGGCCGCGTTCGACGGCCAGATCGGCCAGGCCGCCTACTCGGCGTCGAAGGGCGGGATCGTCGGGATGACGCTGCCGGTCGCCCGCGACCTCGCCGAGCTCGGCATCCGCGTCGTGACGATCGCGCCGGGCATCTTCGACACGCCGCTGCTGGCGACGCTCCCCGAGCCGGTCCGCCAGTCGCTCGCGCGGCAGGTCCCCTTCCCGCAGCGCCTCGGCCGGGCCGACGAGTACGCCGCGCTCGCCTGCCACATCATCGAGAACGGCATGCTGAACGGCGAGACCATCCGCCTCGACGGCGCCATCCGGATGGGTCCGCGCTGATCTCCCGCGCGCCGTAGCGCTCCCGGCATTGACCGCTCCCCGACCCCGCCGGCGACCTCCGGCATGAGGACGCGACGGTCGCGGACCGTCTTTCGGACCCGCTCGGCGGTGTCGGGGCGGATCCGGGTCGTCGACCACGCGCGGGAGCGGCGCCTGATGGTGAGCGGCGACACGCTGTCGATCCTGCCGCTCGACGGCGACTGGTCGGGCCTCGAGCGGGAGTACTGGGGGCGCGCGATCGCGGCGGCGCCGCTGCCGCCGCGCCCGACGGCGCTCCTGGTCGGCCTCGGCGGCGGCACCCAGGCGCACCTGCTGCACCGCGCGCACCGCCCGCGCCTGATCACGGTGATCGAGCGCGACCCGGCGATCGTGCGGGTCGCGACGCGGTGGTTCCGGCTCGGCGACCTCCCCCGCCTGGAGTTCCTCTGCGGCGACGCGGACACCGTCGTGCCGTCGCTGGTCCGGGCGCGCCGGCGCTTCGACTTCGTGATGGAGGACGCCGCCTACGCCGACGAGCCGGCGCGCTCGGAGCGGCTCGCGCGCTCGCTGGTGCCGCTCGTGTCGGCACGCGGCATCCTCGTCGTCAACCGGCACCGCCGGGGGGACGCCCGGGCCCTCGCAGCGGCGCTCGGGCCTCATTTCGCGGAGGTGCGGGTGCGCCTGGTACGGCGGCAGGCCGAGAACGCCCTGGTCTGCTGTCGCTCTCCGGGCCCGAAGGGCGCGTACCGGGGTCATCCGCCCGGGACGGAACGCGCGGCGCGGTGATCCTCGCGGTCGCCGCCGCGCGGCGGCGGTCCGCGCTTCCGAGCGCCGGCCCGCCGCGCGATCCGTCCCCGGGAGGCACGGAGGGAGCACGACGCAGGCGTGCGACCGGCGTGCGCACGGGCCGAAGCCCCTTCCGGGCTATCCCGGCAGGCGCTTGTACTTGAGGCGGTGGGGGCGCTCGGCCTCGGCGCCGAGCCGCCGGCGGCGGTCGGCCTCGTAGTCCTGGTAGTTCCCCTCGCACCACACGACGCGCCCCTCGTCCTCGAACGCCAGGATGTGCGTGGCGATCCGGTCGAGGAACCAGCGGTCGTGGCTGATGACGACGACGCAGCCCGCGAACTCCAGCAGCCCGTCCTCGAGCGCGCGCAGCGTGTCGACGTCCAGGTCGTTGGTCGGCTCGTCGAGCAGCAGGACGTTGCCTCCCGCCGTCAGCACACGCGCCAGGTGGAGCCGGTTCCGCTCGCCGCCGGAGAGGTCGCCCACGCGCTTCTGCTGGTCGCTCCCCCTGAAGTTGAACGACGCGACGTAGGCCCGGGACTGCACCGTCCGGCCGCCCAGCGTGAGGACGTCGGCGCCGCCGGAGATCTCCTCCCACACCGTCCGGGCGGGGTCGAGCGCGTCGCGGCTCTGGTCGACGTAGGCGAGCTTGACCGTGTCGCCGATGCGGAGCGCGCCGCGGTCCGGCTTCTCCTGCCCCACGATCATCCGGAAGAGCGTCGTCTTGCCGGCCCCGTTCGGCCCGATGACGCCGACGATGGCGCCGCGCGGCAGCGAGAACGAGAGGTCGTCGATCAGCACGCGGTCGCCGTACGCCTTGCTCACGTGGTCCGCCTCGATCACCAGGTCGCCCAGCCGCGGTCCGGGCGGGATCGCGATCTCGAGCTTCTCGGCGCGCTTCTCGAACGGCTCGCTCGCCAGCGACTCGTACGCCTGCAGCCGCGCCTTGCTCTTCGCCTGGCGGGCGCGCGGCGCCATCCGCACCCACTCGAGCTCGCGGGCCAGCGTGCGCTGGCGCGCCACGTCGGCCTTCTCCTCGCGCTCCAGGCGCTGGCGCTTCTGCTCGAGCCACGACGAGTAGTTGCCCTCCCACGGGATGCCGTGCCCCCGGTCCAGCTCGAGGATCCACCCCGCCACGTTGTCGAGGAAGTAGCGGTCGTGGGTGACAGCCACGATCGTGCCGGGGTACTCCTTCAGGAAGCGCTCGAGCCACGCCACCGACTCGGCGTCCAGGTGGTTGGTGGGCTCGTCGAGCAGCAGCATGTCGGGCCGCGAGAGCAGCAGCCGGCAGAGGGCGACCCGGCGGCGCTCGCCCCCGGAGATCCGTGTCACGTCGGCGTCGCCCGGCGGCAGCCGGAGCGCGTCCATGGCCATCTCCACCGTGTGGTCGAGATCCCAGGCGTTCACCGCGTCGATCCGGTCCTGGAGCCGCGCCTGCTCGTCGAGGAGCTTCTCCATCTCCGCGTCGTCGAGCGGCTCGCCGAGCTTCGCCGACACCTCCTCGAAGCGGGCGAGCAGCGCGCGGGTCTCGGCGACGCCCTGCTCGACGTTGCCGCGGACGTCCCTGGCGGGGTCGAGCTGCGGCTCCTGCGGCAGGTAGCCGATCCTGAGCCCGGCCGCCGGGAACGCCTCGCCGAGGAAGTCGGTGTCGACGCCGGCCATGATCCTCAGCAGGCTCGACTTGCCGGCGCCGTTGGCGCCGATCACGCCGATCTTCGCGCCGTGGAAGAACGACAGCCAGATCCCTCTGAGGATCTCCCGCTTCAGCGGCACGACCTTGCGGAGGTCCTTCATCACGAACGCGTACTCACCGGCCATCGACGTCCTCTCCCCGCGGTCCCGCCGCCGGCGCCCTCACCGGCGGCGGCGCGCCGGCTTCCAGGTGTCGTCGGTCCGCGGCGCCTGGCACGCGGGCGGCAGCGTGAAGCCCCGGTGCGCGGCGATCACGGTGTTGTAGCGGCTCGCGTACCGCGTCGCCTCCTCCAGCAGCCAGCGGTGCTCGAGGCCCTGCGGCGCGTCCGCCGTGCCGGGGATCACGTCGACCTGCTCGGCGCCGGCCAGGCACCCGATCCTGTCCGACTCGACGCCGGGCACGTGGACGGTGAAGCCCGCCACGGCGAGGAACTTGAGATTGCCGGCGGCGATCGACGCGCGAGCGTCGCTCTCGGCGTCGCGCTTGACGAGCGCGCGGAGCTCGTCGACCGCCGTCGCCATCTCGGCGAGCGCGCCCGCCGGCGGCCCCGGGGACACCGCGAGCGCCGCGACGAGCCCCGCCCCGACGACGAGGGCGCGGGCGGCCTTCACGCCGCCCCCAGCAGCCTGCGGTGCTCCGGCATCACGCAGCGGTCCTGGACGACGCGGATCCCGGCGCGCGCCAGCACCTGGGCGGCGCCGTCGTGGCGGATGCCGAGCTGGAACCACACGGCGCGGGGCCGCCACGGCAGCGCGAGGATCTCGGCGACGTGAGTGGGCAGCGCCTCCGGACGGCGGAAGACGTCGATGAGGTCGACGGGCTCGGGCAGGTCGGCGAGCGTGGCGGCGACGGTGACGCCGAAGAGCCGCGTGCCGGCGATCGTCGGGTTCACGGGGAAGATCCGGTAGCCGCGCGACTGCAGGTACCGCGGCACGTAGTACGCCGGCTCGTGCTCGCCCGCCTTGGCTCCGAGGACGGCCACCGTGCGGCACTCGCGGAGGATCGCGCGGACGCCGTCGTCGTCCGTCACGAGGTTCGCCCGCCAGTCGCTCATGGGGCCCATTATGCAGGACGGCGGAGCCGCGGTCAGGCGCGGATCGCGGCGAGGATGCCGTCGCCCAGGACGTCGACCCGCCACTGCCGGATGCCGTCCACGCGCGCCAGCTCCGCCCGGGTCCTGGGCGCCGCGACGGCGATGGGGCCGATGAGGCGGTTGGGCAGCAGCACGCCAGGCTCGAGGTCGAAGCGCGGCGCCGTCTCCGCCCTCCACGCCCTGAGCGCCTCGATCCGCCGGCGCGCGGGCCCGGAGAGCGAGGGCGGCCGTGGAGGCCGGCTCGGCACGGGCAGCTCGTCCTCGGCGAGAGCCTGGCCGCGGCGCACCGCGTCGAGCAGCGCCTCGCCCCACCGGGACACCACCCGCGGCGTGCAGCCCGGGATGGCGGCGAGCGCGGCGGCGTCGCCGGGCGCCGCCCGGGCGATCTCCACCAGCGCGGCGTCGCCCACGATCTTGAACGGCGGGCGGTCGCCGGCGAGGGCCAGGCGCTCCCGCGCCTCGTGGAGCAGCCGCAGGATGCCGAGCCCCCGCGGCGTCAGCTCGCGCGCGCCCTTGAGCCGGGCCCAGGCCTCGGGGTCGGCGGTGCGCTCGGGCGCCGGCTCGGCCGCCAGCGCCGCGCACTCCTCCTCGACCCACGCGCGCCGGCCGGCGCGCTCCAGCGCCTCCACCAGCCGGTCCTTCAGCTCGAGCAGGTGGACGACGTCGGCCACCGCGTAGCGCTCCTGCGCCTCGGTCAGCGGCCGCACCGACCAGTCGTCCTTCTGCCGCGACGGCGGCAGCTCGACGCCGAGGTGCTCGCGGAGGAGGACGTCGAGGCCGAGCGCGCGGCCGCCGAGGAAGCGGGCCGCGATCGACGTGTCGAAGATGGCGCCGAACGAGAAGGCGTGGCGCCGCTTGAGGTGGGCCAGGTCGTTGTCGCCGGCGTGCAGCACGACGAGGGGCTCCTTCGCCGCCAGGACCGGGGCGAGCGCGCCGAGGTCGGCGATGGCCAGGGGGTCGACGAGCCACGCCGAGCCGTCCCGGTCGGCGATCTGCACGAGGGCCAGCCGCTCCGGATAGTGGTGGAGGCTGTCGCCCTCCGTGTCGAGAGCGATCTCGCGCGTCTCGCGCAGCCGGCGCGCGAGCCGTTCCAGCTCGGCCTCGGTCCGGATCCAGGAAGGTGCGGCGGTCAGGTCTTTTTCGAGAGGATCGCCTGCTCGAGCCGCTGGAAGCGGCGGCGGAGCGGCTCGAGGCCTTCCTCGTGGGTGATGACGTAGAGGCGGTTGTCACGGATGGCGTCGATCGCCATGGCCGCGACGCTCTCGGGCGACAGCGTGCGGCCGATCAGCTCCACGGGCTCGGGCCGCGAGGCCGCGGCGGTGCGCAGGTGGGCCGGGCGCCCGCGCTCGCTGTCGCGGATCCTGGTCGCCACGCCCATCGGACAGAGGACGGACACGCCGATGCCGTGCGGCCGGAGGTCCTTCGCCAGGGTCTCCGACAGCCCGACCACGGCGTACTTGGACGTGTTGTAGACGCCCAGCCCCTGGCTGGCGATGAGCCCGGCCATCGAGGCCGTGTTGAGGACATGGCCGCCCTGACCCTGGGCGATCATGCGCGGCACGAACGCGTGCACGCCGTGGATCACGCCCCAGAGGTTCACGCCGAGGACCCAGCGCCAGTCCTCGAGCGTGGCGGACTCGAGCCCTCCCCACAGCGCGACGCCGGCGTTGTTGCAGAGGATGTGAGCGCCGCCGAACGCCTGCCAGGCCCGGTCGGCCAGCGCCTGGACCTGGGCGGCGTCGGCGACGTCGGTCGGGGCGGCGAGGGCCCTGCCTCCCCGCTTCTCGATGGCCTCGACGGTGGCCGCCATGCCGGGCTCGTCCACGTCGGCGATGACGACCCGCGCTCCCTGCTGCGCCAGTCCCTCGGCGAGCGCGCGACCGATGCCGCTGCCCCCTCCGGTCACGACCGCGACGCGTCCGTCGATCTCGATGGGTCCCCTCCGGTTCACGGCATGCGCGGGGCCCGCTCGAACAGCGTCCGGAGCACCGCCTCCAGGCGGTCCACGTCCGGCGGCTTGCTGAGGAAGGCGGCGAACCCGGCGGCCTCGGCCCTCGATAAGGTATCCGGGCTGGTGTCGCCGGTCAACGCGACGATGGGGACGGCCAGCCCGACCGGGAGCGGGCGCAGGCGCTCGGCGAACTCGAATCCTCCGATGCCCTTGAGCCGCAGATCGAGCAGGACGACGCTCGGACGGGTGCGGCTGGCGAGCTCGAGCCCGCTCTCCCCGGACTCGGACATGAGGACGCGGACGTCGGGGAACCGGACGGCGACGTACTCGCCCAGCGCCTGCCGCGTGTCGGCGTCGTCCTCGATGATCAGGATGGCGGCCATGCGCGCCCCAGTGTACTCCCGGGAAACCTGGAGGCGAGCGGGAGGGGGGCGGCGCCCTTCGGGCCGCCGACGCCGGGCCCGTGCCCGGGCCGGTCAGGCCGTCGAGGCGAGGCCGGTCGCGCCCGGCCAGGCCGGCCGGGACCCTCGCCGGAGCAGCGACGCCGCGACTCGCGCCGGGGTCCCGAGGTCGCACCAGCCGACGTTCTTGACCCGCATGGCGGCCAGGCGGTCGGTGGCCCGGGTCAGCACCTGCTCCGAGAAGCTGGTGTCGCCGATCGACCGGTACACGCGCTGGGCGAGCGCGCTCTCCCGCCGCGAGCCGATCCGGCGGCGTAACGGCTCGAACGCCTCGTGGAGCGCCGGCAGCGCGCGCCGCAGCAGCTCGCGGAAGGCGCTCACCCGCCCCGCCATGACGAAGCTGTTCCAGATGCAGCCGCGCTCGAACAGCGCCCGGGCGAGGGCCGGCATCGGCTTCTCCCAGAACCGGTGGACGGCGAACACGGGCTCGCCGCCCGCGTCGAGCGGCGTCGGGAACGTCTCGATCCAGCCGTACTCGGCCTCGGGGGCCTCCGGCTCCATGCCGAGGAGGATCACGCGGTCGGGGAGCGCGCGCGCCAGGTCGAGCGCGGCGGCGACGTGGCGCGCGAACCCGACCTCGTCGACGACGTCGTGGTCCGACGGCATGATGACAACCGGCGGGTCGCCGGCGAGGTCCTCGATCCTCAGCACCGGATAGAGGATGCCCGGCGCCGTGCCGCGGTTGGCGGGCTGCACGACGAGGCGGCCCGGAGACAGGTCGCCCTCGAACGGCGCGTAGAAGCGCTGGTGGTCGCGCGTCACCACGATGACGTGACGGTCGGGGCGCACGAGCAGCTCGGCGCGCCGCCGCGTCCGATCGAGCAGCGTCTCGCCGTCGACGAGCGGGCAGAACTGCTTCGGCCGCGCGTCTCCGGTAATGCTTCGCGTCAGGCTGCGCAGCCTGACGCCGTCTCCGCCAGCGAGCAGGATCGCCCACGCGTCGTCGTCTCGCTTCATGGCCGCCCGGGGACCAGGCAACAACGATGCCGGCGTGAAGGGCGAAAAACGCGCGGGAATCGAGCACGGCTGGGAAACGAACTGCCCAGGCTGGCGACAAACGTCGCTCGCCGCCGGTCCCCAGACCGGCCGTGATAGGATCGGTCGCGACCGGAGGCCAGGATGCCCAGAGAGCTCGCCGCCGTCCACCATGCCGACCGCCCGACCGACGTGGTCATGCCCTACGCGCCCGGCATCGTCGTCCGCCGCGGACGGCTCGTGTTCCTCTCCGGCGTGACCGCGGCAGCGGTCTATCACAGCCACCCACACCGCGACGAGGAGTTCGACCTGCCGCCGACGATGCGGGAGCAGGCCGTGCTCGCGATGGAAAACCTGGTGAAGACGCTGCACGCGGCGGGCTGCACGATCACCGACCTGGTGGCCGCCACCCGCTACCTCACCGACGTGCGTGAGCAGGACGACCTCAACCGCGTCTGGGCCGAGTACCTGGGGGGGCACCTGCCGGCGACCACCACGGTCGAGGTCTCGCGCCTGGCGACCCACGCGCGCTGCAAGGTCGAGATCAGCGCCATCGCCGTCTGCGACGGCGACTGATGCCCCCGCTCGGGTTCGTCGGCCTCGGCGCGATGGGCAGCCGGCTCGCGCGCCGCCTCATGGACGCCGGCCACGCCGTCGCGGGCTACAACCGGACCGCCGACAAGGCGCGCGCCCTCGTCGCGGCGGGCATGCGACTGGAGAAGTCGCCCAGGGAGGCAGCCGCGGCGGCCGAGGTCGTCTTCAGCATGGTCACGGACGACGCCGCCCTGCGCGCGGTCGCTCTCGGCGCCGACGGGATCGTGGCCGGGCTGCGGCCGGGGTCGATCTGGGTCGAGATGAGCACGGTGAGCCCCGCCGTCGTCCGCGAGCTGGCCGGTCCCGTCAGCTCCAGGGGCGCGACGCTGCTCGACGCGCCGATCTCGGGCAGCACCGTCAGCGTCGAGACCGGCCAGGCGTCGATCGCTGTCGCCGGCGACCCGGCGGCCGTCGAGCGCGCCAGGCCGTACCTGGCGGCGATGGCGCCGGGCGGGCTCACCCACGTCGGCGCCATCGGTCAGGCCAAGACCATGAAGATCGCGACGAACCTGGGCCTTTCGGTCCAGATCCTCGCCTTCAGCGAGGCCGTGCTCCTCGCCGAGAAGTCCGGTATCGCGAGGGAGAAGGCGGTGGAGGCACTGCTGAAGTCGGTCGTCGCCTCCCCGATGATCCGCTACCGTGGCCCCTACGTGATCGGCGCCATGGAGGGCCATGCGGCCTTCAGCGTGCCGATGATGCAGAAGGATGTCCAGCTCGCGCTGGACCACGCCCACGCCGTGGGGGTGCCGCTGCCCACGACGGCCCTGGCCCAGCAGTGGCTCACCATGGCCAGGGGGCTGGGCTTCGGCGAGCGGGACTTCGCCGCCGTCTTCGACGTCCTCGCGACGCTGTCCGGGATCCCGCCGACCTAGGGAGGTCGGCAGTCGCGATGTCCCTGGACCGCGGCGTCAGGCGGCCGTGTAGCGGTAGGCGTCGCCGTTGGTCCCCGGCCTGAGGCGCGGCCGGCGGCCGTGGCGGCCGAAGTACCACGCCTCGAAGCACTCCCGGTGATAGAGGGCCGCCCCCGCCACGACCTGCGGGGCCCGCGGGGCGACGACCATGCGGCACGACGGGCAATGGGTGGTCGACTCCATGCCCCCAACGCCCTACAACAGGCGTGCCACGCCGCAGAATCGCGGACTTGGCCCGCGGAGGCCGCACGCCGCCTTCACGTTTTCGGTCGGCGGCGCGCGGTTTGTGGAGGGCCGCTTCAGCCAGCGAGACGGTGGCGCTTGATCTTCGTCAGCAGGGTCTTGTAGCTGATCTTCAGGGTGCGGGCGGCCGACAGGCGGTTCCACCGGCACTGCTCCAGCACCTCGGTCAGGAGCCGGCGCTCCTCGGCCTCCGCCGCCCGGCGCGTGGCCTCCCGCAGCCCGATGGTCCCGCGCAGCTCCCGCGCGGAGACCGGTCCCGGGCGCGGCGGCTCGGGCTGTGGCTCCTCGCGCGGCTCGGCGGCGCTCGGCCCGCGAAGGTGGTCCAGCGCGACCGACTCGCTGCCGAGCATGATGAGGCGGCGCACGAAGTTCTCGAGCTCGCGCACGTTCCCCGGCCAGGGGTACGCCATGAGCCGCTCCATCGTCTCCGGCGACAGGGGCTTCGGGCCGCCGCCGTAGCACTCCATGAAGTAGTCCACGAGCGAGGGGATCTCGACCTTCCGCTCGCGGAGCGGCGGCACGTAGATGCTGACCACGTTGAGCCGGTAGTAGAGGTCGGCGCGGAACAGGCCGCGCCGGACGAGCGCCGCGAGGCTCTTGTTGGTGGCCGCGATCACGCGGGCGTCGACGCGGACGTCGCGGTCGCCGCCCAGCCGGGAGAACTCGCCGTCCTGGAGCACCTGCAGCAGCTTCGCCTGCACCGAGATCGGCATCTCGCCGATCTCGTCGAGGAAGATCGTCCCCGTGTGGGCGAGCTCGAACTTGCCGGGCTTCGGCTGGTAGGCGCCGGTGAACGCGCCCCGCTCGTGCCCGAACAGCTCGCTCTCGAGCAGCTCCAGCGGCAGCGCGGCGCAGTTGACCTTGATGAACGGCTTGCCGGCGCGGGACGACCGGTGGTGCAGCAGCCGGCTGACGACCTCCTTGCCGACGCCGCTCTCGCCCAGCACGAGCACGGTGGCGTCACTGTTCGCGACCCGCTGGATGATCGCCTTGACGTCGCGCATCTGCGGGCTCTGCTCGAACAGGCGCTCGAACATCTCGAAGCGGTCGCGCATGCGGACCGCGGCTCCGTTCAAACCTGCCATCGTCGTCACTATCCCCATCTCTCGTTCGAGGTTTCCGCGCCTCGCGGGGCGCGGCGCTCCGCCCGCGACCGCGCATGGCGCGCCGCCGCGGGGCCAGGGCCCGGGCAGCAAGCGGCGGGCCAGAACCGCGCTCCCCGTAAGTCTCCGTCGTGCGAGGCGTCGCGACGCGGCGCCGCGCGGGGCCGCCGCATTCTGCGGCGGTCCGCCGGTGAAAAATGCGGCAGGTCCGGCAACTCGCGGCGCCGGCCGGACGTCACGCCCGCCATTCCGACCGCACGCCGTTCACCGGGCCGCGCAGGCGCCTCAGCTTCCGGGACAGCGTGTCCCGGTGGATCCCCAGGATCCGGGCGGCCCGGCTCTCGTTGCCGTCCGTCGCGTCGAGCACGCGGCGGATGTGCTCCATCTCGACCTCGCGCAGCGTCCGGAGCGGCTCGGGCCGCGGGGGGGCGCCGTCCGCGGGCGCGTCGGACAGCGCGAGGTCGGCCGCCGTGATCATGGGTCCGCGCGCCAGGATGAGCGCGCGCTCGAGCACGTTCTCCAGCTCGCGGACGTTCCCCGGCCACGCGTACGACACCAGCCGCCCCAGCGCCTCGGGCTCGAGCCAGCGCGGCGCGACGCCGTTCCGCCGGCTGAGCGAGGCGAGGATGCGCTGCACCAGCAGCGGGATGTCCGCCCGCCGCTCGCGCAGCGGGGGGATCCTCACGGTCACGACGTTCAGCCGGTAGAACAGATCGTCGCGGAAGGTGCCCTCGCGCACGCGCCGCTCGAGGTCCACGTTGGTGGACGCGATGAACCGGACGTCGACGGACACGGGGACCGGGCGCCCGATGCGCGTGAACTGGCGCGTCTGCAGCACCCGGAGCAGCTTGGCCTGCAGGTCGAGCGGCAGCTCGCCGATCTCGTCGAGGAACACGGTGCCGCCGTCCGCCTCCTCGAACTTGCCGATCCGCGTGGCGACGGCCGACGTGAAGGCCCCGCGCTCGTGGCCGAACAGCTCGGACTCGAGCAGGCTCGGGGGGATGGCGGCGCAGTCGATGACCACGAACGGCCGGTCGGCGCGCAGGCTCTCGGCGTGGATCGTGCGCGCCACGACCTCCTTGCCGACGCCGGACTCCCCGAGCAGCAGCACCGTCGCGTTCGTGTGGCTGACGCGCTCGATCGTGTCGTAGACGTCGAGCATCCTCGGGTCGCGCCCCACGAGCACCGGCGAGTAGCCGAAGGCCGAGCGCCGCCTGGGCTGGCCGCCGGCCGGGGCCAGCGCGGTGAGCGCGGCGGTCAGCGCGCGGCGGTTGTCGTCGGTCGTCTCCTCGAAGGTGATCGCCGAGGCGCCGAGCGTCGCGTCCTCGCGGTCGAGAACGACGCACTTGAACGGCGCCAGCTCGACGACCGCGGCGGCGATCTCGGGCTCGCTCCGCGCCAGGAAGACGGCGAAGTCGCGGACCGAGCCGACGAGCGTGGGCGCGGCCAGGTAAAGCCACGCCAGCTCCTGGGCGACGGTGGACAGCGTCACGAGGCCGCCTCGGCCACGCCGGCCAAGCGGCGCACGCGGGCCAGCAGCTCGCTCATCGTGAAGGGCTTCGTCATGTAGTCCACGGCGCCGGCCTCGAGGCCGCGCGGACGGTCGGCGATGATCGACACCATCAGGATCGGGATCCCGGCGGTCGGCTTCGAGGCGCGCAGCCGGGAGGCCACGGCCCAGCCGTCGAGCTTGGGCAGCATGATGTCCAGGACGATGACGTCGGGCTGGTGGCGCCGCGCGGCCTCCACGCCGGCCTCGCCGTCGGCCGCCACGATGGCCGTGAAGCCCGCCCGCTCGAGGCCGTCCCTGACCAGGCGGGCGACGCTCGCGTCGTCCTCCACGACCAGCACGGTCTTGGGCGCGGCGATGCCGTCGCGCAGCCGGGCGGAGCCGGCGGCGCGCGGAGTGTCGACCACCTGTCGTCCCCGGGACCCTGCCATGGTGGACCTCGGGCCCGGGCGAAGTCAGAAGGCTGCGATGCCCCGAGCCCCTGTGGTGCGGCGAGGATCGTACCCCATCCGCGGAGTCTGGTACAGAGGGTGAGAAATTATGTAACTCGACGGCGTCGCCGCCGGGACGTCAGGCGATGCCGGGCGCCCCTCCGGGCTGGGCGGCGCGACGCCTCCGGTCAGGAACTTCACGCACTTTTGCCACGCGGGCCAGGATCTCGGCGAAGGTGCCCAGATCCTGGATGGGGCGCTGCACGACCTCGTCGGCGCCGGCGAGCCGGCACTGGCGGTCGGTCGCCTCGTCGGCGACCGCCGTCAGCACCACGATGGCCGAATCCGGGCTGAGCTTCTGCAGCCGCGCGAGGAGCGCGAGGCCCTCGACGTCGGGCGCGACCAGGTCGAGCAGGACCATGTCGATGCGGAGCTTGTCGCAGAGCAGCGCGGCGCCGTCGCCCGTGTACGCCGGCACGACGATGTACCCCGCGCGGTTCAGGAACTCGATGAGGACCTGGCGCACCTCGGCGTCCGGCTCGAGGAGCAGGATGGTGCGGAGCTCCTCGCGGCGGCGACCTCCAACGGCGGCTCTGCGTCGAACCACGGCTGGTCTCCTCGTGACCTGACGACCGGGGTCGACCCTACGGCGTGAGGCCGGGGTAGTGGTAGATCTTGATCCCGAGGTTGCCGGCGGCCACGAGCACGTAGTCCCCGCGGACCGCCATCCCCATCCCGTGGGCCATGGCCACGGCGTGCGGGCCGATCGTCGTGGACGCGACGTCCGCCATCGCGGTCGGGACCGTGACGTCGACGACGTGGAACTCGCCGTTGCCCTTGCCGCCGCCGTAGGCCACGTAGCGGTCGCTGGCGATGACCAGGTCGCCCATGTCGATGGCGAACAGCGACTTGAGATAGCCGCACTGGCTGCACGCGTTGTAGCGCGTGGAGGCGAAGGGCGACAGGATCGAGATCGGCACCGAGTAGAGCCCGGAGAGGCTGCCGTACCCCGAGACCATGAAGACCACGTCTCGCGAGAGGTCCGCGAACGCCTTCAGGAGGTAGGGCGCGTAGTGGGTGCCGGCGAACTCGGGCGCCAGCGGTGTCGAGATGTCGAAGTAGTAGAGCCGCCCGTAAGCCCACTCGACGGCGAACAGGTGGTTGGGGCCGGCGACCGACACGCCCGTGATCCGGCCGTTCCCCGACGTCACGCCGTCCCGCAGCCGCTGCAGGTTGACGGCGTCGCCGCCGGCCGACGCCCAGGCCGGCAGGCCGATGACCTTGACGACGGTCGGCGCGAGCGGGCTCGAGACGTCGAAGACGTACATCTCGCCGTACAGGGACACGCCGTAGACGACGGGATCCGTCGGGTGGACGGCCACGTCCCACAGGCCGCCGGAGACCGCCTTCTTCGCCCGCACGACGGGCGCCGCGGGATTCGCCACGTTGACGACGATGAGGCCGGCGCTGGGCCCCGCCATGTACGCCCAGGATCCGGAGACGGCCACCGCGTTGGCCCGGTTCGCCGTGCTCGGCGTCGTCGCGCCGACGAGCGACGGGCTCGACGGCGTCGTGACGTTCAGGATCGACAGGCCCGCCTCCGTGGCCACGTAGGCGAGGGTGCCCACGACCTCGACGTCGTGGGTCTTCGACGGCAGGTCGAACGTGGTCGGACTCGACAGCGGCCCGTCGGCGCTCGCCTGGACGGCGAGCGAGGCGACCAGGGCCAGCGCGGCCAGCAGCGACAGCGGCGAGCGGCGGTGCTTCGTGGTCATCTGTTCTCCTCGATCCTCTCCCCGCCGGCGCCCGCGACGCCCGCGGGCGTCCCGGTGAGGCGGAGGCAGTCCTGGATGTCACGCAAGTTGAACGGCTTGGCGAGGAACCGGCTGACACCGACCTCGCGGGCGGCGGCGAGGTCGATGGCGTGCACGTCGCCCGACACCAGCACGATCGGCAGCTGCGGCGCGCGCGCGCGCAGGACACCCGCGACGTCGAGCCCGGTCATGCCGGGCATCCGGAAGTCCACGATGGCGAGGTCCAGCTCGTCGGCGCGCGCGGCCTGGAGCGCCGACGGGCCGTCGGCGGCCGCGACGACCGCGCAGTCGAGCTGCTCGAGGACGAGCGTCAGCAGCGTCCGCATGGAGGCGTCGTCGTCCACGACCAGCACGCGCCGCCGGACCGGGTCGTCCACGTCAGGCCACCGGCGTGCGGGCGCCCCGGCCGACGCCCTCGTACGTGAACCCGAGCGCGCGCATGCGCCCGGGCTCGAGGACGTTGCGCAGGTCGAGCAGCGCGCGGCCGCGCATCGAGTCGCGGATGGCCGCGTAGTCGAGCGCCCGGAACTCCGGCCATTCCGTCAGGATCACGAGCGCGTCGGCGCCGGCGGCGGCCTGGTGGGCGTCCGCCACGAGCTCGACGCCCGGCAGGTGAGGCGCCGCCTGCTCCATCGCCGCCGGGTCGTAGGCGCGGACCCGGGCGCCGAGCTGCAGCAGGCGCGGCAGGATCTCGAGGGCGGCGGCGTCGCGGACGTCGTCCGTGTTGGCCTTGAAGGCGAGCCCCAGCACGCCGATCGTCCGGCCCGCGAGGACCGGCTCGCGGCTCGCCGGGTCCCACGCGCTCCCCGGCCCCAGCGTGGCGCGGACGATCTTCTGCACCATGCGCCGGCGATGCTGCTGGTTCACGCGCAGCGCGGCCTCCGCGAGCGACAGCGGCGAGTCGTGGGCTGCGGCCACCTGGATCAGCGCGCGGAGGTCCTTCGGGAAGCAGGAGCCGCCGAAGCCCGGGCCCGGCTGGAGGAACTGCGGGCCGATGCGGCGGTCGAGCCCCATGGCCCGCGCGACGACGGTCACGTCCACGCCGAGCGCCTCGCAGAGCGAGGCCATCTCGTTCACGAAGCTGATCTTGGTGGCGAGGAACGCGTTCGAGGCGTACTTGATGAGCTCGGCGGTCTCGACGGTCGTGAGCACGACGGGGACGTTGACGCGGTAGAACGGCCGGTAGAGGTCCTGCAGGATGGCGGCCGCCTGGGCGCTCTCGGCGCCGATGACGACGCGCTCGGGGTGCAGGAAGTCCTCGACGGCCGCGCCCTCGCGGAGGAACTCCGGGTTGGAGACCACGTCGAAGACGGCGCGCTCGCCGGACGGCAGGACCGGGCGCTCCTCCTCGATGATCCCGCGCAGCCAGCGCCCGGTGCCGACCGGCACCGTGCTCTTGGTGACGATCACCTTGTAGCCGTCGAGGTGCTTGGCGATGACGCGCGCGACGTCCTCGATGTACTGGAGGTCGGCGGAGCCGTCGCCCCGCGGCGGCGTGCCGACCGTGATGAACACGACGAGGCTCTCGCGCAGCGCCTCGGGCACGTCCGTCGTGAAGCGGAGCCGGCCCGTGTCGAGGTTCCGGCGGAGCAGCTCGGCCAGGCCGGGCTCGAAGATCGTCGGCTCGCCGCGGGACAGGCGATCGATCTTCTGCGGGTCCTTGTCGGCGCAGATGACCGAGCAGCCGAACTCGGCCAGGCACGTCCCGGTGACGAGCCCCACGTAGCCGCTTCCGATGATCGCGATGTTCATCGCGCCACCCGCCGTTCCTCGCCCGTCGCGGCCCTGCGCCTGAGCTCGCGCTCCACGAGCGCCTGGAACTCGGCGAGCGGCCGCGCCCCGACCAGCGGCGTGCCGTTCACGAAGAAGGTCGGCGTCCCCACGACCCCGACCTTCTTGCCGTCGGCGATCCCCCGGGCCACGGCGCCCGCGTGCCGCTTCGACCGGACGCAGTCGCGGAAGCGGGCCTCGTCGAGGCCGAGGGCGGTCGCGTGGTGGACCAGGTCGGCCTCGGCCTGCTTCGCCGGGTTGGCGTAGAGGACGTCCCCGTACTCCCAGAACTTCCCCTGCTCGCCCGCGCACCGCGCGGCCTCGGCGGCGGCCTGCGCCCCCGGGTGGAGCTGGGCGACCGGGAAGTCGCGGTGCACGAGCCGGACCTTGTCGGGATAGCGCTCCAGCAGCGCCTTGAGGGTCGGCTGCACCTGTCGGCAGTAGGGGCACTGGAAGTCGGAGAACTCGACGATGGTCACGGGCGCGTCGGCGGGCCCGCGGGAGGGCTCGCCCTCCGTCGCGATCGGCGTCGCGAGCGCGGGCGGCTCCAGCCCCTCGACCACGATCCGCGCGCGCTCGCGGAGCGAGGCCACGAGCTTCTCGCGGAGCTCCGCGCGCTGGCGCTCGGCGAGCGCGGCGCGGATGCCGTGACGGGCGGCCTCGAGCTCCTCGTCCGTGACGGCCCCGGCGCGCTTGCGCGCCGCGACGCGCGCCTCCACCTCGGCCTCGGCCGGCGGGGTCAGCTTCGCCTCCACCTCCTGCGCCAGCAGCGCCTCGACCGTGGTCGAGCGGCGCGCGGCCTCGCGCTCCAGCAGCCGCCGCGCGATGGCGTCGTCGACCGCCCGGCGCCGCAGCGCGTACAGCTGGGACTCGAGCCGCAGGATCTGGGCCGCGAACGGCCGCAGCGCGGCGTCGACGTCCAGCGGCTCGCCGTCCACCTCGACCAGCGGGCGGCCCGCCGGGGCGGCCGTCTCGGCCGTCGCCGGGGCCGCCGGCTGCGCGGCGGCGAGCATCACGAGCAGGAGGCCCGTCTTCCACCACATACGCAATGTCCGTCCTTTTCCGCCGGGACCGCGGCAGGGCCGCCGCCCCGGACCGAGTGATGAGCCGGGGCCGGCCATCCGGCCCCGGCACGCAGATGCCGGGGCGCCGGGGGCCCCGAAATGACCCCCGACACCCCCGCCCCCGGAGCCCGCCGGCCCGGCCGGCGCGCTCTCGATCATCCGGCTCTCGCCGGATCTAGAAAATCCCGTTCAGCACGGGCACGAACTGGTTCAGCTGCTTGCACGGCGGCGCCTGCGGAGTGCCCGCGAGGTTGACGAGCCCGCCGCCGTCCTGCCCGACGTTGACGTTGTTCGGGCTGCGGTAGCACGCGTTGTTCACGTTGGTGATGCCCGTGCTGGGACCGAAGAAGTCCTCGCGGTCCGCAGGCAGGCGGGTGATCGACGTCGGATTGGCGAAGACCCAGATCCTGGCGCCGCCGGGCGCGACCAGGCCGAGCTGCTCGCCGTGGTCGATGTCCGCGTTCTGCGTCAGCACGTCGCCGTCCTCGGCGGCGAGCGTCACGCGGTAGCGGCCGACGATCGACGTGCGGCCCGTGGCGGCGCCGCGGACGTCGAGGTTGTTGCCGGCCCCGGCGCCGGCGATCATGACGAGCGGATCGTTGAAGGCGCGGAAGACGTTCTGCCCGGCGGGGTCCGTGGGCGCGCAGAACGCCGCGAGCGCGTTCAGGTCCCCGAACACCGGCGAGAGACCGATGGCGGCGAGATCGAGCTGGCAGGGGAAGTCGCCGGCATCGACCACGCCGTTGCCGTTGCCCGGGGCGCCGCCGCCGCCCACCAGGTTCAGCGCCGGATCGTCGCAGCGGTCGGCCAGCGAGGCGCCGGGCGGCGGAGCGAACGAGCGCGCGTCGATGAACCCCGCCAGCGACTGGATGTTGACCCTCGAGCCGATGACGGTCGCCGACCGGAAGACCATGTCGCCCGTGCACAGCATGCCCACCATGGTGTTCTGGATGGGCCGGTTGCCGAGGATCGACGCCTTGAGGACCTGGCAATCGCCGGTCGCCAGCAGCGAGACCGACTTGCGGGGCACTCCCGGCGTGGTGAGGGGCAGGTGCGTGCTGACGCCGCCCGCGTTGATGAGCACGTCGGCGCTGCCGTTGCCGATGATCATGTCGCCGTTGCCGAGCCCCGGGGCCGGAACCGAGCCCGGGTCGGCGACCATCGTGATGCCGCGGCCGCCCGGCGACAGGTAGTCGAGCTTGCCCAGGAACGTGATCTTGGTGGCGGTGACGACGACGCCCTGCAGCGGCAGCGGCGGCGTCACCAGCGTGTGATTGCAGCCGACCGGCACGACGAAGGGATGGTTGGTGAGGAAGGCCGTGCCCCCGATCCACGCGGAGTCGGGGACCGGGATGTCGGTGCCGGATGTGAAGATCCCGTCGTCGTCGACGTCCTCGAAGGCGCATCCGCTGATGCCGAGGCCGAGGAAGTCGGTGTGGGCCGAGGCGAGGCCCGGCGTCAGCACCGACGCCAGCATCGCCGCGGCCGTGAACAGCCGCGAAATCAAACTCTTCGTCATTCGTATCCCTCCGGGACCACGGGTTGTTCGATCTGCTCCCCGCTGCGCTCTCACGTACGGTCGCTCGCTATCCCCACTCCTTTCTCAGCCGGGGCCCGGGGTCGGGAGCCGCCCCACCGGGCGCATCCGCGCGCTTGCATGTCATCCACCCCTCCTGGACGATCGCGACGACGACGGCCGGGGATCCGGGATCACAGCAGCCGTCGTCCTTCGCGGAAGGGCGCCAGCTGCTGCACGAGCTGCCGGACGACGCGCTCCAGCGCCCGCCGCTCCTCGACGCCGAGGAACCCCGAGGCGACGAGCCCCACCGGGTAGGCGGCCAGCAGCAGGGTCTTGAGCGCGATCGACGCGAGCAGCGGCTCGGGCGGCACGGCGAGCTTCGCGAGCGTGATGGCGAGGAAGATCGCCAGCGGCCTCAGCATCCGCCCCCAGTCGTAGGGGATGGGGTAGGCGCGCTGGGCGACGACGAGCGTGAGCAGGAACAGGACCGGGTACGCCAGCAGCGTGGACGCGGCCGCGCCCACGATGCCCCACCGGGGCACCAGCGCGAAGTTGAGCGCCACGTTGAGCGCCGCCGGCGCCAGGAACACGACCGGCAGCCATCCGGTCTTCTTGACGAGGTAGATGCTCCGCGTCGGGACGTGGGCCAGCGCCTGGAAGACGGCGGCCCAGGCGATCAGCGGCACGATGGCCTCCGCCTCGAGGAAGCGGGAGGTCGCGAAGATCACGATGATCTCGCGGGCGAACAGCACGGTCCCCACCCCGAGGAACCCCAGCAGGGCGGCGTCCCACGCCGCGACGTCGGCGAAGACGCGCTTCGAGGAGCGCTCGGACGTCTCGGTCGCCGTCCGGTAGAAGAAGGGCAGGATCGCGGAGTTCACCGAGCTGGCGACCACGTCGAAGGCCGTCGCCCCGAGCATGTAGCCGACCGAGTAGACGCCGACCACGGACAGCGGCAGGTACGCCTGGAGCACCAGCCGGTCGGCCACGCGGAGCGCCCAGGCGCCGACCCTGACCGGCACGTCGGGCCAGCCGAACGCCAGGCACTGCCTCACCAGCCGCGGCGAGAACTCCCATGCGATGTGTCGCCTCAGGTACCCGTAGAAAACGAAAAAAAAAGCGTCGTGGATCCCAGCGCTCCGAGGATCGGCCCCAGGGCGCCGAGCCCGGCGACCACCAGGGCCACCGAGAGCGCGGCCGACACCACGCCCTGCACGAGCGCCAGCGTCATGAACAGCGGGACGCGGTCGGTGACGCGGAAGATCGTCCGCGGCAGCACGCCCATGACCGACAGCAGCACCGTCGCCACGGTCAGCGTGACGAACGGGTGGAACGGCACGTCGGCGACGACGCGGGGCCACAGGAGCGGTCCCACGGCGACGATCGCCAGCGACGCCAGCAGCGACGTCGCGGTCAGGAAGACGAACAGGCTGCCGAACAGCCGCCGGCGCTCCTCCTCGGTGCGGCAGTCGTAGTAGAAGCGGGCCGACGAGTTCGGCGTGCCCATCTCGTACCCGACGGTGAGCAGGTCGCGGACCGTCGCGACGATCGCGATGATCCCGAAGTCGTGCGCCGACAGGAACCGGGCGTAGAGGGGCAGCGTCAGGACGCCGAGGCCCCGCCGGAGGACGAGCCCCAGGGAGTAGGCCAGGGTGTCGCGCACGAGCCCGACCACCCGGGAGCGGGACGGTCTCGTCACGAGATGGACTCCGCGGCCAGCGCGGCCGCCACGTCCTCGGACGGCGAGGGCGCGTCCCAGAGCTGCGTGCGCACCACGTCCTCGACGGTCTCGCGGCGGCGGATCAGCCGGATCGTCCGGTCCTTGCCGAGGAAGTACACGGGGTTCCGCGGCTTGGTGAACTGGTTCGCCCGCGTGATCGAGTAGCCGCCGACGTCGAAGATCACGACGGGGTCGTCGGCCACCAGGCCGGCGGGGATCTCCTTCTGGAAGAAGAGCACGTCGTAGGTGGAGAGCGTCGGCCCGCTGATGTTCGCCTTGCCCACCACGGGCGCCCGCATCTTGCCGGGGAAGAACATCCGCCACTCGGTGAAGAAGAGGTTCTCGGCCACCTCGTTGATGCTGAGGTCGGTGAACACCCAGTTCGGCTTGGTGCGGCGCACCCGGCCGAGCAGCACGCAGGCGTTGTTGATGAGGCTCCGGCCCGGCTCCGTCGTGAGCCGCGGCGTGAACCCGTGGAGCTTGCAGTTGCGGTGGAACGCCTCGGTGATGACGCGGCCGAAGTCGGTGATCGTCGGCGTCCGCTTCTCGAGCATGTTGAAGCGCTCGAGCATCTTGGAGAACCGCATGCGCCGGGTCAGCCGCAGGAACCGCATGCTCTGGGCCGGGAAGCCGCCGCCGATGTTGATCTCCTCGATGGGGAAGCCCTTGCGGCGCAGGTCGGCGGCGAGCCGGAACATGGCGTCGAGGGCCTCGACGTAGAGCCCGGGCGCCAGGATCTGGGAGCCGATGTGGGCGTTGATGCCGGTGACCCTGAGATTCGGGCACCGCGCCGCCGCCTCGAAGGCCTCGGCGCACTGGTTGATGTGGAAGCCGAACTTCTGCTTGTAGGTGGTGATGAGCTTGTCGTAGTACGGCCGGCGCGTCATCGGGTCGATCCGCACGCCGATGTCGAGGCGGCGGCCGGCGGCCTGGGCGATCGCGTCCAGCGCCCGGATCTCCTCCACGCCCTCGGCGTTGATCAGCCGGATCCCCTGGTCCACGGCCATCCGGAGCTCCCGGTCGGTCTTGCACGGTCCGTCGAAGACGATGTCCTCGGGCGCGAAGCCGGCCTTCGTCGCCGCGTACAGGTCCAGCTCGCCGGACACCTCGGCGCCGGCGCCCAGCCGCCGCAGGGTGCGCAGCACCTCGGTCTCGAAGTTCGTCTTGACCGAGTAGTAGACCTTGAAGTCGGGGATGCCCTCGAAGCCGCTCACGAAGCGCCGGTAGTTCTCTTCCAGGATCCGCTCGGAGATGAGGAACAGCGGCGTCTTGAACCGGTCGGCCAGCTCGACGAGGTTCACCCCGTCGAACACCAGCTGGCCGCCGTCCGTGATGTCGCAGTGATCGCTCTCGAAGAGTCGCGGAACCATCCTGTCCTCCTCTTTCAGTCCTCGGGATATCGCATGCTCGGCGTCCCGGCCGGGCGCGGGTGCACCGCGCGCTCGGCGACGGCGCGGTCCGCCGACACCAGCGCGGCCAGGACGGGAGCGAGCAGACGCTTGAACTGCTCCAGTTCCTCGGTGTGACGGCGCAGCAACTCCTCGATCGCACGCTCGCGGGACGCCCCCAGCTCCTCGAGCGTGGCCACCAGCTTCGCGTTCAGCTCCTCCAGCTCGGCGCGCTGCCGCACCAGCGCCTCCTCGGACCGGACGAGCCGCTGCCGCTCGCGCACGAGCTGCGGGATCGTGCACGTCACCAGCAGGAACCCCACGAGCTGGCTGAAGCCCCGCCAGTAGGGATAGAACGTCCAGCGGAGGCCGGGGTTGGACAGCACCTCGACCCCCAGGAAGATCGCCGCGGCGAGCAGCGCGTACGGCGCGGCGATCCGCACCGGCCGGCGCAGCGCCACGGGGACGAGCACGCAGAAGTAGAAGGGAGAGACGGCCACGAGCGGGCCCGTCACGTAGTCGAGCCAGCCGACCGCGACGAGCGCCGCCACGAAGGGCATCTCCCGGCGAACCCCCTGGACTGTCACTCTCACGGCGATCCTCCGTTGCCGACGGTCGCGCGGATCGCGCTCACGGCGGCGGCGTCCGCGCGGATGATGTGCTCCAGCGCCCGCCCGGCCGACGTCCCGAGCTGGGCGACGGCCGCGGTGTGGGCCGCGCGCAGGCGGCGGATCCGCATCGCGGCGGCGTCGTGCACGAGGTCGCCGAGGCGCGCCGGCCGCCCGCCGGCCTCGTCGCCGTCGCCGGCCACGAGCGCCCACAGCGCATCGCCGAGCGCCGGGCGCTCGACGTCCCAGGCGATGTCCAGCGGCCGGGCGCCCACGACCAGCCGCTTCAGCTCGAGGCGGTCGTCGGCGGCGAGGACGTAGCCGGGCAGCGACGTCACCGCCGTCCGGAAGCGGGCGCCGGCGACGAGTCGGCGGACGCCGGCGTCGACGTGGAGCCCCTTGCTCGGGTTCGGATAGGAGAAGTGGTCGACCGGGGCGCGGAACCGGGCCTCCAGCCGGGTCTTCGACTCCCGGATCTCGGCGGCCGCCTCGGCAGGCGGGAGCGCGGGCAGCCGCGGGTGCGACACGGTGTGCGCGCCGAACTCCATGCCGCCGGCCCGCATCTCCTCGATCTCCGCCCACGTCAGCATGACGCGCGGTGCGCGCCCCTCGGGGGCGCAGCGCGCCCGCAGCTCCGCGAGCGCCGCCTCGCGCTCGCCGCGCGGCAGCGACACGAGCACCTCCTTGAGCGCCGCGATCGCCGCTTCCCGGCCACCCGGTCCCCTCAGGTCCCAGGTCGCCCCGGTGAGCGGATCGTCGAGACGGCGCGCGGTCGCCCGGTGGACGATCGAGCGCACCTCGGACGGCCACAGCGGCGCCTCGCCGTCGAGGCAGCCCGCCACCAGGTAGAACATCGCGGGCACGCCGTGCCGCCTCAGGATCGGGTAGGCGTGGCGATGGTTGTCGGCGTAGCCGTCGTCGAACGTCACCGCCACGGCGTTGGCGGGCAGCGGCTTGCCGCCGTCGAGGGCCTCGGCCACGTCGTCCATGCGGACGCAGCGGTACCGGGCGGCGAGGAACTCGATCTGGCGCTCGAACGTCTCCGGCGCCACGGCGATCGCGCGGTTCACGTAGAGGTGGTTCCGGTCCCGCACGTCGCTGACGGAGTGGTAGCGGACGATCGCCACCATCCGGCGCGCGCCGAAGTCGACCCACGACACGCCGGCCCGCTTCGAGCGGTGCAGCGTCCACCGGGCCATGCGGGCCACGCTCCTCATGCGGCCGCTCCCTGCCGGCGCGCGCGGCGCGCCAGCCGGCGCACGGCGGCGCGGGCCATCGCGAGGCCGAGGAAGACGATGGGCCCCGGGTCGTCCTTCGCCGCGAGCGCGTACGTCCGCCGGCCGCGGTACGACCTGATCCACTCGCCGAGCGCCAGCTCGCCCGCGCGGTAGGACTCCACCGCGGCGCGGGGGTCGCGGTCCTCGTCGATCCACTTCACGCCCTCGACGAAACCGGCGGGCCGCTCCACGGGGAGGCCGACGAGGCTGCGGTACGCGAGGTAAGGCAGGTTCACGCCACACCGCGTCGCGAGGCCGTGAGGGTACCACGTCCGTCCGGTGACCTCGATGACCTTGAGGACGCCGTCGCGGGGATCGCGCTTGAACTCCACGGAGGCGTAGCCCCGGTACCGCATGGCCCGCAGGATGGCGAGGCTCGTCTCCGCGACCTCGGGCATCCACGCGCTCACCGCCATGCTGGAGGTCCCGAAGCGCGGGCGGTACTGCCGGAGCTTCCGCCCGGTGAACATCGCGAGCGGCTCCAGGTCGTCGTCCAGGTACGTCAGCGAGAACACGAGCTCGCTCTCCGGCCCCGGGATCGACTCCTGCACGAGCAGCTCGGGCGACACCGCGCGCAGCCGCTCGAACGCGGCGACGAGGGCCTCCGCGGAGCCGACCTCGTAGAGCTTGTGGCCCCCGCGCTCGCTCTCGCGCCAGCCGATGTCCCGCAGGGACGGCTTGACGATGACCGGGTACTGGACCTGCCGTGCCACCGCGGCGAGGTTGGCGGCGTCGAGCCGCCAGGTCCGCGGGATGGCGAAGCCCGCGCGCTCGGCGAACTCGTAGAACGCCCGCTTGTCGAGGGCCAGCCGGACCGTCGCGGGGTCCGGCAGCGCGAAGCGGTAGTGGCGGGCGAGCGCGTCGCGGTGGTCCGAGATCGTGCGGAGGTTCAGGTCCCCCGAGGGGAACAGCACCCCGCCGTGGGGAAGCGCCGCGCCCAGCTCCATCAGCGTGCCCACCAGCCCGGCGCCGCCCCGGGCGAACTCGGGGCAGCGGATCTTCTCGCAGAGGCGGGTCCGGGCCGCCGGCCGCTCCAGGTTGCTGTCGATCGCGACGACCGGCACGCCGTTGCGCGCCAGCGCCCGCACGGTGGCCAGCCCGTTCTGGCCGAGCCCGAGGACGACCCCCGCGGGCGCGGTCAGCCGGCGGAGCCGCTCGGGCGCCGCGAGCGTCGGGTCAGCGGCCGGCGAGCTCAAGGCGCTCCCCCCTGCTCCAGTGGGCGAACCACAGCTTGAAGAACCACACCCGCCACAGCAGCAGGCTCAGGTCCTCGCGGCCGGCGACGTGCTCGGCCAGGAGCCGCTCCAGCAGCGCGTGGTCGATCAGCGCCGGCTCCTCGCGGATCTCCAGCAGCCCCCGGCGGAACACGTCGCGCAGCGAGCCCGCGAGCCAGCGCCGGATCGGCGTCGGGAAGCCCATCTTCCGGCGGTGGATGATCTCGCCCGGCAGCAGCGACTCGGCGGCCCGCTTGAGGACGTGCTTGCCGCTGCGGCCGCGGACTTTCAGCCGCGTCGGCAGCCAGAACGCGTACTCGACCAGCTCGTGATCGAGGAACGGCACGCGCGCCTCGACGGAGTTCGCCATCGTCATGCGGTCCGTGCGCGACAGCAGGTCCTCGGGGATCCGCGTCTTCAGGTCGACGAACAGCATCGCCTGGAGCGGATCCATGCCGGTCTGGGCGGCGGTGCGGCGGTGGCCCTCGAGGAGCGCCAGGCGCGGATCGTCGCCGCCCGGCAGGAGCGCGTCCAGGACGTCGAGGTCCGGGATCGCGGCGTGGCCGACGTACGGCGCCTCGCGCCGGCCGGCCAGCCGCGCGGCCAGGCGCGCGGACAGCCGGCGCGCGGCCCGCCAGGGCGACGCCGGCGCCGCCGCCTGGTAGTGCTGGTAGCCGGCGAACAGCTCGTCGCTGCCCTCGCCCGAGAGCACGACCTTGATCCCGCGCTCGCGCACCAGCCGGGCGATGTAGTAGAGCGCGATGGCGGCCGGGTCGGCGACCGGGTCGCCGAAGTCGCTCACCATCCTCGGCAGGAAGTCGAGGAAGTCGCCCGGCGTCATGACGTACTCGTGGTGCCGCGTGCCGAACCGGCGGGCGACGAGGCGTGCGTAGGGGAACTCCGCGTAGCCCTCGTCCTCGAAGCCGACGCTGAACGTCTCGATCTCGCCGGGCGTGTGCCGGCGCATGCACGCGACGATCAGGCTCGAGTCCAGGCCGCCGCTGAGGAACGCGGCGACGGGGACGTCGGCCAGCATGTGGGCGGCGACGGAGCGATCGAGGCGGTCGCGCACCTCCGCGACCGCCTCCGCCTCGTCCGCGGGCAGCCGCGGCTGCGCGGCCTCCAGCGACCAGAAGGGGCGCTGGGCGTGGACGCCCGAGGCGTCGCACACCATCAGGTGTCCGGGCAGCAGCTTCCTCACCGCGCGGAACATGGTGAGCGGCGCCGGCACCGCCCGGACGGCCAGGTAGTAGCGGAGGGCGGACGGGTCGATCTCGCGCGAGAGGCCGGGCGCCCGGTAGAGCGCCGGGACGTCGGAGGCGAAGAGCAGCGCGCCCCCGGTCTCCGCGTAGTACAGGGGCTTGATGCCGAGGCGGTCGCGGACGAGCACGAGCCGTCCCCGGCGCTCGTCCCACAGCGCGATCGCGAACATCCCGGACAGCTCGCGGAAGGCGTCGAGCCCCTTCTCCTCGTACAGGTGGAGGATGACCTCGGTGTCGCTGCGGGTCCGGAACGTCCGGTGGCCGAGGCGACGCCTGAGCTCCAGGTGGTTGTAGATCTCTCCGTTGAACGCCACGTGCACCGAGCCGTCGGGCGTCGACATCGGCTGGTGGCCGCCGGCGAGGTCGATGATGGACAGCCGCGTGTGGCCGAGGGCGGCCCGGCCCGCCGGGTCGTGGTAGGCGCCCTGGTCGTCGGGCCCCCGGTGGAGCAGCGTCTCGCACATGGCCCGCACGAGCCCCGCGGGGACGGGCTCGGGCCGGCCGAAGTGGTGGACGCCCGCGATGCCGCACATGGCGTCAGGCCCCGGTGACCGCCAGGCGCGCCGGCCGGATGCCGGCGAAGCCGTTCGTCTTCAGGAACTTGTAGTTGTGGTAGCGCGCGTCGTCGGGCGCCGTGATCTCCCCCGCCGAGAAGTTCTGGATCAGCTCCACCACGCCGTCCTCGACGGAGTACCGGGGCGTGAAGCCCATGACGTGCCGGATCTTGTCGAAGCTGACGCGGTAGTCGCGCTTGTCCGCCGCCGCCTCCACGATCTCCATCGCGGCGTCGGGGACGTGCTTGCGCACGATCTCGGCGATCTGCCGGACGGTGTAGTTCTCGTCGTTGTGGCCCACGTTGAAGATCTCGCCCCGCACCACGGCGTCGTCCGCCTCGCTGGCGCGGATGAAGGCCTCCGCCGCGTCCTGGACGTGGAGGTTCGGCCGCCACTGGTCGCCGCCGAAGACGCGGATCCTCCGGTTGAAGAACGCGTGGGCGGTGAACGTGTTCACCAGGAGGTCGAGCCGCATCCGCGCCGACCAGCCGAACACGGTGGCCAGGCGGAGGATCACGACGCTGAGCCGGTCGCGGCGGCGCAGCAGCACGTCCTCCGACTGGATCCGCGTCCGCGCGTACAGCGACACCGGGTTGAGCCACGAGCCCTCGTTGAGGACGAGCTCCGAGTTGGCCCCGTACACGCTGCAGGAGGACGCGAACACGAGGCGCTCCACGCCGGCCCGCTCGCAGACCTCCGCGAGCAGGCGGGTCGCCTCGAAGTTGGTGGCGTTGGTCTCGTCGACGTCCAGGTCGCACGCCGCGTCGCCGACCAGCGCGGCCAGCGCGATGACGCTGTGGGCGCCCTTGGCGGCCAGGCTCATGGTCCGGACGTGACGGACGTCGCCCTCGACGAGCTCCAGGCGCGGGTGGCTCGCGACGTCGCGCAGGCCGTGGTCGCCGTAGAGGAACGTGTCGACCACCCGCACCCGGCGGCCGCGCTCGAGGAGCTTCCGCACGACGTGGGAGCCGACGTAGCCGGCGCCCCCGGTCACCAGCACGACCCGCTCCTCGGCGCGCCGGGGCGCCGCGGCGAGCGGCGGCCGTCCGTTGGCGGCGGCGGCCTTCGGCGGCTCGCCGGCGCCGTTCTCGGCCGCCGGCTTCACCGAGCCGAGCCCGTCGATGCCGAGCTCGCTCAGCTCGGGCAGCACGAAGTCGCCGCGGAGCAGGCGGTCGAGCGTCGGGACCAGGCGGTACTCCGTGCCGTGGGCGCGGCAGTGGTCGACGATGGACCGCAGCGACGCCGGCGTCACCCGCGGGAAGAGCACCACCACCAGGTCCACGGGGTGCAGGGCCGCGACGACCGGCAGGTCGCTGGTGGCCCCGAGCACCTGGATGCCGTGGATGATGGCGCCCCGCTTGGCCGGGTCGTCGTCGAGGAACCCGAGCGGCCGGTAGTGGGTCTCGCCGGCCGAGAGCGCCGCGACGAGCTGGGAGCCCGTGTCGTCGGCCCCGGCGATGAGGACCGTCTTCGTCTCCGACTTCGAGGCCGAGCGTCGGCGCTCCAGCCGGTGCTTGAGGCCGACCCGCATGCCGAAGAGGACGGGCACGAGGAGGCCCCAGTCGATCAGGAACACCAGGCGCGAGTGCCCCTGGAACCCCAGCAGGAAGGTCATGGCCATGATGGCGACCGAGCCCACCGTGACGGCGCGCAGGATCGCCATGAACTCCTTGGTGCCGAGGTAGCTGAGGATGTTCTGGTAGAGCCCGAAGTAGACGAAGATCGGCGGCCGGATCAGGAGGATCAGGACGCTGACGACGGCCAGGTACGGCAGCGCGTCGCGCTGGAGCGCCCAGTCGAACTTCAGGTCGTAGGCCAGGTGGTAGACGAGCAGGCTCGCCGCCGTGTCGGCGACCAGCAGCTGGATCGCCTCGCGGCGCAGGCGGAAGAACTTGGCCTTGAACGCCCCGAACACGGTGGCCCCGATGCCGGCCGCGATGAGCCGGAGGTCGCCGGCCAGGCTGCACGAGCGGACGTAGGCCAGGTCCGTCTCGAGCTTCTCCGGCAGGATGTGCTCGACGTAGTAGCGCTCGGTGTCGACCACGCCGTCCGGATACTTCTCGAGCTCGTCCCGGCCGAGGATCTGGCTCGGCCCCACGATGCCGGGGCGCACGCTCAGCACCCGCCGCTGCTCGGGCGTGTAGAGGGCGACGAAGTGCGGGTCCTCCGGGCGCGGGCCCACCAGGCTCATGTCGCCCCGGAGGACGTTGATGAGCTGCGGCAGCTCGTCGAGCTTCAGCCACCGGAGCACCTGGCCGATGCGCGTGATGCGCGGGTCGCGCTTCTGCGTGAGGCGCGGGCCGATCGCCGACGCGTTCTCCACCATCGTCCGGAACTTGAGGATCGCGAACGGCCTGCCGTGCCGCCCGATCCGCACCTGCCGGAAGAAGACCGGCCCGCGCGAGTCGAGCTTCACCAGGGCGGCGATCACCAGCAGCAGCGGCCAGACGAGGGCGAGCCCCGCCGCCGACAGCACCACGTCGAAGAGACGCTTCATGCATTCCTCCCGGCCCGGTGACGCTCCACGATCAACCGCACGGCGTGAATGACGTCCCAGACGTCGGCCTCGCTCATGCGCGGGTAGAGCGGCAGCGAGATCGCCGCCTCGTAGGCGCGCAGCGCGTCGGGGAAGTCCTCCGGGCGGTACTCGAAGACGCGACGGTAGTACGGCTGGATGTGCAGCGGGATGAAGTGGACGCTCGCCCCGATGTTCGCCTTGCGCAGCAGCTCGAAGAACGCATCGCGCCCGATCGTCAGCCGGTCGAGGTTGAGCCGGATGACGTAGAGGTGCCACGCGTGCTGGGCGTACGCCGGCGTCTCGGGCAGGATCAGCTCGGGCAGGTCGCCGAGACCGAGCTGGTAGAGCGTCGCGTAGTAGTTGCGGATGCCGTGGAAGCGGTCGAGCTTGCGGAGCTGCTGCAGCCCGAGGGCCGCCGCCACGTCCGTCATGTTGTACTTGTAGCCGGGGTAGTCGACCTCGTAGTACCAGGACCCCTCCGCCGTGTAGCGCTTCCACGCGTCGCGGCTGATGCCGTGGAGCCGCCGCGTGCGGAGGCGGTCGGCGTGCTCGCCGTTGTCGGTCGTGATCATCCCGCCCTCGCCGGTCGTCAGGTTCTTGCCGGCGTAGAAGCTGAAGACGGTCAGGTCGCCGATGGAGCCGACGGTGCGCCCCTTGTACTGGGTCGGCAGCGCGTGGGCGGCGTCCTCGATGACCGTGAGCCCGTGGCGGGCCGCCAGGTCGAGGATCGGGTCCATGTCGCAGGGCAGGCCCGCGAAGTGGACGGGGATGATGGCCCGCGTGCGCGCGGTGATCTTCCGGCGGACCTCCTCGGCGTCGATCGTCAGCGTCTGCGGGTCGACGTCCACGAGCACCGGGCGGGCGCCCAGGTGCAGCGCCACCGCGGCCGTCGACGTGAACGTGTACACGCTCGTGATGACCTCGTCGTCGGGCTTGAGCCCGATCACGTCGAGGGCCAGGTGCAGGCCGGCCGTCGCGGAGTTGACGGCCACGGCGTGCTTGGCGCCCACGTACTCCGCGAAGCGCTTCTCGAACTCGAGCGTCTTCGGGCCCATGGTCAGCCAGCCCGAGCGCAGCGTATGGGTCACTTCCTCGATCTCGGCCTCGTCGATCCACGGTCGGTGGAACGGCAAGAACGTGTCGCGCACCGGTCGCGTCAGCTGGTTCACGATCGCCTCACATGCCCCTGTCGTTCGAACGGGTGATCGGCCCGGGCCCCGCGCGCCGCTCCCTCGGCGCCGGGACCGATTCGTCCCCTCCGGCCGCCCGCGGTCCCGGCAGCCTGCCGTCGCCGCCCGCGGCCCTCCTCCCCGGCGACGCCGTCACGCCCGCACCGGGCGGTCCGCCGTCGTCACGCCCATTCCCCGCGCCTTGTCGCGCGGCAGTTCCTCCAGCACCCGCGCCGGCACGCCGCCCACGACCGTGAACGGCGGCACGTCGCTCTCGACGACCGAGCCGGCGCGCACGATCGCGCACTCGCCCACGGTCACGCCCGGCATCAGGATGCTGCCGGCGTAGATCGCGGCGTGGCGCCGGATGGTCACCTTCGCCCGCTGCTCGCCCAGGTGCTCCATCCACGCGTCGCCCGGCCGCGAGTGGGCCAGGATGATGACCCCGTGGCTGATGCGCGCGTGGTCCTCGATCTCGACGAGCCACGGCATGGCCGCGTCGATGTGCACGTCGTAGCCCAGGTAGACGCCGCGCCCGACCGTCACGCCCTTGGCGCGCTGCAGCCGCACGCGGAGGCCGTTCGACGGCGCGAGCTTCACCGCCACCTCGCAGGCCTTGCCGATCGCCGCGCGCAGCACGTCAGCGCCCCTGCCCGAGCGCGGCCGCGTGCCGCAGCCCGCCCGTCACCGCGCGCGCCCAGGCCCACCAGTACGCCGGGCTCACGAACATCCGCACGAGCACGTCGTCGGGGGTGAAGAACGGCCCCACGCGGCGGCCGCGGAAGCGGCGGAGCACGTCGAGCAGCCCGCGCGGCGCCCGGCCGCGGAGCACCGTCCGCACGACGTGGACCAGGACGCCGCGCACCGAGACCCAGCGCGTGGCGAAGTCGCGCTGCTCGAAGGCGGCGGCGTCGACCGGCTGCCCCAGGGCGTCGAGGTACGCCGCGTACGGCAGGTTCACGCCGCACGCCGTCGGCAGGTTGATCCAGAGCCACGGCCGCGGGTTGATGTCGAGCAGCTTGTACTCGCCGGTCCGCGGGTCGAGCTTGAACTCGATGTCCGCCATTCCGTGGTAGCCCAGGCGGCGCACGGCGGCCGCCGCCAGCGGGATCACCTGCGGCGCCCGCACCGCCTCGACGACGAGCCCATCGCCGAAGTCCGGCGGCACCTGCCCCAGCTTGCGCGACGTGAACGCCGCCGGGACCTCCCCGGCCGCCGTCGCGTAGAGCCCCACGGAGTAGAGGGCGGTCACCGGCCCCGGGACCTCCTCCTGCACCAGCACGGGGAAGCCGCGGGCGCGCGTGGCCGCGTACGCCGCCTGGAGCTCGCCGGCCGAGCGCGCGCGGAGGGCCTTGCCGCCGAAGACCTTCTCGAACGGCGGCGACGACTCGCCCTCGCCGAGGCAGCGGAGCAGCGGCTTGACGATCAGCGGGAAGCCGAGGTCGCGCCCGATGTCCGCGAGCTCGCCGGCGTCTCGCGGCACGCGGGTGCGCGGCACCGGCACCACGCCGTCGAGCGCCCGGTAGAGCCGGTCCTTCACCAGCACGGTCTCGAGCACCGGCCACCCCGACTGCGGCAGCCGGTACGCGGTCTCGAGCCGCGCGCGGTGCGGCTGGAGCGCGACCAGCGAGGCGTCGTCGGTGAGGTAGAGGACGGGCCGCCCGCCGTGCCGGCGCCCGAGCGCCACCAGGAAGTCGACGACGCCGGCCGCGTCGGCTCCGCGGGGCCCGGCCACGCGCCGCGCGTAGCGCGAGTACTGGGCCGGCGAGATCCGGTCGGTGCTGACCACGGTGACGGGGACGCCGCGCGGCCCCAGCGCCCGGCACACGCCGAGCGCGGCCAGGTTGTCCGGGTACACGACGGCGCCGGCGGCGCGGACGGCGTCGCTCACTTCGCCCCCACCGCCGCGGGCGCCTGGACCTGCGCGCGCATGGCGTCCAGCGTCACGACGAGGCCCTCCTCGAACGACAGCTCGGGCTCGTAGCCCAGCAGCCGGCGCGCCCGGCCGATGTCGGCCCGGGTGTGGCGCACGTCGCTGGCCCGCGCGGCCACGTGGTGCCAGCGGACGGTGCGGCGGTCCTCGGCGAGGATCCGGCCCAGCAGCTCGACGATGTCGAGCAGCGAGTGCTGGCGGCCGCAGCCGACGTTGAAGACCTCGCCCCCGGCGACGTCGCGCTCGGCCGCCAGGCAGTTGGCGGCGACCACGTTCCTCACCGGCGTGAAGTCGCGCGACTGCCGGCCGTCGCCGTGGATCTCGAGGCTCTCGTCGCGGAGCGCCGCCATCAGGAAGCGCGCGATGACCGCCGCGTAGGGCGAGTCCGGGTCCTGCCGCGGGCCGAAGACGTTGAAGTAGCGGAGCGACACCGTCCGCAGCTTGTAGAGGTCGGCGAAGACCCGGCAGTAGTACTCCGCCGCCAGCTTCGAGACGGCGTAAGGCGACACCGGGCTCGGCACGTCCTCCTCGCGGGTCGGCAGCACGTTGCGGTAGCCGTACACCGACGACGACGACGCGTAGACCAGGCGCTCGACGCCGGCGTCCCGGGCGGCGACCAGGACGTTGAGGGTGCCCTCGACGTTCACGCGGTTGCTGGTCGAGGGGTCGTCGACCGAGCGGGGCACCGAGCGGAGCGCGGCCTGGTGGAACACGCGCCGGACCCCGCGCATGGCCCGCCGGACCGCGGCCGCGTCGAGGATGTCGCCCTCGACGATCTCGATCCGGTCCTGGACGGCGGCCAGGTGCTCGCGCCGGCCCGTCGAGAAGTTGTCCAGCACGCGGACGGAGCGCCCCTGCCGGACGAGCTCCTCCACGAGGTGCGAGCCGATGAAGCCGGCGCCTCCGGTCACGAGGTCCACGTCGATTCCTCCCGAGCCCTCGCGGGGCTCTCGTGAAACGTGAGCAGTCCCTGGACCTTCCGCCAGAACTCGCTGTCGGGGCGGCGGCGGGCGAACGACGCGGCGATGCTCTTGACCATCGGCAGCCGCAGCAGCCGGTCCGCCGTGGGAGAGAACTGGATGCGCTGCCGGATCGGCACCCGGCGGAAGCCCATGCTCTCCTTGAACTGGTCCACGCCCTCCACCATGTCGAGCGACTCCAGGCCGAACAGCACGCGGTCGACGTCGTCGCGGCGGATGAGGTCCCGGACGGCGGTGAAGACGAGCGCGTTGTTGGGGTAGTGCCGCAGCTCCTCGGTCTTCGAGCGGGCCACGAGGATCTCGGCGCACCCCTCGACCGGGACCACCACGATGTAGGCGGCGAGGTCGCCCTCGCGCAGCGCCCCCCACACCTCGACCTCGGGCGTCGCGGCGATGGCGTCCCAGTAGCGGTCCCACGGGTAGTAGTCCTTCTCGAAGCGCAGCCGGACGAGCGTCTCGTCGTTGGCGGCCCGCCCGCGGGCGCGCACGAACGACGCGTCGACCCGGCGGATCTCGCAGTGCTTGAGGCCGCGCCGGATCTTGCTGCGCGTGTTCCCCGAGAGCTGGTCGAGGTCGTACGCGCGATCGTCGACCATGAGCGCGTAGCTCGCGCGCCCGGGGCCGTCGACGGGCGCCACGTGCCGCAGCCCGATCGCGCGCGTGGCGGCGAAGACGGCCCGCAGCTCGTCGGCCGGGGGCGCCACCGGTACGGAATGCGGGAACGCCAGGTAGAACCGCGGCCGCATGTCGTACCAGTGGCAGCTCGGCCCGGCCACGACGCGGTGGCCCAGCCGCTCGAGGAACGCCGCCATGTCGTCCCGCTTCATCCCGCGGCCTCCGTGGCGACGGCCTCGGGGGCCAGCGCCGGCGGCGGCGTCTCGGCGGCGAACCAGCGCGGCAGGAACCGCGCGGCGCCCGCGAGGAAGCCGAGCCCCCAGGCGACGTGCATGCCGGCGAAGAGCGCCGGCAGCGCCGGCGCGTAGCGGAGCCCGGCCCGGCGCGACACCGCCAGGGCGGCCGCGACGGCCGCCGCCCCGTAGACGGCGACGGCCGCGCCCATCACCGTTCGCGCCCACGGCTCGACCAGGGCCAGGGCGCCGCCGCCGGCGAGCCCGAGCACGAACGCCGGCGGGACCAGGTGGCGCCAGGCGATCAGCGCCCGGTGCTTCTGCCACACCCGGGCCTTCCAGTAGCCGAACGCGAAGTTCTTCCAGACGAAGCGGCGGACCGAGGACGGGTTGCGGTACGCCGAGCGCAGGCAGTCGGAGACGAGGATGCGGCCGCCCCGCTCGCGCACCCGGTAGTTGAACTCGGTGTCCTCGTCCTGCAGGATCTCCTCGTCGAAGAGCCCCACCGCCTCGAAGACCCGGCGCGGGATCACGCCCATGTAGACCGTGTCCGTCCACCGGTCGGCCCCGCCGCCGTAGCGGGCCGCCGCGCCGCCGACCCCGAACGGCGACTCCATGACGAGGCCGAGGGCGCGCGCCATGTAGTCCGTGGACGCGTAGCGGACGGCGCCGCCGACGTTGCTCGCGCCGGTCTCCGCCAGGAGCCGGACCGCGCGCGCGACGTAGTCCGGCGCCAGGCGCGTCCGCGCGTCGACGCGGGCGATGACGTCGCCGGTCGCCGCCCGGATGCCCACGTTGAGGCCGGCGGGGATCGTCCCCGCGGGGTTGCGCCGCAGCGCCACCCGCGGGTCCCGCCGCCGGTACGACTCCACGATGGCGACGGAGCCGTCCCGGGACCCGCCGTCGACGACGATGACCTCGAGCAGCTCGCGCGGATACTCCTGCGCGAGCACGGCGTCGAGGCAGGCCCCGAGGTCGCGCTCCTCGTTGCGGACGGGGATCACGGCGGTCACCCGCGGCCGCCACTCGGCGCGGGGGCCGCGCGCGGGCGCGGCCGTCGTCCCCCGCGAGACGGTCGCGCTCATGCCCGGCCGCGCGTCCGCTTGCGCAGCGCCACGAGGTAGCTGCCGAAGAGCCACGGCAGCTTGCGCCGGATCCGCGGCGAGTCGTTGATCCAGTCGTGCACCCGGAGGTAGAGGCGCGGCAGCCGCCCGGGCAGGTTGAACGGGATCAGGTTGAAGTTGGTCCAGTCGTCCAGCACGGGCTCGAGGCCGAACTGCGCGGCCGTCGCCTTGAACGCGCGCGGCGTGTGCGTCTTCGTGATGTGGTCGCCGGTCAGCTCGCGCGACCGGGCGGTGCCGCCGAAGAGCGCGCGGAGGAGCGGCCGGAGCGGCCACACGGCCGTGCGCACCACGGTCTGGTACGAGAAGCGGTTCTGGAGGCTGATGAAGGCGATCCCGCCGGGCTTCAGCAGCCGCGCGACCTGCTTGAGCGGCGGCTCGTCCTTCGGCAGGTAGTCGAAGAGCCCCATGACCACGATCACGTCGAACGAATCGTCGGGGAAGTCGAGGTTCTCGATGTCGCCGACGACGAAGTGGGCGCGGTCGCCCTGCGGGTGCCGGCTCATGATCTCGCGCGCCCGCTCGACGACGCCGGGGGCGATGTCGACGCCCCACACCTCGAACCCCCGCGACACCAGCTCCGGGGTGTACACGGCGGGGCCGCAGCCGATGTCGAGCAGCTTGCCCCGGCGCAGCTCCATCCGGTCGAGGTCGTCGATGACGACGTCCCGGCGCTTCAGGATGTCGTACGCGTTCAGGTTGGTGCGCTCGACGTAGCGCTTCTCGTACGGCGTGTAGTACACCACCCGGTCGAAGAAGTCCCTGACGACGGTCTTCTGCTCCTTCATGGCCTCTCCGTGTCCTCGTCTAGTAGTGGGATGGGTCCGAGAAGACCCGCTGCGCGGCCCACTGCAGCCCGCGCACGAAGCTGTAGGCGCCCGTCACCTTGGCGCGGAACGTGTCGAGCGTGTCGCTCGCCTCCACGCTCAGGCGGCGCAGCCGGTAGATGTCCGCGGACGCGTCGTTGCGCCCGATCTCGCTCACGAGCCCGGCGGCGTAGCCGGTCCTCGCGAGCACCCGGCGGGTGACCTCGGAGTGGTCGCCGTAGCGGCCGATGCCGCCGGGGTACGACAGGGACGTGACGCGCGCGCCGGTCTCGCGCTCGATGCGGCGGCGCGACTCGACGACCTCCCGCTCGATCTCCGGCTCGGCGAGCTTCCCCAGGTGCGGGTGCGTCACGCTGTGCGAGCCGAGCTGGACGATCGCCCGGTCCATGGCCCGCACCTCGTCCCACGTGAGCGGCCGGTACTCGTCCGGATCCTCGCCCTGGCCCAGCATCGGGCGGATCCACGGGAACTCGGGCTCGCCCACGGCGCCCGTGGGCAGGAACAGCGTGGCCGGCAGCCCGTAGCGCTTGAGGATCGGGTAGGCGTGCAGGAACACGCCGCGGTGGCCGTCGTCGAAGGTCATCACGACCGCGCGGCGGGGCACCCGGCCGCGCCGGTGGGCCGCGATGAACTCGTCGAGGGAGATCACCCGGTAGCCCGCGCTCATGAGCCACCGCATCTGGGCCTCGAAGGCCCGCGGGGTGATCGTGAGCGGATACGCGGGCGAGGCGGTCTCCGCCACCTGGTGGTAGAGGAGGATCGGCACCCGAGATCCCGCGACGGACCGCGACGCCAGCGGCGTCAGGCCGACGGCGACGCGGGCGGCCGCCGCCGTCACGCCGGTCTTGAGGCCCTCGCGGAGATCCGCCGCCCTCACGAACGTCCTCCTTCCCCCCGCGACGACGCGGCGGACCCGCGCCACCAGGCGCGCGGGCGGCCGGTGCGGGACTCGAACCGGCTCGGACGCCGACACGCCCGCTCGCACGCCGGGGAAGTGCGGGCGCGCGCGGGGCGCGGCGGGGGGCGCCGCACGGAGCACCGGGTGGGCCGCCGTCGGCGGCCCCTGCAGGGCCAGCGGCACGGCGGCCGGCGCGAGCTCGGGGACCGGGCTCTGGGCCTCCAGCGCCGCCGCGTGGGACCGCGCCGGGAGCAGCGCCACCGTCGCGGCGACGAGCGCCAGGGCCGCCACCGTCACGATGCTCACGAGCGCCTCGCGGAGTGCCGTCGCGGTCACCGGTGTCCTCCTTCCGGCCGTCGGGACACGACCAGCAGGTGCGGGGAGACGAGGGGATGGTCGATGCGGACGCCGAGCCTCAGCAGCTGCCGGCACGCGCGCTCGATGGCCGCCGAGGCGACCCGGTGGGCCGGGCCCCACGCGAGGCGCTGCACCAGCGGGCGGTGCTTGAAGGCGTCGGCCGGCAGCCGGTTCAGGCAGAGCGACCCGTACGAGGTCGCGACGACCTCGTCGAGGCCCAGCTCGCGGTGCCAGCCGCGCAGCTCCCCGAAGCGGATCGGGCGGTGCGTCTCGAAGGTCTCCGGCTTGAAGACGCGCCGGTAGAGCCCGTTCAGCGCGGTCAGGTTCGGCACGTCGGTGACGAGGAAGCCGCCCGGGCGCACCAGCCGCGCGAACGCGCGCAGCGGCACCAGCGGGTCGCGGAAGTGCTCGACGACGCCGCCGGAGAAGACCACGTCGTACTGGCCCTCGATGGCGAAGAAGTCGGCCTCCTCGATGGTCCCCGGCACGCCGGCGGCCTCGAGGTTGCGCCGCGCCAGCTCGCAGCTCAGCGGCGACGTGTCGCAGCCGCTGACCCGGTAGCCGAACGTCTTGTGGAAGTAGATCATCCAGCGCGCCGGACCGGAGCCGAGCTCGATGAACGTCAGCGCCGGATCCGCGGGCAGCGCCCGGCGCAGGATCCGGTCGAGCGCCTGGTACTGGTAGCTGCGGCGCAGCCACGCGAGGGCGTCCCCCGGCCCGTCCACGCGCGTGCCGGACCAGTGGCGGTTCCAGTACTCGACGTGCGTGAGCTGCCCGCCCGCCGCCGCGCCGCCCGCCGGCTTGTCCGTCATCCCACGACTCCCGCCGCCTGCGGCCGCGCCGCGGCGCCGTCCAGGTACCGCCCGAAGATCTCGACCAGCTCCACGACGTTCTTCCGCCGGTCGAACCGCTCCCGGACGTCCTCGGCGGCCTGGTCGCCGAGCTTCCGGCGCAGCGAGGGATCGAGCAGCAGGCGCTCGAGCGCCCCGGCGAGGCGGACCGGGTCCTGGGGCGGCACGAGCAGGCCGTTGACGCCGTCCCGGATCAGCTCGGGGATGCCGGAGATCGGCGTCGAGACGACCGGCAGCCCCGTCGCCATCGCCTCGACGAGCACGTTGGGGATGCCGTCCTTGATGACGCCGCCCGCCGGCTCGAACCACGCCTCGAGCGACTTCATCAGGTCGGCCTCCGGGTCCCACACGCTGACCGGGCGCTCGGAGCACGGCAGCGCGAAGACGTCCGCCTCGGCGTACCGGCGCGCGACCTCGCTCTGGGGCGCGGCGCCGACGAGCGTCACCCGCTCGCCGAGGCGGGTGCGGGCGATCAGCCTCTCGAGGTGCCGCCGGTTCGGGCCGTCGCCGACGATCACGCAGCGGAAGTCGCGGCCGCGGTCGCGGAGGATCGCGCACGCCTCGACGATCTCGGCGAAGCCCTTGCGCTTGTAGAGGGCGCCGCAGGCCAGGATCGTCGGCACGGCCGGCTCGGGGCGCGCGCGCCGCGGAAAGCGCTCGAGCGTCACCCCGTGGTAGTTCAGGTGGACCTTGCCGCCGCCGCCCGCCGGCGCCAGCCGCGCCAGGTCGGCGCGGAGATCGTCGGTGCACGTCACGACGAAGCGCGCGCGGCGGATCTTCTCGCCGAGCAGCGTCCGGAACAGCGTCACGTCGCCGGCGTGGGCCGTGAAGCTGTAGCGGAGCCCCGTCACGTGGGACAGCACGAGGGCCACGGTCGTCGGGTACGTCGACCAGTGGGCGTGCACGTGCTCGATCCCCTGCCCGCTCATGCGGTCGCCGAGCTCGACGGCCTTGGGGAAGAGGTACAGCGTCTTCAGCAGGTGGACGGGGTTGCGCCACGTCCGCCGGAAGAGCAGCCCGAGCGCGCCCAGGTAGCGGCCCGGACGGCGCGCGAGCCACCGCGCGTTGGCGGCGAGCAGCCGGCCGGAGGCGAGCGGCGCCGCGTAGGTCGTCTCGCGCGCCAGGGCCATGGCCTCCGGCTGGGGCACGGTGCCGCCGGCGCCGGCGAGGGCGAACAGCGCGATCGGCACGCCGCGGCGCCGCAGTTCCTGGATCTCCCCGACGATGAAGGTCTCGGTCGTCGTCGGGAACGTGGCGAGCAGGCAGGCGATCGGCCTCATCGCGCCACCTTCTCGACGGCCGGCCGCTCCGCGGGCGCCGGCGATCGCGGCACGCGCGCGGCGAGGAGCCGGCGGTAGAGGCGCTCCGTGGCGCGGGTCGTGGCGCCGACCCCGAACTCGGCCTCCATGCGCCGCCGCCCCGCCTCGCCCAGCGACCGGCGCAGGCTCCCGTTCGAGGCGAGGCGCAGCACCGCCTCGGCGAGCGCCGGCGCCGCCGGCGTCCGCACCATCCCGCTCTCGCCGTCCTTCACCAGCTCCGGGTTGCCGCCGACGTCGGTCACCACGCACGGCACGCCGGCGAGCATCGCCTCCATGACCGCGTTGCACAGGCCCTCGCGGTCCGACGTGAGCAGGAAGACGTCCATGGCGCCGAGCAGGTCGCCGACGTCCGTCCGCTCGCCGGTCATCACGACGCGCCCGTCGAGGCCGCGCTCCCGCACCATCGCGCGGATGTCGGCCTCGAGCTGGCCGCCGCCGACCAGCAGGAAGGCGGCGTCCGGGCGGCGCGCGGCGACGGCCCCGGCCACCTCGACGAACCGCGCGTGGTTCTTCGCGGGCACCAGGCGGCCCACGGTGCCGACGACGAAGGCGTCGGGCGCGATGCCGAGCGACCGCCGGACCGCGGCGCGGTCGCGGCGGACCGGCAGGGGCTCCACGCCGTTCGGGATGACCACGTGGCGCGCGGCAAAGCGCGCGGGCACGTGGCTCACGGCGCGGTGACTGGGGCAGATGATCGCGTCGGCCCACCGCCAGGCGACCTCGTTCAGCTTCCTCAGCAGCCGGGGGAACTCGGTGTAGCGGTCGGTGCGGCGCGACGTCAGCAGCACGGGCACCCCGGCCAGACGGCCCGCGGCGAAGCCGTACAGCGTGTCGGCCAGCATGAACGTCTGGAGGATGTGGGGCCGGAACGCCCGCACGATCCGGTGGAGCGCGGCCAGGCGGCGGACCTCCAGGCGCCCGCGGCGGGGCAGCTCCGTCACCGGGACGCCGAGGTCGCGGATCGCCTCGCCGACCGGGCCGGGCCCGCCGAGCGACACGACGGCCGGCTCGAACGCGGCGCGATCCATGTGCTTGAGCAGCAGGTAGAGCTGCCGCTCGGCGCCGCCGCGCGTGAGCCCGCTGATCACGTAGAGGATCCGCGTGCGCCCGGCGCTAGCCATCGCGGCGCCCCGGCGCGGCCAGCAGCGAGGCGTAGAGCGCCTCGAGCCGGGCGACCATGCGCTGCACCGTGTAGTGCTCGGCGACGCGGGCGCGGCCCGCGGCGCCCATGGCGCGGCCGCGGTCGGGGTCCTTCAGGAGGACGAGGATCGCCTCCGCGAGCGCGGCGGGATCGCGCGGGGGCACCACGAAGCCCGTCTCGCCGTCGACGACGACCTCGGGATTGCCGCCCACGTCGGTGGCGACCACCGGCAGGCCGGCGGCCATGGCCTCGAGCAGGCCGTTGGACATGCCCTCCATGTGGGACGGCAGCGCGAACACCGACAGCTCGGGCAGCACGGCGGCCCCGTCGGGCACGGCGCCGCGGAACCGCACGCGGTCGGCGATGCCCAGCTCGCGCGCCCGCCGCTCGAGGTCGCCGCGCAGCGGCCCGTCGCCGACGAGGAGGAACGTCGCCGCGGGGACGCGGTCGAGCACGAGCGGCGCCGCCTCCAGCAGGTCGGCCTGGCCCTTCTTGGTCGCCAGCCGTCCGATCGTCCCCACGACGGGCGCCGCGGCCGGCCCGGCGCTCGGGATCCGGCCGAGGTCGATGCCGTTGGGCACGACGACGATCCGGTCGAGCGGGCACCCCTCGGCCTCGTGGACGTTCCGGCGCACGGCCTCGGCGTTCGCCATCACGCGGGTCGCGAGGCGGTTCGCCACCCGGCAGGCCAGCCGCCGGCGGCGCTCGCCGTAGCGGTCGAGGCTGCGCTTGCTCACGAGGGCCACGGGCACGCGGGCCAGGCGCGCCGCCAGCGTGCCCAGCAGGTTGGCGTCGAAGAGGTAGCTGTGGACGACCCGGACGCGGCGCCGCCGGAACCCGGCCGCCATCCGCAGCACGGCGGCCCCGAAGCGGGGGCCGCGCAGCGAGCCGCGGACCCCGCCGTCGACGACCTCGACGCCCAGCGACCGCACGGCGGGCAGCAGCGCGTACTCCGGCCGCGTGGCGTCGAAGCAGTGGAGCGACGGGGCGAAGGCCCGCCGGTCCAGGTGGCCCAGCACCTCGACGAGGTGCCGCGGCGTCCCGCCGACGCCCATCGTGGAGATCGCGTACGCGACGGGGACGGTCACGCGGGCTCGCCCTCCGCGTGGAGCCGCACGAGGACCGCCGCCAGGCCGACGATGAGGAACAGGAAGACCTCGTGCCACACGTCGGCGAACACCGAGAACACGAGGAACATGACGAGCGTCATCCGGAGGCCGTCCGCCAGCCACCCCAGCCGCAGGTCGGGCCGCGCGGCCGCGCGCTCACGGACGACGCCGAGGTCCTTCCAGGTCACCCGGAACAGCATCAGGTACGGGATCAGGAGGAGCAGCCCGCCCTCCACGAGGGCGAGCATGTAGGAGTTGTGGAGCGCCGACTCGCGCGGGTTGCGGTACTCGAGGATGCTGACCCACCGGTAGTCCCCGAAGCCCACGCCGGCGATCGGATGGTCCAGCACCATGCGCCACGCGATCCGGAGCAGCTCGAGCCGCGACTGCGTCGACTCCGCCACGCCCGTGTCCGCGTGCTGCGGCAGGAAGAAGTTCGTGATCCGCTGCAGGTACGCCTGCGGGATGCTCGTCTGCCGGGCGACGTCGTCGATACGCTTCTGGATGACGGTGTCGCCGCCGAGGACCGTCGACACCACGTCCGGCGGCACGAGGCTCAGCACGAGCGCCAGGCCGGCCGCGGCCACGAGGCTGCCCGCCAGGAACGACCGCAGCCGGATGCGCAGGCCGGCCACGAACACGCCGGCGAGGAGCAGGAGGTTCAGCAGGCCGCTGCGCGAGGCGCTGAGGAACACCGTCACGACCAGCAGCGGGATCGCCACGAGGCCCAGGAGGCGGAGCAGGCGCGACGGGAACTCCCGCATCGCGAAGCCGATGAGCGCGATCCCGATGCACGAGACGAACGCCAGGCGGTTGGCGTTGCGCGCCGCCACGATGCCCACGTCCGCCGCGGCCCGGATCGTCTCCACGTCCCGCAGGAGGGGCTGGTTCCACAGCGAGACGGCGTTCCAGATCGCGTTCGGCGCCGTGATCAGCACGAAGAACACGATGGCCGAGGCCAGCACCGTGACCTGCCAGCCCTTCCTGATGAAGGCCACGATGAAGGTCACGTACGCGAGCTTGGAGATCAGGTCGTGGAACCGCTCGTCCGTCAGGTCCAGGTGCTCGAGGCGGATCATCGGCGGCGCCGTCTCCACGAACACGTGGTTCACCAGCACGACGAACCCGATCACGAGCAGCCAGCGGACCTGCCGGGTCGAGAGGAAGTCGATCCGCCGGTCCACCACGATCCGGACGAGGAGCACGGCGGCGAGGACCAGCCCCAGCACGTTGTTGATCGTGAGCTTCCCCGCCCCCTGGAGCGCCGCGGGGTACGACAGGAAGAACGTGGAGGTCAGGGTCAGCACGCCCCACTCCGGACGGAGGAGGACCACCACGCCGGCCACCGAGGCCAGCATGAGCATCAGGGCGAGGCTGCCGGCGCCCTCGGAGACGCTCGTGGCGAGCACGGCGAAGAACAGGGCCGCGCCGCCGAGCCAGAGCAGGCCCGTCCCGGCGGTGCGCGCGACCGCCATCGGCCGCTCCCTCATACGGCGAGCCTCCGCGCGATGAAGCCGGGCACGTAGCTGCGGCGGCGGTTGAGCAGCACCCCGAGGACGCGCGCGCCCGCCGCCTGGAGCTCGGCCGACGCCTTCCGCGCCGCCTCGATCGACGTCCGCTCCGCCTCGATCACGAGGATCACGCCGTCGACGTGACGGGCGAGCAGCAGCGAGCCCGGGGCGTCGGCGAGGGCGCCGCCGTCGACGAGGACCTGGTCGTAGCGCTCGGCGGCCTCGGCCAGGAAGCCCTCCATCGCGTCGAGCCAGGCCGGCTGGGCGAAGTCGGGCGCCCCCGGGCCGCGCGCGATGACGGCCAGGCGCGGCACCGGCGACGCGACGGCGGCATCCTCGAGCGTCGCCCGGCGCGTGAGCACGTCGGTCAGCCCCGACGGCGCCGCGGCGCCGAGGCGCGCGGCGAGACCGCGCGGCGAGCCCGGCACGTCGACGAGGAGGACGCCGCGGGCGGCGCTCGACGCCAGCGCGCGGCCGAGGCCGAGCGTCGCCGTCGACACGCCCTCGCCGGCGCGGGCGGACACCAGCAGCAGCGTCCGCGTCTGCTCCTCGCCGGCCGCCATCGTGATCATCACCTTCATGCGCTGGTACTCCGGGTCGTCGGCCGGCAGCGCCGCGGCGGGCGCGGCGGCGCGGCCCGCGCGCGCGCGGGAGCGCGCCGGCGGAGCGACGGGCGCGGGCGGCGCCACCGGCTCCGGCGCCGCGGCGGCGGCGGCGGGCACGGGGGCCGCCGCCACCGCGGTCGCCGGAGCGGGCGCGGCCGTCCCGACGGGCACGGCCGCCGCGATCGGCACGGCGGGAGCGGGCGCCGGCGCTGGGGCCGGCGCCGGAGCGGGCGCGGGCGCCGTCGCGACGGGCTCGGCGGCCGGAGCGGCCACCGCCTCGACGGCGGCCGGCGCGGCGGCGGGCGCCGCGGTCTCCTCCGGCCCGGCGTCCGGAGCCCCGGACGGCAGCAGGAGGGACGAGAGGTCGATGGCGTCGCGACGCCGTTCTTGCTCCGCTCGCTCGAGCGCCTTGAAGATCCTGCTCATGGCTTCACCTCGAGGACGCCGTCGTCGGCGCCCAGAACCGGCGGTAGTAGGACTCCGCCTGCTCGCGGGTTGCGAAGTCCCCGACCAGGACGCGATAGCTGTCGCCGTCCTCGCCGAGACGGACGGGCACGACGTGGAGCTTGAGGCCCGCGCGCTCCACGCGCGCGCGGAGCGACGCGAATCCCGGCTGCGACGTGCTGGCGACCGTGGCGAGGTGGACGGCCCAGCCGCGGTCCTCGCCGCGGACGACCATCGCGGCGGGCCCCAGCGGCGGCAGGCGCAGCCGGCGCCCCACCTCGATGAGGTCGACGTTGCGGAGCCCCGGGTTCGCGCGCTTGACGACGTCCAGGATCGTGAGGTCCGCGCGGCCGTAGCGCTGCAGCACGAGGCCGTTCAGCGTGTCGCCGGGCGCGACGTCGACCTCCACGGTCTCCCGGCTCTTCAGGTCGAGCGGGGGCAGGCTCGGGAGGTCCTCGTCGGCGACGGCGCGGGCCTCCGGCTCCGGCGTGAAGGCCGCGGCGGTCTCGACCGCCGGCGCCCGGCGCGGATCGGTCATCGCGACGGCGGTGCCGGACTCCGGGCGCGGCGCCGGCGCCGGCGCCGGGCGCGGCGGCGTCTCGGTCCGCACGGTGGCCGCCGGCGCGACGTCCGACGCGCGCTGCGCGGCGTACCACGCGGCCGGGCCGGCCACGGCGGCGACGACGGCTGCGGCCGCCAGCGGCGCCAGGATGCCGCGGCGGCGCGGCGCGGCCCGCCGGCCCTCGCGCGCGACCCGGCGGCGGCTGTCGACGAAGACCTTCTGGTCCTCGATGGCCTGGGCGATGATGCGGCGCTTGATCCGGCGGGCCCCGGCCGCGTAGCCGAGGATCAGCGCCTTGTCGCAGATGACGTTGATGATGCGCGGCAGCCCCTGCGAGGCGCGGAAGATCCGGCGCAGCGCCGGGGGCGTGAAGAGCGCGGGCCCCGGGTAGCCGGCGACCTTCAGCCGGTGGTCGATGTAGCCCACCATCTCCTCGAAGGTGAGCGGCTTCAGCTCGGCCACGAGGGCGATGCGCTGGCGGAGCTGCCGCAGCCCGGGCTGGGCGAGCTTGGCGCCCAGCTCGGGCTGTCCGGCCAGCACGATCTGCAGCAGCTTGCCCTGGGCCGTCTCGAGGTTGGACAGCATGCGGATCTCCTCGAGGACGGAGGCCGTCAGGTGCTGCGCCTCGTCGACGATCATGACGACGTAGCGCCCGGCCGCCGCCTCGCGGAGCAGGAAGTCGTTGAGGACCTCGATCATCTCCAGCCGCTGCGCGTGCGGGGGGCACGGGATCTCCAGCTCCCGGAGCGTCACCCGGAGGAGCTCCTCGAAGGTGACCCGGGCGTTGAAGACGTAGACCAGCTTCAGCCGGTCCCCGAACTGCTTGAGGATGTGCCGGATGATGGTGGTCTTTCCCGTGCCCACCTCGCCCACGATGAGCACGAAGCCCCGCCGCTGCTGGATCCCGTACGCGACGGAGGCCAGCGCTTCCTTGTGGCCGTCCGCCAGGTACAGGTACTTCGGATCCGGCGTCAGGGCGAACGGGCTCTCGCGCAGACGGTAGAAGCTCTCGTACATCGCCTAGCTCGTGGTGTCCCGCTTCTTGCCGCGGTCCGCGATCGAGCCGATCACCGGCAGCCCCAGGTGGCGGCTGACGCTGTCGTCGGTCGTGAACGACGGGCTGAAGTACTCGCGGCAGAACGCGCCGCCCACGCCGGAGACGAGCCCGACGACGGCGCCCAGCAGCAGGAGCTGCATCGGGCTCCGCCCGGCCGCCTTGCGCTTGGGGGCGACCTGGACGGGCTCGGCGACGGCCACGTTGACGATCCGGCTCTGGTCGAGCGCGGTGGAGATGCGCGCCTCCTCGTACTTCTTCGTGTAGAGGAGGTAGGCGTCCTCCAGCATCTTGATGGTGCGCTCGCGGCGCGCCCGCTCGAACGCGCTGGCGTCCAGGTGGCGCAGCCGGGCATAGAACTCCTTCATGTCCTGCTCGAGGTGGGCCACCCGCACCTGCTCCTTCAGCAGCTGGGCCTCGGTCTGGACCAGGTCGATCAGGAGCGGGTTGCGGAGCGGGTTGTCCCCGTACGCCTTGCGGGCGACCTCCCACTCGCCGGCGGCGAGGAAGCGGTCGCGGAGCAGCTCGATCTCGCGCTCGACGTCCTTCACGCGCCGGTCACCGTCCATGTACTTCTGGAGCAGCTTGTTGCGCTCGACCTCGAACTCGAGGAGCTTGCTCGCCATGGCGTCGCGCACGGGGTTGCGGCGGACCTCCTGCCCCGTCTCGACGCGCTCGGGGAGCCGGCCCAGCTCGGCGCGCAGGACCTTGGCCTTCTCCTTCAGCTCGTCCACCGCCGACCTCGCCAGCCGCAGCGCGACCTCGCGCTCGTTGCCGGTCGTGAGGTAGAGCGCCCGCTGCTGGCCGACGGCCGTGATGCCGCGCTGGGCGTCGAACTCCCGGAGCGCCTCCTCCGCCGTCTGCAGCTCGGTCGAGAGGGTCTTCACCTGGCGCTCGAAGAAGTCCACGACGCCCGGGGTGGCCCGGATGCGCGTGTACTGGTCGAGGTAGTTCTTGATGAGCAGGTCGAGGACGCCGGCGGCCAGGCGCGGGTCCTCCGACGCGTAGGTCACGCGGATCAGGTTCGAGTTGAGGATCGGCTGGACCTGGAGCTTCGTGTCCAGGGCGGAGATCGCCTGGTCCAGCGCCCCGCCGGGCATGGCGTCGCGCGCCGGCCCCCACGACACCGACGACGCGGGGACGGCGACCGCCGGCCGGGCGAGGCCGAGCTTCTCCTGGACGAAGTTGATGGCGCGGAACGCCCACTTCTCGTCGCCCTGCGCGGTCCCGCCGGGCGCGGCGGCGACCCGGCCCTTCAGCAGCACGTCGGGGCCGACGGCCTGGACCACGCTCCCCAGCAGCGAGCGGCGCCTGAGCAGCTCGGCCTCGGAGTTCAGGTCCTGGTCGAGGTTGACCCGCAGGTTGACGTTCCCCCCGCTCGAGCTGGGCGTCACCACCAGCTCGCCGCGGTCGCGCTTGATCATGAGGAGCGCGGAGGCCTCGTACTGCTCGGTCGACATGAGGATGCCGGCCGCCACCGCCGCCATGACCAGCAGGAAGATCGACAGCACCAGCTTCTTCCGCTTGAAGACGACGTAGACGGCTTCCGCCAGGTACGCGTCGCGAGGCTTCTGTGCCGTGCCCATGCTCTGACTCCTCCCCTTCCCTAGGGGATCAGGAACGACGCCGCAGGTCGGACCGGGATGACCTTGAACACGTACTGCTCGATGAACAGGTTCAGCTTCGCGATCGACGTCTTCGGCACGAAGAGCACGTCGGACGGGCTCAGGGGCTGGTCGGCCGTGACGTCGCCGTCCTCCAGGACCTTGGCGAGGTTCAGCTTCGCCGGGCGGTAGGCGTTCTCGCCCGCCTTCTGGAGGAAGACGACCTCGTCCACCTTCGCGGTGTCCTTCGGGCCGCCCGCCTCGAGCATGGCCTGGATGGCCGTGAGCCCCTCGCGGTACTGCACGAAGCCCGGCCGGTTGACCTCGCCGCCGACGTACACGCGGTTCTGGTTCATGCTCTTGACGCTGACGGCGACCTTCGGCTCGCGGAGGTTCTGCGAGTAGCGGCGCGCGATCTGCTCCGAGAGCACCGCCGGCGTCTGGCCGGCCGCGGGCACCTCGCCGATCAGGCTCAGCACGATCTTGCCGTCGGGGCGGACGACCGCCTCCTGGTCGTGCTCGGGGTGATAGGCGAAGCGGACGGCGAGCGTGTCGCCCGACTGCACCAGGTACTCGCCGGGGGGCGCCGGCGGCGTCGGCCGGGCGGCGAACCCGGCGGAGTCGCCGCCGGTGGCGCAGCCGGCCACCAGCGCCGCCGCGACGAGGAACAGCAGGGAACCCGTGATCTTGCGCATGGCAGCCTCCGTGTTCAGAGCCGCGCGATCTTCTCGCGATGGCGCGCGACGTTCCGCGTGGCGTTCCGGGTGTCGACGACCAGGGTCGCCCGGTCCACGACGCGCGAGTAGTCGATGGTGGAGTGGTCGGTCACGATGACGACGCAGTCCGCCGCGGCGAGCGCGTCGTCGGTCAGGGGCGTCGACGTCAGCGCGCGCCCGCCCACCTCCAGGACCGGCACGTGCGGGTCGTGGTACGCGACGACGGCCGCCCGCCGCGTCAGCTCCTCGATGATCTCGATGGCCGGCGACTCGCGGGCGTCGTTGACGTCCGGCTTGTAGCTCACGCCGAGGACGAGGACGCGCGAGCCGTTGAGGCTCCGCTTCCGCTCGTTCAGCTTGTCCATGACGAGCGTCACGACGAAGTGCGGCATCGCGGAGTTCACCTGGCTCGCCAGCTCGATGAAGCGCGGCTCGAAGCCGTGGACGCGGGCCTTCCAGGACAGGTACAGGGGATCGATCGGGATGCAGTGCCCGCCGAGGCCCGGGCCCGGGTAGAACGGCATGAACCCGAACGGCTTCGTGGCCGCGGCGTCGATGATCTCCCACACGTCGATGCCGAGCGTCCGGCACATCAGCGCCAGCTCGTTGACCAGCCCGATGTTGACGGCCCGGAAGGTGTTCTCGAGGAGCTTCACCATCTCGGCCGCCCCCGGCGAGGACACCACGCGGACCTCCGGCGAGATCCACCGGTACAGCTCCACGGCCATCCGCGCGCAGTCCGCCGTGATGCCGCCGACGATCCGCGGGATCTTGGACGGCGTGAACTGGCGGTCGCCGGGGTTGATCCGCTCCGGCGAGAAGCAGAGGTGGAAGTCGCGGCCGACCTCGAGCCCGCTCTGCGCCAGCGACGGCAGGACCACCTCGGCCGTCGTGCCCGGGTACGTCGTGGACTCGAGGACCACGAGCTGCCCGCGCCGCAGCCGCCTGGCCAGCTCGGCGACGGCGGCGACGATGTACGAGAGGTCGGGAGACTTGGTCTTGCCGAGCGGCGTCGGCACGCAGATCAGCACGGCATCGCACGCGGCGAGGCCGGCGAAGTCGTCGGTGGCGCGCAGGCGGCCGGCGGCGACGTTCGACCGGAGGTCCTCGTCCGTGACGTCGGTCAGGTACGACCGGCCCTCCATGACGGAGGCGACCCGGCGCGCGTCGACGTCGAAGCCGGTCACCCGGCATCCGACCCGGCAGAACTCCAGCGCCTCCGTGAGGCCCACGTAGCCGAGGCCCATCACGCCGACGTGGGCGGTACCGCTGGTCAGTCGATCGAGCAGGCTCATCGTCGTCATTCCACCGTGACGCTCTTCGCGAGATTCCTGGGACGGTCCACGTTGCACCCCCGCCGGACGGCGATGTGATAGGCGAGCAGCTGGAGCGGGATCGACAGCAGCGCCGGCATCACGCTGTCGCTCGCCGCCGGCGCCTCCAGCGTGACGTCGGCCAGCGGGGCGAGCGCGTCGTCGCCCTCGGAGCCCAGGGCGACCACCCGGCCACCGCGCGCCCTGACCTCCTGGATCGTGGCGAGCATCCGGGAATGCGTCGGGCCGGCCGGCGCCAGCGCGACGGTCACGGTCTGGTCGTCCACCAGGGCGAGCGGCCCGTGCTTCAGCTCGCCGCCCGGGAAGGCCTCGGCGCGCACGTAGGCGATCTCCTTCAGCTTCAGCGCGCCCTCGAGCGCGATCGGGTAGTAGAGGCCGCGGCCGATGTAGAAGAAGTCGCGCACGCCGTCGAGCCGTCCGGCGAGCCCGGCGTACCGGTCCTCCTCGCGGAGGAGTCGCTCCATCAGCGCCGGCATCGTGGCCAGCTCGCGGAGCGCCGCCTCCGCGTCCGCCGCCGCCAGCACGCCGCGCGCGCGCCCCGCCTCGACGGCGAGCCGCAGGAGGACGACGAGCTGGGCGGTGAAGGCCTTGGTGGACGCCACGCCGATCTCGGGCCCCGTCGCCGTCATCAGCACGCCGTCGGCCTCCCGGGTCATCGACGAGCCGGGGACGTTGCAGACGGCGAGGGTCTGCGCGCCCTGGGCGCGGGCCAGCTGCAGGGCCGCCAGCGTGTCCGCCGTCTCGCCGGACTGGCTGACGACGACGACGAGGTCGTCCGGACCGAGGAGCGGCTCGCGGAACAGGAACTCCGAGCTGACGTCGACGACGACGGGCAGCCGCGCCAGGCGCTCGGCATACCAGCGGCCGACCAGGCTGGCGTGGTGGGACGTGCCGCAGGCGATGCACACGAGCCGCCTGAGGCCGCGCCAGCGCGCCTCGGGCACCGCGGCGCCGCCGTCCGGCCAGGCGCCCAGCGTGCGGCGGATCGCCGACGGCTGCTCGTGGATCTCCTTGTGCATGAACGTCGCGTGGCCGTTGCGCTCGGCGTCCGCCGGCGTCCACGGCACCTGGATGGGCGCGCGCTGCACGCGCTCGCCGCCGCGGGTGACCTCGGCGCCGGCCCGCGTGAGCACGGCGATCTCGCCGCTCTCGACGGCGACGATGTCGCGGGTGTGCGGCGCCAGCGCCAGGACGTCCGAGGCGAGGAAGCACTCGCCCTCGCCCAGCCCGACCAGGAGCGGCGGGTGGCCGGCCCGCGCCGCGAACACGACGCCCGGCGCCTGGTCGGTCACCACGGCGATCGCGTAGTCGCCGCGCAGCACCTCGGTCGCCTTCTCGAGCGTGCCCTCGAAGGCGCCGCCCGAGAACTCCTCGAGGGCGTGGGCGATGACCTCGGTGTCGGTCTCGGAGGTGAAGCGGTGGCCGCGCGACGTGAGCCAGTCGCGCAGCGCCGCGTGGTTCTCGATGATCCCGTTGTGCACCACGGCGATGCCGCCGCGGCAGTCGCGGTGCGGGTGGGCGTTGGCCACGCTCGGCTTGCCGTGGGTCGCCCACCGGGTGTGGGCGATGCCGCTCGTCGCCGCCGGGGCCTCGCCGGCCATCGCGTCCAGGTTCGCCACCGCGCCGACGGCGCGCAGCACCGCGAGCCCGCCGGCCGCCGCCAGCGCGACGCCGGCGGAGTCGTAGCCGCGGTACTCGAGCCGCCGCAGCCCGCCCGTGAGGACGGGGAAGGCGTTCCGGGAGCCGACGTAGCCGACGATCCCGCACATGGGCGTCAGCTCGCCAGGCCGCAGTCGCGGATCTTCGTGAGGAGCGTCTTGTAGCTGATCTTGAGCCGCCGCGCCGCCTCCAGGCGATGCCACTGGACCTCGTCGAGGGCCTGCTTGAGCGCGGCCCGCTCGGCCTCCCGCGCCGCCCGCCGGGCGATGTCCTTCAGCCCCATCGTGTCGGTCTCGCGGGGCTCGGGGGCCCGCGGCGCCGCGGCGGCGCCGGACGCCGCCAGGCCGGCCATGGGCTCGGGCCGCGACGGGGCGCCGGCCAGCTCCTGCTCCACCCAGTCCTCGGTGCCGAGGACGACGATCCGCTTGACGATGTTCTCGAGCTCGCGGACGTTGCCCGGCCAGGAGTACTCCATGAACCGGCGGAGCGTCGTCACGCCGATGTCGCGGCGCGGCCGCCCGTAGCGCCGGGCGTACTCGGACAGGAAGTGCTCGACCAGGATCGGGATCTCCTCGCGGCGCTCGCGGAGCGGCGGCACGTGGAGGTTGACGACGTTGAGGCGGTAGTACAGGTCCTCGCGGAACGCGCCGCGCTCGACCAGCCGGCCCAGGTCCTTGTTGGTGGCGGCGACCACCCGCACGTCGACGCGGATGTCCTGCCGGCTGCCGAGCCGGGAGAACTCGGAGTCCTGCAGGACCTGGAGCAGCTTGGCCTGCACCGGCAGCGGCATCTCGGCGATCTCGTCGAGGAAGATCGTCCCGGTGTGGGCCAGCTCGAACTTGCCGGGCTTCTGGCGGTGGGCGCCGGTGAACGCGCCGCGCTCGTAGCCGAACAGCTCGCTCTCGAGCAGCTCGAGCGGCAGGGCCGCGCAGTTCACCTTGACGAACGGTCGGTCGCGCCGGGGCGAGAGCTGGTGGAGGGTGCGGGCGACGATCTCCTTGCCGACGCCGCTCTCGCCCCAGACCAGGACCGTGGCGTCGGTCGCCGCCACCTGGTCGATCATCCGCTTGACGCCGCGCATGCGGACGCTGTTGAGGAACGCCGCCTGGTACTCGCAGCGCTCGCCCGGCCCGCCGTCGGCGCTGAGCTGGGCGCGGAGCCGGTCGACCTCGCCTTTCAGGGGCGCCCGCTCCGCGGCCACCCCGTTGCCCCCCATCCGTTCAGTCGTCGCCACGCTCGAAGCGTCCAAGCCGCACCTCCCCGTCCCCTTCGCCGGCCATCGCGCCGGACGCCGCAAGGCGCCCCGGGCGATGCTTCCCCCCCGGGATGAACCGGCCGGGAATGTGTGTGACTTCGTCTAGTGGTGCCCGCGCGACCGCGGCGTCACGACTGCGCCCCGGGCGCTCGACCGCAGCCCCCGGGAACCGACCGACCTTCCGTCGCTCTGCGCACGTCGCAACGCACGGCGTTCGGAACCAAGGCAACTGTGGTGCCAAACGCCGCAGAATGGGAAACGCGATGGAAGATCTGGGAAGAAACGCGGGGGTTTTTCAGCACGATACGTGGGCGCGTGGCGAGGTCGCAGCGGAGATCCGGAGCGATCGACGCACGAGCGCCTGTGGGCATCTGGAAGCGAGCGGGGAGAATTTGTGTAGCGCGCGAAACAATTTCGAACCTCACGCGGACGAGCGACGTCGTCGCACTCGTGCGAAGCGCGGCGAGAGCAAGATTGACGATCTTCCTGACGTTGCATTGACGTGAAGATGACGTTGTCGGGACGATCGACAGACGCCCGGCGCGAACGAGAGCGCGAGCGGTCCCCGGCGACGCCGGGTCGGACGACGCGTTGACCGCGCGCGGACGCGCGAAGGACGGAAGCAGTCTTCCATCTTTCCCATCGTCGGACGCCGCCGGGGACGGCGGGCGCGCCGCCGTCCGCCTGGCGATGGCCCGGGGACGCGATGTTGACGCGAGCGAGACGCCGGATGGACGGAAGGTTCCTTCACACGGCGACGGGGACGACGATCCTCGTGAAGAGCGGGCCAGGACGGGCGGTGGGCGCGGGCGCTACGGGATCGTGATCGTCCAGTACTTGGAGTTGTTGTCCTCGTTGGTCTCGGGGACCGTGCGGTCGGCGTCGACGACCACGACGAGGTAACGCGTCCCGGGAGGGGTGCCCGTCGGGATCGTGATCGTCGTGGCCGCCGACTCGGTGGCCCCCGCGGCCAGGGGCGAGATCGCACGGACGGCCAGCGGGATCGCCAGGAAATCCTCGGCCGTCTTGCGCGTGGACAGGTAGAAGCGGAGGACCGCGGGCCCGGACGGTCCGATGCCCCGGTTGCGGACCGTGTCGGTGACGGTCACGGTCTCGCCGGCCCCGATCGTGGACGGCACGACGACGGTGTCGATGACCAGGTCGGGGCCGATGAGGATGCGCACGGCGCGCTCGTTGTTCACCTCGTCGGGCTCGCTCATCAGGCGGTCGCCGTCGGCGACGGCGACGATGTAGTACGTCCCGAACTCGCCGGCGGAGGCGGGGAGCGTCAGCGTGACCGATCCCGCGCTCGAGCCGCCGGCGGCGAGGGCCGGCACGTCGCGCGCGCCCAGCTCGGTGGCCCATGGCACCCACCCGGGGATCGTCGACAGGTAGAACCGGGTCCGCGTCGCGCCCACGGCGCTGCCGCCGCGATTGCGGGTCGTGTCCGACACGATGATGCTGGCGCCGGCCACGGCGGAGGCGGGCGCCGTGACGGCGTCGACGACGAGGTCGGGCCAGACCCGGATCGACGCGGCGCGGAGGTTGTTGGTCTCGTCCATCTCCGTGGCGCGCCCGTCGCCGTCGGCCACCGCCAGAACGTAATACGTCCCGGCGGCGCCGGCCGAGGCCGGGATCGTCAGCGTGGCCGACCCGCTGTGGGTCGCGGCCGGAGCGAGGGCGGGCACGGGCCGGCTGCCGAGCAGCACGGCCGTGGCGTCCACCGTGGCGGTCGTCGACAGGTAGTAGTGGACGACCGAGGCGCCCACCGGACCGACCCCGCGGTTGCGCACGGTGTCCGAGACGTCGATGGAGGCGCCCGGGGCCGCGGAGAGCGGGGCGCCGAGGAGGTCCACGACCAGGTCGGGGCCGATCGAGATCCTCCACGCGCGCGTGTTGTTGGTCTCGAGCAGCTCGGGGACGGCGCCCGGGGCGTCGGCGACCGCCAGGACGTAGTACGTGCCCGCCGCCCCGGCCGTCGCCGGGATCGAGACGGAGGTGGTCGCCGTGCTCGTCGCGCCGGCGGCCAGGGCGGCCACGGCGCGGCTGCCGATCACGACGGCGGAGCCGTCGAGGGCGGTCGTCGTCGACAGGTAGTACGTGATCGTCGTCGCGGGCGCGGGGCCCACGCCGCGGTTCCGGACGGTGTCCGTCACGTCGATCGCCGTCCCGGCGACGGCCGAGGCCGGCGCGGTCAGCACGTCGACGACGAAGTCGGGACCGATGGAGATCCGCGCCGCGCGGACGTTGTTGCCCTCCTCCATCTCCGCCACGGCGCTGCCGCCGTCGGCGACGGCCAGGATGTAGTACGTCCCGGCCGAGCCGGCCGTCGCCGGGACGACGAGCGTCGTCGAGCCCGAGCTGACGGCGCCGGCGTCGAGCGGCGGCACGGCGCGCTCGCCGAGGGGAATCGCGCTGCCGTCCAGGGTGACGAGCGTCGAGAGGTAGAAGCGCGTGACGGATCCCTTGACCGGGCCCAGGCCGCGGTTGCGCGTCGTGTCCGACACGGTGATCGTGGCGCCCGGCGCCGCCGACGCCGGGGCGCCGATGGCGTCGACGACCAGGTCCGGCCCGATCCGGATCTGGGCAGCGCCGACGTTGTTGGTCTCGAGGGCCTCGACGGTGTCCTCGTCGGCGTCGGCGACGGCGAGCAGGTAGTACGTGCCCGCGGCCCCCGCGCCGCCCGGGATCGCCGCGCTGACGGTGACGACGGCCGTCTCGAGCGCGGGGATCGGCGGCACCGTCGCCGTCCCGACCTCGATCGCGGTCCCGTCGAGCGCCGGCGACACCGACAGGTAGAGCCTGAGGGTGCTCGGCTCCGTGACGTTCCCCGGGCCGCGGTTCCTCACGCCGACCGGGACGCCGACCGTGCTGCCGGGCGAGGCGGACGGCGGCGGCGACACCGACGCGACGACCAGGTCGACGATGCACGCCGGGGGCATGGTGACCGTCGCCAGCGCCGCGGCGTCGACGGCGTCCAGCGGGCGCGCGCCGGCGCCGGAGAGCACGGCGTGGCCGGCGGGGCACGCCGGGCGCGTCGGGAACGCGGGCGCCGGGAACGGCGCCGGCTCGTTGCCCTCGGTGTTGATGTCGAACGCCAGCGCGTCCCCGCTGACGTTGCCCTCGGTGTAGACGCGGGCGAGGCTCGCCGGGTCGCCGTTGCAGTCGCCGCGGCAGACGATCAGGGCGTTGGCCTGGTCGTCCGGAAGGCTGTTCTTGGAGTAGTACAGGTTCGCGACGACGTTGCCCGTCGCGCCGTGGTGCACGGCCGTGCCCCAGCCGTTGCCCCAGTGCCACACCATGTTGTTGCGCATGTCGAGCGTGGTGTCGGCGGCGGGGGTGCCGAGGCTGTCGATGAACGCGTTGGGGTTGCCGGCGATGTTGCCCACGAAGAGGTTGTCGTGGAGGCTCACGCGGGCCACCGACCACTTGATGCTCATGCCGTGCGAGACCGCGTCGGCGAAGACGCTCCAGCAGACGGTCACGTCCGTCGAGTCGCTGATGTCGAGGTTGCCGTCGCCGGAGCCGGCGACCGAGACGTGGTCGACGACGACGTTCCGCGCGCCGTACGCGATCTGGATCCCGTCGAGCGCGGAGTCGCGGACCCGGATGCCGCGCACGATGACGTCGTGGGCGCCGCGGCTGCCCCGGATGATGAGCCCGCGGTTGCGCAGGGTGATCCCGGGCGGCGGCGCCGTCGTCCCGTCGATCGTGATGAACGCGCCCTGCACGTAGAGGTAGTCGGAGAGGACGATGTCCCCGGCGACGTCGAAGACGACGAGGCGGTTGCCCTGGGAGACCGCGTCGCGGAGACTGCCCGGCCCGGAGTCGGCCAGCGTCGTGACGTGGTAGACGCTCCCGCCGCTGCCGCCCGGGGTGCCGCTGCCGAATCCCTGGCACGAGCCGTCGGCCGCCGCCGTCGGCGGCGCCGCCAGCAGCGCGGCGAGGAGGAGCAGCAGGGCGGCGCCGACCGATCGGCGTGTGCAGGTGTCGTCCACGGCGGGGCAGGAACTACAACGGGCGTGCCATGCGCGCCCGCGCGGGGCGCGGGAGCGCGCCACGGGTTGTCCCACGCGGAGTTAGCGCGACGCCGGGGCCGCGCGCGCGCCAGGGACGCCGCGCGGCGACGATCGGGAACCTCCGAAATTATGTAACGGGCGACCGCATCGGGAGGGCTCCGGCGGCCCTCCCGGCGATCGGCGGGATCAGCGGAGCGTGTAGGTGACGCGGAGCACGGCGCCCCGGCGGTCGTACTGCGACGTCTCCACCGAGCCCATGAGCCGGACGCGGGTCGAACCGTCGTCGATCAGGAACAGGGTCATGGCGTTGCCCGACCGCCAGCCGGGCCGGCTCACGATCTCCTGGACGATGGACCGGAGATCGGGGCTGTCGTTCCACTCACCGCGACGCCACGGGGGCGGCGCGTCCGAGACGAAGGCGCTCGTGGGGACCCGGCTGGTGAGGCCGTACCGCTCGCCGCCGATGGGCGCGGAGTGGTCGTCGGCCTCGCCCCGGTACTCGATCTGGATGTCCTCGTCGGTGTACGTCACGCCGAACAGCCGCAGCACCGCGGACCGCACGACGGCGCCGCGGGGGACCGGGATCGAGGCGAAGCGCAGGGCGAGCGTGTTGCCCCGTCCCACGCGCATCGCCAGCTCGCGGGTGCGGATCCTGCCGAGGGTCGACTCGCTGGCGTCGTCGGCGCCGTCCTCGAGCTGGACCTCGACCGTCTGCTCGCCGCCCGCCGCCGGCTCCACGGTGAGCGAGACCGGCACCCGCACGGGGCTGTTCGCGGCGCCCGGGGCGTTGACGGTCACGGCGCCGGCGTAGGAGCCGGGCGCGAGCCCGGCGGGATTGATGCCGACGTTCAGCCGCGACGGCACGAGCCCGCTGGCGGGCGTGACCGTGATCCACGGCGCGCTGACGTCGGCGCTCACCGCCAGCCGCGCCCCGGAGAGCGACAGCGCCTGGGGCGCCGGGGCCGTCCCGCCGACGGAGGCGGTGAACTGCAGCGCCGCCGGCGAGACCGTCACCGTGGAGGCGACGACCGAGCAGGCCGGCAGCGTGATCCTCGCGATGTAGCCGGCGTCGATGGCGTCGAGGGGCCGGACGCCGGCGCCGGCGACGACCTCCTGGGCCGCGGCGCAGGCGTCCGTGGTGGGCACCGGCGGCGCCGGGAACGGCGCGCGCTCCGTGCCGAGGACGTTGATCTCCGCGGTCAGGCCGTCGCCGCTGAAGTTGCCGGCGACGTAGGCCCGGGAGGCGCTCGCCGGGTCGCCGGAGTTGCACTCGCCCGTGCACACGATGAGGGCGCGGCGCTTGACGGCCAGGGAGCGCGACGGCGCCGCGTAGTAGTTGTCGACGATGTTCGCGCGCGGACCGTACCAGACGATCGTGCCGTACGCCGTCCAGTCCCAGACGACGTTGTTGCGCATGTCGAGCGTCGTGTCCGTCGCCGGCGTGCCCGCGTCGTCGATGCGGACCTGGGGATTCCGCTGTCGCGCCATGACCAGCAGGTTGTGGTGCAGGCTCAGGCGGGAGATGCCGTACTTCAGCAGCATGTTCTTCGACTCGCCGGCGGCTTCCCCGATGATGCTCCACGAGACCGTCACGTCGCGCGAGTCCTCGGTGATGTCGATGTTGCCGTCGCCGGAGCCGGCGACCGAGACGTGGTCGATGACGACGTTGTACGCGCCCGCGGCGACCTGGATCCCGTCGATCGACGCGTTGCGGACGCGGATCCCGCGCACGATGATGTCGTGGCCGCCCCGGTTGCCGCGGATGATGAGCCCGCGGTTCCTCAGCGTGATGCCCGGCGCGGGCGCCGTGAAGCCGTCGATGGTGACGTACGGGCCGCGCACGTACAGGAAGTCCTGCAGCTCGATGTCGCCGGCGACGTCGAAGACGACGGTGCGGTGGCCCTGGGAGAGCGCCTCACGCAGGCTGCCCGGCCCGGAGTCGTTCAGGTTCGTGACGCGGACGACCGGATGCCCGGCCCCGCCCCTCGTCGTCGCTCCGAAGCCGTGGTACGCGGGCTCGCCCGCCCGCGCGGGCGCCAGCCCGACGAGGATCCCCAGCGCCGCGAGAGCGACCGCGGCCGCGTGCCACCGCCGGACTAGACCGCTACGGCGACCAGCGCCAGGGACAGAGCGAATCGCCACGATGTCGTCCTCCTTGTCGCGCTGCCGTGTTCCGCCGCACGATGAGCACCGTGCCGGGGGGAAACAGTCATTCCCCAGCAACCGCGATGCCACGGCGTCGGATCGCCGAAGCGCTTGATTTTGCGTGGACCGCCGCCGACCGTCGACGTCAACCGGTGTGACGCGTCACACAAAATGTGTCGGGGACCGGAGCAATTGTGGCGTCGTGGGCCGCGAGAGAGCATGGGGCCTGAGGGACGTTCGTGCGGCGCGCCCGGTCGTCGACCGGGCGCGCCGCACACGGGATCAGAAGCCGTCGATGTAATCCGCAATGAGGAGGATGTTGTCGGGGGAGCCGTAGAACCGCGTGCCGCGCACGTTCAGCGTGGCGCCCTGCGCGCCCAGCTGGACGTTCTGGCTGCCCTCGGACGCTTCCACGAGCACCATGATGGCGCCTTCCCTGCCGACGCGCAGCGCGGAGGTCAGCACCTCCGCCCAGCCGCCCCGGGCCGTGACGCTGACGTCCTGGCCGTACAGGCGGCTGTTCGTGATCTGCGCCGGTCCTTCCAGATGGATGTTCACCAGGCCCTGCGTGGCCTGGAGGGTGCTGCCGGTCATCACCAGCCCGCCGCCGGCCGAGTAGCCGTTGATCTCGGCCCGCGTGCCGCCCGTCAGCACCGAGTTGCTGATCGAGACGGTCCCGTTGAGCGACTCCAGCATCAGCTCCTTGTACACCCGCATCCTCGACCGATCGACGACGAGGTCGCCGCCGGCGGTCAGCTGCAGCGTGCTGGCCACGATCAGGGCCCGCGGCCCGACGTCGATGACGCCGGACTCGGTCGACACGAACACCATCCCGGTCGACGACACCTGCCCGTCGAGACGGACCTGCTTGCCGGCCCGGAGCGAAGCGCTGTCCAGGGTGAGCCTCAGGTAGGCTCCGGCCGGGACGACGATGCTCTCCGTCGTGACGAGCACGCCCGTGGTCTTGAGCTGCTCGGTCGCGTCGACGTCGCCGGCATCGAACACGCCATTGCTGTTGTTGTCAATGAAGACCTGGACCGCCGCTTCCACGGGCGAGAACAGCAGCAACACCATCGTCAGAGCCGCACCAATCAGCCGCATCATTCGCAAGCGCTCCTTTCCATAGAGGCAATCGGTCACCACGGTCGGAACGTCGTTCACCTCCCCCCGCGCCTGTACCGCCGCGGCGTGCCCGTCGGAATCCGTCACGCGCGGTCGCCAGCGCAACCGATGTGCCAAGGGCCGGCCGCGCGCAAGCGCGTGATTTTCCTGCGCGCGAAGGAGGTCGGCGCGCGGCCTCGCCCGTCGCGCGATCGACAGTGTCAGGTCACGTTGGCAAGTGCGCGCGCGGCGCCGCGAGGGCGCGGGCGGCGCCGCTCTTGACGGGGGGAAACCGGGGCCCTTATCTTCCGCGCAGCGCCCGCCGCGCCCCCTGGAGAGAAGAAGGATGAGACGTCAGTGCATGTGGTGTCAGGCCGAGCGGACGCCCACCGGGCTGCTCGACGTCCCGATCGCCCACGACGCCCGTGACCACGCCCCGATCTGCTGGTTCCACCGGCTGCTCGTCCTGCTCGGCTCGCCGTGGCGCGACGGCGTCGCGTTCCTCGTGATCGTTCCACGGAGCGAGCCCGGGCTGTTCGCGTGGGCGAGCGAGAAGTTCCTCGACGAGCCCCGGGTCCAGGTGCTGATGGACCGGCGGCAGGCCGGCCGCCGGCCCGACGAGACGGCCGGCGACGAGCGCTCCGGGGAGCGACGGACCCAGGTGGCCCCGTGGGACGACGCCCGCTTCGACGCCGTCAGGATCGTGGCCACCTGGCCGAAGGCCGAGCCGCAGCGCGTCCTCGCGCCGGCCGGCGGCGGCCAGCGCGCCGACGACCTCGCGGAGAGCCCGCAGGCGATCGTCGAGCGCTGGGCCCGGGACGGCGAGCGGCTGATCCGCGAGGTGCTGCCGCCGCTGTTCGAGCGCCACGGCGCCCTGCGACAGCGGGTGGCGACCGCGGAGGAGACGTGCGCGTCGCTCTCGGCCCGCCTGCGCGACCTGACCGACGAGGCCGAGCGGCTGCGGGCGGCCGGCGCCGCCTGGCGCGCCCAGCGGATCGAGATCCTCGGCGCCGTCGCCGACGTCGTCGGCCACCTGGACCGGCTCGTCCGGGAGATCGCGATCCGGGCGCCGGCAGCCGACCCCGCGCCGCTGTGAGTCGCTCGACGGCTTCAGCCCGGGCGCTTCCAGAAAACCGAAGAACGCTTCCTACGCCGCCGTGACGACGTCCTCGACCTCGGGCGCCGCCGATCCGACGCAACGCCTCGAATTCACGGGGCGAGCGGCCCCTCTCGATGCCCTCGCGGGCGGATCGCCGCCGCCCTGTCGGCGGGTTGGCACGACACTCGAAATGCACCTCCATGCGCGCGCCCGGGACGCGGCCGCCCCGGGGCGCCGGAGGACGCATGATCAAGGCGCTCGGACTGAAGACGAGCTTTCCGGCGGACGCCGCCCTGCGGCGTGGGGTGTACGTCCCGTTGCGGCGCCTGGCGCTGTGCCTGGACTGCGAGAACTGCTTCGAGCTGACGTGTGGATCGTGTCCGGCCTGCGGCAGCGACACCTGGTCGTCGCTGGCTCGCTTCCTCGAAGCCGCCGGCCTGGAGGACTCGCGGATCTCGACGAACGGACAGCGCCACAAAATAGCTCCCTAGCTTCCGATTCACTGTCGGCCCGGAGCCCGCGCCGCGCGCCCGGCCGGTCGAGAGCGCGCGCGGGATCGAGAGGTGGCGGTACGCGCCTCTCCTTGTATTTCCGCGACTTGGAACCACGCCGCGGCGACGCCGGCCGCCGCGCTCCCCGACGTCCGCCCGCGTGGCACGCGGCTTGTACGCCGTGCCTCCCCGCTCGGTCCGACCGCCTCAGGCCTCCACGACGGCGGCGGCGTGGACACGCGACGCGACGGTCGCCACCGTCCGGATCATCGGAGGCGGAGCGGCCAGCAGGGACGAAGCGAGCTCGACTCCACGCGCCGCGCCGGGCGCCCCGGCCGGGTGATCGCGTACCCGCGACTTCGCCATGAGAATCGTCTGCGCGTGGTGCGAGAAAGAGGGAAAGTCGGCGCTGATCTGCGAGGTCGAGCCCTTCGACGACCCGATGGAGACTCACGGCATCTGCGTCGCCCACCGGGCCTCGTTCCTCGCCGAGCTGGCGCGGAGCCTGACGCCCCCCCAATCCGACGCCTCCTTCCGCGCGTCCGCGGAGCCGGCCCGGGCCGAGCCCGCCGTGCCGGCGCCGGAGACGCGCCGGCTCGCGGAGTGGCTCGGCGAGGGACAGGAGCTGGTCCGGCTCTTCGTGCCCAGGCTCGCCGAGCAGATCGCGGCCCTGGAACGCCGCTGCGCCGCGGCGGAGCAGGCGCACGCCGAGCTCGAGCGGCGGGTCGAAGACGCCCGGCGCGAGGCCGCGAACCTCGAGGAGGCCAACCGCAGGTGGCGGGAGCTCGAGGCCGAGATCCTGGCGCTCCTGGACCCGCTCATCGACCGCGTCCTGACCGACACCATCCGTCCCATGTACCGGCTGTCCCGAACGCTCCGCGCCCGCCGGCCGCGGGCGCCGAAGTCTTCCTGAAGGACTCGCTTCGAGGGAGGTCCCATTGCCACCGACGCTCGCGCGCGACCGGTCCGGCGGTCCTGCGTCACCCCGGCCGCCACGGGGTTCCCGCCCCGTGCCGGGCCGATCGTCGGTCCCGGATGGCCGGCCCACGAGGCCCCTCGAACCACGGGAGGAAAGATGGAAGAGCTGAACGCCGCCGAGGCACGCCAGCGCGTCGAACGCTGGGCGGAGGAGGGCCGGCACCTGCTGGCCCGCGTCGTGCCCGCCCTGCTGGAGCAGCAAGACCGGCTCCTGGCCCGGGCGGAGGCGTCGGAGCAGGCGGCCGAAAAACTCCGGCAGGCGCTGCACGAGCTCGAACGCGAGATACAATCCCTGCGCGCCGAGAACGACACCTACAGGAAGGAGCAGGCGGAGCTGCGCGAGACCTTCACGACCCTCGTGCAGCAGGCGAACCAGATGCTGAAGCCGCTCAACGACGTGCTGCAGAAGCTGCAGCCCTAGAGCCGCCGGACGCCTTCGCTCCGTCCGGCCCGGCCCGGACGACGAGGTAGAGGACGCGCGAATGACGATACGGGATTTCGAGTCGCACGCGCCGATCGTCGACGAGGAGACGTTCGCCCTCATCACCGAGCTGGAGGTGCGCAAGGCGGTCCGCCTGCAGTACTTCGTCTCGCTCCTGGGCATCGAGGCCGACGTGGAGGACGGGCAGGACGAGTCGGAGGCGAGCCGGACGCGGGAGCGGCTGGCCAGCGCGATCCGCGAGGAGATCCGCTCCTGCGACACGATCGGGCTGGTGACGACGGAGCCGAAGCTCTACATCCTGCTGGTGAACGCGAACCTCGGCAACGTGCCGCTGATCATCGAGCGGATCGCTCAGCTCGTGAGCCGTCACCGCCGTCCGGGCGACGGCCTCGGGGAGCTGACGCTCAGCATGGGCGCCGCCTGCTTCCCGTCGAGCGCCCGCGACCGCTCGGACCTCTTCGCCCAGGTGGGCTCGCTCATCACCGAGGCGCGCCGCGACAACGCCGAGCGCCACCGCTACCGGCTGCCGCCGGCGGAGTCCTGACCCGGCTTGTACGCTATCCACACAGCCAGGGGGAGGTCCCCCGGCTGGGAAGAGACGGGATCCGGGAGAGGGTCGCCGTGGCATGGCTGAGGCATGGTCCTCGGGCCTGAGATTGGCGCCCTCGCCTGGTGC
>Ga0209172_10000361_pt1 | contig 129093 bp, 123 predicted proteins | sample LarsenN4metaG_FD_184113 | JGI IMG/M metagenome (GOLD analysis project Ga0209172, IMG submission 184113) | Hot spring sediment bacterial and archeal communities from British Columbia, Canada, to study Microbial Dark Matter (Phase II) - Larsen... ... | reverse complement strand
GCCTCCGGCTTTCCCACAGGGGCTTGGAAAACCCCTCCGGGGTTTCCCACCCTTCCCACAGTCCCTGCTGCGGTCAGAAGGCACCGCGTTTCGGATTGATTTTTACATGAGGCAACAAATACCATTTTGGGAAGATTCTTACGTGAGGCAACAGGGGGTTCCAGGTGAAAACTCCCGTCGAGGCCGATTCGTAGAATGGAAAAAGGCGGGCGCGCCGGGCTGGGGCCCTGGTCGCACCGAGGAGGCCGAATGGGACGCGCGAAAAGGGCCGGGAGATGGGTTTGGGGCGCGGCGGTTCTGGCGATTCTTCTGGGGCTGGCGGCGTGCGCCCCCAAGCAGCCCGTAAAGCCCATGCTGACGGTGGCCGAGCTCCTGAAGGACGGAGAATCTTCCGGCCTGAACCTGGGAAATCCCTTCGAGCTGAACGACGCCATCCGACTCGAGGTGGAAAAGGAGGTGGGCTTCGGCGGAACCCCTGTGGATCGATTGAGAAGAACCATACGGTTCCTCAACGATCGGGGCTACCTGAACTTCCGGTACGAGGACAACCTCTCCCTCACGGCCGTGCAGGCCTTCGAGCAGAAAAAGGGAGACTGTCTCTCCTATACGAACCTGTTCATGGGGATCTCCCGGCACCTCAAGATCCCCGCGTACTTCGTCCACGTGAGCGAGGCCCGCAACTACTACGAACGGGAAGGGATCTTCTTCGTGTCCACACACATGGCGGTGGGGTACGGCGGCGGGGCCATCGGGCTTGGAAGCAGTCCGTACACCGTCATCGTGGACTTCACGGAGGAATCTTCCGACTGGCGGCTCTGGCTCTATGAATCCATCGACGATGCGACCGCCGTGGCGCTCTTTTACAACAACATCGCCGTGGACCGTATGCTCGGGGGGGACATCGCCGGGGCCGAATCCATAGTCCGGTTTCTCGTGAGCAAGCGCCCGGGGATGAAGGAGCTTCAGAACAACCTCGGCGTGATTCTCATGAGGCAGGGCCGGTTCGAGGAAGCCCTCGCCCTGCTCCAGGCGGCCATCGAGAAGTTCCCCACCTACCAGCCCCTCTACACGAACGCCGTGCAGGCGGCCCGGGGGGCCCGGCGCCCCGAGGTCGCCCAGTCCATCCTCGAGATGGGTCGAAAGATCGCCCAGGAGGATCCGTTCTTCCTGTTCAACGAGGGCGTGAATGCGTTTCACGAGGGCGATTACGTCTTGGCGGAGTCCCGGTTCAAGGCCGCCATCAAGCGCCAGTCCAACAACCCCTTTCTGTTCGCCTGGCTGTCCCGGGTCCTCCTGGCGTCGGGGAAGGAGGAGGAGGGGGTGGAGGCGTTCCGGAAGGCCCAGGAAATGGCCCCGAACCACCGCCTCATCCGCTCTCTGAGGGACGATTATCCCGTGCTCGCCACGGTGCGGCCCATCAGTCCCGAGAACGGCTCTCCTTGACCGTGCCCGTCCGTCCCGGCTAAACTGATCGGGGACATTCCCCTGATCGGAAAGGACGGAGGCATGACGCGGAATCTGCACCTTCGGACGGGTCTCCTTCTTGCCGCGGCCGCATGGGCGATGGCCGCCTTCGGGTCCGCCGCTGCCCAAGAACCCTACGTGACCCAGGAGGGCTTCTCGGTGGAGTCCAGGATACCTGCCAGCTCCGCCCGTCTCACGGTTCCCCTCTCCCCCCCCTACCGGGCGTTCGCATCGGGTCCCTCGCTGCTGATCGTGAACGACAATCTTCCCGCCGGGCCCGTCGTGGGAACCCTCACCCAGGCGGGGACCATACTGGACATGGACTACGCCCAGGGCCGCCTCTACCTGGCCACCGGAAAGACGGGACTGGTCATCGTGGATGTGTCCGTTCCGGCTTCCCCCGCCATAGTCTCCCGGTTTCCCGTGACCGACGCGCTGCGCGTGGCCGTGCACGAGTCCGGTGAGGCGGCCTACCTGACGGGGGGCACGAGCGTCCTGCGGGTGCTGAACGTGGAGGACCCGTCCCGACCGAAGCAGGCTGACGTGAAGGACTTTACAAACGCAGCCTTCACGGACTCCCTCGTCAGCGGCAACACCCTCCTGGTGGCCGGTGGGGCCAAGGGGATCTTCGTGTATTCCATTGCCGACCCGAAGAATCCGAAAAGGGTTGCCCGGGTGACCCACTTCGCCGCCGTGCACTCCTTGGCCATCCGGGACCGGCTGGTGGCGGCCCTGGACTCGGATTTGGGGGTGGTCCTGGTGGACTTTTCGACCTGGAACGCTCCGAAAATTCTTGGTTCCCTTCCGGAGGCCGTGGGCGCCGTCGGTGCCGCCTTCATGGAGGGGGGGGACGCCCTCTTGGCTGTGGCGGAAGGCGTCCAGGGGACGCGCGTCGTGGACGTAACGAATCCCCAGGCTCCCGTTTCTCGGGCCGTGGCCGCCGGGCCTGTGCCGGCGTTGAACGTGAGCGCCTCCGGCGCGGGCGGCGCCGTCCTGGCCTGCGGCGAAGCCGGGCTCTGGGCCATGGACCTCGGGGATCCGGACCATCCCTCGTTTTCCCCTCTCCTGGTGGGGGACTACCCCAAGGGGGCGCTCGCCGCTCTGGGGAACCGCGCTTACGTGGCCGTGAACTCGAAAATCCAGACCTGGAATTTCTCGGTGCCCTCCTCGCCCTCCCTCGAATCGGAGGTCTCCGTTCCTTCTCCCGCCGTGGACCTCACCGTGGCGGGGGGCCTCCTCCTGGCCTCCTGCCAGGATGCGGGCGTGCTCCTGTTCAGTTTGAACGACCCGGCGGCGCCCTCTCTCCTGGGGTCCTTTGCCTTCGAGGGATCGGCCGGACAGGTGGCGGTGGCGGGCGCGAGAATGGCTGTGGCCGCCGGAGCGAAGGGGGCCTTCCTGGTGGACATCACGGATCCCGCCCACCCCGTCCAAATCGGAGAGTGGACGACCGAAACAGGGTTCATCGCGGGGGTCGCCCTCGGGGATGAGGATCTCCTCTGGGCGGCCCAGAGCGATGGAGGAACCTGGGCCCTTGACGTTTCCGATCCCCAGAATCCGGAAAAAGTCGGCGGGCCCATCTCCTACGACATGAACCAGGGGAGGCTCTACCTTCGGGGGGCCTACCTCTTCCAGCCGACCTTGGAAGGTTCCATCAATCTCACGGACGTGACCGACCCCACCAAGCCCGAGAAGCTCGCCTACATTGATTCGAATGCCTCCTTCTCCCTCTCTTTCTCCGGCGACCGGATGCTCGTGTGCGACGGATCGGCGGGGCTGAGGGAGATGGACCTTTCCGATCCCGAGGCCGCCGTTCCCTCAGCCTATTTCGAGACGCCGGGCTTCTCCTACGCGGGAGCCATTCTGGACAACGGCGCCGTGGTCGTCTCGGCCCAGGAAGGCGGCCTGTGGGCCTTGAGCTCAACCAGCTGCCAAGGGGCCACCCTCTATCTTCCCTGCGACGGGGCCCACCTCTCCGCCTTCAATCCGCCGGTCTTCACCTGGAGGCCGACCGCAGGCGCCAAGTATGTGGTCAAACTCTCGGTGTCCCCGGACTTCCCGGATAACCATAAGACCTACACAGCGCACCCGGGGGGCAGCGAACTGGAAGTGAGCGGATGGATCCCGAGCGCAGCCGCCCTGGAGTGGATTCGAAAGAAAGGGCAGGGTGGGCGAACCCTGTATTGGCAGGTCGTGACCACCGTGAACAAGGTCAAGACCAAGAGCGAAGTGCGGACCTTCACGGCGGGCTAGGCGGAACGCGCTTCGTTCAATCCAGACCCAGACGGCGGCGCACGTAGGGCACGAGGCCCCCGGCGTCCACGATCCGGATCAGCTCTTGGGGGTACGGCGGGAGGCGGAAGATCCGCCCCGTGCCGGAATGGGTCAGCGTGCCGGCCGAAGGGTCGATTTCCAGGAGGTCCCCCTCGGCGCATGCGGCGACACCATCGGGGCACTCGAAGATCGGCAGACCCACGTTCAGGGCGTTTCTGAAGAAAATTCTCGCGAAGGAGACCGCCACGACGGCGCCCACCCCCGCGCCCAGGAGGGCCAGGGGGGCGGTCTCCCGGCTGCTGCCGCAACCGAAATTGCGCCCGGCGACGACCACGTCTCCCCGCCCGACGCGAGAGGAGAACTCTGGATCGAGCCCTTCCATGGCGTGGCGTCCGAGTTCGGCGACGTCCAGTGTGGCGCAGTGGCGTGCCGGGATGATGACGTCCGTGTCCACGTGGTCGCCGAATACCCGGGCCCGTCCGCTGAGGAGCGCTCGGGAATTCATGGAAGGTCCTCGGGGAGGCTGATGGTTCCCGCCACGGCGGTGGCGGCGGCCACCAGCGGGTTCGCGAGGTAGACGCGGGAACTCGTGTCGCCCATCCGGCCCCTGAAGTTCCGGTTGGTCGTGGCCAGGGCCGTCTCTCCCGAACCCAATACGCCCATGTGACCTCCGAGGCACGCCCCGCAGGTGGGCGTCGTGACGGCCGCTCCGGCCTCCACCAGGTCGGAGAGGATTCCCTCCCGGGCGGCCGCGAGGTATACGTCCTGGGTGGCGGGGGTGACGATGAGGCGAACGCCGTCGGCCACTTTTCGGCCCTTCAAGATGCGGGCGGCGTCCCGCAGGTCGGGGAGATAGCCGTTGGTGCAGGAGCCGATGAAGACCTGATCCACGACCGTCCCGCGAAGTTCGCGGGCAGGTCGGACCAGGCTCGGGAGGAAAGGGACCGCCACCAGCGGCTCAAGCTTCGAGAGTTCCACGGTAAGGGTCTGCGCGTACCGGGCGCCGGAGTCCGGCGACAGGGCGAGATCCAGTGTGCCCCCTTTTTCGGCGACCCATCGCGCGGTCACCGCATCGGGTGGGACCAAACCTGCCTTCGCGCCGGCCTCCACGGCCATGTTGCACAGCGTGAGCCGGGCTTCCATGGGCAGGGAGGCGAGGCCGTCGCCCGCGAACTCGATGGCCATGTAGCGCCCCCCGTCCACGCCGATCTCCGAAAGGACCTTTAGGATCACGTCCTTGCTCGTCACGGGTGGGCGGAGCGCGCCATCGAGCACCACGCGGACCGTCTCGGGAACGCGAAACCACAACTCTCCGAGGGCCCATACGGCCGCCAGGTCGGTGCTTCCGACGCCGGTGGCGAAAGCGCCCAGGGCTCCCGCCGTGCAGGTGTGGGAGTCGGCGCCCACGAAGATCTCCCCGGGGGAGACGAGTCCCCGCTCCGCCACGAGGGCATGGCAGATCCCCGATCGGCCCACCTCGAAATACTGCCCGACCTTCTGCTCCTGGGCGAATTCCCGCATGGCGCGGGCGAAGTTCGCGGACGCGATGTCCTTGGCCGGCACGAAGTGGTCGTTCACGAGAATCAGGGACTCGGGACGGGCGACCCGCCGGGCGCCCATCTTGCGGAAGACCTCGATGGACAGGGGCGCCGTGATGTCCGTGGCGAGGCACTTGTCGATCCGGCAGGTCAGAAGGTCCCCCGGGCTTGCATCCCGGCGGCCGGCGGCCCGGGCCAGGAGAGCTTCGGAGAGCGTGAGGGCCCTCACGGGGAATCCGCTCCGTAGAGAAGCTCCCGGACGACGGCGTCGCCGGCGGCGGAGGTGGACAGCACACCGCCGAGGTCTCGGGTGGTCCGCCCCGCGCGAAGGCAGGCTCGGACGGCTTCCCGAAGCCGGGACCCCCAGTCGGCGCACCGCAGGTGATCCAGCATGAGGGCGGCGGAGAGGAGGGCCGCCGAAGGATTGGCCGACTCCCGTCCGGCCAGGTCCGGCGCGGAGCCGTGGACGGGCTCGAACAGGGCCTTTCCCGTTTCCGGATTGAGATTGGCCGAGGGGGCGAGGCCCAGGCCTCCGGCCAGGGCGGCCCCCAGGTCCGACAAGAGGTCGCCGAAGAGGTTGTCCGTGACGATGACTTCGAACTGCGTTGGATCGAGGACCATCTGGCAGGCGAGGTTGTCCGCGAAGTAGTGCCGCGCGTCCACCTCCGGGTACTCCTCTTTCAGGGCCTTGAACAGCCGGAACCACAGGCCTGAGGTATGCCGGAGCGCATTGTGCTTGTCGGCCATGGCCAGCCTCCGGCGGGGCTTCGAGGCGGCGGCGGCGAAGGCGAAGCGGAGGATGCGCTCCACGCCCCGTCGGGTCGCCAGGCTGATGTCCGTGGCCACTTCGTCCGGGGTGCCCGTCTTGAATCCGCCCCCGGCGCCCACGTAAGGCCCCTCCGTATTCTCGCGGAGGATGAGGAATTCCACGTCCCCAAGGCCGCGGTTTCGCAGCGGCGTGTGCTCCTCGCAGAGCAGTCGAACGGGGCGCAGGTTCACGTAGAGGTCCAGGCGGAACCTAAGGCCGAGCAGGATCTCGCGGGCGTGCGCCGAATCGGGTATCCGCGGGTCCCCGAAGGCCCCCGCGAAGATGGCGTCGTACGCGGAAAGACGCTGGAACACGTCCTCGGGGAGCGCCGAGCCGGTGGTCAGGTAGGTGTCCGCCGAACTCCCGAAGACCTCCCATTCCAGGGGGATCCCCCGGGATCGGAGGGCCTCCAGGACCTTGACCACTTCCGCCGTGACCTCGGGGCCGATTCCGTCCCCGGGCAACAGGGCGATGCGGGGCATGATTCCCTCCTGCTCCCGTTCATGGTAAGTGCCGCCCCGCGACCGGTCAAGGCGCATGGGCGGTTCGGGCTCGATCCCCCCATCCCGTTGCCCGGCCCCAGCACGCCGGGAGGCGTCGGGTTTGACTTGACGCCTCGGGCCCGGTTAAAGTTAAAAATTGCGCCGTGGTCGTGGCGCCGTGCGGGGAGTCAGAATGGCACCAAAGGATGGAGCCAAGGTCGGCGTGGCCGAGGCGGACGTTTTGCCCAAGGGCACCCTCCGGGACTACTGGGAGACCATCTGCGTGGTCTTGATCTTCGTCCTCTTCGCGAGGACGTGGGTATTCCAGAACAGCAACATCCCATCCGGGTCCATGAAGAACACCTTGCTCGTGGGGGACCGCCTGATCGTGAATTCCTTCCTCTACGGTCCCTCCACCTTCGACTGGGAGCGCAAGATCCTCCCCATGAGGGACATCCGCAGGGGGGACATCGTTGTGTTCAAGTTCCCCGGAAATCCCCAGGTCCCGTTCATCAAGCGCGTGGTGGCCATGCCGGGGGACGTGATCCAGCTCGTGAACCACAAGGTCTTCCTGAACGGAAAGATGCTTGTGGAGGGGTACACCCTCTTGCCCGAACCCTACCGCGGAACCTACGAGTCCGTGCCGGAGATCCCGGAGGGGACCGAGGTCCCGGAACTCCCCGACTTCCTGAAGACTCCGGAGGCATTCCGGGTGGACTACCTCCCGGACCGGGTGCAGGTGAGCCTCAAGGGCAAGGACGGGCTCGACGCTCTTGACCGGGGTAATTTCGGGCCTTATCGTATCCCCGAAGGCCACCTTTTCATGATGGGAGACAACCGGATGAACAGCGAGGACAGCCGGTATTGGGGCGCCCTCGACGCCCGAATGGTCCTCGGCAGGGCATGGGTTGTCTGGTGGTCCTTCAAGGAAGGCGACTACGACTACCTCCGGAACTCGCCTGGAGACGTGGCCCGGCGGTTCCTCGACAAGATCGTCCACTTCTTCGGAAAAACCCGTTGGGACCGCATCTTCATGCGGCCGCGGTAAGCTTCTCCGCGCGGGGAGGGAGACCCTCATGCAGTTGAGTCAGCAGGTTCGAGAATACCTTGCCAAGAACGACGAGGAGTTTCGCCGGCTCTACGAGAAGCACCAGGAATACGAACAGGAGTTGGAGGCTCTCGCGAAGAAAGGGTTCTTGAGCCCTGAAGAAGAGGTCCGCGTGGCGGAGGTCAAAAAGAAAAAGCTGACCATGAAGGACCAGATGCTGCTGATCGCCAAGAGGCACGAGAAGAGTCTGAAGCAACTTCCGGCGTGAGGGCGGGCTTCGCCGCGCGAGCGGCGGAACAGGGGGGTAGGCAAGGTGAATCGGCTTCCCTTCGGGGACCCCTTCGTTGAGAACAAGGATCTGAACGGCCACCTTCGTGAGATCGTGGACCTTCTCATCCGCCTCGGAATCACGCTGAAGGAAACCCAAGGCGAAATCGAGCGCCTCTACATTGAACGGACCCTGGCCACATGCGACGGAAACCGCAGCAAGGCCGCGAAAAAGCTGGGGATGCACCGAAACACCCTGAATTCGAAGATCGACCAGTTCGGGGCGAACGGGGGCGCGCGCCCGTGACCGGACCCCGCCGGGGCGAGGCCGATTGGATCCGGCACATTCAGAGAACGTGGGGGCCATCCGGGGCGGAAGTGGACCTCGGGGACGACGCCTGCGTCTTGCCCCCCGCCCGATACGCGGTGACGACGGACGCCCTCGTGGAGGGCGTCGACTTCGAGCGGCGGTGGGCACCCCCCGAGGCCCTCGGCCATAAGGCGCTGGCGGCGAACCTGTCCGATCTCGCGGCGGTCGGCGCCATGCCGCGCTTCCTCCTCCTCACCCTGGGCATTCCGGATGGACTGGAGGACGGTTACGTGGAGGGCCTTCTGGACGGGATGAGGAACCTGGCCCGTCGGGAAGGGGTGGGACTTTGCGGGGGCGACTTGAGCGGGAGCCCAGGGGGGCTGGTTCTGAGCCTCACCTTGATCGGATTGGCGGGTGACCGGCCGCTCACACGCGCCGGAGGACGACCGGGAGACGCCCTCTATCTGTCGGGGAGCGTGGGCGGCGCCAGGGCGGCCCTTCGGGCCTTCCAGCAGGGGGCCGTCCTGGACCGCTTCGAGGAGGCCCCCCCGAAGGACCCGGTCCAGGGCCTTCTGGACCGCTTCTACCGCCCGCCGGCGCAGACGCTCCTGGGCCTGTCCCTGGCCCGCCCCGGGGGGGCGACCTGCTGCATCGACGTCTCGGACGGGCTGGCTCTGGATCTCCACCGGCTCTGCGGGGCATCGGGATGCGGAGCCGTAGTGGAGGCCGAGCGCATCCCGGTTGACCCGCGGGCCGGCGAGTGGAGCGAGGAGTCGGCGAGGGAGGCGGTTCTTGGAGGGGAGGACCAGGTCCTCCTGTTTGCGGCGGGTGGGGAGCCGGACCCGGAATGGGTGGGGGCCGCGGGTCCGCCCTTCCGGATCGGACGGCTGGTCGAAGGTGAGGCCCTTGAGCTACGGTGGCCCGGAGGACGGAGTGAGCCGCTTCTTCCCAGAGGGTTCGACCACTTCGTTCGGTGAGGCCGCGCGGGCGGTCCTCGGGCTCGGGGATACGCCGGCCAGGACGGCCGCCGGAGCGGGCCTGGGCGTGGCCATCGGTCTCCTGCCCGTGGTCCCCTTCCAGACGGCCATCGCACTCCTCCTGGCGTTTCTTCTCCGCCTGAACCGCCCGGCCGTGCTCGCGGGGACCCTGATCTGGCAGCCCTTTACGGCGCCGGCCATCCTGGCCGTCGCCTTCGCGGTGGGCCGAATCCTCTTTCCGGGTCCTTTCGCCGGAGGCGGTGACCTCGCGGCTTTCCTCCTGGGGGCGGTGCTCCTTTCGGCGGCCGGCGGGAGTGGCACGGCCCTGGTCGCCTACATCGTGCTGCGCAGAAGGGCTAGACGGAACCGCCCACCGTCCGTCTTACAGTCGGGAGGGCCGGCGTGAAGGGGGGGATACTGCGGTCCCTTCTGAGGCTTGCCTTCGGCGGCGACCCCGAGGCCTTCGACCAAGTGGTGGCGGGCACGCGAGAGAGCCTTTTCTGGACGGTGAGGCGGATGACGGGACGGGATGCCATCGCGGACGAGGTCCTTCAAGAGGCCTACCTCGCGCTCTGGGAGCGGGGAAGCGCGGGGCTTCCCGAGGAGCCCGAAGCATGGCTCCGCCGGTTCTGCGTGAACCGGGCCATCGACCACCTCCGCCGGGAGGAGACCCGCCGTGTCCTCCCCGAGCCGGACGTCCTGGACGCCTGTTCGGTGGCCCCGAAGGCGGAGCAGACCCTTTGGACGAGGGAGGTCGAGGACGCATTGGCGGCGGCCTTGGAGGTCCTCCCCGCCCATGAAAGGGCCGTCTTCCTTCTGCGGTTCGTGGAGGGCCTGGACTTTCGGGCCATCGCCTCTTCCCTTGGTGTGGCCGAGAGCACTGTCAGGAACCAGGCCATGCAGGCCAGGCGCAAGGTCCAGCGGCGCCTGGAGGAGAGGGGGATCTCCCTTTGAAGATCGAGGACTTCGCTTCCGCCCGGCGGTCGCCGGAGGCATGGGACGAGTTCACCTTGCGGCTCGGTGGGCGCATTCGGGCGCGGAGAAGGCGTCGCGCCGCGGCCAGGGTGGCGGCCTTGGGACTCCTCGCGGGGCTGGGCGTCGCGCTCTGGGTGGGGATCCCCGTCCCCCGTCCCGAGCCGCTTCTGAACGCCGTCGTCCCGGCGGCGTCCTCGCCCGCGTTCCAGGCGGATGGCGGCTCCGCGCTGGAGGCCGACAGGGCCATCGTGGTGATCGTGGAGGAGCCGGGATGAGTCGAAGGACATGGATGGTCCTGGCGTTGGCGTCTGTTCTTCCCTTGTGGTTCGCCGCCCAGCAACTGGCGAGTTTCCGCTACACGCTCAAGCACCGGGACGTGCGGTCCGTGGTCGGGCGCGTCACCGAGGAACTCGGTCCCCGAGGGCGCATCACCGTGGATGGATCCGGAAACTCCCTGTCGGTGGAGGACGATGCCTCCCGGCTTCCCGGCCTCCGCCGGCTCCTTCTTGACCTGGACGCCCCGGCGCGCCGCTTCGCCCTCGAAGCGGCGCTGGAGGTCCTGCCGAAGCCCTCGGCGGGAGGTCCGTTCAAGCAATCTCCGGCCTTCGTGGACGCGACCGAGTGGTCCGCGTCGCTGCGCCCGGAGGTCACCCACCGGGGCGTCATCGACCTGAGGGAGGGCGGCCGGGGCGATTGCTCTCTCGGAGAGGATTTCCGGCTGGATGCGGAGGCCCAGGGGTTCGACCCGTCCCGGCGCCGCCTCGGCCTGAAGAGCCTCCGGCTCTCCTGGCGCCCCGGCAAGGGGGACGCCTCGAAGGACCTCCTGCGGGGGGCCGCCGTGCTCCCCGAGGGCGAACCCACGCTCTTTCTCCTTCGGGCCCGGGAGGAGGTGCCCCCATTGCGCCTCAGGATCACGCCCACCCTCCTGCCCGAGGTGGACCGGCCGGAGGTCCCCTGATGCCGAGGTTTCGGTGCCGGGTGGGGTCCTCCACCGGAGAGGTTTCGATTCAGGAGATTGTGGCCCCGAGCGAGGGGGCCCTTCGGGGCCAGCTGGAGGAAAAGGGGTACTTCGTCTTCTCCATCCGGCCGGCCCGGGCCTGGGAGAATCTCCTCGGCGGCGTGGTTTCCTCTCAGCGGCGCGTCCGCCTGCGAGACTTCATCCTCTTCAACCAGGAGTTCACGGCTCTGCTGAAGGCCGGACTCCCCGTCCTGACGGCCCTGGACCTGCTCCTGGCCCACGAGCGGGAAGGCGGGTTCCAGAAGATCCTGAGCCAGGTCCGCGACGACGTCCGCGCGGGAGCCTCCCTTTCCGAGGCCTTCGCCAACCGCGGCAACGCCTTTCCGGCCATCTACTCGGCGACGCTGGCCGCCGGGGAACGCTCGGGCGAACTGGTGACGGTCATCCAGCGGTACCTCTTCTACCTCAAGACGGTGCAGTCCATCCAGAAGAAGGTGATGTCCGCCCTCATCTATCCCGTCATCCTCCTCACCCTCTCGGTGGCCCTGATCTTTCTTCTTCTGACCGTCATCGTCCCCAAGTTCTCCGAGCTGTTCATAGGCTCCGGGGCCGCCCTGCCCGCCATCACCCAGATCGTCCTGGCGGCCTCCAAGGTGGCCCAGGTGGGCTGGCCCCTCGCCCTGGCGGCCCTCATCGCGGCGCCGGTCCTCTTCAAGATCCTCTCCGCGCGGCCCGAGGGCCGGCTCTGGCTCGCCCGCGTCCGCATGCGCCTCCCGCTTCTGGGAGTCAACATCCGCCGGTACAACATCTCCCAGATGTGCCGGACCCTGGGCACGCTGGTGGCGGGAGGCATCCCCATCGTGACGGCCCTCGACGTGGTCGCCGAGGCCATGAGCAACGAACTCTACAAGGTGGAGCTTCGAAACGTGAAGCGGCAGGTGCTGGAGGGCCAGGCCCTGTGGTCCAGCCTCCAGAAAACGAACGTCATGACGCCCATGGCCGTCGAAATGGTGGAGGTGGGGGAGTCCACGGGATCGCTGGCGGAGATGCTCGACCAGGTGAGCCAGTTCTACGACGAAGAGCTTTCCACCGCCGTGGAGCGCTTCGTCGCCCTCCTCGAGCCGGCCCTGCTCCTGTTCATGGCCGTCCTCATCGCCCTCGTGGTACTCTCGGTATACATGCCGCTCTTCTCCATGTACAACCTGGTGAGCGGATAGGGGCCCGCCGAGGGCCCGCGGAGCCGCATCGCAGATGAACGAGATCGGATGGTCCGCCGCATGCACTCGCCGAATTCGGCGCTACGGTGTTGGAGAGAGCCATGGCCGCGTCGCCCGGTGAACTCACCTCCCGGCTCCCGACGGACGGGGAGCTCCTGAACGAAGAGAAGAGCGCCCGGCGCCTCGCCGAGTCGTTGCGGCTCCCCTTCATGTCCCTGAAAGACTTCCGGGTGGACACGGGGCTCTTCCTCTCCATCCCCGTGGACCTCATGTTCCGCTACACCTTTGTCCCGTACCGGGAGGAAGGGGCGTTCCTGTCCGTGGTGGCCGCCGACCCCTCGGATGTCACCATGATCGACGAACTCGAGGCTCTCATGAAGAGGCCCCTCCGCCTCTTCGTGGGGGTCCGGAGCGAGATCCAGGACGTTCTGAAGAAGTCCGAGTCGAGTCAGCGCGTCCTGGAGGAGGTCAGCGAGGACTTTCGGATCCAGATCGTACGGGAGGACGCGGAGGAAGGCGAGGAGGGCGTCATCTCCATCGACAAGCTCTCCGAGGACACCTCGCCCATCATCAAGCTCGTGGACTTCACCGTGTTCAACGCGCTCCAGCGCAGGGCGAGCGACATCCACGTGGAAACCGGAGAGACGGAGGTCGTCATCAAGTACCGGATCGACGGCGTCCTCTACCCGGCCATGGATCCCATCGACAAGCGATTCCATGCCACGATCATCTCCCGCATCAAGGTCATGGCCGAACTGGACATCGCCGAAAAGCGCGTGCCCCAGGACGGGCGGTTCAAGCTCAAGATCAAGGGCCGCACCGTCGACTTCCGCGTGAGCGTGATCCCCACCATCCACGGCGAGGACTGCGTGATCCGGATCCTCGACAAGGAGTCCACGAGCGAGGAGTTCAAGAACCTGAGCCTGGACGTGCTGGGTTTCGAGCCGGAGGTGATGAGGAGGATCCGCCGCCACGCCAACGAGCCCTACGGCATGCTCCTCGTCACGGGCCCCACCGGTTCCGGCAAGACCACGACCCTGTACGCCGTCCTCTCGGAGATCCAGTCCGCCGAGTACAAAATGATCACCATCGAGGACCCCGTCGAGTACCAGCTGCGCGGGGTGACTCAGATTCCGGTCAACGAGAAGAAGGGGCTCACCTTCGCCCGGGGACTGAGGTCCATCCTCCGGCACGACCCAGACAAGATCATGGTGGGGGAGATCCGCGACGAGGAGACGGCCAACATCGCCATCCAGTCCGCGCTCACGGGACACCTCGTCTTCACCACGGTCCACGCCAACAACGTGGTGGACGTCCTCGGACGCTTCCTCAACATGAAGGTGGAGCCCTACAACTTCGTCTCGGCCCTGAACTGCGTTCTGGCCCAGCGGCTGGTGCGCCGGATCTGCCCCTCCTGCCGGGAGAGCGTGACGTACCCCCGGGAACTCCTCGTGGACAACCGGATCCCGCCCGACCTCGCCGCCGGCGCGCAGCTCTACCGGGGGGTCGGCTGCCTGGACTGCAACGGCACGGGATTCCGTGGGCGCATGGCCATTTCGGAGCTGCTGGAGCTTTCCGACCGGATCCGGGAACTCATCATCGATCGGAAGCCGTCCAGCGAGATCAAGAAGGCGGCGAGGGAGGAGGGGATGGTCACGTTGCGCGAGTCGGCCGTCCGGGTCTTGCTCTCCGGACAGACCACCCTCAAGGAGATCAACAAGGTGACGTTCGTCGAGGATTGATCCCGGGGCCGTGCCCGGGGAAGGCGGCCGGCTGGAGGACACGTCATGCAGCTCGAGGGGCACCTGAGAAACTGGCTCACCAGGTTCCGTCCCACCATCCCTCCCGTGGCGGCGCTTCTGGAGCCCCCTCATCTTTGCGGGCTCCGGGTGGCGGAGGCTCGAAAGGACTTGACCACCCTCGTGCGCCACGAGGAGGCGCTCTCTTCCGGGTCGGAGGCGTTCCTTCCGGAAGGGGAAGCCCTCGAGCGTTCGGCGGAGTCCCTGATGACCCACCTGGGGGCACCGAAGCGGCTGTCGGTGGTGGTCGGCGACCCGTTCTTCAAGATCCAGGTGCTCGCGGTGGAGGATTTCCCAAGGGATGAGAAGGAGCGCGCCCAGGTGATCCTGTGGCAGCTTCGAAAGCTCCTGAACGCGCCCCTGGACCAGGTCCGGCTCCGATACGAGGTGCTCTCGCGGTCCGGCGGGACGGTGTCGCTCCTCGTGGCCGTGTGCCGGGAAGCCGACGCCGCGGCCTTGGAGGAGGCATTCGCTCGCAGGGGCTGCCACGTCGGCTTTCTGGGCCCGTCCAGCCTGGCGCTGCTGTCCCTCGCCGAAGCGCGAGGAGCGCTGCCTTCCGACGGAAGCGCCCTCCTGGTCAACCGCACAGAGACCTATCTCTCCCTGCTGTTCGTGGACCGTGGAATCCCCGCCTTTTTCCGGTGCAAGGACCTGGCCGCCTTCGAAAGGGAGGAGACGGAGGAGACGGAAAGGCTTGCTCAAGAAATGCGCCTCACGCTGGCCTACTTCCGAGATCGCGTGGGCGGGTCGAAACTCGCGTCCGTCTGGGTCCGCCGGCATCCGCAAGGGCTGGCCCTTCCCTTCGAGGAGGAACTTGAGGAGGGGGTTCGCGTGAACGATTTCGCTTCGCTCCTCCCGGCCGCGCCGGCCGGGGCGCCCGTGGAGGCGGCCCTGCCCCTGTACGGGGTCCTGGAGGGATGTCCATGAGACGCGTCTGGATGAACTTCGCGGACGTCCCCTTCTTCAACCGCACCATTCCCGCCGCTCTCGCCCTCCTCGTGGCCGGCGCCGCGGTGATCCTCACCCTGTTCAACCTGGCGACCTTCTTCGTCGTCGGCCGCGAATTCCGGAGCGAGAGGAAAATCCTGCTCCACCAGCGACAGCGCATGGAAACCCTCCAGAGGGAGATGGGCGAGAGAAAGGCCGCCCTCGAGGGCCGGGACACCGGGGCCTTCGCGGGAGAGGTCGCCTTCCTCGCCCGGCTCATCGAAGCCAAGCGCTTCGACTGGCCCCGATTCCTGTCGGACCTCGAGCGGGTGAAGCCCTACGGGGTCATGCTCACGGCCGTGACCCCGAAGGTGAAGGAGTCCGGGGTGGTCCAGGTGCAACTGCGCGGCGTCGCCAATCCGAGGGGGGAACTGCTCAAGCTGGAGGAGAACCTTTTCAGCGATCCCCGGTTCCGCGCCGGCAAGCTGGAGGGCGAGCAGAAGGAGCCCGGGAGCCCCTGGGTCACCTTTTCCATGACTTGCGAATACCTGCCGGAGGCCCCCCGTGAACCTTGATCAGATCCTCTTCCGGAGGCTCGCCCTCGTCCTCGGAGCGGGAACCGCCGTCGTGGCCCTCAACGTGGGGCTTTACGCGTTCGGCGTCTCCAAACTCGACGCCCACACGAAGGCCATGAAGGAGACCGTGGAGGCCAACCGGAAAGCCCTCCGGGAGATGGAGGCCGAACACAAGAAGCTCAGCGAGGCCGCCGAACGGCTTGTCGTCAACCGCAAGGTCATGGAGGAACTCCGGGACAAGGTGCTCCTCACCCAGGAGCAGCGACTCGTGGCCGTCCAGACCGAGATTCAGCGGCTCGTCGAGGCCAATGGGCTCGACCTCCAGAACGTGGGGTACTCCTACGAACTCCTTCCGAGGCCCCCCCTTGGGCCCTGGGCCAACCGCTACCTCCGCCTGACCGTGCAACTCCCCCTGGGCGGCACGTACCCGGCCGTCAAGGCCTTCATTCGGGACCTCCTCGCCTCCCCCCAGTTCCTCTCCGTGGACGAACTGGCCTTGAGCGGGGGCACGCAGACGGGCGTCTTGCTCCGGATGAACCTTCAGGTTTCCACCGCGTTCGTGGCCTCGGAGGAGACGGCTCCGGAGGAGGCTCCATGAGCGCTTCGATGAGGCTCCTCTGTTTCGCGCTGCTCCTGGCGACCTTGTCATCCTGCGGAGGGAGCACGGGGGCCCCGCCGCAGGGTTCCCTGGATCCGGAGCAGGACGAAGCCCCCGCGGCGCGGCCGAAGCGCAGGCAGGAGACCAAGGCGGACCTCTCGCAGCTTCCCGCCCTCTCCCTGGAGGCCCTGTCTCCGGCGGAAGCCCCCGCCGAAGAGACTCCACGGAACCTCTTCGCCTTCGAGGAGGATCCGGCGGTCGTGGCCGAAAGGAAGCGCCAGGCCGAGGAGGCCGCGGCGAGGGCGGAGGAGGCCCGGAAGAAGGCCGAGGAAGAGCGGAAGAAGAGGGAGGAGGAACTCCGGCTGAATCCGCCGCCCCCCCAGCCTCCCCCCATCACGTTCCATTTCGTCGGGTACTTCGGGCGTCCGGAAGCCCGCCTCGGCGTCTTCGCGGGCCCATCGGGAACCGTCCTCGCGGAGAAGGGCGATTCCATCTTCGGCACGTACAAAGTGGTGGACATCGGGTACGAATCCGCGGAAATCGGCTTCACGGGATTCCAGGAAACCCAGCGCATCCCCTTGACCGGAGGAAAGTAGCGTGAGCATTCGAATCCTTCGCACCGCCGTCGCTTCCGGCCTGCTCCTTCTGGCCCTCGGGTGCGGTTCCGTCTCCTACCAGAAGGGCCGGATGTACCTGGAGCAGGGCCGCCTGGACGAGGCCGTCACGAGCCTCGAAGAGGCCGTGAAATCCAATCCCGGAAACGTGAAGTACGAGACCGAACTCGTGCGGGCCAAGTTGGCCTCGGCGAGGAAGCACTCCGAGAACGCGCGCCTGGCCATGGCCCGGGAGGACTACACCACCGCCATCCAGGAGCTGCAGGCCGCGCTCCGCGTGGATCCCGGCAACCAGCTCGCCCAGGACGACCTGCAGAAGGTGCTTTCGGCGGTGGACGAAAAGGAGCGGGAGGCGCGCTCCAAGGCGCTCACGCTGGACGCCATGAAGGCGGAGGCCGCCAAGAACTCGGGGGCCCCCAAGCTCGATCCCGCCTCCAACATCCCCATCGTCCTGAAATTCGCCGACACGCCCATGAGGACGATTCTGGACGCCGTGTCCAAGGCTTCCGGGATCAACTTTCTGTACGACGACAAGGCCGAGACCACCAAGCGCGTCAGCGTGGACTTCGCCAAGGTGAGCCTGGAACAGGTCCTGAACTACCTCATGATGCAGACCAAGCACTTCTACAAGGTCCTCGACCCCCACACCCTGGTCATCGTCCCGGACACGAAGCAGAAGCGGGACGAGTACCAGGACCAGGTCATCAAGACCTTCTACCTGTCCAACGCGGACGTGAAGGACGTCTTCCAGCTGGTTCGATCCATCCTTCAGGCCAGGAAGATGGCCATGAACCAGGACCTGAACTCCATCACCATTCAGGACACCCCCGAGACGGTTGCGGTGGCCCAGCAGATCATCGAGAACAACGACAAGTCCAAGGGCGAGGTCGTGGTGGACGTGGAGCTCCTGGAGGTCAACTCCAACCTCGTCCGGAACCTCGGCCTCGACCTCACGGCCAAGAGCTTCACCATCGGCCCCGAGAGGAACCTCACCCGGGACGCCGACACGGGCCTTCCGACGGGAATCGGGACCGGGCGTCCGGCGCGCATCGACCGCTTCGACAACATCCTGCGGGGCCAGCTCTGGATCTCCCCCATCCCCAACCTGGTGGCCAACCTGCTCCTCACGGACACGGACAGCCAGATCCTCGCCAAGCCCCAGCTCCGCGTCATGGAGGGCCAGAAGGCCTCGGTCCACATCGGCGACCGTATCCCCATCGCCACGGCCCAGCAGTACCTGGGCACCGCGGGCACGAACACCAACTACACGCCCATCACCTCGTACACCTACCAGGACGTGGGCGTGAAGATCGAGATCGAACCCAAGGTCCACCACAACCGTGAGGTGACCATCAAGCTCAAGAGCGAAGTCTCCTCGGTCACGGGATACGTGTCCGCCGCCTCGGGATCCCTCACGGGAGACCAGCCCATCATCGGCACACGCGAGGCGACCACCACCTTGCGCCTGGAAGACGGGGAGACGAGCCTTCTGGCGGGTCTCATCCGGCAAGAGGACAAGAAGAACCTCTCAGGCCTTCCTGGAGTGAGCGAAATCCCGGTCCTGAGGCGGCTCTTCTCCAGCACGAAGGACGAGAAGAACTCCACCGACGTCGTCATGCTCATCACGCCTCACATCATCCGCCTGCCCAACATCACGCAAGAGAATCTGGATCCGCTGTGGGTCGGCACCGACCAGGGCCCCAAGGTGGGCGGGAGCGCCGCGTCGCCCTTCGGCGCCCCGGCGGGGGCTGGCGCCCCCTCCCCCTCGCAACAGCCCTCACCCAAGGCGCCGGAGGAGGCCAAGGTGCCCGAGGAGGAGGCCCCGTCGGGGGAGGCGGAGGAAGAGAAGCCCTCGGACAAGCAACCCCAGCAGCAGGCCCGCCTCCTCGTGAGCCCCACGAGCATCCATGCCAGCGCCGGAGAGACCGTGGTGCTGAACCTGGTCCTCATCGGTGCCCAGGAAATGAAGGGCTTTCACGCCGAAATGGAATACCCCTCGGGCGTCCTCCAATTCCAGGGCGTGGAGGAGGGGACCTTTCTGAAGATGGGAGGCGGCGTGACCTCCTTCACCGGGCAGGAGACCCGGCCGGGAGCCATCGTCTTGGATGCCATGAGGCAAGACGCCTCCGGCGCGTCCGGCTCGGGCCTCGTGGCGCGGGTGCGCTTTTCAGCGGCCGCGGCCGGGGAAGGCCGGATCCAGCTGGGAACCCTGGTGAGCACTTCCGTGTCGGGACAGACGAGTCCGCTCACCCCGGCCTTCGCCACCGTGGCGGTCCGTCCGCCGCAGCCGGGCGGAGCCGGGGAATAGAGGTAGGCCGCCGCCAGCGGCCGCGTTTCAGGAGTCGAGGTTGGACAGGACCGGAACCGCTTCGGCGCCACGGCAACTCAGGGCCTCCGGCGGCAATCCCAAGGGAGAAGCCGCCCCGACCCCGCGCGGCCGCCGGGGCGAGCGGGGGATCTCCCTCTTTGAGGTCGGGCTGGCCGTCGGGCTGCTCGCCATCCTGGCCCTCGTGGCCATTCCGGCCCAGCACATCGTTTCGCGGCGGGCCAAGGAGGTGGAACTGCGGCGCTCCTTGAGGGAGATGCGCCGGGCCATCGACGAGTACCACCGCTACGCCGTTCAGGGGCTGATCATGCAAACCGACGTCTCCCAAGATTTCTACCCTGAGGAGCTGGAGACCTTGGTGGAGGGCGTGCCGATCGTGGGAGACCCCACGGGCAAGAAGGTGCGGTTCCTTCGGAGGATCCCCGTGGATCCCATGACGGGAACGGACGAGTGGGGGCTAAGGTCCACCCGGGACGAACCCGACTCCACGATGTGGGGCGGAGAAAACGTCTACGACGTCTACTCTCTCAGCACGGCCGCCGCTCTGGACGGAAAGACCCACTACAACGAGTGGTGAGCGGGCCGTGGGGACGGAACCAGGTGACGAGGTGAAGATGCGATGAAGGAACACCGCCGAGACGACACCCCCCGAGTGGCAGCGGGGCCCGCCCCTTCCGCGCGCTCCCGCCGGACCCGCAGGGAGTCGGGCTTCACGCTCATGGAGCTGATGGTGGTCGTCGCCATCATCGGAATTCTGGTCAGCATGGCCGTCCCGACCTACCGGACCGCCGTGGAGCGGACGAAGGAAACGGTCCTGAGGCAGAATCTGTCCGTGATCCGGGACTGCATCGACCAGTACTACGCGGACAAGGGCCGCTACCCGGACAGCATCGAGGCGCTCGTGTCCGAGGGGTACCTGCGCCACCTCCCCGTGGACCCGATCACGGAGAAATCCGACTGGGTCACGGTCCCCTACACGGGTGCCGAGGAGGGCCAGCTCGAGCCCACCGAAGGGGAGGAGGGGGGCGGGGGCATCTGGGACGTCCACTCGGCCTCCGAGGGCACGGCCCGGGACGGCTCCAAGTTTTCCGAGTGGTAGGGGACCGGATGAATGGGGAGAGCGCCATGAGTTCCTTCGGGAACGACGGGAGACCGGAGCCCGGGGCCTGCCCGGCGGCGGGCGAGCGCGGCGTGGTCTTCATTTGGGTGCTCGTGTCCCTCTTCATTCTGGCGGTCATGCTCATGGCCGCCGTCCAGCCTGCCTCCATCGTGGCCAAGCGGGAAAACGAGCAGGAGCTCATCTTTCGGGGCGAGGAATACACGGAAGCCATCCGCCAGTATCAGACCGAACACGCGGGGACCTTCCCGACCCGGCTGGAGGATCTCCTCAAAGAGGGCCCCAAGCGCAGGCGGTACATCCGCCGGCTCTACCGCAATCCCTTCGACCCCGAAGGCAAGTGGTCGCTCCTGGCCCCCGGCACGACGGTGGTCTCCGTGGACGAGAACGGGAAGACCGTGTACACGCCCCAGGGGGGCACCGCCACCCGCTCCGGCACCACGACGACCCCGCCCCAGGGCTCTGGGACCTCCACGGGAACGGGCGGCGCGGCGGGAATGGGGCGAGGGGGGCAGGGTTCTCCCGGCGGAAAGAACAAGGTTCTCCCCTTCCGGATTGACGGAAAGGAGGGCCAGCCCATCTTGGGCGTGTACTGCCGGCTCGAAGACCGATCCTTCGTCGAGTACCGGGGCGCGTCGAAGTACAGCGAGTGGTTCTTCTCGCCCCTCGTCATCCCTCCGCCGCAGGGGCCCCTGAAGCAGGGCAATCCCGACAAGATGGCCAAGTAGGGCCCTCCGGCCGACCCTTGCCAGGAACAATCCGCTCCCCCCGCGGCGTTCCCAATGGACTATGATGGAGCGCCGGAGATCGCCGTGAAGAAGGGAGTCCGGGACATCCTGGCCATCCTGTGGCGCCACCGCGCCCGCGCCGCCCTGGGGGTCCTCTGCCTCCTCGTGGTGGACGGGGCCCAGCTCGCGATCCCGCTGGTCGTCAGAGACGTGGTGGACGGCCTCGCCCGTGGCGCCGCCACGCGCGGGACCATTTTTCGGGGCGCCTTCCTCCTCCTCCTCCTCGCTTTGTTCATCGCCCTATTCCGGTTCCTCTGGAGGCACTTTTTCTTCTCCTTGGCTCGCCGGGCGGAGCTGGACCTCAGGAATCGGATCCTGGACCATGCGCTGACGCTGTCCACCCGGTTCTTCCAGCGGACCCGAACGGGGGAGTTCCTGGCCCTCGCCAGCAACGACGTGGAGTCCGTGCGGCAGGCCCTCGCCATGGGGTTCGTCGCGGGCTTTGACGCCTCCGTGTACGCCCTCGTCGCCATCGGGGCCATGCTCTTCCTCGACCCCGTTCTGGCCCTGTGGACCATCCTGCCCCTTCCCTTCCTCGCGGCGCTCATGGCGGTCTCCCTCAAGGCGATCTACGACCGGTGGGACGCGGTCCAGGCCTCCTTCGAGGCCCTGACGGAGAAAACGCGGGAATCGGTGGCGGGAATGAGGGTGCTCAGGGCCTACGACCGAGGGCGTTCCGACCTGGCCGACTTCGAACGGTACAACGCGGACGTGTTCGCCAAGACCCTGAAGTACGTGAAGGTGGACGCCGTCTTTCACCCCGCCGTCCTCCTTCTGGCCGGTTTCAGCGTGGCCATCCTCCTCGCCGTGGGCGGGGGCCGCGTCCTTTCGGGGCGCACCTCCGTGGGCTCCTTCGTGGCCTTCGCCTCCTACCTCGGCATGCTCACCTGGCCCATGATCGCGGCGGGATGGATGCTGAGCCTCACCCAGCGGGCCGCCGCGTCCATGGACCGGATCAACGGCCTCTTCGCCGAACGGGACGCGGAGGGGGAAGGCCGCCCCGTTCCTGCCCGAAGCGGCCCCCGGGGCGGCCTCGAGGCGAGGGGCCTCACCTTCACCTACCCCCGAGCGGGAGCCCCCGCCCTCCGCGATGTGCGCTTCGACGTCCCTCCGGGCGGCTCCCTTGGCCTGGTCGGAGAGGTGGGCTCGGGAAAGAGCACCCTCACCCAGCTTCTCCTCAGGCTTCACGAGCCCCCTTCAGGGACCCTGTTCCTGGACGGCGAGGACGTGACGGGCCTCGATCCAGGGAGCCTCCGCCGAACGATCGCCTACGTTCCCCAGGAGCCCTTTCTGTTCAGCGACACCATCGCCGAGAACCTCCGCCTGGCCAAGGAGGACGCGACCCGCGAAGAAATGGAGGAGGCCTGCCGCCTCTCCGGGCTCCACGAGGAGGTGGCGGCCTTTCCCGACGGGTACGACACGCTGCTGGGAGAGCGGGGCATCACCCTCTCGGGGGGCCAGAAACAGAGGCTCTGCCTCGCGAGAGCCCTTCTGAAACCCTCGAGCGTCCTGGTCCTGGACGACACCCTCTCGGCGGTGGACGCCGAAACGGAGCGGCGCATCCTGGCCAACATGGCGGAGGCGGTCCGCGACCGAACGCTCGTCGTGGTGAGCCACCGCATGAGCGCCGTGCGCGACCTGGATCGAATCCTCGTTCTGCGGGAGGGCCGGGTCGTCCAGGAGGGTCGGCACGTGGACCTCATGGCCCGGGAGGGGTATTACCGGGACATGGTGGCACTTCAGGAACTGGAGCGGGAATGAGGCGGCCCGGAGGTTCGGAGGAAGATCCATGGCGGTGAGGCGCGAGGAGGAGAAGCTCGGAACCTTCACCCTCCTCCGTCACGGGGCCCGGATCATGGGGTACGTGCGGGGCCGGGCCTGGCTTCTCTGGGTCTGCATGGCCGTCTCGGTGGTCCAGGCCGGCGTCGAGCTGTCGCTGCCGCTGCTCGTCCGGAAGGGCTTGGATGCATACATCCTCCCGCCCTATTCGGCTGTGCGCAACGCCGATGAGGTCCTCCTCGGCCGCCTGGAGAGCGAGTCCGAAGGGGCCGCGGTGGTGACCCGGGACGGGGCATTCGTCCGGTCGGCGGACCTTCCGCGCGCCCTCTCGGAGGAGCTCAAGGCCCGAGGCCTCCTCACCTCCGAGCGGTATCACCGGCTTCCCTCGGGGGAATTCGTCTCGGAGGCCGAACTCGGCGGCCTGGACCCCCAATCCAGGCGGGCGGTCCTTCAAGAACAGCGTGGAGGACTCCTGGTCCTCGCGGCGCTGTACGTGGGGCTCCTGGTCGCCAACTTCCTGCTCGGCTACGGGGTGACGTATGGCCTGAACGACTTGGGACAGAGGGCCGTGGCGAGAATGCGGCGGGAGCTCTTCTCCCACCTGCACCGCCTTCCCATCAGGTTCTTCGACGAGAACCCCGTGGGACGCCTGGTCACCCGGCTCACGAACGATACGGCGGCTCTTTCGGAGTTGTTCACTTCCGTGGTGGCGACGGCGGTGAGCGACGTGGCCCTCTTCGCGGGCATTCTCGTCGTCCTCTTCTCCCTGGACGCCGGCCTGGCGGCCCGCCTCCTTCTCCTGGCGCCCCCCCTCTTCCTCCTGGCGCTGTGGTTCAAGTCGAGGTCGCAGAGGATCTACCGCGAGCTGAGGGTTCAGCTGGCGCGCCTGAACACCTTCCTCCAGGAGGCGGTCCAGGGCGTATCCGTGCTCAAGGCGTTCACGGCCGAGGCGCGAGCCTCGAAGCGTTTTCACGACCTCGGCGCGGAGAACTTCAGAACCCAGATGCGCCTCATTTACGTCTTCGCGGTCTTCCGCCCGCTCATCGACGCCTTCGCCACGGCGGCGGTGGCCCTCGTCGTCGGGTACGGGGGGCTTCAGGCGCTCGGAGGAGGGGCGAGCATCGGGACCCTCGTGGCCTTCCTGATCTACCTGAAGATGCTCTTCATGCCCCTGCAGGATCTGGCGGAGAAGTTCAACATCGTGCAGAGCAGCGTGGTGGCCAGCGAGCGGCTCTTCCGGATCCTGGACACGCCCGAGGAAGATCCGGGCGGGGGACTGGCTCCCGAAGAGGGCGGAGGAGCGATCGCCTTCGAAAACGTCTCCTTCGCCTACGAAGAGGGGCAGACGGTTCTGAAAAACGTGTCCTTTGAAGTGCCGGGAGGTACCACCGTGGCGCTGGTGGGGCCGACGGGATCGGGAAAGACGACCCTCACCTCCCTACTCCTGCGCTTCTACCCTCTGGCCAAGGGAGACGGCAGGATCCTGGTGGACGGCCATCCCGTGGAGTCGTGGGACGTCCACGCCCTCCGCCGGCGGTTCGCATTCGTCCAGCAGGATCTTTTCCTCTTCGCCGGCAGTCTGAGGGAAAACGTGACCCTGAGGGAGGAAGTGACGGAGGATCGCCTCAAGGCGGCCCTGGGCGCGAGCCGGATGAGCGCCGTCATCGAGCGACTCGCGGGGGGATTGGACTTCCCGGTCAATGAACGGGGGACGGTCCTGTCCCAGGGAGAGCGCCAGCTCGTCTCCTTCTGCCGGGCCCTCGTGGCCGAGCCCCGCATCCTGGTCCTGGACGAGGCCACGGCCAGCGTGGACTCGAAAACGGAGTCCCTCATTCAGGAGGCCCTCAAAGAACTCCTGAAGGGCCGGACGGCTCTCGTCGTCGCCCATCGTCTTTCCACGATCCAGGACGCGGATCAGATCCTGGTTCTCCACAAGGGCCGGATCGTGGAGCGGGGAACCCACGCGGAACTGCTCGCGCGCGGAGGACTCTACGCCCATCTCTACCATACCCAGTTCGCCTCCCCGCTCGGGGAGGGCGCGGCGGGATGACCCTGCGGGCCGGCGCCCAGCGGGCCTTGGACCCCACCCGCGAAAAATGGTGTACAATAAGTTGCGACGGCCCCCCGTGGGGCGCCGCAGGAGGAGACCGTGGAGCGCGTGATTCGAACCTTGACCGTCCCCGTGGCGGGCCCCCTCTTCGAGCGTTGGGCCCTCTCCCTCTTCTTCCTCTTGGCCACGTTCCTCGGTGCCTACGTGGCTGTCCCCCTGCCGTTCACGCCGGTCCCGCTGACCCTCCAGACCTTCTTCGTGCTCCTCTCCGGCGTCCTGCTCGGCCGGGGTTGGTCCGTCGGAACCCAGGGCGCCTATTTGGGGCTGGGGGGCGCCGGGATGGCGGCCTTCGCGGGCGCCGCGGCCGGCTCCGCGCACCTCTTCGGGCCCACGGCGGGATACCTTTGGGCCTTTCCGCTCGCCGCGGCCTTGGCGGGAACCCTCTGGAGGCGCTCGGAGGGGGCCGCGGCCCGATGGCTCTCCCTGGCGCTGGCCGACGCGGTGATCCTCGGGGCGGGCGCCCTCTGGCTGGGGCTGTTCTTGGGCTTGTCGCCGTGGAAAGCATTCTGGATGGGAGTGGCGCCCTTCCTTCCCGGGGAAGCCCTCAAAGTGGCGGCGGTCTTCGCCGTGGGGACATACCGCCGGAGGATCTGACTCCGCCATCCCTTCGAGCCTTGGGCGCGGCGTTCCCCGCGCCCGCCGGCTCCCTCATCGCTTCAATTGACAAACCGACGGGCAAGTCGTACCTTCTGATTAGAATTCGAACGGCGGTCCACGAGCCGAATGGAGACCGGACCATGACGGAAAAGTCGTATCGCATCCACATCCGGCACGGCGAGTTCGAGCTGGACATCGAAGGGGATCAGGCCTTCGTCGAATCCTACCTGGAGGCGTTTCTGTCGGAGGGTGACATCGAGCCCCCGCCTCCCCCGAAAGCCCGGTCCGCTGGGCGGAGTCTCTCCGGAGCGAAGACGCGCCGTTCGCCGAAGAAGGACGGGCCCAGGAAGGGCAAGTACGAGGTTCCGGAGATTGACAAGAAGGCCCTTTCCACGTTCATGGGAAGAACAAAGCCCAACAGCAACAAGGCCCGCTACCTCGCCTACCTCCAATTCTGGAAGGGCCAGGGTCTGAACGAGGTCGCCGACGCCCACATCCATGCCTGTTTTCTGGCCCAGGGCTTGCCGGTCCCGCCCACGGGCCGCCAGCATTTTCGCTCGCTGCAGGAGGAGGGGCTGGTGGCCCCCGGTTCCCGTCGGGGGCTGTGGGCCTTGACGGAGGAGGGGGAACGGGCGTCCGTTCCGACGGGCCGGGTCCGGACCGGTCGAAGGCCGAATCGTCCCGCCGGCAAATCGGCGAAGGCGAAAAGCCCAAAGCCCGCGCGGCGCAAGGCCCGGCGGTCCAAGCCGTCGGGTTCGCCGGGCAAGCCGGCGAAGGCCCCCGTCCGGCGCAAGGGCGGGAAGCCGCCCGCGAAGCCCGCCGAAGTCCAAGAGGCCGAATAGGCGCTCCGGGCGGGGCGGAAGAGAGGCCGAAGGCCTGTTGTTTGGTAAGATAAGGGGCGGTCCTCTCGGGGGCCGCTCCTGTTTGCGTTTCGGAGGATGCATGGCCTCTCGATTCCAGGGCGTGGATTACTACGGCGTATCGGAGCTGATGACCCAGGAAGAGCGGATGGTCCGAGACACGGTCCGTTCTTGGGTGGAGGAGCGGGTCTTGCCCGTCATCGCCCGGCATTACCAGGAAGGGACCTTTCCGATGGACCTGGTCCCGGAGATGGCCTCCCTCGGGCTCTTCGGCGCCACCCTTCCGGAGGCGTACGGCGGGGCGGGCCTGAACAGCGTGGCCGGCGGTCTGATCATGCAGGAACTGGAGCGGGGAGACTCGGCGCTGCGCTCCTTTGCCTCCGTCCAGAGTTCGCTTGTCATGTTTCCCATTTACGCGTACGGGACCGAGGAGCAGAAGCGCCGCTACCTTCCCGCGCTGGCGCGTGGAGAGCGGGTGGGCTGCTACGGTCTGACGGAGCCCGACGCGGGGAGCGATCCGGGATCCATGAGAACGCGCGCCCTCCGCCGGGGCGAGGAGTGGGTCCTCAACGGCACCAAGATGTGGATCACCAATGGGACCATCGCCGACGTGGCCGTCGTGTGGGCCAAGACCGAGGACGGCATCCAGGGGTTCCTGGTGGACCGTGGAACGCCTGGGTTCTCGGCGCGGGAGATCAAGGGGAAGCTTTCCCTCCGCGCCTCCGTGACGGCCGAGTTGATCCTGGAAAACGCGGCCGTTCCCGAGGCGAACCGACTCCCCGGGGTGAAGGGCCTCAAGGGACCCCTGTCCTGCCTCACCCAAGCGCGCTACGGCATCTCCTGGGGGGCCGTGGGCGCCGCCATGGCCTGTTATGAGGAGGCCCTGGAGTACGCCGGGTCCCGGATCATGTTCGACGGCCCCATCGCCCGCTTCCAGCTCGTTCAGGACAAGCTCGTCTGGATGTTGAACGAAATCACCAAGGCCCAGCTTCTCGTCTGGCGTCTAGGGCGCATCAAGGACGACGGAAAGATGCGCCACACCCAGGTCAGTCTGGCGAAGATGAACTGCGTCGCCATGGCCAGGGAGTGCGCGCGGATGGCGAGGGATATCGAGGGCGCCAGCGGAATCCTGGACGAGTACTGCGCCATGCGGCACATGCAGAACCTGGAAAGCGTCTATACTTACGAGGGCACGCACGACATCCACAAGCTGGCTGTCGGAGCGGAGATCACGGGATTCGAGGCATTCCGCACCGCCGCCGCCGAGCGGAAGGACTGAGTTCCAAGACAGGGGACTTCCATGAAAGTGAACTCTCTCCTTTTCGCCTCCGCCTGCGCGATCGCGTCCGCCGTCCTGCTGTCCTGTGGAGACTCGGGCACGGAAATGCCCGCCGGCCTCAATCCAGGCCCCCCGATCCGGGGCGCCTTCCGGCTCACGCTGGACGCCACGGCACAGGAGATCCGGGCCTACGCGAGAGAGAACGGCCACGTTCCCCAAGGGGAGGGCGGGCAGGCTCTCCTGGCGGCGGGCATCCGGTCGGCGCCGGTCACGGACCCGTGGGGGAACCCCGTCCGATACAGCGGGGAAGGGATGCGCTTCACCCTCGCGTCCGCCGGCCCGGACCAGCAGTGGGACACGAAGGACGACCTCTCGGTGACGGACGGAGAATGATGAACGAGGCGGAACGCCCCCCGGTTCTTCTCGACGGACGCTCGTTGACCCTGGATGCCCTGGAGGCCGTCGCCCGGGGGGCGCCGGTGTCTCTGTCGCCCCGAGCCCTCGCCGAGGTCGACGGGAGCGAGGCCTTTGTCCGGAAGGCCGTGGACGAGGGGCGGGTCGCGTACGGAATCACCACCGGTTTCGGCCACTTCGCCACCGTCACCATCCCCCGGGACCGAGTGGAGGACCTCCAGAAGAACCTCATCCGGTCCCACGCGGTGGGAGTGGGCGACCCGCTTCCGGACGACGTCGTGCGGGCCATCATGGCCCTGCGCATCAACTGCCTGCTCCGGGGCCGATCGGGGGTCCGGGCCGAGACGCTTCGGGCGCTCGCGTCCATGCTGAACGCGGGCATCGTACCGCTGGTCCCGTGCCAGGGGAGCGTGGGAGCCTCGGGGGACCTTGCTCCGCTAGCGCACGTGGCCCTGGCCCTCATGGGAGAAGGCACGGTCCGCGGGGGCCTCGGAACGGGCCCCGCGTGCGAGATCCTGCCTCGCGCGGGCCTCGCCCCGGTCGTCCTCCAGGCGAAGGAAGGCCTGGCCCTCATCAACGGAACCCAGGGGATGACCGCCCTGCTCGCGCTGGCAGCCGCCCAGGCGCGCAGGCTGGTCAAGGAAGCCGATGTGGCGGGCGCTCTGAGCCTCGAGACGCTGCGGGGCACGCGGAGGGCCTTCGACCCGAGGGTCCACGCGGAGCGGCCCCACCCCGGGCAGGTGGCGAGCGCTCGGAACCTGTGGCGTCTCCTCGAGGACAGCCCCATGCAACGGAGCCACGCGGAGTGCGGAAAAGTGCAGGACGCCTACTCCCTGCGCTGCATGCCGCAGGTCCACGGGGCCGTCAGGGACGCCGTAGGGTACGTGGAGCGCGTTCTTGCCGTCGAGATGAACGCCGCCACGGACAACCCGATGATCTTCGCGGAGGACGGGGAGATCCTCTCCGGGGGGAACTTCCACGGAGCCCCCGCGGCCCTGGCCGCCGACCTGCTCTCCGCCGCCCTGACGGACCTCGCCAGCATCAGCGAGAGGCGGTGCGCGCGGCTCGTGGACGGGAGGTTTTCGGGACTCCCCGACTTCCTCGTCCGCGAGGGGGGCCTGAACTCGGGGTTCATGATGGTCCAGGTCACCGCCGCCGCCCTGGTCTCCGAATGCAAGACGCTGAGCCACCCGGCCAGCGTGGATTCGATCCCCACGTCCGCGGGGCAGGAGGACCACGTCTCCATGGGATTCTGGGCGGCCCGGAAGGTCCTCCTCGTGGCCCGCAACGCGGCGAGGGTTCTGGCCGCGGAGGTCCGCGCCGCCGCCCAGGGGCTCGAGTTCCTGGCCCCCCTGGAGCCGGCCCGGCCCCTCCTGCCGGTCTTGGCGTCGATTCGGGGCGCATTCCCTCCCGTGGAGCAGGACCGCTTCATCCAGCCGGAGCTGGAGGCGCTCGCCGGCTGGCTCGAGGAGGGGCGCCTTTGCGGGCTGGCGGCAATGGGCGGCGTGGTGTTGGAATAGGGACGGCGCAGGCCGAAGAAGGACGGCCCGGAGGACCGGGACGCGGAAGGAGAGGTCATATGGAAGTGAACACGTTCGGCGTGGTGGGCGGCGGGACCATGGGCAACGGGATCGCGCACGTGGCGGCCCAAACGGGCTTCGACGTGCTCCTGTGCGAGGTGGACGAAGCGCTCTGCCAGAAGGCGGTAAGGAGCATCGACAAGAACCTCCAGCGGGGGGTGGACAAGGGGAAAATGAGCGCCGACGAGAAGGCGGCGGTCCTCGCCCGGATTCGCACCACGACGAACCTGGCGGACCTCGCCCCCTGCCAGATCGTGGTGGAGGCGGTGGTCGAGAACTTCGAGGTGAAGCGCACCGTTTTCCAGGCGCTCGACAAGGCGCTGGGTCCCGAGGCCGTTCTGGCCAGCAACACGTCGTCCATCTCCATCACGAAGCTGGCGGCCGTCACGGGAAGGCCGGGCCGGGTCATCGGGATGCACTTCATGAACCCCGTTCCGGTGATGCAGCTCGTGGAGGTGATCCGGGGCATCGCCACGGAGGATTCGGTCCTTGCCGGCGTGATGGACCTGGCGAGGAAGATGGGAAAGGTGCCCGTGGAAGTCAACGACTACCCCGGGTTCGTCAGCAACCGGGTCCTCATGCCCATGATCAACGAGGCCGTGTACTGCCTCATGGAGGGCGTGGGCACTCCCGAGGCCATCGACACGGTCATGAAACTCGGCATGAACCACCCCATGGGCCCCCTCACCCTGGCCGACCTCATCGGCCTGGACACGTGCCTGTTCATCCTGAACGTGCTCCACGAGGGCCTGGGCGACCCCAAGTATCGCCCCTGCCCCCTATTGATCAAGATGGTGGACGCGGGGTTCCTGGGTCGAAAGACGGGCCGCGGCTTCTACAAGTACTAGGGCAAGGGCGGCTGGAAGGACAGGAAGCGGGCATCCAAGAGGAACGGGAAGGAGCCGGGGCGGACCGATGTACTGTCAACGCTGCGGGAAGCGCAACAAGCCGGAGGCGGAGCGGTGCCGGTACTGCAAGGCGCCCCTTCTCGTGGTGCGGCAGGAGCGTTCGGGCGAGGGCGGGGATCTGCAGTCCCTCCTCGGCATCGAAGAATACGTCATCGACAAGATCTCCACGGTGGAGAAGCAGGCGCACCGGTCGTCCGAGGACGTGGACCTTCTCGTGCAGGCCCTCGATTTCCTGGAACGAAACGTCATGGTGACGCGGGCGGGGATCCACGTGCTGGTGAGGATGCTCCGGGAGCGGGGGCTCCTGGCGGCCTCGGAATTCCACGTCCGCTGGCGCCAGAGGACCCTCGACCACCTCGGCGGGATCACCCGCAAGGAGCGGTTCCTGGAGGCCAAGGCCCAGATCCTCTCGGCCTTCGGAGGCAAGAACCGCCGCAAGTTCGAAGAGCGGGTGCTCGCCGCGGAGGATCATCTGTTCAACCTGGAGGCCGCGCCGGGCGCGGCGGCCCTGGAGGAGGCGGCCGCCCTGGATCCGTCCAACGCCCCGCTCCACGCCTTTCTGGGGGAGATGTACCTGGGCCTCAAGGATCTCCAGCGGGCCCGGCGGCACCTGGACCTGGCCCTGGCGGGCCGGGAACCCACCGTCGGCGCTCTGAAGGCGTGGGGGCTCCTGGCCCTCATGGAGGGCCGTAACGCGGAGGCGAGAAAGGTCCTGGGCGGCCTGCAAAAGAAAAGCCGGGAGGATGCGTCGACCCTCAGTCTCCTGGCCCTCGCCGAGGCCCTCTGCGGCGATTGGAAGGCCTGCCGGAGGCGGGCCGAGCAGTCCCTGTCCCTGGAGGAAAGCGCCGCCGCCCTCTTCCTTCTCGCCCTGGTCCACCTTCGCGAGGGCCGAATCGCCGCGGCGGAGGGGCGGCTGGACCAGCTCCTGGCCAGTTCGCCCGAGTCCGTCCCAGCCCTTCGCCTCCGGGCGCGCATCCTACTGGCCCGAGGCTGGTGGACGAAGGGGCGAGAGGCCCTGGAGCGGTTGAAGATGATGGACCCTTCGGCGGACGCCGAGTCGGAGGTGGCCGTTTTCCGGGGCCTTCCCGCCGCGGGACGCAGGGACCGGGCCCTGTCCACGCTGGATGCGGGCGAGGTCCTGGACATGTGGGATCCGGTCACGGAGGAGGCCGACGTCTTCCTCCGGCAGGTGGACTTGTGAAGCCGAAGGGCGGAGAGCCGGCGCGGACCTCCGGATGGAATCCGGGCGGGCCGGCCTCGCCGGAGAAATGAGGGCCAACCGATGAGAGGTGTGCCGTGAGCGCGAAGATCCGCTTTGGTACCGACGGCTGGCGCGCCGTCATCGCAGAGGACTTCACCTTCGCCAACGTCAGGCTATGCGCACAGGCCGTGGCGGACCACCTGTCCGATGCCGCCGAGGACCGGCGGGTGGCCATCGGGTACGACTTCCGTTTCCTCTCGGAGGAGTTCGCCCGAGCCGCCGCGGAGGTCCTGGCCGGAAACGGCGTAACCGTCTACCTGAGCCCGAGGGCCTGCCCCACGCCCCACGTTTCCTATTTCGTTCAGCGCCAGGGCCTTCCCCTGGGAATCGTCATCACCGCGAGCCACAACCCGTACACGTACAACGGCTTCAAACTCAAGGAGCGCTTCGGCGGCAGCGCCCTGCCTCAGACCACGGCGCGGATCGAGTCTCTGCTCGGGAAGACGCCCCCCAAGCGCATGGCCTACCGGGAAGCGAAGAACCTGGGGCGCATCGTGGAGACGCCCCTCGACGAAGGGTACGACTCCCTCATCGAATCGCTCGTGGACATCGAGGCCATCCGCGGAGCCGATCTCCAGGTGGTCGTGGATTCCATGAACGGAGTGGGGGAGCGGCGCCTGGAGCGATGGGCCGCAAGCCCCACGTGCCGGGTCTCGACCCTGCGGTGGGAGCGGGATCCACTTTTCGGGTTGCGCGCTCCCGAGCCAAAGGAGGAATACCTTGACCTCCTCCAGGAGGCCGTCCTCGCCCGGGGCGCCGCCGTGGGGCTGGCCACGGACGGCGACGCGGACCGCTCCGGAGCCGTCCACGGGGACGGCTCGATTTTCACTCCCCTCGAGGTGATCGCCCTCCTGACGCTGTACCTCGCGGAGCACCGGAAACAAAGGGGGCTCGTAGCCGCCACGAACGCCAACACGCTCTACCTACAGCGGATCGCCGAAGCCTTCGGACTTCCCTATGCGAACCGGCCCGTGGGCTTCAAACACATCGCCGAACTCATGCAGCAGCAGGACCTCCTCATCGGGGGCGAGGAGAGCGGCGGCATCACCATCCAGGGATTCCTGCCCGAGCGGGACGGCGTGATGATCAATCTCCTGGTCCTGGAGATGATGGTCAAGCGCGGGAAGACCAGCCTCGAGCTCCTCAAGGATCTCCACGAGAGGTTCGGCGAATTTCACTTCCGAAGGCGGGACTTCCCCGTTTCCCCCGAAAAGGGCCTGCGCCAGGTGACGCGGTTGTCCCAGAGGCCGCCGAAGTCCTTCGCGGGCCGCAAGGTTCTCGAGACAGACACCCTGGACGGGCTCAAGCTGAAGCTTTCGGACGGTTCCTGGATCCTCTTCCGCCAGTCGGGAACGGAGCCCACGCTCCGGGTGTACTGCGAGGTGACGAGCCAGAGCGAGCTCGACGCCTTCATCGAGGCTGGGATGAAGGCCTTGGGAGAGGCCGACCGGTCCTGACCTCGAAACCCTCGGATCGGCGACGTGGCCCTCCGTTCCTTCTCCGCGCCCCGGGGAAGAGAGGATGAGGAGCCCATGAAGAACCGGCTGTGGGGACTGGAGATCCCTCTCGGGGGTTCCTCCGACGAAGAGGCCCTTCGGCGCCTCGCGGCCAGGGGTCTCGGAATCCGCATCGAGGCCCTCTCGGTCCTTCGGGTCGTGCGCAAATCCCTGGACGCACGGAGGGGGCGCCGGGTACCGGCGTGGGTGTTCACCGTCGACCTGGAGATGCGTGACCGCCCCACCCGAATCGCCGGTGGTCTCCGGCTGGGGCCCATCCCCGATCCTCCGACCGCCTCCGCGGCGCCTTCCCGGACCCTGGGAGGGGTCCGGGCCGTCGTTGTGGGAACGGGCCCTTCGGGGCTCTTTGCCGCCGAAGCCTTCGCTCTGCGCGGGGCTTCGGTGACGGTCCTGGAACAGGGTCCGCCCCTGGAGGGCAGGGTCTCCGCGGTGGCCGGATTGTGGCGGGCGGGGGAGCTCCATCCGGATGCGAACGTCCAGTTCGGAGAGGGGGGGGCGGGGACGTTTTCCGACGGCAAGCTCACGACCCGCATCAAGGACCCGCTTTCCCGGGAGGTCCTGCGGCGGTTCGCTCGGGCCGGAGCACCGGAGTCCATTCTGGAGGAGGCCCATCCGCACCTGGGAACCGATGGGGTGAGGCGGGTGGTCCGGTCCATGCGAGGCCAAATCGAAGGACTCGGCGCGTGCTTCCACTTTCGCCGCCCGCTCCTGGACCTCTCCCCACAGGGGCGGGGATGGAGGCTCTCGACCCCCGATGGGCCGTTGGACGCGGACGTCGTGGTTCTCGCCGTGGGTCATTCCTCCCGGGACCTCGCCCGCCGCCTTGTGGCCCTGGGAGTGCCCTTCCGGGCCAAGGGATTCGCCGTGGGGGTCCGGGCGGAGCACCCCCAGAACTGGGTGGATGGTCGCCAGTACGGCAAGTTCGCGGGCCATCCGGACCTCGCGCCAGCGGAGTACTTTCTCACATTTAGCGACGAGGAGACGGGGCGGGGGGTCTACTCCTTCTGCATGTGCCCCGGAGGGCTCGTCGTCAATTCGGCCTCCGAGGAGGGGCACCTGGTCACCAACGGGATGAGCATGTCCCATCGGGCATCCGGCTTCGCCAACGCGGGAATCGTGGTGACCGTGCGACCGGAGGACTTTGGAGCCGATCCCCTCAATGGCCTCTCGTTCCAGGAGGACATGGAGGCTCGCGGGTACGCCCTGGGGGGCGGTGGGTATAAGGCACCCGCCCAGTCGGCGGCCGCTTTCCTTGAAAACCGGACGGATCCGCATCCCTTGCGGACTTCCTTTCGTCCCGGAACGCGGAACGTCAACCTGCGCGGCTTCTTTCCCGATTGGGTGGAGGGGCCTCTGGTGCGCGCCTTGGCGCGCTTCGACAGGACGATGCCGGGCTTCGTGGAACGGGGCGTCCTGCTTGCGCCCGAAACCCGCACCTCCAGCCCCATGCAGGTCCTTCGCAGCGAATCGGGGGAGCCTCCGGGATTCCCTGGCCTCCTCCTCGTGGGCGAGGGGGCGGGCTGGTCCGGCGGGATCGTCTCCTCCGCCGTGGACGCCCTCAGGGTCGTGGAGGCGTGGGCCCGGTCCCGCTGAGCCGATGCTTCGGCTCCTCCCCGTTGGGTTGACCGTCGCGGGCTCCGGGTGAAAGAATGGCGCGCGGATCGGGTTCCCCCCGACTCCGAGGAGGGCGGTCATGGGCGAAAAGCGCGGTGCGGGCGCCCTGGTGGCGGCGATGTTCCTGTGCGCCCTCCTGTTCCCCCTCCTGGCCTGTTCCAAACCCTGCAAGCGGTGTGCGGCATCCGGGAAGGTCCTTCAGACCGTCCCTTGTCCTGAATGCGTGGGGACGGGATCCGTGCGAAGACCCTGTCCCTCCTGCGCAGGAAGGGACCGGACCAAAGGGGACCGGAGATGCCCCTACTGTCAGGGAAAGGGGAGGGTCAAGTGCACATACCAGGAAACCTTCCCCTTCGTCCCCTACGGGGTGTGCAGCGTTCCCGCGGACGGCCTCTCCAAGTACGCGCCGCGTGAGCTGGTGACATGCGTCAACGGGAGACTTCAGGGTCGGGACGCCGCCGTCGACGAGGCCTTTGGGCGGACGAAAAAGAGCCGCCTGTGCCCCCAGTGCCTAGGGACGGCGGAACACGCCTGCACGTTTTGCGAGGGCTCCGGCAAACTGTCGGGCGAAGTGGTCTGCGCGGATTGCGCCGGGTCGGGTGAAGTCCTTCAAACCTGTCCCCGGTGCAAGGGGGCCATGCGCTTGACTCAGGTCGAGCCCTGTCCGGAGTGTGGGGGGAAGGGGAAAAGGGGACCTTTCGATTGATCCTCTTCCCCGGCCGTGTTCAGGGGATTGCCGCCCTGGCGCGCGCCTCTTCCAGCGAATCCTGGATGGAATCCAGCGATCGGCTCAGGTATTCTGCCTGGCTCTGGAGCTGATAGTACTCGCTGCAAATCCTCTCCGCGTTCTGACGATTCCTCAGTTCGGCTTCTCGCGAGTAGGATCCGTCCTGACCGAAGCCTGCCTGGGAGTTGGCCTCAGACCTCGCCTGATTACATTGGATTTCCGCCTCGTCCAGGCGGCTTTGGATGTCCCTCCATTGGGCCGCCACGCGGGCCAGTTCCCGTTCCAGGTATGCCACGCTGGAGTTGGAATAAGGGTTGGAGGCGTAGGGAGGGCAACACGGGTCCGGCGCCGTTGGCTGGGCGTAGCCGGGCGCGGGGGCGCGCGCGAGATTTTCGTCCGTGACGACGAGGGCCGGCTTTGGCGCGGCCTTTTCGGAAGATGGGGGTCGCGTCTGGAACGCCGCGAGGAGTTCGGCTTTCCCCGAGGAACGGGCAAAGTCCTCCGCCGTCCGCCCTTTCCGGTCTTTCAGGCTTCGGTCTGCGCCCTTGGAAAGCAGAAGGACGACCACATCGGGGTGCCCGTTTGCCGTAGCGTAGTGGAGTGGTGTCATGCCGAACACGTCCTGGGCGTCTCGAGGAGCCTGGGCGTTAAGGAGGAGTGCGGCCGCGGCAGCGTGCCCGTTGAACGATGAGGCGTGCAAGGGGGTCATTCCGATGGAGTCGGATGCCTGCGGGTCACAACCCCCCGCGAGCAGAACCTCGATCACGGCGGGCTTTCCCTGAAAGGCTGCATAATGGAGCGGCGTCATGCCCTCCTTGTCCCTTGCCTGCGCGGCACCCGGCTTCGTGAGGAAGGCCCGGATCGTGGGGACATCTCCCGCCCGCACCGCCGCAAAGAGGTCGGAAGGTCCGGCAGCGTCTGAGGTCTGGGCCGACGGCCGCAAAGCCCAGCACAATAGGGACAGGGCCAGGAGGAGGGAGGCCCCTGGCCTTGGCCAGGGTCGGAAACCGGAACGGGAAGCCGAACCGCCTCGCATCAGTAAATCTCCTGCAGGTAACTTGGATTGTGGATTCCCCTTTGACGCAGTTCCTCCAAGTACGGCGTGTAGACCACGACCACCTTGTCCGGAAACAACTTGACAAGGGCCACGTCACCGTCCCAGGTAGCGATCCGGGATCCCCTCAACTGGCAAAGCGGCGGTCCAAGGGTCTCTCTCAAGTACGAGGAGACCTCATCGTACCGATCCTCGGAGAATCCGATGAGCCCCGCCACGAGCCGTCCGCCCCGGGCAACGCCGTAAAACAAGCGGTCCGCTTCGATGGCCCCTAACCGGAGAGGCTCCCCTGGCTTTGCGTACCATGCGATTCCCTCTTGTGGATCCACGTGGAAGACCGCCAAGGCCCCCATTTCGTCTTGGGGTGTTTCCCACCGGAATCCGCGGAAGCCGAGGGGCTCGTTGGGATAGGCCGCCTGGAAATTCTCGAAGGGGGCCCGGAGGCTCACGGAGGCGAGGGGGGCCGGTTCCGGCGGGGGGGGCGGTCCGCAGGAGATGCCCGGGAGGAGAGCCATCAGGAGCGCTCCCGCATGGAACCAGCGAAAGCCTGCGCCTCGGCCGCGGGAGGCGGGGGCTTGGCTTCGGGCCTCGTTCCGGACCGAAAGCGATGCGTCCTTTTCCGTGATGGAAAGCGGCCCCGCCTCCAAGGAGATCCCTCCCCGCCGGATAAGGCCCGACGGATGTTGAAGCCATTCTAGCCTCGGACGTCTCTCGCGGCAAGCCGGGTGCGCGCAGGGGACGCGATTGCCCCGGACCGGGGATGCGGTGGATACTAACTCCTGTTGCCTTCCCCTTCTCCGGAAGGCTCGCGGGCAGGAGCCGCGGGAGGCGGAAGAAAGCTGTCGGACAGGGGGGCGGAATGTGGATCTGGCGGGAGGAAGATCCCGGGCCGAGGGAGGTTGGCGCGGAAGAAGTGCCGCGGCTCATTTCGGAAGGCAGCATACGCAGGGACACGCCCGTCCGAGCCGGGGACGGAGAGGCATGGACTCCTGCGGGGAGTCACCCCCAGCTCAAAGACCGCTTTCCTTTAAAGGGGGGACGGCCTTTCGTTCCGGACAGGGCATCCCCACCGGGGGACCCGTGGAGCCGTGCTCTGGTGCCCTCCCTCCTGCTGTTTCTCTTCGTGTTGGGAACCGCCGCGGCGGCTCACGTCGCCTGGAATCCGGGCTGGCGCAGGCTCCTGTCCTGGGGAGCGGGATCCTTCGCCACGTTGGCCGCCTACGGTCTCTTGGGGCTTTTCTTGGGAAGGTCGAGCCGGTACGACTCGGCCCGGAGAAAAAGGTCCCTCGCCCAGGCCGCGCTCATCTTCGCCCTGCTCCAGGGTTTCTTCTTCCTCTTGGGGGCGCCTTCGCTGCTCCGCTCAGGCAGGGCACGATCCTATCAGATGGCCTTGAAACGCCTGGAGAAATCGGTCGGGGAGGGAAAGGTGGCCCCCCCTTCCTACGCCCGGTGGCGCTACGGGGACTATGCCCCATTTCTGAACTTCCTTCACACAATGGCCTTCGATTACGAAAAGGAGGTGGCGGACTTTCACGCGGAGGAGGCCTCCATCCGTCCCCCCGAGCCCGCCGGCCTGGAAGGTAAACTCCGGCAGGGGTACATCGTGGACATTCGAAAGGCGGTGGGGGACCTCCGGGATTGTTCGGTCCGGCATAGGGCGTACATCCTGTCCCGCCTCGAGCTGTACAGCGCCCGATTGGAGTCCCTTCCGTATCCACCGGAGGTCCAGGGGCCCCTCGTCCGGGAATTCGAGACCTTCCGGGAGACGGTGCAGGATCTGACCGAGTCGTACTTCGAGAACCACATCGCAGCGGCCGCGCACATCGACGACACCATGAGCCTTCTTCAGTACAACCCGGAGGCCTACGTGCTGGATCCCCAGTTCCAGCCTCAGTCCCGGGTGCCCAGGGCTTACGGCGTGCCGGCCATAGACCTCCTTGTATCGGTCAGATTGAAGTTCAGCAATCCCTTCCTGGAGGCCCAATTCGTTGAAAGGGCTGCGGAGGCCGAGAAGTTCGTCAGCCGCGAGGTCTTTCTTCAAAACGCCATGAACCGGTACTACTACGGGGAAGGGCAGCGCTCCATCCGGCGAATGGAGGAAATCGTGGCGCACGGGCTGTCCCGCTGAAGGGTATCGGAAGAGCCGCACGAATCCACCGGTTCAGGAATTTTCGAGGGGCCCCTCGCCTTGGATAGGGATTCTGGAGGCGGTCGTGAACAGATTGGGCCTCGAATCCAGCCCCTATCTTCGACAACACGCGGAGAACCCCGTGGACTGGTACCCATGGGGTGAGGAGGCGCTCCGGAAGGCCCGGGCGGAGGACAAGCCCATCTTCCTGTCCATCGGATACTCCGCCTGCCACTGGTGCCACGTGATGGCCCACGAGTCCTTCGAAAACCCCCGCGTCGCCCGATACCTCAACGACCACTTCGTTTCCATCAAGGTGGACCGGGAGGAGAGACCCGACCTGGACGCCCTCTACATGCGGGCGGTTCAGATCCTCTCCGGACAGGGTGGGTGGCCGCTGACGGCCTTCCTGACGCCAGGCCTTCGACCCTTCTACGGGGGGACGTACTTCCCGCCGGAGCCCGGATGGGGCCGCCCCTCGTTCGGGCAGGTGCTCCGGGGAGTGCTGGAGGCCTTCAAGACCCGGAGGAGCGAAGTGGATGCCTCCGCCGGCTCTGTGGCGGAGGCGGTGGAGAGTTCCTTCAATCCTTCGGAAGAACCGGTCCCGCCTGGGTCTCGGGCCGAGGAAATGGCCCTGGACGCGATCCTGTCCCGCATGGACCCCGAACGGGGCGGATTCGGGGAGGGTCCCAAGTTTCCCCAGCCGCCCCTCCTTTCCTTTCTGTTGGACGCCGCGGCGAGAAGGCGGGAGGCCCTGCCCATCGAGCGCGTGATGACCACCCTCCGCCGGATGGAGGCGGGGGGGATCCGGGACCAGGTGGGCGGGGGCTTCCACCGGTACAGCGTGGACGGCGACTGGCACGTGCCGCACTACGAGAAGATGCTCTACGACAACGCCCAGCTCGCGTCCTTGTATTTCAAGGCCTTCGCCCTCACGGGGGAAACGGGCTTCGCCGCGGTGGCGCAAGAGGTGCTGGCGGACCTGGAGAGGACCTTCTCGGAGCCCGGCGGGGGCTTCATCGCGGCCCTGGACGCGGATTCGGATGGGGAAGAGGGGCGCTACTACCTCTGGACCCGGGACGAGGTGATTCGTGTGGTCGGTCCGGAGGAGGGGCGCCTGGTGGCGGACCTGTTCGGTCTGGGCGAGGGACCCGCCTTGGAGGAGAGAACCCTCCACCGCCGATTGGCCTGGGATCAGGCGTGCGGCTGGACGGGGGAGGCGCCCGCGGCGTTCCGGCGCCGGATCGGCGCTTCGCTGGAGGCCCTCCGAAGGGCCAGGGAGGGCCGGGTTCCTCCGGGCGCCGACACCAAGGTACTCACGGACTGGAACGCCCTGGCCGCGGAGGCCTTTCTGGACGGCTACGCGGCCACCGGGGGCCCCGATCTCCTGGCCCGGGGTCTTCGCCTCCTGGATTCGATCTGGGCCCGGGCTTGGGACGGTGAGCGGCTCCATCACGTGTGGGATGGAGAGCGGGCCAGGGTCCCGGGACTTCTCGCCGATCACGCCTACCTGGCCGCCGCCGAATGGAAGGCCTTCGCGCTCACGGGAACCTCCCGCCGGTTCCGTAGGGTAGAGGCCCTGTTGTCTCGGGTGGAGCGAGACTTTCACCATCCCGAGACCGGCCGAGTCTACGACGTGCCTCTGAAAGGCGGCGACCCCGCCCTCCTGATGCCGGTCCGCGATCCGGACGACGGGGTGCTTCCCTCCGCCGTCTCCGTATACGGAAGGGTGCTCTGGCTCTGGCAACGGCTCACCGGGAGCCGGGAAGCCCGCACGCTTCTGGATGCCTTGGTCGCATCCGAAGGCGGGACCCTTGCCGCCCGGGCCGGGGCCGCGCCCCTTCTGGCCGGCCTTGCCTCCGACCTGGCGTCGGAGCCCGTCGAGGTGGTCGTTTCCGCACCGTCGCTGGATGGGGAAGCGAGGGCGCTCCTGGCTGCGGCCTGGGGCGCCTCCCCTCCGGGGGCCCTCGTCGTCCCCATCGTGGGGGGGGAGTTTTCGCCCGAGGAAGCGGCCTCCCTGGCCCTCTTCACCGGCAGGCAACCCTCTCAGAGCGCCAGGGCCTTTGTCTGCCGGGGAGGGACCTGCCACTTGCCCGTGGAGTCGCCGGAGGAGGTGGCCCGTTTACTCTCGGGGGGCCGGTGAGGTCGAGGGTTCCGCCGGAGCTTCTTCGAGCGGAGGCGGGGGAGGCGGCGGAGGCGAAGGGCCGGGTTGGAAGTGGCCCTCGGCCACCAAAGGGGCCGGCCGGGTCCCGTCCCTTCGAGGAGACGGGTGGGCTTCCAGGCGATACCCGTCGAAACGGCTCCATGCCGAGATCGATCCCTCGAAACCGTCGCGGGTCGGGCAGTCGGCCACATACTTCGGTTCGAGCAGCGCCTTGAGCCTGTGAATACCCGAAACCTCAGGATAGTGGCCCACCTCTTCCCGATGCCTCTCCAGGGCCTCGGCTATCCGGGTCAGGCGGAACCGGCTGACGGCCAGGTTCTGGGCGTACAGCTGGTCTTGCTTCCACGAGAGGAACAGGAAGCCCTCGGCGAAGAAGAGGGCCAGCGCCAGAATGCACAGCCCCAGACCGGCCCAGATCCAGTTCTTTCCCGTATAGCGCTCGGGCCACCGGGTGCATAGGAAGTGACTGACCAGGGCCGTGCAGGCGGCCACCGATGCGGCGACGGGGGCCGCAAGGGGCACCAGGGCCAGCCACCCCAGCCACCAGGTCAGACGGGCGGGATACTTCCAGGGCTCCTTCAGCGGCGGGCGGAACACGGCGCCTCCCCGAGGACCAGTATGAACGACCTGGAGGGGGGTGGGAAACGGGCACTGGAGCCGGGTCGGGAGGGGAGAACGGCGGGGCTCATGGGAACGAGCCCCCGTTCGGGTCCGGGACGACGAGGGCGAGGGAACCGGGATCGGTGCGGATTTCAGCCGGAATACGTCCCACCACGTCCCCATCGGCCTGGATGGGGAATCCATGCGGGGTCGTGATCCGCAGGGCCCGGGTCTCGATGGACCGCACGCCGGGAGACGTCCCGATCCCCCCCAGCATGGCCTGGATCAGAAGAGGGATCAGGCGCGCACCAAGAGGCGGGGCCACGGCCAGCACCCGCATCGTGTCCGAAAAGACGGAAGCCTCAGGGCAAAGGCGGAAGTCGCCCCCGTAGCGGCTCGCCCGCAGGACGAAAACCTGCGAGGCCTCCGCCCTTACCCCCTCCTCCGATTCCAGCAGGAGGCTGGGGACGGCCTCCTCCAGGAGGGCGAGAAGGGCGGCGTGGACGTAGGCCCACCCCCCCGTCTGGGTCTTCATCCGGAGGTCGATCCGATCCACGGCGAGGGCGTCCAGCCCCGCGGAGGCGCAGAAGGTGAAGACGGGACCCGAATTCAGGAGGCCCACGCCCACCCTCCTCGCGGCGCCCCTGGAGGCCACCACCGCCGCCGGGCCGGGGGCCAGCGGGAGGCCCAACTCCCGTGCGAGAACATTGGCCGTTCCCAGGGGAACAATCCCGAGGGGGACGCCGGTGTGGGTCAAGCCCTGGGCCGCCTCCCGCACCGTTCCGTCTCCGCCGCAGACCACGACCCGCTCCGCGCCTTCGGAGGCCGCATGCCTCGCCAGCCCCGTCACCGCCCCCGGGCGATCCGATGCGGCGGTTTCCACGCGGAACCCGGCCAGGGCCAATTCGCGGGCGATGCGGGAGAGCTGGGTCGGGTCGGGCGCGCCCCGGGCCGCCGGATTGTGCAGGAGCCATGCGGTCGGCCGGTTCTTCGCCTTGGAGAGGCGGGCGGGAGCCTCGGTCACGGCGGGCTACCGATTGACCCGGCGGAGCCCGAGAACGCCGGGGATGCGGGCGATTCGCGTCTGGATGGCCGACAGGTGCGACTTGTCACGGATGAGGACGGCGAGGCGGATCACGCCCTCCCCCTTGTCATTGACCGAAGCCTCGAGGTGCCTCAGGGGCGCCTTCGCGTCGGCCACGATCTGGGTGATGGCGGCCACCATGCCGGTCTTGTCCTCGGTCTGGATGGCCAGGTGGACCTCGTGGCCCGCGGCCCCGGTCTCCTTCTCGCTCCAACGGACTTCCATGAAGCGGTCGGGATTGTACTTGAGCCGCGAGACGTTCGGGCAATCCGCCCGGTGGATGACGAGTCCGCGGCCCCGCGAGATGAAGCCGACCACGTCGTCCCCGCGGATGGGCTTGCAGCACCGGGCCAGGGTCGTGAGGAGGTCCGCGGCGCCGCGGACCATCAGGGTGGGCTCTCGCGGGGTCTCGGGCTGTGCGGCCGGGGCCGATGGAGCCGCCGGCTCCGGAGAGGGGGGAACCAGGCGGCGGGCGAACACCCGGGCGGAGATCTTCCCGTAGCCGATCTCCGCGTACAGGGCGTCCAGGTCCGATACGGAGACCTTCTTCAGGGCCTCCTGGAGGAGCCCCGACTCCTGGGACTCCTTGATTCCCACCTTCAGCCGCTTCAGCTCCCGGTCCAGGGCGGCCTTTCCGATTTCGAGGGCGCGGGCCTTTTCCTGGGCGTTGAGCCAGGCCTTGATCTTGGAGAGGGCGCGGCCGGTGACGGCCGCCTTGAGCCAGTCACGAGAGGGTCTTCCCTGAGGGCTCGTCACGATTTCCACGCGGTCGCCGCTCTTCATGGGGGTCTTGAGGGGAACGAGCTTTCCGTTGATCTTGGCCCCCACGCACCGGTGTCCCACCTCCGAATGGATGGCGAAGGCGAAGTCGATGGGCGTCGCTCCCCTCGGGAAGGACAGCACCTCCCCGCGGGGGGTGAACACGTACACTTCCTTGGGGAAGAGGTCCACCCTCAGATCCTGGAGGAAGTCCTTGTCGGTGCCGCCGTCCTGTCGCCATTCGAGGAGCTGCCTCAGCCAGTGGGTCGTGGCGGCCTCGTCCTCCTGGGAAAGCTTTCCCTCCTTGTACTGCCAGTGCGCGGCGATGCCGTTCTCGGCCTCCTCGTGCATCTGGAAGGTCCGGATCTGAATCTCGAACGGCTGGCCGTGGGGTCCCACGACGGACGTGTGGAGAGACCTGTAGTGGTTCTCCTTCGGCAGGGCCACGAAGTCCTTGAACCGACCCGGCACCGGGATCCACTTGCCGTGGATGCCTCCAAGAACCGCGTAGCAGTCCTTCACCGACGGGACGAGGACCCGGAAGGCCATGTAGTCGTAAACCTGCTCCAGGGAGATCTCCTGCCGCCTCAGCTTGAGGAAGATGCTGTAGAGGTGCTTGACCCGGCCGAAGACCTCGCCGCGAACCTTGTTCGCGTCCAGGATGGCCTGGATCTCGGCGGAGGTCTCCTGAATGAAGTCCTGGCTGTAGGACCGCCGGTTCTGGAGGGCCTCCGAGAGGGCAGCGTACTCCTCGGGGTAGGCGTGCCGGAAGGAGAGGTCCTCCAGTTCGGTCTTCATCCGCCCGAGGCCCAGGCGATAGGCGATGGGCGCGTAGATCTGCAAAGTCTCCAGGGCCTTGACCGGTCGCCGGTCGGGCGGAAGGCCGTCGAGGGTCCTCAAATTGTGGAGGCGGTCCGCGAGCTTCACGAGGATCACGCGGATGTCGTCCACCATGGCGAGGATGACCTTGCGGAGGGAGGCCCACTCCCTTTCCTGGCGGCTTGCGAGGGGGACCTGGTCCTCGATTTTCGTCACCCCGTCCACGATGTGGGCCACGTCGCGCCCGAAGCGCTTCTGGATGTCCTCCAGGCTGACCGAGTGGTTGTCCTCCACCACGTCGTGCAGGAGCCCCGCCACGAGGGCCGTGTCGTCGGCTTTCAAGTCCGCCAGGATGTCGGTGACGGCCACCGGATGGACGAGGTAAGGCTCCCCCGTGTATCGCAACTGGCCCTCGTGGGCCAGGGCCGAGAAGAGGTAGGCTTTCTGGAGCAGGCGTTCGTCCGACGAGGGGTTGTAAGTCTTCACCTTCTCGAGGACGCGGTCTATTCGCGGCAACATGGCAGACCATTGTAGCAAAAACCGCGCTCCCGCCCCCGGATCGGCGGTCGCCCGTCCCCCATGGGACGAGCGCCGGGTCAGTTCCCGACGATTGCCCGCTAGGATTCCGTGGGCCGGCCCGCGGTCCCACCCGGGTTGGAGACGCCCCTGCTCATTTGACACCCCCGGGGCTCTTGCCTAGGATGGGGAAGGATGTCGTAGGAGGGGCTCGTGGCGAGGCGCGCTTGGAGCAGTGTGATCCTGGGGGGTGTGGCCTCCACGGCCCTGCTGGCCGTTCTGGCCCGCCTCATCCTGCCAGCCGGCACCTTCGGCGGCCGGTTCTGGGCCTTCATCCTCGTCTCGGGCGCCATGGGAGCCCTCGGGACGGCCGTCCTCCTTTTCCAGCAGAAGTCCTACTCCAAGGAGCACCTGGACGACCTCCTCCGAAGGATCGCGTCGGGGAGCCTGGACGTCGGTCAGGACTCGACCACGCGGGGGGTCCTGGAGGCGTTCCCGGGACTGAAACGGGTCCTCTCCTCCCTCCAGGGAATCATCGGGCACCTCCAGGACACGGGGGCCGGGGTGTCGGAAGCCTCGGGCCGCATCTCGGAGAAGGCCCAGCAGCTCTTCTCGGAAGCGGAGGACCAGGCGAGATCCGTGTCCGGCGTCCGGCACTCCCTCTCCTCCCTCGAAGGGGAGATCGAAAAGGTCGTGGAGAGCGTGGACAGCCTCTCCGGGTTCACGGAGAAAACGTCCAGCGCGATCTTGGAGATGCGGGCCTCCATCGAGGAGGTCCTCGGGGCCACCCACAGCCTCTCGTCGCTCGTGGACGAAATCAGCGCCTCCATCGAGGAGATGTCCCGTTCCATCGACGAAGTGGCCGGCCACGGGGAGAGCCTTTCCTCCTTCGCCATCGAGAACTCCTCGGCCATGGTCGAAATGGACGCCACCATCAGCCAGATCGAAGAGAACATCCGGGATACGGAGGGGATTTCCCGGCAGGTTCTCGATACGGCCCGCTCCGGGGAGGAGGCCGTCAAGCACACGGTGGTGGCCCTCTCGACCATCCACAACGTCATGACCACGAACCAGGAGGCCATGAACTCCCTGGTGGACAGGTCCCGTGACATCGGAAAAATCCTGAAGGTGATCCGGGACATCGCCGACCAGACGAATCTGCTTGCCCTCAACGCCGCCATCATCGCCGCGCAGGCGGGAGAGCACGGGCGCTCCTTCGGAGTGGTGGCGGAGGAGATCCGGGACCTCAGCGAGCGGACGACGGCCTCCACGGGCGAGGTGGCCACCATCATCCAGACCATCCAGCGAGAGGTGGAGGAGGCCAGCCGGGTGGCCCGAGAGGGGATGGTCAAGGTGGACGAGGGGCTCCGGCTGGGACAGAGCGCCGAGGCCACCCTGCAGAAGATCGGAAAGGCCATCGAAGGCGCCGGCACGAGCATCAGCCACATCGCCCGAGCTGCCTCGGAGCAGGCCAAGGGCAGCCGGCAGGTGACGGCGGCCATCGAGGAGATGACCAAGCGCATCGAGCGCATCTCCACGGCCACCCGCGAGCAGGCGCAGACCTCTCGCCACATCAGCAAGCGCTCCGAGGTCATGAAGGACCTGACCCGCAGCGTGGACCGGGCCATGGAGGAGGAAGCCGCCGGGAGCAACACCATCGCCGAGGGCATGGACCAGGTCCGCAGTTCCGTGGAGGCCATCCAAAAGGCCCTGATCCGCATGTCTCAGGCGGGCCAGCAGATCGTGGGCGCCATGGACGCCATCTCGGGATCGGCCGAGCAGAACCTCCACGGAGCCAGGGAGATGTCGGCCACGTCGGCCGCCCTCAAACAGGAGTCCCTCATCCTCGTGGAGGAACTCACGGCCTTTCAATTGCCGAAGGCCCGCCGGGGAGGCGAGCTCCGCCTGGGCGGGGTGGCCTACGAATACCACCTGGACCCGGCCTTCGCCAACAACATCCGGGACCACGAGGTGGTCCACCCCTACTGCGAGGGCCTCGTGCGTCTCGGGCAGGGCACCCAGGTCCTCCCGGGCGTCGCGGAATCGTGGCGTCTGAGCACGGACGGAAAGATCTACACCTTCCGCCTGCGCCACGGCGTGGTCTTCCACAACGGGCGCCCCGTGACTTCCGCCGACGTACTGTACTCCTGGCACCGGGCGGCCTCGCCCAAACTCCTGTCCGAGGGAAAGTCCTTCCTGGGGCCGGTGGAGGGAATCGAGGCCTACGTGGAGGGGAAGGCCAAGACGGTGTCGGGCCTGAGGGCGCCGGACGACCGGACGGTGGAGGTGTGCCTCAAGGAACCCCTGGCCTTCTTCCTGTACTTCCTGGCGTACCCGGAGGCCTCCATCATGCCCCGGGAGGCCTTTGACGAGCAGACCCTCCGCCTGGTCAGACCCCTGGGATGCGGGCCCTTCTCGATCGTCGAGGCTTCACCGGACCGGGTGAGGATGGAGCGCTTCGCAGGGTACTGGGAGAGCGGAGTTCCCTACCTGGACCGGGTGGTCTTCGACTTCTCGTGCCGCGACGAGGACTGCCTGGAGGCGGCGCTCAAACGGGGGCAGGTCCACCTCGTCTCCAACTTCTCCAACGACGCCGTCGAGAAGCTCCTCCAGGATCCCTTCTGGCAGAACCACACCCAGAGCACGGTCCTCCTCAACACGATCTTCGTCAGCATCCGCAACGACCTTCCCCCCTTGGATATCAAGGAGGTCCGGCAGGCCATGAACTACGCGGTGGACCGGGATTCCCTGGTGGGCCAGTACGTTCACGCCCGCTCGACGCCGGCCCGCGGGATCCTGCCCCCCGGCATTCTTGGATACCGCCAGGACCTGAGGGGCTTCCACTACGATCCGGAGCGCGCCAAATGGCTTCTCCAGAAGGCCGGATTCGGAGCGGGGTTGGATCTGAAAGTCCCCGTGGACACGAGCCGCGTGAGGCAGTCCAAGGAGTTCTCCGTCCTCGTCGAGATGCTGAGGGCCGTCAACGTGAGGGTGGATGCGGAGCCGATGAGCCACGAGGCCTTCGAGGCCCTGAGGAAGACCCGCGGGAAGCCCGCCTTGTACGCGACGGGTTGGTACGCGGACTACCCGGATCCCGATTCCTTCATGCACTTCCTCTTCCACTCGAGGGGAGGCGACGTGCTCGAGGTCCACTATCGGAACCCTCAGTTCGACGAGGTCGTGGACCGGGCCCGGCGCTCATTGAACCCGGAGGAGCGGGTGGACCTGTACAGGAGGGCGGAGGACATGCTCATCGAGGACGCCCCCTGCATCTTCCTGTACCACACGCGGGGCATCGTGCCTCATCAGCCGGACGTCATGGGCATGAAGCTGTTCCTCACCCCGCCCATGGTCCGGCCGGAGAGAATCTGGCTCAATCAAGAAAGCGGAAATTGACGACCTCGTCCATGTTCACATAGACGTGAAGGTTGTTGCTGTTCGGATTCAAGGGGGTCAGGAAGAAGCCGGTCCGGGGGCGGGATCGAATGGCCGAGACGCCCTCCAGCACCTCCCCGTCCCGGAAGGCGATGCGGACACGGGACCCGGGGACGGGCTGATAGAGGACTTTCCCTGGAAGTCGGTGCGTTTCCCCGGAGTCCGAAGTGAAAGTCCTCACGAAGCAGACCATTTTCACGCTCGAAAGCGGGAGCCGGTGCAGATTCTCTTCCAGGTCCTGCATCAGAATTTCCGATTCGCCGGGCATGAAATTGTCCCCGAACCCGGAGAGGGTGCTGCCGTCCTTGAACCGAACCACCATTTTGTTTTCGAACATCTCACGAGAAGCGTAACGCGTTGGCCCCGTCAGGTGCAAGGGGCCACGGGGGCCTATCTTTCGAAGCGCCCCTTCGGGTATTCTCAGGCGGGAGGGTCCAATGGACCGCGAAGCCCTGGCCGTGGCCGTATCGGAAATCGTCCTCAGGCACCTCCCCCGGGAAGCACCCCGGGGAGCCCTGGAAGGGGTCGTCGCGGACCTGGTCCGCCTTCTCGAATCCCAGCCCCTTCAGGAACGAGAGGGTCCGGGCACCCGCCACGTGGTCTTTACGGCCCTCGGGCGGAACCGCACGGGCATCGTCCACGCGTTCTCGGAGGTCCTGGCGGAGCTTTCGGTGGACATCGTGGACATCAACCAGACCCTGGTCCACGGGAACTTCGCCATGATGATGATCCTGGATCCCTCGGGCGCCTCGGTCTCCTTTGAAGAGTTGAGGGCCTCCCTGAAGCGGCGAGGGGAAGAGGTGGGCGTCCTGGTCTTCGTGCAATACGAGGACATGATGCGCGCCGTGAACCGGGTGTGAATCGGGCCGGGCACGGAGAGGGACTGCGATGACCTACACGAAGCGCGAGATCCTCGAGACTCTCCGGATGACCGAGCTGGAGCACTTCGATGTCCGGACCGTTACGCTTGGAATCAGCCTGCTGGACTGCGCCCATCCCGATCCGAGCGAGGCCGCCCGGCGGGTGTACGAAAAGCTGAGGCGGATCGCCTCCCCCCTTCCCGCCGCGGTCAACGCCACGGCTGACGACCTGGGGATCCGGGTAGCGAACCGGCGGTTGTCCATCTCGCCCGTGTCCCTGATCAGCACCCGGTGCGAGCCGTCGGCCTACCTGGAAATCGCCCGGGCCATCGACCGGGCCGCCTCGGAGATGGGGTTCGACTTCGTGGGCGGGTACTCGGCTCTCGTCCATGCGGGTTTCACGGACGCCGACCGGGCCCTCCTGGCCTCGATCCCCGAGGCCCTCTCCTCCACTTCGCGACTGTGCTCCTCCGTCAACGCCGGTTCCAGCCGGACGGGGCTCAACGTGGACGCCGTTCGGATCGTGGCCCGGCTCCTCAAGGAAACGGCCTACCGGACGAGGGAGTCGGGGAGTATCGGCTGCGCCAAGTTCGTCGTCTTCGCCAACGCCGTGGAGGACAACCCCTTCATGGCGGGGGCCTTCCACGGGGTGGGGCTTCCGGAGATCGTTGTCCACACGGGCGTGAGCGGCCCGGGGGTCGTGTGCGAGGCCATCAAGCGGGCGGGCCCCTGCGACTTGCGGACCCTCGAGGAGGTCATCAAGCGCGCGGCCTTCAAGATCACCCGCGTGGGCGAACTGATCGGCCGCCAGGTGGCGGGCCGCCTGGGCGTCCCCTTCGGGATCGTGGACCTCTCCCTGGCCCCGACGCCCGAACTCGGCGACTCGGTGGGCGAGGTCCTGGAGGCCATGGGCCTGGAGCGCGTGGGGGCGTGCGGGACGACGGCGGCGCTGGCGCTTCTCACGGACGCGGTGAAGAAGGGCGGGGCCATGGCCACATCCGCCGTGGGCGGGCTTTCGGGGGCCTTCATCCCCGTCAGCGAGGATGCCACCATGATCTCCGCGGCCCGCGAGGGGCACCTCTCCCTGGAGAAGCTCGAGGCCATGACGAGCGTGTGCTCCGTGGGCCTCGACATGGTGGCCGTGCCGGGGGACGTGGAGGAAGACGTCCTGGCCGGATTCATCGCCGACGAACTCGCCATCGGAATCGTCAACCACAAGACGACGGCCGTCCGCGTCATTCCCGCCCACGGGAAGCGGGTGGGGGAGACGGTCTCCTTCGGAGGCCTCCTCGGCGACGCCCCCATCCAGGAGATCCGAACGCTCTCCTGCTCCGGATTCGTGGGCCGGGGCGGCGTGATCCCGGCACCCATCACGTCCCTGAGGAACTGATCCATATGAACCTGCGCCCCGACGCAATACCCCGGCCGACCCGCCCCCCGGCCCTTCGGGCCTTGAGGGCCGCGGCGGTCCTCCTCCTTCCGGCCGCGCTGTGGCTCGCTGGACGGGCCCCGGAGGCCTCTTCCTACTTTCCGGAGTTTTACCACCAGTGGTCGCCCAGGCCGGGGGCGTGGAGCTCCTACCACGTAAGGGACGCCCGAGGAGAGGAAGCCGACCTGACTTTCGCCGTGGTCGAGGAAGTCCCCGAAGGTCTCTGGATGGAGATCCGGACCTCCTCCGGCGGAGTGCCCTCGGTGGCGGCTTACCTCCTCAAGGGGGATCCGACGGAGGACGCCAACATCGTCTCGGTGCGCGCGAAGGACGGAGATGGGCCGGCCGTTGAAATCGACCGCGCCGCCCTGGAGCGTCTGAGGCAGCAGGGCGGAGACCGGTTCGGTCGGGAGGCGGCGGCCATCGGACCGACCTTCGGGCGTCTGGAGGCTCTTCCCGAAGAAAAGGTGAAGGTGGGCCGCAAGACCCTCCTGTGCCGCCGTTTGCGCATCGTGGCGGAGGAGGGGAGGTCCGCGGAGGTCTGGCTCTCGGACGAGGTGTCGCCCTTCGGGCTGGTCCGCCTCTCGAGCGGGGAGGAGGAGGTCACGCTCACGGACTTCGGCAAGGGCGCAAAGCCCTCGCTCGCGGGCCCCTTCCTCCGGTTTGAGGTGCCGTGACGGTGGAGGCGTTCCGTGCCGTCCGCGCGCCAGGGAGAATCGAAATGAAGAAGGAAATCGTCTCCACGGACCGTGCCCCCGCCGCCCTGGGCCCGTACTCCCAGGCGATCCGTGCCGGTGGGTTTCTCTTCTGCTCGGGACAGATCGCCCTGAACCCCGCCACGGGACAGGTGGAGGGGGCGGACGTCGCGGCCCAGACGCGTCGGGTCCTCGAAAACCTCCGGGCCGTTCTCGAGGCGGGCGGGTCCTCCCTGGGCGGAGTCGTGAAGACCACGGTGTACCTGAAGCGGATGGAGGACTTCGCCGCCATGAACGCCATGTATGCGGAGTTCTTCGCCGAAGGCGCCCCGGCCCGGGCCACCGTGGAGGTGGCGCGGCTGCCCAAGGACGTACTGGTGGAAATCGAGGCCGTCGCGGCGGTCGCCTAGCGGCCCCCGACCCGAGGGAACGCGGGAGAGGGAGCCCCGGGGCCGCTCGCCTCGGGGCGGCTGGGCTCCCCGCGACCTCTGTGGTTAAATGGACCCATGGAACTTTCCCGCATCCGGAACTTCTGCATCATCGCCCACATCGACCACGGGAAGACCACCCTCTCGGACCGCCTCCTGGAGGCGACCCACGCCGTGTCGGAGAGAGAGATGGTCGAGCAGTTCCTGGACGGAATGGACCTGGAGCGGGAGCGGGGAATCACCATCAAGGCCCACGCCGTGCGCCTGGTCTACTCGGCGAGGGACGGGCGGGAATACTGCCTCAACCTCATCGACACTCCGGGCCACGTGGACTTCAACTACGAGGTGAGCCGGGCCCTGGCGGCCTGCGAGGGCGCCCTGCTCGTGGTGGACGCGAGCCAGGGGGTGGAGGCCCAGACCCTGGCCAACGCCTATCTGGCGGTGGACGGGGGGCTGGAGATCGTGCCCGTCATCAACAAGATCGACCTCCCCTCGGCCCAGCCCGAGAAAGCCATGGAGGAGATCGAGGAAGTGATCGGATTGGACGCCTCCGGAGCCATCCTCGCGTCCGCCAAGGAGAGGCTGGGCATCGTTGATATTCTCGAAGCCGTCGTGGAAAAGCTCCCTCCGCCTCGGGGAGACCGGGAGGCCCCGCTCAAGGCCATGGTCTTCGACTCCTGGTACGACAGCTACCGGGGGGTCGTCATGCTCGTCCGGATCATGGACGGGCGGCTCGCGGTCAAGGAGCCGGTGAAATTCATGGCCACGGGACGGGTGTTCGCGGTGGAGGCCCTGGGCGTGTTCACGCCGAAGCCCGTTCCGGTGACGGTCCTGGAGGCGGGGGAAGTGGGGTTCGTCATCGCGGGCATCAAGGACGTGCGCGAAGTGTCCATCGGGGACACTCTCACCAATCCCCTGCGGCCCGCCGAGGCGCCCTTCGGCGGATTCCGACAGGTGAAGCCCATGGTCTTCGCCGGGCTCTACCCGGTGGATCCGGCGGCCTACCCGGACCTGCGCGAGGCCCTGGACAAGCTGCGTCTCAACGACTCCTCCTTCTTCTTCGAGCCGGAGACAAGCGACGCCCTCGGATTCGGCTTCCGGTGCGGCTTCCTGGGCTTCCTCCACATGGAGATCATCCAGGAACGACTGGAGCGGGAATTCGACCTCGACCTGATCACCACCGCGCCCAACGTGCGGTATCAGGTGCTCAAGGTCACGGGGGAGACGGTGGATGTGGAAAACCCCGCGAGCCTCCCGCCGCCCCAGGACGTGGAGTCCATCCGAGAGCCCTACGCCCTCGTCACCGTGCTCACCCGTGGCGAATACGTGGGAAACCTCCTGAAGCTCATGGAGGAGCGCCGGGGCACCCAGAAGGGGTTTCAGTACGCCTCGAAGGACACCATCGTGCTGAAGTACGAACTGCCCCTGAGCGAGATCATCGTGGACTTCCACGACCGCCTCAAGTCGCTCTCGCGCGGGTACGCCTCCATGGACTACCAGATCGAGGAGTACCGCCCGGGAGACCTCGTGAAGCTGGACATCCTCGTGAACGGGAAGGCTGTGGACGCGCTCTCCTTCATCGTCCACCGCTCCCAGGCCGAGGCGCGCGGCCGGGCCATGGCCCAACGGCTGAAGGAGGCCATCCCGAGGCAGCTCTTCGAAGTCGTCATCCAGGCGGCCCTGGGAAGCCGGATCATCTGCCGGACGGTCGTGAAAGCCCTCCGAAAGGACGTGCTGGCCAAGTGCTACGGGGGGGACATCACGCGGAAGCGGAAGCTATTGGAAAAGCAGAAGGAAGGCAAGCGCCGGATGAAGTCCGTGGGAGACGTCCAGCTTCCTCAGGAGGCCTTCCTGTCGGTGCTGAGGATCCAGGGCGAACAGGAGTGATCTCGGGCCGTCCGGCGGGGGGCCGCGGCGGATCTCGCCTGAGGGATGCACGCAAAGGGGGGCGGCCGAAGCCGCCCCCCCGGCGTTCTCAACGGACCCGGTCCTTACCACTTGTAGCCGAAGCCGATCCCGAAGATCCAGGGATTGACGTCCACGCCGATGGTGTCCAGCGTGACCGCACCCGCCTTGATGGAGGCTTCCGTGTCGATCCAGGCGTACTTGACGTCCATGTTGAAGACCCAGTGGTTTCCAAAGTCCACGTCGAAACCCATCTGGGCGGCGAGCCCGAGGGAATTGTCGAAGTCCACGCCCGTCACGCCGAGGGCCCTCAGGTCGCTCGCCAGGCTGAAGCCGTGAAAGCGGGTGTAGTTGAGGCCGAGGCCCAGATAGGGGTCAAACTGACTCTGGGTGGTGAAGAAGTAGTTGCAGACCAGCGTGGGCGGGAGCACCTTCACGCTCCCCACGTTGGCCCCTCCGATCAGGCCGCCGGTGGTGGACAGGTCATGTTTGGCGTCCGCCAGCACGAGCTCGAGCCCCCAGTTCTCGTGCCATTTGTACACGATGTCCAGTTCCGGCACGGTCTTGGAGTCCACCGCCACTTCCGTGCCCGTCCCGATGATCTTGTCGCTGCTGTCGTTGGGGGCGATGTTGATGGCCCTCACCCGAACCATCCATCCCGTGTCCTGGGCCGCCGCCGCGAGGGGAAGGGCCAGGAGCAACAGCGTCGCCACGATCCACACTACACCGTTCTTCCGCATGTGTCCCTCCTTCTGACTTCTGACAATCCCGCTCTATGCCAAGTAACTTAGGCCCAACTTCAAGCCCGGTCAAGCGGAATCGGTCCCTTCGCGAGCAAGCCCTTTCAAGTCAACTGGTTGGCTCGCACCCGTCTCCGGGCTGATGGCGTCCGGCGGGGGGCCGCCCCTTTGACCTTTTCGCTTCCCCTGGGGTAGCCTGGGCTGGAACCGGAGGGAGTTGGAGATGGAACACGCGGCGATCCTGAAGCGGATGGAGCTCTTCCGGGACCTGGACAGCCTCGAACTCATCCAGGTGTCAAAGCTCGTGAAGCACCGAAAAGTGAAGGCGGGGGAGAGGGTGCTTTCGGAAGGGGAGCCCGGACATTCCCTGTACATCGTCAAGGCGGGCCGGTTCCGGGCCTTCACGTACCACGGAGGAGGCGAGCTCGAATTGGGACGCTTCGAGGAGGCCGACGGCTTCGGGGAACTGGCCCTCATCGACCAGGGACCGAGGTCCGCCACCGTGGAAGCCCTTTCCGAGGGAGAACTGCTGGAATTCGACCGCGAGGCCTACGAAACCCTGATGGCCCATAGCGAGGCGCTTCAAATGAAGCTCCTGAAGAACCTGGTCAGGGACCTGGCCCAGAAGCTCCGGCGGACCAACGACCAGCTCGCGAAACTACTGTAAGCACGATCCTGGCGGCTCGGCACGGGGCGGTTCGAGGTTGACGAACGCCCTCTCCCTCGCTAGGGTGGGTGCGGGGTGGGGTGGCCGAGAGGTCGAAGGCATCCGCCTTGAAAGCGGACGGCGGGAAACCGCCCGGGGGTTCGAATCCCTCCCCCACCGCCATGTTGGCTCGGGCCGCAATGTGAAGCGCCGGCCGAGGTTTCTCGGATCTCCGCCGTTGGGGAATGGAGGGAGGCTAGTCCCTCGTTCCCCTTGCCTTCAGGCTTGCCGGCCGAGGAGGTCGTCGATCTGCTCGGCGAGGGCTTCCGCGCGGCGGGTCAAGGAGGCGAGGGCCAGGGCCAGGGATTGCAGTTCGGCGCGGATCGCCCCAAGGTCCTCTTCGGACGCGCCGCCCCGAGAGCCGATGGGAGGCTCGGCGACCGTTGCCTGGGTGGGTTCGGGCCGGGGCACGCCAGAGAGGGGGCTCACCGCGGGTTCGATGGGCTCCATCGCGATGGCCTCCCTCTCGACGGGCGGCAGCAGGGTCTCCGCCGCAGAAGCCTGGGGAGCGGGCGAAGCATCGAGAACGGGCGCCGAAACCGGCCCGGAGGCCTCCAGATCGCCGTCCACGGCTTCCAGGTCGAGGATCTCCAGATCCTCCCCGGAGATCTCGTCCTCGTGCTCCACGGGAACGGTGACGATCTCCCCCGATCCCGAGTCGGAATCTCCGGCCGAGTCCGCCGCGACGGGTTCCTCCGCTCGGGGATCGGCCACTGCGGTGCGCTCGGCGGGAGGCGCGAGGTCCTCCTCCGGTTCCACCGGGGCCGAAGGCTCCGAGGAGGAATGTTTGGCTTCGGGTTTGGGCGCGACGAAGATCTCCGGTGCGGGCCTGGCGGGCATCTGCGATCCGCCCGCGATGCGGAGAGCCTCCTCCTTCCGGTGCAGATCCCGAATGACCTCCTCGATGATCTTCTTGAGGGTCTCGTTCACCCCCTGTCCCGTGGTGGCCACGGACAGGAAGCTGGGAACCCTCCGCCAGTTCAGGTTTTCCTCCAGGTCCTCCGCGGGAGAGAGATCCTGCAGGTCCTGCTTGTTGTACTGGAAGACGAGAGGGATGGTCTCCGGGTCGAGGTTGTTCAACCGGAGATTCTGCTTCAGGTTCTCCACGCTCTCGTGGTTTGCGTCCATCATGGCGGCCTGGCTGTCCGCGACGAAGACGACTCCGTCGCTCCCGCGGAGGACGATCCTCCGCGTCGCGTCGTAGAAGACCTGGCCGGGAACGGTATAAAGCTGGACCCGCACCTTCATTCCCCGGATGGTTCCGAGCTCCATGGGGAGGAAATCAAAGAAGAGCGTGCGGTCGGTCTCGGTGGCGACGGTGAGCAGTTTGCCCCTCCGCTCCGGGTTGGCCGCGGAAAAGATCCGCTCGAGGTTCGTCGTCTTGCCGCAGAGGCCTGGACCGTAGTAGACGATCTTGAGCGTGATCTCCTTGGTCGCCCTATTGATCATGACCATGGTCGCTCTCCTTCTGCAGACCCACGCTCGCCATGCGGCGGTACAGGTGGCGGCGCTCGATTTCCAGTTCCTCGGCCGTTCGGGAGATGTTCCCGCCGTGCCGGACCAGCGCCTTCCGGATGAACTCCCGCTCGAAAGCCTCCCGCGCCTCCTTCAGGGGTCCCGTCCAGGGGAGTTCGTCCCGCCTTGGAGCGGGGCGGTCCGCGAAGAGCGGAAGGTCCGAAGCCGCCACCTCGTTCGAGGATACCATGATGGCCACCCGCTCCATGAGGTTTCGGAGTTCTCGCACGTTCCCGGGCCAGGAGTACTGGGCGAGGGACTGGAGCGCGTCCCGCCCCAGGGTTTTCGGGGGACGGCCGTACTGCCTGCAGAAAAGATCCAGGTAGTGGGCGCAGAGGAGGGGGATGTCCTCCCTCCGGCTGCGGAGAGGGGGGACCTGAACCGGGATCACGGCCAGGCGGTAGTACAGGTCTTCCCGAAAGGTCCCACGGCCGATCTCCGCGCTGAGGTCCTTGTTCGTGGCCGCGATGACCCTCACGTCCACCTGCAGGGCCTCCGTTCCGCCCACGGGCTCGAACACCTGCTCCTGGAGGACGCGGAGGACCTTGGCCTGGGTGGCCAGGCTCATGTCCCCCACCTCGTCCAGAAAGATCGTTCCCCCGTCGGCCATGAGGAACTTACCTTTCTTGTGCTCGATGGCGCCCGTGAAGGACCCCTTCCGGTGGCCGAACAACTCGCTCTCGATGAGTTCGGTGGGGATGGCCGCGCAGTTCACTTCCACGAAAGCCTCGTCCCTTCGGTCGCTGTTGAGGTGGATCAGGCGCGCCACAAGCTCCTTCCCCGTTCCGTTCTCTCCGAAGATCAGGACCCGACCGGTCGTCGGCGCCGCGCGGCGGATCTGCTCCTTGAGGGCGCGGATGGCCGGACTCTCTCCGATGAGGGTCACCTCCCTCTTGATCTGGTCCAGGAGAAGGACGTTCCGCTCCTCGAGCCGGCGCTTCTTCAGGGCGTTGGCCACGGTGATCAGGATGCGGTCCATGGAGAGGGGTTTCTCGATGAAGTCGAAGGCGCCCAGTTTGAGGGCCCTCACCGCCGTCTCGATGTTCCCGTGGCCGGAGATGATGAGGACCTCCGCCTCGCGCCCCGATGCCTTCAGGGCCTCAAGGACCTGCACGCCGTCCATGCCCGGTAGCCAGACGTCCAGGAGGATCAGATCGAAATCCCGCGACTGGCCGAGGGCCAGGCCGGCCTCCCCCGTCTCCGCCTCCTCGACGGAGTAGCCTTCGTCCTCGAGGATCTGCCGCAGGGTGTTCCGAATGCCCTGCTCGTCGTCCACGATCAGAATGCGCCCTCTCGCCATGCCTCGCTCCCGCCGGGCTCCCCGGGCGCGCCCCGCGCCCCGCCGCGCCGGCCCTTACAGGGGAAGGGTCAGGATGAAACCGGCCCCCTGCGAATACGTTTCGTCCACGCGGATCGTTCCTCCGTGTTCCTCCAGGATCCTCGCCACGATGGCGAGGCCCAGGCCCGTGCCCTTCCTCTTGGTGGAAAAGTACGGGGCGAAGAGCTTCGATCTGGCCTCGGGCGGAATGCCCGGACCCGTGTCTCGAAGCGTGAGGACGGCCTGCCCCGATTCCTCCTTCAAGGTCAGCGTGATGGTTCCCGGCCCGTCCATGGCCTGGATGGCGTTCTCGAGGAGGTTCTTGAGCACCCTTCCCATCTGCTCCACGTCCAGACGCACGGGGGGAAAGGATGCGGGAAGGTCCAGGACGAAATCGGCGGCGGATCGGTACGGCGTCAGGGTCCCCTGGATGAGCGCCAGGAGGGAGGCGGGCTTGGGCCGGATTTCCGGCAGTCGGGCGAAGCGCGAGAACTCGTTCACCATGGTCATCATGGTGTGGACCTCGCGTTCGATGGCCGTGCAGCCCTCAAGAACCACGTCCAGCAGGTCCGCGCTCCTTTCCTGGGCCTTCTTTCGGATGCGTTGGGCCGAGAGCCGGATGGGAGTGAGCGGGTTCTTGATCTCGTGCGCCATTCGCTGGGCCGCCTCCTGCCAGGCGGCGATGCGCTGGGCGCGCATGAGGTCGGTGATGTCCTCCAGAATCAGAAGGACGCCCGTGGTGGTCCCGGATGGATCCTGCAGGGGGCTCGCGGAAACGGACAGGATGAATTGCCCGCGCTTGCCCGAGAGGGCGATCTCACGGTTGAGCACGGGCCGGCGGGGAAGAGGGGACAGGAGAGCTTGGATGGGGGGCCACTCGGGCCGGGTGAGCGCGTTTCTTCCGGGTTCGCCGGGGTCCATGCCCAGGATTTCCCGGGCCTTGGTGTTGAGGGTCCGGATCTGCCCTTCCGGATCCGTGGAGATGACGCCGATGTTGAGGGTTTCCAGGAGGGTCTCGATGTACCTGCGGCGGCCCTCGGATGCCTGGGTGGCGGCACGCAGCTCGACATTGCTCCTCTCGAGTTCCACCTTGCCCGCCTCCACTTCGCGGGCCATCCGATTAAAGGACTCCACCACCATCCCGATCTCGTCCTTCGCCTCATAATCGATGCGGTGGGCCAGGTTGCCCTGGGACAGGGCCTGGGTGCCCTCCATCAGGAGCTGGAGCGGAACGCTGATCTCCTTGGAGAGATGGGTCCCGATCCACACCGCCGCGAAGATCACGAGGAGCGTGAGGGCCAGGAAGGAGGAGATCATGGAGGTCCGCAAGGTCTCCTGCCGGCTCCGGATCTGGAGGTAGGCCCGGTTGTTCTCGGAGATGTACTTGGCCTGGGCGTACAGCTGGGAGGGAAGACGACGCCCGACCAGAATCCCGGTCTCCTCGTCCAGGGCCACCCCGCTCGTCACGGTGGGCGAGGGGGCGAGGTCCATCCACCCCACGAGGCCCTCCTTCTGAAAGACCTTGGAAATCTTGTAGGCGTCCGGAGCGGGGAAGTTGGCGGGGGCCTTGGCCAGGATCCTGCCGTCGCGGGCCACGAGGCAGTAGGCGTCCACGTCGCCCGCGGAGAATAGGTGGGCAGCGAGGGCCGGCCGCAGCCCTGCTGGAACCTGCTTCAACTGCCAGGCGAGCGCCTTGGCCTTCCGGTGGCTCTCTTCCCGGGCCAGGTCCAGGGCGCGGTCCACCAGTTCCTGGCTCGCGGTGGTCAGCCCGTGCACCGGCGACCGGAACCACCGGTCCACGGAGGATTGGATGAGCAGGATCCCGCTGATGAACAGGAAAAGCGATGGGAGGAGGCCGAGGAGCACGAAGGCGCCCAGGAGCCGCGTCCGGAAGCGCGCGCCCTCGCGCTGCCTTCTCCATGCCAGGAATCCCTTGACGAGCTCCCGAAAGAGAACGAAGAGGAGCACCGTCATGAGGAGGAGGTTCAAAAGAGCGAGCCCCGTCAGGAGGAACCCGCCGGCGGAGGTGAGGTCGGCGGCATCCTGCTGCTTCAGCAGGGAGTACAGGAACCCGCCCACCAGGGAAAGCCCCAGGAAGGCCACCACCACGGTGAAGGAGCGGGGAGTCAGGCGGAGTCTCATGGCGTGGGAAGGGCCGTGGAGACCCAGGGCGTCTCCACGCTCCAGGGGATGATCCAGAGGACGAAATCGGACAGGACGTGCACGTTGACTCTCAGGAGATATCCGCCCTCGGACGGTTCGAGGTTCGCCACCGACGTGACCGCCAGCCCCTCCACGCGACCCATGTACGCGGCCATCTCCTCCCACGTGGCGAGGACCCTCTGATCAGTGAGGAGGCCGTCCACGCCCGTCTCCACGGAAAACTGGCGGGTGAGGTTGTCGTAACGGACCGTGTGCCGGACGACCTTGCGCCCGACGGTCTTGTTTTTCCAGAGGCTACGGCTCTTCACCACCTCGGCCGTGAAGGTCAAGGTCACGGGCGCCGTGGAGAGGATGGCCTCCCGAAGATCCTTTCGTTCCAAAGCATCGGCCACGCCGAAGGAAACCACCACGGCGTTGTTCTCGAAGGCCCAGCGGAGGTCCTTGACGAGGGGGCCTTCGGCTCGGGTCGGTGGGGCGGAGACCAGCGCGGCGAGGGCGGCGGCGAAGAGGAGGCACCGGGCTCCCGTCCGGCGCCTGCCATTCCGTCCCGACGCGCCCCCTGGTCCGATCCCCATCCTTCCTCCTCCCCCGATCGTCCGGTCCGTCCATCGTGCGTTCAGAGAACGTTGGCCGCGATTTCCGCCAGGTCCGAGCGCTCGCCCCGGCTGAGCGTGATGTGGCCCGCTTCCTTCTGCGCCTTGAAGCGCTCCACCACGTACGTGAGACCGTTCGACGAGGAGTCGATATAGGGGTTGTCGATCTGGTACGGATCTCCGGTCAGGACGATCTTGGTGTGTTCCCCGGCCCGGGTGACGATGGTCTTCACCTCGTGGGGAGTGAGGTTCTGGGCCTCGTCCACGATGAGGAACTGGTTCGGGATGGAGCGGCCCCGGATGTACGTGAGGGCCTCGATCTGCAGGATCCTCTGGTCCACGAGCTCCCGGTAGGCGTCGTGGCCGCGGTTGCTGTAGGACAGGTTCAGGAGGAGTTCCAGGTTGTCGAAGATGGGCTGCATCCAGGGCTTCAGCTTCTCCTCGAGTTCGCCGGGCAGATAGCCGATGTCCCGCCCCATGGGAAAGATGGGGCGGGTCACGAGGAGCCTCTGGTACTGCTGCTGGTCGGCCACCTTGTGGAGGCCGGCGGCCAGGGCGAGGAGGGTCTTGCCCGTTCCCGCCTTGCCCACGAGGGTCACCAGAGGGATCCCGTCGTTCAACAGGAGGTCCAGGGCGAATCGTTGCTCCTTGTTCCTTGGGCTGATGCCCCACAGGGGCTTGATGTCGTCCAGGGGATGGAGCGTCCGGTCTTGAGGATTCTGGCGCGCGAGGGCCGTGTGGTTCGGGTTCTCCTCGTCGAGGAGGAGCGCCATCTCGTTGGGATGGAGGTTCGCTTCGCAGGGGACGGACCGCTTCTGGAAGAGGGAGTCCAGGGTTCGCTTGGGGACCGTGAGGGTCCTCCACCCCGCGTAGAGTTCGTCGATTTGCACCTTGTCGGTCTCGTAATCCTCAGCGGGCAGACCGAACGCGTCCGCCTTGATGCGCAGGTTGGTGTCCTTCGTGACGAGCACCACGTCGCCGGACTTCCTCTGCAGGGCCAGGGCCACGCCGAGGATCAGGTTGTCGGCGCTTCCTTCCCGAATGGTGGGCGGTAGGTTCTCCTTCTCCACCCGCTCGATGGCCACGTGAAGAGTGCCCCCTTCGGGGAGGGGAACCCCCCCGGAGAGGGGGCCCAGCTGCCTCAGGTTGTCCAGTTCCCTGGAGACCTCCCGCGCGCTGCGGCCGATTTCCGTGACGTCCCGCTTGAACCGGTCCACCTCCTCGATGACCCAGATCGGAATGACCACCGTGTTTTCCTGAAAGCGGTAGATGCTGTGCGGGTCGTGGAGGAGCACGTTGGTGTCCAGCACGTAAGTGCGGCTCATACGATCTCCTTCAGGTGCCGCGAGACCTCATCGAGGCTCGCCGGTCGCTCTTCGGGCTTCTTGTTGAGGCAGTTCATGACGAGTCGGTCCAGAGTGGGAGGCAGGCGCGCGAACCGGGACGGCGGCGGAGGCATCTCCTTCAGCTGCTTGAGGAGGATGAGCCCGGATTTGTCGCCCGAAAACGCGTCCTGGCCCGTTAGCAAGAAGTAGGCGAGAAGCCCGAGCGAATACACGTCGGACCTCGGATCCAGGGGAAGTCCCTGGATCTGCTCCGGCGACACGTACTTGGGCGAGCCCACGAAGTGGCCCTCCTGGGTCAGGTCCCCGCTCTCCTCCACGTCGGCGTAAGCGATGCCGAAGTCCAGGACTTTCGGGATGCCCGCCGGCGTGAGAATCACGTTCTGCGGTTTCAGATCCCGGTGGATGACGCCCATCTTGTGCGCCTCCGAGAGGCCAGCCGCCACGCCTCTCAGAATCTCCACCTTCTGACGGAGGTTGGCCCTCCCGTGGGCCCCTTCCTTCACCCACTGGCTCAGGGTCTTCCCGGGGATGTACTCCATCGTGAGGAAGAGGGTCTCGCGCCAGATTCCGAAATCGTACACGCGCACCACGTTCGGATGCGTGATGCGCCGGCTGAGCTTGATCTCCCTCATGAACCTCGATTTGGCCTCTTCGGTCATTTCGGGCCGGCGGCGCAGGGTCTTGAGGGCCACCTCCTCGTTGAGTTCCCGGTCGCGAACGCGGAAGACCTGACCCATGCCGCCCCGGCCCAGTTCCTCCAGGATTTCGTACCGGCCCGCGATGATGGAGCCGACGTGGAGTTCAAGGGCCGAGAGGTCCGTCAGGACCTCCTCGAAGGAGGTGTACGGGCGCGCGGGGACCTCTCCCAGCATTCGCGCCAGCAGGTCCCTCATGGACTCGGGGACGTCGAGTTCGTTCAGGAGAGGAGGGGTGCCCGCCCCTTCTCCGCGCCCGGCCAGAAGCCTCAAGAAGAGTTCCCCTGAAGCCCTGAGGTCCGGCGAAGGGTCGGTCCGAAACTCCGGGTCCGACCCCGCCAGTCCCCCCGTGTCCGAGGGCTGGGGCCGAGGCTGGGGCTCGAAAAGGCCCATGCCATGGATCTTGACGCGACCGTCGTTGTCCATCAGGACCCAGTCGGGACCCAGGCGGTTGTGGGGTAGGCCCCGGCGGTGGCCCTCGGCCAGGGCCTCGAGGATGGGCTGCATTTTCTCCAAGGCGGCGTACTGGGAGGGGCAATATCCCTCTTCGAGCCAGCGGGACAGGGGACGACCCGGAAACATCTCGTAGACCAGGTCGGCTCCCCCCCGGCGAGGTACGGCGTCCCTCAGCCCCAGAAGGCCGGGGTGGCGAAGCGCGAGGAGCCGCTGCAGGTGCTCCGGTTCGATGAGACCCGCGGCGGTGTGGAGCGGGGGCTCCAGGCGGTGGATCAGGACGGGCGTGTGAAGGAGGGAGTCCTCACCCCGGATCCAGGGTCCGGCGTCGTCGCTCCACAGGACTTCCGCCTCCGCGTAGCGGCCCTTCTGCGAATGCGGAGCCGCCGCCCAGTGCTGGAGAGCCTCGAGGCGCTGGCGCGCGTCCTGGAAGCCCATGTTGGCGGCGAGGGCCTTTCGGTAAAACTCGGTGGCGGATTCGGCGTCGCCCTGCGCCTCCAGAACCCTCGCTTGAAGGTAATGGGCCCAGGTCTCCTCCTCCGCGCTGGCGGGGCTCAGCCCCTCCAGACACGCCCCGGCCACGGAGTGCTGGCCGAGGTCCAGGAGGAGTCGCGCCTTGAGAATGGCCAGGCGTCCGCGCTCGGCGGGGTTGTCGGGAAAAGCCTGAATCCGGGCGAGAAAGGCCCGGCGTTCCTCCGCGTCGGGGGCCAGATCCACCGCGCGCTCCCAATGGCCCGCCTCGAAGGCCGACCGAGCGGCGCGGAGGTTGTCCCCCGCCTTGAGGTAGCACTGCTCGGCCATGGCGAAGAGGTGGGCTTCCTCGTAGGACTGGGCCGCGGGAAGGTAGGCCTGAACCCTGTAGAAGAGGTTCCCCGCCATTTCGTGGTCGCCCAGCTCCCTCCTCAGTTCGGCGGCCGCCTCGAGGTGCCCGGATTCTTCGTAAAGGCCCGCGGCCCTGTCCTTCAGGCCGGCTTCGGCGAAGAGCCGCGCGGCCTCTTCCAGGTCTCCTTTGGCGGCGAGCCCCTCCGCCTGGACCACGAGAGGTGTCTTGGCGGCCCGGTCCGTGAGGGCGCTCAGCCGGTCCAGGGCACCCACCCGGCGATAGAGCTCCGCCGCCTTTTCGAACTGCTTGGCAGCTTCGTAACACTGGGCGGCCTGTGGGAGGTTGTTCATCCTCTCGTGAAGCTCCGCGGCGCGGTCGTAGGCCTCGCCCTCCTCCAAGTAGCGGGCCACCTCCGTCAGTTGCTCCCGCTGCTGGAGCTGTTCGGACGGCGTCAATGCTTCGGCCGCGGGGAGCTGCTTGAGAACGCGCTCGAAGAGGAGCAGGGCCCGGCCCACGTTGTCGGACTTGAAGGCCAGCCGCCCCGCCTCCATGTACCGCCCCGCCTGCTCGTACAGCTGGGAGGCCAGGGCCGTGTTCCCTCCCTTGAGGGCCATGGCGGCGGCCTGGACCTTGTTGCCGGCCTCGGCGTAAATCTGCGCCGCGCGGGTGAAGTGGCCGTGCCGGCCGAGCATCAAGGCCGCCGAGTTCGGGTCGCCCGCCCGCAAGAGGTAATCCACGGCTCGCGTGACGCGGCCCAATGCCTCTTCCACTTCGGCGGCGGCGCGGAGGTCCCCCCCCTTGCAGTACATCTTGGAGGCCTTTTCCAGCTCCCCGGCGGATTTGTACAGATCGCCGGCCTGCAGGTAGTTGCCGCGGAAGTACGCCTTCCAGGCCCGCCGTGTGAGCTCGGACACGATGCCTCCAGGGGCCCCGGGCGGGCCGGAAGTGGGGGGACACGCGCCCGGTGACCTGCCTCTAGGCTAACAATCCCGCCGAAGGTGTGTCAAACGGGTCTCAGGGACTTCGCCGCAGGCCAGACCTTTGGCCTGCAGGGCGCCGTTTCCGACGCGGATTTCGTTTCTTCTTGACGACAAGTCTTGAAAAACTTAAACTATTCAGTGAAGAAAGGGGGTCGATCCATGAGGCGCGCTCTTCCGGTGATCGCGATTCTTCTGTTGACGACCGTGGCCTCCGCGGCGTCTTACACCATCCAGCTTCAGGACGGCCGGATCATCAAGGCCGACGACAAGCCCGTCGTGCAGGAAGGCCTGGCCTATTTCTTCAAGAACGGTCTGTACTTGTTTCTTCCGGCGACGGATATCGATTTCGAGAAGTCCGAGCGCGTCAATGCCTTGGCCGCGGCGCCCGTGACGGGCATGAAGCTCGAAATCGACAGCGAGGCGGTTCCCTCAACGGAAGCGTCTCCGGCGAAGGCGCCGGCGGTCTTCATCAACGAGGAGCAATTGGAGATCATCCGCCGGAGGGCGCGCCTGGCGAACGAGGGCGAGCTGGTGGGCGGAGGGTCCGCCGAAGCCCCCGCGCCCGGCGCCATGCCGCCCCCGCAGGCCCCGTCGGGCCAGAATTTGGGCGATCTCCAGAATCGGCTGGGCGGGCTCATCGATCAACGCACTCTCCTCTACCAGCAGCAGAGCGACCTTCAGTCGCAACTCTCCAGCCTTCGGGACAAGTACAATTTCAGCGTCCTGCAGGGCGAGCAGGAGTCCCTCCAGCGGTCCATGGACACGGTCCAGGACCGCCTGGGCCAGGTGCAGTCGCAGATCGCGGACCTGGGGGGGCAGATCGACTCGGTTCAGAGGGAGATCAACGCCACCCCCGTCGTCATCCAGCAGACCGCCGCCCCGGAGGAGGGTCCCGGAACCTGAATCCTCCCGGCACGCGCACCCCTTTCCGGCCTCCCCCTGGGGAGGCCGGACGCTTTTCAAGGCCACCGTCCGGCGGAGCGGACGCTCGGATCGGAAGGGGGACCCTCCTAAGGCATTGACGGTGAAGCGCTTCCTTCGATGCCGCCCCTCCGGCGCTCTGGCATTCTCCTTGCTCGAAGCTCCCTCAGGAGGCGAACGATGAACGCCAGGACATGTCTCGCAGCCACGGTCGTCATCCTGTGCGGTATTCCGCTCTGGGCCCAGGCTCCCGCCGAACGCTACGGCGTCGTGCGGGCCGTCCAGGGAGGCGCCTTTGCCCAGAACCCTTCAGCCGATCGGGACCCCCAGAGCCTTACCGTGAATCTCCCGCTGTTCGAAGGAGACACGGCTTGGACCGAAGCGGCGGGACGCCTGGGAGCGGTCCTTCCGGACGGCAATTCCCTCTGGCTGGACGGGGGGACCCGCGTGGAAATCGACCGGCTCCCCTCGGGGATCGAGGACGTCGGCGGTTCGATCGGTCTCCGGCTGTGGAAGGGAACGGCGCTCGTGGAAATGAGGAACTGGAGTCCCCCCCTGGCCTCCTCCGTCCTCTCCACGCCGTCCGCGGCGGTCTCTCCCCTCCGGGCCTGCGCCGTCATCATCGAGGTGGAAACCGTGGACAGGACCCGGGTCACCTGCCTCGAAGGGGCCTGCACCGTTACGACGGCAGGGGGGGGGATCACGCTGGAGGCGGGCCAGATGACCTATGCGGACTACGGTTACCCGCCTCTGCGCCCGCTGGCGGCCCAGAGGGCCTCCTACGAGCCCCTGCTGGCCTTCAGCAACGACGCCCTTCCGCGCCGCACGCGCGGCGTTTCCCAGCGGTATCTGCCCGACAACCTGAGGACCTACGCGGGCGACTTCGACACGTACGGGACCTGGGTCCACACCCAGGACTACGGGTACGTCTGGAGACCTTCCGTCCTGGAGGCCGAGTGGAGCCCCTACATGACCGGGCGATGGTGGTGGGGGCCCTGGGGGATGACGTGGATCCCGGTCGAAACGTGGGGGTGGGTCCCCTTCCATTACGGCCGTTGGACCTTCGTGGCCGGGATCGGATGGGGATGGATCCCCCTGTCCATTTTCTCTCCGGCCTGGGTAGCGTGGTACTGGGGGGATGACGGATGGCTGGGCTGGTGTCCCCTCGGCTGGGACGGCTACCCCTATTGGTCCCACTGCGGTTGGTACAGCGTTCACGTGGGACATCTGTACGACCCGCACGTCCATCGGGTCATCGTCCACCACCGGACCGCCCCCCCGCCGAGGCCCATTTATCCCAGGGCTCAGGGCGTGGGAGGCGTCTCGCTGCGGGGGTCCGGTCCCCGCGGGAGCGGCGCCGTGATCTCCCCTCTCCACCTCCCGCCGGACCGCGTGCGGGACTTCGACCGGGGCCGAACCTCCTGGAGCGACCTCAAGCGGGACGCGGAGGAGCCTCTGCGCGCTCGGGATTCTCGGCGCGACCCCGATCCCGGGACGGTGGACGGCCGATCCCGTTGGACGTCCTCGCCTCCCGACCCCGTCTCGGACCCCACCGGCGGGGGCCGATCCCGCGTCTCGGACCCGGGCCGGACGCCGCGTGACGGAGCGGGTGGGGCCGTGTCCCCACGCACCCGACAGCCCGTGGGCAACCCCGGGACCGGCGGTGCCGTCACGGGGCCGCCCAGATCGAGGGAGCCCGTGGGGGGTCCCTCCACGGGTGGAGGGCGGGAAACACCCAGCGGATCCCGTTCGTCCCGGTGGACCGAGCCCTCCGGTGTTCCGGACCGCGAAGGGGATGCTGCGCCGTCGTCCCGGGAGAGGGTCCGCGCTCCCGTTTCGCCCCCCCGGGGCTCTTCCGGGAGGGTGGGAACCTCGCGATCCTCCGGGCGGCCCGAATCTTCGCGCGAGTCCGCGTCTCCGAACACGGGGCGCTCCTCCGGCCAGCCCCGTTACATTCCGAGCCGGCCTTCCAGCGGAATGGACCAGCCCTCCCCACCGCCCAAGTCCTCGGGCGGGGGGCGGCGGCGGCGTTGAAGCCATACCTCCCTCTCCTTCTTCCTTTTCGGCGGGACCCAGGTCCCGCCATTTTTTTTGGGTCCAGCCCGACCGCCGGCACCGGCAGGGCTCGGCGGGGGAGGCCGGGAGGGGGAGGGCGGGAAGGCGATCAGAAGGGACGAGCCGTGTCCGTCCCCGGACCATAGACCCTCCGGGCGTTGTAGAGGGAATCGCGCTCGACGGGAATCCGGCCGGCCCGTCGGATCAGGTGGAGGAGGGCCTCCAGGGTGAGTCCCCTGGGGGTCGTGGCTCCCGCGTCATGGGTGATGCGCTCCTCCACGACGGTTCCGTCCACGTCGTCGGCCCCGAACCACAGCGCGGTCTGGGCGATCTTGAGACCCACCATGACCCAGTAGACCTTGAGGTGGTCGACGTTGTCGAGGAGAAGCCTGGAAACGGCCAAAGTCCTCAGATTGTCCACTCCCGTGACCTCGGGAAGGTGAGCGTAGGGAGTGTTCTCCTTGTTGAACTGGAGGGGGATGAAGGCCATGAAACCGCCCGTCTCGTCCTGGAGGTCCCTCAGACGGAGGAGGTGGTCCACCCGGTCCTCCACCGTTTCCAGGTGGCCGTACAGCATGGTGCAATTGGTGCGGATGCCCATGCGGTGGGCCGTTCGTGCCAGCTCCAGCCAGCGCGCCCCGGAAATCTTGTTGGGGCAGATACGGCGACGCAGGTCCTCCCCGAGGATCTCGGCCCCCCCTCCCGGCAGGGAGTCGAGGCCGGCCTCCCGGAGCGCGCCGAGAATTTCCTCGGGCGATTTCCTTTCCCGGCGGGCGTAGTAGTCCACTTCCACAAGAGTCAGGGCCTTCAGGTGGACGGAGGGGTTCAGGGCCTTGAGGGCCCTCAGCATCTCGAGGACGTCCGCGAAGGAGAAACCCGGATCGAGCCCGCCCACGATGTGCAGCTCTTCCCAGCGCTCCCCTTCGGGGGGAACGGCCCGGGCGAGGATCTCCTCCAGGGTCATCCGGTGGCCGCCCTCCTGTCCCGGCTTCCTGGCGAAGGCGCAAAAGCTGCAGCCCGAGATGCAGATGTTGGTGTGGTTGATGTGGCGGTTCACGTTGAAGTAGGCCCGGTTCCCGTTCTTGGCCTCCCGGACCCGGTTGGCCAGGGCGCCGAGGGCGAGAAGGTCCGTGGAGCGGAAGAGGATCGCGCCGTCCTCGAAGGAGAGGCGCTCCCCGGCCTCCACCTTGTCCAGGATGGGAAACAGCGCCGGGTCTTTCACCCGGTCGCGTCGGAGCGGCTCGGATTCCCCGGATGCACGGGTATCCCAGGTCTTTCCTTCCATCTGCGCTCTATCCCGCGTACTCCACGGCGCGCATCTCCCGGATGAGGGTGACCCGGATGCGGCCCGGGAAGTCCATTTCCTCCTGGATTTTCTTGGTCATTTCGGAGGTCAGGAAGGGAAGCCGGTCATCCCGGACCTGGTCGGTCTTCACGATGACGCGCACCTCCCGGCCCGCCTGAATGGCGAAGGACTGTTCGACGCCCTCGAAGGAGTTCACGATGGCCTCGAGGGTCTCGATGCGCCGCAGGTAGTCCGTGAGGGAAGCCCGGCGCGCGCCCGGCCGGGATCCCGAAATGGCGTCGCAGACGGCCACGAGGATGGAAATGGGGTGGATCACCTCCACGTCCTCGTGGTGGCTCTCGATGGCGTTGACCACCACCTCGTGCTCCCCGTACTGCCGCCCCGCTTCACCCCCCAGTTCGGGGTGCGTGCCTTCCCGCTCCACGTCGATGGCCTTGCCGATGTCATGGAGGAGCCCGGCCCGGCGGGCCAGGTCCACGTCGAGGCCCAGCTCCGCCGCCATGTTGCCGCAGAGTTCGGCCACTTCGATCGAGTGGTTGAGGACGTTCTGGCCGTAGGAGGTCCGGTACTTGAGCTTGCCCACGAGCTTGACGATTTCGGGGTGGGCCTGCTCGAGGCCGAGGGTCTTGAACGCCTCCTCGCCCGCGATCACGATCTCGCGCTGGACCTTCTTCTTGACCTTGGCCACCACCTCCTGGATCTTCCGCGGATGGATCTTCCCCGCCTGGATGAGACGCTCCAGGGACTGGCGCGCCACCTCGCGGGAAATGGGGTTGAATCCCGAGATGACGACGGTGTTGGGATCGTCGTTGTTGATGAGGAGCTGCATCCCCGTCTGCTCCTCGAAAAACTTGATGTTCCGGCCCTCGTGGCCGATGAGGCGCCCCTTGATGTTCTCGTCCTGGAGGCGGTATTGGGTCGTGGTCCGCTCCACGACCTGGTCCGCGGCGACGCGCTCGATGGCCAGGGTGATGATCTTCTGCGCCTCCATCTCCGCCGTTCGCTGGGCGTCCTCCTTGATCTGGCGGATCAAGGCGGCCGCCTCGTGCTCGGCCTCGCTCTTGTAGTTCGAGACGAGCTGGCGCTTGGCCTCCTCCGCCGAGAGCCCGGCCACGCGTTCGATGCGGGCCAGGTATTCGGCGTGGAGTTCGCGGGCCTTTTCTTCCTGGCGGGCCACCTCGTCGAAACCCTCCTGGAGCTTCTTCTCCACCTCGTCGAGTTCCGACCGCCGCTTCGCCAGTTCGCGGTCCACCTGCTGGAGGTGCGCGTCGCGGCGGTTCATGGCCCGTTCGATGTTCTTCACGGCCTCGAAGCGCTTCTGGTAATCGTCCTCCGCGGCCTGGCGCTCCAGTTCGAACTGCTCCCTGGCCCTGGCCAGCTCGAGTTTGCGGAGGTTCTCGGCCTGGACGGCGGCGTCGTCCAGGAGGCGCTGGGCCTCCTCCCGCGCGCGGGTCAGCGCCCTCGCTCCCAGGCGGTTGGAGAGCAGCCAGCCGCCGATGATCCCCAGGGTCAATCCCAGGAGCCCGGTCAAAAGGGGCAACAGACTATGGGCCGTCATGGCCTTTTCCTCCCTGCGTGAAGGTCAACCGAAGACCTCCGCCCGCACGCCGCAGGACGCTTGAAGGGCGTCGCCGATGGCGAGGAGACGGGTCCGCTCGACGGGGCGCAGGCCCCGGTCGGCGGTTCCCCGGTCGAGCGTGTAGATTTGAACATGATGGGGCCGTATGGCGGCGACGGCGCGGATCCAGGCCACCACCTCCTCCTCCGTGGAGTTGTCCACGGAGCCCGTCACGAACAGGGACTGGAGGATGGCTCGGCCTTCCATGGCCCGCAGGCCGTCGAGGATGTGGGCGAAGGTGACGCCCGGGGCGGGCGCATTGAGTTTGCGGAAGGTCTCCTCGCGCCCCGTGTCGAGCTTGAGGATCGGAAGGTCGAGGGCGAGGAGGGCCCGGCGGATCTCCGGCCGGTGAATGGTGGTGGAGTTGGAGAGGATCGCCGTCCGGCACCTGGGCGCGAGAGCGTCCCTCAGCTCGGTCACGTCGGCGGCGATGGAAGGGAAATCGGGGTGAAGCGTGGCCTCCCCGTTGCCCGAGAAGGTCAGGACATCCGGGGGGGTCCCCCCGGCGGCCAGTTCCAAAAGGCGAGCCCGAAGGGCTTCTCGAACGGCCTCGCGGGTTGGCAGGAACGGCGCGACGGCCCGCCCGTCTCCGGTGAGCAGGCCCGTCCAGGAATACTGGCAGTACCGGCAGTTCAGCGAGCAGGCCTTGATCTCGTCGGGGAGGAGATTGAGCCCCAGAGAGAGGCCGAGGCGCCTGGACCGGACCGGGCCGTACAGGATTCCCTGCTGCAAGGGGATGGGGAGCGGCAATTCCTGATCCACGGAGACGGCCTCCATCGGGGAGGCTCCCGGCCCGCGCCGGGAGCGCCCGCGTCAATCGGCGTGCGACGACAGCCCCTTGACGAAGGGGTTGTGCCGCTTTTCAAAGCCGATCAGCGTGGACGGCCCGTGGCCCGGAAGTACCTCGGTGGCGTTCGGAAGGGTGTAGAGCTCTGTCCGGATGGAGCGCACGAGGGTGTCGTAATCTCCTCCCGGAAGGTCCGTTCGCCCGATGGATTGGGCGAAGAGGGTGTCTCCCACCAGAACGAAGCCGGTCCCCACGAAGCACACGCCGCCCGGCGAATGCCCCGGGGTGTGAACCACCCGGAGGCTGTAATCGCCTACCTGGATGGACTCTCCCGGCTTGAGGAACCCGGAGGGTTCCGGACCCGGATGGGCCCGGAACCCGAACAGGGCCGCGTGACGATCCACGCACCTGAGGAGCTCGAGGTCCCCTTCGTGAATCAGGACCTTGGCTCCGAATCTCTTGGAAAACAAGGCATTGTGAAAGATGTGGTCAAAGTGGCCGTGGGTGTTGAGCACGGCCGCGAGCCGGACGCCGAGTTCGTCGATCCTGGCCGCGATGCCTTCGCTGCCCATGGCCGGGTCCACCAGGACCGCTTCCTTGGACCGGTCGCACACCACGAGGTAGGCGTTGTTCTCAAGGGGTCCCACCTCGAATGTCTCCACCCGGAGCCCTTGGGCCATGGCGATCTCCATCCAGACATCCAAAACGTCCCGAGGCGCTTGCCTATTCGGCCCGCAAGGCCGTCCGGATCCGGACCGCTCCAAGATACCACAAGGACAGCCGTGGAGGGGGAGCCCGCTCCGGGAGGGCGGGAGGGGACGGGGCGGTCTGGTCCCCGGGGACCTGAGGTCCCGAGCGCGGCCCCGCCGGCGTCGAAGGCACCGGTCGGGCCCTTCGGATGACCCCGTCCGGAGCCCTACCCCGGCGGCCAGCCGAAGGGTCGCCCGCCCAAAAGGTGAAAGTGGACGTGAAACACCGATTGCCCCGCCGATTCAAGGCAGTTGGCGTTGAGGCGGAAGCCCTTGGCGTCGAGACCCCTTTCCCGGGCGATTCGAGAGCAAAGCAAGAGGAGGCGGCCCATCAGCGGGGCGTCGGCGTCCGACAGGTCGTTCAGCGTCTCCAGGTGCTTGCGGGGGATGATGAGGACATGGACGGGGGCCTGGGGGTGAATGTCCTCGAAGGCGAAGAGTTCGTCGTCGGAATAGACCTTCCGGCTCGGGATCTCGCCCGAGGCGATCTTGCAAAAGAGGCAGTCGGACATGGCTTCCCTCCGTGTTTGGCGGTACTATACCGCCAGCGGAACGGCGCACCAAGGGTCCCCAGGGACCCCGGGAGGCGGCCTTGAGCCACGATTGCCAGGACGGCGGCTTTCCCCTGCTTCTCGCTCGGCATTACAAGGAGCGGGCGACGGGGGCCCTCGAGGTGGGCGCCGGAGGGGTTCGCAAGAAGGTCTTTCTCCAAGACGGCCGCGTGGTGTTCGCCGGATCGACCGACCGCAACGACCGGTTGGGGGAAATGCTGATCCGCCGCGGAATCCTGTCCGTTCCCGATTTCTACGCCGCATCCAACTCCGTGACCCCCGGCAAGCGGTTCGGGACGGTCCTGGTGGAGCGGGGTCTCATCACTCCGGAACAGCTCGTGTGGTCGGTCAAGGAGCAGGTCAAGGACATCGTTTTCTCGCTGTTCTCTTTGCCCGACGGAGACTGCGCCTTCATTCAGGGGGAGGATGCCGGGGAGGAGATGATCACCCTCAATCTGAGGACTCCCGAACTCCTCCGCCTCGGGGTCCTGAAAATGGACCACACGGTGCGGCCCCTCCAGGCCTTCCGGGAGACGAGCCGCGCCGTCGTGCTCGCGGTGCCCGAGGAGGAGGTCCTGGACGCTTTCGACCTGGGGCAGTCCGAGAGGGCCCTGATCCTCGCGCTTCTCACCCCCAAACCCGTGGCGGACGTGTTTCGCGAGGGCGGCAGGTCCCAGTTCGCCCTCCTGAAGTTCTTGTGGGTCCTTCTCCTCCTGGACATGATCCGTCTGGAGCCGGAGGGCCAGAGCCCCGACGGGGCCTCGGTGGACGTGCCCGAGCTGGACGTCACGCTCGAGGACCTTGCGGACCTCGGCTGAGGGGGGCGGGGCGGCTCCCCGAGGCCTTGACCGTCCTTCGACCACGGTGTAAGGTATCCCGGCGGAACGGACGTTCCGCTCGGTGGTGAGCGTAGCTCAGCTGGCAGAGCCCCGGACTGTGGCTCCGGTTGTCGCGGGTTCGACCCCCGTCGCTCACCCCATGTGCGCTCGTAGCTCAGTTGGATAGAGCGTCGGCCTCCGGAGCCGAAGGTCGTGGGTTCGAATCCCGCCGAGCGCACCATTCTCGACTCCGCGAAGAATCCGACCAAGAGCCGGCGGGCGATGGATCCCTGGAATCGGGATTCGAAGGGTGGGGACCCCCGTGGTTTTCGAGGCGAAGAGCCAACTGCTTGGCTCCGAGCCGTAGAAAACGAGGGAGGGGCCCCACCCCGGGAATCGTAGGCGGCCTTGAAACGCAGGGGCCTCTGGCCCCGAGGCTTCTAGGCCGCGTAGGTTCGAATCCCGCCGAGCGCACCATTTTTGACTCCGCGAAGAATCCGACCAAAAGCCGGCGGGCGATGGATCCCTGGAATCGGGATTCGAAGGGTGGGGACTCCCGTGGTTTTCGAGGCGAGGAGCCAACTGCTTGGCTCCGAGCCGTAGAAAACGAGGGAGGGGCCCCACCCCGGGAAGCGTAGGCGGCCTTGAAACGCAGGGGCCTCTGGCCCCGAGGCTTCTAGGCCGCGTAGGTTCGAATCCCGCCGAGCGCACCATTTTCGACTCCGCGAAGAATCCGACCAAAAGCCGGCGGGCGATGGATCCCTGGAATCGGGATTCGAAGGGTGGGGACCCCCGTGGTTTTCGAGGCGAGGCGTGAACGGTTTCACGCCAAGCCGTAGAAAACAAGGGAGGGGCCCCACCCCGGGAATCGTAGGCGGCCTTGAAACGCAGGGGCCTCTGGCCCCGAGGCTTCCAGGCCGCGTAGCTTCGAATCCCGCCGAGTCCATCACCATGCGAGAGGGGAAGGCCTCCAGCTCTCCCCCCTTTGCGTATCGCTCCCTCCGGTTGCTCCACGGACGCCTCATCTGAAGGAGGGTTCGCTTCAGCCGAAGGGAATTCGGCTTGGCGCCCTGGTCTTCCAGACCCGCGGGCTCTTGGGCCCACAAGCTCCTGGGCTCCATCACCCAAGGGGTCCGTAGCGCTTCCTCCTGGGGCAAAGGGATGACATCGAGCGCCCCCGCGGCCTTCTGCGGCCCGTGCCCGGGTGGAGTACACTACGCGGCGGGCCGGTCTCGCGGGAGGGTCCGGGGAGGGCCTGGAAAGACCGCGCCGCTGTCGAGGGGAGTGCCGATGAGGGATCTTCGCCGCTATGAAGACGTGCTCCAGGCCGTCGGGCAAACGCCCCTGGTGCGCCTGAACCGGATCACGAAGGGCACCCGGGCCGAGGTATGGGCCAAACTCGAATTCCTCAATCCAATGGGGAGCGTGAAGGACCGCATCGCCCGGCACATGATCGAGAAGGCGGAACGGGAGGGGCGTCTGGTCGAAGGGACCCTGATCCTGGAGAATTCCTCGGGCAACACGGCCCTGGGGCTGGCGCTCGTGGCCATCCAGAAGGGGTACCGGCTCAAGGTGGTGGTCCGGGACACGATCAGCCGGGAGAAGTTGGCCCAATTGAGGGCCCTGGGCGTCGACGTCCACTTCGCGGACACCTCCCTTCCCCCCGAACATCCGGACAGTTACAACAACATCGCGTCCAGGCTGGCGAAGGAGACGCCGGGCTGTTTCTTCCCCGATCAGCACAACAACCGGGAAAACAACGAAACCCACTACCTCACGACGGGCCCGGAAATTTGGGAGCAGATGGAGGGGCGCATCGACTACCTCGTGGCCGGGATGGGGACGGGTGGGACCATTGGCGGGGTCGCGAGGTACCTGAAGGAGAAGGACCCCTCCATCCGGGTGGTGGCCGTGGATCCCGAGGGATCGGTCTTCACCGAGTACTTCCGCACGGGGCGCCGGGTCGAGCCGAAGCCGTACCTCCTCGAAGGTCTGGGAGACGAATTCCTCATCGGGACGGCCGATTTCTCGGTCATCGATGACATGATTCAGGTCAGCGATCGGAACTCCTTCCTGACGACCCGACGCCTCGTCCGCGAAGAGGGGATTCTGGCAGGCGGTTCCAGCGGAGCCGCCCTGTGGGCCATCCTGGAGCTGGCCCGAAATCTCGATCGCCCTTCGCGCATCGTCACGATCTTTCCCGACGGCGCCTCACGCTACCTGAGCACCATCTTCAACGACGACTGGATGCGGGAGCGCGGATTCCTTTGATCCGGCGCTCCGGCGGACCGCATGGGCCCCTCCGGTGCCGGGACGAGGCGCCGGGCGAAGAGGGCGCGCTCCATGTGCGCCGCCGCCCGCGCCTCTCCGCCACGCGCGGGCGGATGGCCGCGGACGGAGGCGCGGGCGCGCCCGGGCCCGGGGCCGAGCGGTTGCCTGTGCGGGGCGGGCCTGCGTAGAATGGTCCCGGAGGTCGGAATGGGTCCGAGGCTGAAGAGTTGCCGGCGCTCTCCGGGCCGGCGGGAGCCGAAGCGTTGACCTCCGAAGCCCCTCTCATGTGCGATCTCGTGGTCTTGGGCTCGGGCATCGCCGGGCTCCGAGGGGCGGTGGAAGCCGCCCGGGCGGGTTGGCGCGTCATCGTGGTCACGAAAGACCTTCCCAGGGAATCCAACACCGAATACGCCCAGGGCGGAATCGCCGTTCCCCTTCCCGATCCGGAGGATCGGGAGCGCCACCTCGCCGACACCCTGGCGGCGGGGGACGGCCTGTGCGATGAGTCGGCCGTCCGCGTCTTGGTGGAAGACGGGCGCGACCGGGTGGAGGAGCTCATTGCCTGGGGCGCCGAGTTTGACCGGAAGGCCGGGGAACTTCACTACACCCGCGAGGCGGCTCACAGCCGGAGCCGCATTCTCCACTCCCACGGCGACGCCACGGGTCAGGAACTGGAGCGGGTCCTGACGGCGGCGGCCGGGCGGGAAGAGAACATCCGCGTTCTCCCTTTTCACACGGGCATCGCGCTCATCCTCGAGGAGGGGAGGTGCCGGGGCGTGTGGATCCTGGACGAAAGCGAAAACCGCGGGCGGCCCGTACTCGGCCGGGCCGTCCTGATCGCGACGGGGGGCATCGGGCGTCTGTATCAGCAGTCCACGAACCCAGCCGTGGCGACGGGGGACGGCATGGCCATGGCCCTTCGAGCGGGGGCCGTCATGGCCAACCTGGAATTCGTCCAGTTCCACCCTACGGCCCTGTTCCTGCCCGGCGCACCGCGGTTTCTGCTCTCGGAGAGCATGCGGGGAGAAGGGGCGGTCCTGAGGAACGCGGACGGCAAGCGCTTCGCCCACAAGTACCACCCGGAGGGAGAACTGGCCCCACGGGACGTGGTCACGAGGGCCATCGTCTCCGAAATCCAGGCCCAAAAAGGGCGCCCCGTGACGCTCGACCTGACCCACCTGCCCCCGGATTTCGTCCGAAAGCGCTTTCCCACGATCCACTCCACCTGCCTCCGGTACGGATTGGACATCACCCGCCGCCTCATCCCCGTCTATCCCGCCGCCCACTACATGATGGGCGGGATCGAGACCGATCGGGAGGGGCGCACCTCCCTTCCCGGCTGCTACGCCGCAGGGGAGGCGGCCTGCACGGGTGTCCACGGTGCCAACCGTCTGGCCAGCAACTCCCTCCTGGAAGGGCTCGTCTTCGGGACTCGGGCGGCCCGCGCCGCCCTTCGGGACCGCCCCGAGGCCCCGAAGGAACGCGAGGTGCCGCCCCTGAGGCTGTCGGGGTGCGCCGACCTGGAAATCGTCAACGCTTTGAGGAAGCGGTGCGGGGCGGTCATGTGGGAAGGCGTGGGCATCATCCGCGCGGCCCGCGGCCTGAGGGCCGCGCGACTGGAGCTTGAAGGCATCCGAAGAAACCTCCGGGACGGGTGCTTTCACCGCAGGGTCTTGGAGACCGCCAACATGGCCCTCCTGGGGGACGCCATCGCCGCTTCCGCCCAGTACCGGTGCGAGAGCCGCGGGGGCCACTACCGGCAGGACCACCCGGAGAGGGACGACGCCCGGTGGCGGCGTCCAAGCCGGCTCCTTCTCGAAGGGGAGACCTTCCGATTCTTGGAGGTGACCTCGTGATCCGAAAAGTCCTCATCGCCAACCGCGGGGAGATCGCCGTCCGGATTATCCGGGCCCTGAGAGACATGGGGATCGCGTCCGTGGCCGTCTTTTCCGAGGCCGACAGGCAGTCCCGCCACGTCCGTCTGGCCGACGAGGCCTATCCGGTCGGCCCCGCCCCCTCGAGCCAGAGCTACCTGAACGTGGAGGCCATCCTGGCGGCGGCGCGCCGCGCCGGGGCGGATGCGGTGCATCCGGGGTACGGCTTCCTTTCCGAGAACGCGTCCTTCGCCGCACGATGCGCGGAAGAGGGGCTGATATTCATCGGGCCCCCTCCGGAGGCCATTCATGCCATGGGCGAGAAGACCCGCGCCCGGCAGATCATGGCCGCCGCCGGGGTCCCCGTGGTGCCGGGCACCCTCGAACCCGTGAAGAGCCAGGAGGAGGCCCTGTCCGAAGGGCGCCGCATCGGCTTTCCCATCATGCTCAAGGCGGCGGCGGGCGGTGGCGGCAAGGGGATGCGGCTCGTTCGGACCGAACAGGAGATGGCCGGCGCGTTCCGGGACGCGTCCTCGGAAGCCGTGCAGTCCTTCGGAGACGGGTCGGTGTACCTCGAGCGCGCCGTCTTGAACCCTCGCCACATCGAAATGCAGATTCTGGCGGACGGGCATGGAACGTGCCTTTGGCTCGGCGAACGAGAATGCTCGATCCAACGGCGACACCAGAAGGTCATCGAGGAGTGCCCTTCCCCCTTCGTGGGGCCCGACATGCGAAGGCGGATGGGCGAGATCGCGGTGAAAGCGGCCCGGGCCGTGGGCTACGTGAATGCCGGAACGGTGGAGTTCCTGGCCAGCCAGGAGGGGGACTTCTACTTCATGGAGATGAACACCCGCCTCCAGGTGGAGCACCCCGTCACGGAGATGGTCACCGGCCTCGACCTCGTGAAACTGCAGGTGAGTGTGGCGGCCGGAGAGCCCCTTCGCCTCAAACAGGAGGACGTCTCCCAGCGCGGGTGGGCCGTGGAGTGCCGGATCTACGCCGAGGATCCAGAAAACAACTTCCTCCCATGCCCGGGGAAGATCGTGGCGGTGCGCTTCCCGGAGGGGCCCGGCGTGCGCGTGGACTCGTCCTTGTACGGGTCGGGGGAGGTGAGCATCCACTACGACCCCATGATCGCCAAGGTCGTGGCCTGGGCCGATGATCGCGCCGGGGCGGTGGCCACAATGAACCGGGCGCTCCAGGAGTTCCAGATCGTCGGGATCCGATCCAACCGACACTTCCTCATCGAGATCGTGAATCATCCCGAGTTTCTGGCGGGGAACCTGAGCACGGACTTCATCCCGCGCTTCCTGGGCCCCGGGGAGTACCGGAGGCCCGAGCCCCATCCGGTGGCGGACATCGCGGCGGCCATCGCGGCGTACGAGTCGGCCGTGCGGAGCCAGCCCCGACCTGAAGCCGGGAGCGGCGTGAGCGCGTGGAGGCGAAGCCTCCGCTAGGACGCGGCGGGGGACCCCATTCCTGGAGGCGGACGTGCGGTACGTGATCCTCAGAAACGGCCGGGAGATACCCGTGGAGCTGGCCCCTCGGAACGGGGGGTACGTGATCACGCTGGACGGCAAGACCTGGGAAGTGGACAGCGAGTTTCTCCTCCCGGGCCTTTACTCTCTCCTCGTGGACGGAAAGAGCTATGAGGTGAGCGTCTATTCGCCCGAGCCGGACGTGTACAACGTCCACCTGTATGACGGAACCCGCCGAGTGGAGCTTCTGAGCCCCATCGGGCTGGTGCTGCGGGGCCAGTCGGGCGGGGGAGCCGGCCACGGGGCCGCGGTGAAGGCGCCGATGCCGGGGAAGGTCGTGAAGATCCTCGTGGAGCCGGGCCAGGCGGTGCGGAAGGGCCAGGGCGTCATCGTCGTCGAAGCCATGAAGATGCAGAACGAGCTACAGGCCCTGACGGACGGGATCGTCCGGGACATCCGCGTGAAGGAGGGGGAGGGCGTGGTGGGCGGCGCGGACCTCGTGGTGATCGCGCCCGCGGAGGAGGCGTGAAGCGAAGGTGTCCGGCGGGCCTACCCCTCGCCGGCCGAGTCCTCCCCCACGTCGGGCGCCCGCCGGGGCGGAAAAAAAAGGAGGGGCCCGAAGGCCCCTCGCTTCCGACCGATGGAATTCGAGATTACCGAACGCTGTCGGCCAGACCCTTGCCGGGCTTGAACTTCACGACCTTCTTGGCCGCGATCTTGATGGGCTTGCCGGTCTTGGGGTTGCGGCCGGTGCGGGCATTGCGCTTGCCCACCGCGTACGTGCCGAAACCGACCAGCGTGACCTTGTCGCCCTTCTTGAGGGCCTTCTGGACCGCGCCCGTGAAGGCGTCCAGGGCCTTGGCGGCCTGGGCCTTGCTCAGCCCAGCGTGGTTGGAAATCGACCCAATCAGTTCAGCCTTGTTCATCCGTACCTCCTATAAAGGTTCTGGGCACAATATAGGGCTGGAACTCCCGCCTGTCAAGGGGTTCAGGCGGAGCTATCCCCGGAAACTCCCTGGCGGTGAGGATTCTGGCATATAGAAAAAGGTGAAAGCGTGAGGGACGCGCTTCTTGAGGGCATGGCTCTGGCGTCCGTCCTCCGGGACTTTCTGGCCGACTCGGCCCCGGAACGCGTCGCCCCGCCGCTTCTCCGGGCCCACTTCGAAGGCAGGTCGGTCCCGGACCGGGTCCTCTGCCTGGGCAAAGCCGCGCCGGGCCTCGCCGCCGCGGCTCGGGCGGTCTGGCCCCATGTCCCCGGGCTCCTCTACGGGGTGCCTGGAAGGCCCGGGCCTCCGGGCTTTTTGGACCTGCGCGGCGACCACCCCGAGCCGACGCCCGGAAACGTCCGGCGCACGCGGGAAGTGCGGGACTGGTTGCGGGAAGGCCGGGGAGGGCTTCTGGCGCTCGTCTCTGGAGGCACCTCCGCCCTGCTCGTCGCGCCCCGTCCACCGTGGACCCTGAGGGAGAAGGCCGGCCTGGCCGCCCGGCTCCTTGCGTCGGGGGCTCCCATCCGGGACGTCAACGCCGTTCGGCTTGCGCTCTCCGAAGTCAAAGGGGGTGGTCTCCTGAAGGACCTGGGCGGTTGGCCTTGCGCCACGGGCATCTGGTCGGACGTGGGGCCGGGCCAGGCACGTCTCGTGGGCTCGGGCCCCACGCTTCCCTGGAGGCCGGCCGTTTCGGCGGGACAGGTGCTTCGGGCCTTGGGGATCTCAGCCCCCCGGGGGCTCCCAGCCCCATCGCCCGCCGCTCGAAGGCCCAGGGACCGCTGGTTCCTGCTGGCGGACGGGCTCTTCCTGCGTCGCCTGGCGGCGGATTCACTGAGGGCGCGGGGCTTGCGCGTGAGGGAAGTGCCGGTGCGAGAGGGCGAAGGGGCGGATGTTCTTGCGGCGCGGCTCGTCTCGCTCGCGGTCGCGGCGCGGGGCGGGGGCGGTCCTCCACGAGCCTGGGTCGGGGTCGGAGAGGCGACGGTGGATGTGGGGAACCACCGGGGGGCCGGCGGACGGTGCAGCCACCTCGCCGCGGCCCTGGCCCTCCTCCTGCGGGAAACCGCGCCTTCTGCGCGGTGGTCCTTGGCGGTCCTGGCGACGGACGGAATGGACGGCAGCGGGGATGGAGGGGCCTTTACGGACGACCGCCACGTCCCGAACCCGTCCGCGCTGAAGGGGGCCCTGGTCAGGAGGGAGACGGCATCCCTTTGGAGAGGGAAGGGGACGTTCATCCCGCGGGGGCCCACCGGCAACAATTTAAGAGACCTTTGGGTTCTGGTGGTCCGGTAGGCTCCGGGAGGATCCGGATGGACGCGAGGCGGCGACCAGGAAAGACCGGGCCCCTCTGGCCCGGCGACGACGGAAGCCTTGGGATATACGTCCACGTTCCGTATTGCGCCTCCTTGTGCGGGTACTGCGACTTCCACCGGACGGTGAGTCCCGGCGGCGTCCCCGCGGGATACGAGGACCGGGTCCTCCTGGAAGCCCGCCTCCACCATCGGGATTCGGTGCGAGAGGTGGACACGATCTACTTCGGCGGCGGGACACCCTCTCTCCTGCCGGTGCGCCGCTTGGCGGCCCTCCTGGACGGCCTGCGCCGGCTGTTCCGCGTGGCGGATGGGGCGGAGACGACCCTCGAGGCCAATCCTGAGACCGTGACGAGCGCCTCGATCGATGGCTGGCAGCAGGCGGGCGTGAACCGTCTTTCGCTGGGCGTCCAGTCCTTCCAGCCTGGGGTTCTCGAACTTCTGCAGCGCCGCGCGACGGCAGGACAGGCCCTGGAGGCCGTGGTCGCGGCCGCCCGGGCGGGCTTCGAGCGGCTGTCCGTGGACCTCATGGCCGGCGTGCCGGGACAATCCTTGAAAGGCCTCGAGGAGGACCTCCGGCGGGCCTCGGATCTTCCGGTGGACCACATATCGGTGTACGCCCTGGATCTTCACCCCGGAACGCCCCTTGCCCAGCGTGCGGAGCGGGGTGAGGTGCTCCTTCCCGGCGATGACTTGTGCGCCCGGATGTTGGACCGCACGCACGAAGTCCTGACGAGGGAAGGCTGGGGCCACTACGAGATCTCCAATTTCGCGCGGCGGGGGGGGGAGTGCCGGCACAACCTGAAATACTGGCGCGGAGGGGAGTACGTGGGTCTCGGGCCCTCCTCCTGGAGCCGGATCCGGGGGCGTCTACTCGGGAACCCCCGCGACGACGTGGCCTGGACCAAGGCCCTGGAGGCAGGCCTCCCGCCCTGGGAGACAGAGATCGTCCTGACTCCGGAGCGCCTCCTGGAAGACCGGCTCATCTTCGGGCTCCGTCTGGCGGAGGGAGTGCCCCTCGCGGAAGTCCAGGGCCTCTTCGCCGGAACCGAGTACCGGCTGGCCCACCTTTTGGGGAGGCTCTCCGATCAGGGCCTCGCCGAGCTGCACGGCGACCGGCTGCGCCTGACCCCGAAAGGGTTCCTCGTTTCCACCACGGTGATCGCGGAACTCCTGTCTGTTCGTCCTGGAGAGGCGGCGCAGGGGGGAGGCGAAGGGTTTCCCGGAGTCCCGAGCGGGAAGCCCGGGGCCGTGTCGAGCGTTCGGGGAAACGGCCCCGTTCGGGCCCCCAAAGGGAGCCGTTCATGAAGCCGCGGTGGGTCCTCATCACAGGTGCTTCGTCGGGGTTGGGGAAGGAGTTCGCGGATCTCTTCGGGCGGGACCGGTGGAACCTCGTCCTGACGGCGCGCCGCGCCGAACGCCTCTCGTCCCTGGCTTCGGATCTGAACCTGCGACGGGGAGTGAAGGTTGAGGTCCTGCCCGCCGATCTGACTCTCCCCGAGGCCCCCGTCAGGATCGTGAAGGAGCTCGAGGGGAGGGGAGTGGAGGTCTCCGCTCTCGTCAACAACGCGGGTTTCGGCCTCCGCGGGGGAGTCCAGGACATCTCCCTGGAGAAACAGGCAGAGATGATCTACGTGAACGTCCTGGCCCTGACCTCCCTGACCCGGCTCCTCCTTCCGAAGATGCTCGCCCTCGGAGACGGCGGCGTCCTGAACGTGGCCTCCACCGCGGCCTTCCAGCCTGGCCCCTACATGGCGGTTTACTATGCCACGAAAGCCTACGTGCTCTCCTTCACCGAGGCCCTGGCCGAGGAGGTGCGCGGTTCGGGAGTGAAGGTCTCCTGTCTTGCACCGGGGGCGACGGAAACGGAGTTTGCGGCGGTGGCGGACATGGAAGGTAGCCGCCTGTTTCGAATGGGGGCCATGGATCCCCGGAGAGTGGCTGAGACCGGCTACGATGCCTGGAAGCGGGGCCGGGTCGTCGCGGTCCCGGGCCTTCGAAACCGGCTGGGCGCTTTTTCCGTGCGGCTTACTCCGCGCTTTCTGGTGCGGAGGCTCGTCCGCCTCCTCCAGAGTCCTTCGTGACCGGCTCCGCCGGTTCGGCGTGCACGGTGACCGTCACGGGTCCGGCCACCGCCTCCCTTACCGTCTTTTCGATACGGTCCGCCGCGGCGTGGGCCTCGGCAAAGGAGAGGCATCCCGGAAGGCTCACCGTCAGGACCACGTGGGTGCCCTCCCCGCTTTTCAAGAGGAGAGCCTTCGAGCAGCCCGCGACCTCGGGGATTTCTTGCACGGCCTCACGGATCAGCCGGCTCTCCTCCTCCATCGAAATCGGAGCCCCATCGGGCTCGGCGTGGACGAGCACGTCGGCCCGGCTCAGGGCTCCCTGGACGGCTCGCTCCACGGCTTCGGTGACGCCGTGGGCCGCCTCGAGGGGCATTCCCGGATCGAGGCCCACCTTCAGGTCCACGAAATGCCGGGCCCCTGCCTCGCGGACGCGCACGTCGTAGGCTCGGGCCACGCCGGGGACGGATTGGGCCGCCCGGGCGACCTTCCCCACGTGATCCCCTGGAACCCGGTCCGTCAGGGCGTCCACGGACCGCATGCCGAGACGGACGGAGATCCAGACCACGAAGAGGGAGACGCCGATGGCGGCGATGGCGTCGGCCTGCGGGTAGCCCAGCAGGGTGAAGACCAGGCCCCCGAGCACCACCAAGGAAGACAGAATGTCGCTGGAGAAGTGGAGAGCATCCGCCTCCAGTGCCTTGCTGCGCGTTTCCCGCGCCACGCGGGAAAGGGCCCGGCTGCGAGATACATCCACCACGATGGCCAGCACTACTACGCCGAAGCTCCAGGCGTTCACCTTCACTTCAACGGTCTTGAAATACAGCCGGGCCACGGCCTCGTAGACGATCCAGACGCAGGTAACGAGGAGCAGGAGAGTCTCCAGGAGTGCCGAGAGGTTCTCGATCTTTTCGTGGCCGTACGGGTGGTCCCGGTCCGCGGGCCGGTCCGACACCGTGACGGCCCACCACGTAAGGCCCGCCGCCAAGAGGTCCAGGGCCGAATGGGCCGCCTCGGAGAGGATCCCGAGGCTCCCGGTCCAGAGGCCCACCCCAAGCTTCGCGCCCGTCAGGAGGCAGGCCGCGGCCACGGAGGAAATCGCCACACGCCGCTTCGCATCCATTCCGGACCTCCCCCCCGGACGTCCCGTCCCACGGGGCTTCTGATTGCGCTATACTACCACCTTGTGCGCCCGTAGCTCAGGTGGATAGAGCATCTGCCTTCTAAGCAGATGGCCGCAGGTTCGAGTCCTGCCGGGCGCACCAAAGATGGCAAGGGGGGAGGGCATCCAGCCCTCCCCCCTTTGCGCTCTGCTCCCTTCGGTCGCGCCGCTGATCCCCCCACCTGGAGAGGTCCGCGCTCCAGCGGGAGTGAATCCCGCTTCGCGCGTGGCATCTCGGTAAGGAAGCCCGGGGGGACGAGAAGGGCGGGAGGCCCTTCGGGGCCCTTCCGAGGGCGCGACCGAAGAGGGAGCGGCCGCAGGGTGGGCGCCGGTCCGTGTCGATTCGCTGGAGACCGCCCCCTTTTCCCATCGATGGAAGGTTCGGCTAGAATGGTGCCTGCGCGTGGGAGGAGGCATGGCCGATTTGAAGGACCGCATTCGGGTCCTCATCGTCGAGAAACTGCGGCTGGAAAAGGTGAAACCACAGGACATCGGGGACGAGACGCCGCTCTTCGGGGAAGGGATCGGACTGGATTCGGTTGACGCCCTTGAACTGGTGGTGGCCCTTGAAAAGGAGTTCGGGATCCGCATCGCGGACGAGGACCTGGGCCCGAAGGTGTTCCAAAACGTAGGCACCCTCGCTGCCTTCGTGGAAGCGAAGGGAGGAGCGACCCAATGAAGGCGATGGCGATCTACCCCGGGTCCTTTGATCCCGTGACAAACGGTCACGTGGACCTCGTGATGCGGGGTGCGGGCATCTTCCAGACCGTCGTCGTGGCCGTCTTGCGAAACACTCAAAAAGAGGGGCTCTTCACCGTCGAGGAACGGGTCCGTCTCCTCCGGGAGAGTCTTCGCGACGTGGACCGGGTGGAGGTGGACGCCTTCGACGGCCTTCTGGTGGATTACGTGCGCCGGCGCGGGGCTCGGCACATCCTGCGTGGAATCCGAGCCCTGTCGGACTTCGAATACGAGTTCCAGATGGCCCTCATGAACCGACGCCTGGCCCCCGATCTGGAGACGGTCTTCCTCATGCCGCGGGAGGAGTACACCTATCTGTCCTCCCGTCTGGTCCGCGAGGTGGCGCGCCTGGGAGGGCCGGTGGAAGGTCTGGTTCCCGCCCCGGTGCTCCGGATGCTCAAGGAGAAGTTCTCGAAATGACCGCCCGCAGAATGGAGGCCGTGGAGGCATCCAAACTCCTCGATCTGATCGTTCAGGGGCAGGAATTGAAGCGAAGGGGCGTCCCCTTCGTGGATATGGGACCCGGTCAACCCGATTTTCCCGTGCCCGGCCCCATTCTGGAGGCCACGGAACGCGCCCTCCGCGAAGGTTACACTTATTATAGCCCGGTGATGGGATTGCCCGCCCTGCGCGAGGCCGTGGCCGACCGGTACAACCGGCTGTACGGCGGGAAGTACACGGCGGCCAACGTCCTGATCACCGCCGGGGCCAAGGGCGCCCTCTATCACGTGATCGGCTCCCACATGGACGCCGGCGAGGAGGTCCTCGTCCCGGTGCCGTACTACGTTTCCACGCCCCAGATCGTCAGGCTGTGGGGCGGGACCCCCCGCCTCGTTCCTTGCCGCTTCGAAAACGGCTTCCTACCGGAGGTGGAGGCGCTGGAGGCGGCCTCGGGTCCGAGGACCCGGGGGATCGTCCTCAACTCCCCGTGCAATCCCACCGGGGCCGTCGTGCCCCGGGACCTTCTGGAGAAGATCGTGGCCTTCGCCGAGGGACGGGGGATGTTCATTATCCTGGACGAATGCTATGACCGGTACGTCTACGAGGAGGGCCTCTACGCCACGTCGGCCCACCTCGACCCCGAGGCCCGCAGGCCCGTGTTCTGCGCGGGTTCCTTCTCCAAGACCTTCTCCATGACGGGCTACCGGCTGGGCTGGGCATTGGGGCCCGCCGAGGGGATTTCCGCCGCGGGCCGGATCCAGGCCCACTCCATGAACGGCGCCACGACCTTTGCTCAGATGGGCGGACTGGAGGCCCTTCGGCGGGAGGAGGAACTCTTCGGGCCCGTCCTGCGCGACTACTCCGTGCGGCGCGATGCGTTGTATCAGGGTCTCCTGTCCCTCCCCGGAATCGAAGCGCTCCGACCGGATGGCGCGTTCTACATCTTTCCACGCGTCACGGGGCTCATGGAGCGGCTGGGGGCGGACACGTCGGACCTTCTCGCGACTCGACTTCTTGATGAGGCCGGGGTCATGGCCATCCCCGGTTCCGCCCTGGGCCTCGAGGGCTTCATGCGCTTCTCCTTCGCCGTTCCGGTTCCACGAATCCGGGAAGCGGTGGGGAGGATCCTTGGCCTCTTGGAGCGGACGGGGATGCCCTAGCCAGGCGGATCCCGCCGCGCCGCCTTTGGGCCAGGCGAAGCGTCCCCGTCACCGGGAACGCGGTTCTCCTGATCTCCTCGATCGTCTGCAAATCAAGGCCCCAGGTTCCGAGCGGGTTCACCCATTCGAATCAGGCTCCGGCGGGACCCCGATTGAGGCCAAATCGTAACCTGAGTACACGAATTGCTATAAACGCAGGTTACGGCAACAATAAACCTATTAAAAATATATTGAATCACCATCTGACCATGGTCCACTGCGTCGCGGATGCGTGAACGGAATTATCGGTTAGAAGATAACTGTGAGAACGACTAGAGGAGTCGTTTTGCTGACTTTTCCGAATTGGGCACGTCCCTTGCGTATTTCGCCTCCCTGTTAGGACCTTTCATAGGAGGTGTGGATGGTGAAGAGGACGTGGATCGCCCTGGTTGTACTGGCCCTCGGAATCGCGGCCCTGGCCGCGGCGCCCGGCGGGATCGTCCCCGGACCGGCCCCCATGCCGGCGGGCGGAATCGTTCCCGATGTCGAGATGGCCAGGCAGAACGCGGAAGCGGAGGCCGCGAACTACCTTGCGGAGGCTCAGGGGAGACTGGGCCTCGGCGACGAAAACCTGACGTTTCTTCCCAGGAGCACGGACGTGGACCCCTTTGGCGCGAGCCACGTGCGCTTCGCGCAATTCTACAAGGGCATCCCGGTTTTCGGACAGGAGGTCATCGCCCACGTCAACAACGCCGTGGGTGGTGTCTTCGCGCTCACGACCCGCGTGGAGGCGATCCCCGACCTCGACGTGACCCCGTCTTTCGGCGCGCACCAGGCCGAGAGGATGGCGAAGGAACAGTTCCGTTCGCTCCACGGCCCCGGGAAGGCCTCGGCGCGGGCGGAACTCTTCATCTACCCGAACTGCTCGGGCTACGACCTGGCGTACGTCGTCCGGGTATCCAACGTGATGCAGGACAACCTCACCCCCGCCGAGCACGTCTTCGTGATCGACGCGCACAGCGGCGCTCCCATCGCGGACTGGGATGACCTGCACACCGTGGATATCACCCCGTACACGGTGCCCAAGACAGCCACCGGCCATTCCTATTACAGCGCCGACGTGACCATCGGAACGGCACAGAAGTCCGATCTCACGGCCAGCTATTCCCTGGTGGATCCGAGCCGCGGCAACAGCTACACGATGGACATGCTGAACAAGAAGACGGGCGGAGCGCTCTTCGTGAACGCCACGAACGTCTGGGGAGATCACACCCTGGCCACCCGGGCCACCATCGGCGTGGACGGCCACTACGGCCAGCAGGCCACCTGGGACTTTTACAAGCTGACCTACGGCCGCAACGGCATTTTCAACGACGGCAAGGGCGCCTATTCCAGGGTCCACTACAGCCGTTCGTACAACAACGCCTTCTGGTCGGATTCCTGCAAGTGCATGACCTACGGCGACGGGGACGGCACGACCTTCTCTCCCCTCACTTCGCTGGACGTGGCGGCCCACGAGATGAGCCACGGCGTCACGGCGGCCACTTCGGCCCTCATCTATTCGGGCGAATCGGGCGGAATGAACGAGTCCTTCTCCGACATCATGGCCTGCGGCGTCGAGTTCTGGGCCGCCGCCCACGGCGCCACGACCGTTCCGGACTACTGGATCGGTGAAGACATCTACACGCCCAAGACGGCGGGCGACGCCCTTCGGTACATGGACGACCCCAAGAAGGACGGCCGGAGCATCGACCACTACAGCCTCTACACCTCCAGCATCGACGTGCACTACTCCTCCGGCATCTGGAACAACATGTTCTACCTTCTTGCGGCGGGCGGGACAAACAAGACGTCCGGCATCAGCGTGACGGGCATCGGGATCGACAAGGCCCTCGCCATCTGCTACCTGGCGAACACGGGCTACTTCGATCCTTCCGAGACCTTCGCCATGGCCCGTCAGGATTGCATCGCGGCCGCAACCCAGCTCTACGGCGCCTCCAGCACGGAAGTGACGAGGGTGGGCCAGGCCTGGACGGCCGTCGGCGTCAACTAGTTGGCGGAAGGCAAATCATCGAAGGGGCCGGGCGGTGACGCCTGGCCCCCTCTCTTTTCGGGCCGGAAAGAGCGGAAGATCCGGGGCCGAGGGGACGGCCGCGCCTTCCCCGCTTCGTGCTTCGGCGCACGCGCTGGAGGCGGCCCCTCCCTACCGTCTCCTGGGGGGACGGCGGTCACGGCCCTCGCGGGACCGGCCCTCGGGACGGCGAGGCCTGTTTTCGCGGGACGGCGCGGGAGGGCGGGCGGCGCCGAGGGGCGGCGTCTCGGGACCGTGGAGGCTCCGCTGGTAATAATTGTCCAAGAGCATGGCGACGAGATCCGTCTCGTCGGCCTCCTGTTCGAGGCTCCGCGCCAGGGGAAGGAAGCGCTTGAGGCGCTCCTTCCGGATGTTGTCGAGGGCGCGGAATTCGGATTCGAGGAGCGCCGTGACGCGCTGGGCCACAAGGGCCTCCACCTCCTCGTCGGTGGGGAGGGGCCGCTCCTCCATGGGGAGGTTGTACGCGCGGGCGATTTCCATCAACCGGATCTCCTCCATGCCCGCCACCAGGGTGATGGCGGTGCCGGCGGCCCCCGCGCGCCCCGTTCGGCCGGAGCGGTGCACGTACGACTCGGGGTCCTCGCCGGGCTCGTACTGGATCACGTGGGACAGCTCGGGGATGTCGATGCCTCTTGCGGCCACGTCGGTGGCCACGAGGAACCGCAAGGAGCCCTCCCGGAGCCTGGCCATGACTTTCTCGCGGGCGGCCTGGGTGAGGTCGGCGCTGAGGGCGTCGGCGTCGTAGCCGAAGCGCTGGAGGACCGTCGTGACGAATCCCACATTCTCCCGGGTGTTGCAGAAAATGATGGCGGAGGAGGGGTTCTCCACCTCGAGGATCTTCACGAGGGACCGGTCCTTCCGCATGGGCGGGCAGACGGTGAAGAGGTGGGTCGTCTCGGCCACGTGGACATGGTCCTTGCTCAGGCTGAGAAACCCGGGGTGGTCCAGGAACTCCTCCGCCAGGCGAAGGACGTAGGGGGGGTAAGTGGCCGAGAACATGGAGCCGTGCACGCGGCGGCGGGGGAGGAAGGACTGGATCCGGCGCATGTCCGGATAGAAGCCCATGGAGAGCATCCGGTCGGCTTCGTCGAAAACGAGGAACTTCAGGCCGTCGAGGCTCAGGGTTCCTCGGATGAGGTGGTCCAGGATCCGCCCCGGGGTGCCCACGACGAGGTGGGCGCCCCGCTTGAACCCTTCGATTTGGGGTCCGTAGGCCGCCCCCCCGTACACGGAGACCACGTGCAGGCCCCTTTCGCCGAAGAGGAGCGTGGCGGCCTGCGCCACCTGGTGGGCCAGCTCGCGGGTGGGCGTCAGAACCAGGGCCTGGCAGGTCGCCGAAGCGGGGTCCAACTGATGCACCATGGGAAGGATGTAGGCGCCTGTCTTCCCGCTTCCGGTCCGGGACTGAACCATCAGGTCCCGGCGCTGGAGCAAGTAGGGGATGGCCTTGGCCTGAACGGGCATGAGGGCGGACCAGCCGGCCCGCGCGGCGGCCTCGCGCACGGCCTCGGGAAGGGCCTCCAGGGTCGTTTCAGGAAGGGCGTTGTCGGGCTCGACGAGGGGTTCGGCGGGCCTGTTCGGTTCGGATTCGGTCATTTTGGGGCCTCGGATGTGGGGTCCTGGGGCGGCGAGGGAGCCGTTTCCCGAGCGGAGGCGCCGGTCGCCTCCGATGGCTCGGGAAGGGGCTCGAAAGGCATGGGCGCCGGCATCGGCGCCTCGGGTGCCGGCGCCGGCGGGGTCTGCGGCGCGGGGGCAGCCTGCGACAAGAATCGCCATTCGGGCCCGAACTGTTCCAGGAAGTAAAGGGAATAGGAGCGAACGAAGACGAAAATGGGAAGAAAAGCCACGCTGCTGAGATAGGGCAGGGCGGCGATACAGCAGGTCACGCAGGTGCCGATGAGAACCAGGACGCCGGCGACGATGGCGATGACGACCTTGGCCAGCACGTACAGCAGGAACACGCCCTCGTGGCCGGCCAGCATCTCGTCCCGGAAGATCCGGAGGGCCTGCACGGGCCGTGCGCCCCGCCGGTAGGTGATGGGCACGACGAAGTCGTTGACGGCCATCTGGAGGAGAGCGAGGCAGACGAGAAGGATGGCGAGGAGAAGGAGGCCGAGCAGGAGGGCCGTGACGGACCGAGCCCCGAAGCGGCCGTCGCGGATGTTGGGGTAAGCGAGGACGAAGCAGAAGCCTCCGATGAGGGCGAAGGCCCCGAGACCCGTAAGGCCCACGAGGAAGCGGAAGACGAAGAGGGTGTTCCCGAAGGCGCGGAAGCGCTCCCAGGGCTCGCTGACGGCGGCGCGGTTCTTGATGACGTTGTCGAGGAACATGAACTTGCCCCGGCTGGAGAGCCAGGTGAGGAGGGTGGCGAGGGCGAAGACGAAGAGGATCACTCCCCCGGCGATGAGGATCACGAGGCCCCAGTGATCGGCCATCCACTGACCGGCGCCCCGCCCGAAATCGTCCAGATCGTCGCGCCCGCCGCGGCCCCGTCCGCCGAAGTTCCCCGCGGGATTGAAGCCTCCCCCTCCGTCCCCGAGATGGGCGAGGAAGGCGCAGAAGCCCATGACGAACCACTTCTTGAGGTCGAAGTGTTCGAAGAGGACGCGGCGGGTGTGCTGGAGCGCCGGATCGATGGGCGAAATGACCGAGATTTCCTGGACCCCTGCCATGAGGACCCCCTGCTTCCCACCGAGGCTCGCGGAGTTGCCCGACGGTCCTCCATACCCTAACACCGGCGGGCTCCCGAAAAAAGGGGGCGTTCGAGCTCCCTTCCCGGCTCGCTCGCCCAGGCGTCAGCCGCGCCTGGCTTCGGACGGGAGAGAACGCCCCGGCCGCGCGGGCGTTCGTAGGGTCAGCGAAGGCGCCGGGAAGAGGGGGGTTGGGGATGCGGGAGATGGCGGAACTCGCAGTCGGCGAAAGCCAAGCCATCGCCCTCCTGCGGTTCGCCCCGGCGGCTAATCCTCTTCCTCCGGCGCCCCTCTCCGGCCCTTTAGGGCGCCGCGCCGTTTCTTTTCCGAGATGCGCCGCTCCCGCGAGGCGGCGGTGGGCGCCGTCGCCACCCGCTTCCGGGGGACGAGGGCGGCCTCCCGGATGAGGGCCACCAGGCGGCCCACGGCGTCCTGCCTGTTTCGCTCGCGCGACCGGAAGCGCCGGGCCGTAATGAGGATTTCTCCCGAGGAAGTGAGGCGGGCCCCGGCAAGGGCGAGCAGGCGTTCCCGCACCTCCTCGGGAAGAGACGGCGAGCCCGCGGCGTCGAAGCGGAGCTGGACGCACGTGGACACCTTGTTCACGTTCTGGCCCCCGGGGCCCGGAGCCCGGACGAACTCCTCCACGACCTCCTCGTCGCGGAGAGAAATGGACGGCGTCACGCGGATCACGGCCCCCCCCCTCCCAAGACGAGCGGCGCCACGATATACACCCCCAGGGGGATGACGACCACCGCCACCGCATCCAAGGACACCCCCACCTTGATCATCTGAGTGATGCGGACGCAGCCGGAGCCGTACACGATGGCGTTGGGAGGGGTGGAGACGGGCAGCATGAAGGCCATGCTGCATCCCAGGGCGCAGGCGACGGCGGGCTCCAGGGGCGACACGCCGGCGCTTGCGGCGGCGGCGATGGCGAGGGGGACGAGCATGGTGGCCGCCGCCGTATTGGAGGTGACTTCGGTGACGACGATTCCCACGGCGGCGAACAGGAAGGTCAGCGCCAGCGTGGAGCGAGCGCCCGTGGCGGAAACGAGGCCTTGTCCCACGGCCCCCGCGAGCCCCGTCTTGAACATGGCGGCGCCGAGGGAGAGCCCGCCGCCGAAGAGGAGGAGCGTGCCCCAGTCAATGCGCACGGCCTGGTTCCAGGTGAGGGTGAAGGTGCCGGACGCGCGGTCCGCGGGGAGGAGGAAGAGGAGGGAGGAGGCGGCCAAGGCCACGACGCTCTCGGGAAGGACGCTCTGGAGAAGGACGTAGAGCCCGCTGGATGTGCCCGCCACGGCGGCCACGGCGCCGGGAAGCACCCAGAGGACCACGGCGAGGAGGAACGCGGAAAGGACATTCCACTCCCCCCGTGACATGGGGCCCATGGCCGCCCGCTCCCGCCTCAGGATCTCGGAGGCCCCTTCGATGCTCCGCACCTCGGGGGGCAGGAGGAGGCGCATCAGGACGAGGGCCGCGGAGAGCATGACGAGGAGGATCGGAAGGGCCAGGAGCATCCACTGGAAGAACGGGACCTTTACGCCCGCGAGCTTGTCCAGGTATCCCATGGCGATGAGGTTCGGCGGTGTTCCCACGGGAGTCCCGATGCCGCCGATGGAGGAGGCGAAGGCGCACAGGAGCATGAGCGCCGTACCGAACCGGAGCCGCGTCGGGTCCACCTCCCTTCCGCCCGCGGAAAGGAGTCGCGCCATGGCGCCCAGGACGCCCAGGGCGATGGGGAAGAGCATGGCCGTCGTGGCGCTGTTCGAGAGCCACATGGAGAGGCCAGCCGCCAGCCCAGCGAAGGCCAGGAGGACCCGGGCGGCGGAGCCCCCCACCAGGCGCGAGGAAAGCAGGGCGAAGGCGACGCGCCGGTCGAGCCCGTGGACGGCCATGGCCTCGGCGAGCATGAAGGAGCCCAGGAACAGGAAGATCACGGGGTCCCCGAAAGGGGAGAAGGCTTCGCCCGGTCCCGAGACACGCAGGAGCACCATGAGGGACGGGCCGAGCAGGGCCGTCACGGGGATGGGGACCGCCTCCGTGATCCACCAGACCAGGACCCACGCCACCACCGCGGCGAGGCGGGAGGCTGCCGCGGAGGGTGCGGGCAGGGGCGCCAGGAGAAGCAGAAGGAAGACCGCGGGGCCGAGATAGAGGCCCGCCGTTCTCCGCCGGGCCTCGAAGCGCTCCTCCGCGGGGGACAGCTTCTCGCGGATCTCCGAAAGGTCGCCGTAGCGGAGGTTCATCCCCTTCCCCCTTCCCGGTGGCCCCAGGGTACCACGGCGGCGGCCGGTGGGGGGCGGGGGCTTTTCAGGGGAAGGAGTGCCGGATACCCTGAGGCCTGAACCTCGGAGGGATGCCATGCGATGGCTCGTGACCGGTGCCGCTGCCCTCGTTTTCCTTTCCATGTCGGGCCCTCGAGCCCAGACGTCCGGAGGATCCCAGGCGCCGGTGGCCCTGGTCCTCCACGGCGGGGCGGGAGCGATCCGGAAGGACCAGATGCCCCCCGGGAAGGAGGCGGCCTACCGGGAGACGCTCGCAGAGGCGGCCAGGGCCGGGTGGGACATCCTCCAGGGGGGCGGCTCCAGTTTGGACGCCGTGGAGACGGCGGTGAGGATCCTGGAGGACTCCCCGCTTTTCAACGCCGGCAAGGGCGCCGTCTTCAACCACGAAGGGGCCCACGAACTGGACGCCTCCATCATGGACGGCGCAACCCTCAGGGCGGGAGCCGTGGCGGGCGTACGTCGGGTCAAGAATCCGGTCGTTCTGGCCCGAAGGGTCATGGAAAGATCTCCCCACGTGTTTCTCGTGGCGCAGGGCGCCGAGGCCTTCGCACGGGAGCAGGGCGTGGATCTGGTCCTGCCCTCCTTCTTCGATACGGAAGAGCGCTGGCGGGACTTCCAGCGGGCCCGTGCTCGGGAGCAGGAAGAGGGCAGGGGCGGGCCGCCCGGCGGGACCGAGCCGCCCCCCGAGAAGCGCGGAACCGTGGGCGCGGTGGCCCTGGACCGGTGCGGCCACCTGGCCGCCGCCACCTCCACCGGAGGCATGACGAACAAGCGCTGGGGCCGGGTGGGGGACTCCCCGGTCATCGGAGCGGGGACCTATGCCGACGACTCCGCCTGCGCCGTCTCGGCGACCGGGTGGGGGGAGTACTTCATCCGGGCGGCCGTGGCCCACGACATCCGGTGCCGCGTGGCCTACCGGGGGGAGTCCCTCCAGTCCGCCGCCGACGCCGCCCTGGCCGTCGTGGAGGCCCTGGGGGGGGACGGCGGCGTGGTGGCCCTGGACGCCAGGGGCAACCGGGCCGTCTCCTTCAACACGCCCGGAATGTTTCGGGCCTGGGTCGAGGCCGACGGGACGGTGACCGTCCGCCTTTACGAGGATCCGTGATACAGTCGAAGTCGCTCCCAAGGGTCGCGCGCGATCGAGTCGAGATTCGGACCTTTACGGCGCGCGGTCCCTCGCCCGGGAGCCTTTGACGAGGAGGAGGGGACCATGGTTCGGAAGCCGTCCGCCGCCGGGGCCGCCCCCGGGATCCGCATCGTCCGCTTCGTTGCCTGCTCGGTTGCCCTGCTCCTTCTTTCGAGCATCCTGCCCCTCGCGCAGACCTTCACGCTCCTCCACGTGAACGACACCCATTCGCACCTGGACATGACCGGACCCAAGGACGCCAACCTCGACGGCACCGAAGGGGGCCTCGCCAAGGCCGCGACGGTCATCGGCCAGGCCAGGGCGACGGAGCCCAACGTGCTGGTCCTTCACGCCGGGGACGTCTTCCACGGCGACCTCTTCTTCAACAAGTACTTCGGCGTGCCCGAGTTCCAGCTCATGAAGCAGTTGGGGTTCGACGCCATGGCCGTGGGAAACCACGAATTCGACTTCGGTCCGGGCGTGCTCGCCATGGCCCTCAACCAGGCCTACGGCGCCACGACGCTGCCGCTCCTGTCGGCCAACCTCGACCTGACCGGGTACCCGGCCCTGGCCACGTGGATCCAGCCCAACCTCATCAAGGAGGTGGACGGCGTCCAGATCGGCATCTTCTCCATGACCGTCCCCAACGTGCCCACGTCCATGCCGGACCCGGTCGTGATCCTCGGCGGGGACGACCCGGCCGTCCTCGTGGGCCTCGCCTACCAGCAGGTGGCGGCCCTGCGGGCCCAGGGCGCCCAGGTCGTGATCTTCCTCTCCCACCTGGGCTACCTCTACGACGAGGCGGTGGCCGAGAACGTCCCGGGCATCGACCTCATCGTGGGCGGCCACGACCATTACCTCTTCGAGGCCCCCGTTCTCTTCACGAACCCGCTCGGCAAGGCCGTGCCGTACGTGCAGGCGGGCAAGCACTACCGCTCCGTCGGGAAGATGCGCTTCACGTACGCCGCGGGAGGCGTGACGGTGGACGACTACCAGATCGTTCCCCTGGACGCCTCGGTGCCCAACGCGCCGGCCGTCCAGGCCCTGGTGAACCAGCTCAAGGCGGGCATCGTCCAGCAGTACGGCGACGTCTACCACACGGTGGTGGCCCACGCTCCGTCCGACGTGACCACGACCTACGACCCGGACCGCCGGCCCCGCGACACGGGGATGGGCAACCTCATCGCCGACGCGCTGAGGGACCGCACCGGCACGGACATCGCCATCACGCCCAACGGGCTCATCTCCGAAGGGCTCTCGGCGGGGCCCATCGTGGGCGCCGACATCTTCCGCCCCGTGAGCTACGGCTACGATCCGGCCACGGGGCTCGGCCTCCAGATCGCCACCTTCCGTATCTCGGCGGCCATGCTGTGGCGAGGGCTGGAAACGGGCCTGTACTACCTGCCCTACAACGAGGACGTGTTTCTCCAGGTCTCCGGCATGAGCTTCGCCTACAACGTGAACCGCCCGGCTTTCTTCCGCGTTCGGACCGGGACCATCCGAATCCACGGCAAGCCCATCCGGTGGGGCAAGACCTACACGGTGACGGCCAACACGGGCGTGGTGGCGCTCCTGCCCAAGATGGGCATCGAGGTCACCGACCTGCAGGTGCTTCCCGACCTCGAATACGACGTCCTGAAAAGCTACATTCAGAAGCTGGGGACCGTCGCCTACGAGAGCGAGGGCCGCGTCCGCGACCGCAGCGCCGCTCCGTGATTCAAACCCCGCGCCTTGGGTGCGGGGTGGCCCCCGGGCCGGCCGGGAGACCCTTCGGGGGGGGTTGCGAAAACGCCCCTTCCGTGTAGAATAGGGGCCCTGGTCGGGGCGTAGCGCAGCCTGGTAGCGCACTTGGTTCGGGACCAAGGGGTCGGAGGTTCAAATCCTCTCGCCCCGACCAATTCGTTCACTCCCGCTCACTCTCCGAGTGGGAATCCCCGCTCCCCTTCTTGTCGCCGCACAGATCACGTCAGGCGCCGGGCGCGCCTCGGGCGAATGGATTCGCCTTTGCCGTGCCGCCGTGCTCGCGAACCTGCCTGCTCCCCCTCAAACCGGCGTCGGGGGGAAGGTTCGCGCCTCCGGGGCCTTCGTGGCCCGGTCCTCCCTCCGTCGGCCCCGCGGGTCCGGGATGATCCGGGAGGTCTCCAACGTTGTGGAGTCGGGCGCCGCACTTCTGTGGGGAGGCGCGTCCCCTTCTTCATCAAGGAGAGCGTTCATGAGGAAAGTCTCCGCCTATGCCGCCGCCGACTCGAAATCCCCGCTGGCCCCCTTCGTGGTGGAGCGCAGGGATCCGGGACCCCACGACGTGTCCATCGACATCCTTTTCTGCGGGATCTGCCATTCGGACATCCACCAGGTCCGTGACGAATGGGGCGGCTCCCTCTTCCCCATGGTGCCCGGCCACGAGATCGTGGGGCGGGTGCGGGAGGCGGGCGCCCGCGTCAAGCGCTTCCGCAAGGGAGACCTGGTGGGAGTGGGGTGCATGGTGGACTCCTGCCGGGAGTGCGACCCCTGCCGGAGGGACCTGGAGCAGTTCTGCGAGAAGGGGGCGGCCTTCACGTACAACGGCACGGAGATGGACCGGACGACGCGGACCTACGGCGGTTATTCCTCCGCGGTGGTCGTGGACGAGCGCTTCGTGCTCAAGGTGCCCGAGAACCTGGATCCGGCGGGAGCCGCGCCCCTTCTCTGCGCGGGGATCACCACCTACTCGCCCCTGAGGCGATTCGGTTGCAAAGAGGGGGACCGCGTGGGCGTCGTGGGCCTCGGAGGGCTCGGCCACATGGCCGTGAAGCTGGCCGCGTCCATGGGCGCGGAAGTGACCCTGTTCTCCACATCCAAGTCCAAGGAGGCCGACGGGCGCCGGCTCGGGGCCGCCGCCTTCGCCCTCTCCACCGACGACTCGGTCTTCGAGAGGCTCGCCGGCCGCTTCGACTTCCTCATCGACACCATCTCCGCCCCCCACGACTACAACCGCTGCCTGGCGCTCCTGAAGCCCGAGCGCACGATGGTGCTGGTGGGTGCGCCACCCCAGCCCGCGCCCGTTTCGGCCTTCTCCCTGATCGGAGGCAACAAGCGCCTGGCCGGCTCCCTCATCGGCGGCATCGCCGAGACCCAGGAGATGCTCGACTACTGCGGGGCGAAGGGAATCGTCTCGGACGTGGAGGTCATCCCCGTCCAGGGAGTCAACGAGGCCTATGAGCGCGTCCTTAGCGGGGACGTGCGCTACCGCTTCGTCATCGACGCCTCCAGCCTGAAGGGCTGACCCGGGTAAGCCGCCGCACCCCGCCGCTCTCGCCCCCGAACCTGGCTCGGAGGAAGGGCTTGACAAGAGAGCGCGGAGGGATTATTTTAGGTCCTTCATATCGCCATATGGAGATTTGGTACAGGAGAAGGACGTGCTCAAACAAGCCGAGAGACTCCTCAAGGCGGCCGCGGACCGAACTCGCCTGCGGATCCTGAAGATGCTCGAACCGGGTCCGTTGTGCGTGTGCCAGATCGTGGAGGCGCTGGGCCTGTCCCAGTCCGCCGTGAGCCGGCACCTTTCCATCCTCTGCGCGGCGGGCCTTCTGGAGGACGAGCCCCGGGGGAAGTGGACCTATTACGGCATCGCCCGGCCGACCCAGGAGGAGGCCCGGCGCCTGCTGGCCCTCGTGCGGTGCTGCGCGGGGGAGGATCCCGACGTGGACCGGGACAGGGCGAGGGCGGCCAGCGAGAAGATCCGTTCCCTCCCCTCCTGCTGCGGGCCGAAGGCGCGGGTTCGGAGGACGCGGCCATGACGGGGGGAAGCGCGAAGCGCCTGAATCGGTTCGAGCGCTACCTGACCCTCTGGGTGGCCCTCTGCATGGTGGCGGGAGTGGGCATAGGAAAGCTCGCGCCCGGCCTCGTGGACGCCCTGAGGCGGATGGAGTTCGGGGAGGGCAGCCAGATCAACATCCCCATCGCCGTGCTCATCTGGCTGATGATCTACCCCATGATGCTCAAGATCGACTTCACGAGCATTCTGGGGGTCCGCAAGAAGCCCAAGGGCCTGCTCGTCACCCTGTTCGTGAACTGGCTCGTGAAGCCCTTCTCCATGGCTTTCCTCGGATGGCTCTTCTTCAAGCACCTCTTTCTGCCGCTCATCGGACCGGAGATGGCGGACCAGTACATCGCGGGGGTCATCATCCTCGCCGCGGCTCCCTGCACGGCCATGGTCTTCGTCTGGAGCTACCTCACCGACGGGGACCCCGCCTACACGCTGGTGCAGGTCTCCGTCAACGACCTCATCATGCTCGTCCTGTTCGCGCCCATCGTGACCTTCCTCGTGAGCGGGGCGAGCAACCTGACGGTTCCCTTCAAGGTGCTCGTATACTCCGTCGTGGCCTTCATCGTCATTCCGCTGGCCCTCGGGAGCCTCAGCCGCGCCATCCTCCTTCGAGCCAAAGGCGCCGAGTGGTTCGAGAAGAAGTACCTCGCCTTCTTCCATCCCGTGACGATCCTCGCATTGCTGGCCACCCTGGTCTTCATCTTTGCTTTCCAGGCCGACAACATCACAGGGAAAGCGTTTCACGTGGTCCTCATCGCCGTCCCCATATTGATTCAGGTGTACTTCAACTCGGGCCTCACCTACGGCCTCATGAAGCTCTTCCAGGTGCCCCACAACGTGGCCTCCCCCGGGGCCCTCATCGGGGCCAGCAACTTCTTCGAACTCGCCGTGGCCACGGCCATCGCCCTCTACGGCCCCGGATCCGGCGCGGCGCTGGCCACGGTGGTCGGGGTCCTGGTGGAGGTGCCCGTCATGCTTTCGGTGTGCGGCTTCTGCAACCGCACGCGGAACTGGTTCCCCAAGGAGGCCGCCCCGTGAGCCCACGCAAGACCGTCTTGATCCTGTGCACGGGCAACTCATGCCGCTCGCAGATGGCCGAAGGGTGGATCCGCGAGGACCTCGGGGACCTCGTGGAGGTTCACTCCGCGGGGACACGGCCCTCCTTCGTCCACCCCATGGCCGTGCGCGTCATGGGCGAGGCCGGGGTCGACCTTTCGGGGCACCTGAGCCGGTCCGTCCTGGAGTTCTGGGGCCGGCCTTTCGACTTGGTGGTGACGGTGTGCGACGGCGCCCGGGAGGCCTGCCCGAGTTTTCAGGGCGCGCGAAGACAGGTTCACGAATCCTTCCCGGACCCTGCGGGCGTCTCGGGAACGGACGAGGAGGTCCTGGACACATTCCGTCAGGTGCGGGACGAGATCCGCAACCGCCTGGTCCCCCTCGTGAGGAGGGAGCTGGCTCTATGAAGCGGGCTCCCCGGGGCCCATGCGGCGCGGGGAGACCGGATCCCGGCAACGGAAGGGGCCCTGCAGGAGGCTCCGCCGTTTCCACGAACTTTTGCTGTGACCAGAATCGGAGGCTCCAATGGACGAAGACGCTATCCGCAAATCGGTTAGAGAGCACTACGCCGCCGCGGCCCGCGGGCCTCAGGGATGCTGCGGTCCCGCGCCGGCGGCCCCGGGATGCTGCGGCCCGGCGCCCGCCGCGACCAACTGCTGCGGACTGTCGGACCCCCGCGCCGTGGGGGCGGCCGTCGGGTATTCGGAGAGCGACCTGGCCGCCGTGCCCGAGGGAGCCAACCTTGGGCTGGGCTGCGGGAATCCCCTCGCCTTTGCGGACCTGAAAGAGGGGGAGACGGTGGTGGACCTGGGCTCGGGCGCGGGTTTCGACTGCTTCCTCGCGTCACGCAAGGTGGGACCGGCCGGCCGAGTCATCGGGGTGGACATGACGCCCGAGATGATCGAGAAGGCCAGGGAGAACGCCCGCAAGAGCGGCGCGTCCAACGTGGAATTTCGCCTCGGCGAGATCGAGCACCTGCCCGTGGCCGATGGCTCCGCCGACATGGTCATCTCCAACTGCGTCATCAACCTCTCCCCGGACAAGCCCCAGGTCTTCCGGGAGGCCCTGCGGGTGCTGAAGCCCGGCGGCCGCCTGATGGTCTCCGACCTCGTGCTCCTCAGGCCCTTGCCGGAGAGCGTGCGGGGGTCCGTCGAGGCCTACGCGGGGTGCATCGCGGGAGCCATGCTCAAGGAAGACTACCTGAGGGCCATGGCGGAATCCGGATTTCAGGGCGTGAAAGTGCTCTCCGAGGACGCCTATCCCATCGGGGCCTTTTTGGCGGACGCGTCGGAACTCGCCGTCTTCGCCCAGGGGCTTCCGCCCGAAGACGTGAGGGCGGCGGCGGAGGCGGTGGTCAGCGTCAAGGTGCGGGCCGTCAAGGGCTGAAGGCCGGATCGCGCGGCCCCGGCCTCGATGGCGCGCGGCCAGACACGTCGGCGTCCTTGACAGCATATTCGGTTATGCGGATACTCTGATGGTCCGTGGAGGTGCCGTGGCCGATCCGATCAAAACGCGCGCCCGCCTGTTCCGGGACCTGGGCCATCCGGTGAGGCTCCGGATCCTCTGCCTCCTGGCGCGGGAGGGGAGACAGTGCGTCTGCCGCATGCTCCCGGAATTGGAGGTCCCCCAGCCCACCCTCTCCCGCCACCTCGCGATCTTGAGGGGCCACGGACTCATCGAGGACGAGCGGGAAGGGGCCATGGTCTATTACCGGATCGCGGACCGCTCGGTCCTGCCCATCATGAGGGCCGCGGGGTTGCCCTGCGCGTGCCGTCCCAAGGTCCGAGGTGTCCGGGTGGAGGCATCATGAATCCCCGAAGGCTCATCACCGCCGCGCTTCTTCTGTTCGTCGCGGCCAGTTTGACGTGGCTGGGCGTGAAGGAGGCCGCGCGGTGGAAGGCCCTGAAGGCGATCGAGACGCAACCCGCATCCCCTTCCCGCGCGACGCCGACCGAGGTTCCTCGACCCGCTGCGGTTTCTCCCGAGGCTTCCAAGCCGGCCGAGGGAGTCGCGGCGAAAGGTCCCGAACCGGCGATGGATGCGGCGCCGACGCCCGCACCCACGAAGCCGGTTCAAGGATCGACCAGCCAGCCGACGGCTCCCAATCCCTCCGCCGGGCCCATTCGGTCCAAGGTCATCGTCTATTACCTCCACACGACGGCCCGGTGCCCGAGCTGCCTGAAGATCGAAGCGTATACCGAGGCCGCCGTGAACGGCCCTCTTGCCGGGCCGCTCTCCGCTGGACGGCTGGAGTGGAAGGTTCTCAACGTGGAGGAGCCCGACAACGCGCACTTCGTGGACGACTACGGACTGTTCACGAAATCCGTCGTGGTATCGGAGATCCTGGACGGGAAGGAGGTCCGCTGGAAACGCCTGGACAAAGTCTGGGACTACCTGGGTGACTCGCAGGCCTTCGTGAAGTACGTGGACGATGAAGTCCGAGAGTATCTGAAGGACGTATCGTGACGGAATTCCTGCTGGCGGCCGCCTCCGCCTTCTGGCTGGGGATCCTGACCTCCATAAGTCCCTGCCCGCTGGCCACCAACATCGCGGCCATCTCCTTTATCGGCCGGCGCGCCGAAGGAGCCATGAAGGCCACCCATTCCGGCCTGGCCTACAGCCTCGGCCGCGCGCTGGCCTACACGGGGCTGGGCGCGGTGGTCGTATTCGGACTCCTCTCCGTGCCCGGTGTGTCCAACTTTCTCCAGCGGTACATGAACAAGCTCCTGGGACCGTTGCTCATCCTCGTGGGCATGCATCTGTTAGGACTCTTGGGCTTCACGCTCGCCACGTCCATCGGAAGCCAGGTCCTCCGGGAGCGCGCGGCGGGCGGAGGCGTCTGGGGCGCTGGCTTCCTGGGCATCCTTTTTGCCCTCTCCCTTTGCCCCGTCTCCGCGGCCCTGTTCTTCGGCAGCCTCATCCCTCTCGCCGTGGCGCAGGGCTCCAAGATCCTCCTGCCCATGCTCTTTGGGGTCGGCACGGGACTGCCCGTGGTAGTCGTGGCGGCCCTGCTTTCCGGGGGAGAGCGGACCCTGGGATCGGCCCTCCACCGGCTGGACAGGGTGCAGAAGTGGTCCCTCCGGATCACGGGCGCGGTGATTATCGGCGTGGGAATCTACTTGACGATTCGTTTCGTCTTTCTCGCGTAAAACGGGTTTGGGAAAGCACCAAGAAAACGAGGGAGGACCCATGTTGGACATCAAGGTGGCGGGACCGGGATGCCGGAACTGCGTCGAGCTGGAAACCCGGGTCAAACAGGCGCTGGAGGAGCTCCGGGCCGAGGCCACGGTCATGAAGATCACCGATTATCAGGATATCGCCAAAGCCGGCATCATGATGACCCCGGGCCTCATCCTCAACGGAAAGGTGGTCCTCCAGGGGAAGGTGCCCACCGTGGGCATCGTGAAAGGGTACATCCTTGAGGCGATGAAAGGCGAGAAGTGAATCGTGACACGTGAGGAGATGGGTCAAGAGATGAAGCCGGCGCCATCCTTGGGATCCGGCACTTTGGGCGCCGGGTCGGCCGGACCTCTGGGGACGGCTGGGCTGGGGCGGTACCTCCTCGTGGGGTTCCCGTTGCTCACCCTCTGGACCGGCGTGTACTGGATCTTGGAGCCCGCCTCCAAGTGGATCACTTTCGATTTGGCGGGGATGGCTCCCGATTCGCACCTGGGAATGGCCGTCCAGTTCTTCATTTTCGAATCGCCCAAGGTTCTCATGCTCCTGCTGCTCGTCGTCTTCGGCGTGGGCATCCTTCGGAGCTTTTTCACGCCGGAGCGCACGCGCCGGATGCTCACAGGGAAGCGGGAATCGGTGGGCAACGTGCTCGCCGCGATCCTGGGCGTCCCCACGCCCTTTTGCTCCTGCTCCGCCGTTCCGCTCTTCATCGGCTTCGTGACGGCGGGCGTGCCGTTGGGCGTGACGCTCTCCTTCCTCGTCGCCGCGCCCATGGTGAACGAGGTGGCCCTCGTCCTGCTATTCGGCCTCTTCGGGTGGAAGGTGGCCGCCATCTATGCGGGCTCGGGCCTGGCCATCGCCATCCTCGCGGGTTTCGTCATCGGGAGATTGAAGCTCGAAAGCTGGGTGGAAGAGTGGGTCTACCTTACCTCCGCCGGACCTGGGATGGATGGCGAGGTGCGCCTCTCCTGGTCGGAGCGCATCGAGGCAGGTCTGCAGTCCGTACGCGACATCGTGGGCCGGGTGTGGCCCTACGTGCTCGCGGGCATCGCCATCGGGGCGGGCATCCACGGGTACGTGCCCGTGAACGCCATGGCCCAGTTCATGGGCAAGGGCGTCTGGTGGGCCGTTCCCGCCGCGGTCCTCGTGGGCGTGCCCATGTACTCCAACGCCGCGGGCATCATCCCCATCGTCCAGGCGCTCATGGAGAAGGGCGCGGCGCTCGGCACGGTGCTCGCCTTCATGATGGCCGTCATCGGCCTGAGCCTGCCCGAGGCGATCATCCTGCGCAAGGTGCTCAAGCTCAGACTCATCGCCGTCTACTTCGGCGTCGTGGCGGTGGGCATTCTGATGGTCGGGTACCTTTTCAACATCCTGTTCTGAAGGAGGAGAGCGCGGTGAAGAGCCGAAACTGGGTCTTCTGGTTGTTGGCGTCGCTCCTCTTCTTGGGCGCCACGCTGGCCTATGCTCTTTCTCGCGATCTCGTGGCCCTCGTCGGCCTGCCCCTGGGGTTCCTCTTCGGGTTCTTTCTGCACAAGGGCGACCTGTGCGGGGTCCTCGTGGGGATGGGCGCCTGGTTCGCCAACGGATGCGTCATCGGGAACATCCTCTCTGGATGGGCCCTCATGAGCGTGGGGCTCCTCCTCTTCGGGGCGGCGACGATCCTCTCCAACTGGGCCGTCACAAGGGTTTATCTGATGGGGGGCGCACGAGTGTCCCGGCCTGGGTGATTCCCGAAGGGGCCCGACCTCCCCTGGTGCCTCCTGGGAAACTCATGCAGGCTGGTGTTGTTGGTCTCCGTACAGGAGACGCGTACCCCAGCGGGAGGTTGGGAATGGGATCCTCCCGGGCACATCCGTCCGGTTCCAGCCGTTCTTAGTGTGGGGCGCGCGCATTATGGGGGGAGGAACGATGCAGGAAAGGGTCTTGGTCACGGGCGCAACGGGCTATGTGGGCGGACGCCTCGTACCCCGACTTCTCGAGGCGGGCTACAAGGTCCGGTGTCTGGCCCGGGACCCTTCGCGCCTGGAAGGCCGTGGCTGGGAGGGCGTGGAAGTTGTCCGAGGGGACGTCCTGGACCCGGCGAGCCTGGAACCGGCCCTTCACGGTGTCGGCCCCGCCTATTACCTCGTCCATTCCATGGCCACGGGGAGGGAATACCAGGAACGCGACCGGGCCGGGGCGGCCCATTTCCGGGAGGCCGCCGCCCGGGCGGGGGTGAGGCGTGTCATCTACCTGGGAGGCCTGGCCCACGGGGATGAGACCCTGTCTCCCCATCTGCGGTCGCGCCTGGAGACAGGCGAGATCCTGAGGGCGGGGCCCGTTCCGGTGACGGAGTTTCGGGCCTCGGTGATTCTCGGTTCCGGGAGCCTCTCCTTCGAGGTCATCCGGTACCTCACCGAGCGCCTTCCCGTGATGGTCGCTCCCCGGTGGGTCGGCTCCCTCTGCCAGCCCATCGGAATCCGGGACGTCCTCTCCTACCTCGTGAAGGCCCTGGAACACCCCGAGTCCTCCGGGAGGGTTATCGAAATCGGGGGCGCGGACATCTTGACCTACCGGGAGATCATGCTGGCCTACGCCCGGACGAGAGGGTTGAGGCGCAGGATCTACACGGTCCCCGTCCTCACCCCCCGGCTCTCCTCCTACTGGCTGGGCCTGGTGACCCCGGTCCCCACGGGCGTGGCACGGGAACTCATCGAAGGGGTCCGGACCGATTCCGTGTGCTCCGGCGCCTCGGCCCTGGACGTGTTCCCGGAGATCCGACCCGTCCCCTGCGCGGAGGCGCTTCGCCAGGCCGTGGCCTCTCTGGAGGAGCAGCGCGTGGAGACCTCCTGGACCCTGGCTTTCTCGCCCGCCTCCGAATCGGCGGACCAGGCCGTTTTCCTCCGGGACGAGGAGGGACTGATTGTGGAGGAGCGGCGCCTGAGGGTGGACGCCCCCCCCGAGAAGGTCTTCGGCGCCGTTTCCAGCCTCGGAGGCGACAACGGGTGGTACTACGCCGATTTCCTGTGGAAATGGAGGGGGTTCCTGGATCTCCTGGCGGGTGGGGTGGGCATGCGTAGGGGCCGGAGACACCCTACCCTCCTCCGGCCCGGAGACCCGGTGGATTTCTGGAGGGTGGAGGCCTGGGTCCCTCCCTCCCTTCTGCGCCTCCGTGCGGAGATGAAACTCCCCGGGAGGGCGTGGCTCGAATTCAGGGTGCGTCCCGAGGGATCCGAATCAAGCTGGATCATTCAGAGGGCCCTTTTCGATTCCCGCGGGCTGGCGGGCCTTCTGTACTGGTACGCCCTCTATCCCATCCACCGGATCATCTTCTCGGGACTGGTAAAGGCCATTGGCCGCCGCGCGGTCCGGAATGGGCGCACCTGTCAAGTCGGAACCAGGGGAGTGTAAACAGAGTTCACGAAACGACCTCCTTCTTGGTAACCAGGTTATCGTTTTGCCCAGTTGAAATCATTCTGTTCCTGCCCTATACTTTCCAAAGTCAAGGAGGGTAGATCGTTCACAATTTCTTGGGGAGAACGGTCCGGCAAGAGGGAAAACCGCGCCGGATGCCCCCGCCGCCTGGGGGGAGAGACCACGGTGGGGCCGAGCGAGGCAGGAACTGGCGGGGAGGGGGGCTCGACGACGTGAGCCATCGGATACTCGTTCTGGATGGAAACGCCGACCACGCGAAGACCTTGACGGCATGGCTGGCCTCCGAAGGCCGGCAAGTCATCCCGGCAACCAGCCCCGCCCAGGCGGTGTCGGAGATCGAGACCTGCCTTCCCGACCTGGTCGTGCTGGGCTCTTGCCCCCGAGGGAACGGGAGCCGGCCGTTCTTCGAGCAACTCTCGGCCCTTCAGGCGGACCGGAATGTGCCGGTCCTCCTTCTGGCCCGGGAGGGGCGCGAGAGCGATGTGACGGAAGGTGTCTTCTACCCCGATGACGTACTCCTCGGGCCGCTCAGCATGCCGCAGGTGACGGCCCGGGTCCGGTCCCTCCTCAAGACCAAGGCCTTGGCGGACCGCCTCCGGCTTGCCTACTTCCACCTCGACGAACTGAGTGGCTTCACCGAGACGTACGCCGATCAGATCGTGGCGGACTGGAGGCCCGAGGACCTCGCGGCGCGCATGGCCTCCGTTCTCCTGAGCCCGAGGGAAGGGACCCCTCAACGGCCGAGCTTTATCTGGGGGTCGGCGGTCATCCGGGGCCGCCGCCACGGCATCGCCTGCTATCGCACCAACGGCGATTGGCACAGCCTCGTGACGCGGTGTCCATCGGGGGAGCTGGAGAAGCTCCTCCGCCCGTACGCCATCGCCCCGGGCCGCTTCATATGCAACGCGCCCCTTCCGGGCCGCCTGAAGGCCGTCCTCGGCGTGAGTCCAGAGCTTTCCCTGCCCAACTTCGCCGCCATCTTCCGGGAGGACGACGCCCTCCTGGCGGCCGGATATCCGTGGGAGGTGACCATCCATGACCTGCCTCTCCTTCAGGCCTCCCTCCGCCAGTGGTCCGTCTTTCGCCGCATCTGGCGGGAGGCGAGGAAGACCGAGGAGGCCAACTTCCAGGCCATGGAGGCCCTGGCCCTGGCCGCCGAATTCCACGATTCGACCACGGCCGGCCACGTGCGCCGCCTCAACACATACGCCCGGAATCTCTCCCGGCTTCTCGGGCAAAGTTCACGATTCGTGCGGTGGATCTCGCACTGCGCCCAGCTCCATGACGTGGGCAAACTGACTCTTCCGGGCTCCCTGCTCAACAAGCGGGGGCCTCTCGATCCCGGGGAGTGGGAGCGGGTGCGGGCCCACACCGTGAACGGCGCCCGGCTCCTCGGCCATTCGCCTCAACTGGCCATGGCCGCACGGATCGCGCGGCACCATCACGAGAATTTCGACGGCACGGGCTATCCCGACGGCCTGGCCGCGGAGCGGATCCCCCTCGAGGCGAGGATCGTCAAGCTGGCCGACGTCTACGACGCGCTCCGGACCGAACGACCCTACAAAAAGGGGTACTCTCACCAGGAGGCCTTGGAGGTGCTGGCGAAAGGGGACGGCCGGGTCCTGCCGGTCCACTTCGATCCCTCCGTCCTGGAGGCCTTCCTCTCCTCCCACCGGGACTTTGAAGCCGTGTTCGACGGCGATCGTACCGGCGCCGCTTCCTGACCCTTCCTCCATCCTCCCTGCGCCCCTTTCCGATGCTCCGGTTGCGGCGGACGGCCGGGCCGTTGTAGGGTGGGAAAGGAGGCCTCTATGGGCAACTGGGAGGATGAAGAGGAAGCCAAGCCCAAAGGGGAGCCCGGAGAGGCGTGCGACCTCTGCGGCGTCAAGGGCTTCTGGCTCCACATGAGCAAGTGTCCCATGTGCCACAAATTCGTGTGCGACGAATGCCGGTACCAATACGGCGGCAAGGACTTCTGCGGCCGGCACTGCGCGAACGAGTTTTTCTGGGGAGGCGAAGATGGCGAAGTCGACGACCTATGAGGTTCATCTCGAGCTGACGCACCGCCCCCGAAGGCTCCGCGAAAACCCGATCCTGAGGTCCATGGTGGAGGAGACGAGGCTCTTCCCGAAGGATTTCGTATACCCCATGTTTCTGTGCGAGGGCTCCAAGGTCCGGCAGGAGGTGGGATCCATGCCGGGCGTCTTCCGCCAGTCGGTGGATCAGGGCCTGAGGGAGATGGAAGAGGTCCTCTCCCTCGGGGTCCGGTCGGTGATCCTCTTCGGCATTCCTTCGAGGAAGGATCCCCTCGGCCGGGAGGCCTACGCCCCCCAGGGCATCATTCAGAAGGGCATCCGAGCGGCCAAGAAAGCCTTCGGCGCCGACCTCCTCGTGATCACCGACGTGTGCCTGTGCGAGTACACGGACCACGGACACTGCGCCCCCGTCGCCGAGGGGCGGATCCTCAACGATCCGGGCGTGGCCATCCACTGCAAGACCGCCCTGTCCCACGCCGAGGCCGGAGCGGACGTGGTGGCGCCCTCGGACATGATGGACGGCCGGGTGGGGGCCATCCGCGCGTCCCTCGACGGGGCCGGGTTCGAGCGGGTTCCCATCCTGGCCTACTCGGCCAAGTACGCCTCAGCCTTCTATGGCCCCTTCCGGGACGCGGCCGATTCGACGCCGCAGTTCGGAGACCGGCGCTCCTACCAGATGGACCCGGCCAACTCGGAAGAGGCCCTCCGAGAGGTGGCCCTCGACATCGAGGAAGGGGCGGACATTGTCATGGTGAAGCCCGCCCTGCCTTATCTGGACGTGATCCGGCGGGTGAAGGAGACCTTCCAGATGCCCGTGGCGGCCTACAACGTGAGCGGGGAATACGCCATGATCAAGGCCGCCGCGCGGCTCGGCTGGATCGACCACGATCGGGCCATGATGGAATCCCTCACGGCCATCAAGCGGGCCGGGGCGTCCATCGTTCTCACGTACTTCGCCAAGGAGGCGGCGGCCCTGCTCCGCCGCGAGGACGGCCAGGGAACCCGAAGGCGGAAGTGAGCCTGCGGGAGCGCGGCGGGACGTGGTGCGGCAGCCCGCGCCGGGGGCGGGCGCTTCAGGCGCGGTGCATCGAGTGGTGGGGTCGCGCGTACCGTTCCGTAGGGGGAAAGGCCGTGTCCTCGGGAAGGTCGGCGCAATCGGGCAGGTTGCCGCAGGCGGAGCGCTTCACGAGATCCGCGCTCAGCACCTGGCGGAGAGCCACGTACAATCCCATCCGAAGATCGTCCCGAAGCCCGGGCGAACAGTGGCATTCGAAGACGGAAAAGGAGGCTTGGACCAGATCCTCCAGAAGGGCTTCCGAAGTGATGGAATCCTTGAGCTGAATCCGCATGATCTTCCCCCGGGCCCGAACCGATGGTTTCGGCCCCTCGGTCGGGCCGACGGAACGGAAGCGGACGGGCTCCGAAGGAAACATACACTCCGCGGCCGCGCCGGTCGCCGGGCCGGCGGGGTCAGAAACCTCGCGAAGGCCATATGCCCCAAGTGTTGGGGGATATGCCCCATGTGATAAGTGGAATTTCGAAACGCTCCCGGCCCTCAACGGAGGGAGTCCAGGGCCGCATCTGGTACCATGGATCACGAGGGCGCGCCGGCGGGGGCTCCGCGGCGGGCCTTCGGGAGGGGAGGCCCGGTCGTGTTCCTGACGCTGGAGGGCATCGAGGGGAGCGGCAAGTCGACGCAGGCGTCCCTGCTGGCCGACGCTTTGCGGAGCCGAGGGCGGGAGGTGCTGCTCACGCGTGAGCCCGGCGGCTCTCCGGTGGGGGGGGCCTTGAGGCACCTGCTCCTCTCCGGCGAGTACTCCCCCAGTTCCCGGTGCGAACTCCTTCTCTACGGCGCCGAGCGCGCGGAGCACGTGGCCCGGGTGATCCGTCCCGCCCTGGCGCGGGGGGTATGGGTCCTCTGCGATCGGTACGGGGATGCGACCCGTGCGTACCAGGCCTTCGGGAGGGGCCTTCCGAGGGAGGTGGTGGAGGCGGTCCACCTTGCGGCCACCGAAGGGCTGGAGCCGGACCTCACGCTCTACCTTCGCCTCCCTCCAGAGGAGGGCCTTTCCCGAGCCCGGGCGAGGAACGGGGCGAGGGCGAGCCGGGAGGGAAGGTTCGAGGACGAGTCCATGGAGTTCCACGGGAGGGTGGCGAGAGGGTACGAGGCGCTGGCCGCCGAATTCCCCGAGCGGATTCACCCCGTGGACGCCTCGGGGGGCGTGGAAACGGTTCACCGGCGAATCCTCGCGCTCCTGGAGAATCGCGGTGTCCTTTAAGTCCGCCCGCTGGGCCGTCGAGTTCGCCGCGGTGCAGTCCCTGGCCCACCTGGTCTCCCGGCTCACCCCTGCCACGCGCCGCTCCCTGGGGCGGGCCCTCGGGTCGGCCGTCTACCTCCTGGACGCCCGCCACCGCCGAGTGGCCCTGCATAACCTGGAGCGCGCCCTCCCCGCCCTTTCCTCCCGGGAGCGCCGGGCTGTCGCCAGGGGTGCTTTCTCTCATCTTGGCCGGCTTCTCGTGGAGATCTTGGAGCACAAGGAGCCGCCCACGGCCCTGCTGGGCCGCTGCCGATTCGAGGGCCTCGAGCACCTGAGGGCCGCCGCCGAGGCGGGTCGAGGGTATTTTCTCGTTTCCGCCCATTTCGGGAACTGGGAGAGGGTCGCCCTTCTCCAGGCGGCCCTCGGCTATCCTCTCTGGATGATTACCCGGCCCCTGGATAACCCCAGGCTGGAGGCCTTCCTCGCCCGGCGGCGCGAGAGCACGGGGAACCGGGTCATCCACAAGAGACGGGCCGTGCGGGAGATGGTCAAGGGCCTGCGCGAGGGCCGGGGCATCGCCCTCGTCATCGACCAGAATTTCGGGGAGCCGGGCCGGGTCTTCGTTCCCTTCTTCGGCCGCCCCGCGGCCACCACGCCCGTCCTGGGCAGCCTCGCCGTGCGGACCGGGGCGGCCGTCCTTCCCGTCTTTGCGTTCCCGGAGGAAGGCGGCTGGTACCGGATCGTCTACGGCCCTCCCATCGAGGCGCCCTCCACGGGAGACCCCGAGGCCGACGCCATCTCGGTGACGGCGGCGGCGACGGCCCGCATCGAAGAGGCGGTCCGCGCCTGCCCCGGGGCCTGGTTCTGGATGCACCGGCGGTGGCGGACCCGTCCCGACGGCCCCGACGACGGGCCCTGACCCATTCCCGATTGGCCCTCCATCCGGCATACTGTCCTTCTGCGAAGGAGTGGCGGATGGAGAGGAGCGGCGGCGGCCGGTGGGCGGTCTTCTTCGACCGCGATGGAACCCTGACCGAGGAGGTGGGCTACGTGAACCACCCCGACCGACTGGCCCTGATTCCCGGTGCCGCCGAAGCGGTCGCCCTTCTGAACCGGGTCGGGGTTCCCGCCATCCTGGCGACCAACCAGGCGGGGGTGGCGCGCGGCTACTTCACCGAGGAGATGGTCCTGCAGGTCCTGAAGCGCCTGGAGGACCTGCTCGCCCGGCTGGGCGCGCGCCTCGACGCGCTGTACTACTGCCCCCACCACCCCACCGTGGGCCCCGCGCCCTACCGGACGGCATGCGACTGCCGCAAGCCCAGACCGGGCATGCTCCTTCGGGGGGCGGAAGCCTTCGGGCTGGACCTCGCACGGTGCTATGTCGTGGGGGACAAGATCAGCGACGTGGGCTTCGCCCGGGCCGCGGGGGCCAAGGGAGTTCTCGTCCTCACGGGTTACGGGCGAGGAGAACACGCCTTTCAGCGGGACCAGTGGACGGTGACGCCCGACCATGTGGCCGAGGACGCGTACGGCGCGGTGCGCTGGATCCTTGGGCAGGAGGGGCTGGCCCATAAGGCGGAGGGGACGTCCGGGGAGGGCCGCCCATGAGTGCTGGAATTTCGGCGAAAACCGTGGATCTCCGAGACAGGTGGAGGCGCCTGGCCGACGTGGCGGACGCCTTCGCGGGGACCCCTGTGGCCGTCCTCGGCGACCTCGTCCTCGACCGGTTCTGGTACGGCGCCGTCCAACGCATCTCCCGGGAGGCGCCCGTCCCCATCGTCCGCCTCACCCGCGCGCGCCTTCTGCCCGGATGCGCCGCCAACACCGTCTGGAACCTGGCCGCCCTCGGCGCCGACGTGCGGCCCGTGGGCGTCGCCGGGGAAGACGAAACAGGACGCCAGCTCCTGGACCTCTTCCGGGAGCGCGGGTTGTCCGTGGACGGGATCGTTTCTCGACCCGGATGGGAGACGCCCACCAAGACTCGGGTCCTCGCCGGCACCCTCCACGGGCCGCGCCAGCAGCTCGTCCGCGTGGATTCGGGCGAGGAGAACGCCCTCCCCGGCGACCTCCTGGCCCAGGTTCGCACGCGCCTGGAGGCGGCCGCGCGCGGGGCCCGGGCCCTGGTTCTCTCGGACTACGGGTACGGGCTCGTGGAGGCGGCCTGGAGTCCGGACTGCGTGGAAAAGGTCCCCATCGTGGCCCTCGACTCGCGCTTTGGCCTCCTCCGCTATTCCGGGCTCACGACGGCCACGCCCAACGAGGAGGAGTTCGACGACGCCTGCGGCGCTCCGGCCGGAGACGACGAGGCCGGCCTGGCGGTGAGGGGGGAGGCGCTTCGAGCCCGGCAGGGCTTGAAAGCCCTCCTCGTGACCCGGGGGGCCCGCGGGATGGCCCTTTTCGAGGAAGGGGCTCCGCCGGTTCTCCTTCCGATCGTCGGCTCCGACCAGGTGGTGGACGTGACGGGAGCGGGCGACACGGTCATCAGCACGTACGTCCTTGCGCTCTGCTCCGGGGCCTCCTTTCTCGAGGCGGCCGCCCTGGCCAATGTGGCGGGAGGCATCGTGGTCCAGAAGCACGGCACGGCCACCACGAGTGTGGTCGAATTGAAGCGGACCCTCCAGGCCTGGGGGGAGGGGCGGCTCTGATGGGGACTCCCGGGACCGGCTTCTCCGAAGCCGTCGCCAGAAAAGTCCTGACGCGCCAGGAGGCCGAGGTTCTCCTGTCCCGCGCCAGCCGCTCGGGCAAGACCCTGGCGCTCGCCAACGGGTGCTTCGATCTCCTCCACGTGGGCCACGTGCGGTACCTTCAGGGGGCCAAGGCCGAGGCAGACCTCCTCCTGGTGGCGGTGAACGCGGATGCCTCCGTGCGCCGCCTCAAGGGCGAGGGACGGCCCCTGCAGACCGAGGCGGACCGTGCCGAGATCGTGGCCTCGCTGGCCTGCGTGGATTACGTGACCGTTTTTCCGGAGGACACCGTGGTCCCCCTCATCGAGGCCCTGGAACCCGACGTCCACTGCAAGGGCACCGACTACACGGCCGAGACCGTTCCCGAACGGGAGGCCGTCCGGGCTCACGGCGGCCGGGTGGCCATCGTAGGCGACCCGAAAAACCACGCGACGACGGAGATCCTGGGGAGAATCGCGAGACGTTAGACGGGAGAGGGGGGACGGGAGACGTGAGACGGGAGACGCGGAGCCAGGGAAGATCGGCCGCCGAGAACCCAGTTCCTCAATCCACGGTGATGGCGCCCTGTGGGCAGTTCTCCACGCAGAGGTTGCAGCCCGTGCAGCTCTCCTCGCGGACGACCTTGATGAGCGAATTCACGACCTCGAAAACGTCCTCGGGGCATACTTCCAGGCACATCCTGTTGTCCTCGCACTCGTTGTAATCCACCTTCACCGTGTACATCCTCGCCTCCGTTTCCTCCCAACATGGGAGCCCCCCGCCTGCTTGTCAAGGGCCCTGCGCGGAGCGTGCCCGAAGTGTCGACGCGGAGAGGACAGAAGCGCGTCCCCTGTCAAGGATGCTTCCAGGATGGGAGCGCAATCCGCGGCGCCTGTGCTAGGATGGCCGCGTCCCCGGCGGGTTCCGGTGGCGCGGGCCGGAGGGAAGCATGGCGTTGTCGTGCGGCATCGTGGGGTCGGCCAAGGCGGGCAAGACGACCATTTTCAACGCCCTCACCGCGTCGAGCGCGGAGGTGGGCGGCTTTACGGGCGCCTCGTCGGATCCGAACATCGGCCAGGCCCAGGTGCCTGACCCGCGGCTGGCGGATCTCGGGCGGGTCTTCAAGTCGAAGAAGATCACCCCTACGACCCTCCAGTTCGTGGACGTGGCCGGCCTGGTCCGGGGCTCGTCTCGAGGCGGAGGGCTCGGAAACCAGTTCCTGGCCCACATCCGGGAAGTGGACGCCGTCGTCCACGTGGTGCGGTGCTTCGACGACCCGAACGTTCCCCACGAAGAGGGCTCCGTGGATCCCGTCCGTGACGCCGAGACGGTGAACCTCGAGTTGGCCCTCGCCGATCTGTCGGCCGTGGAGCGGCGGATGGAGCGGACGATCAAGCTGGCCCGTTCGGGGGACGCGCCCGCCCGGAAACTCATGGAAGTCCTGGAACGACTCAAGGCGGTCCTGGAGGAGGGACGCTTCGCCGCCCAGGCGGAGGTCCGCCCCGAAGAGGCGCCCCTCCTGTCCGACCTGTTCCTCCTCACCGTCAAGCCCGTCATTTACGTGGCCAACGTGGACGAAGCCGGCCTCGATCCGGGCCACCCTCACGCTTCCGCCCTGGAGGCCCTGGCGGCGCGCGAAGGCCGCGCTTGCCTGAGAATCTGCGGAAAGGTGGAGGCCGAAATGGCCCTCCTGCCCGAGGCCGACCGGCAGGAATTCATGGCGGCCTACGGCCTGAGCGAATCGGGTCTCTCCAAGCTGATCCACGCCGCCTTCTCCTCCCTGGACCTCATGACCTTCCTCACGGCCGGCGAAAAGGAGACCCGCGCCTGGACCATCGCGCGCGGCACCCGGGCGCCCCAGGCCGCGGGCAAGATCCATTCGGATCTGGAGCGGGGCTTCATCCGCCTCGAGGTCTACTCCTACGAGGACTGGGTGGCCTGCTCCCGGGACGAGAAGAAGGTCAAGGAGCGGGGGCTCTACCGGTCCGAGGGGCGGGACTATGTCATGCGGGAAGGCGACGTGTGCCTCTTCCGCTTCAATGTGTGAGGGGGCGGTTCCGATCGGGAGGCCACCATGGAACTGGACCTGAGCAAGGGAAGGGCGTCGGCCAGCCACCTCGTGTTGCCCATCGACACGAACCCCCTCGGGGCGCTCTTCGGCGGCCGGGCGGTCCAGTGGATGGACATCGCGGCGGGGCTTGCGGCCATCCGCCTATCCGGCAAGACCTGCGTGACGGCCTCCATCGAGCGCCTCGATTTCAAGGTCCCGGTCAAGTGGGGGGACATCGCCGTGGTGGAGGCGCAGGTTCTCACCGTGGGCCGGACCTCCATGGTCGTTGAGGTGAAGATGTCCCGGGAGGAGGCGGCGACGGGCGCGCGCCACCTGTGCACCTCCGGGCTGTTTCACATGGTGGCGCTGGACGCGCAGGGCCGGCCCACGCCGGTTCTCACGCCGTGATCCGATGACCGCCGGGCCCAAAGCCCCGGCTCCCCGCGCCGGAAAGCCCAGGGAGCCCCGCCGCCTGACTGCGGACGTCCTCCACGTGGCTCAGGCCCTCGTGGGAAAGCCCCTCGCCTCCCCCGGACGGCGGTTCCTGGCCCTCTTCCTGGACGGTCTGATCCTCCTGTTGCCCACCCTGGCCGTCGCCGTCGCGGCGGCGTACGTCTCCCTCCGGATCACCGATCCCGCCGCCGTGAAGGCCCTCTGGGCCCTCCAGCGCGCCGACGTCAGGGAGGAACCGGAAACGGTCCGGCGGGCGTGGAGAGACCTGGCTCCTCTTCTGGTGCGCCTGGAATCTCCAGGGGTTCCGCCCCGCGCCGCCGACGCGGTGGAGCGCGGGGACCTCGACGAGGCGGCCCAGGCCCTTCTGGACTGGCACCTCCTCATCGCGCTGGCCATCGGGGAGCACGAGGAACTGAAACGCCAGGAGGGGACGGTCGTCTTCAGGGTGGAGAAGGCCATTCCCGGCCCCCTCCGCTGGATCTCGCTCTTCGGCGTGGCGGCCCTCTACTTCACGGTGCTCACGGCCCGATGGGGGCGAACCCTCGGAAAGCGGATGGCGGGCATCCGGGTGGCCCACCTCGGCGGCGAACGGCTCTCCCTTTTGGAGAGCTTCGAGCGCTTCGCGGGATACCTTGAGATCGCCGGCACGCTGGGCCTTGCCCTGCTGTCCCTATGGCGGGACCCCAACCGCCGCATGCCCCACGACCGTGTGGCCCATACCGTCGTCTTGCGGGAAGAGCGGAAGAAATCGATGCCCGCCATGACCCGCGGGAGGGCCCGGTGAGCAAGAGGGCGGTCCGGGCGGCGGCGGCCGTCCTGTTTTCGATGGCGGTTCTCGGCCAGCCCGATCCCCGTGAGTACGAGCGCGTCTTCCTGGAAGCGCGGGCCCGCCTGGAGGGCCTTTACGGGGTGCCCCCGGCCCTGAGGGGAGCCCCCATCCGGGTGACGGTGGCCGCCGTGCCGGGCGAACTGCCTGCCGAATGGGCCGGTCTTCCGTCCTTCGCGGCGGGCGCGGCGGTGGAGGAGGAGGGGAGGATCGTCGTCATCCTCTCCCGCTGCGGTCGCTACCCCTTCGGCGACGGTCGTCAGACCCTCGTCCACGAGGTCTCCCACGTGGCCCTCTACCGGGCCCTGGGCAAGCGCCCCCCCCGTTGGTTCGACGAGGGCCTGGCCATGCGGGCCTCGGGGGAGTGGGACCTTCGGGACGAATGGAACGCGGCGCTCGCCCTGAGGGACGTGGCCCGGGGCCGCTGGCGGATCGCCCAGATGGAGGAGGACTTCGCCCAGGGCGAGGGCGCCGTGCGGCGCTCTTACGCGCTGGCCAAGGGCTTCGTGCGGGACCTCTTCAAGGACGACGCGTCCTTGCGGCTTTTCCTGGACGAGGCGCGACGGATGGGGTCGGTGGACGCCGCCTTCGCCGTGACCTTCGGGATGCCGCCCGACGCCGCCTTCCGAGCGTGGGCCAAGAACCTCCCCTGGTGGGGGGAGTGGGTGGTGGTCCTTTCTTCGCCCGGCCTCCTGTGGACGGGGGTGCTCCTCCTCTTCTTCGCCGCAGTGGCGGCGGCCTACCGGCGACGGCGGCGGAAATACGAGGCTCTCCCCGATTGAGGAGAAGGTCGGGAAATGGCTCAAGGTCGCGCGTGTTAGAGTAGCCTGAGGGTGCGGGCCATGAGGATCCTGAAAAATACCTTCGTGATCCTGCTGGCGGCGGGCCTTTTTGGCCTGCTCGTGCACCTTCACGCTCCGGCGGGCGGCGAAGGGCTCCGCCGTGCGGACCGCCCCTGCCCCGTCTGCGCGAGCGTCGGCGCGGGCCTGGACCGGCCCGGGGAGCCGCCCTCCCTGGGCTCTCCGGACGCGCCGGCCTCTCCGCCCCCGGCCACCGAGCGATCGCGCCCGGCCTCCTGCGGGAGGGAGACGCCCAAGGGCCGAGCGCCTCCCGCCTGATCCCCTTTCCGGATCGGGCTCCACCGCCTTCGAATTCTTGACTCGCTTCGTTTTCGGGAGGCTCGCTCATGAGGAAGATCCTTCTCCTCTCGGCCCTCTGCATGTCCCTGGCCGTTCCGACGGCCTCCAGGGCGCAGACGGGACCGGAGGAAATCGAGAAGAAACTGGCCGTCCTCGAAGGCCGCATGGCCGACCTGGCGGCGCGGTACGAAGCCCAGATCGCAGAACTGAGGAGGGAGGTGGCCGCCCTGAGGCAGGCCGCTACGTCCGGGCACGAGGCCCACGGCCTGCCGTCCGCCCCCGCCTCGCGCCCCGCGGCCAACCTGCTCAACCCTGCCCTTTCCGTGATCCCAGACTTCGCCTTCTCGGCCGGCAACGACCCGCGCTGGAGGGCCACCGACGCCGCCTCGCTGAGGGAGCTGGAGCTGTCCTTCTCCGCCAGCGTGGACCCCTATGCCCAGGCCTTTGCGTCCGTGGCCCTGCACAGGCACGGACACGGCGACGCGCTCGCGGACCGCTTCGCGGGGGCAGGGGGCCGAGCGGAAGAGGAGCGCGCCCATTCGGAGGGCTACACCGCCGAAGTGGAGGAGGCGTACGCCGTCTTTCCTGGACTTCCGGGAGGTTGGACGCTGAAGGCGGGGCGCTTCTACGCGGGTTTCGGCAAAGAGAACGGGCAGCACACCCACACGTGGCGCCAGGCCGACCGACCCCTGGCGCTGAACGCGGTCCTGGGAGGGGAGGGCCACGGCCTGAGCGACGTGGGGATCGGCGCGACAAAGATCCTGCCCACTCCCTGGCTGAGCGATGTCACCGTCGAAGCGCTCGGCGGGCGGTCCGAGGATCTCTTCGGCGGTCGGCGGTCGGACCTCGCCTACCTCCTGGCGTGGCGCCACTTTTTGGACCTGTCGGAAGGGTCCAGCGTGGAGGCGCTCCTCACGGGCTTGGGGGGACGGAACGCGACGGGCGGGGCCACGCGTTTGGGCAACCTGTCCCTGACCTACCGCCGGCGGCCGCTCTCGGACCGCTACCGGACCTTTCTGTGGCGCACCGAGTACATGCGGAGGGACTACCGGGTCCACGGCCCCGCGCCGGGCACCGGCGTTTCCTCCTCCCCGATGCGTTGGACGGAGCGCACCGAAGGCCTCTTTTCCTACGTGGACTGGCAGGTGGCCCGCGGCTGGTCGGTGGGCGTCCGGGCCGACTGGGTCCGGTATCCGGGGCCCGGCCGCAGGGATCAGGGCGGAGCCCTCGTGCTCACCTGGTATCCCAGCGAGTACCAGAAACTGAGGGTCCAATTCCAGCGCGTGGATTACGCCGTGCTCGGCCCGAAGAACGCGCTCGTCGTGGAGTACGGGTTCTCCCTCGGCCCCCACGGCGCGCACCCGTATTGAGCCGGTCCCCCGGCTCGTTCGAGAAAGGACGAACATGAAGACGACCTTGACCGCCCTTCTTCTCCTGGCGGGGATCGCGGCGAACGGCGGGGACCGCTTCCGGGTGGTGGCCACCTACGACGTGTACGCACAGTTGGCCCGGGCCGTGGGAGGCGACCGGGCGGAGGTCTCGGCCCTCGCCGACGGACGCCAGGATCCCCACTACGTGGAAGCCAAACCCAGCTACCTCGTGGCCCTTCACAGGGCCGACGCACTCCTCCTGAACGGCCTGGACCTGGAGGTCGGCTTCCTTCCGGCCCTGCTTCAACAGTCGGGCAACAAGAAGATTCAGCCGGGCGCCCCGGGCCATGTGGATCTCTCCCGATTCGTCACGCCCATCGAGGTCCCCCGCGCGGGCGCCGACCGCTCCATGGGGGACGTTCACCCCTTCGGAAACCCGCACTACCACCTCGATCCCCGCAACATGGCCGCCCTGGCGCGAGGGATGGCCGAGGCCTTCGGGCGCATCGATCCAGCGGGAGCCGAAGGCCACCGGAGGAGGGGAGAGGCGGCGGCCCGCGAATTCCTGGACCTGGACGCCGAACTCGGTCGTCTGCTCGCCCCCCTTCGCGGGTCTCCCGTCGTGACCTACCACTCCACGCTCAACTATTTCTTTTTCCGCTACGAGATCCCCGTGGCGGGGTACGTGGAGCCCAAGCCGGGCATCAAGCCGGGACCGGCCAGCCTCCTCGAACTGGAGAGAACCATGCGGGAGAGGGCCGTCCGGGTCGTCGTCGCCGAGCCTTATATGGACCTGAAGGTGGCGAGGAGGGTGGCCCAGGACACGGGCGCGCGCCTCGTCCTCGTCCCGGCCTACACGGGGGGGCAGGAGGGCGCCGCCACGTACGGGGAGATGATGCGCACGCTCGCGTCGAGGCTGGCGGATGCGGCCCGGGGGTGAGAACCTCATCACCCTGGAAGGCGTCGCCGTCGGCTTCGGGCGGCCCCTCCTGTCGGGGATCGACGCCCGGGTGTGCGCCGGGGACTACTGGGGCATCTTCGGCCCGAACGGGGCCGGCAAAACGACCCTCATCAAGACCGTCCTGGGGGTCCTGAAGCCCCTCGCCGGACGGCTGGACAGAAAGCCCGGCCTGCGCGTGGGATACGTGCCCCAGCTCTCGACTCTGGGGGACAGCCTGCCCCTCTCGGTGCGGCAGGTTGTGGATCTGGGCGCCCTGGACCTTCGCGGCCTCTCTCAGGCGGAGGAGGCCTTGGCCCGCCTGGGGCTGGAGGGCCTGGCCGAGGCCCCCTTCGCCTCCCTCTCCGGAGGCCAGCGCCAGCGCGTGATGGTGGCGCGGGCGCTGCACCGGCGCCCCGACGTTCTCGTTCTCGACGAGCCGGGGAACAACGTGGACCTCCTGACCCGCCACGCCCTCATGCACCTGCTGAGGGACCTGAACCGGGAGGGCACGGCGATCCTCCTCGTCACCCACCACCTCGGGGAGATCGGACCCGAAGTGAACCGGATCCTCTGGCTCGACGCGCGGGAGGGCCTGTGCCTGGCCGGCTCCATGGAGGAGGTCTTCTCGGATGACCGATTGAAGGCCGCCTACGGAGGCGGCCTGGCCCTCGTTCAAGGTCCGTCGGGCCCCTCCCTGGCCTGGACCTGCGAGGAGGGGGAGGTGGACCGTGTTTGAGACCCTCTTCCTCCTGAAGTGGCCCCTGGCCGGCGTGCTCGTGGCGGCCCTTCCCCTGGCATATTACGGTGTCTTCCTCCTCGAACGGCGCATGGTTTTCGTCAGCGTGACCCTCGCCCAGGCGGCCATGGCCGGAGCCGCGGCCGCCTCCTTCCTCCACGCGGATCCCCGGGCGACGGCCTTCCTGGCCACGTCCCTCGTCATCGCCGCCCTGGCCCGAGGCCGGGGCGAGAGGGGTTTCCTGCCGGGAGACGCCGTCCTCGGCGTCCTGTACGTGGTCCTGGGCGGGGTCACCGTGATCCTGTTGAGCCGGAGCGCCCACGGCGGGATGGACGAAGCCACGCTCCTTTTCGGATCGCTTCTGGGCGTCGTCCGGTCCGACGTATGGGTCCTTCTGGTCGTGGGGGCGGCGGTGGGGGCCGTGGCTCTCCTCGGCCACAGATGGTTCCTCGCCACGGCCTTCGACCCGGAGACCTCGGAGGTCCTGGGGTACCGGGTGGCGCTCGTGGAGGCGGCCTTCTTCGGAGGCCTGGGCCTCATGCTGTCGGTTTCCATCCGGCTCCTCGGGGTCCTGCTCTCCTTCGCCCTCCTGGTGCTGCCCGCGGCGGCGGCCCGGAGCCTTTCGGGGCGCTCCCTGGCCGTGTTCGTTGGGGCTCAGGCGGCGGCGGCGGGGGCGTGCGTGCTGGGCACCGCGGCCTCCGTCCGGTACGACCTGCCCACGGGAGCCGCCATCTGCCTGGCCCTCGCCCTGCCCCTGGCGGGGGCGTGGGTCGTGCGGCGCGTGCGGGATTCCGGCCCTCCGGGGCGGCGGAGGAGCCCTTGATCCGGCGGGAGGCCCCGCGGACGGGGCGGGGACCGGCGCCTCCGGTTCTCAAGGCCGGCCCGAGTGTGGTTCAATAAGGCCAGGGGGATCCGAAGGCCGAAAGCGAGGGGCGTCCGGGGGGACGCCGCCGGGCCGTCCCAGAGGAGGTGGCCTTGAATTTCGAACTGACCGCCGAACAGCAGGTGCTGAGGGATACGATCCGCTCCTTCGCCGAGGAGAAGATCGGGCCCCACGTCCGAGAGTGGGACGACGCCTGCCGCTTTCCGAGCGAGGTCTTCGCGGAGCTGGGCGAAATGGGCGTCATGGGCGCCATCTTCCCCGAGGAGTACGGGGGCGCGGGCATGTCCTACGTGGACTACGTCCTCATCATCGAGGAACTGTCCCGGGTGGACCCCTCGGTGGGAATCGGCGTGGCGGCCCACAACTCCTTGTGCAGTAACCACATCTATCTGACCGGGACGCCCGAGCAGCGGGAGCGCCTCCTTGCGCCTCTGGCCCAGGGAAAGAAGATCGGCGCGTGGGCCCTCACGGAGCCCGGGTCGGGCTCGGACGCGGCGGGCCTCCGAACCACGGCGGTGAGGAAGGACGGGGGCTGGGTGCTCAACGGCACCAAGACCTTCTGCACCCACGCGACGGTGGGGGACACGGCCGTGATCATGGCCCTGACGGACCGGTCGGACCCGCACCACGGCGTGACGGCCTTCGCCGTCGAGAAGGGGACCCCCGGCTTCCGAGCGGGCAAGAAGGAGAAGAAGCTCGGGCTCTGCGCCTCGGACACCGGGGAACTCATCCTGGAAGACTGCTTCGTCCCCGACGAAAACCGCCTGGGCGAGGTGAACCGAGGTTTCCAGGACGCCCTGAGGGTCCTCGACGGGGGCCGCATCTCCATCGCCGCCCTCTCCCTCGGGGGAGCCCAAGGGGCCTTCGAGACGGCCCTCCGCTACTCCAAGGAGCGGGTGGCCTTCGGCAAGAAGATCGCCGAGTTCCAGGCCATCCAGTTCGCCCTGGCGGACATGGCCACGCGCATCGACGCGGCGCGCCTCCTCACCTTCCGCGCCGCCCAGGAGAAGGACAAGGGCCGCACCGTCACCAAGCTTTCCTCCATGGCCAAGATGTACGCCTCGGAGGTCTCTGTCTGGTGCGCCGAGCGGGCCGTCCAGATCCTCGGCGGCTACGGGTTCACGAAGGACTTCCTGGCGGAAAAGTTTTACCGGGACGTGAAGCTCAACACCATCGGAGAGGGCACGAGCGAGGTGCAGCGCCTCGTCATCGCCCGGCAGCTCCTGAGGGAGTGACGGCCCGCGAAGGCCCATCGGGGAAACCATGCACGTCTTAGCGGAAGCCGTTCTCAAGGGGGACCGCCGGGCGCTGGCGCGCGGGCTGAGCGTCGTGGAAGACCGCCGCGACGGCTACCTCGACCTCCTGAAGGACCTGTACCGGCAAGGGGGACGGGCCCGCATCGTGGGCGTGACGGGACCTCCCGGGGCCGGCAAGTCCACCCTCGTGAACCGTCTCATCGGGGCCTACCGCGTAATGGGGAAGACCGTGGGGGTGGTGGCCGTGGACCCCTCCTCGGCCTTCTCCGGAGGCGCCATCCTGGGGGACCGGATCCGGATGCAGGACCGCGCCCTGGATCCCGGCGTCTTCATCCGCTCCATGGCCACCCGCGGCCACATGGGCGGCCTGGCGCGGGCCACCTCCGACGCCCTGGTGGTCCTCGACGCGGCGGGCTTCGACGTGATCCTCGTGGAGACCGTGGGTGTGGGCCAGGACGAGGTGGACATCGTGCGCGAGGCGGACACGGTCCTCGTCCTCCTGGTGCCCGGGCTGGGCGACGACATCCAGGCCATCAAGGCAGGCATCATGGAGATCGCCGACATCTTCGTGATCAACAAGGCCGACCGGGAGGGGGTGGAGCGAGTGGAGCGCGAACTGCGGGCCGCCCTTCAGCTGGCCGAGGCGGCGTCGGATTGGGTGCCGCCGATCCTGAAGACCGTGGCGTCCCGGGACGAGGGCACCGCCGAAGTGGTCTCGGCCGTGGAGGCCCACGGGGAGCACCTGTGCGGCGCCCGCTCCGAGAGCCGCCTGCGGCTCAAGTACGGACAGCGTTTCCGGGATCTGCTCGCGGAGCGGTTCCTCCTGGGCCTGCGATCCCGCTGGCTCTCGGAGGAGCAGGAGGCCCGCATCGTGCAGGCCTTCATCCGCCGGGAGGCGGATCCCTATTCGGCGGCGGAGGAGATCCTGGCCCGCATCCGCTGGGAGGACAGGCCGTGAAGATCGAGCACGTCGGCGTGGCCGTGGCGTCCCTCGATGCCGCCAAGTCCTTCTACGAGGCCCTCGGCCTGGAGTGCGGCGGCGAGGAGGAGGTCACGGAGCAGAAGGTGCGCGTGGCCTTTTTCCCCCTCGGCGAGAGCCGCCTCGAACTCTTGGAAAGCACGGACCCCGAGGGGCCCGTGGGGAAGTTCGTCGCCAAGAGGGGACCGGGCCTCCATCACCTCTGCGTGGAGGTCCCGGACGTGGCCAAGGCCCTCGAAACCCTCAAGGCGCGGGGGTTCGCCCTCGTCGACGAGGTCCCTCGGACCGGGGCGGGCGGCCGGAGGGTGGCCTTCGTCCACCCCAAGTCCACCGGCGGCGTCCTGCTCGAACTCGCGGAGAAGCCATGAAGGATAGAAGCGCAGGCTCCAAAGGCGCGGCGGCGAGCCGAGGCCGCCCGGCCCCCCGCCTCGCCGGATCCCGGACGGTCTCCCTTCCCGGGGAGGAGTCCTTCGTCGTGGCCTACCTGCGCGACCCGCGGGAGAAGATCTGGGGCCTCCTCCTCCGCATGGAGACGGCGGGCTTCTGGATCCGGGGGATCGAACTCAACGCCTTCGAGGATTGGGCCCGTGAGGTGCGGAGCGCGGCTTCCCCCTCCATGGGGCTGTCCACGACCTTCCTGCCGTTCCTGAGGGTGGAGAAGATCGTGGCCGACGAGCGGACGGGGTCCATGCCCTCCCTGGCCGAGCGCTTCGAGACCCTGGCGGGACGCCCCGTGGCCGAGTTCGTCGGCCTCCGCTGACCGCGGGACAGGAGGAGGCTCCATGTACGATCCCACCGACGAAAAGGCGGAGGAACTCTTCGCCGCGCTCCTCTCGATTCTGAGGGGGGCGCCCTCGAACCTCGCCAAGCAGTCCCTCGCGCGGCTCTTCGAGGAGGCGGCCCTCACGGACCTCCTGGCCAGGGAGAAGAAGGGTCTGCCCGCGGACGAGGAAGCCTGGCAAGACGCCCTCGCCGAGCGGTGGGAGGAGGTGGAATCCTTGCGGAACGAGAAGGCCGCCTCCTTCCTCCACTCCATCCAGATGTCCGAGTTCTGATCGGAATGCTTTTTCCCCTTTCTCGCGATGGAAACAAGACCGTGTCCCCAAGCGCCCCTGCCACCGCCCCATCCGGCCCGGCGCCTTCGGCGCCTCCTCGGGGCTTGGCCCGTTCCGTCGAAGCGTAGGCGCTTCTCCGTCTCGTTCCTGCGCCCCGTCCGCCCTTCGGGCGGGCCGGATTCTTCGGAGGCGGCCTGCACCCTTGAGCCGAACCCGTCCCCCCACCCCCCAGAGGGCGCCGACGGCAACGGCCCTATTGCGGCGTCAGGCTTTTCGGTCTGGGACGCTCCACGTACATCCAGTACGCCTCGGTCCTGTCCCGCTCGCCTTCCTTGCACTAGGCCCATCGGCGTCGGGACGCGCCTCCCTCCCTTCGGTCGGTCGGCCGATGCACAGAGCCGCCCCGGGAAACCCGCTGATTCGTTTCCCTTTTCACGTTCACTTCCTCCTCATTCCCTGTCCCGGATACCCTTGGCCCATGCGGCCCGGCGCCTTCGGCCCCTCCCCCCGAGGACGGGTCCGCGCGTCGAAAGGAATACCTTTCTCCTCGCGTCCCTTTCCCTCGGTCCGCCCTCCGGGCGGGTCACCTCCATGTCCACAATCAGCCCTGCCTCCCAGGGGGCCCTGTGGGGGGCGGCGCGGGTCGTGGTTCCAAGACGCCCCGGCGGGATGCCTTTCGAGGGTGCCCCGAATGCGCCACCTTTCCATCGCGGAATTCGGCCTTCTGGGGGGAATTGGCGCACCGAGAAGGGGATGGGGCTCCAGTGCGGGCGCCGATCCGGGCCTCCGGTGGTATACTCAGAGGGACCCTGCGCACCGAATTTGGGGGCGGGGCGTCCGGCCCTTACGCGGCCGGGCCATCGCAAGAGGCCCATCACCGGACCGGTGATGCCATGAAATGGGAACCATCCGGCGGAGGAGAGAAGCGCCCGCCGGAACCGTGTGCGGGCGCCCCCGGCGGGAGACCGCGGCGGCGCCACGGGAGGATGACATGGCCATTCGTGAACAGGATGCCCTTGACTACCACTCCGTAGGACGCCCGGGCAAGACCGAGGTGGTGCCCACCAAGCCCTGCCTCACGGCCCGGGACCTCTCCCTCGCCTACTCGCCCGGCGTGGCGATTCCTTGCCTGGCCATCGAGAAGAACCCCGAGGACGCCTACAAATACACCAACAAGGGCAACCTCGTGGCGGTCCTCTCCAACGGAACCGCCGTCCTGGGCCTGGGTGACATCGGCGCCCTGGCCGGCAAACCCGTCATGGAAGGCAAGGGCGTCCTCTTCAAGCGATTCGCCCACGTGGACGTCTTCGACATCAACCTGGACACCCACGACCCCGACGAGGTCATCAAGGTCGCCCAGCTCCTCGAGCCCACCTTCGGCGGCATCAACCTGGAGGACATCAAGGCCCCCGAGTGCTTCTACATCGAGGAAACCCTCAAGAAGACCATGAAGATCCCGGTCTTCCACGACGACCAGCACGGCACCGCCATCATCTCCGGCGCCGCCCTCCTCAACGCCCTCGAGATCGCCGGCAAGAGCATCAAGGACGTGCGCGTCGTCGTATCGGGCGCCGGCGCTTCGGCCATCGCCTGCGCCAAGTTCTACGAACAGCTCGGAGTGCCCAACGCCAACTTCCTCCTCGTGGACACGAAGGGCGTCGTCTTCAAGGGGCGCAAGGAGGGGATGAACCCCTACAAGGAGCACTTCGCCCAGGACACGAAGCTCCGGACCCTGGCCGAGGCCATGAAGGGCGCCGACGTCTTCCTCGGCTGCTCCGTCAAGGGGCTCGTCACGCAGGACATGGTCCGCTCCATGGCCAAGAACCCCATCGTTTTCGCCATGGCCAACCCCGATCCGGAGATCGCCTACGAGGACGCCAAGGCCGCCCGGGCCGACGTGATCATGGCCACGGGGCGCTCGGACTACCCGAACCAGGTGAACAACGTCCTCGGCTTCCCCTTCATCTTCCGCGGCGCCCTCGACGTGCGCGCCACCGCCATCAACGAAGAGATGAAGATGGCCGCCGCCAAGGCCCTGGCCACCCTCGCCAAGGAGCCCGTGCCCGAGAACGTCTGCGCGGCCTACGGCGGACAGAAATTCGAGTTCGGCCCCGAGTACATCATCCCCAAGCCCTTCGACCCGCGCGTCCTCTACTGGGAGGCCCCCGCCGTGGCCAAGGCCGCCTGCGAGACGGGCGTGGCCCAGAAACCCATCACCGACTGGGACGCGTACCGCGCCCGCCTGGAGGCCATGACCAGCAAGAGCCAGGAGGTCATGCGCACCATCCGCGCCACGGCGCGCAAGGAGAAGAAGCGCGTGGTCTTCCCCGAGGGCGAGAACCCCAAGATCATCGAGGCCGCGCGCCTCCTTGCCGACGAGGGCCTGGGCCTGCCCATCCTCCTCGGCAAGAGGGAGACCATCGAGGCCGCCGCCCAGCGCGTGGGGCTCGACCCGAAGAACGTGACCATCGTGGACCCGGAGACCGCCCCCGACGCCGAAGCCTTCGCGAACGAGCTTTACGCTTTGCGGTCCCGCAAGGGCTTCACCCCCAAGAAGGCCCGGACCCTCGTCAAGAAGGCCCTCTACTACGCCCTGATGATGCTCCGCACGGGCAAGGCCGACGGCATGGTGGCGGGGATCGAGCGCTCCTACGTGGACACGATCCGCGTCGTCCTGCCCCTGGCCGAACTCAAGGAAGGCGTCCGGCGCGCCGTGGGCATGCATGTGGTCCTCGTGGGCAGCAAGGTTTTCATCTTCGCCGACACCACCGTCCACATCGAGCCCGACGCCCGGGAACTGGCCGACATCGCCGTCCAGGCCGCGGAACTGGCCCGCCACTTCAACCTCGAACCCCGCATCGCCATGCTGGCCTTCTCCAACTTCGGCGACAACGACCACCCCAAGGCCCGCAAGGTGCGCGAGGCGGTGGCCCTCCTCCACCAGGAGCGCCCCGACCTCGTCGTGGACGGCGAGATGCACGGCGACGTGGCCGTCCTGCCCGACTTCGCCCGCGAGAACTTCCCCCACAGCAAGATCCAGGGCGACGCCAACGTCCTCATCTGCCCCGACCTGCAGAGCGGCAACATCGCCTACAAGCTCGTGGGCTACATCGGCGGCCAGCGGGAGGTCATCGGGCCCCTGCTCTTCGGCCTTAAACAGCCCATCAACGTCGTCTCCCTCAACTCCGACGTCCGCGAGATCGTCAACATGGCCGCCCTCTCCTGTTACCAGGCGGGCCGGTAGGCCGCCGGAGCGGGTGAGGCGGAGACGGAGAGAGAAACAGGGATACCCGAAAAGGGCCACCCGAGAAGAGAAGAAAAAGGGAGCGCGAGGGGGTGGCCGAAGCCGGGGGGAGAACCCCCGGCTTCGCGCCTCCGATCCAGACGGGGCGGGCCGCATGGCCCGTCCTTTTTTCATTCCGTGAGAACTGCGAGGCAGGGACCCCACGAGGTCCGCGCCCTCACTCACCCTGTTGCCTCACGTAAGAATCTTCCCAAAATGGTATTTGTTGCCTCATGTAAAAATCAATCCGAAACGCGGTGCCTTCTGACCGCAGCAGGGACTGTGGGAAGGGTGGGAAACCCCGGAGGGGTTTTCCAAGCCCCTGTGGGAAAGCCGGAGGC
>Ga0209172_10000360_pt1 | contig 129351 bp, 127 predicted proteins | sample LarsenN4metaG_FD_184113 | JGI IMG/M metagenome (GOLD analysis project Ga0209172, IMG submission 184113) | Hot spring sediment bacterial and archeal communities from British Columbia, Canada, to study Microbial Dark Matter (Phase II) - Larsen... ... | reverse complement strand
TTCGCGTGGCGGAGAGGGCGAGGTTTGAATACCATCTCCTCAATGGAGGCGCGCGAACCTAAAACAAAAATACTCCGCAATCGGAGTATTTTCGCGTGGCGGAGAGGGCGGGATTTGAACCCGCGAACCTTTGTGGGTTACACGCTTTCCAAGCGTGCGCGCTAAGCCAGACTACGCGACCTCTCCATGTCAACTGCCAAGCGGGGGGATTATACCAGAACTTTTTTGACCAAGTAATCTAAAATTCAATTAATTCTTAACAGATACCATTACCCGTTAGGAGACCTATATGAAAACCCTAAAACGCCTCTTTCTAACCGTATGCCTGATTCTACTTGCCCTAATTTTATTCTTCCCACTCAGCATTTTTATTGACGCGCTTATCGGCAAAGATAGAATCAAAAATTTAGCCAACACCGTCATCTCAAGCCAAGACAATCTCCCCAACGTTTACGCCTATATCGCCAAACCGCAAGGCGACGGACCCTTTCCAGTCGTCATCATGATTCACGAATTTTACGGCTTGAATGAAAAACTCATCTCCAAAGCCGATTTGCTTGCCAAGCAAGGATATTATGTCATTGCACCCGATACTTTTCGCGGCGTATCCACAACGTGGATTCCCCGCGCCATTTACCAAGTCGTTAATACAAAACAAGCGGACGTAAACGCCGACTTAGACACCGTGTACGCTTGGCTTAAATCGCAACCTGAGGCGGATATAAACCGAATAGGCATTGTTGGATTTTGTTATGGCGGGCGTGTCTCACTTTTATATAGTTTGCACAACCCCAATATGGCGGCGACCGTTATTTTTTACGGCTCATCTGAAACCGACCCCGAAGTGTTGAAAAACCTACCAGGTCCTGTGCTTGGAATTTTTGGCGGAGCAGACGCCTCTATTCCATTAGAAGAAGTGACCGCTTTAGAAAACGGGCTGCAACAAGCGGGCGTTCCTCATCAAATTTCAATCTATGAAAACCAGCCTCATGCTTTTTTGGTGGATGCAAAGGGAATCGAAGCGGGCGGCGCGCAAGCCGAAGCGTGGAATGAAATGCTTTTATTTTTAGATGAAAACTTGAAATCAAAATCATTTTCCCCAAATAAAAATTCATTTACTTATAATGCCCCTTTCCCTTGGGATTATTATGCCATGCTAGTCTTTGAACATGCTTTTGGCGGCGCCAGCCATCATTAAATGTAGGTCGCGCTTGTAGCGCGACATGATAATTTAAGCGACAGTCAATTTGCAAATGAAACCGTAAGAAACTTACAATCTCGTTACTGATTAAGATAACAAGTCCTTTATCTCATTCAACATTTTCACCATTTGCTTTCTGGCTTCATCATCTCCCACGCCTGCGGCGCCGATATTATCGCCGCGCTCCAAACTGATTTGGAGATTATCTAATGTGATTTTCCTTTTTGCAAATTCATCCCATGCCAAAAAATTTCTTTTTGATTCTATAGTCCAATCGTTTTTCCAATACAAACCGCCTGCGCAAATCGCAAAGCCGACTTTGTTATTGCCGAACAGCGTGTCGTCATAGACCATGATAATGTTTTCATTCGCAGGAATGCCAAAATTTTCTCTGACAGTTTTCAATCGTTTGGCATCAATGGCTTCATCAAGATATAAATTCCTGACCTCTTCATACTTTATGCAAATTTCCCGAATTGCCTGTGGCGCATCCCCTTTAGTAACTTTTTTATCCGCAACCCTAATTGGCGCGCCGCAATTTGGACAATTCGGCTTGTGTTCCGTAAATTCAGTTCCGCAATATTTGCAAGTAAACATCGCTGCCTCCGAATAACTTTTTTAATTTTACGACAATTAATAAAAAAACAGACTTCTTTTACAAAGAAGCCTGTTTTTAAGTATGATGAACTTACTTCCCTAACTTCTTCTTAAACGCCTCGGTTAGTGCAGGGACAATCTCAAACAAATCTCCCACCACGCCATAGCGGGCTACTTTGAAGATGGGCGCATCGGCATCTTTGTTGACGGCGACAATGACTTTTGCATTTCGCATCCCAACGAGATGTTGAATTGCGCCAGAGATTCCATTTGCGATATATAAATCAGGGGCAACGACTTTACCCGTTTGACCCACTTGATGCGAGTAGGGGATATAGCCCGCATCCACTGCCGCGCGACTTGCGCCAACCGCGCCGCCTAAAACTTTTGCTAACTCAGTGACCAAAGCAAAGCCTTGTTGAGCGCGCCAAATTTCAGCTTGTTTTTCGTCCAACCCAGCAGGGGGAGTGAGCGACGGGTTATTAGAAACGCCGCGCCCGCCCGAGACGATAATATTTGCATCGCCTAAGTTCACCGCGCTTTCCGCCTCAGAATACCCTTCAACGACTGACTTGGCTTCGCCTTTTGCTTCTACTTTCGTCATCGTTCCGCTTTTCCCTTCTTGTTTTTCAGGTTTCGGAAAAGCCCGCCCGCGCAGCGTCGCCACAACGGGTTTCGCAACGCAATGTATTTTTTCAAATAATTTTGATTCATAAATCGGGCGTGTGGCTATGAATGAGTCGCCGCTTGCTTCTAAACCTGTTAAGTCAGTCATCACATTGGTATTCAAATCCACTGCCGCCATTGCCGCAAGTTCACGAGTGCGCGAAGTGGTCGGGAACAGAATCAAACTGGGGTTAAGAGTCGAAGCGAGCGCCGAAAAGGTAGAAGCATACGTCTCAGGCAGATAATCTTTCAAAGCAGAATCATCTGCAATATAAACTTCATCCGCGCCATATTCAAAAGCGCTTTTGGCAACATCGTTTGCATTTTCGCCAAACACAGCCGCAACGGCATCGCCAAATTTTTTTGCCACGCCCAACGCTTCCCACGATGATGGTTGCACAGCCCCTTTGAAGTGGTCAATATACACTAACGTTTTCATAACACTTTCTCCGCGATGATTTTATCGGCAAGTTTTTCTGCAATTTCGGCGGGGCTTTCACCGGTAATCATTTCCACAGTGGTTTCGCGCGCGGGCGGCGTCATCAATTCATCGCGCTTAACAATTTCTGTTGGCGCTGAAATTCCTAAATCGCTCAACGACCAAACGGGAATTTCTGCTTTTGACGCTTTGCGAATTCCCATGAACGATGGATAACGCGGCTCGCCAATGCTTTGCACGACGCTGATAACCGCAGGCAGATTCGCCTTGACGATTTGTTTGCCTTCTTCAAGGACTCGTTCAACCGTCACGCTTCTTTCATTGACCTTGATACTGCCAGCCAACCCCAGCATGGGATACCCCATCAGCCTCGCTGTTTGAGCAGGGGTGACGCCCGCGCCATTATCTAACGTTTGGCGACCAAAGATAATCATATCCGCACCAATTTTTTGAATCGCCGCCGCGAGGACTTTCGCCGCGCCAAGCGTATCCAAATTATTTAATGCAGGGTCAGAAATTAAAATGGCTTCATCGGCGCCCATTGCTAAAGCGTGTTTCAACGCTTCTTTTGCAGTTTCTGGTCCGATACAAAGCGCAGTGACTGTGCCATTCGTCGCTTCTTTTTGTTGCAAAGCGCCTTCAACGGCATATTCATCAAATGGGTTGATGACCAACGGCGCATCTCCCCAAGATATTTGCCCGCCCTCGGCTTTCACTTTCGCCTCCGAGTCTGGGACTTGTTTGATACATGCAATGATTTTCAAAGTTGTGTCTCCTTGATATAAATTCTTTTTTACCACTAAGAACACGAAGTGTCACGAAGTTTTTTTCTTTGCGTACCTTTGTGACACTGTGTGGTTTTCTTTTACTTAATTACAAACGCCATCATCATCTCTCCGTCATTGCGAGGAGTGATGCGAAGCATCCCGACGAAGCAATCTCATAACATAGTTGGGGATTGCTTCGCCGCGAAGAACAAGAACGCGACTCGCAATGACGAAATCCTTATTTGAAACTCGAACTGCTGAGAATTTTGCCAGATTGCAAATCAATATCACAAAATTGACCGCTCGTCGTGAAAGTAGAGAGCGTGCCATCTTCGTTTAATTTGACTTTGGTGAACAAAGTCCGTGCATCGGGCTTTTCCGCTTTCCAAACGATTTCTCCGTTAGAACCAACCAAATATAAATTTGATTCTCCAAACGGGAATCCGCTGTGATTTTCTAGGACGACTGTGCCTGATTTAAGCGCAATCGTCTTCTCAATTTGAGTGAAAAGAGGGGTAACTGCCATCGTATGCCTGTCCTTTATTGAGCAGGCATATTATACACAATCTAAAAAATTCCCTTCCTTTTTAAGGTGGGGGAGGGCAATAAAAAAGCCCGACGCGACTGTAAATGTCTGCACCGGGCTAAGGGTTGGGGTGGTCTTCTTTCATTGCTCTTGAACTCCCATATTGCTGAGTTCTTCTTGGCTATATTGGGCGACGAATAAATCTACGCCTGCCAAAACGAGCAGTAGAAGAACCGCCGCTACTGCAAGTATGAACATGTTGCAACTCCTTTCTACTTCAAATAATATAACGACTTTTAAGATAAAAAGATATATCCCCTAACAGTACTGTAATGATTTCACAATACAATTTTGCAAGGCATAACTAAAGACGAACAACTTACCTTTTTGTTCCGCTAATTTCCCAATTCTCCGAATTGACATTCCTCCCATTTGCGATAAAATTCAACCCGCTCGCCGAAGTGGCGGAATTGGCAGACGCGCCACGTTCAGGGCGTGGTGAGAGCAATCTCATGAGGGTTCAAGTCCCTCCTTCGGCACTAAATTTAGGCGCACAGGTCTAAGAATAAACAGGCACACAAGCGGAACCACTCCCTGTGCGCCTGTTTTTTTATATGATTTTTGACCCCAAAAGTGGTATAATTCCACTATAAAATAGGCTCTCGCTTCATCTATTAAGTAAGCAGACACGAGGTACACCTCCGCCTTCGTGTCTTTTTATGCCAACTGAACAAGCGCTAAAGGTCTGCAAAGCCTTCGACTGCACTTATTTTACAAACAGACCTCTAGGGTTTTATTCAAAAAGGAATATGTATGGCTGAAGAAAACATCCTTGCTGGAAATATAGAAACCGTAGATATTGACGCGCAAATGCGCACAGCCTTCCTCGATTACGCCATGAGCGTCATCGTGGCGCGCGCCCTGCCCGACGCGCGGGACGGCTTGAAACCCGTTCACAGGCGCATTTTATACGCTATGCACGAGTTAGGGCTTCGCTCAAACTCCGCTTTTAAAAAGTCTGCGCGTATTGTGGGAGAGGTGTTAGGCAAGTATCACCCCCACGGCGACTCGGCAGTCTATGAATCTATGGCGCGCATGGCGCAAGATTTTTCCATGCGCTATTTATTGGTAGATGGGCAAGGAAACTTTGGCTCGGTGGACGGCGACGCCCCTGCCGCCATGCGTTACACCGAAGCGCGTTTGCAAAAAATGGCGGAAGAACTGCTCGCCGATTTAGAAAAAAACACCGTTGATTTTGGTCCTAATTTCGACGACTCGCTTCAAGAACCCCTCGTTCTGCCTGCTCGCATCCCCAACCTTTTGCTTAATGGAGCGTCGGGCATTGCCGTCGGCATGGCGACTAATATCCCGCCGCAAAACTTACGCGAGTTAACCGCCGCTATTAATTACCTGATTGATAATTATGACAAGATAGACGATATAACCGTTGAAGACTTAATGAAATTCGTGCAAGGTCCCGATTTCCCCACAGGCGGTATGATTGTCGGCACGGAGGGGATTGTCTCCGCGTATGGGACAGGCAGAGGGCGAATCGTGATGCGCGGCATTGCTCACATCGAAGAGTCAAAATCGGGCAAATATCAAATCACCATCACCGAAATCCCCTATCAAGTAAACAAAGCCAGTTTGATTGAACGCATTGCCGAACTGGTGCGCGACGAAAAGATTGACCAAATTTCAGACTTGCGCGACGAGTCGGATAAACGCGGCATGAGCATTGTGATTGAGTTGAAACGCGGCGCGCAACCGAAAAAAGTTTTGAACCAATTATATAAATACACCGCTTTGCAATCTACCTTTGCGGTGCAAATGCTAGCGCTGGTGGACGGCGAACCGCGCACCTTATCGTTAAAACGATTATTGCAAATTTTTATCGAACATCGTCAAACGGTTATTACGCGCCGCTCGCAATTTGAGTTAGAAAAAGCCAAAGCCCGCCAACACATTTTAGACGGTTACTTAATTGCATTAAGTAATATTGACGCAATTATCAAAACCATTCGCGAAGCCGAAGATGCGGACGTGGCGAAAAGCAATTTGATGAAAAAATTCAAATTGACCGACCTGCAAGCGCAAGCGATTTTAGATATGCAACTGCGCCGCCTCGCCGCCTTAGAACGCTGGAAGATTGAAGAAGAACACAAGCAAGTGACCGAAACCATCAAGTACCTTGAAGATTTACTCGCTAACCCGAAAAAGATTTTGGCTTTGATTAAAGACGACATGAACGAAATCGCCGAAAAATACGGCGACGACCGCCGTACGCGCATTGCCGCCGAAGCCAAAGAAGATATTCACGATGAAGATTTAATCCCCGATGAATCGGTGCTGATTAGCTTAACAGAACGCGGATATATCAAACGTGTGGCGGCTTCTGCTTTTCGTTTGCAAAGCCGCGGCGGGCGCGGGGTGAAGGGTCATGCCACAAAAGAGGAAGACGAAGTGGTGATGCTCATTCCCGCCCGAAGTCACGATACCATGTTGTTCTTTTCAGATAAGGGCAAAGTATATTCTGAAAAGGTGTATCAAATTCCAGATTTAGACCGAGCCACCAAGGGCATTCCGCTTGTGAACATTTTGGCGCTGGGACCGAACGAAAAAATTACAGCGGCGATGTCGGTGCGAGATTTTTCGCCCAATCATTATTGCATGATGATGACCGCACGCGGACGAATTAAGCGCGTTTCAATGGAAGAATTCGCCTCGGTTCGACCTTCGGGCTTGATTGCTCTCAACCTCGACGAAGGCGACACCTTAGGCTGGGCGCGCTTAACCACTGGTAAAGATGAAATTATTATCGTCACCGAAAACGGGCAAGCGCTGAGATTTAGCGAAACCAAAGTGAGGGCAATGGGTAGGCAAGCGGCAGGCGTGCAAGGGATTAAACTAAAACCCGGCGATGTGGTGACCAGTATGGACGTCATCGAAAAAGACGGCACATTGCTTGTGGTTACGACCAAAGGGTTTGGCAAACAAACGCCGTTGAAAGAATACGCCCCCAAAGGACGCGCCACAAGCGGTATTGCCACGATTGACCAAAAAGCCCTAAAAGAAATTGGAAAAATCGCCGCTGCGCGCGTGGTGCAAAAAGACGACGACTTAACGATTATGACCGCCAACGGCGTAGCGATTCGTTTGAAATTGAAAGACGTAAAACAATCGGGGCGGGCAACCAGAGGCGTGCATCTCATCAAGCCGCAAGAAGGCGATAGCGTGGCTTCAATAGCGCGCATTTCCGCCGAAGATTTGAAAAAGGCGGGCGCCCAGATGGAAGAGAATGAAAAAGTAGAAGAACAGCCAAAACTTGTATAGTCTCGCCTTTTGCTTTTTAATGATAAACGCCGCCCCGAAGAAAACCTCGGGGCGGCGTTTTATTTGTATAAGAAGGCAAGCCGCCTATCGCTAAAACATAATCCTTTGCGTTGCCAGCAAACATAACGCCCCCAGTACGCAAACCGTAAACATGAGTAAAACGGCAATTACAAAGCGTTGGATAGAAGTCATGCCCAAAAAGCGGGTGGGTTTTCTCTTGCTTGTGCCAGCGGCAGGCTGATATTTGGCTTGTTCTTCAAAGTCTCTGGATGATTCTTCACGAAGATTATCAATCATAGGGGCAGACCTCAATATAAATATCTTTTGAGAAATTTTAATGATACATTTTAACCGCTGACGGCGGTTAGAAATATATCTTTGATGCGTTTCTAAAAGTATATCATGCGGCGGGGCGCAGGCTTACATCCCCAAAACGGACTATCGCCGGCTTGCCGTTGTCGTCGTGTAAGCGCAGGCTGCCATCAGGCTCTAAACCGTCTATAATGCCCGTTTGCAAAACCTCATCGTTAGATATGATTTGCGCCCGCCAACCGCGAAAGGCAAGGCGTTCTTCCCAAGTTTTTATCAATTCGTTAGACGCTATCTTTTCGCGCCATGCATTCAAAGAGGATAATACTTCTCTCAATATTTCTTCGCGGGCGGGCGGTTCTTTATGAAGTTCGTCTTCTATGCTTGTGGCGGGGAAGCGCAGCGAATCTTGCGGCGGGACGGACGTTTTATACACATTTATTCCAATCCCAATCACTAATGAGTCGACATCGCTGCCTGACCAAACGGATTCAACTAAAATGCCGGCGGTTTTTTTGTCCGTTATCAAAATGTCGTTGGGCCATTTGATTTTTGCCTTCAAACCCAGCCTGAGGAGTGAATCGGTGACGGCGAGGGCTGCCAAGCCGACCGTTCGAGAAAGATGCGGTTTTATTTTTTCATCAGGTCGAAGAATAACGCTCACCGCCAAGGCGCTCCCTTTGGGGGTGTGCCAAGTTCTATGTAATCTGCCGCGCCCGCGCGTTTGTTCGTCTGCAATTACAAGCGAAAAATCTTTTGCGCCGCTCGCCGCCCAGGCAAGGGCTTCGTCGTTGGTCGAGCCGATGGAATCAAAATAACGTAAACCGCCAATGTTTAATTTTGCTAACGTTTTTTTGAGGGAGGTTTCGTTCATGGCGTGGGTAAACAGGCGCGTAAAAAGCGCCTGTTTACTGGTTTTTCTTCGCGTTTATTGCACAATATCATAGGGGTTAATATTCGAGCCGCCCACGCGAATTTCAAAATGCAAGTGCGCGCCGAATGAATTGCCTGTGTTGCCCGAAAGACCAATCACTGCGCCCTGGCCAACGGTTTGGCATTGTGTGACAAAAATTGTGCTTAAGTGGGCATACACAGTGACGTAACCGTTGCCATGGTCAATTTGCACGACGTTGCCGTAGCCGTAGTTCCAACCGCCTTGCGCCATCGTCACTATGCCGGTGCCGGCGGCGTACACGTTTGAGCCTTCAGGCGCGCTGATGTCAATGCCTAAATGACCAGGTCCATAGCCATTGCCAGAGAGGGTGTGGTCGTCGGCGGGCCAACCAAAGCCGCTTGCCACAGGTCCGCCGCCGCAGGTGTTCACGGCGTTGCCTCCGCCGGTGCCTGTGTTTACGCCGCGTGTGGTGGTGGGTAAATCTGCCGCCCAGTTGCGTAACTCACGCGAGCCGCCGGGGATGAAAATTTGCGTTCCCACTTCTACGCTTGGGTTTGTTAAATCAATGTTGTTGCCTGTAAAGTTAATAATATCTTGCGCTTCGGCATTAAATTTTTCCGCTACGCTTTCAAAGGTGTCGCCTTCTTTCCAAACGTAATACATTCCATCGGCAGGCGGAATGAGCAATTCCATGCCGGGGCGCAGGCTGTGCGGGTTGTCTTCTAATTGCTCATTGACGTATAAAATCGTTTCAGATTTGATTTTATACGTCTCGGCGATGGTGTACATGGCGTCGCCTCGAGAGACGCGGTAAATAATCGGCTCGGTGCGTTCGCGTTCGGGGATGTTTGTTTTTAATTGCAAATCTCGAAAAATAGATTGAAAGAACCCGCTTCCTTCTACGGGCGCGCTGGGTTGCTCACCTTGGGGTGGGTTTACCACCGATGCTTCTTCTGTCGGCTCGGCGGGGACGGTGACGGTTTGCGGCGGTAAGGAATTTTTGTAATATAACGTTCCGCCTAATAACCCAACGACGAGGAGTATCGTCACCGCCCAACTGATTAGGGTAAACCTATCCGCTTGCGGTTTTGGCGTAGCGCGCGGCGAGGTGGGCGGTTCGTCTATGGCAGATTGAGCCTGCGGTTCAGGTTTCGATTGTTTTTTGAAGGACGTTTTGATTCTTTCTAAAAAATTTTTCATTCGTTGCATAACTCCGTAAGCATGAAATGATTATAGACGGTATTCTAAACCCCAGCGATGCGCGCAATTTGATTTCTATAATCAATCTGGTCATCCCTACGGGGTTTTATATATCGTTCTTGGTTAAGTTTTCTAAAAATTCTATATTGTTTTTCGATTTTTCCATGCGCGAGATAATCGCCTCAGTGGCGACTGCTGGGTCCATGCCTGCGCCTTGTGGCGGCGGCGTGGTCATTTGAATAAACATACGGCGCATTAACCAAACGCGTTGCATTAAGTCGGGTCCGAGCAATAAATCTTCGCGTCTGGTGGATGAGCGTTCAATATCTACTGCGGGGTAGGTGCGGCGTTCTTGCAATTTACGCGATAGATGTAATTCCATGTTGCCGGTGCCTTTGAATTCTTCATACACCACATCGTCTAACCGTGAGCCGGTATCTACCAAACAGGTGGCAATGATGGTGAGCGAGCCGCCTTCTTCCACGTTTCTTGCGGCGCCGAAAAATCTCTTTGGCGGGTACAAGGCGGAGGGGTCCATACCGCCTGAGAGAGTCCTGCCTGAGGGGTTAACGACCAAGTTGTAGGCGCGGGCGAGGCGGGTAATTGAGTCCATTAAAATTACCACATGCCGACCAATTTCCACTAAACGCTTAGCGCGCTCTAATGCAAGTTCTGCCGTGCGGACGTGTGAGGTGACTGGCTCGTCGAAGGTAGAGGCGACGACTTCCGCATCCACCGAACGGTCCATATCGGTCACTTCTTCTGGGCGCTCGCCGATGAGGGCGATGATTAAATGCACATCGGGATATTTTTTTGAAATGGAGTTGGCTATTTGTTTGAGAATGGTCGTTTTGCCCGCTTTGGGCGGCGAGACGATTAACCCGCGCTGACCTCGCCCAATGGGGGCGATTAGGTTAATCAGGCGCGGCGCCAGTGTGGCTTGGTCGGTTTCTAAATCGAATCGTTTGTCTGGAAAAATGGGGGTGAGTTGTTCAAATACAACGCGGCGTTTGGTTTCTTCTGGGTCTATGCCGTTAATAGACTCTACTTTCAATAAGCCGAAGTGTCTTTCGCTTTCGCGCGGCGGGCGCACCTGCCCAATGACTAAATCGCCTGCGCGTAAATCATATTTTCGTAATTGCGCTTGCGATACATACACATCTTGGTCGCTGATGCGATAGTTGGTGGCTCGTAAAAAGCCAATCCCTTCGCTCATAATTTCCAATATGCCGCCGCGCAGTTCTATGCCTTCTTTTTGCGCTTCCGCTTCGCGGATGAGCATTGCCAATGTTTCTTTTTTGAGCCGATTGGCATTGGGGATATTAAGGGATTTTGCCATACCGCGTAATTTCGATAGTGGCTCGTTTTCAAGTTCGAGTATTTTCATGTTGTTTTCTCTTTTTGGGAATGTGGAATATAAATGCAAAAACAACCAGTCCCCGCTGTGTGGGCTGGTGAATTTCCTTAGGATGTGATTTGTGAATGTGGGGTTTTAGTCAAGGTTCTCGTTACATTTTTTCAGACGCGCAAGTTCAACCGCTGGATTTGAGAATTTCTTTTTTTTCTAGCGTCTGGGGAGATATTCAAATTATAGCGCCTACACAAAAGAGTTGCAAGCGCTTAATGTTGATTCAATATACGATTTTGCAAGTTTACTAAATGACGATATAAACCGTCGCTTTGCAGTAAGCGTTGATGCGCGCCGCGCTCTACGATTTGACCGTGATTCATCACTAAAATTTCATCCACATTTTCTAAGCCAATCAAACGATGCGTAATCAGTAAAGACGTTTTTTGTTTCATCGCTGTAAATAAAGTTTTCAAAACTTCTTTTTCGGTGAGCGGGTCTAAATTGGCGGTGGGTTCGTCTAACATCAAAATAGGCGCGTCTTTAATTAATGCGCGCGCAATGGCAAGCCGTTGGCGCTCTCCGCCTGAAAGGCGCAACCCTTGTTCGCCAATCATGGTGTGGTAGCCTTTTGGCAAACTCAAAATAAAGTCGTGAATTTGCGCCGCTCGACATGCCGCTTCGATTTCTTCTTGTGAAACTTGCTTGCGCGCAAACCTCAAGTTTTCGTAAATAGACGTGTTGAAGAAGTATGTATTTTGGGAGACATACCCGCATCTTGCTCTGACTTCATCTTGATTTAGCTCTTTGATATTTTCTCCGCCTAAGCGGATTTCGCCTGTGTCATAATCCCAAAAGCGTAAAATTAAATTGGCAATTGTGCTTTTCCCTGCGCCGCTTGGACCAACGATGGCGATGGAAGTTGAGGGGCGAAGGGTGAAGGTCACATTTTGTAAGGCGGGCGTGGTTTGAGATGGGTAGGTGAAAGTCAAATCTGTAATTTGTAATTCGTGATTCGCAATTGCTGTCGGTTTCCGGATATTTGTCTGTTGTTCACGGATTTCTGGCTTTGCATCCACAATTTCAAATAATCGTTTTGCGGCTTCGCGGGAGGAATTCCATGCTTGGGCGGCGAGCGGAAGGGGAGTGACCGCTTCAAACGATGCAAAGACCAGCAACGTTAATGAGGCGAGCATGGGACCTGCAAGATTGCCATTGGTTACTTGCGGAATGGATAAAAATAAAATTGTCCATAAGGCGAGGTTGGTTAATAAAGTGGAGGCGCCCGCTTGCAGACCTGTGATTTTGGCTAATTTTTTTTGAGCCGCGCCATAGGCTTTGCCATGAATAGATATTTGATTTAATCTTTCATCGGCTTTGCCGTAGGCGAGTAAATCGGCAATGCCTTGAATACCGTCTACAAGTTGGGTGTGTAGGCTGGCTCGGATGCGAATGGTTTCTTCAGACGCTTTGCGGCTGAGGATTTGTGTGAGCCAAGGGAGAAGTAAGCCGAGGGTGAGGAAAAATGTCAGGTAAACAGGAGCCAGCGCAGGGTAGAAAGAGGCGAGGAAGAGGGCAGTGAAGAGTCCAACGACGATGGCGGTGAGCGGAGGAGAAAGCGCTCGGACGTAAAAATTTTCTAGCGTTTCCACATCGCCAATGATTCGTGAAAGTAAATCGCCTGCGCGAAAATTCATTAAGCGAGCGGGGGCAAGTGGTTCGAGTTTTTCGTAAAACCAAATGCGAAATTTTGCCAATAGGCGAAAGGTAACATCGTGCGAAACGAGGCGTTCGGCATAGCGGGCTAAGGCGCGGGTGATTCCGAAGAAACGTGTGCCAACGGTGGAAACGCCAAGGTCGGCTACGGAGGTTGCGATGGCGGCGGTGGAAATTAACCAAGCGGATGTTCCCATTAATGCCACGCTCGCGCCGATGGCGCTCGAACTTAGTAAAACGGAAAACGCTACGCGATGCCAGTTGCCTTTGAGGAATTGTAAAAGGCGAAGGAAGATTGGGGATTGGAGATTGGTAATTGGGAATTGGGGATTGGATATTAGAGAATTGGAGATTGGAGATTGAGAAATTTTATTTTTTGAAAAGGTATGCGCTTTCGTCTTTTCTATTTTGTCTTTGGTTTCATTTGTTTTCACCATGCTGGCATATAAGCCGTTTTTCTTCATTAATTCATTGTGCGTGCCTTGTTCGACGATTTTGCCGTCGTCTAAAACGATGATTTTGTCGGCTTGAAAAACTGTATTTAGGCGATGGGCAATGGTGATGACCGTTTTGCCTTGCATTAAGGTTTGGGTTGATTCTTCAAGCAGGGCTTCGGTTTCAGGGTCTAAGCTTGAGGTGGGTTCGTCGAGAATCAAAATGGGCGCGTTTTTGAGAAAGGCTCTGGCTAAGGCGAGTCGTTGGGCTTGTCCGCTGGAGAGGCGGGCGGCGTTTTCGCCGATGACGGTTTGATATTTTTGCGGAAGCGATTCGATGAGGCGATGCAGTTGAGCCGATTTTGCGGCTTGGATGATTTCTTCGTCGGTTGCGTTGGCTTTGCCGAGACGAATGTTGTTGGCGATGGTATCGTGGAAGAGATGCGGTTTTTGCGGGACCCAAGAGATTAAAGAGCGTAATTGGTAATTGGTAATTGGTAATTGGTTGTTGGTAATTGGTAATTGGTTGTTGAAGGCTATGTTTCCTTCGGTGGGTTGGATGAAGCCGAGAAGTAAATTTACGAGCGTTGATTTTCCTGAACCTGTTTTACCAACTAGCGCAATGCGTTGACCTGTATTGATGGTTAAATTTATATGTTGTAGCGCGGGTTTGGTCTCGTTGGGGTAGGTGAAGGAGATATTCGATAATTCGATATTGGATATTTGGGAATCGGGAATTGGGAGTTGGGAGATAGAGCCGATTCCCGATTCTCGATTCTCGTCAGGCGTATCTAAAATTTCATAAATCTTTTTTGCGGCGGTTGTGCCGTTCATGCCTGCGTGAAATTTCGCCCCCAAAGCGCGAAGCGGCATGTAAAACTCTGGGGCGAGGATGAGTAAAAATAAGGCAGGTTGAAATTCCATGAAGCCGTATAGGAGCCGAAAGCCAATTTCAACGGCGACGACGGCTGTGCTGATGGTGGCGAGTAATTCTAAAGCAAATGCAGAAAGAAAGGTGATGCGTAAAACTTTGAGGGTGGCGTCTCGATATTGTTCGCTGAGTTTGGCGATGTTTTTTGCCTGCCCTTTCGATTGTCCAAATAATTTGAGCGTGGTGAGCCCTTGCAAACTATCTAAAAAATGTGCGCTCAATAATTGCAATGTGTCGTATTGGCGTTTGGTGATAATCTCCGCTCCTTTGCCGATGATAATCATAAAAAATGGAATTAAGGGCGCGGTGATTAAGAAAACGAAGCCAGTTAATATATCAATGGGGAAGACGAAGAACAAAATGGAGATTGGAATTAATGCGGTGACGACTAACTGCGGCAGATATTGACTGAAATAGGCGTCTAACGCTTCTATGCCTTCGACGGCGGCTGTGGTCAGTTCTCCTGTGCGTTGACTTCGCGTGTAGGCAGGTCCTAATTTGAGGATGTGGGCAAACAACATTTCGCGCACATCGGTTTTGATTTTGACGGCAACCGCATTGGCAGAGACTTCACTTAGCCATGATAAGAAAGCGCGCCCGCCGATGGCAAGCAAAATGAAGACAAGCAACGCCATAACTTGCGCGAGCGTTTGTTTTTCAAGAAACACATTGTTAATGACGCTACTGAGGAGATGCGCTTGCCAAATGGTCAGCAAGCCAGTCGCAAAGCCAGAGAGAATCGTTATTAAGAGGGGGAGGCGAGAATCGCGGGTGAGGGTGAGGAGTCTGCGGTGCATGAGCAATTTGTACTGTCCCGCAGGTTTTTTATGCTAAACCTGCGGGACGTTTCGCGTTCGGTGGGTTAATAAATCAGCGTTTTTTTATCGGCGCTAATGCGTTTGCGGAAGATGTAATATGCCCAGCCTTGATAAACAAGCACAATTGGCACAAAGAAAATCGCAACAATGGACATGACGGTTAAGGTATATTGCGACGATGAGGCGTTATAAATCGTCAATGACCATTCGGGATTCAGGCTGGAAATCATCACGCGCGGGAACATCAGCGTGAAGAATGAAGTTTGGGTTAATACGATGTGCAATGCCAAGCTTAAGAACGCCCAGCCTTCCATTTTGCGGTTGATGAAAAAGGTGGCGACGAGAATGGAAATCACTGCGGCGAGCGGTATGGAGCCGGGGTTCACGCCGATTTTTTCGGTGATGTCGGTGGCGGTGTAGGTGAAGAACGCCAACGCGACAACGGCAATTGCCGCAAAAGCATATAGGTTTTTAGAAAACTCACGAGCGCGCTCTCGTAATTCGCCTTCAAGTTTGAGCGTGAGGAAGGTTGAACCGTAAAGCAAGAATACGGAGACCATCGTTACGCCGCCGAGCAGACCGAATGGGTTTAATAATGTAAAGAGGTTGCCGGTATACATCATTTCGGCGTTAATTGGCACGCCGCGCGCTAAGTTTGAAAATGCCGTGCCGAGCAGCAAAGCGCACATAAATGAGCCAACGGCAATCATCCAATCAAACGTATGCCGCCATTTGGGGTTCGCATCTTTTGAGCGGTATTCAAATGAAATGCCGCGAATGATTAAACCGACGACGAGCAAAAACAAGGCAAGGTAAAACCCGCTGAACATAGTGGCATACCAGTGGGGGAACGCCGCGAACGTAGCGCCGCCCGCTGTGAGCAGCCAAACTTCGTTGCCATCCCAAGTGGGACCAATGGCATTGATAATGGCGCGGCGTTCTTCATCCTTTTTGCCGAGGAACGGCAGCAACATGCCCACGCCAAAGTCAAAGCCTTCCAGCACGAAGAAGCCAATCCAAAGCACGGCAATTAAGATGAACCAGAGCGTTTGTAAAAATTCGTAAGACATGTCTTCCTCCATAAATTAATCTTGTGAGCCAACCGATATTGGGGCAACGTCCACCGATTCGTGCATGGCGGCTTCGGGTCCAGCCACGATATATTTTTTCATCAAATACACCATAGCGACCGCTAAAGCGCCATAGACGACCGCATAACCAATGAGCGAAATCCATAAATCGGTTACGGTGAGATTTGGCGAAACGCCGTCTTCCACTTTGAGCAAGCCTTGCACAATCCAAGGTTGGCGCCCCATTTCGGTCAAAACCCATCCGCTGGTGTTAGCAAGGTAGGGCAAGGCAATGACCCATGGGACCCACTTCATCCATTTGGCGTTTTCATATTTGCCGCGCGTTGCCAGCAAAAATAGCAACGACAAGCCAATCATCATGAACCCAATCGTCATCATGATGCGAAACGACCAATAGGTGACAACAATAAGCGGGATGTAGTCGCCTGGTCCGTATTGAGCTAAGTATTTAGATTGAATGTCGTTGACGCCCAATACTTCGCATTCAAAATTATTGCAAGCGAGGAAACTTAATACAGCGGGAATGCGAATTGACCAGACTTCGCGTTTCCCGGTTAAGTCGCCGATGGTGATGATGGAAAAATCGGCTGGGGCAGAGGCGTCCCAATGCGCTTCAATCGCGGCGAATTTCATCGGTTGCGTTTCATACATGAATTGCCCGTTGGTGTGACCGCCAAAGAAAACCAAGGCGCTGGCGATTAGCCCAACAATAGTTGCGGTTTGAAACGCCGTTTTGAACAAAGCCACGTTTTGTTTTCTGAAAATGTGATAGGCGCTAACGCCGATGATGAAGAAACTTGCCGTGGCTAAGCCAGCCGAAATGGTGTGCCAGAAAAATAACCAGCCTTTGGGGTTGGTGGCTAAGGCAAAGAAATCTACTAGCTCGGCGCGCCCAGTCGCTTCGTTAATCACATAGCCGACGGGGTGTTGCATCCAGCCATTGGCGAGCAAAATCCACAGGGCAGATAAATTTGAACCAATGGCAACCAGCCAAATAGAAGCCAGATGCGCTTTTTCGGGAATTTTGCCTTCGCCGAATATCCAAATCCCAATGAATGTGGATTCCATAAAGAAAGCCATGAGCGCCTCAATTGCCAGCGGCGCGCCGAAAATATCGCCGACATAGCGCGAATATTCCGACCAATTCATGCCGAATTGAAATTCTTGCACAATACCGGTCACCACGCCAATTGCAAAATTGATGAGGAAAAGTTTCCCAAAAAACTTTGCCAGTTTACGAAAGTCTTCGTTGCGGGTTTGGTAATAGCGGGTTTGGAAATACGCCACAAACCAAGTTAACCCCAAGGTGAGCGGCACAAAAAGAAAGTGATACACAGTGGTTAAGCCAAATTGCAAACGAGAAAGGGTGAGGGCATCCATAAGCAAACATCTCCTTTGTGATATTTTTCACTATCTTGTGAAAATTGTAACAATATGGTCGGGTTTTGTCAAGCCCATTTTCTACGGAGTGGATAAAAAGGAACGTTAGGAAGCCTAAGCGCCGCCGATAGAATGACTATAACCGTTAACGGCGTAACGCAAAATAAAATCTCTAAGCGGATGATAACATACATGATATTGTGCTGATATAATCGTCAAAACTTAATCATAGAGGTAATTCGATATGGATATTAATCCAGTCATTTTTAGTTTCAAACTATTTACTTGGAATGTATCGCTGACATGGTATGGTCTCATTGTGATGGGCGGCGTGTTGGTGGGCGCGTGGTTTGCCGAGCGTGAGGTGCGCCGCCGCGGCGAAAACGGCGAAGTTTTAATTGACGCGATGATTTGGCCCGTTGTCATTGGCATTCTTGGCGCAAGGCTGTGGTATGTGGCAAACGCCATGTTAGGCGGCAACACATCTTTTATAGAAGACCCGCTTTCTATCATCCGTCCGCCAATTGCCGGTTTACATTTTTTTGGCGGCTTATTATTTGGCGCTATCGCTTTGATTATTTATCTCAAACGCAATGGTTATGATGTGTGGCTGTTTTTAGACGCAATCGCTCCCGTGACATTGCTAGGGCAAGCGGTGGGCAGGTGGGGGAATTTCATCAATCAAGAATTATATGGTCCGCCAACGACTCTGCCGTGGGGCATTCCGATTGGCGCCGGGCATCGCCTCCCTGCGTACGCCGACTTGACTCAGTTCCCCGTAGAGACGACTCGCTTTCACCCGACTTTCGCCTACGAAATGATTCTCAATGTGTTGGCGTTTTTATTTATTCTTTGGTACATCCGCAAAGACGAGAATGAAAAGCCCGGCACAGCCTTTAGTTTATGGTTAATTTGCGCTGGTTTTATTCGCACGTTTATCGAATTCTTCCGCCCCGACCAGCCGCGCATCGGCGACTCGTTTGTTTCTTATACAATGGTTGTGGCGTTCTTAATGGGCGTTGTTGGCGTAATTTTATTTTTAGCCCGCAACGGAAAATTACAAATCGCCGCGCTTAAGAATTGGGAAGAAGAATATCAAGTGAAAAAGATAGAAAAGAAAACCGCTTCAACCCCTCGCCAACGCCAATTTGTTGAAGATACATCCGATATGGATAATCAAGAAGAAATTCAAGCGCCGAAGCGAAAACCCGCCGCAAAGAAACCTGCGGTAAAACAAACTACCGCAAAGAAGACAACCGCAAAACGAAAAAAGACAACCAAGTCATAATAAAAAAATCCCCAGTCGCTTCTGGGGATTTTTTACTGCGTAAGGTCTCGCTTACATATCTAACTCGATTTGCTTTACTGGCGCTAAGTCTTCACGAGTGTCGAAATGGAATCGTTCAAAAATATCTTTATACATTTCCACAATTTGCTCGCGGGTAAAGCCCATCTCTTCCAGCGAATAATTGTGGTCGCTTTTGAAGGCGAGCGTTTCTTTCACGGCTTGGTCAATGATAATAGGCAAGCCTGGTTTATCGGGGTAGCCAAATTGTTCGTAAAAACCGCGAATAATCGCCTCGGGGCGCTGAATTAAATCGTCATAACTCACAATCAAATGCCTTGGAGAAGGGTGCGCGTCTAAATATTGCAAGGGATAGCGATACCAATGTTGCGTCAAATCTACAATTTCATCAATGTAAAAATATCCTTCGCCGGGGTCGGTAAATTGGCGGCGGGCGTAATTAATCCATGAAATGGTAGAAGGCAGCATATCCAACGGATTGCGAGCAAGATAAATGATGCGCGCGTCGGGGAAGAACTCGACCAGCGTTTGAATTTTAGGGCTAAAGGCGGGGTTTTTTGCCACAAAATATTTTTTGCCGCCGTTGGCGTATAAATGCCTTTGCAACATAGATTTGTAAAACGTCATAATCCGTTTTTTATGCTCAGGCGCTAAGGCTTCGTCAAAATGTTGATAATTCGGAAACTCATCCGCAAAGGGGAAGAGGAAAAACACAAAATAACCGTCCCAAATGTGCAGGTGAATATTTTCGTCTTCTTCAGGCTGAAAAAATGAAATCGGATGAATTTTTATTTTGCCTAATGTGGCTTTATCAAACGCATACAGCCACCGATGCAAAACGCCGTTTAAGAACTTTTTATCAAACTTTGAAACGGCTTGCGTAATTTTCTTTTGCGTGACCGAAGGCGTTAGGTAAATATCCCATGTGGTTAAGCTGGTAAAGGTTTCAGAATCGCGCGAAAGCAAACGATGCAAAAAGGTAGAGCCGCTGCGTAAATTGCCTAAAATAAACAACGGCTTTTCAATTGGCTGGTTTTTATAAGCGGGGAAGAGCGCATCGTCTAACCAAAAGAAAAACCAGTGCATTAATGTCCCAAGGGGCCAAACCGTATAAAACAATAGTAAAAAAAGAAGGCGTTTTTTTGTGAGGCGGGCAGGGGTGTTTTTATGTTTAAAAAATGAGCGATAAAAGGTGCGCCAGAAAAGTCTAAAGTTATATTTCATTCAGGGCGGGATCCTTAAGTGGAAATACTTACCGCTAGATATTCTATCAGCAAATTGAGATTGAGAAAACTGCCTTTTTCTCAGCCGCAAAGATGCACAGGCTTTTTGGGGCTTGCCGCTTCTTTATTCTTCGGGGAGGCTTGATTCTGTTCCTTACGCTTTTTATTCCGCTTGAAAAATTGTAATACAATCAAAGCCGGAGGCTTGCATGACCAAAGATTTATTAACCTATAAAGCAACGCAAGAATATTTGACTTCGCTTATCCCGCCGCGTGAAAAAGAAATGCAAGAAATGGAAGCATACGCGGAAAAAAATAACTTCCCGATTATTGGCGCAACTTGCGGGTATTACATCTATCAACTAGCGCGGATGATAAACGCCAAATCTATTTTTGAACTTGGCTCTGGGTATGGATATTCCACCGCTTGGTTTGCTAAAGCCGTGAGGGAAAACGGCGGCGGCGTTGTGCATCACACGGTTTGGGATGAGAATCTTTCTCAGATGGCGAAACGGCATTTGGTCAACTTAAGAAGCGAAGATTTGGTTCAGTTTCATATCTCCGAAGCGGTCGAAGCCTTGAAGAAAACACAGGGTCCATTTGACATCATCTTCAACGATATTGATAAACAACAATACCCCGCGTCGTTGCCTACGATTAAGTCAAAATTACGAAGCGGCGGCTTATTGATTATTGATAACATGCTGTGGAGCGGGCGAATTTTTGACGAGCAAGATACAAGCCCCGCCACCGAGGGCGTGCGAGAGTTTACGAGACAAATTACAAACGATTCAGATTGGATTGCGTCGCTTGTGCCGATGCGCGACGGCATGATTGTGGCATACAAAAAATAATATGACAAACTTCAACATTGTTCCCGATAGAAGAAAAAATTACAACTTAAACAAGTGGACGTTTTACCCAAAAGACGTTTTGCCGATGTGGGTGGCGGATATGGATTTTCCCGCGCCTAAACCGATTTTAGATTCATTAGATAAATTATTGAAACACGGCGTGTTAGGATACGAATTGCCGGGCAAAAGTTTATATGAAACCGTAGCAAAACGAATGAACGATTTATACGGTTGGAAAGTCGGCGCCGAATCGGTGATTGCTATTCCCGGCGTGGTAAAAGGGTTAAACGTCGCCGCGAGCCTTTTCTGCACAGACAAAAAAGGCGTGGCAATACAAACGCCTGTGTATAACGAGTTTCATTCAATCAAAGATATTCACGGCGTTCCGCAAGTAGATATCCCTTTTAGGAAAAAAACGAAAGGGAATATTATCTCTTATGAAATTGATTGGATATTGTTTGAAAAACAAGCGAAAAAAGCAAAAGCGTTTATGCTGTGCAACCCGCATAACCCATTGGGGATTAATTTTAGCCGCCGCGCCTTAACGCGCATGGCTGAAATTTGCTTGAGGCATAAAGTCATCATTGTTTCCGATGAAATTCATTCGGAATTATTGTTGGATAACAATACATTTACGCCCATCGCAAAGCTTTCAAAAGAAATCGAAAACAATACAATTACGCTTGTCGCTCCGTCTAAAACGTTTAATGTGCCTGGGCTTTTTTGCGCGTTTGCGATTATTCCAAACAAAGAACTGCGAGACGCATTTCAAAAAGAAGCCCAGCGTTTACGTTTGTATGTGAGCAGCGCGGGTCTGCACGCGGCGCAAGCGGCATTTTCAGGAAAATGCGACGGCTGGTTGCGAGAATTAAATCGCTACTTAACGGCGAATCGAGACTTCCTTATCAATTATGTGACTAAAAATATGCCTAACGTAAAAACCACCATCCCCGACGCCACATATTTGGGCTGGTTAGATTTTACCGAAACGGGGATTGAAAAGCCGTTTGAGTTTTTCCTTGAACATGCCAAAGTGGCGCTGAGCGATGGGAAGATATTCGGCAAAGAGGGCGAAGGTCACTTGCGGATTAATTTCGGCACCTCACGAGCGCTTTTGAAAGAAGGGCTGGATAGGATGAGTAAGGCGATGAAGTCTATTAAATAAAACAAAAAACGGATGAGACCAACTCATCCGTTTGAATGTATTTATATGTTAGCGGGCGGCAGAGCGAATCAGCGCCTTTCCTTTCGCAGGTGCGCGTTTGGAAGATTGTTACCAGCTTATGGCGTTCCGCTCTTCCCCGCATTAAGCATTTCAGGTGGTGTATCCATCGCAACCTCCTTTTACAACTGGTTGCCATCATCATACATCAAAAAAAATTTAATACATTAAAAATTCTTGTTAATTTTGAAATTTTAATAATCGAACATGTATTCCTGAAACAAACATTCGTTTGTGATAATTAGGGCGTTTTTCGCGTAAATATAAATTTAATTTCTTTATCAATCGGATACAAAGGCAATATCCACGCGCCATACCAAAAGCCTGCGAACTTTGTCATCAAATATCTGGCGCGGCGTAAATTGGCTCGCTCAAAGTTTAGGGGTAAAGTTAGCAACTCTTCTAATTCAGGTTTTAAGGTTTTGCCCGTCAATTTTTTGAGCAAGCGAAATTCCACTTGCCATGCGTCTAACTCGCCATATACCGACATCGCCGTTTTGAAGCCTTGCTTCAAATGATGCACTTCATGCACAAACAACGTCCATGCGCGCGGGTTTTCTAGCGACGATTCCATAGAGTAATAATAGGCGTTTAGATAAAACGCGCGCGTCAACGTCCAAAACGCGCCGACGCTTTTTCGCGCTCGCTTCAACCCGACTTTTACTTGATTCTGTTTAACATACATCACCGCTTCTTGACCCTCTTCCGATGAGTTTGCTACTTTCTCAAAATATTTTTCCAGCCATTCTTTTTGATTCATCTTATTGCATCAGCCCTGACAAAAATGTGACCAATTCTGCCGCGCCAGAATCAGGCAAAGTTAAGTCATCTAAATCTAAAACCATTTTTCTTCCGCCGCTTTGAATTTCGATGTTGTATTCAAAACAATCGGCGCACATGCTATCGGTTCGGACGTTTGCAATTTCTAGATTCGCAATTAAATCTTCTAGTTTCGCCAAATCCGCTTCTGATAATTGACCTTTCACCCCGTCTGCGCCCGCTTGTTGATAGACCGTATAACTTCCATCGGATAACACTTCAATCGCGCGATTCACGCCTGCAATTCCACCTGTTTGAATCATTCGCACATACCAGCCTTCTGCAAGTTCTGGTGCAGTGTGTGTAATTTCTTCTGAGCCACAAGCCGAAATGGATAAAGCCAATACCATAAGCAGTGTGAAAATATATTTTTGCATTTTGTCTCCGAATGAGTTAAGCATAGCATAAATACCAAGTCATTGCGAGGAAAGAGAAGCGTAGGTCACGCTTGTAGCGTGACGTATAAACTATGTAGGAGATTGCTTCGTCGGGCTAAAGCCCTCCTCGCAATGACATAATAAAATAATGATAGTTCCTGATAGCAAAGCCAAATAAAATATGCTTATGAGAAAAGTAGCGATTCTTGGAATTGGTCAAACAAAAATAGATGAGCATTGGGATAAATCTCTCAAAGAGATTGGCGGCGAAGCGGCGTTCCTGGCTATGCAAGACGCAGGCATGGATAAAGTAGATGCTTTGTATGTTGGCAATATGCTTTCCTCCACTATCAGCGCGCAAAATCAGATTGGAACTTTTTTTAGCGATTGGATTGGTTTGTGGAAACAAGAGTCAGTAAAAGTTGAAGCCGCTTGTGGGAGCGGCGCGGCGGCGTTTCGGTCTGCATTAATGGCGGTTGCATCGGGTGATGTTGAATCAGCAATGGCGCTGGGCGTGGAAAAAATGACCGACAAAGCGGGCAAAGACATCACCGCTTCGTTAGCCACTGCCGCCGACGCCGATTATGAATTGGAACAAGGCATTTCGTTTGTTGGCATCAATGCCTTAATCATGCGGCGTTATATGCACGAGTTTGGATGGAAGCACGAAGACTTTGCGCCGTTTTCAATTAACGCTCATGCCAACGCGTTGCACAATCCGTTTGCGAGATTGCATGAAAAAGTAACAGCCGAAAAATTTGAAAAATCTTCAAGCATTGCTTCGCCGATTCAGTTATTAGATGCTTCGCCAGTGGGGGATGGCGCCGCGGCGATAGTGATTGTGCCAGCGGATAAAGTTTCGCCTCACTCACGGATTGTGGTAACTGCTTCCGCTTCGGCAACTGATTCCATCGCCGTACATTCGCGCCGCGACCCGTTGTTTTTGAACGCGGCGTATTTATCTTCTAAACAAGCCTATCAAATGGCGGGGATTAAACCTGATGAACTTGATTTTTTTGAGTTGCATGATGCATTTTCAATTATGGCAGTTCTTTCTCTTGAAGCCTGCGGTTTTGCCGAACGCGGCAGCGGAGTCCGTTTGGGGCTAGAGAATCAGATTGGGATTGGCAGCAGGTTGCCCGTATGTACGCGAGGCGGTTTGAAGGCGAGAGGTCATCCTGTTGGGGCAACGGGTGTTTATCAATTAGTGGAGGTCATCCAACAATTGAGAGGCGAGTGTGACAAAACTCAAGTGGATGGCGCAAAGATTGGCATGGCGCAAAATATCGGCGGTTCGGGAGCCTCTGTCATAACTCACATTTTGCAGAAGATTTGATTCGTTGCAAATTCATAATAATTTCCTTACTGGCGCTGGGGTAGTCATATACTAAATTGACCTATCATTTTTGTAAGGAGAGCGCTATGCCGGCTGAAAAACGTAAACTAGCGCGCAGGAATTTCTCCTATTACATGCGCGTTATGAATGAACATACAGGAGATTTGCTCGGGCAATTAGGCGATATTAGTTCGGGCGGTTTTCGATTGGAAAGCGATAAGCCGATTGCTGTGGGCGAAACGTTCGATTTACGCATTGACCAAACGGGTGAAATTTCTCCGAAGGGTTACATTACTTTTTCTGCGCGGACGCGTTGGTGCCAGAAAGACCCGTATGACCCAACCGTGTATAACGTCGGCTTTCAAATTATTGATATGACCCCTGCCGATTATGATATTTTTGTGCAAATGTTTAATACCTACGGCGTGCAAAAGAAACTTCACCATAAGACGACTTCGGAATATATTTGGGGATAAGGTTGCTTGAAATGAGACGCCTTGCTTGAAAGAGCAAGGCGTTTTTATTTTAAGAAAAATATGGAAAGTAGAAAGTGGATAATTTACGAGTTGTTTACATAAACCGTGTAAAATAGCGCCCATGAAGAAATTTTTATTTTGGTTAATTCGCACAGTCATTAATTTAATTGCAGAGGTAGAAGCGAGCGGATATGAAAATTTACCAAAACAAGGCGGGTTTGTAATCGCCACCAATCACTTGGGTTTTTTGGATGTGCCGCTCGCTTTGTATTCTTTACATGAATATGATTTATTTATTTTAGTGGCGGAGAAATGGCAAAGAAACCCATTGTGGCGCTGGGTTGGGAAGCATTTTAATTTTGTGTTTGTAGATAGATACAATCCAGACTTGAAAGCATTACGCGAAGTGATTCGTCGCATGGAAAGCGGACAAACCTTAGTCATTGCTCCAGAAGGCACACGCGCGCGCGATGAAAAAATGGCGCAAGGCAAACCCGGCGTGACGTATATGGCGCTCAAGGCGGGCTTTCCTATTGTGCCTGTGGCGATTATTGGCTCGGAAGATAGAATTTTGATTTCTAACCTCAAAAAGTTTCGTAAAACAAAAATAAAATTGATTGGTGGAAAATCTTTCACACTTCCGCCTATTCCAAGAGACAAACGCGAAGAGACGTTGAGAGAATACACCGATGAAATTATGTGTCGAATCGCCGTCATGTTGCCCGAACATAATCGCGGATATTACGCCAATCATCCCCGCTTGAAGGAATTGCTGAATGAAGTTTAGAACTTTACGCTCGATAGTCCGTTTTATTATGAAGATTATCTCTGATATTGAAGTGCAAGGCTTAGAAAATATTCCGCCAGAGCATGTCAATATTCTCGCGGCGTCAAATCATTTAGGGCGTTTGGATACTGCCGCTTTGTTATGCGTGGTTGACCGTGAAGACATCATCATGGCTGTGGCTGAAAAATATAAAAATCATTTTTTGTTTGGCGCTATTGGCAGAGCCGTAGATGCGATTTGGTTGAATCGTTTTGAAGCCGACTTTGCGGCATTGCGTGAAATTTTAGCGCGTATGAAAAAAGGCGGGCTGATGGTGATTGCCCCTGAAGGCACACGCTCAAAAACCGCTTCATTACAACAGGGGAAAATGGGCGTTGCTTTTCTCGCCAGCAAAAGCGGGTATCCTGTTGTGCCAGTGGCGCTCACTGGCACAGAAGACGCAGGCGTGATTGCAAACTTTAAAAAATTTCGCAAATCAAAAATCACGGTCAAAGTGGGCAAACCGATGACGATTCAAATTCCAACTGGAAAGGGAAGAGAAGAGGCGATGCGCCGCGCCGCCGATGAAATTATGTGTCAAATTGCGGCGATGTTGCCTGAATCATATCGCGGCGTGTATAAAGACCACCCGCGCACAAAAGAATTATTGGCTGAGATGAACGCCCCAAAGGCTTAACTGGAAATTTGCAATTAGGGCGCGTACAGGCGCATTCCAAATTGCAAAAGAACGCCGGGGATTAAACTCGCTAAACCGAGCAAAGCGGCGGCGCCGTCTTTGCGTTTGAAAAACATTACCCAAGCCCAAATGACCAAGCCAATAAAAGCAAGCGGCGCAAGATAACTCAACGCAAGCAAAATATTAAACGCCGTTGGGTTTGCGTCTTGTTGCCCAAGCCCCCGAAACGATATGACCACCAGCGCGGAAGCAAAAGCCATCGCCGCGCCCGTAGTTTGCGAAGCCAGTAACCATAATGCCGTCAACCAACGCGTTAGAGAAGATTTTCTTTCCATGTTAATTCTCCTGATTGAATTTCTTTGATTATATTTCAAACCCGCTTCATTCTTCGGGGCAACTTGGTTGCTGACCTTTATCATTTTCTTTCAGTAGAGCAAAAAACACAACCTCGCTTTTCGGCTTCTAAGATGGCTTGGTCGCTAGACCAAAAGAAGTTTTCTTCGCCAATGGTATTTGTTAATCCGCCGCGCGTCATCATTTTTTTTACGTTTTCATGAACGCCGGCAAACATTAACTTGCCGTCTCGCGCTTGAAGTTTTTCATATAAGCGATGAATGGCTTCTAAGCCTGCCGTGTCAATAAGCGGCACGCCGCGCATGGAGAGAATCAGCGTGTGCGTTTCTTTTAAGTCTGCAAACGCTTCGTTGAATTGACCCACCGCCGCAAAGAAGAGCGGACCCGTTAAGAACGCCACTTTGACATGCTTGCACTTGCCTTGCGTTTCAATTCCTTTTTGTTTTAAGCGTTCAATATCAATTTCTTGCACGTCAATTTCTATACTGGCGATTTTGTTTAAGAAAACCGCTCCCGCTAGCGCTGTGCCGATTAAGATGGCTTGTGTTAAGTCTAAAACAATTGTCGCAATCATGGTGATGGTGAAGGCAATCATATCGGTTTTGAAGCGTTTGCCAAACATGAATTTAATGGCGTGCCATTCGTTCATTCGCACGGCGGTGACCATTAACACGCCAGCCAAAGCCGCCAGCGGAATTCTTTCCATAAATGGCGTGAGCAAGAACATGGAGAGTAATAGCCCAACTGCATGAATCGCGCTGACCAGACGAGTTTGCCCGCCAGATTTAATCCCCACGCTAGAGCGGGCAATGGCGGCGGTAGCAGGCACGCCGCCAAAAAATGGAATGAGCATGTTGCCAATGCCTTGCGCAATTAATTCTTGATTGGCTTGCATTCGAATACCTGTCATGTTTGAACCAACTGCGCCACATAATAATGATTCCACTGCGCCTAAGGCTGTGATTGTTAAAGTCGGAGCGATGAAATCAGTTAGTTCATTCCATGGAATTGCATTTAGTGTTAATCGGTCTTGTAGAATCAAAGTTTGAGGTATGACTCCGATGGCGGGGGCAGACCAATTCAAAACGTAGTTGAGAAGCGTGGCGAGGATAATGCCAAGTAATGAGGATGGAAATTTCGCGTTCCACTTTGCAGGCATGAAAGTCATGACGGCAATTACAACCAAGCCAAGCGTTAGCGAATGAATTTCAGGGATGAAGGGCGTTGAAAAATAGCCAATCAATTTTTGCGCCGCAGTTTCAACGGCTGGGGTTTTTACGCCGAGAAAGTTATCAATTTGCCCGATGAAAATAATTAATGCAATGCCCGATGTGAAACCGCTAATGACTGCGGATGGAATGAAGGCGATGAAACGCCCTAGCCTTAAAACGCCAATGATGAGCAAAAGCAGACCGGAAAATAACCCGGCAACCCAAATTCCTTCTAGCCCGTAACGATTGACTAGGACGATTAATACGGCAGACATTGCGCCAGTGGGTCCGCTGATTTGGTAGGGGGCGCCTCCTAACAAACCGATAATTGTCCCTGCTAAGATAGCAGTGACTAAGCCTGCGGCGGCGGTTGCGCCTGAGGCAACACCGAATGCTAATGCAAGCGGTAATGCCACTGCGGCAACGGTAAACCCTGCCAGCAGGTCTTGTTGAAATTTGGCAAGCGAATAGTTTGTGAACTCGTCTTGATACAGACGAGCGAGTGAACGTCGCGGCATATTTAATTCTCCAAAGTAGAAATATCACAAAGGCTCAATGCTCCCCCAAGGCGTCCTTTGTTTTAATGATGGGATTTTACCATAAGGATTTTTACCCCAATTTTCATATTTTCCCATTTTGTAAGAAAAAATTAACTTGACTTACTTTTTATAATATAGTATAATTCTTGAAGATTTATGAAAGGATACTAAATAATGGAAACTGTTGCCACTTCTAAGGGGCAGGTTGTAATTCCTTCTAAAGTCCGTCGCCAATTAGGTATCAAAGAAGGAACATATCTTCAAATTGATGTGGATGAAGTCAATAAGAGACTCATCTTAACCCCTGTAACTCGTGAGTATGTTCACTCTTTACGAGGTAAATATAAAGGGAAGGGTTTAATGAAAGCGCTCATGGCTGAGAAAAAACGGGAAAAGGAGTTGTAAATGGCTAAAAAAGCGAAGGCTTATGTGTTAGACACTTGGGCAGTGATTGCTTATTTAGAAGACGAGCCATCGGCGTCACAAATTGCAGACTTAATTGCAAGCGCGCACGAAGAAGAAATTCCTGTTTATATGTCAGTGATTAATGTTGGGGAAGTTTGGTACACCATTGCCCGAGAAATTTCAGAAGAAGATGCAGAGGCGAGCGTTAAAGAACTTCGTGATTTGCGAATACGGTTTGAAAGCTCAGATTGGACGCTAACACAAGAAGCCGCTCGTTTCAAATCACAACATAAAATGTCTTATGCAGATTGTTATGCGGCGGCTTTGGCAAAATTGTATAAAGCGGACTTAGTAACAGGGGATAAAGAATTTAGGGTTTTGGAAAACGAACTCAAAATTCAATGGGTTTAATGTATTAACAAAAAGGAGGTTATATGTCAAATGATTCTGTAGAAAAACTTTTTTGGAAAATTTACAACTCAAAAAATGAGGACGAATTACATAAAATTGTTCAAACTGATGATTTATTGTCAGAGCCACATAACTGGAAACCCTATGGCGGTAATGAGAATCATTTTGGCGCTTTTGAAAGCCAACAATTGATTCAAGACGTAGTTGTAAACAGTTTTAATTTGTGAATGACCATAAGAAAATGCTCCATACCCTTCTTGCCAATTGAATTTCCCTTTTACCCAATGATTATCATTGATAAAATTTGTGGAATTGTTTTTGGCATCTCTTATCAAATCAGATAAAGCCATTGCTGGTTTCAGACCTATAAAAGCATGAACATGGTCTTTAACACCATTGACGATGATTGGCTTTTGACCTTTGTTTTTAATAATTCCCGCCATATATTTGAAAACTTCTCCGCGCCATTCTTTTTGGAGGAGATTTTATCTGCCCTGCACTGCAAATACAACTTGAATATAAATTTGGGAATAAGTATTTGCCATATGTTCTCCAAACTATGTCATCCCTACGGGATTTGGGAATTGTGTATCAATTTCCTATAATAATTTTACCCCTACGGGGTTTATGTTTTTAAATATTACCTTTATTTTTCTCGCATATATTTCTTTGCAGATTAATCCCGTAGGGATGGAATGATTATAGAATTAAGAATTAAGTATGTTGAAATTTACAACCCCGTAGGGGTGTCATAAATATTACGAAATCGGCTCGAATGTTCCATCTAAATGTAAATAAAAGGTTTCGACCTTCAAGTGTGGAAACAGCGCTTTGATTTTTGCCTGCGCGTCTTGTAAGTCATGTTTGTGACGTTTGTACGTCCCCTCTTTGCCATAGGCGCGGCAATCTTCGTGATTGATTAAACAAACGGTTTCAATGCTATGAATTTGCACGGCAAGTTGAACGTATTTCAACACCATTTCGTAGTCATGCACGCTGCCTGCTAATGAAATGATATCGAAGTTGTCATATCCGAAGCGGACGGTAATCCACGGTTGGATAAATTTTTGCAGGCGATAATCCATACAATGCACTACGAGTGCATCGCAATGAATGGGGGGGAGTTGTTTTTTTGCCATAGATGTTTTTTATCCGTTTCTGCACGGCGGTAAACCGCCATACTATGCTTGAAATATCAAAACTACAAAACTACAAAACTAACCCCTCGCGTCTTTTCAAAAACCTACCATCACCACGTTTACCTTTCCATTCATTCCCATCTACAATTAATTTTCCGCGTAGGAAAACTTTTTCAGGATAGCCTGTCAATTCCCAGCCTTCGTACAAATTGTAATCCGTTCTTTGATGCGACATTGCAACGCCGTATTTGACTTTTTTATTTTCATCCCAAATGACTATATCAGCATCAGCGCCTTCAATCAATGCGCCTTTTTGCGGGTACAAGCCAAAAATTTTTGCAGGGTTGGTAGAAGTGTACGCCACAAATTGATTCTTCGTTATCCTTCCCGTGTTTACGCCGGTCGTCCATAAAATGGGCATACGGTCTTGAATGCCCGGCAAACCGTTTGGAATTTTTGTAAAATCGTCTTTGCCTAATTCTTTGCCCGCAATGGCAATTTCTTCGCCTTCATAAATAATCGGCTTCGTGCCATCAAAATAAAATGGGCAATGGTCGGTGCCAACGGTTTGCAAAATATTTTCGCTCAAGCCTTCCCATAACCTTTCATTATCTGCTTTGCTTCTCATCGGCGGCGAACAAATCCATTTTGCGCCGTCGGGTTGACGAAGGTTATCAATGGTGAAAAATAAATATTGCGGACACGTTTCGCCCATCACTTTGACTCCGCGTTGGCGCATGTATTGGAGCATATCTACTTCTCCGCCCATGTTCATGTGAACGATGTAAACCGACGCTTCTGTTTCTGCCGCCATGCCTGCTACACGGAGTGTGGCATCTACTGCGCCCCAGCCTGGTCGAGTCAATGCGTGCCATTCCGGCGATTTGTGACCTGCAATAAGGGCTTCATTTACTAAAGTTTCAATCACATCTCCATTTTCACAATGCGCCATGACTAACATGCCATTGTCTTTAGCGATTCGCAATGCTTTGAAGATACTGCCGTCATCGAGTCTTAAGCGCCCGTTATAAGCTGTGAAAACTTTGAGCGTTTGAATGCCCATGCCCATTAATGATGGAATCTCTTTAGCAATTTTGTCATTAAATTGCGTGAGGTTCATGTGAAAGGAATAATCAATAGCGGCTTTTTCCGCTTTTTTCATCCATAAATCGACAGAGTGAGCAAAGCCTTCATTTTCGAGGACAACAAAATCCATGCAGGTGGTTGTGCCGCCAAACGCGGCGGCTTTGTGACCTGTGTAATGGTCATCTGAAGACACAGTATTAAACATGGGTAAATCTAAATGCACATGCGGGTCAACTCCGCCGGGCAGAATCAATTTCCCCGAAGCGTCAATTTGAAGGTCAGAATCAATTTCAAGGTCGGGGGCGAGGCGCGCGATTTTTTCATCTTCAATCAAAATATCAGATTGAAAGGTGTCGGTTGCGGTGACGCATGTTCCATTCTTGATTAAGGTCTTCATAGCATCTATTTTATACCAATTTGAATCTGATATAATTTTCACGATGAATCCAAAAAGATTTTTTATTATTTTTGTCTTGATTGCTTTGCTGATGTTTGGGTTGTGGCTGCCAGCTAATGCTGCGCCAAGTTTGCAGCAACAAGTTGGCACGCCAACGCCCGGCGCCGACGGACGCATTATTTATATTGTGCAACCCGGCGATACTTGCACGCGCGTTTCGTTGTTGACGGGCATTTCGGTTGACCAATTGCGCCAATTAAATTCTAAGTTAGACGAAAACTGTACGTTGGTGGAAGGGCAGGAATTGTTGATTGGCATTGTTTCTGCCGCTACCGAAACGCCTCAACCTGAAATTGAGATAGGCACGCCCACCGTTACGCCCACGCCTTTGGCAGGCACAACGGAGGTGTGCGTGCTGTTGTTTAATGACGAAAATGGAAATACTCTCCGTGAGGAAACAGAGGCGGCTGTGGCGGGCGGGGCGGTGAGTTTGACGGAGATTAATGGTGAATATTCAGGCTCGCAAGAAACTGTTGTGCCAGCCGACCCGTTGGTGTATCAGGGCATTTGCTTTACAGATATTCCTGAAGGTTCATACAATATTTCGGTTGGCGTGCCAGCGGGGTGGAATCCGACTATGAATATGGACGCTTCGTTAGAGGTGAAGGCTGGCGACACTGCCTTTGTGGCGTTTGGCATTCAATCGCAAGAAGAGGCGCTAGACCCAGCCGCTTCAGAAGAGGGCGGGAATGGCGGCGGGCAAAATACTATTTTAGGCGTGCTTGGCGGTTTGTTATTGTTGGGCGGCATAGGGTTAGGGTATTACGCTTGGCGCACGAGCAGACCAGAAAGTAAACTTTCGGGCGGCGGGTTTTTACGAAAATAAAAATAGAGCGAGGCGCGCCCTCGCTCTATTTTTATATTTTGAAGGTTTTTCTGTGAATAGGGGAACGCCCAAATTGTTTGATTGTTTTTCGGTGAAGCGGCGTGCCGTAGCCTTTGTGATTTGAAAATTGATAGTGTGGATATTGCACGTCCAGTTCGCGCATGATTTGATCGCGCGCGGTTTTCGCAAGGATAGAGGCGCTGGCAACGCTTAGCGATGTTTGGTCGCCTTTGACGATGGCGGTTTGGGGAATATCGAATTCAGGTAATTCGAGGCGGAAATCGGTTAATAAAAAATCGGGGATACAGTTCATTGCTTCAATCGCTCGAGCGGCGGCGAGTCGGGTGGCGGAGACGATGCCTAACCCGTCAATTTCTTCGGCAGTGGAGAATCCCACTCCCCAGACAAAAGCGTTTTCTTTGATGACGGCGAGTAATTGATGGCGTTGATGGGCGGATAATTGTTTTGAATCGCGCACGCCATGCAAACGCTTGATTAAGGCTTGCTCTTGCACAGGCGTAAATTGTTTGGCAAATATCACTGCGCCCACGCAAACTGGTCCTGCCAATGCGCCGCGCCCGGCTTCGTCTAACCCGGCGATAAGGCGATAGGCAGACCATAGTTCATGTTCGTAGGTCAAATTAGGGTTTGAAGTCATACTTGCCGCGCAGGGCGTTGAGGTGAATGACGAAGATGTCGCTTATCATTTTGAGCGCGTCGCGCAGGGCGTTCACTTTACTATCGTTAAAGAAATACCAATCAATGGGGATTTCTTTGATGCGTAATTTTTTTCGGCGCGCCAGATATAAAATTTCAATGTCAAACGACCAGCCCGTGAGCGTTTGCTGGCGGAATAAATCTTCGGCGACCTCGGCGCGAAAACATTTGAACCCGCATTGCGTATCTTGAAAGCCGGGCAATATGAATAAGCGGATGATGAGGTTAATTGCCCGCCCGCCAAAGTGACGGTATGACGGTTCGTTATAACGCACGGCGCCTGGCGCTTCGCGCGAACCAATGGCGATGTCAAAATCGTTGAGTTGCGGCGGGAGGAATTTTTTCACCTCTTCAATCGGCATTGAGAGGTCGGCGTCGCAGATGAAGCGGTATTCTCCTTTGGCTTCTAACATGCCGCGCCGCACGGCGTTGCCTTTGCCGCGTTGCGTTTCTTTTAGAACGGCGACTTGCGGATGGGTTTGGGCGTATTTTTGCGCCACCTCAAAGGTGCGGTCTGAACTTCCGTTTTCCACTACAAGCGCTTCAAAAGAATAAGGCTGCGTTTGTAAAAACGATAAAACTTGCTCCAAAGTGCGGGGCAAGCGGTTTTCTTCATTATAGGCTGGGATGATGATAGATAGGAAAGGCGTTTTCAACTTAGGAAAAATATAACGTAAGCCCCCGCCGCAACGATGCAACATTCTACAACGCCCATAACGATTAATAAAAGAATTTGAGTGCGACTTAATGGCTTAGATTTTTTAGGAGCAGCAGTCGGTTTGGGGAGCGGTTTTGCCGGGCTGGATTCGCGTAATTGATTTGGAATAGCGTTTGCTGGCGCTTGCGCCGAGGCGTTGAAGATGGCTTGGGCGCGAGAAGCAGGCGTGCCTTCAGGTAAAGAAGCGTTGGCGTTTTCTTCCGTTGGCGGTTTAGGGTCGAGTATTTTATCCGCCAGTGCGTACACATTTTCGGGGCGCATAATTGGGCGTTCTTGTAAAAGCGCGGTGGCAAACGATTTAATTGCGTCGCTTCGCATTACGCGCACAATCGGGCGCAACGAGTCAATTTGCGCGCCGGGGTCGCTGGCAATTAATGCGCCTTCGATGGGTACTTCTACGCGGATGTTGTGTTTTTCTAGGTATCGTTGAAAGGCGCGCGTGAGTTTGGAAACTAAATCTAAGAGATTACGCCGCTCCGGAACGGGGCTGCCGTTGTTGATGAGCCGATTCCATTCTGAGCCAACCGCTTCAAAATGACCTTTTAATGGCGTGGCTAAGATAACCGAGATACTGCCAGGTCCAATGAGAATCATCGGTATCACAATTTGGCTGTCGGGCAGGGTGAAGTTGCGAATGAGCACAAAGCCCTTTTCAAGCAAACGTTCTAACTGTGCGATGACTACTTTTTGGGCTTGTAGTTCTGGATACCAATTAAACCCGTATTTTAACGTGCCTTGAATACGGGCGATGAAACTGATGTTTCCGCCTTCGTCTTGAAGCGAAGTTTTATCAATAATCTTCATAACTGATTACAGGATGCGACGCGCCGTCCTGAAGGTTTGGGCGAATGCCAAGCGCCTTTAAGACGTTTCGCGTAAGGCAAGCGATTAGAAGAAAGGAACATTTTCTAACTCATCATGAGAGGCGTCTTCGCGGGTGGCAATGTATTCCTGTCCGTTTTGTTTTACAAGTATAACTGGCTTTTGGATGTTAAATGTGCTGGCTAAAAAGTCTTGGCGGGCGCCAGTGAAAAACTTTTTGCCCTTTTTTAGTCGTTCGATTAGGGTTTTTCGGTCTAGCAAGACCCAATCTGAAAACGTAAACCCGCGCCTTTCATAGGCGCGCACAAATTGGATTTGCCCGTTCTTAAAACGAACCGCTTCAATTAATCCGTCAATTTTTTTTGTCATACTTTTTTCCTCAAACTAATTTTAACACAAGGAATTAAATGAAAAAGACCAAGTTATAGAACATGGTCTTTAGTCGGGGCGAAAGGATTCGAACCTTCGACCTCTTGCTCCCAAAGCAAGCGCGCTAGCCGGACTGCGCCACGCCCCGAAACATCTTCAAGCCCGCCGAGTATAATGCGAAGGATGAATAACCGTCAAGCAAAATTTTTTAGCCGTTCACTTGGCGCGCCGTCTTTGGCGCGAAATTTATTTTCGATGTTTTTTTCGCTTCTTTTCTTGGTTTCAGCCTGTTCTTCCGACCCAGAAATTACATTCACCCCAACATTCGCCCCGCCGCCAACCTTAACCCCAACATTCACGCCCAGCCCCATTCCGCCCACTTTTACCCCAACCCCGTTGGCTTGTTTAACTCAGGCGGGCGAAATGAAACAAGATGTTGTGGCAACTACAAACCCACCGCAAGAATTTTTGATTTACCTGCCGCCATGTTACTCCGAATTGACCGATAAGGCATATCCCGTTTTATATTTATTGCATGGGCAAACCTATAACCAAGACCAGTGGGTGAGGCTTGGCGTTCCGCAAATTGCCGATAAACTCATTCACACAGGCGAAAGCGTTCCCTTTATCATCGTTTTCCCCGACGATAGATTCTGGAATTTGCCCGCCGGCGGGCGCTTTGGAGAAAGGTTAATCCATTCCCTCATCCCCTATGTTGACGCAAATTACCGCACCATTTCAGCAGCGAAATACCGTTCGCTTGGCGGTTTATCTCGCGGGGCAGGTTGGGTAATCGAACTCGGCTTTCAAAACCCGAGTTTATTTGGTTCATTGGGGTTGCATTCGCCCGCTGTTTTCAAAGACGGCGCCGCTTCGATAGAAAAAATAATCCAAAATATTCCTGAAGACTCTCGCCCGCGTTTGTGGCTTGATGTGGGCGATAATGATAGAGAGTTAGAAAGCGTTTTGGCGTTTGAAAATATCTTAACTCAAACGGTTTATCCGCATGAATTTCACTTTTACGCTGGAGACCATTCCGAGGCGTACTGGTCGGCGCATGTGGAAGAATATTTGCGTTGGTATGTGAAAGTATGGAATGAATAAGTTTGCTATTTAATTTTTGTGTGACGTTATAATCTCATCTTATGGATAAACTGCAGGCGGCAGACCGCCGGTAATCGTCGGCGCTTTGCCGCCAAAACATATTGGATTAGGAGCATTATGAACATTTTTGTAACAGGCGGCGCGGGCTACATTGGCTCCGCCACAGCCGAAGCATTAATCAAAGCAGGGCACAACGTTACAGTGTACGATTCGCTGGTTACGGGGCATCAAGCCGCAATTCCAAATGAAGCGGAATTTATTCACGCTTCGTTAGACGACTCGCACGCGCTGGCAGAAGCGCTCACATCTAAACCCTACCACGCCGTGATGCACTTTGCCGCGTTTATTGAAGCGGGCGAAAGTATGAAAGACCCCGGCAAATTTTTTAAGAACAATTTTGCAAATTCATTAAGTTTGATTGAAACTTGCGTGAAAGCGGGAATTAAGAAATTTGTGTTTTCTTCTACGGCGGCGGTGTACCAATCGAGCGAAGAACCGCTGACGGAAGAATCGCCGCTAGGACCGACCAATGTATATGGTCACACAAAGTTGATGACCGAACAAACGCTGGAATGGTATCGCAGTATTCATGGATTACATTTTGCGGCGTTGCGTTATTTCAACGCGTGCGGCGCTTTGCCGGGCAGGGGCGAGGCGCACCAGCCTGAATCGCATTTGATTCCGCGCGTGTTGCAAATTGCTTTAGGTCAAGCAGAATCGGCGACGATTTACGGAACCGATTACCCAACGCCTGACGGCACTTGCATTCGTGATTACATTCATATTGCGGATTTGGTTTCGGCGCATGTGTTGGCTTTGACTGCGTTAGATAAAAACGACAAATTAATTTACAACGTGGGAAGCGGAAACGGATTTTCGGTGCGCGAAGTGATTGAAACCGCCAGAAAAGTAACCGGTCATGCAATCCCTGCCATTGAGTCTCCGCGCCGCCCCGGCGATTCTGCGCGTTTGGTGGCTTCGCCAAAAAAGATTATGAAGGAACTAGGCTGGAAGCCGCAATACGCCAACTTGCAAGATATTCTTTCAAGCGCGTGGGAATGGCACAAATCACACCCAAACGGATATAAACAATGAACTTTACTTTTCATCGCATCCCTGTCGGCATTGACAATTGCTTTCTCTTGCGCGGCAAGCAAACTATATTGATAGACGGCGGCGCATGGGGAGGCTTTGGCGCATTTCAGCGCGCATTAAAACAACTGCAAATAGACCCGAAAGAAATTGAGTTAATTCTGCTTACGCATGGTCATTGGGACCATATTACTTGCTTGCGCGATATTCAAAACCTTACAGGCGCAAAAATCGCCATTCATCGTCACGACCAATTTATGGTAGAAAGCGGCAAGCCGCCTTTTCCAAACGGCGTAAACGCTTACGGCAGGGGAATGTCTTGGGCGGCAAAACGTTTGCTCACGCAAAGCCTGCCCCCAATCAAAGTGGATGTGGCGTTGAATGACGATGGCATGTCTTTGAGAGATCTTGGTATTCCGGGCGAAGCGGTTTATACGCCCGGGCATTCGATGGGGCATTGTAGCATCTTACTCGATTCAGGAGACGCATTGGTGGGCGATATGGCAATGAACTCCTGGTTTTTGCGGCTTACGCCGGGCTTGCCTATTTTGGCGGATGATATTCACATGGTCGTTCAAAGTTGGAAAAAAATTTTGCCGCGCGGCATTCGGCGTATTTACCCAGCCCACGGCATGGATTTCCCCGTAGAGATTATTCAAAAAGAAATAGCGCGTTTTGAGGCATAGCGTAGTTGCCATCCCAAAGGGTTTTACCGCTTAGACCTTCGGGATGGTTTTATTTTATCTTTCACATCGGAAGCGGGCTAACGCTTCGTCAAACAACGGGCGGGCTGATTCTGCATTGGGGGCATATACCTTCCATGCGAAGACTCTGTCGCCGCATGTCCATGCGCCGGCGCCCCCGAAGGGTAATGTGGGGGTGGCGGCAGTTGTAATTGAGTCGTACATCACGTTCATATCGCGGAGCAGGAATACATCTATGGCGCCGGAGGGGGTATCGAGTTGGTCGTCTAAAATGGTGTCGAGCAAAAATTTAGGGTCGGCGGCGCCGGGTGCGGTTTGCCACATCACTTGAATAAATAAACTGGCGTTAAATGCGGCTAATAACCCTTGCGTATATGAACTTGGAGAGGCGGCGTTTTGTTGAGCGGAGACGTCGAAAAAGGCAACGTCTATTGGGTGACCGATGCAGAATTGATATTCACAAAATAAACCAGCCAACCGAAACGGCGTGGGAGATGGAAACGGCGTGGATGAAGGAACGGGCATCGGTTGAGGGAAGGCGGCAATGGTCGCCGCTACGGCTTGTTGAATTTGTTGGTTTATGTCTGGGGTGGCTCGGGCGGAGCAAGAGGCTGATAAAAACAGAATCAGGCTGAAGGTTAGAGAAAGAAGCGTTTTGTTTTTCATCCTGAAATTATAGCAAATCTAAAAAGATAAAGGCTAATAATCCGCCAAGCACTGACATTGATAAACCCCATAGTAATAATTTTCGGAAGATGGTTGATTTGTTTACAGTTTCTGGCAGGGCGGCGAGACATAACGCGCCAAGTGTGGAGAGCGGGCTGACATCTACTAAATGTGAACCGACGTTGACGGCTACGACCATATCCATTAAATCTCCGCCGCCGAGCGTTTCGAGTAATGATGGTAATAGCGGAATGAAGGTTGGCATGACGACGCCAGATGAACTACTATAAATTGAAACAAGACCTGCAGTGAACGCAAGCATTCCGTTGATGGTATTTGTGGATGAATATGACGCTAGGATGTTTGTGGCTAAATCTAAACCGCCAGTGGTTTCGAGCAAGCCGACTAATACGCTAATGCCTGCAACTAATGAAATGATTCCCCAAGGTAATTTTTGCAACCCTTTTTCGGCATCACCAATTTTGAATAGACCTAATAAGCCTGCTAATACAAATGTGCCGACTGTGACGGAAATATCGAAAATAATTACGCCAATGACTAAAACAAAAATAGATATTAAAGTGATGATTTGTTGCGCGTTGAATTTTTCATTTAATTGAACAAGCGGTTGACTTGTACCGTTTGTTTTTTTGATGCGATAGCCGCCAAAGAAAAAATAAGCCAATATAGCGCTAATAGATTGTAAGCCTGCGACGAGAAAAAAGATTTGTAAAGCGATGGAAGTGTCTGTGATTCCGATTTCGTTCATCAAGCCGGTGTTGATGATGCCAGTCAATGCGACGGGTGAAAATGCGCCAGCATTTGCGCCGGTGCAAATCATAATTGCCATGACCAATGGGTTTATGCCTGAATTAATGGCAACGACCATGCCAATCGGCGCAATTAAGGCGACTGCGGCAATGTTGCCTGGCCCGATGGCAGAGAATAAGAATGTGAATAAAAAGAAAACAATCGGTAAGAAGGTGGGATGCCCATGCACGGAGCGCATTGCTAAACCTGCTAATTTATCAAGCGTGCCATTTTCGTGAGCCATTTCAAACAGTAAGGTCACGCCGACAAGCGTAAGGACAAGTTGCTCAGGTAAATAAGTGGAAACTTCACTGACTGTTAATCCCGCAAAATACACGCCGATTACATAAGCCAATGCTACAGATAACAAACCAGTATTCAAATCTGTACGAATAGCAGAGATGATAATGACGATGACTAAGGCGGTGAGTGCGAGAATATCAATGGGCATGATGATAAAAAAATTATAACATTCAGAACATGAATCAAAAGACCTGCTCAATTGAGCAGGTCTTTTTGTTTAATATTTGTTTAGTGTCCGCCGCCTGTTTGAATATCGCCATTGTAAATGCTTGGGTCCGCTTCACCAGTCACATGAAGCACGCCCCACGCACCGCGGTCAACTCTAGCAAGGGCATGGTCGACGAGGACGAAATTGCCCGGATATTCAAGTTTGAATTCGACCATCACAGCGCCACCAGCAGGGACTAATGTAGTTTGTAAACCTTCTGCAGGTGGGCTGACTATATCACCTTCACGATAGGTGCGGTCAAAAATTTCGCCAATGACATGGAAACTTGAAATCAAGTTCACACCGCCATTGCCAACGAACATGCGAACTGTATCGCCAACTTCGGCTTCCATGTTATTCATCAACGCGCCGGTTTTACCATTGAAAATCACATATTGTGGTTTGCCATCGAGATAGGCTTGTGTATCGAAGAGTTGTAAACCTTGTCTGCCCAATGCGCCTTCGGTATAAAATTCACCTTGTACGATATAAAATTCTTTATCAACAGGGGGTAAGCCGCCTTCAGGTTCAACAAGGATTAGTCCGTACATGCCATGCGTCATGTGCAAGCCTGGATTTCCAAACGCACAATGATAGATGAATAAACCAGGATTAAGTAATTTGAAAGTCATTTCTTTGGTTTCACCTGGAGCAACAATAGTTGCCGCCGCGCCTCCACCGGGACCTGTCGCTGCGTGGAAGTCCACATTATGTGGGTGCAAACTTGAAGCATCGTTCGTGATAGTGAGATGAACTGTATCGCCCACGCGCCCGCGAACAAACGGACCGGGCACCGCATTATCAAACGTCCAATAGTTGATGGTAACGCCGGGCGCAACTTCCGCAATCACCTCAGTTGTAGTGAGATGAACTTCAATCATGCCATCTTCATTGTAAACAATGTCTTGCGGCACATCATTCGGGTCATGCGCAATGTTTTCAATATGTTCAAACTTGTTAAAGTTTGTGAAGAATTTGAATACATTTTCATACGGTAAATCGGGTTTTTCGCCAGGTCCGTATGAACGTAATGAAGCAGGATATGCCAACGCATTAGGTGTTCCATTTGGAATATAAAATGCAATTGAAACACCGATAAATACAATCATCAGCGCGGCTGTGATTTTCTTGGAGTGAAATTGCCTCAATACCAAGAAGAGAAAAATTGCCGCAAACACGTACGCAATTGCAAGTCCAAACACTTCTACAATATATTGCCAAACGTAAGATAGTAGTTCCATGATATTCTCCTTTTTAATTTTGTTTTTCACAATTATTTAAATCTTTTAGAAACTCATCCAAATTGATTTGATAAATTTCTGCCACATCCTTCATCGAACAAAACTTTTGCATATAACAGCCTACACATTGTGTTCGATACTTGACGAAGACACGGGCAGTTTTAGGTTTTCGCCTAAGCGCGTCCTCAACTGTCCAACGGCTTTGAATTTGAGCGTCTTCGTCCATGTGCCAACAATACACGCAAACGCAAAACGCTTCTTTGCTTAAACGCAAGTAAGGCGATACAAATTACAATTTACGAATTACGATTTACGGTTTACGAAAAAATTCCCCAATTGATTTTTTTGACTTTAAGATGACTCTGTCCCCTCGGCAATTTCAACCAACCCATGCGGATTCCGAATCACGATTCGACCTCTGCCTGTTTCTATTAGACCACGCTTTTCCCACTCCGACAGCGTTCTGCTCACCGTGAAAATTGTGCTTCCAGTTGCTTCTGCAATATCCTGTTGAGAAAGCGGAAGTTCAATCTGTCCCTGAGACTTAATTCCGATTTGTGAAGCAAGCCGAAGAATCGTCAGAGCGAGGCGTCGCTCCACTTTTTCTGTGGCGAGTTCGCGGTATCTTTCTTGCATTTCTTGAATGTAACCGGTCATCAATTGCATTAATCCAAAATTCAAATATGGGCGGGTTTGCATCATCTCTCGGAGCAATTTGCTTTCAATCGCTAGGGCAGAACTTGGTTCTAAAGCCTGCGCCGCCACAGGGTAAGTAGCATCTGGGCGAATTGCTCCCAACGCCGCGAACATTTCCCATTGTTTAATCGTACGCAAATTAACTTGTTGACCAGCAGGATTTGATTGCGCCAACTTAACTCTGCCAGAAACCAAAATGTAAGCATACTGAGCAGAGTCGCCTTGAAAAAAGAAAAAACCATCTTCCTCAATCGAACGAAGAATGGATTTGTCAACCAATAGTTTTAGATCTTCAAGCGGAGCTTCTTTTAATATTTCCACTTGATACAAGTCTTTGGGGTTTACCTTCATAAAAATGATTTTACCACTATTAAGAAAGATATAGGCTTGACAGAATAATAGGGGATGGCTTATCATCAACTTAACCCTACCCCTATGGGGGGGGTAAGAGAACATTGGGCAATTCGCTCTAACATAGAGAGGCAAAGATGGATAATCAAAACACACTCAGACGATTAAAAACAGTCGAAGGTCACTTACGCGGCGTGATTCGTATGGTGGAAGAAGACGCTTATTGCATTGACGTGATTCGCCAAATTCAAGCGATTGATGCGGCGTTGAACAAAGTCAGCGCGCAGATTTTGGAAAATCATTTGAACTCATGCGTTATCACGGCGATTCAAGGCAACGACAAAAAAGAACGCCAGCGTGTGTTGAAAGAGATTACCGAAGTCTTTGAAATGTCTAATAAAGTCTAAATGGTTGAGCAAGCCTAATCAGTTCGTTAACTAGCGGCCGCGTGGACATGAGCAAAGCGAATGCCGCACCGAGACCGCGCGTTGATAACAAAATTTTTATTTAGGAGTTTCAAAAATGCTTTTCAAAAAAATGATTTTAGCGGCTTCAATTTTATTTCTTTCGGCATGTGGTTCAAGCGCTGCGGAGCCCGCCACCGAAATCACAGTGGATATGAACGAATTTTTATACCAACCTGCTGAAATCACTATCCCGGCAAATCAGCCCGTGACGTTGGTATTAATCAACAGCGGCGCGCAAGAACATGATTTTGTGGTTGAAGAAATTGCAGTAACCGACGTTAAGGTGGAAGGCGATAGCGGCGGCGCGCATCACATGCACGGCGTAGAGGTAGATTATGACTTGCATGTTTCCACCTCCGCTGGCGGCACAAGCAAGTTAACTTTCACCGCCACAGAACCCGGCGCCTATAAAATCTTTTGTTCTATTCAAGGACACGAAATCGCTGGCATGATTGGCGAATTAATTGTCGTTTCGCAATAAATCTTAGTAAGGGCGATCCTTCATAATTTTCTAATATCTTAATTAATCTGGGCGGGTCGCCCCTACAAAATAATATAGGAGAAAATAAAATGACTACCGTAACTTATAACATCCCCGCTATTCATTGTGGAAATTGTATCCGCACCATTGAAATGGAAGTTGGCGAACTGGAAGGCGTGCAATCCGTCAAAGCCGATGAGACTACAAAGAAGGTGGAAATCACTTTTGAAGAGCCTGCCAATGAACAAATCATTAAAGCCTTGTTGGCTGAAATTAATTACCCCGCTGAAGGTTTAATTAGTCTTTAGCCTTCAATCTTTAATTACCAATTACCAATTACTAATTACTAAATGACCGCTAAACAACTCACCCTCCCTATTACTGGCATGACCTGCGCCAACTGCGTTGCAACTGTTGAACGCAATCTCAAAAAATTAGACGGCGTACATTCTGCGGTTGTGAATCTTTCATCTGAAAGAGCCACCGTAGAGTTTGACGCTGAAAAATTACAACTCACAGATTTTATTGCTCGAGTGAACCGCGCGGGGTATGGCGTTGCAACGGGCGAGGCGGAGTTTGTTATAAAAAGGCTATCCGATGACAATGACGCCCGCCGTTTAGAAAATGTTTTGCTAAAACTTGAAGGCGTTGTAGAAGCTCATGTGAATTTTGCAACGGAAAAAGCGCGCGTCCGGTACATCCCAACCATTATTACGCAAGCCGAATTACGCCGCACAATTGCAAACGCTGGTTTTGAAATCATAGAACTTGGCAATGAAAGCGAAGATGCCGAAGCCAAAGCGCGCGAGCATGAAATTAAATATCAATACAACATGTTCATTCTTGGGCTTGTTTTCACCTTGCCGCTTTTCTTGTATTCCATGGCGATGGACTTTGGTTTAATTCCAACTGATGCAGGTCATGTCTCTTTTACCGCTCAATTGTTTATGTGGTTTTTAGCCACGCCTGTTCAATTTATCGTTGGCGGGCAATATTATGCGAGCGCATTCAAAGCCTTGCGCAATGGCTCTGCTAATATGGATGTATTAATTGCAATGGGTTCGTCTGCCGCGTATTTTTATTCGGTCGTGATTACGTTTGCAAACATCCATCAACACGTTTATTTTGAAACCGCCGCCGTCATCATCACTTTGATTCGGCTTGGAAAATATTTGGAAGCGCGAGCAAAAGGGCGCACGTCAGAAGCGATTAAAAAATTAATGGGACTGAGAGCCAAAACCGCACGCCTCATCCGCGACGGGCAAGAGGTTTCTGTTTCCATTGACGATGTTCGTGTCGGGGATACAGTTATCGTTAAACCTGGCGAAACCATTCCAGTAGATGGCGTTGTGATTGAAGGACGAAGCACGGTTGATGAATCTATGCTGACAGGCGAATCATTGCCTGTTGAAAAGAAACAAGGCGATACAGTCATCGGCGCGACATTGAACAAACTTGGATTCATCAAGTTTGAAGCGACCAAAGTTGGCAGAGAAACCGCATTAGCAAAAATCATCAAACTTGTAGAAGATGCACAAGGAAGCAAAGCGCCCATTCAAAAACTAGCAGACCAAGTCTCCGCTGTGTTTGTGCCAATTGTGATTGTGATTTCATTAATCACATTTGCGGTTTGGTATTTTATAGTTCCGCTTACCAATTACCAATTCTCTAATTCCCCATTTACTGCCGCACTGATTAATATGGTTGCCGTTTTGGTGATTGCCTGCCCATGCGCTATGGGGCTTGCTACGCCAACCGCTATTATGGTTGGCACTGGTAAAGGCGCAGAGATTGGAATTTTATTTAAGAATAGCGAAGCCCTCGAACGCGCTGGAAAAGTCAATGTCGTTGTGTTAGATAAAACTGGCACAATTACAAAAGGTCAACCTGCTGTAACGGACATAATTACGAATAACCAATTCCCAATTACGAATAATGAACTACTTCGCCTTGCCGCATCTGTTGAAAAAGGAAGCGAACATCCATTGGGCGAAGCGATTTGGGCAGAAGCCACAACACGCGGATTAACGCTGGCAGAACCTGTTGGGTTTAAGGCGATGCCGGGGTTTGGCGTGCAGGCTGAGGTTGAGTCCAGAAGCGTGATGGTGGGGAATAAGAAAATGTTTATAGAAAAAAATATCCACATTGCGGATTTTGAATCTGAAATATCTCGTTTGCAATCTGAAGCAAAAACTGTCATGTTGGTTGCGGTTGATAATCAATTTGCTGGAATGATTGCGGTGGCAGATACGATTAAAGAATCATCGAAAGACGCAATTGCAGATTTGCACGCCATGAATTTGAAAACGGTTATGATAACGGGCGATAACCAAAAAACTGCCGAAGCGATTGCGAAACAAGTAAATGTTGATACTGTGCTTGCGGAAGTTTTACCAGAAGGCAAAGCAAACGAAGTAAAAAAAATTCAGACCGCAGACGACAGACGACAGACGATGGTCAACGGTCAGCGGTTAGCGGTCAATGTTGTTGCTATGGTTGGCGATGGCGTAAATGATGCGCCGGCGCTTGCGCAAGCGGATGTCGGTTTAGCGATTGGCACGGGAACGGATGTGGCTATGGCGGCGGCGACGATAACTTTGATGAGTGGCGATTTGAAAGGCGTTGCCAAAGCAATTCACTTGTCACGAAAAACATTATCTACAATAAAACAAAATTTGTTTTGGGCGTTTTTCTATAACGTGGTCCTAATTCCTGCCGCCGCGCTTGGATATTTGAATCCAATGCTTGCGGCTGGAGCAATGGCTTTTAGTAGTGTGTTTGTGGTGACGAATAGTTTGAGATTGCGAAGCGTGAAAATATAAACAATGGATGAGATAACTTTTGACGTTTTATTAACTTGCCCACAATGCGGTTTTACTAAAAAGGAGATAATGCCTCCAGATACTTGAGTCGTTTTTTATTCCTGCGCCAGTTGTGGCGCTGTCATTCGCCCGAAAGAAAAAGATTGTTGTGTGTTTTGTTCATATGGAGATAAGCATTGCGTTTCAAAGCAAAAAGAAGCGCTTCAAAATAAAATTGATAAAACAAATTCAGAAAGATAAATATCTGTGATAACCGACGCGCTTCAAAAAAAGTTTTTTCAATATGCTTTATGGTTAGCGTTTTTTACTATTTTTTATAATGCCGCCGAAGGGTTGATTTCTATTTATCTTGGCATACAAGACGAAGCCCTGACTTTATTTGGGTTTGGCGTTGATAGTTTCATCGAGGTGATTTCGGGGCTTGGCATTATGGTCATGGTGTTGCGGATTCAACGTAACCTTAATACGTCTCGCAGTCAATTTGAAAGAACAGCGTTAAGAATAACAGGGGTGAGCTTTTATCTTTTGTGTATTGGTCTGTTCGCCACAGCGCCCTATAACATTTTTACGGGTCATAAACCTGAAACAACTTTAAGCGGAATAATCATCTCATTAATTTCTATTGCAGTGATGTGGGCGCTGGTGGCTGGCAAACGTAAAGTCGGCGAGAAATTAAATTCCGCGCCCATTTTGGCAGATGCAAATTGCACAATGGTTTGTATTTATATGTCATTGGTCTTATTGGTATCTAGCCTTGTTTATCAGTTTACTGGCTTTGGATTTATAGATATCTTAGGCGCATTGGGTCTGATTTATTATTCATACCACGAGGGGAAAGAGGCTTTTGAAAAAGCGGCTGAACTCGCAAGTTAATGAAATGTTGCCATTCGATTGAGACGTGTTAAAATCTGATGCGTTTAGCAAGTTTACAAGGTTTCAAAAGACCTTGCAGATGCTGTAAACGAGCGGAGACGCTTATGCCTAAATACTACACGCCCAAAGAAGCCAATAATTTGCTTGAAATCATTCGTCCAATGGTGGGGGAAATGATGACGATTGCCCAAAAAATTCAAGCCAGCCAACCTGAGTTATGGAACTTGGCGCAAAAATCTGCGGGCAACGGCGGAAGCGCAACCTTAAGTAAATTACTGCCCGATTTTGATAGATTGCATCGCTTAATTCATCAGGCGCAAGATATGGGAATTGAAATTAAAGACCTCACAATTGGATTAATAGATTTTATTGCCCTCAAAGACGGCAGAGAAATTTATCTGTGCTGGCAATACGGCGAAGAGCAGATTCAATTTTGGCATGAGATTGAAGCGGGGTTTGCCGGCAGACAAAAAATTGATTGGGAAGAGTAAGTTGCCATAAATCAAAAATTGTTCTATACTCACGCCATTCTAACTTCTGGCAGAGAGCAATGAGCGTATCCAAAATTGGACGATATGAAATCGAAAGCGAATTGGCGCAGGGCGGCATGGGGATTATCTTTCTAGCGCGCGACCCATACATGCACCGTCAGGTTGTTGTAAAAGTGTTAATGTATAACCGCACGATGGACGAGATGAATCGTGAGTTTTTTCAGCGCGAAGCCGAACTCATTGCCGCGTTAGAACATCCTTGCATTGTGCCTGTGTACGATTTTGGCTGGCACGGGCAACAACCCTACATTGTGATGCGGTATATGTCGGGCGGAAGTTTAGACGACCGCCTCAAACTTCAAGGTCAAATCAAAATTAGCGAAGCGGCGCACATTCTCAAACGCGTGGCAGACGCGCTCGACGCCGCCCACGCCAAAAACATTGTGCATCGTGACGTAAAACTTTCTAACATTTTATTTGATAACACAGGCGAAGCCTTTTTATCGGACTTTGGCATCGCTAAATCGCAAAAAATTATAGACGACGAAGGCGAGTGGTTGGTTGGCACGCCCGCTTATATGAGCCCCGAACAAACCAAAGGCGAAAATGTAGACGGTCGCTCCGATGTATATGCAATGGGCGTGGTGCTATATCGTTTGCTCACGGGGCAATTGCCGTTTTCAAGCAACTCCACCACCGCCTTATTAAACGCGCATTCCGAAATGCCGATTCCAGACGTGCGTAAAGTGAAAGATAACATCCCCGCCGTTTGGCAAGAAGTGATTACAAAGGCGATGGCAAAAGACCGCAACGATAGATACCCCACCGCAGGCGATTTCGCCCGCGATGTGCAAGAAGTGGCGACAGGCAAATGGTTCTTAAGAAAATTGTAAGAGGAAACGCTTCATCGCCATCAAAGACCTTGCACAAGGTCTTTTTTGTTTTATAAGCATATCCTTCTGAGGCGCGTTCTTATGCTTTGCTGGCGCTCAGAGCGACAAAAACACAGGAGAAAAATGAACAAAGGTATTTGGTACGGAATCGGCGCGTACGCCATGTGGGGCTTCTTCCCAATTTATTGGAAATTATTGCAACACGTTCCAGCGTTAGAATTGCTTGGACATCGAATTGCATGGTCGTTCGTGTTCTTAATTCTATTCATCGTCATTGCCAAACAATGGATAGAATTTCGCTCGCTCATCAACGCCAAAACGTTGCAAATTTACTTAATCGCTTCTTTATTAATTGGCGCAAATTGGCTGCTTTATGTTTGGGCGGTAAACGCTGGGCATATTGTGGAAACAAGTTTAGGCTATTTCATCAATCCCTTGTTAAGCGTATTTCTTGGTCTCATCATCTTGCGTGAAAAATTGAGGCGGGCTCAATGGATACCCATTGTGATTGCCTTCATCGGCGTTGTGTATCTGACGTTTAACTACGGACGGCTTCCATGGATTGCCTTAGGACTAGCGTTCTCTTTTGGCTTTTATGGGCTAGTTAAAAAACTTGCGCCTCTCTCTTCTGTATTCGGCTTGACTCTCGAAACCGGCATTCTCTTCATCCCAGCCTTAGCCTACCTTGGCTTTCACGAAGCCGACGGCACCGCCTCATTTTTGCATACAGGCATTGCGGCAGATTTGTTGATGATTGGCGCAGGTGTTGTGACCACGATTCCGCTTTTGATGTTTGCCTCCGCCGCCAAACAAATCCCATTGACGATGATTGGCGTATTACAATATCTCGCCCCAACGATTCAATTCTTAATCGGCGTGTTCGTTTACAAAGAAGCGTTTGATACATCTCGCCTCATTGGGTTTAGCATCGTGTGGCTGGCGCTCATTATCTTTTGGGTAGAAAATTTCATGGCGCATCGTAATCCGCCAGTTCCACCGCTTCCAGAAGTAGGAGCAGATTAATGAAATTTCTTTTTATCGGCGGTACGGGATTAATCAGTTCTGCCTGTTCAGAATTAGCCGTTCAACGCGGACATGAACTATTTTTACTAAATCGTTCCGCTTCTAAAAAGTACCCTGCTCCGCACGGCGCAACCGTTTTACAAGCGGATATTTATAACAACCCATCTCAAGTGGCCGATTTAATCGCAAATCATCGCTTTGATGCGGTTGTGGATTTTATCGCCTTTACCCCGCAAGACATTGAACGAGATATTGCCCTCTTCAAAAATAAGACCAATCAATTTGTATTTATTTCATCGGCAAGCGCTTACCAAAAACCGCCGCGCCATTACCTCATCACCGAAGAAACGCCCCTCGAAAACCCGTTTTGGGAATATTCGCGCAATAAAATCGCCTGCGAAAACTTGTTGATGCGCGAATATCAAACGAATCGTTTCCCCATCACCATCATTCGCCCATCGCACACTTACGGACTTTCTCAAATTCCGCTGGTGGTTGGCAGTTGGCAACACCCTTGGACGTTAATAGATAGAATGAAACAAGGCAAACCTGTCATCGTCCCGGGTGATGGAACTTCTTTATGGGTATTAACTTGGAACGAAGACTTTGCGGTTGGTTTAGTTGGCTTATTAGGAAACCCCAAAGCCATTGGCGAGGCTTTTCACATCACATCCGACGAAGCGCTGACGTGGAATCAAATTTATGACGAAGCGTATCAGGCTTTAGGTCTAGAAAGAAACGTGGTTCACATCCCCAGCGATTTTATCGCCAAGTTTGACGAACATGCTATCGGAAGTTTAATCGGCGATAAATCCAATAGCGTCGTGTTTGATAATAGCAAAATCAAACGCTTTGTGCCTGAATACAACTGCAAAGTGACATGGAGCGAAGGCGTGCGCCGTTCGCTGGCTTGGTTTGAGGCGCGCCCCGAATTTCAAACCATTGACTACGAGGCTCTCAAAAGGCTGGAGAAGATTTTAGCCGCATACAATAAATGAGCCCGCTTTAGCGGGCTTTGTAAAAATAGCGCGGAGATTTATCTCCGTGCGGGCGGGGGAGAGAATCAAACCCTTTACAAAAGATAGGGGAATAGGTATAATACTAGTGATAAATTTCACAAATATAAGAGAAACTGTGAAATCGAGGTCACTATGAACATTCCGCACGTCGTCATCATTGGCGCAGGCTTTGCAGGTTTAGAAACCGCTCGCGGGCTTGCCAACGCCCCTGTTCGCATTACATTGATTGATAAACGCAATCATCATCTTTTTCAGCCGTTGTTATATCAAGTAGCCATTGCGGGTTTGTTGCCTTCTCAAATTGCCAGCCCTGTGCGAACGATTTTTCGCAAACAAAAAAATCTTACTTTCCAAATGGGCGAAGCGACCGAAATTAACCTCAAAGAAAAATTTGTAAAGTTAAACGGCTCTGCTATTGCTTATGATTATTTAGTCATTGCGGCGGGAGCGCGCACAAACTTTTTTGGCTTTGATACTTTAGAAGAACACGGCTTGCAAATCAAAGACCTTGAAAGCGCCGTGAAAACGCGCAATCATTTACTTTCAATGTTAGAGCAAGCCAGCCACGAAGGCGACGCTGAAAAAAGAAAAGCGATGTTAAATTTTGTCATCGTCGGGGGCGGACCTACCGGCGTGGAAGCCGCAGGCGCGCTGGCTGAATTAATTTCGCACGTCATGAAAAAAGATTACCCCAAATTAAACCTAAAAGAAGCGCGGGTCATTTTGGTTGAAGCCGCGCCGCACCTCATCAGCCCATATCCTGATGAACTTCGCCAAGCCACCAAAAAACTTTTAGAAAAGAAAAATGTCGAAATTCGTTTGAATACCAAAATGAAAAATTACAATGGTCAAAGGGTGACCTTTGAAGATGGCTCAAGCATTGAAACGCAAACGTTGATTTGGACTGCCGGCGCAAAAACCGCCGAGATTATTGACGCGCTCGATGTTGAAAAAGCCAGCATGGGGCGGGTGCGCGTCTCTCCTACCTTACAACTGCCAGCGTTCCCTTCGGCATTCGTCATCGGCGACGCCGCATTTCTCGTCCATGACAATGGCCAACCTTTGCCTATGCTTTCCACCGTTGCCATTCAACAAGGCAAACATGCCGCAAAAAATATCCGCAACCTAATTGCAGGAAAAGATTTACTTCCCTTCCATTACAAAGACCCAGGTCTATTAGCCACCATTGGGCGCAACGCCGCCGTTGCCAGAATTTTCGGCGTTTCATTTAGCGGATTCATTGCATGGGTGATATGGGTGTTTTTGCACATCTATCGCATTATCGGGTTTCGCAACCGCATTCTCGTCATGTTCAACTGGGCATGGGATTACTTTTTCTACGATAATCAAGTGAGGTTGATTACGAAGGAATAAAAACTTTTCTCTTTCTTCTGATGAAATAAAAGAAGAAATAGAAAAGAATTGTTAGATAAAGAAAAAACTGAAGGGACAGAATCAACATTCCCTTAAGTGTGAAGCGGAATTTTCATCTTAAAACATAACGTCATCATTACGTCGCCAAGCGCGAATCATGACAAATGTAAAAATAATTGACGTAATCATCATTGCAGGGATAATGATAATAGGCATGAGCCAACGTTCGCTGGCTTTGTTGATTTGAGCGTTGCCGGGGTTTTCAGGATTGTAAATTACGCGAACTTCTTCGCCCACTTCATATTCGGGCGGGTAAGAAGCGTTATCGCTTTCAAAAGTATAAGTTTGCCCGCTCGTTTCAAACTCCACCACAGGCGAGTACACGCAACAGGAACCGTCTGATTCGCTTTCTTTCAGTTCAATTACCGTGCCTGTTGTAGTTTCGCCGTTTTGGCTTAAGTTCCATGAATGGTAAGCCGCATACGCGCCCCACAGGCAAAATGCCATAAAAAATAAATTGCCAAGAACTGTAGCGCAGCCAATATATAAACGATTTACTCCGCTAGCGACTTTTTCGGCAGTGTTGGCAAGTTGGTTTACGTTTTTATCAAAACTTTTTTCGTAATTCTCTACGGCATCGTCTAATTTTTTATCAAAATTGCTCATGGCGTCTCCTTTAGGTCAGTTTGATTGTATGAAATACTTTCACTCTTTTCAGTCACCCAAAAGACCTATAAACGGTCATTTCTCGTTTACAATTTAACCTATGTTTGAATTTACAATCACAGCCAAAAACAACAAATCTCGCACGGGCGTTTTCTCCACGCCACATGGCGATTTAATCACGCCTGTCTTTGCGCCTGTCGGCACGCAGGCGACTGTCAAAACGCTCACGCCTGAGCATCTAAAAGATATTCATGCTTCGCTCGTGCTGAGCAACACCTATCATTTATATTTGCGCCCCGGCGATGAACTTGTGCGCGATATGGGCGGTTTGCATCATTTTATGCAATGGCATAAACCCATGCTCACCGATTCAGGCGGTTTTCAAGTTTTTTCTTTAGCGCAAACTCGCAAAGTTGACGACGACGGCGTCACTTTCAAAAGTCACATTGACGGTTCAACGCATCGTTTCACCCCTGAAAAATCAATCGCTATTCAAGAGAATCTCGGCGCCGATATTATTATGGCGTTTGATGAATGCGCCGACCCTAACGACCATGCTTATATCAAGAAAGCCATGCACCGGACTCATCGCTGGGCTGAACGCTCGCTGCGCGCCAAGCGACGCAACGACCAAGCCTTATTTGGCATTGTGCAAGGCGGCGTGAACCCAGATTTGCGAATAGAGTCTGCTTCTTTTATCGCTTCTTTAGATACGCCCGGCATTGCCATTGGCGGGCTTTCGGTGGGGGAAACGAAAAAAGAAATGTACGATACGATTGATGTGGTGATTCCTAATTTGCCTGAAAATAAGCCGCGCTACTTAATGGGGGTAGGAACGCCTGAAGATTTAATCAACGGCGTGGCGCGTGGAATTGATATCTTTGATTGCGTTCTTCCAACTCGTTTAGCCCGTCATCATTCGGCTTTTGCCCCTGAGGGGCGTTTGAATTTGATGAACGCTTCGTTCGCTCGCGATGAACGCCCGATTGACGAAACGTGCGATTGCTATGCCTGTAAAACTTTTTCTCGCGCTTACATTCGTCATTTGATTGTGGCAAAAGAACTACTAGCAGGCACGCTGATTTCTATTCACAATTTACGCGCGTTGATTCGACTAATGGAGCAAATGCGCGTTTACATTGCCGATGGCTCTTTTGAGAGGCGGGCGCCCGATTTACTGCGCCAGTGGTCAAATAACGCCAAACGAACCGTGACCAATTAACCATGAAATTGTTTTGTTAATTGATTGAACATTTGTTAAAGAAAAGTTATACTAGGGATGGCGTATAGTCAAAAGGAACTTTTGACCATTTTTTACGTCCTAGATTGGATGGAGGAAGAAATGATTTCTTTTAGACGTTTTATCTCTACATGGCTCTTGCTGGCGATGATGTTTTCCTTTTTACCGGGAAGCACAACCACCGCAAGCGCGGCAGGTTGCTACCATGCTCAATTCATTGCCGATGTGACCATTCCTGACGGCACGAATTTTGCGCCTGGCACAGCCTTTAAGAAAACTTGGCGCATCAAAAACATTGGCACATGCGCTTGGAACAGCAATGACGTTTCATTAATCTTTGATAGCGGCGAACGCATGGGCGCGCCCGCTTCTCTTGCTATTCCAACCACTGTAAACCCCGGGCAAACGGTTGACCTCACGGTAGATATGACCGCGCCCAGCGCAGCGGGGCATTATTTTGGGTATTGGAAATTTAAGAGCAACAGCGGCGGCGTGTTTGGCATTGGCTCCACGCGCAATAAATCGTTCTGGGTAGAAATTCGCGTTGGCGCCTCGGCTGGCATTGGCTACGACTTTACCGCAAACGCCGCTTCGGCGACATGGTCTAGCGGCGCGGGCGCATTAACCTTCCCCGGCACAGACGGAAGCGCAAATGGCTTTGGAATCAGCCAAACCAACCCAAAACTCGAAAGCGGAGTTACATCGGCGCAAGCGGGTTTATTATTTGCCCCTAACAATGTAACCAATGGTTATGTGCAAGCGTCGTATCCTGCATTCCGTGTCCAAAGCGGAGATAGATTCCAAGCCACCATCGGTTGTGAACAAGGCGCTACGCAATGTTATGTGGCTTATAGTTTGAACTACCAAATTGGAAGCGGACCCGTAAAAACATTTTGGACCTTCCGTGAAAAATACGAAGGTTGGACGTATAACGTCAACCTTGATTTAAGTTCGCTAGCTAATCAAGACGTTAAGTTTATTTTGGTGGTGAACGCCTATGGCTCGCCAACGGGCGACCGCGCTGTGTGGGTGAACCCTATTATTTCACGCGCTGGCGCTGGCTCGCCGCCCACCGTCACCCCCACCGTTACAGGCACGCCCCCAACCGCCACGCCGACAAAAACAGGCACCGTGCAACCCAACGCTTGTGACCGCGCTCAATTTATTGCAGATGTCACCGTGCCAGACGGAACAACCTTTGCGCCGGGCATTAGCTTCTCTAAAACTTGGCGCTTGAAAAACGTCGGCACATGCACTTGGACCAACTACAGCCTCATTTTCGACTCTGGCGAAAAAATGGGCGGCAACGACTCATACTTAATTTCAAACACAGTTGCCCCCGGCCAAACCGTTGACATTACCATTCAATTAACCTCGCCAACCACCGCTGGAACATATCGCGGCTATTGGAAGTTACGCAACAACACTGGCGTACCTTTTGGCATTGGCTCGGCTGGCACAAAATCCTTCTGGGTTGAGATTAAAGTTTCAGGCACTGGCATAAACCCAGGCACTGCCACCCCAACCGTAACAGGCACACCGCCCACCGTGCCGCCCACCGCCACGCCAGCGGCTGGCACAAGTTACGACTTTGCCGCCAATGTATGCGCCGCCACTTGGTATAGCGGAGCAGGTCAACTGCCATGCCCCGGAACCGATGGCGATTCCAAAGGCTTTGTCTTAATTGCCAACCCCTCGCGCCTAGAAAACGGAACCAACGATAGCCGCACAGGCTTACTCACCTTTCCGCAAAACATCAACAATGGTTACATTCAAGGCATTTACCCCAGTTATCTTGTCAAGGCGGGCGATAAATTCCGCGCCACCATTGGGTGCGAAAACGGCGCCACCTCTTGCTATGTCGTCTTCCGTTTAGATTATTCCATCTCAGGCAGTTCATCCATCCAAACGTTTTGGGCATTCGTCGAACGATATGAAGGTCAAGTCTATAACGCCGATATTGACCTCTCGGCTTTGGCTGGGCAAAACGTCAAATTTATTTTGACCGTTCTATCTACTGGCTCGCCCGCTGGCGACCGCGCCTTATGGACTGCGCCGCACATCTTCAACGCTTCAACGGGCGTATCGCCAAGCGCAACGCCAACAAGCACAACAATCGCGCCAAGCGCAACGCCGACAATTACCAACACTACCGCGCCAGCCTCTGCAACGCCGACATCTACAACCGCGCCAGCCACCGCAACGCACACCCCCACCCCTACTCCGTAACCATACAAACAAAAAAGTTCCCGTCATGCAAATTGACGGGAACTTTTTAATTTCTAAAGCGTTTTCTTTGATAGGATATTCTATTGAAAGGGTGCGTCGCGCTTAATTTGCGCAAGACAACTCGACACCTAAGATTCTTTTGCTAATAAATAGATTGATAACCAAAAGGCGCGACGCACTCCAACGCCATTCTTTTGGATAGGAGAAGATATGAAACGATTCATCGTCTTAATTTTCATCTTTTTAACCGCTTGTTCTTCATCAAACCCCGCTTCTTTCTTTAACGTGACGCCTGCTCCGTTTAACCTCAACATGAGTTCTACCTCCGAGCAGATTCAACGCGCCTTATGGGAATCCGCTTCCCGTTGGACGAATCTACAAATGAGCGGAGTCGTCACTTGGTATGGCGTAGATGGCTCTATTCTGCAAACCTCGCATGAAAAAGTTTGGCTAGACCCTCTCAATAGTCGTTATCGCGTTGAATTACAAAGCGCCACAGATAACCTATTAAAAATCAGCGATGGATTTATGATTTCCAACATAAACCTCAACGCTAATCAACTAGAAGAATACGCTTACCCCGATTTTGCAAAAGTAGGACAATACATTCCGCCCATCATACAAGGCGAGTCATACCCCAACCCCATTTGGGGGCAAATCGGCACGCCTTTATCTCAACTCGCATTCACATCCGATTATGCTCAAAATCAAGGCGTATTCACCGCATTAGGTAATGAGAATATTGCTGGTAGAGATACATTGATTGTCGAATGGCGTTTTAGCGCCAACAGTCAACCTTCGTGGAAGATGTGGATTGATACCCAAAAAGGCATCATCTTAAAGTTACAAGAATTTGGCAAAGAAAGCGGAAACGTTTTACAAAGCGAACGAGCGATTGAAAATATCGTCTTTGACCAAACGTTCGACTCAAGTCTTTTTATTGCGCCAACCAATTTTCAAACTGCCGCCGCGCCAACTCAGGCGGAGGCAATGCCGGTTGTAACAGAATCAAGCTCAACGTCCGAAGAAGAAGCGGGGGAGTTGTATTTCTTTTTACAGCCGCGTACAGCAGGTCAATCTATTGAATTGGTCAAAGTATCAGGCTTGTGTGTGTTTGATTCATCCAAATGCCCGCCGTTAGAAAAAATCCAAACGCCGTTTCAATTTAATTTTACAATCAACGCTTTGAGTTGGTCGCCCGATGGTAAGTATGCCGCCTTTGCATATTCAGACCAGCCGAATGGCTCGCCCACAAAATTATGGTTGTTTGACGCCGACGCAAAAACATGGACTTCGATTGCACAGTTTCCATACATTGACCCGCCGTTTTGGTCGCCAAACGGCGCATGGATTGCATTTCGCACGCAAGACGGTTTGGGCGGCGAAGATGTGTATGTTGTTAGACCCGATGGTTCTGAATTGAAAAGCATTTCGGCAAATTTGCCAGCCGAAGGCAGACCTTATATTATGGATGGTTGGTACACCGAAAATGTGATGATGCGCTCGGCGTTGTTGGGAAGCGCTGGAAATATTTATTTAGTGCGTGCAGAGAATGGGCAGGCGCGCCCGATGTTTGAAACCTTATTAACCAAAGCGCAATTTGTCGCTTCGCCTGACGCTGGTTTTTTGGCGTATGATGAGTTTGACCAAAGCACGAATATTCATTCATTGAAAGTGATGGAGCCAGATGGCGCAAATGCAGTCACAATTGCGCAATTTACGGGCGGTTCAATCTATCCGTTGATATGGTCACCAGATAGTAGTTTGTTGGCATTCAATTATTATGGTTTGACGAATGAACCGACTGCCGAAGTGTACGTGATTCGCAGAACGGGTGAAAATTTATCTTTGGTGTATAAAGGAACGACGATTGGGCGTTTGTTGTTTTCACCGAACGGAAAATATTTATTGATAGAAGAAACGACATCCATTTCGGGCGGTCATTTGTTTTTGATTAATTTAGCCACGCTGGAACAAAAGATGTTGCAAGCGCCGGGCTTATCCACTGATTATGATTGGTACGCGCCTTCGTGGAGACCTTAATTGGACAGTAGACCGCCGACGATGGGCAATGGGTTAGAGGCTACCGCCCATCGTCATTTCTTCTTCACATCTAATACTACAATCTTGGTTGAATGATTAAACGGACTAGGGTCTGTAATCGGCTTGCCAATTTTGTTGTAACCAATAAAACTTTCAGGCGCTGGAATCAATTCTCGAATGCTCAAATAACCATCTTTGCATAATTCTTCAAGAACTTGCATATATTCTTTTCCGCTAACATACACGCCATTGTTGATTGAAATTAAAGCGCCGCCGTCATTAATCAATGGGCGGACTTTGTTAATCAGACGCACGCTTTCATGTTCCAAATCCACTTTACCTTTGGATGTGGAGGAAAAGATGGGTGGGTCTATGATGACGCAATCAAACGTTTGTTTGCCTGCTTTGAATCTTGAAACGGCGGGGAAGAAGTCTTGCGTTATAAAATTTTGTTTTTGAATGGGAAAATGATTTAATGAATAAGAATCTTTGGCAAGGCTGAGGAAATTTTTGTTTCTATCGGTTTGGACGACTTTGCTTGCCCCGCCAGCCATTGCGGCGACGCCTAAACTGCCGGTGTAGGCAAAAGTGTTCAAAACAGTTTTATCTTTTGAGTTTTCAATTAACCATTTTCTCAAGTTGCTTGTGTCTAAATAAAAACTAGCGTCACGATTCATGGTTAAGTCAATGGCGTACCAGACATGATGCTCTTTTATTTTTTTATCTGGCTCGCCGAAGAGGATTTGTCCGCGCTTGCTTTCTTGCGTTTTCCCGTTTCGTGTTTTGAGGATGCCTGCGCGTAGCCACCCTAAGCCGTTACGAAGATAATCAACCAATCGGCTTATCAATTCTTGATTTGGCTCGTCGCTGTAATCATGAATCAATAATGTTTTCCCATACACGTCTAATACAAGCGCGGGGTAGCCTTCGTAAAACCCGTTGAAGAGGCGAAAGGCTGTCTCCGCAGCGGAAGCAAGCGTCTCGCGGCGTGAGGCGAAAGCGGAATCAAGGTAAGGTTGAAGGGCGGTAAAATTCATCATTCCATTGTACTGTATGGCTGTAAAGATTTTCTTATTTCATTATCACTATTTTGCGATACACTTGTAAAAAAAGAATTTTTACCTTTGAGGTTTTATGTCTACCGCTATTCAACCGAATATTTCTAGTAAAGCCAGACAATCTCGCGTGGTAACAAAACCCGCCACAGATTTTTACGGCGGCATTGGCTGGCTGCTTGGTTTGTTAATCACGTTGTTTGTTTCTGCGCCGGCGATTTGGTTTTTTACAACCAATGCGCCGCGCTCACAGCAAGATACAACCCTTGCTTTCGGGTTGGCGCTCGCTTGGTGGTTGAATCCGCTTTCGTTGGGCGGTTTGTTTTATATTTTCAGCAACATTCGCGTTTGGCGCTTTTGGACGATTTTAGCGGTGTTGGTATGGGGCGTGATTAATGCAATGGTTTCGATTTCATTCGCCTCAGAAGATGGGCGCGCGTTTGTTTTGAATATTATCTCCATTGGCTTGCTCGTCTTGCTGGGGTTGTTTTTCTTATACATTCAATTGCGCGTGTTTATTTGGGCGGCTTCTGGCGGGGCGAGTAAATTCTTTTTTGGCATTTTAGGCTGGGCTTTATTAAACGGGCTTGTCGTTTGGGCAATTGTGAACCCCGACGTTTTGAACATTGTCTTAATAGCGCTTGGCTTTATGTTTCGCATTGTGTTTGCAATTGCCTTTGCCGTTATTCAGTTTGTGGCGATTTTTTGGTTTATGTCGCAAACGCGGGTGGAGGTGATTCGCCCCGGCGACCCAAAACAAATTACGTTTGACGATTACAAAGGTCAGCCCAATTTGTTGAAGATGGTGCGCCAATGGATTTATTTGCTTTCAGACCGTGAGCAATTTCAAAAGATGGGCGGACAATTTATTACAGGTTTGCTGTTATACGGCGAACCTGGCACAGGGAAGACGCTTCTTGCTAAGGCGATGGCTGGCGAGGCAGGGGTGGCGTTTATCTCCATTGAAGGCTCGGGGTTTCGTGGCATGTTTTGGGGCGTGGATGTGTTGCGCATGATTCAATTCGTCAATCGCGCTAGAAAACTTGCGCGTGAGTATGGCGCTTGCATCGCTTACATTGATGAAATTGACGCGGTGGGTATGTCTCGCGGCAGTGTGATGGGCGGCGGGCAAATGATGGGTGGGCTAATGGGCATGGGGGCGGGGAGCGGCGCGCTCACTCGTTTGTTATATGAAATGGATGGCATTGGCTCTCAAACCAGTTGGGAAAAATTGCGCGCGAAGGTCTATCAACTATTTGGGAAGCCCGCTCCCGCTAGAAATTGGCATGTGATGTTTATGGGTTCTACCAACCGACCCGATGTGCTAGACCCAGCCTTAGTTCGTCCTGGTCGTTTTGACAGAAAAATTTCCGTCGGCAAGCCAGACCGTTCGGGGCGGCGCGAAATCATTAAGTATTATTTGAGCAAAATTAAGCACGATGAAACGGTGGATATAGAAGCGCTTACCAGCGATATGGCTTGGGCAACGCCCGCTAGAATTATGTCTGCCATTACAAAGGATGCTGTCCGTTTGGCTTTGTTTGATGGGCGCGATAAAATTTCTCAAAAAGATATTGAATTGGCGTTTCAAGAACAAGCCATTGGCTTGGAAAACCCCATTGAAGAAATGGAAGAAGACCAGCGCCGTCAAGTGGCGTTTCATGAGGCGGGTCATGCGGTGGCGCAATATCACTTACGCCCCGATGAACGCATTGTGCGGGTGAGCATCATCCGCCGCGCTGAAGCCTTAGGATATGTGTTGCCTGTTTCAAATTTTGACGTGTACGCCATGCCCTTGAAACGGTTCGTAGCCGATATTATGGTTTCGATGGCGGGGCATGTTGCCACAAAAATATTTTTAGGCGAATATTGGACGGGCGCTACTGGCGATTTTCAAACCGTGCGCTCCAGATTGTGGCAATTGGCTCACTTTGGTTATTTTGGTCCGCCCATTGCTATGGACGGCGTGATGGGCGTGAACGCGAATTTTAGCGATAAATCTAAAATTGTGGAAAAGTTTTGGCAGCAATTGGAAGACCAAACCGAACAATTGCTTCGCATTCATTCTGCCGAGGTGGAGGCGGTGGCGCAGGCTTTGTTAGAGCGCGGCGATTTGACCGGGCGCGAATGCGTGGAGATTATTCAAAACGCTATGAACGGCAAGAACCAAGCGTCTTCCGATAGTATGCTCAATGCGATTGTGGATGATGTGACCAAGCCGAAAGAATAAACGCGCAAAGATATTAAGCCTTTAGGGCGGCGCGTAACATCATTTACTCTTTTGCTCATGCGAGGTCTTAGACCTTGCATGAGCAAATTGTTTTATTTTCGAAATGTTATTTCCAAGACCAAACGGCAAAGCTGCCTTCGGCTAAAAGCCTCGGTTGGGTAATGCCTGAGGCGGGGACAATGGCAATAGCGGGTATGCCTTCTTGCGTGAGGAACGAGATAACCAAATTGTTGCTATCGGGCGACCAGATGGTGATGGATTGATGATATTGGTCAATAAACGGCATAATGGAGAAAAATTCTTCCGTAGGTTGATACACGGCGATTTCTTTGCTTTCGCCGCTGGCAATATCTAAGACGTTGAGCGAAAAGTAGAGGGTTTGTTGTTGCCCTGTTGTCGTGCCGTCTTCATTTTCTGGCGTAGAAACGAACGGGATAAAATACGCCAATTGACTAGAATCTGGAGACCAGAAAAAGCCAAAGACGTTTTCGTCAATCACAATTTCTTCGCTGCCAAACACATCGGCAACGTGTAACTCTCCAATGGCGCCGCCCTGAAGTTGCGAGTCTTTACCTATAATATAAGCGAATTGCTCGCTATCGGGCGCCCAAGCAAAAAGAGTGTTGAGGGGAATTTCTGAAATGGTTTTTGGGTTTGCGCCGGTGGAGTCGGTTAGCACAAGTTGTTTTTTGTTATCTTCAGAAACGGTGGAGATTAAGATATATTCTCCGCTGGGCGACCAGGCTGGGGCTTGGAAAGAAGCGGGGCGTTCTTCTAAAACAAATTCAAGAACTTCATCCGCGTTGTTTTTGAGGAAGGCAATTTGTTGCGGCGCGTTTGGGTTGCCTCCGTTTTTATGCACTAACATTGTTTTTCCATCGGGCGCCCAAGACCAGTAAAACGGGTTGCCTGCATCTACAATTGTTCTTTGCGCGCCGTCTATCGAAAGGTTTTGCAAAACGATGCTTTGCCCCGAAGCCGCGCTGGTGAGTAAACCGATGTTTTGATTATCGGGCGACCAATTGAGGTAAATTGTAAAATCGCTGCCGCTTAGGATTTTTTTTGTAATTTCATCCGTTGTGTTGGCGACAAAAATTTCAGAGATTAGAGATTCGCCCTCGCGCTCGTGACGCATAAAAGCCAGTTGATTCGAATCGCGCGACCAAGCCGGTAAGCGATATAAAACCGAGTTTCGATTTTCTGGGGTCACATCGGTTGTTAGTTGGGCGGCGCTAGCGCCGCTTTGGTCAATTAGGTGAATGTTGCCGTCGTTGCCCACATACGCAATTAAGCCAGACTTTCTTTCAAGAAAACGCAAGGCGGGGCTTTGCGGAATTTGCACGCCGTTCGGTAAACATGCCGAAAGAAAAAATGAAACGAGAAAGATAAAGCGAAACGAAAATAAAAATTTCATTCTTGCACCTCAAGTTCAAAAGCCGCTAGAGCTTGTTCAATGGCTGGGTCTTGCTCGGCAATAATTTCATCCCAAGTCGCATCCACTTGAATCTTGGGCGTAAAACCGCTTAGCCCGAGGTTCTCAATTTCATCGGTGCGAATGCTTGTGCTGGCGATGAAAATTTGCCCGCCGTTTTGCAGCGGATATCCGAGCGTCGCCTCAATATTGCCCGAAGTTTTTGCGCCAATTACAATGCCTCTGCCGCTGGCTTGCGCAAACGCCGCAAAAATTTCCGCGGCGCCGTAGGTTTGCTCGCCGACTAATAACGCTAATGGAATCGTTTGTGAACCGAAGAAGTCTTGCCCGGCAATATTAATGGTTTCGCTTTCGGTTCGGTTGTAAATATCGCCCAGCCTGCCGTTGAGGAAAATTGCCATCATATCTTGCAGGGGCCAGTTGTTTTGACCGTTTGCAATGCGCAAGTCTAATATCAGCCCTTTTACGCCTTGCGCTTCAAATTCTGAAAGCGCCACAACCAATTCGTTCATCACATCTTCTGGCACGGAGGGCGGCATGAGGATATACCCAATTTGATTATTTTGCAGAAGGTTGATTTTCAGTTGACCGACTCCGTTCACTGGCGCGCGAATAATTTCCACTTCTCGTTTTTCTTCTCCGGGCGATTGCACGCTTAAGACTACGGGGACGCCTGCTTCGCCGCGGATGCGTTGGATAACGCCTGCGCCTTCTTCTGCGCGTATCGGTTCGCCGTCCACTGCATAGACGCTATCGTGCGCGCGAATGCCCGCTTTTTCGGCAGGCGAGTTGGGTATCACGTCTAAAATGATAATGTGCGGCGCAGGCTCGGCTTGGTAATGGACAAACGCGCCAATGCCCACATATTGCGTGGCTGGCAAAGAAGTTTCAATAGCGATTCTCTCTTCACGCGAAACGTATAAAACCTCATCCGCGCCAAATTCGTTTTCAAATTGAGTCATCAACTGATTAAATTCCGCCGAAGTTAACCCTGTGTTGATTTCGGCTATATATTTTTCGCGCAACTGTTTTAAGGCGTTTTGCGCCGCTTCGTAGTGAATGTACTCTTCTTCTATTTTGGAAAGAATGCTTTCAAATACGATGACCTGCTGTTCGGTCGCTGAAATTTGCGGTCCAAGCGGAATATCCATGTCGTCATCCGCGCCGCTCAAAATGGGCACGCCTGCGCAGGCAGAAAGCAAAAATATAAAAAGAAAAAATGGAAATAACGGTTTATGAGAAGTCATAGCGCATCCCGAAAGAAATTTTATACAATACGCCCTCAGCGAAAGAAAGTTCTTTCCTGAAAACTGATGAGCGGTTGATATAGGCTATATTTTTATGATACTTCGCTTACGGTTAAATTAGATTAAGAAATCCTGAACAAAGCGGTAAAACAAGCGCTAAGGTATTTACAAAGTTTGTCATTGACTTGCTGGTTTATAAGTCCGCTTTTTTTATATTCTTCGGATTAAAAACAGAAATTTGTTTTATGCCTAAAATCTTTTGCGCTTCTTCATTTAATTCCACCCAATAAAAACTGCGATGCTCAGAATAAGGGTCTATTTTGACCACGTTGCCTTCATACCAGCCGGCTTGTTCGCCAAATTTTGCGTCTAAATGAATGCGAACACGGTCGCCGATTTTTATTTCATTGGTCATACGTTGCGATTCGCCCACCAAAACGCCGCTGCCGCAATGACGATGGTGATGATGCCGTTAATTGCCCATTGCGGGTCGCCGGTCATATAACTGCCGGGCAATAGGTTGATGCCCTGTAAAAACCAAACCGAGCCCGCAAGCATAAATAATACAGCCAAAAATTTAATAATATTTTTTGCCATGTTTTTTACCTTATAAAACTCCCCTCTCCCAAATCGGGGAGGGGAAGGGGTTACGGGTTAGGTGTGCCTTGCACTGCCACGCCTACCCAAGTGAATACTCTTCGTTCGCTTGCCGCGCCAGCCGCAACCCACACGGGTTGACCTTGGTCATCTACGCCTGATTGCCGCACAGGGATAACCCACCAGCGCATCACATGCGCTACGTTGTCATTCGGGCGGAAGGAAGTCGGCACAATATATTTTGTGTCGGTCACATAGTCGGTAATGCGGCGGGTTTGCGTTGCGGTCACATCTTCGACAATGACTTGATAGGCTTCGCTATCGCCCAAAGCGCCGACAGACGCCCATTGCAATGTCACCACATCATTGGCTAGGGTGAATGCCGCTCCATCCGCTGGCAAAAGCAAATTTGGCGCAGGGTAAGGAGGCGGAAGCGTGGCGGTGGGGGTTGGTCCGGGCGTGGCGGCGCGCATACACAGCGGAATCGTTAGCGTCGAACCGAGAAATACATTATCTGTGGTTAAGCCGTTCCATTCTTTAATTGCTTCGGCTGGCACGGCGTAATTTAATGCAATGCTGAATAATGTGTCGCCTTCTTGCACAGTGACTTGCACCGTGGGGCATGATTCACGAGTCGCGTCCACTGGCAGGGGGGTGCTGGTGGCGGGCGGTGGAACAGTGGGCGTGGGGTAAGGAATTTTGAGAACTTGCCCCTGACTAATTGGACAAGTGGAGGGTAGGTTGTTTGTGATGATAATGCTTTGAACGGATACGTTAAAGTTGAAGGCAATTAAAGAGCATGTTTCGCCAGGACCGACCGTGTAATCAAAGGGCGGTTGCGGCGTGGCGGTAGGAATATCCGTTGGCGGAAGCGTAGCGGTTGGCGAGGGCGAGGCGGTGGGCGTTTCGGTTGGGGTGGGAGTATCCACCACGTCAAATGTGCCTTCTGGCGCGCTGGCTCGAACGGTAAAATAGACAATGGATGCGGCGGCGATAATTACCACCGCTAAAATGCCCACTGCGGCTGGCAGGCTTAATGTGATTTGCGGCAATCGCGCGGCTTGCACAGGTTTTTCGGCTTTTTGCGCCGCCTTTTGCGCCGGTTTCGATTGTCCCGCTTGAAGGTTAAATTCTGTGCCGCACACTAAACAACGCACTGCATTTTCGCTTAAGCGCGTTCCGCATGTGGGGCAGACTTTTGTTTTGCTGCTGCTGGATGAAGATTCAATACTCATAGGCGAAGATTATATCATTTACGATGATTGGGCTTTTTGTCAATATTAAGTTTTCTTAACCTCTTTGGGAGAGGGCAAAAGCGTTTTCACATCCATAGCGTTAAGCGCTTAATCTTCCGCCGCCGCTTTTTGTTTGGCGGTCACCAAAACTTTATCCACCCGCCGTCCGTCCATATCAATCACTTCAAAGCGCAGGTTATGCCATTCAAAATGGTCTGACGCTTGCGGAATACGCCCTAAAGAAGCCATGACAAAACCGCTTAAGGTTTCGTATTCGCCTTCGTGCGGTAAAGACGAGAGATGAAAAATTTCTTTGAACTCGTCCACTTGTAGCATTCCGTCTAAAAGCCAAGAGCCGTCTTGTCGTTGAGTGGCTTGCGGTTCTTCTTCTTCAAGTTGCCCTACAATTTCTTCCAATATATCGTTTATCGTCAATAACCCTTGCACGCCGCCAAATTCATCAACCACCAATAAAATTTCCGTGTTGTTTTTTTTCAACATCTCTAAGGCGCGCGAAGCCAGCGTGGTTTCGGGGATGAAATAAGCGGGTTTTGCTAATTCTTTTAGGTCAATCTTTTTCCCCGATAAACTTGCCACCAATAAATCTCTCGATTTTACAATTCCCACAATCGTTTCTAACGAATCTTGTCGAACGGGAAAACGCGAATAAGGGCTATTGGCAATCTTTTCCAAAATTTCTTCGGTTGTGTCGCTCACATCTAACCAGACAATTTCAGTGCGCGGCGTCATCAAAGAATACACGCGCTGGTCGCTCAGGCTGAATACGCCTTCTACCATATCTTGTTCGGCTTCTTCAAAGACTCCCGCCTGCGTGCCTTGACTAATGAGCATTTGCAATTCTTCTTCCGTAATGGGCGGCTCGCTTGATGGCTTTACCCCTATTAATCTCAGTACAAAGTTTGTGGCGTTGCTCATTAACTTGATAAACGGAGAAAACACTTTTGAAATAAACAACACTGGTCCCGCCACTACGATTGCAATTTGTTCTGGGCTATTAATGCCTAAGCGTTTCGGAACAAGCTCCCCAAGCCACAGGCTAAGAATTGTAATGGTCACAACTACAATGCCTAAAGCGATGGATTCGCTATACGCTCCAATATAGGGCGCATTTTGCAACAATATGGCTAACGTTTCAGAAATGGTGGCGCCGCCCACTGCGCCCGCCAACACGCCGATTAATGTAATGCCAATTTGCACGGCGGAAAGAAAAATATTCGGGTCTTCGAGTAATTTAATTGCCAATGAAGCCGATTTATTTCCCTCGCTTAACTTTTGTTGCAAACGCGCCTTACGCGAAGCCACCAACGCCGCTTCTGACATGGCTAAGACGCCATTAATCAAAATCAAAAGCAAAATAACAATAATTTCACTACCTATACTCATGAGTTCCTTTTTGGTTAAACAAAAATACCCGCGCAGGGTGATTCGCGGTTCGGGATTTCGTGAATTCAATCGAACGAATGGGGAAAAGACTAGGGTCTGGTTCTATCGGAATTTCAGACATGATGTTTTATTGCAACGCGCCGCTCTATTGTACCTGAAAGTTTCACTTTTTTGAAACTTCTTCTTCAATTTTTTCCAATCTTTTATTGATGCGAGCATAACCGCGTTTAATCACAATCGGAATAATAATCGTCAAGGCGATTAATCCGCAAACGACGCCCAATTCTAAAAAACTGATACGAAGCATAGATTTATTTTACCTTGATGCCCTTTCCTGCAACCGCTTCGCCAATCACCCACACGGGTTGATTAATTTCCTCAGCCTTTTTCTTAAAGTGGGGCAGGGTTTCTTTCGGCACGCCGAGCAATAACCCGCCGCTGGTTTGCGGGTCAAACATCAGCATTTGCGAAGCCTCGTCTAATCTCTCATCAAACTGAACAAAAGCCTCAAAATATTTTTTATTATCAAATGCGCCGCCGGGGAAGATTCCCTTTTTCGCGTAACCTTTCGCGCCGCTTAAGAAAGGCAATTTCTCAAATTCAATTTGCAACTGCACATGAGATGATTTCGACATTTCTACCCCATGACCAATTAACCCAAACCCTGTGATATCTGTCCCGCCTTTTAGATGAAATTCCACAGCCAATTCGCCCGCCTTTTTATTCAAACGAGACATGGACTCAATCGCTTCCTTAATATGAATATCTTCCGCTTTTTCTTGCTTTAAGGCGGTGGTGGTAACGCCTGCGCCCAGCGGTTTTGTTAAAACTAACGCATCGCCGGCTTGTAAACCGCTTTTGCCGATTATCTTTTGCGGGTGCACAAACCCAATCACCGCCAAACCATATTTTGGCTCTTTATCTTTTACAGTATGCCCGCCGGCAATTACAACGCCCGCCTCTTTGGCTTTTTCTGCGCCGCCGCGTAGAATTTCGCTCAAAACTTCTGTGGGCAAATAATCTGGCAAGGCGGCAATGTTTAATGCTAAAAACGGTTTTCCTCCCATCGCCCACACGTCCGACATGGAGTTTGCCGCCGCAATGGCGCCGTATTCATAAGGCGTATCTACCACTGGCGTAAAAAAATCTGTAGTGACGACAATCGCCTGCTCGTCGCTTAAACGCCAAACGGCCGCATCGTCTGGGGTTTCCAAACCAATTAACAAGTCGGGAAACGAAGCGGCGTCAAACAGGTTTTTGACGGGACTCAAAACTTGAGTCAGCGCATCGGCGCTTAATTTAGACGCTCAACCCGCGCACGTTGACAAGGTCGTCAGGCGGATTTCACGTCCATTCTGTGGAATGGGCATTTCAAATCATCGCCTCGCAGGTTTTAATTTGAATCTGCAAAATTCAGACCCGCGAGGCGTTTCTACTTTATTCTTACGGCGTGGTGGTATTGGGCAGAGGCAAAATAAACTGATTATCGGTTGGGACAAAAATAGTTTGCACGCCGGGGGCGAGGCTCAAAATATATTGATATTGAATTAATTCAGGGGTGAGCGATTGCGCCAATAAGCGATTGGCTTCCGCTTCGGCTTGCGCTTGAATGAGACGCGCCTCTGCCGCGCCTTGCGCCGCAATCACAGCCGCATCGGCTTGCCCTTGCGCAATTTGGCGGGCTTGTTCGGCTTCTTGTTTCTTTTGCTCCACCACAAAAGCCGCTTGTTGCGCTTGTTGCTCGGCAATTTGTTTTTGTTCTACGGCGGCGGCGTATTCATCGCTAAAGCGAATGTTGCGAAGCACAAAATCGCGCAATACTAAATTATTTTCAACAAAAATTCTTTCAAGTTCTTCGGTAATCAGTTGTTCCATTTCGGCGCGTTTCGTGCTGACAATTTCTTCCACGCCGTATTGCGAAGCCACATCGCGAATTACGCCGCGCGCTTGTGGGCGCACGAGACCGTCTTCATAAGTGAAACGCCATGTGCGGTATAAATCTACGGCTCGTAATGGGTCAATTGCGTAAATCACCGAAGCGTCAATATACACTTGTTGCCCGTCTTTTGTGCGAACTTGAATTGAGTCGTCGGTGGCGCTTGCGCCTTCATCGGCAGAAGACGACATGGTATAGGTCTGATTTAGGATAGAAAATCGTTCCACGCGCTCGGCAAACGGCACAATCCAATGCAAGCCAGAGGTTAATGGCTCGGGGCGAATGCCTTGCCCGCCCAACACCGTTACCACAATGGCTAACTCATCGGGTTCAATAAACACCAACCCTGCGCCCACTGTGGTTAACAAAATCGCTACGACCAATAGAACAGTTGCGGCAGTGCCTAGTCCTTTCGACGACTGATTGCGGCTAGCGCGAATAAACATAACCACAACAACGCCAATCAAACCAATCCATGCAAAAGAAGCGATAAACTGAAGCAAACTTGAGATATTCATGGTTCCTCCGAAGTTAATGTAACATCCCGCAGGTTCTCTTCATGGTTTTCACTCTAGCCAAACCTGCGGGATAACGATTCTATAAATGTATTATAACTTGCTTGCAACGCTTTCTAAAGCGTGTTAACATTTTTTCAATGAAAATTAGACAAGGCAAAGTGACCGAAATTTTATTAGACGGTTCAATGCGGATAGAATGCCCGTCTGATGTGATTCCACTGCCTGGTCAATATCTTCACGCTCACCAACCCGCCTCCAACTCGCCTTTGCCTGTTTCGCTATTTTTTACCGATTCTTCCTTCAACGGTTTTCGCGCCGCGCCGCCCACGCCTTTGGGTTGGCGCCCAGGCGATGCGATTCATTTTCGCGGTCCGCTTGGCAATGGCTTTCAAGTTCCGCCTTTTGTAAAAAAGATTGCGTTTATTGCCTTCGATGGATTTATAGGGCGTTTGAATGGATTAATGGCGCAAGCCCTTAAAGAGAATAAGGAAGCGGTGTTGGTTTGCGACGCCGCTCCGCAGGGGCTGCCCGAAGCGCTAGAAGCGCAACCTTTGCAAGCCTTACCCGATGTTTTACGCTGGGCGGAATACGCCGCCTTTGACGTTCGGCGTGAGAATGTGAATCAATTGAAAGCAATGTTGAGGGAACAGAATCAGGCATCCCCGAAGATAGAAGCGCAGATTTTAATCTATGCCGATATGCCCTGCGGCGGAATTGCAGAGTGCGGCGTATGCGCTCTCATGTTGCCGCATGAGTGGAAGATGATTTGTAAAGAAGGTCCTGTTTTGAATGCCCGCTCCGTTTTGTGGGATGAGGGCTAATACCAAATCCGAAACGAAGTGGTGGTGGAGCCGCTTAAGGAATTTAATGAGCAATTGACGTCCACATAAATTAAACTGCCATACGGCTGATTCTCAAATTGCAGCGAGATGATTCCGATGCCTGTTGCGTTGGTGGCAATGACGGTTGAATCGCTTACGCCGTTGGGCCAATGCACAATAGCCATGCAATTTGCGTTGGCGACGGGCGCGCCGTTTTGGTCTTGCACAATGACGAAGAACAATTGGTTATCGCTGGCAAGCGTTACGGCTTTCCATGCAAAGGCGCGCACTTGTAAAGCGGTGACGATGATGGGGGCGTTATTCAACGGGCTGGCAGGCGCCAGCAGGGCAGGGTCTTCGCCGAGTTTGTCGAAATATACTCTGCCTAAATCTGAAAGCGCCACACGCTGACCTTCTAACTTCCATGGATGCCATTCAAAGCGGGCTTTTTCAAAATATTGCACTAATTTATTTTCGTGATATTCAAAACCAGAAATGGGGTAGCCAAATTGCGCCACGCCGCCGTATTGGTCAAAAAATTCTAAAAACGCAAAGCAAACTGAAAAACCGGTCTCGACATATAACCTGCAGGCGAAGGGGTTATCTACATTGAGCGCCCCTGCCGAGGCGTATGTTTCGCGCCCTAGCATGGTTAATTGCACACGCTGACCTTCGGGGTTTTCGGCGACGTATTCAAACCGCGCGCGTTGAAAGTATTGTACGCTTTTGCCGTCTTTGCTAATAAATTGCTCGGTAATTGGATACCCGTATAAAAATGTGGCGTTGGGGTTGCTTTTGTAAAAAGCGAGAAATTCTCCGCTTACGTTATGTCCCGTCTCGCTAAAATATTGCGTATCTGAGGTTTGCGCTGAGGCAAACCCCCAACTCGCTGTTACTAGGGCGATGGCAATGAGAAGCGATAAAGACTTTCGTAACATAGGCGACTACTTTCATTATACTCATAAAACTGCATACCGTTGACGGTTTTTGCGGTATAGATAATCTATTCATAGCACAAACGCGCGCAAAAGGGAATAGGGGAAACCCTCATTTAATATTCTAATAAGGCTTGGATGATTCTTTCCGAAGCATGACCGTCTCCATACGGATTCGCCGCCTTTGACATTTTCTGATATTCGGTTTCATCGTTCAAGAGACGCTTCGCTTCTTCTGTAATTCGGCTGGTTTCTGTTCCCACAAGTTTTACCGTCCCCGCGGCGACTCCCTCCGGGCGTTCAGTCACTTCTCGCAACACCAAAGTTGGCACGCCAAAGGCAGGCGCTTCTTCTTGAATGCCGCCCGAGTCGGTTAATATCAAAACGGCGCGTTTCATTAAATGCACTAGGGGGAGATAGTCCAGCGGCGGGAGCAGGGTTATATTTTCTACGCCTTTTAATAATCGCTGCACGGGTTCTTGCACATTTGGGTTCAAATGCACGGGGTACACAATTTGCACGTCTTTTTCTTTAGATAGTTCAAGCAATGCTTGGCAAATATTTTCCATGCCTGCGCCGAAGTTCTCGCGCCGATGAGCGGTGACCAGGATAAGTTTGCGAGGCGCGAGTTTATTCGTCAACTCTGCAATTTCGCTTGGCTCTTCTCGTTTGCTTACAAATTGCAAAGCGTCAATCACTGTGTTGCCCGTCACTTTGATAAGTTTCGGGTCAACGCCTTCTTTTAGTAAATTATTTTTTGACCATTCTGTAGGCGCAAAGTGTAAATCGGCAACTGCGCCGGCAATGCGGCGATTAATCTCTTCGGGGAAAGGCTGCCATTTATCGTGCGTGCGCAAGCCCGCTTCGACATGCCCAAATTTAATTTTGTGATAATAACAAAGCAAAGAAGCGATGGCGACTGTGGTGGTATCGCCTTGCGCCAAAACCCAATCGGGTTTGAAATCTACCAAGACTGGTTCAAGGTGGGTGAAAATAGAAGCGCTTAATTGAGAAAGCGATTGATTTTCCCGCATTAAATCCAAATCATAATCGGGCGCGATGTTAAATAAATCTAACACTTGGTCTAACATCTGACGGTGCTGCGCCGTAACGCATACGCCCGATTCTATCTCCGTCGTTTCTTTTAGCAGTTTTACTACGGGCGCCATTTTCACGGCTTCGGGTCTTGTTCCAAATACAGATAAAACTCTCATGGTTTGCGCTTTATTTCCCAACGCCCAATCGAAACACGTCGAACCCAGCCTGCCGCCACTCATCCGCTTTCCAAGCGTTCACAGTATCTACGATAATTTTCGCTTTGGTTTTCTTTGCCACTTCTTTTGGATTCAAGTTAACAAACTCAGTATGTTTGACTAATAATAAAATTAAATCAGCCTCTTGAATAGCCTCGTCAAGCGAACTTGCCATGCGAATTCCTGCTAGGTTTGCGTTTGGCTTGAAAGGCTCCCATGCTAAAACATGAGCGCCTGCGTTTTGTAACAAATGCACAACCTCGCGCGCGGGGCTTTCGCGCAAATCGTCCACATCGGCTTTATAGGCTAACCCCAAAGCGGCGATGTTTTTCCCGCCGACGCTGACCGCCGCGGTTTGAGCGAAAGCGGATTTTACTTTTTCCACCACAAAACTCGGCTGGGCATCGTTCACCTGACGGGAATGATAAATCAACGGCGTAAGTTCGGGCGCCGCTTCTACAAAAAACCAAGGATCTACGCTAATACAATGCCCGCCCACGCCCGGACCTGGCGATAAGATTTTTACGCGCGGATGCAAACTGGCTAACGAAATCGCTTCCCATACATCCACCCCGAATTTATCCGCCAACCTTGAAAACTCATTGGCGATGGCAATATTCACATCGCGGTAAGTATTTTCCATCAACTTCACCATTTCGGCGGTTGTTGCGTCGGTTTGCAAAATTTGCCCTTTGACAAAAACAGAATATAAGTCGGCGCCGGCTTGCGCCGATTCTTTTGTTATGCCTCCAATCACGCGCGCATTTTCAATCAATTCTTTCATAATTTGCCCGGGCAGCACCCGTTCTGGAGAGTAGCATAAATAAAAATCAGAACCAGCCTGCAAGCCAGATTTCTGCAAAAGGGGGGCAATCAGGTCAACCGTCGTGCGAGGCGGCGAGGTCGATTCTAAAATCACAAGATTCCCTTTTCTCAAAAACGGCGCAATCGCTTGCGCGGCAGAGGTCACAGCCTGCATATCGGCAAGTTTATATTCAATGCCGTTATATGTTCCCACTTCATCTTCTTTGAACGGCGTGGGAACGGCGATGATGAAGGCATCCGCCTCTTCGACTTGTACGCTGGCTCTAAATTTTTTCGACTCAATCGCCGCGCTTAATGCTTCGGGTAAATCTGGTTCGTGAATGTGAACATGACCTTCGTTCAGCGTGTTGACTACGTTTTCATTAATATCTACGCCCAATACATCGATTCCATGCTTGGCAAACGTAACGGCGGTGGGCAAGCCAATATACCCTAAACCGATAACGCAAATTTTATTGAAATTCACTTAAGCTCCTAAAAATAAATTTTACATATTATACAACGCGCAACCATTTCTTAACTTTCCCGTATGGATAGATAAAAAGTTGTATAATCAGAAGGAGAAACAATGGATTTTTTACTTGACCCGAATGTTGCCTATGTGTTTTTAGTGGCTGGCGTGGTGTTGGCTTTCTTTTCCGCCTCTACGCCTGGCACGGGCATCGGAGAAGTGGCGGCTTTGTTTTGCTTTGTGTTAGCGGGGTATGCCACTTACAACCTTTCTATCCATTGGTGGGCATTAACGTTTTTATTGCTCGGCGTTGTTCCTTTTATTTTGGCGGTTCGCAACCCAAAACGGTGGGTCTTGTATCTTGGAATTTGTATTCTCTTCTTGGTCGTTGGCTCGGTATTTCTCTTCCCCGCCACAGAAGGGCTGATTTCGGTCAACCCAGTTTTAGCGCTGCTGGTATCCGTAATCATGTCGGTCACTTTGTGGTATGTGATGCGTAAATTTATTGAAATTACGTCAGACCGCCCCGCGCATGATTTAGACAGTTTACTAGGCGAAGTGGGCACAGCCAATTCTGCCATTTACAAAGAAGGCTCAGTACATGTGCACGGAGAAGACTGGTCGGCAAAGAGCGATGTAAAAATTCCTTCGGGTAGTCAGGTGCGTGTGATTGGACGCGAAGGGTTTGTATTAATTGTAGAAAAAGAAAAATCTTCATAATTCTAAAAAGGAGAGAAAGATGGAAGCATTAGGCGGTAGTTTAATTTGTATTGTCGGCGCTTTTCTAATCATCGGCTTAATTGTCGTTTTCAACATGATTCGGATTGTGCCAGAATACCAGCGTTTGGTGGTGTTCCGTTTAGGGCGGGTGATGGGTAAACCGCAAGGACCAGGCTTGGTCTTCTTAATCCCCGGCGTGGATAGACCTGTGCGCGTGGACTTACGCGAACAAGTGCGTGAAGTTCCGCAGCAAACTTCAATCACAAAAGATAACGCGCCCATTTCCATTGACTTTTTATGGTACTTCAAAGTGATTGAACCCAGCCAATCGGTGTTACAAGTGACGAACTTTGAAGCCGCCGCCGCAGGGATTGCCGCCACCACATTGCGCGCCGTCATCGGCGGTATTCCATTAGACGATGTGCTTTCACAACGCGAACATATCAATACCATGCTCCGCACCCGCTTAGACGAAGTGACCGAACGCTGGGGCGTGAAAGTGACCAACGTGGAGATTCGTGAAATCGTCCCGCCGCGCGACGTGCAAGAAGCCATGAACCGACAAATGTCGGCAGAACGTATCCGCCGCGCCGTGGTGACAGAATCCACAGGTACGCGCGAAGCGGCAGTCAACGTGGCAGAAGGCGAAAAACAAGCCGCCATCTTACGCGCCGAAGGTCAAAAACAAGCCGCTATCCTTGCCGCCGAAGGCGAGCGCCAAGCGCAACTATTACGCGCTGAAGGTTTCGCCCAAGCCTTAGAAGCCATCTTTGGCGCCGCAAAGAACGTGGACCAAAAGACCATGACGCTTCAATATTTTGAAACCTTAAAATCCATCGGCATGAGCCCCTCTACAAAATATATCTTCCCAATGGAATTTACCGGCATGTTAGATAACTTCCTCAACAAAGGTTCAAAAGGCTAAATAGTAACCAACCAAAAATAGATAGAAAGTAAAAAGTAGAGAGTGGAATTCCGCTTTCTACTTTTTTATTGATACAATTTCAACATGCAGATTGAAAAAGCGACCATTCTTGATTTGAACGCCCTGCGCAAACTCGAACAAGAAAGCTTTGCAAAAGACGCCTGGCCCCTGTTAGATTTAATCGCCGTGCTGACCTTTCCAAATGTGATTCGTTTCAAAGCGGTGGAAGAAAATCAAATGATAGGATTTATCGCCGGCGACCCGCGTCCAAACGACGGGTTGGGCTGGGTGGCCACCATTGCAGTTGACCCTCGCTTTCGGCTGCGTGGAATCGGGCGGGCGTTGCTCCGCGCTTGCGAAAAAGAACTGGGCATTCCGCGCGTGCGGCTCACCGTGCGCATGTCAAATCAGGGCGCAATCGCCATGTACCAAAAAGAAGGCTATCAAACCATTGATATTTGGCGCAATTATTACAACGACGGCGAACCCGCAATGGTGATGGAGAAAACGTTATGACAGAAGCCAAAGGACGTATGCAAGAATTTGAAGCCCTACGCGCTTTTGCTACTTTGCTTTTACTTGCGCTACATAGCGAAGCGTTCGCTTTAGATAACGCGCTGGGCGTTGATTTGAATCCCTTTGCCTTATTTGTCGGCGCGTTTTTATTAGGTTCGTTCTTTTTTATGGCGGGTTACTTTGAAGAGACCTCGCTAAAAAAATATAACGACAATTGGCTGGCGTTTATCAAAACAAAATTTATCCGCATTTACCCGCCCTACTGGATAGCCCTAATGTTATTTATTTTTGTAATGGGCTATTCGCTTAAAAAACCGCTAGACCAATGGGCGTACGCGCTAAATTTGCAATTTATTTTTTCTCCAGCGTATGTAAAACAAATCCTCACGCTTTGGTTTATCAGCGTGCTTGTCGCATACTATGCGATTTTTATAACCTTACGCCAATTCATTAAATCGGAATGGCTATTTTTGGGCGCATTAAGCGTTCTTTTCTTAATCTTGTATCTTGTTCACCTCAAAATCAACTTATTTGACGTTCGTTTCTTTGAATACTTTTTTATCTTTTTTCTTGGGGGCTGGCTGGCGCGAAACCCGGGCTGGATGCAGAAACTATATCAATTTCCCTTTTACCTGAAATGGATATTCTGGTTTGTAGGTTGTTATTTTTTATGGGTTGCGCAAGCAAAGGCTTACCCATACCAAAGCCCAATTTTTCTGGTCACAGTCAATATATATATAATTGGCGGCATTGCGGTTTTTCTGGCAATCTTTCGCGCGCGTGTTGGGGCATGGAAACTATGGTCGTTTATTTCTTACGCCTCGTTTTTTGTGTATCTCTATCACCGCCCTATTTGGGATATAGCGTTAAAACTATTTCCGCAAGAAACATGGCGCGGCGAAATGCTCTTTCGCCTCATGCCGGGGTCTATTGCCTCTATTTTGCTATGTTATGCGTTCCAAAAATTATACGACTTTATCGTGACATTAGTACGAAAGAGATATTCTTAAAACCGCACGGGGGTTTATAATCCGCCTATATGTTTGAAGCGCTTCCGCCGCCCGTTTGGGTGCATACAAAACAATCGTTACAAAGCATGATAGACGACATTGCCGCCCAGCCGCGCGTGGCAGTGGATACAGAATCCAATAGTTTGCACGCTTTTCGTGAGCAGGTTTGCTTATTGCAATTTTCAACCTCAAAAGCGGATTATTTGGTTGACCCCTTAGCCTTAACTGATTTATCCCCGCTTGGGGCTATTTTCTCAAACCCGCATATTGAAAAAATCTTTCACGCCGCCGAATATGATTTAATTTGTTTACGCCGCGATTTTGGCTTTTCTTTCGCCAATATTTTCGATACGATGCACGCCGCGCGTGTGTTGGGCTACCCCGCCGTCGGCTTAGATAAATTGCTGGGCGATAAATTCAATATCAAAATGGATAAAAAACACCAAAAAGCCAATTGGGCGGCAAGACCATTGCCAAAAGAGCAAGTTCAATACGCCATGTTAGACACGCACTACCTCTTCGACTTGCGCGGCGCGCTTGAAAAAGAGTTAATTGAAAAAGACAGGCTTGGCTTTGCCTTAGAAGATTTTAGACGCGCTTGCAATCATCAAGACATGAAAGCGCGCGCTAACGGCGAATCGTGGGAGCGTTTCTCCGGCAGAAAAGATTTATCGCTGCGCGAGTTGACGATTATTTCACACCTCTGCAAATGGCGCGATAAAGAAGCCGAACGCTTAAACCGCCCGCCCTATAAAGTGGTGATGGACGATGTGCTAATTGCCTTAGCCAAAAACCCGCCAGAGCAAAAGGTGGATTTATCTGCCGCCGGGCTGAGCGAAAAACAAATTCGGCTGTGGGGCGATATGATTTTAGCCGCCGTCAAGCGTGGGAGTGAAAGCCCGCTGGTGACGCGCAAACAGGCTGAACGGAAGCAAGATGCGGTTCTTCGCCGCTTGGAAAAAATCAAAGCGTGGAGAAAAAATCTTGGACTAGAAATGAAAGTCGAATCCGATATCATTTTGCCAAAGCCATATTTATCGTTGCTATCAGAAAACCCGCCGAAAAATTTAGAAGACTTGAGCGAGTTGATGAAAGACAGCCCAGCGCGGTTTGAAAAATTTGGCGCGCAAATTTTGAAAGCCTTAGGAGTGAAACATGCGAATTAGTTTTCATGGCGCGGCGCACACGGTAACGGGTAGCCAACACTTAATTGAAGTGAATGGAAAAAAATTGTTGTTAGATTGCGGTATGTATCAGGGCAGGCGCGCCGAAAGTTATGAACGCAATTTGAATTTTCGTTATAACCCGCGCGATGTGGACGCGGTGATACTTTCTCACGCGCATATTGACCATTCGGGCAATTTGCCTAATTTAGTAAAGCAAGGTTTTGAAGGACCTATTTATGCAACGCGCGCCACAGCCGATTTAGCGAGTTTGATGATTGCCGACTCGGCGCACATTCAAGAATCGGACGCGGAGTTTGTCAATAAAAAACGCGCCGAACGCGGCGAAGACCCCATTGAACCGTTATACACCAAAGCCGACGCGGAACAGGCTATCGCTTCGTTTCAAGGAGTAAATTTTGATTCTGAATTTCAGCCGATTCCCGGCGTGACGGCTCGTTTGTTTGAAGCGGGGCATATTTTAGGCGCGGCGGGCGTTTCGCTTCAGATTGATGAAAATGGAAAAAAGACTCGCTTGATTTTTTCCGGCGATATTGGGCGATATAACATTCCATTATTGAAAGACCCCGTTTTGCCCGAACAAGCCGATTACCTCATTATGGAATCAACCTATGGGGATAAAAAACACGATAACCCCGAACAGGCTTTTTTGGAATTTCGAGACATTGTGAAGAAAACAATCAACCGCGGCGGCAAAGTGATTGTGCCTGCGTTTGCCGTCGGGCGCACGCAAGAACTGGTGTATAACCTAAATCAAATGATGGCAAACGGCGACGTGAAGCGCGTGCCTGTGTATGTGGATAGCCCTTTAGCGGTGAACGCTACCGATGTGTTCAAACGCCACCCCGAATGTTTTGATGAAGAGACTCGCAAATTTGTGCAAGAGTCGCGCCACCCCGCTTTGGATTTCAAAATGCTGACGTACATCCGCTCTGTGGAAGAGTCGAAAGCGTTGAACGAACGCACCGACCCGATGGTTATTATTTCCGCCTCAGGCATGGCGGAAAATGGACGCATTTTGCATCATATCAAAAATAACATCGAAAACCCGCAAAACACAATTTGCATTGTTTCATGGCAAGCGCCCGATACGCTAGGGCGCCGCCTTGCAGACCGCGAAACGGAAGTCCGTATATTTGGCGAAACGTATAAACGCAAATGCGAAATTGCCACCATCGGCGGCTTGTCGGGTCATGCTGGGCAAGATTTACTTGTGCAATATGCAACCAAGATGAAGAAAACCCTAAAACAAGTTTTTCTGGTGCATGGCGAAGAAAAACAAGCCCGCACCCTAAAGGATTTGTTGAAAGCGCAAAAGTTAGATAAAGTGCATTACCCTGCATTGCATGAAACGGTGCATTTGTAAAATTTATCAATACAGCCAATGCAAATTCACCCTCGCCTGATTGCCATTTATCAACGAGTCATTCAAAGGTTGCCGCAAACTATTTTTATCGCTTTGGGCGAACTCGCCCCCTTAGACGAATCAAATCTCCGCGCGCAATGGCATGAACTGGTACACAATACGCCGCTGGAGCAAACCCCATTAACCATTCGTATCATCCCCGCCGAGCAACAATGTATGGTGTGTTTTCTCAAATACCGCCCCAAGCAAAAAGAAACGGCCTGCCCGCAATGTAAAAGCGTGGGGGCGAAAATCATTTCTGGCGAGGAATTTTACCTTGAAGAAAAATAATACAACGCATGGCGCTCTCTTAGCCGCCGTGAGCAGGATACGAAGTTTATTTTTTTTAACTTTTATTCTCTCCGCTTGCAACTTACCCGCCTCAACCCCTACGCCAGACCTGCTTGCCACGCTTTCGGCATCCACTCCCATTCCAGCGGATTCAAACCTACTGCCGACGCTCCCTGTTTCCTCCACTGGCGAACCGACTGGCAAGATTGCATACACTTGTCAAATTTTCAAAGCGCAAGCCAGCAACCAAATTTGCATCATCCATGCGGATGGAACAGGCTTTCGCAGATTAACCGTTGACAATACAAAACAACATTACTATCCATCGGTATCGCCCGATGGCGCGAGCGTTGTGTATGCCGCGTTTCGTGAACCGAACATTTACGAAATTTATGAAGTGAATATCGCCAGCGGAGTTATTACTCAACTCACAGATAGACTCGGCAACTTAAATAGCCCCGAAATTTCACCCGATGGAAGCGCAATTGTTTTCAAACTTTCAACCCCAAGCGAACACCAATTATGGTTAATGAATAGAGACGGAACAAACCCAAGACGAATACCCAATGTAACTGGATGGGACCCCACCTGGTCGCCGGAGGGAAATAAAATTTTATTTGCATCGGATATGAATGGAGCGGCGCAACTTTATACGGTCAATTTGGATGGTAGCGAACTGTTACAGGTCAGCAACCTGCCTGCCATCAGAGGAAGAAGCGATTGGTCGCCCGATGGAAGTTTTATCGTCACCTATTCTGGTCAGCCATGGAAGCGGGATGTTTACATCATGAACGCCGACGGCTCAAATACAAGGTTGCTAAGCCCAACGGGCGGCAATTCACAGGGTCCATCCATCTCGCCAGATGGGGCTTGGGTAGCCTTTACTTCCTATTTTGACCAATACGGTATAGACAATGGTTGCGAAATTTATATAATGAGAGTGGATGGCAGCGATGTGCGTCGTTTAACCAATAATGATTATTGCGACTATCAACCCCGTTGGGGTCTGTAGTGAAAATAGGGGCGACTCTCCTATTGAGATTAAGAAAGATTATTAATATTGATGGGTCGCCCTTACAGGTTAAATAAAAAGGAGAACAACATGGAAGTAAAAGGAAAAGTTGTGATTGTGACTGGCGCTTCATCTGGCATTGGCGAAGCCACCGCGCGCGAGTTTGGAAAAGAAGGCGCAAAAGTTGTTCTCGCCGCGCGCCGCGTAGATAAATTACAAGCCCTGGCGGATGAAATTAAACAAATGGGAACAGAAGCCTTAGTGGTGCAAGCCGATTTATCAAAATTAGAAGATATTCAAAAATTGGTTTCTGAAACGCTTGCGAAATTTAATCGCATTGATATTTTAGTTAACAATGCGGGTTTTGGACGTTTAGATTGGCTTGAAAACCTTGACCCCATTAAAGATATTCAAGCGCAAATTGACGTAAATGTGATGGGCGTGATTCAAACTACAAGACAAGTTTTACCCGTGATGATAAAACAACGAAGCGGGAGTATTATCAACATGTGTTCGATGGCTGGCTTGGTTGCAACGCCAACATACACAATTTACGCCGCCTCCAAACATGCCGTGCATGGGTTTTCAGAAGCCCTGCGTCGTGAAGTCAAACCCTGGGGCATTGCCGTATCGCTGATTTACCCAGGCGGCGTTGTGACTGAATTTGCCTCTCATGCGGGAATTAAAAGAAAGACAAACGCCACCACGCCAAAATTTATGCTGCTCACTGCCGAACAAGTGGCTCAAGCGGTTGTGAAATTAGTCCGCAAGCCGCGCCGCATGTGGATCCTCCCTTGGATGTGGGGCTTTACCGTTTTTCTCAATCGCTTCTTCCCCGGCTTGGTAGATAATACAACCATTAATCGCTTTACAATCCCTGAGCGGGAAGATGAATTGAAAGCAAAATGATTTGAGTCATTGCGAGCCGAAGGCGAAGCAATCTCAAAATTATGTTGGAGATTGCTCCGGGCAAAGAACGCCCTCGCAATGACATGCTAACTTTTTTTCAAATCTTTCAAATTTAATTGATAACTCACCCGCCCGTTATACTCATTTGGCTCATAAGTAAAAAAAATGTCCACGCGGGCGGGCATGGCTTTATGCCACTCGCCCAAGCGAAACCCAATCGCATCGTGGGCGTATCCTTTTTCATCTTCCAACGTTAATTTCAAATGTTTGCCTTCTGCGCCCACTGTGCGCGAATTTTTTACTTTGACGTTTCTCGCCACAAACGAAGGCTCACGATTTCCATATCCTGTCGGCTCAAGATAGCGCAAGCACTTTTCATACAACTCAGGGCGGATTTCGCTCAACGACACTTCCGCGTCTGCCGTTAGGGTGGGCTTGAGTTCTGCGCCCGATAATTTTTCTTCGGCGAGAGATTTCAAGCGCAACATCAACGCTGGCAAATTTTCATTTTTCACTGTAAATCCCGCCGCCGCGGCGTGACCTCCATGACGAACAAGTAAATCAGCGCATTGGTCTAACGCTTCGGTGATGTGAAACTCGGGAATCGAACGACACGAGCCGCGCGTCTCTTCTTCGCCTTTTGAGGCGACCACCGCAGGGCGATAATATTTTTCCGTTAGGCGTGAAGCGGCGAGACCAATGACGCCAGAATTAAAACTTTCATCTACCGCGAAAAGCAAGTGCGCGTCTTTATCTTCGCGCGTGGCAATTTCTTCGGCGCGCGTTTGCATGTCTCGCGTAATGCGTTGACGTTCTCGATTCTGCATATCTAATTGTTGAGCCAGTTCGCCAGCGCGGAATACATCGTTTGTCGTTAATAATTCAAAAGAAGACAGCGCTTCCTTTAATCGCCCCGCCGCATTTAATCGAGGACCGAGCATAAAGCCGATGTGCATAGCGTTTACTTTTTGAATAGGAATTTCCGCCACGCCCGCTAACGAGAATAAACCTTGCCGGGTGGTTTGCCGCATTTGTCGCAAACCGCGTTTCACCAAAACTCGGTTTTCGCCCACCAGCGGGGCAAGGTCTGCCACTGTGCCTAAAGCCACTAAATCCAACAACCAATCTAAATTATTAATCATCGGTTTTTGCACGCTGAAAAGCGCTTCGGCTATTTTATAAGCGATGCCCACGCCCGCTAAATCTTTATCGGGGTAGGGGTCTCCATGTTGTTTTGGGTTGATTACCGCAAGGGCTTCAGGTAAATGTGCGCCGTCGGGGTGATGATGGTCGCTGATGATTAAATCTAAGCCGATGCTTTTTGCATGAAGCGCCTCGTTTGGCGAGCGAATGCCGCAATCTACGCTAATCACCAATTGAATGCCTCTCGACTTTAAGTCGTCTAGCGCGGTTGGGTTTAAGCCATAGCCTTCTTCAAAACGGTTAGGGATGTACCCGATGACGTTTGCGTCTAAGCGTTTCAAAGCGTCCACAAGCAAAGCCGTAGCGGTCACGCCGTCCACATCGTAATCGCCATAAATCGCTATCGGTTCGTTGTTTTTAATAGCAAATTGAATTCGGTCAATCGCCGCTTGCATCCCAATCATTTGAAATGGGTTAGCGTCGGCGCTTGGTTTTCCGTTCAAAAAATTTTTTGATTCTTCGTATGTGGCGAAACCGCGATTAAAAAGAATCTGCCGCAAAATGGGGGGGAATTTTTCAAGCGCGGCGTCCGCTTCGCTTGTCATGCGAGGCGGAATTGCCCAACGTTTATCTCTAGTCATTTCAATCGTCATAACTTCGTGAGTATAAACTATAATGTATGGAATGGAGTGAACATGAAAACGCTTGCACCCGATGAACGCCTAGCGACGGTGATGGTTTATACCCATCACATGTTTGCGCGCGGCGAAATTATTGTAAAAGAAAATGTGCGCGCAAGCCTTTGGCTACGAACGCAAAATCAAATTAATTATATTCATTTATTGAAACCAAACGTATTGCTGTTTGCGGGGGCGCAACCAAAATCGCTTGCTTATCAGGAAATGTTTTTATCTATTAAAGAAGTGATTGCCTTTCATTTGGCGCCGCCCGCCGAAGAACCCGCCGATTTCGACACGAGTGAATTGAACCGTGTGATGCAATTTGTGGATATTTTATTAGGCTCGTTTACCATGAAGGGGAAAATCCGCATCTCGACTCAAAGCGACTTGGCAACCAACCTCGACATTTCCCACGCGACGTGGATGTCTGTTTACGACGCAGACGTGAACAATTTATATTTGCCGCAATTCAATATGCATGTGCCAATGTTATTGGTGAACCCTAGCCAAGTTAGTTTTGGAATTGGGTAACTTTTCTTAACCACAAAGGATACGAAGCGTCACAAAGGTTTAATTTGCGATGGATTTTTCGTTAACAACCCCCGCTTTATTATTCCCAACCGTTTCATTGTTAATGTTAGCGTACACCAACCGCTTTTTGACTCTCGCCACCATCATCCGCAATTTATACGACCGTTATCATCAAAGCCAAGACCAAACGCTCTTGCCGCAAATTGATAACTTACGCCGCCGCGTGTATTTGATTAAGAATATGCAAATTTTTGGCGTGTTGAGTTTGTTATTATGCGTTATCAGCATGTTTGCGCTTTTTGCAGGCTTAGCGCTAATTGGCCAATGGGCGTTTGCAATTGCATTAATCCTGATGATGATTTCGCTCGCGCTCTCTTTGCGCGAATTACAAATGTCGTCAGGCGCGTTAGATGTGCTGTTGACCGATTTAGAAGAACATGAAAAAACGACCTAGGAGTTTTATATGAAAGTATGGATAAAAGCGGGAATCATGGTGGGGATTTTACAAATCGTGTTTACATTGCCAGCCTTTACGGTTTTTTTCTTGCCAATCGAAATTGGGGCGGCGCTCAGTTACATTGCTTGTTTTATTTTCTTATTTCTTTATCCTTTGCCCGGCATCCTCGAAGTTTATTGGACTGCTGAACCCCGCTCGCAAAATGAAATTTTGAAATCTGGCGCATTATCCGGTTTTTTGGCTGCCGCCATTGACGGGGCGATAACGTTCTTCTTGATTTTGCTGGTTTCTTTCACAGGCGGAATAGAGAAATATTTATATCAAACCATCCCAGCCGAAATGGAAACGCTCAATCAAGCGGGTTTTGGTTCGATGTTCTTTATTATTCTTGTATTAGTACAAAGCTGTATTGGATTAATTTTTCATATCCTAACGGGCGCGATTCTTAGCCCAGTAGGCGGATTAATTTATGCAAATATCAAAAATAAAAGAATGAAAACGAGTTAGAAATGACGGCTAAAAAGAAATTTCCAAAAGCCACACTTGCAAAAATTGACAAAGAAAGAATGCTCGGCATTCGGGCTGGCGCGCATTCAGACCATAAAATAATCGGCATTTGGGCGGTGACGGTGAATGGACGAGTCTTCGTGCGTTCGTGGAGCAAGAAACCCAACGGTTGGTGGCGGACATTTCTGAAAGACCCACACGGCGCAATTTATGTCGCAGGTTCAAAACGTGGAGTCAAAGTTCGCGCTATACAAGTGAAGAACAAAGAACTGAATGATTTGGTCACGAAGGCGTATAAAGAAAAATACAACAAACCTGGGGATTTGCATTATGTGAGGCAAAAAAGCCCAAGAGCCACCACGACGGAATTGACGCTCTATGAGCGTTAAATTTACGATTTTCCGCAAAAAAAGAACAGCCTCATACTTTTCTCTGATAATTCGCTAACATTCTTCCAACTTAAGGTAACTAAGATAAGAAAGTAATATTGGAGGAAGTATGGATTTGAATAAATATACCCAAAAGTCGCAAGAAGCGATTTTGAATGCGCAGCATTTGGCGCAAGACTATCATCATCAAGCAATTGAACCCGCGCATTTGCTTTTGGCTTTGCTTCAACAAGAAGAAGGCGTTGTGCCTGCGCTTGTGGGCAAAGTGGCGGGGAGTTTGGTTGCATTAAAAAATGAAGTAACGCGCGAACTGGAAAAACGCCCAAAAATTCAGGGCGCAAAGGTAGAAGTGGGGCTTTCACAACCTGCGGTGGATGTCTTCCGCGCGGCGGAACGCTATGCCAAAGGAATGCAAGACGATTATGTCTCTACGGAGCATATTTTGCTGGGTTTAACCGAATCGGCGGAAGGGAAAAGGCTCGCTTCCTTTGGTTTAACCAAAGATGCGATTCTTTCGGCGCTGAAATCGGTGCGCGGTTCGCAGCGCGTTACCTCGCAAAACCCTGAGGAGACGTATCAAGCGCTCGAACGTTATGGACGCGATTTGACGGCGTATGCCCGTCAGGGAAAACTTGACCCCGTGATTGGACGCGATGAAGAAATTCGCCGTGTGGTGCAAATTCTCACACGCCGCACAAAAAATAACCCCGCTTTGGTTGGCGAACCGGGCGTGGGTAAAACGGCAATTGTCGAAGGTTTGGCGCAACGTATTATCAACGGCGATGTGCCTGAAGGTTTGAAGAAGAAGCGTTTAATCCAATTAGATATGGGCGCATTAATTGCTGGGGCGAAATATCGCGGCGAATTTGAAGAACGCCTAAAAGCGGTATTGAAAGAAGTGACCGAATCTAGCGGCGAGATTGTTTTGTTTATTGACGAAATGCACACGGTGGTTGGCGCGGGCAAAGCCGAAGGCGCAATGGACGCGGGCAACATGCTCAAACCTATGTTGGCGCGCGGCGAATTGCACATGATTGGCGCGACCACGTTAGATGAATATCGCAAAAATATTGAAAAAGACCCCGCTTTGGAAAGACGCTTCCAACCTGTGTTGGTGGATGAGCCAAGCGTGGAAGATACCATCTCCATTTTGAGAGGGTTGAAAGAACGTTATGAGGTGCATCATGGCGTGCGGATTACCGACCCCGCCGTGATTGCCGCCGCTACGCTTTCGCATCGTTATATTGCCGACCGTCACCTGCCAGATAAAGCCATTGACTTAATTGACGAAGCGGCGGCGCGGTTGCGCACGGAAATTGACTCTAAACCTCAAGAGTTGGATGAAGTTGACCGCCAGATTATGCAGATGGAAATTGAGCGCGAAGCGTTGAAAAAGGAAAAAGATAAGGCTTCTAAAGAGCGATTGTCTAATCTTGAAAAAGAATTGGCAGACTTGCGCGAAAAATCTAAAGCGTTATCGGCGCGTTGGCAAAGCGAAAAACAAGCCATTTCGGAATTGCGCACGCTTAAAGAAAAACTTGAGCAAACCCGCTTAGAAATGGAGCGCGCAGAACGCGAAGCCAACCTTGAAAAGGCGGCGCGTTTGAAATATGGCGAATTACGCGAGATTGAACAAAAGATTCAAACCGCAGAGACGAAATTGAAATCTATGCAAGGCGAAGGCGCGTTGCTGAAAGAAGAAGTGGATGCGGAAGAAATCGCCAGTATTGTGGCGCGTTGGACGGGTATTCCCGTTTCACGTTTGTTGGAAGGCGAAACGGAAAAATTAATTCACATGGAAGAGCGTTTGCATCAACGTGTGGTTGGGCAAGACGAAGCCGTGAGCGTGGTTTCGAAAGCGGTGCGCCGCGCGCGGGCTGGCTTGCAAGACCCTAACCGCCCTATCGGTTCGTTCATCTTTTTAGGTCCCACAGGCGTTGGGAAAACCGAACTTGCCCGCGCTTTAGCCGAGTTTTTGTTTGACGACGACCATGCCATGATACGGATTGATATGAGCGAGTATCAAGAGAAACATACCGTTTCTCGTTTAATTGGCGCGCCGCCCGGCTATGTGGGTTACGAAGAAGGAGGGCAATTAACCGAAGCGGTTCGTCGCCGACCTTATAGCGTGGTGTTGTTTGATGAAATTGAAAAAGCGCATCACGAAGTGTTTAATGTGCTATTGCAAATGTTAGACGATGGACGTTTGACGGATGGTCAAGGGCGCACGGTGGATTTTCGCAATACGGTTGTGATTATGACCTCGAACTTGGGCAACCAATTGTGGGAAGGCGGGCGCAATGTGAAGCGCGATGAAATTACCCGCGTGTTGCAGAATCACTTCCGCCCAGAATTTTTGAATCGGATTGACGAGATTGTCGTTTTTCATCCGTTGAAGAAAGAACATCTTACCGAGATTGTCTCTATCCAATTGCAACGAGTGAGTCAGTTACTAGCGCAGAAAGGCTATCAGTTAGACGTAAGCCCCTCGGCGCGGGAATATTTGGCTGAAATTGGCTATGACCCAGATTTTGGCGCGCGCCCGTTAAAACGCGCTATTCAACGCGAATTGCAAGACCCGCTGGCGCTGAAAATTTTGGCGGGCGAGTTACACGAAGGCGACTTGATTCAAGTGGAACGCGGAAAAGAGGGGTTAATCTTTTCATCCGCTGTGCAAGGCGAAGCGGTAGAAGCGTAAGAAAAAACCTCCCGAAGGTTGAAGGTTGAAGGTTGAATGAATAAACCTTTGGGAGGTTTTTTTAAGTGTCGTATTGACTGACGTCTAAAACTTCGTTAGAAAGAAAATAGGTTTGTGCGGGGAGCAGTAAATGTTTGCGTTGCCCGGTGACGTAAACGGTGGTGCAGCGGTTGCGTGGTAATCTTTTAATGAGGGAAGAATCGTATAACAAAATAGAACGGTTGGTAATTTTTTCAATCACTGTCCAATGGTCATGATAGCCTTGTAAGCCGAGAATGATGGCGCGCCCGGGCGTGCCGTCTAAAAACCATTGCATATATTTCCAAAAGCGGGTGAGGTCTGGCGTTTGCACGCCGCGAAAGGGAAGGCTGACGTTGGAGATGCGCTTTTTGCCGACGACTTTTTTGAGAATCATGAGCATTTCGGTGTGGATGATGCCGTCAATGAGAAATTTGCTCAGTAAGCCGCGCCGAGATAAATAATGAATGAGGCTATTAAATAATTGTTGCGATTCTTCATCGCTGGAGTGATTGACGAAGCGCTCTGCGTTGATGACGCTGTATAAGCCGCAGAGCGAGTCTAAGCCGCCTTGTTGAAATGGGGGAAGCCCAGAAAGGATTTTTGTCGGTGACATGATTGATTCATATAGGATATTAGAAAACAAACGCCAAGAGTTGAACGTTGGTCTTCGATTTGCTGACAAAAAATCTTTGAGACGATTGTTGGGGTAATGTCAATCGTTTGGTTCTTTTGCTTCAGGTTTAGATAAATACCGAAGGAATAAGTAACCAAGCGTCCCCGAAAGAAACGAAGCGAATAAAATGCCGAACTTGGCGTCGTTCAAAAGGGTTGCATTGGTCGGAAAAGCCAGCCCAGCGATAAAGAGCGACATTGTAAAACCGATGCCTGCCAGCATACTTACGCCCCAAATTTGTTTGTGCGAAACGTTTTTTGGCAGTTCTGCCCAGCCCATTTTGACGGCGATGGAAACAAAAGAAACAATGCCGACTTGTTTTCCGATAAATAAGCCAAAGATGATTCCAAGCGTAACGGGGTCGCTAAACATTTGAAGCGGGTCTCCGCTTAATGAAACGCCTGCGTTAGCCAGCGCAAATATGGGCATAATGAGAAAACTAACGTAGGGATGTAAAGCGTGTTCGAGGCGTTGAAGCGGCGCTTGCGCTTTTTCGGCTTCTTTTTCAATCGCTTCTACAATTGATTGCTGAGCAGGGGTTAAGTTTTTGCCTTTATCTTTTTTTTGAAATTCATCGAGCAATTTGTGGCTGCGGTTTGCAAACTCTTCTTCATCTGTTTTGGATTGGGCTGGAATGGTGAGCGCTAACAACACGCCGGCAATGGTGGCGTGCACGCCTGATTTGAGAAAGGCGCCCCATAAGACGATACCTAAAACTCCATACGGCAAGGGAGAGCGAAGGTCTATGTTGTTGAAAGCAAGCAAAATGACGAATATTATTGCGCCTAGCCCTAACCACGCCCAAGCGATATCGGCGGTATAAAAAATGGCGATGACCAATACCGCGCCGAGGTCGTCTACAATGGCGAGGGCGGTGAGGAAAATTTTTAAAGAAAGCGGAATGCGTTTGCCTAATAATGCCAATACGCCCAGCGCAAAAGCGATATCGGTTGCCATTGGAATGCCCCAGCCAGCAAGCCCCGCTTTGCCAGCGTTCCATGCCGTATAAATGACGGCGGGGGCTATCATGCCGCCTAGCGCGGCGGCGATAGAAATTGCGGCCTTTTTAGGGGTGCGTAGTTCGCCCATGACAATTTCTCTTTTGATTTCTAGCCCGACGACAAAAAAGAAAACTGCCATGAGCCCGTCGTTAATCCATAGCAATAAGGGTTTTGAAAGTTGAAACGCCTCAATGCCAACGGTGAATTTGACGTTCCATAAATTGAAATAACTTTCGGCAAAGGGTGAATTTGCCCAAATCAACGCAATGAGCATACAGGCAAGCAATACAATACCGCCCGACGTTTCTTGATGGATAAATTTTTGCACGGGGGTAAATATTTTTTCCGCTACTTTGCGTGATTTTGTTTTTACCATTATTTGCTCTTTCAATTCTCTAGAAATTGCGTTAATAACGCCCGTAAGTTTCGGCGGTGTAAGGTTTCTGCCAGCCCGCCGAGGTGCACGCGGCTTTTGCTGCATTCTTCAATCGAAATTTCTTCAAGCAACTCTTCGGCGTTTTTGCGCTTAGCAATAGATTTAACCGTTTTTTTGATGTTGTTTAAGTAAGTCAAGTTTTCTTTAATCGCCGCGTCAATTTCGCCGCGCAAAATAATATCGCCATGCCCTTGAATGATATTTTCAAGTTCCATGCGCGCAATTTTTTTGATAGAAGCGGTCAAGTCGTCCACATCGCCGTCCACAATATAGGGGAGCGGCATAAACGCGTCGCCGGCGAATAGCACACGGTCTTCTTCGACTAAAACCGAAATGCCGTCGTGGCTATGACCAAAGGTTGGGAACAGAATTAAGTTTTTCTTTCCAACGCGCAGAGTCATCTCGCCGGTGGTAAATGTTTCGTGGGGGGGAACAATCTTCACTTGGCGCAGGCTGGGGTTTTGTTTTTGCGAAGCCTCTAAAGAAGGGATGCCTTTCTCAATTAAATACTCGCGGCATTTTGAATGCCCAATCACTGTGGCGCTGGGAAAAAAGCAGTTTCCCCAGCAGTGGTCGGCGTGATAGTGAGTGTTAATCACATACCGAACTTGCACGCCCAATTCATGCTCAATAAACTCACGCATTCCCATTGTTTCTTCAGGCAGGGCAAGCGTATCAATTACCACCGCCCATTGCGGACCCACAATCACGCCTGCTGTCACCTGTGCGTACACTTCGCTTTGAAACCAAAAAACATTTTCTGAAACTCGTTCTCGATGCATTTGAAAACCCTTCCGTTGGATTAATGTAAGGTAGTTAATAGCACATTATCTCACAATTTTCAAGTTGACCAGACAAATTTAACCGCCGAATTTCTTAATCAAGTAGAATCGAAAAAATTTAAGGAGGAAACCCTCATGAAAAAAATCGCCTCGATTCTTGTGATATGCCTGCAACTCGCGTGTGGGGTTTTTTCTACGCCCCAGCCGACGGCAACCCCACAACCCACGCTGACGTTTACTCCCGCGCCGACTTCAATTTCTGAAATTGAAGTCGGCGATATGGTTCAATTAGTCGTTTTGCAAGGGTTTACTATTGAAATTCCATTTCCCCTCTATTATGAAACGGAAGGCGATGCGGCTGTGTTTATTGTCAATGAAGAGGACACCTTATCCATGATGTTCTTTAGCGATGAATACGATAATACAACGCCTCTCTTGAATGTGATAGATAGTTTTATGACGTACCTTGAAAAATCAGAGGGGACAAATCTTGAATCGGGCGGGTCTCAAACGATTACTATTGATGGTATAGAAGGAGTCTCTGTTGATGTAACAGGAAATTTTTTTGGCTTCTCTGCTGAGGGGATGATTATTGCGATTTCGCCTTTTCCTAATACGCTTGTGATTGGGCTTGCTATGTCCAATTTAGAATCAGACGAAAGGTTATGGCAAAGCCAACATAAAACGATATTTGAAGGATTGCTTAAAAGCATTCAATTTGTAGATGTAACAGGCTCTTGCGCTATTTCAGCGGACCCAACGTATGGGTACACAGAGCAAAACCCCATTCAAGTAGGCGGCGGCGTTTTTGACGGACCCTCGCGCGAGCGCGCTTATTTAGATAATTTGCTAGGTCCAAACGGCGAGACGCTTTCGTATGAAAGACAAGGCTCTCTACCCACTGATACGACAATTTTAGATATTTACACCATAACAGGTTCTGGAATTAATGAGACGCTTTATTTAGACGAATATAATTACTCAGAGCCGCAAGCGCCCGTCGGCTTTACTTGTAAAGGTAAGTTTCCACTTTCTGCGCCGTAACCAAAAACTCCGAAGCCTCAAAGACTTCGGAGTTTTTACTATTCACTACTCTCTGTTCTCTATAATCTAAATATGTATCGGCTGACCTTCTGCCCCGTGCGCCGCTTCCATCAACACTTCTGAAAGCGTAGGGTGCGCATGAACGTTTCGCGCAATTTCATGCGGGGTCAACTCCATCATCCGCGCCAGGGTTAATTCCGGCAGTAATTCGGTCACTTCTGGACCAATCATGTGCGCGCCGAGAATCTCGCCATATTTTTCATCCATAATGATTTTGACGAAGCCGGCATAATCGCCAAGCCCAAGCGCTTTGCCATTGGCTTGGAAGGGGAAACGCCCAACTTTGATGTTGAAGCCTTTCTCGCGGGCTTGCGCCTCTGTATATCCAAACGAAGCGACTTGCGGGTGACAATATGTCGCGCGCGGCATCATGTCATAATCTAATGTGACGGTTTCTGCGCCGGCGATGTTTTCAGCGCAAACAATGCCCATTGCCGAGCCAACGTGCGCCAGCATTAACTTCCCTGTCACATCGCCAATTGCCCAAATGTTGGGAACATTGGTTTGCATCTTTTCATTGATTTCGATAAAGCCTCTGTCGTTCACTTTCACGCCAACCGCTTCAAGACCTAAGTTTTTGCTGTTTGGCGTGAATGAAGTGGCGATTAACACTTGCTCTACTTCTAGCGTTTCATCGGGCAATTTCACTTTGACAGTTTTCCCAGAAGCGGTAATCGATTCAAACTTAACGCCCGTTTTGATTTTGATGCCCGCTTTGGTTAACTCTTTGGTTAACTCTTTGCTAATTTCTTCGTCTTCTCTTGGGAGGATGCGCGGCAGTAATTCGATAATGGTGACATCCACCCCATACGAATTCCAAATGGTCGCAAACTCCACGCCAATTGCGCCCGCGCCTACAATCGCCGCCGATTTGGGAAGCGTATCTTGCATAATCGCTTCGCTGTAGGTGACAATTTGCTTGCCGTCAATCTTTACGTTGGGCAAAGTCGCCGCGCTGGCGCCGGTGGCGATGATGATATTTTTTGCTTTAAGTTCTGTAGATTTTCCGTCATTCAACGCTACTGCCAGCGTATCTTTGGATTTGAACGTCGCCGCGCCCATAAATACGGCGATATTATTTTTCTTCATCAAAAAGCCAATGCCTTTGACGAGACGCTCAGAATTGGAGCGGGAGCGTTTGAAAGCCACGCTGTAATCTAATTTAAGATTATCAAACGTAAAACCAAAATCTTTGCCGCGCTCGCGTAAAGTGTGAGCCACCTCCGCATTTTTGAGCAATGACTTAGACGGAATACATCCCACATTCAAACACACGCCGCCCATCCATTGCTTATCAACAATTGCGACTTTCTGTTTCAATTGCGCCGCGCGGATTGCCGCGACGTATCCCGCAGGTCCCGCGCCGATGACAACGAGGTCAAAATTTTCTGCCATAGAGAAACTCCAGTAAATTGAAAGAAATATCTTGCCCCCACATTGTACTATTAAAGAGAGTAGAGATTAGATGACTAGAGACTGATACTGATTATCTACTCTCTACCCTCTAATTATCTTAATGTCGTTTTCAAAAATTGCACCGTGCGCTCCCAAGCCAACTGCGCGGCGGCGGAATCATATTCGGGGCGGTCAGATTCGAAGAACCAATGAGCAACCCCAGGGTAGATGTGAAGCGTCGCATCCACGCCTGCCTTCTTAAACTCAGCGAATGTATTTTCCACAAATTCGTTTGGCTCCCATTCGTCATAATCGCTATAATGCCCCATTACTTTTGATTTCACTTTTGCATAATCCACGCCTTCATTGCCATAAAAAAGAACGGTCGCGCCAATATCATCAGGCGTGTTGGCGGCAAGCGTCAACGCCCAAGCGCCGCCCATTGAAAAACCCACCACGCCAATTTTGTTTTTAACCTTATCGCGCAAATAATCTTTTGCGGCAAATACAATGTCGCCCACGCGTTCGCCGTTGCTTTTTTCCATCAAGGCTTTGGCTTCATCAATTGTGTTTGCAATTTCGCCATCGCGCATATCGGGCGCAAGGACTGTAAAACCTTCTTGGGCGAGCCTGTCGCAAAATTCTTTGAAGAACGGTTTTAGCCCCCACCACGCATGTAAAACCAAAACGCCGGCGCCGCCGCCGTTAGCAAGATAGGCGCTAGCGGGCGTATCTTTTGTTTGTAATTGAATATTCATTGCATTCTCCTTTTTGATATTGTATCAGAAAAAATGTTCTAAAAATAACCAAAAATAAAAAGGCGACTCTCATCGCCTTTGATTTACAACCACCGCCTCACTCGTGATTTGTAACTGGCGTACCGTTCCCCAAATTTTTTCTCCAAATAGGCTTCTTCTTTTTCTATCACTAGCCGATTCATGGTCACGACAAAAAACGGCGCGGCGATGATTCCCCAAAGCGAGCCGTAATTGAGCGGGAAGCCAATCACCATCAATAAAAACCCCAAATAGATTGGGTTGCGCGTGAAGCGAAAAATCCCTGACGAAATAATATTGCTTGCCGAGCCATGCGGCAAAACGGTTGTTTTGGCTTTTCTAAATTCAATCAACGCCGCCAGCCCCAATAAAAAACCAACCGCCACAAGCCCGAACCCAATATTGCGAACGCTCCTTGTTAACTCGCCAAGCAACGGTATAAATATTCCGAGCATGATGGCGACGATGATATAAAATATCGCCACCACAGGCGGGTGGACGTATTTATGAATCTCTGGGCTATCTTTTTTATCCGACATGTTTTTTCCTATTTATAAATAATTAGATATGTAAACTTCTAAGCGGTTTTTAACGCTTGTAACTTGTATCTCGTATTTTATTATTCTCAACTCCAATTCTCCAACGTTTCTTTCACTTTCGCCAAGAACCAATCGGCTGAAGCCCCGTCGAGAATGCGATGGTCGAACACAAACGATAAATATACCATTGGGCGAATGGCAATTGCATCGTCAATGACGACGGCGCGTTTTTGCATTGCGCCAACGCCCAATATGCCAGTTTGAGGTTGATTAATCACAGGGAACGCAAACAAAGAACCGCTTGTGCCGTGATTCGTTAAAGTGAACGTGCCGCCTTTGACTTCATCAGGTTGCAATTTTTTATTGCGGGCGCGACTCGCTAAATCGTTTACCGCGCGAGCCATTGCCAGTAAAGATAAATCATCCGCATTTTTGATGACCGGCACAATCAAACCGTCTTCGCCTAGCGAAACCGCCATGCCGAGGTTAATGTTTTTACGAACCAAAATTCCTTCGTCGCTCCATGACGAATTGACGATTGGGTATGCCTTCAACCCCGCTACAATGGCGCACATAAAATATGCCGTAAAGGTGAGGTTGACTCCATCACGCTCAAATTGCGCTTTGTGAGCGGCGCGATGTTTGGCGACCTTGCTCATATCCGCTTCCATCACCGTCAACACATGCGGCGAAGTGCGCTTTGATAAGACCATGTGTTCGGCGATAGATTTTCTTATTGCAGTGTGTTTGATGATTTGGTCGCCTTCGCTAAAGGCAATAGACGGCTGACGACTGGCGGCGGTTTGCGGTTTACGCTCTGCGGTTTGTTTTCCGCTTTCTACGTAATTCAAAACGTCATTCTTCGTAATTCGCCCGTTTAATCCCGTGCCTTGCACCTCACTCAAATTAATGCCATGCTCCGCCGCAATTTTCGCTACAACAGGCGAGATAAATCCCATTTCACGTTCTGCGGTCTGCGGTCTATGGTTTATTACGGGTTGCCCTGACGGCTGGCTGTTAACGGCGGTTGGCGCTGAAATTTCTGCCGATAACTGATTACCGCTCACAACCTCGCCAGGCTGACCAATAATCGCAAGCAATTCGCCAACCTTTGCCGGCGCGCCCTCTTGCATGACGATTTTCAAAATAGTTCCTGTGGCTGGCGCTGGAATTTCCGTATCCACTTTATCTGTATTTACTTCTAGCAATGGCTCTAATTCTTTAATCGTATCGCCTTCTTGTTTGAGCCATTTTGTAACGGTCACTTCATCCACGCCTTCGCCTAATCTTGGTACAAATACTTTTGTCGCCATGTTTTCCTCTTTCAACCACAAAGTGTCATCAAGGAACACAAAGATTTTTTACTTTGTGACGCTTTGTGTCATTGGTGGTTAAAAATATTCGGGTAAGAATTCGGGTCAACCTCGTTCATCATCTCATACACCGCATCAAACACCGCTTCGGCGTTAGGCTTGCTCCAATAATCGCCGTCGGACCCATACGCAGGGCGGTGCGCCTTCGCCGATAATGTTTTTGCAGGCGAATCTAAATAAAAATAACCGCCTTGTTTTTCAATCACTTCTTGCATCATATAAGCGGTTGTGCCGCCCGGCACGTCTTCATCCAAAAATAAAATGCGATTCGTTTTCTTTAACGACTCAACAATGTTCCCGTGAATATCAAAGGGGAGCAACGCTTGCACGTCAATCACTTCCGCGTCAATTCCCACTTTCGATAATTTTTCCGCCGCATCTAACGCAATTCGGCAACATGCGCCATAGGTGACAATCGTTACGTCTTTGCCTGGGCGGAGGATTTCAGGCACGCCTAACGGCACGGTCACTTCGCCAATGTTATCGGGCAAACGCTCTTTCACACGATACCCATTCAACACCTCCACCACAATGGCAGGTTCATCGGCTTGTAATAATGTATTGTAAAAACCGGCGGCGCGAGTCATATCGCGCGGGACTAAAACATACATGCCGCGCACCAAATGAATAATGCCCGCCATCGGCGAACCAGCATGCCAAATGCCTTCAAGCCTATGCCCGCGCGTGCGCACAATCACAGGGGCTTTTTGCCCGCCGGCTGTGCGCCAGCGCAAAGTGGCTAAATCGTCGCTCATGGTTTGCAAAGCGTATAAAATATAGTCAAGATATTGAATCTCAGCGATTGGTCTCAACCCGCGAAGCGCCATGCCAATCGCTTGCCCTAAAATCGTCGTTTCACGAATCCCCGTATCTGTCACTCTTAACTCGCCATACTTCTCTTGCATCCCCTTAAAACCTTGATTCACATCGCCCAATTTTCCAACGTCTTCGCCAAAGGCAATCAAACGCGGCTCGCGCGCCAGCATTAAATCGAACGCGGCGTTAATCACTTCAAAGCCAAACACGGTGGGCGAATTTTCCGAATATACAGGCTTCACTTCTTCCACTTTCAGCGCCGTATTGGAATATAAATGCGAACCATATCGGTCTGTATTGATTTTGTCGTAATCGAATTTCCAAGCCGATAACACTTGTTTGGTCGGATGCGCTTCATCGTATAAGATTCGCAAGGCTTCGTGCGCCGCGCTGTGGATATCGCGCCTCGTGTACGACGGGAGATTTGCCAGCCGTTCCCTCAACAGTTTCAACTCCGACGCATGTTTAGACGACGAGGCGATTTCTTCCAATATATCCATCAATTGATTGCGCTCTTCTGTAATGGGGGAGAGATACGCCTCCCACGCCGCTTTGCGGAATCCTTCCACGAGTTCGTAATCCGCCTTTTCAATAGAGTCAAGTTCCCCCGTAGTGGCGAAGCGTTCTTGTATCATCCACTCGCGCATTTTTTTCAGCCCGTCAAATTCTTCTTCCCATTTCAGGCGTTCGGGCGATTTATATCTTTCATGGCTTCCTGAGGTGGAGTGACCTTGCGGCTGCGTCACGTCAATCACATGGATTAAGGCGGGAATGTGACTTTCGCGCGCGGCGTTTGCCGCGTTTTGATAGGTTTCAACCAATGCGGGGTAATCCCACGCGGGAACGGTGTAAAGATTGAACCCTGAGTCATGCTCGCGCTCAAACCCTTTGAGCAACGCGCCGATGTTGCCTTTGGTCATTTGATATTCATTCGGAACGGAAATACCATAGCCATCGTCATAAATGCTGATGACGGCAGGCGCTTTGAGGACGCCAATGGCGTTTACCGATTCCCAAAATATTCCTTCAGCGGTAGAGGCATTGCCAATGCTGACGAAAGTCACTTCGTTGCCGTTGTTTGAAAAATCTTTGAATTCGCTTAATTCCTTAAGATGACGATATAACACCGAGGCGTATGCCAGCCCCACACTGCGCGGCATTTGCGCGGCGGTGGGAGAAATATCGGATGTGGTGTTGTAAGTTTGCGTTTGGGGTTTCCATGCACCGTTGGGGTATAACAGCCGCGTAGCAAAGTGCGCGTTCATTTGTCTGCCTGCGCTGGCGGGGTCGTAAGTAACGTCGCCATGCGCGTAAAGTTGGGCAAAAAATTCTTGAATGCTCATCGTTTCCAGCATAAACATCCAAGTTTGGTCGCGGTAATACCCTGAGCGCCAATCGCCTTTTTGAAAGGCGCGGGCGATGGCAATTTGAACGATTTCTTTGCCGTCGCCGAATATTCCAAATTTTGCTTTGCCGCTGAGAACTTCTCTCCGCCCTATGATGCTTGCCTGACGCGATTGATACGCCAGGCGGTAATCTTGCAAGATTTCTTCTTTTTCAAGGGGAAGCGCCATCGAACCCTTTTTTTTGGGCATGTACATCTCCTGCGTTTTGTTATATTGGAATTATAACAAATGATGAAAAGGAAAGAAGAAAAACGAAAAAAAGAATGTTAATGTAAAATTCTGTTCATGAAATTACAAACCGCTCAAATTCAAGTTCCAGAAGGGTTTATTGACCTCGGCAGAGGCGACCCAGGCTTTAATTTGCTCCCGCTGGAGACGCTTCATCAAGCCGCGCAAACTCGGTTGAGCGATTCTGACAATTCGTTTTTGCAATATGGCGCCGAAAAAGGGGATGGGTATTTTCGCGTTGCGCTTGCAAATTTTTTGTCTAAAAAATATAACTTTCATGTTGATTTTGAATCGTTGTTTGTCACTTCGGGCATTTCGGCAGGGTTAGATTTGCTTTGCACGCTTTTTACCCAGCCAAACGATATGATTTTTGTCGAAGAGCCGTCTTATTTCCTCGCTTTGAAAATTTTTGCAGACCATGCTCTCCAAGTCGTTTCGATTCAGACCGATGAGCATGGTCTTGTGATAGATGATTTGATTCAAGCCTTGAAAAAATCGAAACCAAAGTTTGTATATGTGATTCCCACGTTTCAAAACCCAGGTGGGCGGACTTTAAGCCTAGAACGCCGCGAGCGCTTGGTTGCGCTTGCCGAAGAATATAATTTTTTAATCATCGCCGACGAGGTGTATCAATTCTTGAATTACACGCAAGAGCCGCCAAATTCTTTTGCGTCTTTTCATTCCGCACATGTGATTTCGCTTGGTTCATTTTCAAAAATTTTGGCTCCAGGTTTAAGGCTGGGTTGGCTGCAAACGCATGAATCTCTTATGAAACGAATCGCATCCGCAGGCGTGTTGGATAGCGGCGGTGGGATGAATCCCTTCGCTTCTACGATTGTGCGGCATGTGATTGAGTCGGGAAATTTAGAAAAAAATATTGAATCGCTTAAAAAAACATTCACTCAACGTATAAAAATCATGGATGAATGTTTACGAAAATACATCCCTTCTGCAGAATTTTCCACGCCGCATGGGGGGTATTTTTTCTGGGCGCGAATGCCAAACGTAGATATGACCGAGCTAAGAAAAAAAGCGCAAGCCTATCAAGTAGGCTTGCGTCAGGGCGCGTTATTTTCTAGCAAAAACGCTTTGAAAGACTATATGCGCCTAAGCGTTTCTTTTTATGATGAACAACAATTAGAAGAGGGCATGAAGCGATTAAGCCAATGCTTAAAGTAGTTTTAATTACGAGGCACTTCAATGAGGGGAGAGGTATCGAAGCCAAATAAGTAAAATGTGGGTTTTTTATCTATCACCGCCCAAATAGCGCGGATATAAACAACGTCTTTGAGCATGATGTCGTCTAAGTTGTATGTGTTGTCAAAAACAATCGAGGCGGGGTTTACTTCTTCATTAACGCTTTTCGGCGCATAACTGCCCCCAAAGTTTGGATACCAGCCTTGATTGTTTGTATCAATAACATAAACGTTTTCCCAAGCGATATGAACGGTTTCATCAGGTTTAAGATTCGTGATTTTGACGCCCAATTCCAAGAACGTGTAGCCAGGGTTAGGGGTGTATTCAAGCCCGCCGCCAATCGAATAATATTTATACACTTTATCTAAAAACCTAGATGTGATGATTCTCACTTCATATTGTTCATTAGAAACAGGCTCTTTGAGCGACGCGGCGGTTGCCGTAGGCGGAACTGGCGTTTTTGTTGGCGCGGGCGTTTTGGAAGGTTTCGGCGTTGCCGTTTGCGCGATGATGGTATTTGTAGCAAGCGCTTCATTAGGCGCAGAGTTGTTGTTTGAATGATTTGTTTCAGGCGGCGCAATTAAGGTCGCGCACGCTAGGCTAACTGTCGAAACGAAAAATGCAAATAAGAGGGCATAATACTTTGATTTCATTTTATTTCAACTCTCCATTTTTTGCTTTTCACTTTTTGCTTTCTACTTCAATCTTTCTGCCACAATCTCTGCCACGTCTTTGACTTGGATATTGCCGCCGTCTGCATTAGCGGCGCTCGTCATCATTGCCATACAAAACGGACAACCTACTGCAACTGTATTTGCCCCAGTAGATTTTGCTTCTGCAAAACGCGCCTCATTGACTCGCATATCGCCTTTTTCTTCCTCTTTCCATGCTTGCGCGCCGCCTGCGCCGCAACAAAATGATTTCGCCCCATGTCGCGGCATTTCAACAAAGTCAACCCCAGCCGATTTTAAGTCCTCGCGCGGCGCATCGGTGATTTTGTTATGCCTGCCCAAATAACATGGGTCATGGAATGTCACCTTCATATTGCCGCCTTCTATGTTCATTGAAATTTTCCCCGCGCCTACCAATTCGTTAATCAATTGCGTGTGATGAATCACTTGATAATTTCCGCCAAAAGCGGGGTATTCATTCTTAAGCGTATGTAAACAATGCGGGCAAGTGGCGACGATTCGCTTTGGCGCAACTTCATTTAAGATTTCAACGTTCTGCGTCGCCAAGCCGAAGAAAATATCCTCGCGCCCGGCGCGGCGGGCAGAATCGCCTGTGCAAGATTCGTTTTTTCCTAGCACGGCGTAATTCACTCCCGCCGCGTTCAAAATTTTTGCAAAGGCTTGCGCCGTTTTCTGGGCGCGAGAATCGGTGGCGGGGGCGCACCCAACCCACCATAAAATTTCAGGTTCGGGGTTTTGCTCGATCGTTGGCACATGCAAGCCTTCTGCCCATTTCATTCTATCGCCTTGCGAAACATTCCAAGGGTTCTGGTTTCGTTCCATGCCTTTGAAGGCGTTTTCTAATTGCTTTGGAAAATTGCTTTCCATCATCGAAAGATTTCGGCGTATCTCTAAAATATCGCGCATCGGCTCGTTGCCTACGGGGCAAATATCTACGCATGCGCCGCAGGAGGTGCATGCCCACACCGCTTCTTCGGAAATTAAGTTCGTCATTGGCAAATCTAACGCGCCGCCGTAATTTAAGTGATAGCGCTTGTTAATTTCTAAAGCGGCGGGCGATAAAACTTTGCCCGTGTTGTAGGCGGGGCAGACTTCTTGACAGCGGAAACATTGGATACAGGCGTAACTATCCATAATTTGTTCCCAGCCTAAGTCTTTCATGGTTGCCGCGCCAAACTGTTCAATGGAGGCGTCGTCTAAATTAATGTAATTCAATTGCCCAATGGATTTTCTTTCGGGCTTTAAGCCAAAATTGAGCGGCGCCATAAATAAGTGAATATGTTTTGAATAAGGGAAATACGGAAGGAACGCCACCACCACGCCGAGCGAAACCCACCATGTGAGATGTTCGAGCAGGATTATCTGATTCGCTTCTACCCCCGACCATACGCCTGATACCGCTGAGATGAACGGTTGCCACCCGTCAACCTGATTTTGCTTTGCCAAGTATAGCGATTCTTCTAGCATACGCATAAAATTGTGCGTGAAAAATGTGGCGGTGACAATCGCCGAATCTCGTAAAATGCCTGCGCGCGCTTTGGGGTTTAATAGCGTTGTATCTCGCGTGGTTAATGTGGCTGGCTTTAACACATATCTTCTAAAGGCAAGCGAAAGCATGCCTACCATAATGCCAATGCCAGTCACGTCGGCTAAGAGGCGATACACATCTCCAAATAAACCGCTGTTGTAGAATAACTTCCAGCCTGTGAAGCCGTAGATTAAGTCCGATAGGTTGACCAATAAAAAGGTGAAAAACCCCCAGCCGATTAATCCATGCAAAACGCTCACGCCGAGTCGAAAGCGGAAGACGGGTTGGAATAAGCCGATTTTGAGAATCAACTTTCCAAGTCTAGACCAAAGAAGCGACCAATCAATTTTTCCTTGCCCGCTGGAGATTTGTGCGGCAATTCTCATCACGCCGCGATAGGTGAAATATAAAGACGTCAGCGTGAAGAGAGTAAAAATAATTTTTTCTACAAGCGTGAGCATAGCTTCTCCAAAGTTGTGTTAGGTTTATTTATCTGAGGTTATCGTTCCAGATATATCGTTCACATAATCCACCGCGCCGGCGCATGCGCCCATTAAGTGAGGCGAGACGGTTTCCCAAGTGAGCGGCAAGCCAGTTGTGCCTTGCGCTAGGGTAATGGCTTCTGCCAAACAGCCGCCGCCTGCATTGTAATTGACTAAGGTAAATTTCCACAAATCTTCATACGAGGCGACTTCGCCAGGCGCTGCGCCCGTGTAATTTTTTATCACTTGCCCGGCTTGCTCGCAATTGGCAATTAACGTGTGAGCAAACACGCTGACGGAAAAATCGGCTTGCGTTAGGTCAAACCCAAGCGGGCATTCTTCACAGGTTAAGTTTACGCTGCCTACGAGGGCGCGGCGTAATTCAACTTTTAATTCTTCGTCTAAGTTGGTATAACCCATACTGCACGTTTCAGAATCCATGACAAGCGGGCAAAATTGATTGAAGAAAGACCGATTCCAAAATAATGTGGTATCGGCGCCGTTTTCTGTAAGTTGCCCTAAGCCCACATCGCTACCCGCGTGAAAAATGCCGGGCCAAAATTGGCTTTCTCGCGCAAATAAATTTTTTAATAAAAAGGCTGGCACGCTGGTTTCTTGGGCGGTGGTTAGGATTAATTCGTCAAATTGATTTTGCCATTCGGTCACGGCGTCGCGCGCTTTTTCCATGCCGCATTGATTCACAACGTTGCCCGGCGCTAAACCGCCGTCGGGGCATGAGCCTGCCTCTACAACCCCTTGCAAAATTAAATTAGCGGCAAGGTAGGTATAAGGAATATCGCTGCTTAAATCTTCGCTTTGGGTTGGGGCGCTAAGCCATTCTGGCGCGCCGCCCACCGGCGGAAACACGCCCCACGCTTCGGAGCAAGTTGCCGATTGACCTTGAAATTGAGAGGATAAAACATCTACATAATAATAAAGTTGGTCGGGGTCGCCTTCATCCACAATTTGCACGCGCACTTGCGCGGTGAAAATTTCGCTGCTATCGCCATAACTGGAGTATGCCCAAAATTCAACGGGCGCTCCTTCTTCGCTGGTTTCAGGAACGCGAAATTTGCACACATCGCTTTCATCGCAGGCAAATTCTTCGCCGTTGTATGTGCCTTCTACTTTTATGATTGTTTCGTTAGGCAAAGGTTCTTGCCCTGTAAAAACCAATGTCGGTTTGGTTTCACAAATATTGGTAGCCGCGCTAAATACGGGTTCGCAATCTTCCAGCGAAAGCCACACGCTAGGCGCGGGCAATTCTAAGCCGATTTCTTTTTCTTTTACTTCACTATCAACGAGTAAAGCAAAATAGCCTTTACAGTTCGTCACGTCATTAATATTGCAAGACGGCTGGGTCATCCATGTATCGTACACTTTTTCCCCGCAATCTCTATAAATTTCTCCGGGCAGGGGCGTTTGGTCGTGTTCTGAATATACCGTGCAGACTAGTTTTTTATCTTTCCAGTTTTTTAGATGCCATTCATACGCCGTGTATTCTACGGTAATGATAGAAAAACGGTCGGGACCAGGCGGCTGCTTGTTTGCTGAACCCGATGCCGTGTCTAAGCCTGAGGCGGGCGTCACCGCAGAAGAAGCCGCCATATTTAAGAGGGCAATCCAAACGAGCAGATGATTCTTCCAAGTCCGTTTTTGCATGAGAATCAAAAAGAGTCCGCATATTATAACGGACTCTTTTATGAACATCTTTACGGCGGATTAAGCCTTTTTGTCTTTTTCTTCAGTTTCCTCTAAAATCTCAAGTTCGCCGTTCAAATTTCGATGGCGAATATACAGGCTTAATACATAAATTCCCATGACGAGAAAGGCGACAATGTAGCCTGCAATCATATAAGCGGATGTATCGGGCGTAGATTCCATAGTTTCCTCTTGTTAATCGTTTCTCGGCGAATGTTCGTCTTAGCTTAAGCTCTTTAATTTGAGCTGTTCCACTTTTTCTTGCAACGCGCCGAGGCGAATGCGATGCCAAATAAAATCAATAAACAAAATGGTGAAGGCGAATAATGCAATGAATAATGTGTTACGCATGTCGGGCGTCATATCAAAGCCGCCTTGCGCCGCCGCGCTTGGGTTGCCGACGACGACGGGGTGAATACTGCGAAATAAACGAATGACCATGAAGGTAATCGGCGCGGATAAGCCGCCTAAGATTGTATAAATGGCGCCAAAGCGCGCGCGTTTTTCTGGGTCTTCAATCCCTGCGCGGAGCATAAAGTAGGCGATAAAAATTAACTCGGTGATGGCGGCGGTGGTTAACCTCACATCCCATGTCCACCATGTGTTCCATGCTGGGCGCGCCCAAATAGACCCTAAAGCGATGGTGATGATGAAAAACATGGCGCTGACTTCCACAGCGGCGAGACCAAATCTATCCCAAATCATGTTTTTGTTAATGAGATACGCCACGCCTGCGATAGAAGCAATGACAAAACCGAGCAATGCCACCCAGCCCGTGCCGACGTGGAAATAAAAGACTCGTTGCACTTCTCCCATTACCAATTCGGTAGGGGCGAGGACGAGCGCAAAGTAGGCGGCGATTCCTATAGCGATGATAGAAAGAATATCTAAAACAGTAAGTAGGATTGGCTTTTGTTGCATGAAAATTCCTTTGAAAGCGTTTAGTAATCGGTGGTTGGTAATTTATCGTAGTTGGTATAGAGTTGGGTGAGAATTGGTCGGTAGGTTTTTTAGAATTTGTAGATTTTGAGAATTTGACCGCAGACAATTGACAGCGGTCAAAAAAAATGTTCTCTTTTGCAAAGGAGCATAATCATTCTTCTACAATCGCATCAAAAAACATAAAAGATACGGCAATGAAGATTACATCGTAGGCGATGAGCAAATTTAACGGCGTGACGATTTGAGGAAGCCTTGCGTCATTAATAATGGCTCCGCTGGCAAGCGTGGAAGCGATTAATACGGGAATCGCCACAGGGAATAGCAAAATCGGAAGCAAAAGCTCGCGCGTGCGGGTTTGAACAGACATGGCGGAAAGCAACGTGCCGACGGAAATGTAGCCGATAGAGCCGAGCAACAGCACGGCGATAAATTCCCATTGAAAAATGCGCGTTTCGTTATAGAAAAACGCATATAAAGGAATTGTAATCGCTTCGACAATGAGCATAAAAACCAAATTGCTAATGGATTTGCCGAAAAAAATAGCCGACCTATCCACCGGCGCAAGCAAGAGACCGTCCATACAGCCTCTATCTTTTTCCACAGCCATCGAGCGGTTTAATCCAAGCGTGCCAGCGAAGGCAAACGTTGTCCACAAAACGCCGGCGGTCACTTTTTGACGAACGTCAATGTTCAAGTCTAAGGCAAAGTTGAAAATCAAAATTACCAAGATGGAGAACGTTAACATCGCGGTCAGCGCTTCGCGCGAGCGAAACTCGGCGGCGAGGTCTTTGTGGATGATGGCGAGCGTGGCTTTGATAAAAGACGGCTGACCAACGGCGGCGGAAGGCGGTCTGTTTTCTGCGGTCATTGCATCTATGGTTTTTTCATTCATTATATTAATTTCCCAAAGCCTGTTTGTAAAAATCTAAGACGTTGTTATTTTTCAAATCATTTTTATTTATAGAAGCGACGATTGCCCCGCGCGATAGCACGTCGAACCGCGTGGCAAGCGCTTCGGCGCGAATGAGGTCGTGCGAGGTCATCACCACGGTTCGCCCGTGCGAGGCGATTTCTTTCAATACTTTATCTAACATTTCGGAGGCGTCTTGGTCTAAGCCTGTGTAGGGTTCGTCAAATAAAAGCGCTTCTGGCTCGTGCAAAATGGCGCGCCCAATCGCCAAGCGCTGACTCATGCCGCGTGAAAACGTGCGCACTAAATCTTTGCGGCGGTTTTCTAAGCCGATGAGTTGTAAGACTTCGGTAATTCGTAATTGGGAATGAGGTATTCCATACATGCGGGCATAAAACTGTAAATTTTCTTCGGCGGTTAAATCGGGGTATAGCAAAGGCAAATGCGAAACCACGCCTAACTTTGCGCGCACCTGAGCCGCTTCATTTGGGAGCGAATGCCCAGCCACAACCACCTTGCCTGCGGTGGGGCGCGAGAGCGAAGATAAAATTCGTAACAGCGTTGTTTTGCCTGCGCCGTTTGGACCTAACAACGCCACAAATTCTCCGCGTTGGACTTCAAAGTCTAACTTGTGGAGGATGGTTTTTAACCCAAAGCGCTTGGTGAGTTTTTTAACTTCAATCATGGGTTCATGGTAATTCGTGGTTTGTAATTTGTAAAACGCTTTTACGCTTCACGCATTACGTTTCAACATCTCTTTTAATTCGGCTCTTCTCTTCTGATAGGCTTCATCGGAAATTTTTCCGTCTTTGTGTAAATCGTCTAAGGCGATGAGGGCGTCTAAAACTGTTTCAGCGTCGTCTTCTTCTTCGTCGCTCTCAATTTTATTTTTATCTCGCAAGTACATCCACACGCCGGCCACGATGAGCGCAAACCCTAGCGCGCCAATGCCAAGCGCCACGTTTGGGTTTTCAAGCAAATTGGCGTTTGAGGTTGTGCCTTTGGGTCTGCCTGAAATTGTAAATTCTAACGCGCTGCCTTTGGCGATTTGGCTGGCGGCGTAAACGTGAAAATTTGTGGTTTGAATGGTTTGCACGCCTTTATCTGCCAGCGCCAATCCTTCGGCGCTGACGCCTTCCGGCAATAGCAAAGTGACTTCTTGAATATCTAAAATAGCGGGTAACGAAAAGTCAATGTTGCGCGTTTTCGGCATTGAGGCGAAAGCAATTAATCCATAAGGCGTTTCGCTCGGCGGAATGGCAAACCCGTTCTCAGTCGGAACGAAAACCGCGCTCTCTTGTGTGGCTTCGTAGCCTAGCCCGCTGGCGCCGTTGGGGAAAGCGATAAACGGCACGGTTTCGTTATCTAAATTAATCACAATCGTTTTATCGCTGTGATTACTAAAGGTATAAACCGAAAATACTTGCACGGTATCTTCGCTTGCCATATCTAAGAAGATATCAAGCGATTCGATTTCTAAAGCGCTAAAGTCGTCTGTCGTTTCGTAAACGATTAAGGTTGGAATAGTGAGTTCGGTCGCTTCGGCTGGCACAACGGCGATTTGCGTTTGATAGTTCAAGCCGCCTAGCGAGAATTGCAACAAATAAATTTGACCTTCTTCTAACTCGCTGGTAAACCCATATTTACCGTCTTCATTTAGAGTTTTGCTTTCGTTGAAAAACTCAATCGTGCCGGCGTTAGGGTCGGCGCCGTGTTGAAAGCCGCGTAAGGTGATTTGTAAATCGGCGGGGAAAGTTTGCCCGCTGCGATTTTCAATTTGACCTGTGATGTTAAACGTCTGCGCTTCTTCTGCGGTTTCAGCCTGTTCGGTTGCCTTAGGCGTAGATTCCGCCTGCGCGGTTGATTCAGCCGTCACCGTAGGTTCTGAAGCGAATGTGAGCGTGCGGATGTATTTGGCAACGGCAAGGGCTTCTTCGTCTGAAAAATTATTTCCAAAAGAATCTTTGATTTGTTTCGCCAAATCCGCGTCTGAAATCGCCGACATGGTTTCTAAATCGGTAAATTGATTTTCGCAATTGGAACAGTTTTGCTCAAATAAAGTTTTGCCAAGTTCCAGTTGCGCTTCGGTGGTGTGAAGCGTAAAGGCATAAGTTACCACATCCCAGCGCTCTTGTTCGGTGAGGCTGAGGAACGGCGGCATGAAGCGTTCGATGTTGCCTTGCGTGACGACGGCATACCATTTTGCAGGCGAGGCTTGATTGGCGATTTCGGGCAAGCCAATAGGGATGACCGAAACGGGGAGTTGCTTGCCTTGCTCGCCGTCTCCTAACCCTGAAACGCCATGACAAGGCGCGCATTTTTCTTGATAAATGATTTTTCCGTTTTCAATATTGGGGTTATTAACTGGATACAAAGCCCCAAGCGTTGGGGCTGGCGTTGGCTGAAGTAAATTCGGCGGAGGGGTGACGTCTCTGGCAAGCGTGGTTGTGCAAGCCGAAATTGCCAGCGTGATGATTGATAAAAAAATTGCATAACTTAATTTCATTCATTCCTCTATTTGTGAACCGTAACTTTTGCGTATTACGAGAGCGCTTTTCCGCAAGACGAACAAAAATGGTCTGTGATTAAGACAGGCTTGCCGCAGTTTGGGCAAAAGCCCGCCGATTTCGTTTGCTTTTGCTTGCGGCGTTCTGCAAGCAAGGCTTCCAGTTCATCTTCTTGAATGGTAGCCGTTTCTCTTTTTGTAGGAGCGGCGTGGGCTTCCATTTCATCCAATTGACGCAAAATATGCGCGCCTTTTTGGAGCAAGGTTTGGCGTTGTTGGGGATAATCTTCGGCGGGAATTTTGCCGAGTTTGAAATCAAAATCCAGTTCTTGTAAAGACGCGATCACACGCTCGCGTTCCGCTTTTAATGCGGAAATTTCGTGCGTGTTTTCAATGTGCATAGTTTGCGCGCGCTCGGTAAACGGCGCGTATAAATATATGCCGACAATAATCAAAACAGCCAAAACGAGAAAGATAGAGCCTAGTTCCATTCAATACCCTTTTGTATTTTCTCATTCCCAACCCTTTTCCCTCTAAGAGAAGGCAATCGGATGCGCTCTCCAACAGGAGAGGGCTAGGGGAGAGTTTAATTTTTATTGTAACTTCTGCTCGATGATGGATTTTATTTCATCCAAAGAAAGAAACGGACCGACTTTTACATAATACAGCACGCCTTGTTGGTCTATGAAATACGTTTCAGGCACGCCGGTAATGCGAAACATTTGCGAGAGTTCGGTTCGCAAATCGGGACCATTGGGGTATGTAATTTGAAATTTTTTCAAATAGGTTCTCGCTTCGGGTTCAGTATCCACATAATCGGCGCCGAGGAAAATCACCTCGCCGTTATAAAATTTCCAAGCCTCTTCTAATTCGGCGGCTTCTTGCTCGCATGGTTTGCACCACGAAGCCCAAAAATTTAACACCACAATTTTGCCGGCAAAATCTGAAAGGCGCACTTCGCTTTTGCCTTCAAACTCATAACCGCTGAATAAGGTTAACGAAAAATCTGGAATTGTATCGCCTGGTTTGATAGAGCCTTGTTGTCTTTTGCTGAGTGTGCTTCCGACTAGCGCTAACAACCCCGCTAAGAACGCCCAAACGACAATTTGAACCCACAACGGCACGCTTTTTCTTTCAACTATTTCCGACATTAAACTTTAATTCCTCTTTTTCAATTCTTCTTCGATTTGTAAAACGTATTTATCGGCTGACGAACTGTCGCCTCTTTCTAAGGTTGAGGCTGATTCTGTTTTTTTCGGCTTCATCCACGCCTGAAAATTTTTGAAGAGCAAAATCGCTCCCAACAGAATGAACATTGGCGGAAGAACATACACCAGCCAATTTAATCCCGTACGCGGGGGTTCAGCCAACACTCTATCGCCATAATAATCTACAAAGTATTGTTCAATCTCTTCTTTTGTTTTGCCTTGCGCCAATTGCTCACGAATGACCTCTCTCCATTGTTTACAGGCTTCGGTAGGGCACACGTCTAACGGCGTATTTTCGCAAACGGGGCAGTATAACCCTTTAGCAATTTCATTAACCTCGTCGTCGGTTGGGATGTCGTCTTGCGCGTAGGCAAAATGAGCGGATGGAAAAACCGCGAAGCATATCACAAAGAATAACAGGAATTGATAACCAGCGCTTCGTTTTGTTTTTTGTTTCATCATATTTACTCTATCGTTTTCTACTTACTACTCGCCAATTCTCCAACCGCTACCCTTCTTTTTTCTTTCGCCGTTTCTATTTCCTTATCGGGCCAGGCGGCAAAGATAATGCCGAATAAAAATAGCAAAGACCCAATCCATAACCAATTAACCAGCGGGTTGACGTAAATTTTGAAAGTGGCGCCGAGTTGAGAGGCGGGTTGCCAATCTACCAGCAGAATGTATAAATCGTCTCTAAAGGTAGAGCGCTGACCGGGAATCGTCATAGTTTGTTCGGCGTCGTAGAAATAATCAATGCGCGGATACAACTGCCCAAGATAGATTCCGTTTTCGTAAATATCTAACACGGCGCGCGTGTAATTCACGTCGTCGCTGGGGACGTCCCACGAAGCCAGTTCACGATATTCCACTCGGTAGTTGGCGATGCTTAAAGATTCGCCCGCGGCGACTGTGCCTTGCGTTTCTTTTTGAAATAACTCAATGCCGAGAATGCCAATCGCCATCAGCGCCATGCTGATATGGATTATGTAACCGCCGTATCTGCGCCGGTTGCGCATCATTAAGTTTGATAGCGCCCTGAAGAAATTTTCATGATGCGTTTTTTGGCGGGCAAGCGCTCCGCGCCAAAACTCATGCAAGGTGGCGAATAAGGCGAAAGCGACGAGAAAGAACCCTATGAGAGCGTAAAGATTCTTTGTATATGTAAAAAACAGGACGACCGTTAGAACCATTGAAGCGAGCAACGATTTCCAAAGCGCTTTTCCAAGCGTTTGCCAGGTGGAATGTCCCCAAGCCGAAAACGGCGCAATTGCCATCAAAAATAGTAAACCGGCAAATAATGGCCCCGCCGCGCGTTCATAATATGGCGGACCAACGGTCACTTTTTGACCTGTGACTAATTCAGAAATGAGCGGATAAATTACGCCCCAAAAACAAACAATTAAAATAGCGATAAACAATAAATTGTTTAGTAAGAATAACGCCTCGCGCGAAAGCATAGATTTCATTTCGGTTTCGCTGCGTAAATCATTCCAACGCTTGATAAGCAAATACACAGAAGCGACGAATGTGAAGGTGACAAACCCCATAAAATATGGACCGATAGGGCTGTTTGCAAACGAATGCACAGACGATAAAACGCCAGAGCGCGTTAAGAACGTTCCGAAAATCACCAAAGCATAGGTTAAGATGATGAGAACCATGTTCCATTGCTTTAACATGCCGCGTTTTTCTTGAATCATCACCGAATGTAAAAAGGCTGTGCCTGTGAGCCACGGCATAAACGCCGCAATTTCAACAGGGTCCCAGCCCCAATATCCGCCCCAGCCTAAAACGTCGTATGCCCAGCGCCCGCCGAGGACTAACCCAAAAGATAAAAATAACCACGCCCATAACGACCAACGGCGCGTAATGCGCGTCCACCGGTCGTCGGTTCTGCCGGTGATTAATGCCGCAATGGCAAACGAATATGGAATGACATACGAAACAAAACCGAGATATAACATGGGCGGGTGAATAATCATGCCGGGGTGGCGAAGCAACGGGTTTAACCCGCGCCCGTTTTCAGGGGTAAACAGGGTGGCTTCTGCGGCGGGTTTGAACATGCTTTCCACCACGTTTCCCGCCACGAGCCAATATCGTGTAAATGGGTTTTCGTGAAAGATAATCATAAACAAGAAAAACGCCAATGTGACTGCCGAAACGACAATCACCCACGGCAGAAATTCAATGTCTCTATCCCACTTTCGTAATGTGACTAACGATGTAAACGCCGCCAACAGCCAAGACCAAAACAAAAGCGAGCCGGCTTGCCCGCCCCACCAGGCTGTGATTTTTAAGTAGGTCGGCATACTGCGGCTGGTCACTTCATAAACAAATGAAACTTCAAAATGATGATTGACCAGCAAATAAATTAAAACAAAAGAAGAAATTGTGATTAATGGAAAGGTGAGCGCTTGCGCCCGCCGTGCGCTTTCTAGTAAAGACGCGGAGTTTCTTCTAACGCCGAAAAAAGCGGCGCCGCCGCTATACACTGTGACCAAAAAACTAACGACTAAAACGCCATATCCAAATTCTGCAAACATAAAATACTTTCTGATAAAAGATTTATTTTTTTGACCGCAGACCGCCGTCTGCGGTCAAAATTGTATCGGCATATAAAATTATGGTTGATTTGTTTGCTCTGGCAGCGCCTCTTGATAGCGCGTGGGGCATTTCAACAATAATTCGGTGGCATGGAACACGCCGTTTTCGTCTAGCGAGCCAGCCATAATGGCTTGCGCTTCGGTGCGCAGTAAATCGGGCTTTACGCCGATGTAAACAATTTTCACGCGGTTGCGCGTTGGGTCATGCACGGCGTCGTATAAAACTTTTGCCAAACCGCCTTGTTCTTCAATTTCTTGAAAATCGGCTGGGGCGTGCGCCACTTCAAAAGTTAAAGTCAACGTGGCGGGGTCGTATTGAATTGTATCGCCAATCACCGCGCCCGTAATCCGAATGCTCTCTCCCACAATGGCGGGTCCTTCCGCCAACATTTCATCCACCGTCATAAAGCGTTCTGCGCTGGCAGTGGTGGATGAAAAAATCAAATACGCCACAGCGGCTAAAATCATAACGCCGCCGATAATAAATTTAGGTTTCATCTATTTCTCCAAAAAGATATTTCGTTCTTTATTTTACACGGCGAGATTAATTAAGGGTGAGTATGTTATAGTTAAAATATGATTGAACAAGCCCCGCCCCTTTCGCTCACCATTTCTTTGCTCTGTTTTTGCGGCGTGCTTTTGCTGATTATTGGCGTGCCGATTTTGGGCATCATCGTCCGCAAAGATGCAGGCAAGACGGATACAGAAGATAAGTTGTAGCCGCCCATTTGCAGTTTTTTAATAAGATTTTATGACGTGAACCTACCCAACGAGGCGTTTTGCTATTTGGCTTGAACGAAAAACTCCACCGCTTCTATTGCCCGACCTACGCTTGAGACTGAAAACCGAAACGGAGTCCACGCCCCAGCTTGTGCCGCTTCGCGGCTTTCCCAGCGCCGCACCCCAACCACAACGCCGTTTTGGTCATACGCCACTGCCGCAATCCATACTTCATTGGCAGGTTGCGCCGAATGCGCCTGTCCGCTCACGGTTGCATAATCTCCATATATTTCCGTCACGCTGTTGTTCAGCGTAATTGTGGCGTAGTTGTTTGAATTCCCTTGCACAGCGCTTAATAACTGTGCCTGCGGGTTTACCTTTTGGTTGACGTTTGGAAAATAAATATATGCCGGCAACGACGAATGAGCGGGGATAATATCTAATATGGTAAAAGCGGTTTCGCTGGCGATAACGGCGTTTGTTTCGTCTAACAAGGAAATTCGCGCCGAAACATTTTCAAGAATGTGATTGGTATTGTTATGAATCAAAGCGAAACAATGCGCCCCAGCGGATGAATCGGCGTAGCACACGGTTTGGGTGATGGGAACAGGCGCAGGCGTAGGGGTTGAAGCGGCGGCGAACAGGGCGGCAGGGTTTGGGATGATGAGCGTTTCGCCGACGGGCATAGCGTTTGGGTTCACTTCAGGGTTCGCCGCTCTTAAATCAGATATGGAGATATTAAACGCCTCGGCGATTTCGCTGAAGGTATCGCCTTGTTGCACAATGTAGAGCTGAGGCGTGCTGGTTGGCATGGGCGTGGTTTCAACAACGAGGACGTTTGGCGTGTTGGTGGGCGCCGGCGTGTCGGTAAGATATGGATTTAATGAAACATCTACTGAAGCGTTATCGGCAGTGGAGCAAGATGTAATCAAAAGCAACGCTAAGAATAACTTTTTTTGCATGAGATGATTATAATTGGAGAAATTTATCGGAGGAACAATGCAATATCGTCATTTAGGTAAAACAGGCATTCGAGTGAGCGAGTTATCGTTTGGTTCGTGGGTTACGTTTCATAACCAAGCCGATGTGAAATTGGCGGTGGATATGATGGCGGCGGCATACGAACATGGCGTGAACTTTTTTGATAACGCTGAAGCATACGCGGGGGGGAAATCGGAAGAGGTGATGGGCAAAGCGCTGAAAGAATTAAAATGGCGGCGCGGCAGTTATTTAGTTTCTACAAAAATATATTGGGGCTTGCATGATAACGTCAACGAAAAGAATACGTTGAATCGGAAGCGTTTGATTGAAGGCATTAACGGTTCGTTGGAAAGGCTACAATTAGATTATGTGGATTTGATTTACTGTCACCGTCCCGATTCGACTACGCCGATTGAAGAAACGGTGTGGGCGATGCACAATATCATTGAATGGGGCAAAGCCTTGTATTGGGGAACGTCGGAATGGGCGGCTTCGGAAATTGTGGAAGCGATTCATATTGCCGAGAAACATCATTTGCATAAACCTGTGGTGGAACAACCGCAATACAATATGTTTGAGCGAAAACGGTTGGAGGGCGATTACGTTCGTTTTTATAAAGAATACGGTTACGGCACAACCACTTGGAGTCCGTTGGCTTCTGGTTTGCTTTCGGGCAAATATAAAAGCGGAATTCCGAGCGATAGCCGCGCCGCGCTGAAAAATTATGATTGGCTTAAAGAAAGGATGACGGATAAAGCCCGCCTGGCAAAAGTCGCCGCGCTTGAACCGCTCGCTGAAGAATTAGGTTGCACGCTTTCGCAATTGGCGCTGGCGTGGTGTTTGAAGAATCCGTTTGTGAACACGGTGATTACGGGCGCAAGCAAAGTGGAGCAAGTGCATGAGAACATGAAAGCCTCAGACGTTGCGCCGAAACTTACGCAAGAAATGATGGATAAAATTGACGCGATTTTTGAAGTGAAAAAAGACGAAGACGATGATTAAGCGTATAAAACGCCGAGTTCCTAAAGAGCTCGGCGTTTTTGCTTGGTTATACCTTCACAAAGTGATTTTCTTCCACGCTTTGCCATGTTTCGGCGTGGCGTTTCATGTATTTTGCTAAGAGCGGGTGAACGCGCGAAATTTCTTCGTAAATTTTTTGCGCCACACGGCGGATGGAAAAATGCGCGTTGGCGGCGCTGCGTAACTGACAAAAGGCAAAGGCTTCTCTTAAGTTGAATTGCGCCAATACGCGCCGGTTAAACCCGTTGGGGACAATGTATTGGGCGACATCGGGATTAAATAGATATAACTTTTCGTACATTTGATTTGCCGTTTCCATTGCCGCTTCATATTTTGAGGTGAAGCCCGCTTCGGCGATGAGGCTGGGGGTTGTATATCCTAGCCTTGCGGTTAATCGTTGCGGCGTTTGGGTCATCATTCTATGGCGCTTAAATTCGGCGTATGCGCCTTGGTCCATCACTAAATCAAATGTGTAATTGCAATATTCTAATTCTCTTAATGGCACGTCAAACTTTTCAAGCCTGCCGAGCAACGTGTGGGCAAGGGCTTCTTTTTGATTGGACGATTTGACGTAATTCAAAGCGTCTTCATAACTCATTTCGCCAAAGCGATATAATGCCGCCGCTAAAACTTTGTTTTCGCCATCTTGGTCGTATTCAATTAAAGCGCACCACTCATCTTTTTTTACTTTCCAATCTCCAATCTTTAATTCTCTAATCTCTCTCGTGGTCTCAATCATATATGGGTTTGCATCCGCATATTTGACTAATGTGGGCGTTTCTGCTTTTGAAACTTCTTTTACTTTTTCGCCAATCTGACGAACTTCTTCTAGCGGGTGCGAGAGCATTTTGCGAATTGTGTTTTCAATCACGCGGGCGTTGGCGGTCATGCCGACGTTGGCGTTGGCGGCGGCGGGGAGTAAGAAGCGGCATCTATCTACATATTGTGAGCGAATGCGCCTGTCATACGCTTCGTCCGATTCGTTTTCTTTGCGCGGGACTCTGCTCATGATGAGATTCTTAACGGGCTCCAGCGATTCGGCATAAGTCAAGAATAAGAGGCGGACGGTTTTTATAAATTCTTCACGCAGCGGGTGATGATTGAGTTCGGGCGGAATTGTAAAATCGTCTTGTCCCCATTTTTGGTAGCGGGTTGATTTTTCGGTGTATGAGGCGAGGCGGTTACCTTCAATCGCTTCGATGGCGACGCGCGAAACATTTTCAAAGGCAATGTGTAAAACGGCGTGTTCGGCAACCGAAGCGTGACCGTAGCCGACGACCCATTTTTCGTGAAATTGAGCGGATTTTTCATCGCTGAGTTCGGCGGCAATTTCACGAAACGATTCGGGCGCGCGGGATGTTTTGGCAAAGGCGACCGCTATTGTTTCTGGGCTGAGCGCTCGCGGAGATAATAAGTAGATGTCTCTTTCGGGCATGTGATGTTCCTTTTGTTGAAAATATCTTTTTGGCGATAAACCGCTGACGGCTGGTTGTGGTTTGCAGTCGGCGGTTTTTATAAAAAAGCCACCAACAAATTTTGCTGATGGCTTCAATGTTTATCCAAAACCTTTCATTTGTCTGCCGCCTAGCAGGTGCAAGTGAATGTGAAACACCGTTTGCCCGCCTTCGGCGTTGGTGTTCATGGTGAGGCGGTAGCCGCGTTCGGCAATGCCTTCTTGTTTGGCGAGGTCTTTTGCCACAGTAAATAAATGACCGATGAGCGGTTCGTCTTTGGCGCTTAGGAAATTTGCCGAGTCAATATGTTTGTTTGGCACAATGAGAATATGCGTCGGGGCGGCGGGGTTGATGTCTCGAAATGCGGTGACGAGTTCGTCTTTATAAACGTTTTTGCTGGGGATTTCACCCGCGATGATTTTGCAAAAGATACAATCAGCCATGTGAGGTCTCCTGCTATTTTTTACCACAAAGTTTTACAAAGGTACACGAATTCTCTAATTCTCTAATTCTCTAATTCTCTAATTCTCTAACCTTTCTCTATGGGCTTGGAATCGGCGGATATTCGGGCTCGCAGACGTTTTCATAATATGTAAATTCGGCTTGTTTGTTTTGTTGAGCGTATGCCGCTGCGTCTTTTCCGATGATTCGCACTGTGTCAATTGCCATCAAGGCTTCTTGCGGAGAATATGTCGGCAGGGTCATGGGCGGGTCGTTTATCATTCCTTCGGGGATAAAGTTGGGCCTTTGCGGGTCAAAGGTATCGGCTAAGGGAATCCAGTTGTATAGGATGGGTCCGCGAGTGTTTAAGGTAAACCCTAATTTAAAGCGCAGTTGACGCGCGGCTTCTACTGGGCGAAACCCAAAACCGCCGTTGGGCCAAATGATTGCCAATGGGTTTTTTCCGTAGATGGTTTCAAACCCAGCCCATGAACCTTGTAACTCACGCGCAATGACATTTTTTGCCGATTCGTCGGAGAGCCGCGCCGTTTCAAATACGCCTTGCGCTTGATGGTCAACAAAGCCTTCGCGTTCTAAGGCGATATTTTCTTCAATCAATTTGGCGGGCGTTTCGGGGGCGCTGACCCAACCGTTGACGATTGTCCATTTCCATGTATCCCATGCTTCTCCAAACACGGCGTAAAAATATTCTTCGTCATGATTGCCGTCTTGAATGAGATATACCGACCGTTCGGGGATTTTGGCGTTTCTTTCTACAAACCCTTGTAGTTGTTCGGTGTTTATCGCTTCAAATCCCTGACCTTGCAGTTGATTCATTAACTCTTGAACTTCAATTAAGGGGATGCTGTTTGGAAGTTCGGCGGTTCCGCGGTTTACGTTTCGGAATCGAATCGCCATCACCACCGTGCCGGGCGCGGCGTTTAATGGATTCCATTTGTTTCTTAAGTAGCGGCAAGTTTCTTGATAGGTGTGCGGCGTATCGAGCGGATTCAATAACGAAGTTTGAAAGATTGCTGGCAAATAGGGTTGCGTCGCTTCGGGAACGCTCGTTTCTTGCGCATTTTGCTCAATCGCTGGCTGTAATTGACAGGAAATTAAAACGCTTACGATGGCAAGCAAAGGAAAAAGCCGCAGCGCAAATTGTGAAATGGGTATATGTTGTTTATTCATTGATTTTGACGCGCGCCTTACGGAATCGCTCCATAAGTTTGGGCGCAGACTATATCATAATATTCCAGTTCAATGGCTTTGTTTTGTTCGGCGTAGGCTTTGGCTTCTTCGCCTATGGCGCGCACGGTGTCAATATTTTCTCTGGCGTAAATATCCATGTAGCGCGGTATGGTCATTAATGGGTTGCCGGCGGGCGTTTCGGGAATTGCCAGCGGGTTCGAGGCGTTAAACGTATCCGCTTGTGGAATCCAGTTATACATGACGGGACCTCGCGGGTTTACGGTGAAGCCGAGTTTATACCCCAGTTGTAAGCCAATTTCTACGGCTCGTTTAGAGAACCCGCCCCCGGGCCAAATATAAGCGATGGGCGTTTTGTTGAAATATTTTTGAAACGTGCCAATGACGCCGTTCATTTCGGACATAATAAATTCATCGGTAGAACTATCGCTAATAGGGATATTGTGAATGTACCCATGCGCTTGATAATCCATCCAACCTTCGGCGGAGAGGGCGGCGTTTTCTGCCCACAGGTCGGGGCGTTCGTCTAAGCCGATGTAAGCGTTCACAAATTGCCAGCCCCAATCTTCGTAGTAGTCTCTGAAGTGGTCGTTGTATTTGGAGGCGTTGGCGCGGTCGTCAATGATAAATAGAAAAGACCGTTCGGGAATTTTGGCGTTGTCGTACATAAAGTCTGCCATTTGTTGCATGTTGATTGCCGTAAACCCCGCTTCGTGTAAATCGTTCATGAGTTTTTTCAAATCTTGCGAAGAGATGGTGGTGGTGGCTGGGTTTGATACGGCGGCGTCTTTATCAATGCGGTGCGACATAATGACCATGACCACAGTGCCTGGGGTGGATTTGGTTGAGTCCCATTTGTTTTTGATATATTGACAAGCGTCGGCGACATAATTTCTTGGCGGGCTTTCGGGGCTGATTAATCCAGTCTGAAATATGGCGGGTAATGCGGGCGGCGTTCTTGGGGCGGTGGCGGTGGGAACAGGCGTTTCGCTCGGGGCAGGGGTTGGCGTAGGTTGGCTGATTTGGGCAAAGGCGGTTTCGATGGCGGCTGTCATGGCGAGGTTAGGGTCTTGCGTTGCGGCTTGGGGCGAGCAAGAGGTCAAAACAACGGCAAGCAGGCAGAGGTTAAGAAAGAAGCGTGACATACGGTTGAGCGTGGTGAATGGGTCGTTTTTCATAAAATTTATTCTACTCGAAAATAAAAAACGCCCCGCAGGGTTTATTGCATATCGTTGTTTTTTATGCAAACTCGCAGGGCGGTGTTAGAAGACCTGAGACCTGAGACCTTAGACTTGAGACTTGAGACCTTAGACCTATTCGTCCGATTTTCCCGAAATAAAATCTTCCACTTTTTGGTGCGCTATTTCATCTTTGAATTGTTTGGGCGGGGTTTTGAAGAAGTAGGAGGATGGACCGATAATCGGACCAGCCAGTTCTCTATCAAGCGCTATTTTGGCGCAACGCACGGCGTCTATCATCACGCCGGCGGAGTTGGGGCTATCCCACACTTCAAGTTTTAGTTCGAGGTTGAGCGGCACGTTGCCAAAGGTGGTGCCTTCCATGCGGATGTAGCACCATTTGCGGTCGGTGAGCCAAGGGACATGGTCGCTGGGACCGACATGCACGTCGTTTGGATTCATTTCGTATGGAATCATGCTGGTGACGGCGTTTGTTTTTGAAATCTTTTTTGATTCAAGCCGTTCACGTTCGAGCATGTTTAAGAAGTCGGTGTTGCCGCCGAAGTTGAGTTGATAGGTTCGGTCAATCTTTACGCCTCTATCTACAAACAAACTTGTGAGGACGCGGTGAACAATCGTTGCGCCCACTTGGCTTTTAATATCGTCGCCGAGGATGGGCAAGCCTGCGTCGGCAAAGCGTTTGCCCCAATATTCAGAAGAGGCGATGAAAACAGGGATGCCATTGACAAAGGCGCATCCCGCTTCAATCACTTGTTCCACATACCATTTCGTCGCCATTTCTGAACCGACGGGTAAAAAGTTGATGACAACGTCGGTGTGGGTTTCGCGCAATAATTTGACAATATCGGCTGTGGAGCCTGGCGCTTTTTGAATCATGCCGCTGAGGTATTTCCCCAATCCGTCGTGCGTCATGCCGCGCACAACGGGCGCATTGAGTTTGGGAACGTCTGCAAATTTATAGGTGTTATTGGGTTCGGCAAAAATCGCTTCGGATAGGTCTTTGCCGACTTTGGTCGCGTTCACGTCAATTCCGAGCGTAAACTCAATATCTTTGATGTGATAATCGCCGAGTTTGGGGTGCATAATGCCCGGAATGACATCTTCGTTTTTTGCGTTTTTGTAAAATTGCACGCCCTGCACAAGCGATGAAGCGCAATTCCCCACGCCAATAATCGCCACGCGAACTTTTTTATTTGCCATGAATTATTCTCCTTAGAGTTTTTATTAAGTAGGGGCGACCCTACAAATTTTTGTTATTTCATTGTAAGGTTAATTACAACTTCCTTAAATCCAGTTTCTTTGCGATAATTCAGATACAACCGTAAAGTATAATCTTACTTACTTAGAAATGAACACGCTTCGCTCTAACGTTTCTACCCGCTTGCTGGAATTGACGCGCAGTCTCAGTTCAATCCATGAATTGGAGGCGTATTTACACGCGTTGCTTTCCGCCGCCAAAGAATTGACCAATAGCGCCAGCGCTTCGCTTTTAGAATACGACGAAACCGCCAAAGAATTTTTTTTCAAGTCTATGCTTTGGTTTCAGGGCGAGCAAGTGCGCTCTGCCAGAGTGCCAGTGCAAGGGAGCGTGGCTGGCTGGGTGTTTTTGTACGGCAAGCCTGTCGTCATTGACGATGTTTCCACAGACAAGCGTCATTATAAAAAAATAGACGAACTGGCTGGTTTTACCACAAAATCAATCTTAGGCGTGCCGGTGGTTGTGGGCGAAAAAACAATCGCTGTTTTAGAGGTTTTCAACAAATTTGAACCTTATACCAGCGAAGACGTTTGGATTGCCGAAACCATCTCCGCTTTAATTGCCGCTTCTTTGCAAACCGACTCGCTGAGCAAAGAACTTCAATCTATCCAAGACGAAGCGCGCGAACTCGAGCAAATGAAAAACGAATTTATTGCCATCGCCTCGCATGAACTCCGCACGCCGCTGGGTTTAATTTTAGGTCACGCTACGTTTCTAAAAGAGTTATTGAACGAAGCGGACTATCAAGAACAAGTGGATACAATTATCCGCAACGCCGCGAAATTGAAAGAAATTATAGAAAACCTAACCAGCGTAGATAATTACGAATCGGGCGGCGCGATTTTGAAATCGCGCAAAGTTTCTATTAGCAAAATTATTGAAGACGTGGCTATTTCGTTTAGCGATATGGCAAAGAAAAAAAATATTACCTTAAAAACCGATACCCAACCCACGCAAGAATTACTGGTAGATATTGACGGCGGAAAAATCGCCATTGTATTAAGTAACTTGGTGAAAAACGCGCTGACTTTTACAAACGAAAACGGCGAAGTGACCATTCGCGGCGAACAACATCCTGAATACGTCAAAGTCACCGTGCAAGATAACGGCATTGGCATTCCCGCTTCCGATTTGAATCGCGTCTTCGACCGTTTCTACCAAGTCGAGTCGCATCTCACGCGCAAACATGGCGGCATGGGCTTGGGCTTATCCGTCGCTAAAGTGATGGTAGAAATGCACGGCGGGCGCATTTGGGCAGAAAGCAAAGAAGGCGAAGGAAGTATATTTTCATTTCTCTTACCTGTACGAAAAACACAACCGCTTCCGCAAACGCCGTTTAAAAATTAGTGAAATGTCATCATTGCAAGACGCGCTCTTGTTCTTTGCGTCGAAGCGCTCTCAAAATTTACAAAAGGGGATTATTCTTTGATAAACTATCCCTTCAAAAGGATAGAACATGACCCAACGCCTCAACCAACAATTCGACCTGATTCGCCAATCCGCAACCGTAGCAATGGGCGACAGAATCCTCGCGCTCAAAGCCAGCGGAAAAAATATCATCGCCTTACAAACCGGCGACCCCGATTTTGGAACGCCGCCCGCGATTGTTGACGTGGCTTTCAAAGCCATGCAAAGCGGATTAACTCATTACGGTCCATCTCGCGGCACACCCGAATTAAGAAAAGCAGTGGCTGTAAAATTAGCCCGCGATGAAGGCGTAGAATATCACCCCGAAACCGAAATCTTAATTACGCATGGCGGCATTCATGCTTATTATTTAGCCATGCAATCTATTTTGAACCCAGGCGATGACGTATTAATTCCAGACCCAACTTGGGCGACCCATGCCAACATGGCGGTTATGCTAAGAGGAAACGTCATCCGAGTCCCTGCCCCCGCAGAAAACTCATTTATCCCGTATTTTGAAGCGTGGGAAAAAGCCTTAACCCCCAACGCAAAAGCCATTGTATTAAATTATCCATCGAACCCAACAGGCATGTTTCCATCAAAACAATATTTGCAAAAATTACAAGATTTTGCAAAAGCGAATAACTTGTGGGTTGTAGTAGATGAAGTGTACGGTAGTTTGTATTACGATGAAAAACCGACTTCAGCCGCCGCCATTGAGGGCGCAAAAGAAAGAACGTTGTTAATCAACAGTTTATCAAAATCATACGCGATGACCGGGTGGCGCGTGGGCTACCTTGCCGCGCCGCAAGCGGTAATTGAAAATGCAATCAAAGCGGGGCAAAATTCCATCACTTGCGTAGCGCCGTTTATTCAAAAAGCCGCCGCCTTTGCATTGACGGATTCAGCCATTCAAGCGGAAACCGCCAACATGCGCGCCGCTTATAAAAAACGCAGAGATTTAGTCATTCGTTTATCGCGCGAATTGGAATGTGAAAAAGTAAAAATCATTGAGCCAAAAGGCGCATTTTATTTTTTCTTAGATATGCGCGCTTTGAATATGCCTTCGGTTGAAATGTGCGAAAAGATTTTAGAAGAATATGGCGTGGGGCTTGTGCCTGGCTCTGCATTTGGCGAAGAAGGCGAAGGGTTTATTCGCATGTGCATCGCCGCATCGGAGGCGGATGTGGAAGCGGGCTTTCGCAAAATTGTTGAATGGGCTGAGAAGCAATCATGAAAGTTGCATTTCAAGGCGAACATGGCGCTTATAGCGAACAAGCGATTTTTGAATATTTTGGCAGGGATGTAGAAACGATTCCATGCGAGTCGTTTGACGCATTGTTTGACGCAGTCGCTTCAAAAAACGGGGATGCAGGTTTCGCTCCGATTGAAAATTCACTCGCGGGAAGCATTCACCAAAATTATGATTTGTTGCTTCGTCATAACTTACATATTGTTGGAGAATATCTTTTGCGCGTAAGGCATTGCTTAATCGCATTGCCCGATGTGAAAAAAGAAGATATAAAAAAAGCAATCAGTCATCCGCAGGCGTTGGGGCAATGCGCAAATTATTTAAGAAATTTAGGAATTAAACCTGAACCCGTTTATGACACGGCGGGAAGCGTGAAAATGTTAAAAGAATCTGGCGCGCGCGACACCGCGGCGATTGCATCTAAACGCGCGGCTGAGTTATATGGAATGCAAATTATAGAAGAGGGGATTGAAGATAATACGGAAAACTTCACGCGTTTCTTATGTTTAGGTACAGAACCAATTGTCCCGAAGGAAGAGGCGAAAACGTCTATCGTGTTTACGTTGAAAAATCAGCCGGGCTCATTATTCAAAGCGATGAGCGTCTTTGCATTGCGTGATATTGATTTGACCAAAATTGAATCGCGCCCGTTGCAAGGCAAGCCGTGGGAATATCTTTTTTATATTGATTTCATCGGCTCAACGGAAGACGCTGTGATAAAGCGCGCTTTGGAGCATTTGGGAGAATATGCGCTGATGTTGCGTGTGCTGGGGTCGTATCCGCGTTTCAAGGAATAATGATAAGCGCCGCCTGCCACTCAGGCGGTGTTTTTTGTTGTTGACTAAACAGAAAATATGTTCTAAAATAAAATTGAATTTGTTTTATATGCCAGCAAAACCAGCCCATCAATAATATAAAGAGACGAGTATGAACCAATATCTTGCTTTATTGCGCGGCATTAATGTCGGCGGTAAAAATATAATCAAAATGGCAGATTTGAAATCCGCTTTTGAGGCGATGGGCTTGCTCAATGTCATTACCTATATTCAAAGCGGAAATGTTTTGTTTCAGTCTGACGAAAAAGATAAAAAGATTTTGACGGACAAAATCGAAAAAGGGCTTTCTAAAACATTTAAGTATGAAGCAAAACTTGTGATTGTTTCATATAAAGAGTTAAAAGAAATTATCAATGAAGCGCCGCGCGGGTTTGGCAAAGAGCCTGATACATTTCGTTATGATGTGATTTTCTTGAAAGAACCATTAACGTCAAAAGAAGCGATTAAAAATGTCAGTGTAAAAGAAGGCGTAGATTCTGCTCATGCGGGAAAACGCGCTTTGTATTTTTCCCGCCTCATTGAAAAAGCCGCCTCGAGCCGTTTGACGAAAATCATTGGCTTGCCTGTGTACCAGAACATGACCATTCGAAATTGGAATACAACGACTAAACTTTTGGCAATGATGGAAAAGGAGTAATGATGGCAAAGACAAACTTTCAATCTATTGATGAATACATTGCGGCTTGTCCCGAACAATCTCAAAAGTATGTGCAGAAGATTCGTGAAATTGTAAAGTCTGTTGCGCCCAAAGCAAAAGAAAAGATTAGTTATCAGATTGCCTGCTTTGAATTGAACGGAAAGAACCTAATCTATTTTGCAGGTTGGAAGGCGCATGTTTCGATGTATCCAATCCCTGCGGGGACGAAAGAATTTACAAAAGAAATATCGAAATACGCCGACGGCAAAGGCACAATCAAATTTATGTTGGATAAACCGTTGCCAATCAAGTTGATTCGGCAGGTTGTGAAGTTTCGTGTAATTGATAATTTGAGAAATGAAAAGAAGACCGCAGACCGCAGACGCTAGACAGTGAAATACGGTCGGCGGTCTATCTTCTGCCGTCAAACAAAAAAGGAGAAAACCAAATGAGTAAAATCACCCCGTTTTTATGGTTCGATACGCAGGCGGAAGAGGCGATGAATTTTTATGTTTCGCTCTTCAAAAATTCAAAAGTGCATGGAGTTTCAAAAGGACCCGATGGCAAAGTCTTTTCCGTTTCGTTTGAATTAGACGGTCAAAAGTTTCATGGCTTGAACGCTGGACCTCAATTCAAATTTAATGAGGCGATTTCTATGTATGTGGATTGTAAAGACCAAGCGGAAGTGGATTATTTTTGGAATGCGCTCACTGCCGATGGGGGAGAAGAGTCCATGTGCGGCTGGTGCAAAGATAAGTTTGGGTTGTGGTGGCAGATTATCCCGAAGCAATTAGGCGAGTTGATGGGCGACCCGAATCCAGCCAAAGCGCACAACGTCACACAGGCGATGCTTCAAATGAAGAAAATCATCGTGGCTGATTTGCAAAAAGCGTATGAGGCTGGTTAACTACATAAAGGAATATAATAGACCTTATCTACAGAAGCGGCTAAAAGGTTGCTGTTTAACTTTTGATTGGCTCAAAAAACCTTCGGGACGTTTAATCTCATTAGCATGACAGTAGAAATTTCAATCAAACGGAGAAATATTAAATGGGAACTTGCCTTGGTGTGATATTGGTCTTGAGTACGTTTTATAATATTTATCGCGGAGAAATTACAGTTTCTTACTCCAGCGCTGAAAGCGAACTAGCAAAAAATGTTTCTCAGCGCCCGTGGTATTACGTTAGCCGCGCCGAAAGACCAGTTTATTTTTGGGTATTGGTGGCAGGCGAGTTTTTAGTGGCTTTGATTTTATTTTCAGGCGTGCTTGGGTTCTAAGAAAAATAAATTTTGTCTGTAATTAATGAGGTTTTTATGAGCCCAAAGAAAGTTACCGAAAAAACTAAGGTATGGTCGGAGGAAGAAAAAGCCGCCATGCGAGAACGCGCCAAAGAGATGAAAGCCGAAGCGCGCGCCAGCAAGAATCGAGAAGAAGGCGAAAAAACGCTGCTGGCGGCAATTGCCAAAATGAAAGAGCCTGACCGTTCGATGGCGAAGCGAATCCATGAAATCGTCAAAGCCGCCGCGCCAGAATTGATGCCCAAAACTTGGTATGGCATGCCCGCCTATGCCGATAAAGACGGCAAGGTGATTTGTTTCTTTCAAGCCGCGAGTAAATTTAATGTGCGATACGCAACCTTCGGTTTTCAACCTGACGCAAAACTAGACGACGGCAATATGTGGGCGGCGTCGTTTGCATTGATAAAGTTGACGCCCGCCGAAGAAGCGAAAATCGCTTCGCTGGTGAAAAAAGCGGTGAGTTAAGAAACGTCCCGAAGGTTCAGATAAAAACAAACCCTCGGGACGTTTTTCATAAATTTTCCCCTCTTGACATTCACATAACGGAAACGCTTATATATTATGAGTAAGCCCGCGGGCGGGTTCTGGGAACTTTTTCAAATATTTCGCGTTAAGTTTCTCGGCTTTTGGCAAAACTATGCTTTCTACATATTTTGCCTTGACCAATTAGAACTTATGTTCTATAATTATAATTCCCTTAGCGCCACTGGAGATAATATGCCAACAAAACTTTCAATTACCAAACTTCGTAAAACGTTCAACCATGTCGTCACCCCAAAAGACGCCGACTACGATAAAGCGCGCACGGTTATGCCTGGCGGCGTCAACCGTCACCCCGCTGTTATTATCAAAGCCGCAAACGCAAATGAAATAGCGAAAGTCATCTCGCTTGCGAAAGAAACGGGGCTTGAACTCGCCGTCCGCAGCGGCGGACATAGCGCTTATAGCGTCACAGAAGGCGGTATCGTTTTAGACCTTTCATTGATGAAAAATCTTGAAATTGACGCGAACGAAAAAACCGCTTGGGCAGAGACGGGGCTGACCGCTATTGAGTACACCAGCGCGACCATGATACATGGGCTTGCCACAGGCTTTGGCGATACAGGCTCGGTAGGCATTGGCGGCATCACGCTTGGCGGCGGGGTGGGGTATCTCGTCCGCAAGCATGGATTGACGATTGATAATGTCCTCGCCGCAGAAATTGTCACCGCCGATGGAAGCATCTTACAAATTGATGAAATAAATCACCCCGATTTATTTTGGGCGATTCGCGGCGGCGGCGGAAACTTTGGCGTTGTTACAAAATTCAAATTTCAATTGCATGATGTGAGCCAAGCCTATGGCGGGATGTTAATTCTGCCCGCCACAGCGGAGACAATCGCTTCTTTCTTAAGGGAAGCGGCTTCTGCTCCCGAAGCGCTATCTACCATTGCAAATGTGATGACCGCTCCTCCAATGCCGTTTTTGGCAGAAGAACATCACGGCAAAATCATTATTCTAGCCATGATGTGTTACGCAGGCGACGCCTCCGAAGGCGAAAAAGCGCTGCAGCCATTCCGCAACATTGCGCCGCCTCTGGCTGACATGCTTCACCCAATGAGTTATACTGAACTGTTTCCGCCCGACGACGCCGACTATCACCCAATTGCCGCAGGACGAACCATGTTTTTAGACGATGTGGATGAAACGGTCGCTCAAACCATTTTGAATCATCTCAACAAAGCCACAGGCATGATGTCTGTCGCTCAATTAAGGGTCTTAGGCGGAGCGATGGCTCGCGTGCCAGAAGATGCGACGGCTTACGCTCATCGTCAATCCAAAATCATGGCGAACCTCGCTGTGTTGTATCAAGATGTGAACGACAAACCCATCCATGAAAAATGGGTAGATGAATTTCAGAACGCCATTCAACAAAGCGATAAAGGCGCGTACGTCAACTTCATCAATACGGTCGGCGAAAGCGAACTCAACGCGGCGTACCCAAGCGCAACTTTAGAAAGGCTGCGTCAAGTCAAAGCGAAATACGACCCTGAGAATCTGTTTAGGATGAATCAAAATATCAAGCCGTAATATTGTTATTTCATCCTCCATAACCGCCCCAAAGGTTTTTTGGCAAATCAAAGGATAACTATCTATCAGCCTGCGGGATGTTTTTCGTAATTTCGAGACACTTCTCTAACGCTCAGGGTGACACAATGGAAAGGAAACCATGACCCAAGAATATATTGAAATTAAGAACGCGCGTGAGAACAACTTAAAAAACGTCTCTTTGAAAATTCCAAAAAGAAAAATAACCATCTTCACGGGCGTTTCTGGTTCGGGAAAATCGTCCATTGTGTTTGATACGATTGCCGCCGAATCGCAACGACTGCTGAACGAAAACTTCAGCATGTTTGTTCGCAACTTTTTGCCGAAATACCCCCAGC